>Ga0306920_100000006_pt1 | contig 476870 bp, 457 predicted proteins | sample flu12Cox44000170_FD_204666 | JGI IMG/M metagenome (GOLD analysis project Ga0306920, IMG submission 204666) | Lab enrichment of tropical soil microbial communities from Luquillo Experimental Forest, Puerto Rico - flux4day.12C.oxic.44.000.170 (v2)... | ecosystem: Environmental > Terrestrial >... | reverse complement strand
CGCGCTCGCGATGGAGTGGCGCGAAGTGAGCTTCGGCAAGGATCCCGATTGTCCGGTCTGCGGGAAGGGACGTTGATGTTCTCGGCTGCGCGGCGCAGGCTCCTCTTCGCGGCCGCAGGGACGACGCTAATCGCTGTTGCAGTCCCGCGGGCTCGGGCCGCCAATACGCAGCTCGCCAAAACGGAATGGCAAGCGATCAAGAAAGTAATTTCGCAGCAGCTCGCCGCACTCAGAGCGGGTGACAGTGTCAAGGCATTCGGCTACGCGACGCCTGGGATCCAGGCGCAGTTCGGCGACGCGAGCAATTTCATGACGATGGTGCGCAACGCCTACTCGCCGTTGCTCGACGCGCGTTACGACGAATTCCTCGAAGGCGCAGTGATCGACGGCGTGATCGTGCAACCCTTGCGCCTGATCGGACGCGACAATACGGTGCTCGTTGCCATCTACACGATGGAGCGGCAGAAGCGCAGCGGTTGGCGCATCAGCGGCTGCGTGATCGCGCCCTCGACGGTTCAGGCGGCCTGAGAGGCGCCGGGCACCGCTTCAGCCGAAAAGATACTTCCGCTGCGCCTCCCAGCCCTCCTGCGGCACGCGCTTGAAGCCAGACTTGGCGAAAAGCAGCCACCGGCCCAGCACGAAGGCGAGCAGCGCGCTCGCCTCCGCGTTCGGGTCGCCGTTCCAGCTTCCGCCCGCCTGCGCGATCTTGAGCGCCTGTCGCAGCGCTGCTTCCACCTTGTCGTAGAGCTGGTTCATGCGCACCTGCAGGCGTTCGTCCTCGGTCACCAGCGCGTCGCCGATCAGAACCCGCGTCATGCCCGGATTCTTTTCCGCGAAGCCGAGGAGCAGCGAGACGATTTGCGTCGCTTGCGCGACGCCGTCGGTCGTTTCGCTCGTGATGCGATTGATGCGCGAGACGAGCGTGGATTCGATGAACTCGATCAAGCCCTCGAACATCTGCGCCTTGCTCGCGAAGTGCCGGTAGAGCGCGGCTTCCGACACGTCGAGCCGCGCCGCCAGCGCCGAGGTCGTGACCTTGTCGCCGCGCGGATTCTCCAGCATCGCGGCCAGCATCTCGAGGATGTTGCGCCTTCGCTCGCCGGGCTCTTTCTTTCGAGCGGGCTTGCGCTCAGCGGATTCGGTCGTCATCTCGTCGCTTCCCCACGCCGATCAGCCGGCTCGAATCATGGTGCCCACGCCTTCGTTCGTGAGCACTTCGAGCAGCAGCGCGTGCTCCACACGACCGTCGATGATATGCGAGCTCACCACGCCATTCTTCACAGCGTCGAGCGCCGATCCGATCTTGGGCAGCATCCCGCCGTGAATCGTCCCGTCGGCGAAGAGGCGCTCGATCTCGGAGGCGGTGAGGCCGGTGAGAAGATTCCCGCTGCGGTCGAGAACGCCCGCGGTGTTGGTCATCAGCACGAGCTTCTCCGCGCGTAGCGTCTCGGCGAGCTTTCCGGCAACGAGATCGGCATTGATGTTGTACGCCTCGCCGTCCGGGCCCACGCCTATCGGCGCGATCACGGGAATGAAATCGCGCGAGTCGAGAAGCTGAATGAGCTCGGGGTCGATGCACTCGATCTCTCCCACCAGCCCGATGTCGACCAGCTCAGCGTGATTGGTCTCGCTCTTGAGCAGCATCTTGCGCGCGTGGATGAAGCCGCCGTCCTGCCCGGTTAGGCCCACCGCGCGCCCGCCGTGCTGGTTGATGAGCCCGACGATTTCCTGATTGAGCTCGCCCAGCACCATCTCGACGACGTTCATCACCTTCTCATCGGTGACGCGCATGCCCTGCCGGAACTCGGTCGGGATGCCCATGGTCTTCAGGAGATCCCCGATCTGCGGTCCTCCGCCGTGGACAATGATCGGGTTCATGCCGACGAGCTTGAGCATCACCACGTCGCGCGCGAAGCCCGCCTTGAGCGTGGACTCCGTCATCGCGTTGCCACCGTACTTGATGACGATCGCTTTGTCGTGAAAGCGTTGGATGTAAGGCAGCGCCTCGGCGAGGATCTGGGCCTTGTGGGCGGCGGAAGCTGCCTCCAGAGGCATGGCTGCGGCGGCAAGCTGGGGCTTCATCTCGGGGAGCGGTCGATTCTACCCGAACGCGCGAAACAAAGTATGACGCGGCTTGGTCGACGAGTAAGTCCTGACTGCCAATTGACGCAAGCGTTTGTAAGGGACAAAGCGCTTTGGTATCTTGCGCCATGCTTTTCGCACCGCCCGACGCCATCGATCGCACCAATCTGCGTCGGGCACTGGTCATCAAGCTGCGGCATCACGGCGATGTGCTTCTCGCCTCACCGGTGTTCACTGTTCTCAAACATGCTTTGCCGGAAGCCGAGATCGATGCGCTCGTCTACGCAGAAACCGCCGCGATGCTCGAAGGCCATCCCGCCATTGCCCGCGTGCACACGATCGACCGCAACTGGAAGCGCCGCGGCCTGCTCGCACAGGCGCGCGCCGAGCTGGGGTTGCTGCGCTCGCTCGCCTCGCGCCGCTACGACCTCGTCGTGCACCTGACCGAGCATCCGCGCGGAGCATGGCTCACGCGTTTGTTGCGTCCGACCTACGCCGTGGCGCGCGAGCTGCCGGAGGCGCACTGGCTGTGGCGCGCGAGCTTCACCCATTACTATCGGCTGCCGCGAGGCACGCCGCGCCACACGGTCGAATGCAATCTCGATGCCCTGCGCCGCCTCGGGCTTCAACCGGCGCGCGACGAGAGACATCTCGTGCTCGTCCCCGGTGCACAAGACGCCGCGCGCATTGCAGCCCTGATGGCGCAACATCGTCTCGAGTCGCGGCGCTTCATTCAGCTTCATCCCGGGTCGCGCTGGATGTTCAAGTGCTGGGCACCGGACGCATGCGCCGAGCTCGTCGAGCGGCTCGCCGGCGAAGGCTGGCGCATCGTCGTCACCGGCGCTCCGGACCAGCGCGAGCGAGAGCTCGCCGACACGATCCTCGGCGCGCTCTCCGAAGCCTCGCGTGCGAACGTCGTCGATCTCGTCGGACAAGTGAGCCTGCGCGAGCTCGCTGCGCTGACGCGGGAGGCGCGCCTATTCGTCGGAGTGGATTCGGCGCCGATGCACATCGCCGCAGCGGTCCGCACGCCCGTGGTGGCGCTCTTCGGTCCGAGCGGCGAGATCGAATGGGGACCGTGGCAGGTCCCGCATCGAGTCGTCACTTCGCGCGAGCACCCCTGCCGGCCGTGCGGCATCGACGGCTGCGGCGGCGGCAAGCTTTCCGAATGCCTGACGACGCTTTCGCCCGAGCGCGTGCACGCGGAAGCCCGGGCGCTGCTTGCCGAATCGGAAGCGCGAGCGACATGAGGCTCGCCATCATCCGCCAGCGCTACACGCCCTATGGCGGCGCCGAACGCTTCGTCGAAGGCGCGCTCGAGGCGCTGCTCGAGCGCGGCATCGCCATCTCGCTTTACACGCGGCGCTGGCCGGAGACGCGGCTGCAGTTGATCGAGCCGGTGATCTGCAATCCGCCCTACCTCGGAAGACTCTGGCGCGACCGCAGTTTCGCACGCGCGGTGTGCCGCAGGATCGCTCGCGAGCCGCCGGAGCTCGTTCAGTCGCACGAGCGGCTCCTGTGCTGCGACGTCTACCGCGCCGGCGACGGCGTGCACGCGGTTTATCTCGAAGAGCGACTGCGCGACGCCACGCCATTTGCGCGCCGGCTCGTCGAATGGAGCCCCTACCATCGCTACCTGCTCGACATGGAGCGGCAGCTCTTCGCGAGCCGAGCCTTGCGCGCGGTGATCTGCAACTCGAAGATGGTGCGCGAGGAGATACGCGATCGCTTCGGCCTCCCCGCAGAAAGGCTGCACGTCATCTACAACGCGGTCGACAGCGAAGTTTTCTCGCCGAAGTTGCGCGAACACCGCACTGCGATCCGCAGCAAGCTCGGCGTGCCCGAGGCCGCGACGGTGTTTCTGCTCGTCGGCTCCGGTTATGCGCGCAAGGGCGTTGCCACCGCGATCGCCGCGCTGGCGCGGCTGCCGGGCGACAGCTATCTCTTCGTCGTCGGAAACGACAAATCGCGCGGACGCTACAAGAGGCTCGCCAAACAACTCGGTGTCGCGAACCGCGTCGCGTTGCTCGGTCCGCAGGAGGACGTCCGGCGCTTCTACGGGGCTGCTGATGCGTTCGTGCTGCCGACCCTCTACGACCCTTGCCCCAACGCCGCGTTGGAGGCAATGGCCTGCGGGCTGCCCGTCGTCACGACCACCAAATCCGGCGCCGCCGAGCTGGTGCTCGAGCACGATGCGGGATTCGTATGCCCGTCGCGCGATGTCGACTCGCTGGCTTGGCACATGACCACGCTGACCGACGCCGGGGCGCGGGCGGCACTCGGCACCCGTGCCCGAGAAGCGGTACTGGCGCTTACGCCGGCAGCGATGACCTTGCAGCTCGTGCTCCTGTATCGCGATCTGCTCGCCGCGGCCTATGCCGCGACACCGGCGAAACATTGACTGGACCAGCCTGGCGCGACAACCTCGCTCTGCCTGCGCGCGGACAGAGGACCCGGGGTGACGGGGATATAATTCGGGACCTTTGAAACGGTTCGCGATGGCGTTTACGCCGTCGCGAGAATCTTGGTGCGTTTCGGCTTCGCCCTTTATCGACGTCTGCTTCGCTACGTGCGCCCCTACTGGTGGGCGTTTGCGATCGCGCTCGTGGGCATGGTGATCGTCGCGGCGGGCGACACCGTGATGGCCTACATGGTGATGCCGATAATCCAGAACTTCCAGAAGCCGGATCCGGCGATGACTCTGAAGCTCCCGCTCGCCATCGTCGCCGTGTTCCTGCTGCGCGGAGTGGGATCGTACGCCTCCGAATACGGCATGGCCTGGACCGGGCACCGCGTCGTGTTCGATCTGCGCAAGGAAATGATCGACCGGCTGCTCTCTCTGCCCACCGCATACTTCGACGCGCAGGCGCCCGGTCGGCTCATCTCCAAGTTCACATTCGACGCGTATCAGCTCGCCAACGCGAGCTCGAGCGCGATCACCACGGCGATCCGCAGCTCGCTCACCGTCGCAGGCAGCTTCGGACTTCTGCTATGGCTCAACTGGAAGCTCACGATGATCGCGATCGTCGTGTTGCCGACGGTCGCCGCGCTGATCCGCTACTTCAGCCGGCGCCTGCGGCGCATCGCGCGCGACGTGCAGCAGCGCACCGGCTCGATCACGCACGTGCTCGAGGAGATCCTCGGCAGCCACCGCGTGGTCAAGATCTTCGGGGGCCAGCAATACGAGCGGCGGCGAGCGGTCGCCGGCGCAAACCAGCTCCGGACCTCGATGACCAAGCAGTCATCGTCGAGCGCGGCGAGCGGGCCGCTGCTGCAATTCGTCGTCGCCATCGTGGTCGGCGTCATTGTCTTCATCGCGCTCAAGCAGAACGAGGTTGGCACCCTGGAAGGCGACCGCTTCGTCGCCTACGTCGTGGCGCTGCTGACGCTCATCGATCGCCTGCGCGCCCTTTCCGGCGTCAACGCCAACGTGCAGCGCGGGATTGCCGCTTCGGAGAGCATCTTCGGCCTGATCGATCAGCAACCCGAGGAAGACCGCGGCAAGCTCGAGCTCGAACGCGTGCACGGAGAGCTGAAATTCGAGCGTGTTTCGCTGCGCTACGCGGCGAGCGATCGCAACGCGCTGTCGGAGGTGAGCCTCGCCATCGCCCCAGGCGAAGCCGTGGCGCTGGTCGGACCTTCAGGCGCCGGCAAGACCTCGCTCGTCAATCTCGTGCCGCGCTTCTACGAGCCGAGCGCCGGTCGTATTCTTCTCGACGGACATGACGTCGACGAATTGAAGCTTGCCAATCTGCGCAGCCAGATCGCGCTGGTGAGCCAGGACGTGATCCTGTTCAACGATACCGTCGCGGCGAACATCGCCTACGGTGCGATGGCGCAGGCTTCCCGCGCCGAGGTCGAGCGGGCCGCCGCGGCGGCGCACGCGCTCGAATTCATTCGCGAGCTGCCGGAGGGCTTCGACACCGTCGTCGGCGAAAACGGCATCCGGCTTTCCGGCGGACAGCGGCAGCGCCTCGCAATCGCGCGGGCGATCCTCAAGAACGCGCCGATCCTGGTCCTCGACGAGGCGACCTCCTCGCTCGACTCGGAATCCGAGCGTCATGTGCAAGCGGCGATGGAGACGCTGATGCGCGGCCGCACCACGATTGTGATCGCGCACCGGCTGTCCACCATCGAGCGGGTCGACCGCATCGTGGTGCTCGACGCGGGACGCGTGGTCGAGCAGGGAACGCATGCGGAACTGCTTGCTCATAACGGCCTGTACGCAAAACTGCACCGCATCCAGTTCGCCGCCGCGACGGCAGACGCGTGAGGGCTTCCGAGAAGTTGCGTATTCTGCACACGGAGGCATCGCTCGGCTGGGGCGGACAGGAGATCCGCATCCTCACCGAGGCGGCCGGGATGCGAAGCCGCGGCCACGACGTGCGCCTCGCCTGTCCGCGCAACGCGCGCATCTATGCCGAGGCATCGCGCTACGACGTACCGGCGGTCGCGCTGCCGATCGCGCGCAAGGGACCGGAAGGCGTGCTGGCCTTGCGCCGGCTTCTCGCCGGGCATCGCGTGGATGTCGTGAATACGCATAGCTCGACCGACAGCTGGCTCGCCGCGCTAGGCTTGCGCCTGTTCTGGGTAGGCAAGGAACGCCCGCCGGCGCTGGTGCGCACGCGCCACATCTCGGCCCCGATCGCGAATCGCGCTCCCACGCGATGGCTGTACACGCGCGCCACCGCCGAGATCGTGACCACCGGCGAGGCGATCCGCCAGCAATTGATCCGCGAGATCGGCGTATCGCCGGCACGCGTGACCTCGGTTCCAACCGGCGTCGACTCCACGCTATTCGACCCCGGCGACAAGCAGGGCGCGCGGCGGATGCTGAAGCTCCCGCAGGCGGTGCCGCTCCTCGGCATCGTCGCCACGCTGCGCAGCTGGAAAGGGCATTGCTACCTCATCGAGGCGATGACGCTGCTCGCCCATCGCGAAGCGCAGCTTCTGATCGTCGGCGAAGGACCGCAGCGCGAGGCGATCGAAGCGCAGATCGCGGAGCTGGGCCTCGCGCACCGCGTGCGTCTCGTCGGAAACCAGTACGACATCGCGCCGTGGCTACGCGCGCTCGATGTCTTCGCGCTTCCCTCGTACGCCAACGAGGGCGTGCCGCAGGCGCTCGCGCAGGCGATGCTGATCGGCGTTCCCTGCGTCACGACGGACGCGGGATCGATCGGCGAGATCGCGATCCACGATTCGACTGCGCTCGTCGCGGCCAAGCGGAACGCGATTGCGCTTGCCGCCGGGATCGACCGCCTGCTCGGCAACGCCGCGCTGGGCGCGCGTCTCGCCTGGGCAGCGCGCGAGCGCGTGCACGGCAGGTTCGGCCTCGAGACGATGCTCGACGAAATGGAAGGCGTGTTCCGCCGCGCCGCTCATGGCAACCGATACCGTTGAAGAGCGAAGCCGCTTCAGTGGCCGCGCGCGGGTCGTGGCCCGCGCGAGTCTCGCGCGTCTCGCGTCAGCGGGACGGCGCGCACTGTCTCCGGATCCAAAGCGGATATTGATCGCCCACCATTTACTCCTCGGCGACACGCTGATGCTCACCGCCCTGATCGCCAAGTTGCGCGAGCGTCATCCCTCGGCCGACCTAGTGATGGCGCTTCCAGAGGCTTACGCCATGCTCTATGCGGGTGCCCCCTATGGCGTGCGCGCTCTCGGCTGGAATCCGCGCTCGCCGGCGCGCTCCGCGCTGTGGCGCGAGCGGCGCTTCGATCTCGCGCTGGTGCCGGGCGACAATCGCGTCAGCTGGCTCGCGCTCGCACTCGATGCGCGATGGATCGTCGCCTTCGCAGGAGACCGTCCGGCGTACAAGAGCTGGCCGGTTGATGAGGCACGACCTTATTCAAACGCGCCCGCTGCCTGGGGCGACATGGTCGCTACGCTCCTGGACGGGCCAGCGCCCGCACCCTACGACCCGGCACAGTGGCCACCGCCACCGGTCCAGGCGCGCGTTGCGCCCTCGCCGCCGTACGCAGTGCTGCATGTCGGAGCGAGCAGCGCGCTCAAGCAGTGGGCGCCCGAACGCTGGGCCGAGCTGGCGGATCGCCTGGCAGCCCGCGGCATCTCGCCGTTGTGGTCGGCCGGCCGCGGCGAAGAAAGCATCGTTCAAGCCTGCGATGCCCAGAAGCGTCACTCGTCGGTGGCAGGCATGCTGAGCTTGTCGCAGCTCTGGCACCTGCTTGCGGGAGCCTCGCTGCTGGTGAGCCCCGACACGGGCATCGCGCATCTCGGCCGCATTGTGGGAACGCCGACGGTGGCGATCTTCGGGCCTGGCTCCGCTACGCTCACCGGCGCCAGCGAGTTCTGGCGCAACGCGCACTACCGCGCAGTCGCGCTAGACCCCTTTCCCTGCCGCGATCAAAGAGTGCTATTCAAGCGGGAGATCTCGTGGGTGCGCCGCTGCGCGCGCACGCTCGCGGAATGCCCGCACGCGAAATGCATGGATGCCGTGAGCGTCGACGACGTTGCCGCGGCGGTCGCCGCGCTCGGCGTCGGTCGCATTTGATCAGTCGCCGCTGCGCGCACGCCGAGCGCGCAGCGGCACCGGCTCCCGCGCCGTCGCCGGCGTTACGTCGCCCGGCGGCGCGTATTCCGGGACCCACGACTTGAGCCAGGCGCGAACTTCGTTGTCGGCAGCTGCGCGTTCGCGCTCAATCCACGCGACCATTTGCTCGACCGCCTCACGTCCGCTGTTGCGCGCCTGCGCGATGAAGAGCTTCGGGTGCGGTGTGGCGAGCGCCGTTTCGCCGGAAGCGAGCGGCTCCTCGAACAGCTTCTCGCCGGGACGCAGGCCGGTGAAAACGATGGGAATGCGGTCCGGATCGGCGCCAGACAGTCGGATCATGTCGCGCGCCAGATCGACGATCCTCACTGGCTCGCCCATGTCGAGCGCCAATACCTCGCCACCCTTGCCCATCAGCCCCGCCTGCAGCAGCAGCTGTGTGGCCTCGGACTGCGACATGAAGTAGCGAGTGATCTCGGGGTGCGTAACGGTCACCGGGCCGCCGCGCGCGATCTGTTCCTGAAAACGCGGAATCACGCTGCCCGCGCTGCCGAAGACGTTCCCGAAACGCACGACCACGAACTGAGTGGTTCCGTTCTGCAGGCTCTGACACACCATTTCGGCGAGCCGCTTCGATGCACCCATGACATTGGTCGGGTTGACCGCCTTGTCGGTGGAAACGAACACGAATTTCTCGACTCTGGCGGTCACGGCCGCGCGCGCGAGCACCCAGGTCCCGTAGGCGTTGTTGCGCACGGCCTGCCAGGCGTTTTTCTCCTCCATGAGCGGCACGTGCTTGTACGCGGCGGCATGAAAGAGCACCGAGGGCCGCTCGCGCATGAGGAGCTCGTCGACGAGCGCTTCGTGCTTGGCATCGCCCACTATCGTGGTCAGCGGCAAGCCCGGAAACTCATCGAGCAGCGCTTGCTGCACCTGATAAAGCGCGTACTCGGAAAGCTCGAGCAGAACCAGCCGCCGCGGCCGGAAACGGGCGATCTGCCGGCAAAGCTCGGCGCCAATCGAGCCACCGGCACCGGTGATCATGACCACGCGTCCGCCCAGCCATTCGCGCAGGCCGGCGCTATCGAGCACGACCGGGTCGCGGGCGAGCAGGTCGTCCAGCTCAACGTGGCGGATCGTCGTGACATGGCTCCGTCCGCTGATCAGGTCTTCGTAGGAGGGAACCGTCAGCGCTTCGACGCCGGCCCCGGCACACAGCTCCGCGACGCGGCGCCGCACGCCGTGCGCCGCTGACGGCAAGGCGATGATCACCGTGCGCACTCCGAAACGCTCGACCTGCGCCGGCAGATCCGAGATCGGTCCGAGGACCCGCGTGTTCCGGATCGAGCGGCCACGCTTCGCGGGATCGTCGTCGAGAAGGCCCACGACGCGCCACTGACGGCTCTGTGCCAGCTCTTTGGTGAGGAGCGCGCCAGCTTCGCCTGCCCCGACGATCAACACGGGCTCGCCCAGCGCGGCGAGCGGACTGTAGAGTCGGTGTTCCTTCCACACCCGATACGCGAACCGGCTGCCCGCCATCAGCGAGATCAGCACCAGCGGATAGAGGATCAAGACGCTGCGCGGAACGACGGCGGTCAGCCGGATCATCACCAGCACGACAGGGATCGCGACCGCACCCACGCCTGCGGCCAGGACGATGCGTTGCAGGTCGGGAAGGCTCGCGAAGCGCCACAAGCCGCGATAAAGACCAAACACCAGGAAGACCGCCGCTTGCAGCGGAATCACCCAAGCGAGCGTTCGCCACATGTCGCCGAGTTGCGGCTCGTGCAGGTCGAGATTGAAACGCAACCAGTACAAACCGACCCAGGCGAGCGCGGCCGCGCACACGTCGTGACCGAACGCGAGCGACACTCTCACGTTAGCACTTACTTTCATCGATTCCCTGACCGCGCCGCCGGCGCCAATGATAGTCGATCGAAGCGTACACGAGGGCCAGAACTGCGCTCCAACCCACGACGAGCCATGGGCCAAGTTGCGGCGCCCAGATCAGTACGACAACTGCGGAGCTCGCCGTACCCAGCATGAGAGCGCCGTAGAGCTTGAGAGTTCGCGCGTGGCCCCAGCCCAGCTGCACAAGCCTCTGGTAGAAGTGCTCGCGGTGCGCTTCCCAGACGCGCGCTCCACGCAGAAGTCGATACAGGAGTGTCACGCTCGCGTCGGCGATGAATGGAAGAAACGCGAGCAGCGGGAACCACGAGGGCCACCAAGCTCCGCTCACGCCGGCAAGACCGAATACAGCCGCGAGAAACCCCAGCGGTACTGCGCCGACGTCGCCGAGAAACACGCGCGCCGGCGGCGCATTCTGAAACAGGAAAGGCGCCGTCGCGGCGACGAGTGCTACAAAGAGCGCTGCCTCGTCGATGCCAGCGTACAGAGCGGCAGCCGCGTACGCGCCGAAGCCTGCGATCGTCATCGTGCCGGCGAGGCCATCGCTGCCGTCCATGAAGTTGTACAGATTGGCCATCCACACGATGGCAACCACGGCGAGGACGGGATGGATGTTCGGCGCAGCGAGCCAGACCCAAAGCGCGGCCGCCATAGCGTGCACGGCGAAGCGCACGGCGATGTGTACCCCGCGCCGATCGTCCAACAGCGACACCGCAATCACGGCCAGTAGAGGGAAGAGCCAGGCTTTCGCTCCCGGCACCCAGATCGCTCCCGCAAGCCAACCGGCCCATATCGCAAGACCAGCACCTCGAGGGACGGCCCGAGCATGCAGTGAGCGCGGGTTAGGACGATCCAGAGGAAGGCGCTCCGCATATCGCAAGAGCAGCTTGAGCACACCCCAGGAAGCAGGCGCGGCGACCGCCGCCGGCAAGGCTTGGCGAGCCAGTTCGGCGAGCCCTGTCATCGCGCGCGCCCGAGCCCGGGCGGCGCATCGCGAGCGCGCCGAGCCACGGCCTGCAAGCCTTTCTCAATGCTCATTTTTCGCCCACCTCGGCACCCTCCTCCCAGGAGTGCCCCCTGCGAGGAATTATACTCGCAGCGACACCGGGACTGCTCTGGGGCGAAATGGCGGTTCTTGTTGCAATTAAACAACAGGCTTCGGAGGCCTTTTTTGGCCCCGGGGGTTTTAGCTTGGCAATGGATTCGGCCCTTTGGCACAATGGCCTCAACTTCTCGCTACTCCTGAGAAGGTTCCGATGGCAGGCGCAAGCGCGGTTCCTTGCCAATTTTTTCGTTAGAGGAGAAATTCCATGAATAAGAAGCTCGTCGCTCTTGGCGTCGCCAGCGCGTTTGCGCTCCCGCTGGCCGCTCAGGCGCAAACTGCGAACGTAACGCTCTACGGTCGCGCAAACGTCGACCTCGAGTGGGTCAACGGCGAAACCTGCGCCAGTCCGGCGGCGCAGGGGAACAGCGGCGTCGTCGCCGGCGCTGTGCCAGGCAACAACATCGTGACAAGCTGCACCCAGGGGGGTCCGGATTCGAACAGGAACATCACGAACCCGCATGTCCTGCGGCTGAGCAGCAACTCCTCGCGCTTCGGCATGCGTGGCACGGAAAGCCTGGGCGGCGGGCTGAATGCCATCTTCCAGGTCGAATCGAACGTGAGCTGGGACACGGGCAACAGTTCGAGCTCCGGCATCGCCAGCCGGGAAACCTTCGTCGGGCTGCAGGGAAGCTGGGGCCGCGCGACGGTCGGCAAGTTCCTGATGCCGATGGACGACCTGCACCCGATCTTCGGTAACGCACCGACGCTGACGACGTCGATCCTGTCGACGGCCGACGTGTGGGCCCAGGGCAACCTGAGCAAGGGCCAGGGCGGCTGGGATGCGCGCACGGGCAACAACATCCGCTACGACACGCCGAACTGGAGTGGCTTCACCGCCGCTTTCCAGCTCTCGACGCGCGACGACTCGGGCAACACGACGCAGACACCGTACGGTGGCGACAACGGCGATCATGCTTCCAATACGCGGCATGCCTACGTCTTCGGCGCCAACCTGATTTACTCGAACGGGCCGGTGCAGGTGGGCGTCGGGTATGAAAGGAACAAGGACCTCCGGCAATACACCATCACCTCCAGCGCTGCTCCGGGCTATGCCGGCTTCGTCGGCTGCGCTGCGACAGCGCCTTGCTACTTCAACGCTCACAACGACAACGACTGGACGGTCACCGGCGCCTACGACTTCGGCACGATCTGGCAGGGCTTCGGCCTGAAGGTGGGCGCCGTCTATGAGCGCACCAAGTACGACACGCCGACGGGCGACCTGAAGCGCGATTTCTGGGGCGTGTCGGGCACGATCCCGGTAGGTGGCGGCAAGGTCTACCTGTTCTTCGGCAAGGCGGGCAACGGCAAGGGCGGCGCGGTGGACGGCGAAACCGTCGGCTACGTGGTGCACGGCGGTGAGACGTCGACGAAGCAATTTGAAGTCAGCTACAGCTACAGCCTGTCGCCGCGCACGCTGCTCTACGCCGGCTACGTGAGGCTGGCGAACGACCGGTACAACCCGACGACGTTCAACATCAACTCGTACGCGATCAGCACCTGCGCGTTCGGCAACACGGGCTGCCAGCAGGGACGTCCGGCCGGCATCGTGTTTGGCATGGTGCACTTCTTCTAACCGGTTGCAAGCGAGCAGTTCCCAGACTTAGTTTGTTTAGCTGGGTTTCAAGTGATCATCCGGGCGTCCGATGGACGCCCGTTTTTTTTGCGCTTGCGGCAGAATCGCGATTGATGCGGAAACTCCGCCGCGAATCCCGAATCGCTATCGCATGGTGACCGACGAATTGATCTTGGGCTTTGATCGCGCCCTGCGCACTTTGTCAGGCACGGTGACGAGTGCGCGTCCCAATCCCGGCACCGCGCGACCTGAGTCGGCGCTGAGCGAAGCGGAGCGCCGCCACGCCGCCGGGCTGATGCGAGTGAATCACACGGGTGAAATCTGCGCGCAGGCCCTCTATCACGCACAATCGCTGACCGCACGCGATCCGGCGACCCGGCACCGCCTCGCCGAAGCGGCACGCGAAGAAGAGGATCATCTCGCCTGGACGCAGCAACGCCTCGAGGAACTCGGCGATCGCACGAGTTTTGCCAATCCGCTTTGGTACGCGGGCTCCCTTGCGATCGGGCTGGTGGCGGGCGTTACCGGCGATCGGACCAACCTCGGCTTCGTGGTCGAGACCGAGCGCCAGGTCGAGGAGCACCTGACTGGACACATCGACCGGCTGCCACCCAGCGATGCAAGAAGCCGCGCCATCGTCGCGGCCATGCGCGACGACGAGGCGCGGCACGGCGTCGCGGCGCGCGAAGCAGGGGGGAGCGAGCTGCCGTGGCCGGCACGCATGCTGATGCGCCTGGCTGCGCGCGTGATGACTGCCACTGCTTACTATGTCTAGATGAAAGCGAAGCGCGTCGCTGTCGCTCTGGCTGCAATCGCTTGCGCGCCGCTCGCGGCTCAGGCGCAACTCGCCAACGTCACGCTTTACGGCAGCCTCAATCTCGACGTGGAATGGGTCAAGGGAGCAACTTGCGCGTCCGCCGTTCCACCGCCGGCCAACAACAATTGCTCGGGCGACGATCCCGCAAGTCATATCTCCAACCCGACCGTGATGCGCGTGAGCAGCAATTCCTCCCGCTTCGGCCTGCGCGGCAGCGAATACCTGGGAGCCGGTCAGGTCGCGATATTCCAGCTCGAGTCGAGCGTCCAGGCAGATACGGGCAATAGCTCCAGCTCCGGGCTCGCGAGCCGCGAGACCTTCGTCGGGCTGCAGGGCGACTGGGGTACCTTCAAGGCAGGCAAGTTCCTCACGCCTTACGATGACATCCTGCCCTTGTTCGGCAACGCCCCGACGCTCACCACTTCCATTCTCTCGACCGCCGCCGTATGGGCGCAGGGGCCGCTGCCGAAATCGCTGGGCGGCTTCGATGCTCGGCTGGGGAACTCGCTGCGCTACGAGACGCCGCCGCTCAACGGCTTCACGGCCGAGCTTCAGTTTTCGACTCGCGACTCCTCGGGCAACGCCAACGGCGGCGACAACGGCGACCACGCCTCGGAGACGCGTCACGCCAGCGTGTGGAGCGTCGGAGCCTTTTACAGCAACGGACCTCTGGACCTCGGCCTGGCGTACGAATACAACCGCCAGGTGCGCACCGCCGACCAGAACGATCACGCCCTTTCGATCGCCGCCGCATATGACATCGGCAGTCTCTTCGGGTCACCCGGATTGCGGCTGGGCGGCGTCTACGAGCGGCTCAACTACGGCACGCTCGCGGGATCGCTGACACGCGACTTCTGGGCGCTCTCTGCGACCGTGCCAATCGCCGGAGGAAGCCTTTACGCCATGTGGGGCCGAGCGAGCAACGGCAAAGGCGATGCGCCCGACGGCACGGGCGTGGGCTTTGTCGTCAAGGGACCGGACACAGGATGCGACCAGTGGGAGATCTCGTACAGCTACCCGCTCTCGCTACGCACGCTCCTGTATGCGGGCTATGTTCGAATCAACAATCGCGCCAATGCAGCGTACACCTTCAACATCAACGACTACAGCATCGTCAACGGAGCCAGACCCAGCGGCACTGTCTTCGGCATCACCCACTTCTTCTGACCCCTTGCTGCGCCTGAGAGCAGGCATCAATCTCCCCATTTTTCGATATACAGAGCGGCACGATCTCCAGCTTCATCGCTTCTCGCCGATCTGCTTCGCCCTGGGTTCAGACATCCACCGGCGCAGGGCGCTCAGGCGGGCAGCGCGCAACCGCTTCGCCGTCGCCCGTCGTGTGGCTTCCTTGGCCGCGATGGCTGCGGCATTGATGCTCCGAATTACTCGCAGTGCAACGCGAAGATGCTCTGCCGTCGCGTCATGCGCTCCGCCACCGCCGGTACGCGCAAAGCGAAGCGCGGCGCCAGCGCGCAGCAATTGCTCGAGGCGCGCGGGCCTGCGAAGCGCATCGACCGAAAGCAGGAGGTCGAGCAGTTCCGCCGCATCAAGCTCGTCGGCATGCGCGATCCGCCACCCGTATCGGGCCAGGAGCAGCGCCAGGCCGGAGTATTCCGCGGGCGGCTTGAGCCGCCGATTCACGGCCGTTGCGAGCCGCAGGTTTCGCTGCGAGCTCCTTCGCGCCTCCGCCGCTGCCGATTCTCCGAGCTTGCCCGCCAATATCGCGTAGCGCACAGCGAGCGAATCGCCGGCCGCTGCGGAAGCATCGAGTGCCCGCAGAAGCGGCACGCGTAACGCGTTCGCACCTGGGACTTTGCGGCGCGGAGCAGACTGCAACACGGCATCGATCTCCGGCAGCAACTGCGCGAGTGCTCCGCAGCGATGCAGCAAGGCAAAGAATTGCGATGGATGCTGCTCCAGCAGTGCCCGGGAGATTTCCTGCCACACCCGTTCGGACGAGAGCGTACCGAGCTCGCCGCTCGCGGCAATCTGCTCGAGGAGCGCTTCGGTTTCCGGCGCCACCTCGAAGCCGAACCTAGCCGCGAAGCGAGCCACGCGCAGCACTCGCAAGGGATCCTCGACGAAAGCGGAACCGACGTGGCGCAGGAGGCTGCGCTCGAGATCAGCCGCGCCCCCGTAAGGATCGATCAACCTCCCCTCCTCGTCACGCGCCATCGCGTTGATCGTCAGATCGCGCCGCGCGAGATCCTGTTCGAGCGTGACGTCCGGCGCGGCGTGAAAGACGAAGCCGCGGTGGCCACGCCCCCGTTTGCGCTCGGTTCGCGCGAGGGCATATTCTTCGTGCGTCACCGGGTGGAGAAAAACCGGGAAGTCTCGGCCGACCGGTCGGAACCCCAGCGCGAGCATCTGCTCGGGCGTAGCGCCAACGACCACGTAATCGCGATCGGCTACCGGCCGACCGAGCAATTCGTCGCGCACAGAGCCGCCGACACGGTAGATCTTCATCGCTGGCGCCGCCTCAACGCACCCGATCCCGATCCGCGTCCAGCAGCGATGCTGAGAGTTTCAACGACGTCCGTGCGCGCGAAAGCCCGCATAGCGATCGCGTACGACCGGCGCGAGATATTCTGGCGCGATCGCCTCCAGCGGGGTCGGAGCGAACCCGAACACCACCGGAAATCCGCCGGTGCACACGCTTGGCAGCTGCATCGAAGCCAGATTGTCACGGCTCATCAGCTTGCCCGGCAGGAATTCGAGCATGGTCGCCTGCAGTTTTGACAGCCGCGGCCCGAGCGAAAGGATCGGGCGGTGGCGCGCGGTGAGTTCGCCGGCGTAGGCGACGAGTTGGCGAAGGGTGTAGACCTTGGGGCCGCACAGGTCGTAACGCTCGCCGTGCGTGCGGTCGTCCTCGAGCGCATGCACGAAAGCGCGCGCAACATCGCCGACGTAGGTCGGCTGAAACCTTGCATTGGGACACGCCAATGCGATGATCGGCAGCATGCGCTCGAGGCGAGCGAACATGTTCAGGAACGAATCTTCGCGCCCGAAGATGACCGAGGGCCGGAAGATCGTCCAGGCGATGTCGGACGTGGCGACGACGCCCTCCGCTTCGCCCTTGCTGCGCAGGTACTGGCTCGGGCCGTCGGGGCGCGCGTTGATAGCGCTCATGTGCAGCAGGCGCGCGACCCGAGTCTCGCGGCATGCAATCACGGTCTTGCGAGTCAGCTCGACATGCACGCTCTGGAAATCGCCGGTCCGGGTTTCGTTCAGGATGCCGACGAGGTTGACGACTGCGGTCACGCCGCTCGCAAGCTGCCGCAATGTCGCTGCATCGTGAATGTCCGCTTCGATGACATCCACCGTCGGGAGCAGCAAGAGGTGCTTAGCCGCTTCGCGACGACGCGTCGGCACGATCACGCGACGTCCGGAGGCGACAAGCTTGGCGACGATGTAGCGACCGACGAAGCCGCTGCCGCCCAGAACAAGGACTGTAGGTGGAATCACGGCGCCTGCTTGGGGCGTTCAGCGGGCTCGCCTGCGACGCTCCCCGCGAGCGTCGCGCCGGTTTCGATCGGCGCTCCGCGCGCAGTGATGATACCGAGCCGGTCTCTCAAGGCGAGGTAAGGCAGGCCGAGCCGTGTCTGATAGAACATGGCGTTGGCAAGCACTTTCTTGGTGTAATCCCGGGTCTCGTTGAAGGGAATCGTTTCGACGTAAATCGCCCCCTCGAGCGACGCGGCGCCACGCCAGGACTCCGCCCGACCCGGGCCGGCATTATACGCCGCGGTCGCGAGCGCCGTCAGGCCGCCAAAACGATCCATGACATAGCGCAGGTAATAGCTGCCCAGCTCGACGTTCAGCGCCGGATCGTCGAGCTTGAGCGTGCGCAGTTCGCTGCGGCCGGTCTGCTTCGCGACCCAGCGTGCCGTCGGCGCCATGAGTTGCATCAGCCCGACCGCGCCCGCCGTGGAGACGATGTCGGCCACGAAGCGGCTCTCCTGCCGAACCAGACCGTACAGGAGCGCTGGATCCAGACCGTTTCTTTTCGCAGCCTCTTCGATCTCGCTCTGGTAAGGCGTCGGATAGCGCAGCGCAAAATCGTGGCGTTGCCGCGTACGATCGGCCGTGTTGATCGAGCGATCATAAAGGTCGTTTTGCTGTGCGAACACTGCAGCCAGCAGCAGAGCGTCGTCGTCGAGCCCACGTACGACGGCGAGCCACTCACGATGACCTTCGGACCGCAAGTCCAGCGCGCTGAGCTTCACCACGCGCTGCACCGCGGGTCGGGCAGCAAAAGCCGCCAGCGCGGCGGGCTCGGGGGACAACGGCTCGCTCTGCGGCACGACGGTCGCGCCGAGCGCCTCCGCGGCGAGGAAACCGTAGAAATGCTGCTCGGTGGCGAGTCCTCCGTAAAGCCGCGTCGCATCCTCGACATGCCCCGTCGCCGCGAGCGAGCGTGCCTTCCAGTAACGCCAGGCGGGCTCCTGCGCTTCGGTTTCTGGCATGGCGTCGATCGCATTTGCCACCTCGCTCCACTCGCCGGCCCGCAACGCGGCGCGCACACGCCAGGCGCGCTGCGCCTCAGTCATCGGCGCGCCTTCGGCATCGCGATACCAGTCGCTGGCCGAGGGCACAAGCTGGCGCGCTGCGTTATAGGCCAGGACCAGGTTACCGTACAGGCGGTCCGGGTCTGGGAGACGCGAGCGAAAGTTGAGCCAGGCGTCTCGCGCCGCCGAAGGATCGCTCGCGGTGGCGCGATCAAGGGCGTAGAGCGCAAGCTCGCGGCCGAAGGGCGCAGATAGGCGGAAGTCGCCTTTCATCAGCGCTGCGCGGGGATTGCGGTCGATCCGCTCGATGTCGCGCGGGGCCGGCCGCTCGACCGTCGGCAGTTCGCCGGCGATCTTCGCCGCGAGCCGATAGTTGCCGGCCTCGTGCGCGAGGCGAAAGCGTGCCCAGATGTCGCGCGAAGTGAGCTTTCCCTTCGCGATGAGCGCGGCGAATACGGGACGGCAGGACTCGGGCTGATCCTGCCCGCTGAACCAGAAGCCGCGCACGTCGTCCAGCGCCTCGCCGCCTTCCTGTTGCCACCGCCATTGCGCTGTGTAGCACGCAAGCTCGACGTCCTCGCTCGGCTGCTTGAGATAGAAGTCGCCGAAGGTCTTCCATTCGCCTCGCTTCGCGAGCGATTTCAGCCACTCGGCCAGCAGCCGCTCCGCAAGCGGCACGTTCGCGTAGCGCTCGAGAAAAGCGCGCACTGCGACCGGATCGGCGTCGTCGAGCTTGAGCTTGAGGCGCCAGTACTCCACATAGGCCTCGAGCAAGTAACCGTTCAGTCGCGGCGCGATGCGCTCGAGGCGCGCCGCGTCGCCGGCGCGGAACGCATCGCGCGCGGCGACGAAGTCTGCATCGGTGGGCTCGCCGCGGACGGCAGGCGCCACTGCGCTCGCAAGTGCGAGCGCGACAACGCCAAGCACCGATCTCGAAGCTAATCGCATCACATTATTATCGCTCATCGCTGCGCAGCATTCGTAGGTGAGTGTCCTGCGCGCACGATGATAGAATCGCACCTCGCCGCCGGGAGAAAGAGGGACCTCATGCCTCAGGGCAAGAAAGCGCCGCAGGTCGGCATCGTGATGGGCAGCGACAGCGACTGGGAGATCATGCAGCACGCCGTCGAACAGCTTGGTGAATTCGGCGTCGAGCACGAAGCACGTGTGCTCTCCGCGCACCGCATGCCTGACGACACCTTCGCCTACGCAGAGAGCGCCGCATCGCGGGGACTCGCGTGCATCATCGCTGCCGCCGGGGGCGCGGCGCATCTCGCCGGCGTCATCGCAGCGAAGACCACGCTGCCCGTGCTCGGTGTGCCGATGCCTTCGAAATATCTGCGCGGTGAAGACTCCTTGCTGTCCACCGTGCAGATGCCGAAGGGCATCCCGGTGGCGACCTTCGCGATCGGTGAAGCCGGTGCAGCGAACGCAGCGCTCTTCGCGGTGGCCATGCTCGCGCGCGGCGACCCCTCGCTCGCTCGCAAACTGGACCAATTCCGCGCCAGGCAAACCGCAGCCGTTCGCTCGAAAACGCTGCCGCCGCGGAAGTAGTCCGTTACTATCGCTTCAGCTCTGCGCGCGCCGCGGCAGCGGGAAGCGCGCCCACGCGATCCATCTCCGGATCGTCAAAATTGCAACCGCGTGCGATGAAATCCGTCGCCATCTCCGTCGCGTCCGCGCCCCAGAACAGCTCTTCGCCGATGGCGAGCGTGGGCACACCGAACACGCCGCGCGCGATCGCCTCGTCGGTGTAGCGCCGGAGCGCGTCCTTGACTTCGGGCGCGGCGATCCGATTCTCCGCGTCGGCGAGGCCCAGCTCGGCCTTGAGCTCCGCCCATTCGATTGGCAGATCGCCGATGCGTCCGTCGCGCCAAATGAAGCGAAAGATGCGGCGGATCACGTCAGGATCGCAGTCGGCGACGATGGCGAGGCGCAGCAGCGGCAGCGGGTTGAACGGATGCGCGGCCGGAAATTTCAGCGGAATGCCCAGGCGCTTGGCCTGCCAGACGACGAATCGATAAGTGAAACGCCGCTTGGCCGGGATCTCGGCGGGACCCTTGTGCTCGTAGGCCTTGAGCAGTCCCGCGAAGAGCACCGGCCTGTAGCGCACGCGCAGCGAGCGCTCGAGCGAGGGCAATTGCTCGCACTGCAGGTACGAAAAGGGCGAGACGAAATCGAAGTACCAGTCAGCGCTGGGCATGGGCGGCCTGTCGCTGCGCGATCGCGGCGCCGTGCTTGCTGCGCCGGAGCGGAAGCTCCTCGACGATCGCGCGGCGCGCGGCCGGCGACAAGTCGATCCATGCGGCGATCTCGTCGAGCGTGCGGTAACAGCCGGCGCAGAGCCCGCTCGTCTGGTCGATCACGCAGACGTTGATGCAAGGCGAGGCGACAACCTCCTCCGCCGCGTTCATCGCGCCGCCGCCGGGAGCGGCTCCTTAGCGTTGAGCGCGCGCGCCACGCGAGACACCGGAGGACGGCCGAGAAAATCGGAGATGAACCAACCGGCAACGCGCAGCTCCGTCATGTCGATGCCGGTCTCGATGTCGAGCCCCTGCAGCAAGTAGAGCACGTCCTCGCTCGCGACGTTGCCCGTCGCGCCCTTCGCAAACGGGCAGCCGCCGAGGCCGGCGACCGAGCTGTCGAAGGTTGCGACGCCCATCTCGAGCGCGGCGTACAGATTGGCGAGGGCCTGTCCGTAAGTATCGTGGAAGTGTCCGGCCTGCTCTGCCAACGGCACGGCTTCCGCCACGGTAGCGATGAGCTTCTTGGTCTTGCCGGGCGTGCCGGTGCCTATCGTGTCGCCGAGAGAGATCTCGTAGCACCCGAGCTCCCGCAATGCCGCAGCGACGTCGCGAACGCGCTCAGGCGCAACTTCACCTTCGTAGGGGCAGCCCAGCACGCAGGAGATGGCGGCACGCACGCGCACGCCGTTCGCCTTCGCGGCTTCCGCCACCGGACGCGCGCGCACGAGGCTTTCGGCGATCGAGCAGTTGATGTTCTTCTTCGAAAAGCTCTCGGTGGCAGCGACGAATACGGCGACCTCGTCGCAGCCCGCGGCGAGCGCAGCTTCGAAGCCTTTCATGTTCGGCGTGAGCACCGGATAGCGCACGCCCGGTTTGCGCCGGATCGCCGCCATCACCTGCGCGTTGTCCGCCATCTGGGGCACCCACTTCGGCGAGACGAAGCTGGTCGCTTCGATGGAGCGAAACCCGGCGTCGGTCAACCTATCGATCAACCCGACCTTGACCTCGGTCGGGACGTTGACCGGCTCGTTCTGCAAGCCGTCGCGCGGTCCCACCTCGACCATGCGCACGCGGCGAGGAAGCTTGACGCTCATCGCTGTTCAATATCCGCGCTCGCGCACGACGATCCCGGTGACGGGCAAGCCTTGCTCGAGGCGGCGGATTTTGGCTGCAATCTGTTCGACCGATTCATCGATCAGCGTCGCCGCGGAGACGTGCGGCGTTACCGTGATTTTTGGATGATGCCAGAAGGCGTGCTGAGCCGGGAGGGGCTCTTCGCGGAAGACGTCGAGGATTGCCGCGGCCAGCTGCCCTTCATCGAGAAGCGCGATGAGGTCTTCTTCGACCAGAAGATCGCCGCGCGCAAGGTTTACGACACAGGCACCGCGCGGGAGGCGCGACAAGCGCGCGCGATCGAGCAATCCTCGCGTCTCAGGCGTCGACGGCAGCAGGCAGATGAGGACTCGCGCTCGCGCGAGGACCGCGTCGAGCTCGCCGGCTCCGGCGTGGCTCGCCACGCCGGCGATCGTCTTGCGCGTGCCGCTCCAGCCGAAGACGGGAAAGCCGAACCGGGCCACGGCTTGCGCCACCGCCGCTCCCATAACGCCGAGACCGAGGACGCCAATGCCGAAGCTGCGCTTGTCGAGTCGCCGCCGCGGGCGCCACATCGCGGCGCGCTGCTGCTCCGCGTAGGCGTCGAGCTCGCGATAGAAGCGTAGCACCGCGTGACAGGAATACTCGACCATCTGCTCCGCCATGCCGGCGTCCTCGAGCCGGATATTCGGCAGGTCGCGGCACAGGACCGAAGCCTCGGCGAAGGCGTCGACACCGGCGCCAAGGTTGAACACGGCCTTGGCCTTCGCGAGCGCAGCCAGCAGCTCCTGCGGCGGCTTCCAGACGATCGCATAATCCGCTTCGTCTGCCTCCGTCTTCGGCCACGCTCCGATCTTCGCCTCGGGCATGGCGCGCGACAAAGCTGCGAGCCAGGCCGTGCCGTTTTCGGCCGCGGAGTAAAAAACGATATTCACGCCGGAACCTAGGCGCGCACGCTTTCGTCGAGATCGATGAGGTCCGCGCCTTCCTGCACCTGGTCACCGATGCGATAGTTGACCGCGCTCACGGTTCCTGCCGCAGGCGCAGCGATGGTGTGCTCCATCTTCATCGCCTCGAGGATCAGAAGCGGCGCGCCTTTCGCCACGGCGTCGCCTGGCTTCACGAGCACCGAGATGACGGTCCCCGACATCGGCGCGGCGAGATGTCCGCCGTGCTGCTCCTCTTCGTAGGCATGCGCAAAAGGGTCGACCAGCTTGAGCCTTCGCGACTGGCCGCTACAGAACACATGGCGTTCGTCGCCGGTCGGCACGACAGTCGCACGAAGCATCTTTCCGTCGTAGCCGATGAGCAAATGATCGCCTTTCCGCTCCACGCTCGCCGTTCGATCGCGGCCGGCGATGCTCATGCGGAGCGCAGCCTGGGTCGCGAAGACTCGCACTAGATGTTGCGCGCCGTCGCTTTCGAAAGTGAAATCGATCGCGTGATCCTCAGTGTTGAGCCACCAGGTGTCGATCGCATGCCACGGCGAAAAGCGATCGCTCGATCCGAGCGCTTGCGCGGACGCGGCGTCGCGCAAAACAGCAAGCTCGGCCAGCGCCGCTACCGCAAGCGTTGTCTCCGAAGGCGGTCCCGCTGCCGGGAAAAGCGCTGCGTGATGGCGCGCGATGAACCCCGTATCCACGCCGCCCGCGGCAAAAGCCTCGTGCTCGGCTACTCGCTGCAGGAACGCGACGTTGGTCGTCACGCCTGCGATCTCGTATTCGGCAAGGGCCGAAGCGAGCCGCCGACGCGCTTGATCGCGGTCCTCCGCGTGTGCAACGAGCTTGGCGATCATCGGATCGTAATAGCGGCTGATCTCGTCGCCTGCACGTACGCCGGTGTCGATGCGCACCCCAGCGGACGACTCGGGCGCGCGCAGGTGCACGATGCGGCCGATCGAAGGCAGGAAGCCCCGCTCGGGATCCTCGGCGTAAATGCGCGCTTCGATGGCGTGGCCCTCGATCTCGATCGCGTCCTGCGCGAGCAGCAACGGCTCGCCAGCAGCCACTCGCAGCTGCCATTCGACGAGGTCGAGCCCGGTCACCATCTCGGTCACAGGATGCTCGACCTGCAATCGCGTGTTCATCTCCATGAAATAGAACGCGCTCTTCTCGTCGCGTGCGTCTTCGACGATGAACTCCACCGTGCCCGCGCCGACGTAGCCGATCGCTTTTGCCGCCGCGACCGCCGCCGCGCCCATGCCGCGGCGGCGCTTTGGCGTCATGCCCGGCGCGGGCGCTTCCTCGATCACTTTTTGATGCCGGCGCTGCACCGAGCAGTCGCGCTCGAACAGGTGCACGCAGTTCCCGTGCGCGTCCGCGAAAACCTGCATCTCGATGTGCCGCGGCGTGGTGAGATATTTTTCGATCAGCATCGCGTCGTCGCCGAAGCTCGACTTCGCTTCGCGGCGCGCCGCGGCGAGCGCCGCGTCGAAATCCTCGCCGCGCTCGACGACGCGCATGCCCTTGCCGCCGCCGCCCGCAGAAGCCTTGATCAGCACCGGGTATCCGATGGCGTCCGCTTCGCGTGCGAGTAGAGCATCGTCCTGGAGCTCGCCGTGATAGCCCGGCACGAGGGGAACGCCGGCCTGGCCCATGATGCGCTTCGACTCCGACTTCGAGCCCATGGCGCGGATCGCCGCGGGGGGCGGGCCGATGAATACGAGCCCCGCGGCGGCGACCGCCGCGGCAAAGGCTTCGTTCTCGGACAGAAAACCGTAGCCGGGATGAATCGCCTGTGCGCGGGCCATTTTGGCGATGCCGATAATCGCCTCGCCATCGAGATAGCTCTCGCGCGGCGGCGGCGGTCCGAGCCGGTAGGCCTCGTCGCAGATCACGACGTGCAGAGCGTCGACGTCGGCGTCTGAATAGACCGCGACGGTGCGAATGCCCATGCGCCGCGCGGTGCGCGCGACGCGGCAGGCGATCTCGCCGCGGTTGGCGATGAGGATCTTGTCAAACATCGCCCTGCTTTCGCTGCGTTACTCCGGCTTCGACATGCGCGCCGGAGAAGACGCGTGCGATTCGCTCCGCGATCGAGCGAACAAAGCGCCAGAGCTTCGGCAACAGCCACAACGAGATTGCGGCAAGCACGGCCACTGCAGCCAGCGCCGCGACGGGATGCGCCAGCGCGAAATAGATGAGCACGCCGGCGAGCAGATCCTCGCCAAAAGAAGCCGCCCAGTTCGAGAACGGTTCTGGCGATGTGTTGATCAGCATGCGCGCGCTGGCCTTGGTGAAATGGCTTCCCGCGGCCAGCGTGCCGCCGAGGATCGCCGCGGCCATCGTCCATGCCGGCGGAGAATCGCCGAACACGCCCGCGGCGAGCGCCGCACCGGCAGGAATGCGGAGCAGCGTGTGCACGACGTCCCAGACGGTGTCGAATCCGGGGATCTTGTCGGCGAAAAACTCGACGAAGAACATGAAGCCCGACGCGGCAAGGACCATGGGATGCGAGAGCACGTGAAGATGCTCCGGCAGCTCGACCCAGCCGAGATAACCCGCTCCGCCGACGATGAACAGCACGGCATAGAGTCGAATGCCGCTTGCCCAGCCGAGCGCCGCTGCGAGCGCGACGAGTTGGAGCGTATCCAGCTTGGCCATCACTCGCCGCGCGGAACCCAGGAAGCGCGACGTTTGGCGAGAAACGCCGCGATACCCTCTTTCGCTTCGGATGTCGTCCTGATACGCGCCATGCGCCGTGCAGTATCGGCGATCAGCTTCGCATCGATGGTACGGTTTGCCACGGCTCGGATGAGCGACTTGCCCTCGACCTGCGCGCGCGGACCGGCAGTCACGAGGAATCCGAGCACTTCGTTGATCCGTGCATCGAGATCGGCCGGAGGCGCGAGGTCGTGCAGCAGCCCGATGCGAAAGGCCTCCGCCGCGCTGAACCTTTCGCCGGTGAGGAAATAGCGTCGCGCCGCTCGCGCACCGATCGCGGCAACCACGTACGGGCTGATCGTAGCTGGAATGAGGCCCAGCCGCGCTTCCGAGAACGCGAAGGTCGCATTGTGCCCGGCGATCGAGATGTCGCAGCACGCGACCAGCCCGACGCCTCCGCCGAAGACGTTGCCGTGCACGCGCGCAAGCGTGGGCTTCGACAGTCCATCGAGCGTAGCGAGCATGGTTGCGAGCGCGCGCACGTCGGCAAGATTCTCCGCGGGGGAGAAGGCTGCCATCTTCCTCATCCAGTTGAGATCCGCTCCGGCGCAGAAGCTTTCGCCGGCGCCGCTCAGCACGACCGCGCGAACGCCCTCGTCCCGATCGAGCGCGCGAAGCGCCGCGGTCAGCTCGGCAATCAGCGTCTCGTTGAACGCGTTGTGCACGCCGGGCCGGTTCAGGGTGACGATCGCAATCGCATTGCGCACGGCGATGTCGATGGTCGAGCCGGGCTCCAGCCCTTTTGTCTTGCTGCTTTTCTTACGGGTCATCGCCGCTACATCCGGAAGACGCCGAAGCTGGTCGGCTCGATCGGCGCGTTCAGCGCCGCCGAAATGCCGAGCGCGAGCACCTTGCGCGTGTCGGCCGGATCGATCACGCCGTCGTCCCACAGGCGAGCGCTCGCGTAGTAAGGATGCCCCTCGCGCTCGTACTGCTCGCGCAAGGGGGCTTTGAACGCGGCTTCCTCCTCCTCGCTCCATCTGCCGCCCTTCGCCTCGATGGCATCGCGGCGGATGGTCGCGAGCACGGTCGCCGCCTGCTCGCCACCCATCACCGAGATGCGCGCATTGGGCCACATCCAGAGAAAGCGCGGGCCGTAGGCGCGTCCGCACATGCCGTAGTTGCCGGCGCCATAGGAGCCGCCGATGATCACCGTGAACTTGGGCACCTTGGCGCAGGACACCGCGGTCACCATCTTCGCGCCGTCCTTGGCGATGCCGCCGGCTTCGTATTTCTTCCCGACCATGAAGCCGGTGATGTTCTGCAGGAATACGAGCGGGATCCCACGCTGCGCGCACAGCTCGATGAAATGCGCGCCCTTCTGGGCCGACTCGGAGTAGAGGACTCCGTTGTTGGCGACGATCCCGACCGGATAGCCCCAGATACGAGCGAAGCCGGTCACGAGCGTGGTGCCATAGCGCGCCTTGAATTCGTCGAACTCGCTCGCGTCGACGATACGTGCGATCACCTCGCGCACGTCGTAGGGTTTGCGGATGTCGGCGTTGATGACTCCGTAAAGCTCCTCTGCCGCGTACAGCGGATCGCGCGGCTCGGACAACTCCAGCGCGACCGTCTTCGGGCGGTTGAGATCCGCCACGATGCGCCGCGCAATCGCCAGTGCATGATGATCGGTGAGCGCGTAATGGTCGGCCACACCCGAGATGCGAGTATGCACGTCGGCTCCGCCCAGTTCCTCAGCGCTCACGATCTCGCCTGTCGCTGCCTTCACCAGCGGCGGTCCGGCGAGAAAGATCGTGCCCTGTTCCTTGACGATGATCGACTCGTCCGCCATCGCCGGCACGTACGCGCCGCCGGCCGTGCACGATCCCATCACCACCGCGATCTGCGGAATGCCGGCCGCCGACATCGTGGCCTGGTTGTAGAAGATGCGGCCGAAGTGATCGCGATCGGGGAAGACCTCGGTTTGGTTAGGCAGGTTGGCGCCCCCCGAATCGACGAGATAGATGCAAGGCAGCTTGTTCTCGCGTGCGATATCCTGCGCACGCAGGTGCTTTTTCACGGTCATGGGGTAGTAGGTGCCGCCCTTCACCGTCGCGTCGTTGCATACGATGACGCACTCGCGCCCCGAGACGCGCCCTACGCCGGTGATGATGCCCGCCGCGGCGATGTTGTCGTCGTACATCCCGAAGGCGGCGAGCTGCGAGAGCTCCAGAAACGGCGAGCCCGGATCGATCAGCCCTCTGACCCGTTCGCGCGGCGGCAGCTTGCCCCGCCCGGCATGGCGCGCGCGGGCGGTCTCGCCGCCGCCCTGCTCGATTTCCCGGATGCGCAGCTTCAGATCGGCGACGAGAGCCGAGAGCGCATCGCAGTTGGCCGCGAAGGTTGGATCGCGTGGATCCAGGCGGGTCTCGATCGCCGGCATAGCGGACCCGCTCAGGCGGGCAGCGGGTGTCCTGGCATCAGCTCGTAGGGGTGGACCCAGCCGGGTGTGGAGCGAATCCGTTCGAGCCAGTCGCGGACGTGCGGATACTGTTCCCAGTCGACACCGATCTCATCGGGCCAGAACAGATAACCGCACAGCGATATGTCGGCGATGCTGAGGCGGTTGCCGACGACGTACTCGCGCCCGGTTAGATGCGCGTCGAGCATGCTCCACGCCGTTTCGGCGCGCGTCCGGAAAAGCCTGAGCACGGCAGGGTCGGCATCCCTGGTGAACGCGCGCAAGAAGCGATAGGTCGCGGTGTAGCTCGTGAGCTTGTGGTTGTCCCATAGCAGCCAGCGCAATATCTCCCGACGCTCGGCGGCGTCACGCGCGCCGAATCGGCTCAGCTTCTCGGCGAGATAGTCGAGAATCACGCCCGACTGCGTGAGACGTTCGCCGTCGTGCTCGAGCACCGGCACTTCGCCCATCACGTTGATGGCGCGATACGCCGGCGTGCGCGTCTCGCCGCGGAAGTAGTCGACGAAACGCGGCACCCAATCGGCGCCGGCGAGCGCCAGCGCGAGCGCAGGCTTGTAGGCATTACCGGACTGCGCGAAGCAGTAGAGCGTGTATTGCGCCACGTCACCATCCGCCTGTGGCGAGCCAACGGTCGACCTGGTCGAGGTGATCCACGCCCCAGAACGGTTCGTCATCGACGATCATGAACGGCGATCCGAAGACGCCGCGGCCCATCGCCTGCTCGTTCTCTCGCTTGAGCGCCTCCTTCACTGAAGGGTCGTCGACGGCTGCCCGCGCTGATGCCGCATCGGCGCCGCAGCTCGCTGCGACAGTGGCCGCCGCATCGGCGTTTGAAATGTCGACGTCGTCGACGAAGAACGCGCGATAGAGCGCATGGATGATCTTCGGCGCGAGCGCGGCGTCGCGCTCGCGCGCCCACAGCACGACGCGTGCGGGCGCCTGGGTAGCGATCGGAAAATTCGAGGGCAGGCGGAATCCTACGCCGTGAAACCTCGCGGTGCGCGCCATATCGCGCCGCGAATAGTCACCCTTGAGAGGCACTTGCGTGAGCGGCATCGCGCCTGTCTGCTTGAACACGACGCCGAGCAGCATCGGATGCCATGCGACGCTGCGGCCGTGCTTCGCCGCCAGCGCCTCGATCTTTTCCGACGCGACATAACCGTAGGGCGAGGAAAAGTCGAAATAGAAGTCGATCGGCGCTTTCATCGTCGCGTATCCAGTGCGAGCTTCAAGGCGATTCCCGCAAACACTCCTCCGAGCACCCAGCGCTGAGCTGTCACCCAGACCGGACGCTCGGCCAGCCATCGAGCCACGCGGGCGGCCGCAAGAACGAACAGCGAATCGATCAGCGCATCGATGACGATCTGGATCGCCGCCAGCACGAGCGACTGGGCGAGCAGGCTGCCGCGCGCCGGGTCGACGAACTGAGGAAAGAGCGCAAGATAGAAGAGCGCGACCTTGGGATTGAGGATGCTCGTGATGACGCCGGTCCTGAACAAGGCCGCGGGACGCACCAGAGGCAGGTCGCGGCGCGCAAAGAGGCCTCCTGAACCGTGCGGGCGCACCGCGTCCCAGGCGAGCCACAGCAAGTAGGCGGCGCCCGCCCAGCGGACGACTTCGAAGAGCACGGGAACGGCAACGAACACGGCCGTCAATCCGAGCGCTGCCGACAGCGCGTAGAAAAGGAAGCCGCTGGTCGTGCCGGCGAGCGAAATCAGACCGGCGGTTCGCCCCTGACACAGGGTGCGCGAAACGAGATAGAGCAAGTTGGGCCCAGGCGTGAGAGCGAGCAGCACGCTTGCCAGAGCGAAAAGCGTTAGATCCGCGGCCCAAGGCATCATCGCTACGCCGCGTATCCCAGCTCGCGCACCAACGGACCTGCGGCATCCTCGAGCTCGCGCCGCTCCTCAGCCGTCATCTCCCGCCGCCACACGTCGAGGCGGTTCGCATCGGGCGTGCGCGTGAGATTGCTGTGGATGCGCGTGCGCTCTTCGCGCGCGACCATCGGGCCCCTCGCGTGCTGGCGGCCGTGCAGCCGCTGGAGGCGCGCTGCGCCGCGCGTCTGATACTCGAGCATCGCAGCATCCCAAGGCAGCGCGAGGTATTCGCAAAGGCGCTTGAGCTCGCGCTCCGGCTGCAGTACGAGATTCTCGAAGCGCACTTCGATGTATCGCGGCAGCAATTCGCTCGCGCGGCGGCCGGCTTCGACATGCTTCCTCCAGCCTTCGCCCAACACGCGAAAATCCTGTCCCGGAGAGAACCAGGTCTTGCGCCAGGAAAGGGCGGTATCGCCGGGATCGCGGATCACGTGAATGAAGTGCGCCTCCGGCAGCAGGGCTGCGATCTGCGGCATGAGAAAGACGTATCCCGGTGTCTTCTCACCGCAGCGCGGCTTGCGCTCGCCCTCCGCGTACAGCGCGTAAAACGCGCGAAGACCTTCCTCGATGGTGAACGGCTCGATCGCCTCGAGGCGCTTCCGGAGCGTTTCACGATCGAGCCCGAAATCGGTCCAGTTGGACACCGTGACCCGATCGGTGGTTACGATCTCCACGAAGCGCTCGCGCACCGCGTCCGGGTCGCCATACAGCGGTGCGACGAGGCCAACAAATGCGGTCTCTGGTGGTATCGCAAGCAAGGGGTGGCTGTCGAGCATCACCGCTACGAGTGAGGTGCCGGAGCGCGGACAGCCGACGACCACCGGGAACGGCAGGCGCGGCTCGCGTCGCGATGCAACCGCAGCCGATCCCTGCGCGAAGGCCGGCGGCTCGGCGTTCAATACGGTTCGTGGCTTGTCGGACAGGACCTTGTCGGCCATCGCCGCCTTCACAGCATTTCGAGGCCGAGCGCGGTCGCTTCGCCGCCGCCGATGCAAAGGCTCGCTACGCCGCGTCTTTTGCCGAGTTTGCGCAGCGCGCCGAGCAGCGTCACCACGATGCGCGCGCCCGATGCGCCGATGGGATGACCGAGCGCGCACGCGCCGCCGTGCACGTTGACCTTCTCCGGGGGCAACCCGTGTTCCTTCATCGCCGCCATCGTCACAACCGCAAACGCTTCATTGATCTCGTGCAGATCGACTTCGCCGGGCTTCCAGCCGAGCTTGGCGTAGAGCTTCGAGAGGGCGCCGACCGGCGCGGTGGTAAACCAGCCCGGCTCCTGCGCGTGTGTGGCGTGTCCGAGAATCACGGCGATGGGCTTGATTCCCTTGCGCTCGGCGAGCGAGCGGCGCATCAAGACCAGCGCTGCGGCGCCGTCGGAGATCGAGCTGGAATTGGCAGCCGTGACCGTGCCGTCCTTGCGAAACGCGGGCTTGAGCGACGGAATCTTCTCGGGATTCGCTTTCGCCGGCTGCTCGTCTCGGTCGATGATGGCATCTCCCTTGCGTCCGCTTACCGTGACCGGGGCGATCTCCCACTTGAAGCTGCCGTCTTCGTTCGCGGTTCTCGCGCGCGAAAGCGAGCGCAGTGCGAATTCGTCCTGCGCTTCGCGCGTGAAGGCGTAGCGCTCGGCGCACTGCTCGGCGAACACGCCCATGAGCTTGCCTTTGTCGTATGCGTCCTCGAGCCCGTCGAGAAACATGTGGTCGTACACCGTGCCGTGTCCCATGCGCATGCCGCCGCGCGCCTTGGGGAGCAGATACGGCGCGTTGCTCATGCTCTCCATGCCGCCGGCCACGATGATGTTCTCGCTGCCAGCGAGCAGGGCGTCGTGTGCAAGCATCGTTGCTTCCATCGCCGAACCGCACATCTTGTTGACCGTCGTGCACCCGGTCGCCTGCGGCAGTCCTGCCTTGAGCGCGGCCTGGCGCGCGGGTGCCTGACCCTGACCCGCAGGGAGGACGCAGCCCATGATGACTTTGTCGACCGCCTCAGCGTTCAAGCCCGCGCGCTCGAGTGCCGCCGTGATCGCGACCGCGCCGAGTTCGTTGGCGCTTAGAGTCGCGAAGTCGCCTTGGAGTCCGCCGATCGGCGTTCGCGCCGCGCCGACGATCACGATGGGGTCATTGTGCATGCTCGTTCCTAGGAATTGCTGCGCGAAGCGTCGCCGCGCACGCGCGTCATCTGGCCGCGGGCGCTCCGGGTGCCGGCTTGCGCGGGCGCCGCGGCCGGCGCACCAGCTCGCCGCCGCAGTTCGGGCAGACGCCGTTCAGGGCATTCGCACAGGTCGCGCAGAAAGTGCATTCGTAGCTGCAAATGTAGGCTGTGTCGTCGTCGGGGGCGAGCGGCCACGCGCAGCGCTCGCAGCGTTCCCGCATCTCCAAAGCCATGTTCGTCTCCCCTATCACTTGGTTTCGTTGAACAGCTCGCGCCCGATCAGCATTCTTCGAATCTCGGACGTGCCGGCGCCGATCTCGTAGAGCTTCGCATCGCGCCATAGCCGTCCGGTCGCGAACTCGTTGATGTAACCATTTCCCCCCAGCGCCTGGATCGCCTCGCCGGCCATCCAGGTCGCCTTCTCCGCCGCGTAGAGAATCGCTCCGGCCGCGTCCTTGCGCGCGGTCTCGCCGCGATCACAGGCTTGTCCAACAGCATAGACATACGCGCGGCAGGCACTCTGGGTCGTGTACATGTCGGCGATCTTGCCCTGCATCAGCTGGAATTCGCCGATCGGCTGGCCGAACTGCTGCCGCTCGTGCACATACGGCAGAACCACGTCCATGCACGCGGCCATGATGCCGAGCGGCCCGCCCGCGAGGACCGCGCGCTCGTAATCGAGCCCGCTCATCAGCACGTTCACTCCACGCCCTTCGGCGGAGAGTACGTTGTCTTCGGGCACCTCGCAATCCTCGAACACGAGCTCGCAGGTGTTCGAGCCACGCATGCCGAGCTTGTCGAGCTTCTGCGCGGTGGAGAAGCCCTTCATGCCCTTCTCGACGATGAAGGCCGTGATGCCGCGCGGCCCTGCTTGCGGATCCGTCTTGGCGTAAACGACGAGCGTGTCGGCATCCGGGCCGTTCGTGATCCACATCTTGCTGCCGTTGAGCACGTAGCGGTCGGCCCGGCGGTCCGCGCGCAGCCGCATCGAAACCACGTCCGAGCCCGAGCCGGGCTCGCTCATGGCGAGCGCGCCTACATGCTGCCCCGAGATCAGTTGAGGCAGGTATTTGCGCTTCTGCGCGTCGCTGCCGTTGCGACGGATCTGGTTGACACAGAGATTCGAGTGTGCACCGTAGGAGAGTCCCACCGAACCTGAGCCGCGGCTTATTTCCTCCATGGCGACGATGTGGGCGAGATAACCCACGCTGGTGCCGCCGTACTCCTCTTCTACAGTGATGCCCAGCAGCCCGAGGTCGCCCATCTTGCGCCAAAGGTCACTTGGAAACTGATTGCTGCGGTCGATCTCCGCGGCCCGCGGAGCGATCTCCGCCGCGGCAAACTGCTGCACGGTCGCACGCAGCATGTCGATGGTCTCGCCAAGACGGAAGTCGAGCCCTGGAAAATTGAGCATGGTCCGATTCAGCCGTCGGATTTGCCGGGGAGCACGATCAGGCTTTGCTGCATGATCGCGCAAAGTTGGCGTCTGTCGCCGCTTTCCGCATATACCTCCCCGCGTGTGATCACCAGCGTGCGCCCGGGCTTCACTACTTCGGCTTCCGCGATCAACCGATCGCCCTTCGCGGGCGCGATCAGGTTGAGCTTGTACTCGACCGTGAGCACGCTGGCATCGGCGGGAAACAATGTGAACCCGGCGTAGCCCCCGGCCGAATCGGCGATGGCGCTTACAATTCCTGCGTGAATGTAGCCGTGCTGCTGGGTGAGGTCGCTGCGGTAAGGCAGCTCGATCGCGCAGTAGCCGGGGCTCACTTCGGCAAGACGCGCGCCGATGAGCCGCATCGCGCCCTGGCGATCGAAGCTCGAGCGCACGCGGGCCTGGTAGTCGGCGTTCACGGGCTCGAATGGCGTCCGGACTGTCTCAGGCGAGCGCATCTCGGGCGGGATCGAAGGCGCGGGAAACCGGCAGCAAAACAAGCATTCTGATTGACGTTTACGTAAACGTCAATTCTGATTTGGTGCACCCTGGCCATGCCGCCCGTGGGCGCCCTGCCGCAGCCGACGCCTGCACTGGCGCTCGAGCTGGTCGATCTCCGCCAGCACGATCGCCACGTCTTCCTGCTGCTGCTCCAAGAGCGCGCGCCGCTGGGCCAGGACCTGGAGGAACTTGACCAGTTGCGGGCGCTCGCTGCGCGTCGCGTCGTATAGATCGAGGAGCTCGCGGATCTCGGCCAGAGCGAGCCCGAGCCGCTTGCCGCGCAGGATGAGCTTGATGCGCACCCGCTCGCGCTCGCCGTAAACGCGCCGGCGCCCGTTGCGCCGCGGCGCGAGCAGACCCTCGTCCTCGTAGAAGCGGATGGCGCGCGTGGTGAGCGCGAACTCGCGCGCCAGCTCGGATATGGTGTAGCTCGGAGATTCGGTGCGCGACGACATTGCGACCAAAAGCAGGAGATCGATCGACGATACCACAAAGGGATGTCGCCCCTGACTTGACACCTCAGTGGCTTTCGATGACGATGCTGCATCGCACCATCCCTACTCTCGTCCGGCCGACTTGCGCCGCGTCGAATGAACGCTTCGCTTCCCGCCGCCGAGACGAGTCTTCGCTTGCCGTGGGCCACACCGCCGCGTCCGGGGCAGAGCCTCGAGGTCGCGCCGGGCATTCATTGGCTTCGAATGCCGCTGCCCTTCGCGCTCGATCACATCAACCTCTGGCTGCTGGCAGACGGTCCGGCGTGGACGCAAGTCGATTCCGGCTACGGTGACGAGCCCACGCGCCACCTATGGGAGGAGCACTTCAGGACCACATTGCGCACGCAGCCCTTGCGACGCGTGGTGGCCACGCACTGCCATCCGGATCACGTCGGCAACGGCGAGTGGCTGGCGAGCCGATTCGATTGTGCGCTGACAATGCCGCAGGCGGAATACCTCACGGCGCATGCGCTGTCCGAAGAGCACAGCGGCTTCGGGACCGAGGCGACCTGCGCATTCTTCCGGGCGCACGGGCTCGACACCGAGCATCTGACGGCGTTGGCCGCGCGCGGGAACCGCTACCGACACGGCGTGCCGGAGCTGCCGGTACGCTACGAGCGTTTACTGGCGGACGATGAGGTAGCCATCGCGCGCGCGCGCTGGCGCGTTATTCCGGGCTACGGCCACTCGCCGGAGCACGCATCGCTTTACTGCGCCGAGCTCGGCGTGCTCATCTCGGGCGATATGCTGCTGCCGAAGATCACGACCAACGTCAGCGTCTGGCCGGTCGAGCCGGATGCCGATCCGCTCCAGCGCTTCCTCGCATCGCTCGATCGATTCTCCGCGCTTCCACGCGAAACGCTGGTGCTGCCGTCGCATGGGCTGCCGTTCATCGGTGTTCACGAGCGCCTCGCCCAGCTGCGGGCCCATCATGCCGCGCGCCTAGCCGAGATCGAAGCGACGGTCGTGTCGCCAGTCACGGCGGCCTCCATCCTGCCTCTGCTTTTCCGCCGCCCGCTCGACGTGCAGCAGCGTTTCTTCGCCATGGGCGAGGCGATCGCGCATCTCAACCACCTCTGGCATCGCGGACGCCTGCGCCGGTTCAGCGAGGACGGCATCTGGCGTTTCGTGCGGCCCTGAGTCGACCCGATTAAAATGTCGGCGAATAACCTGACTGGCTGCACCGAACCGGGGCTGGAGCGCCGGTTGATTACGAGAGCGCATAAGGACCCTGATGGCTGCCACTGAAACCGAAGCTCCGCCAAAAGCTCAATACGACCCGGTCGCGCTTGCCGAGTCCTTTGCCAGCGCGGCCGACAAGAGCGCAAAGCTGCTTGGCGACTTCGTCGCGCGGCAGGCGAACGCAGGCCAGTCGGTCGTCGCTGACGAATTCGGCCTTACCAAGGCCTTCCTCGAGCTGGCGGCGAAGATGCTGTCCAACCCCTACCGCCTCGCCGAGACGCAGCTCAACCTCTGGTGGGAGTATTCGGCGCTCTGGCAGGCTTCGATGATGAAGCTTCTCGGCCAGGAGACGGGCCCGGTCGCGGAGCCCGCCAAGAGCGATAAGCGCTTCAAGCACGAGGATTGGGAGGAGCATTTCCTCTTCGACTACATCAAGCAGTCGTACTTGATTGCCGCGCGCTGGCTGCACAACGCGGTCGCGAACGTCGAGGGGCTCGATGAGCACACGCAGAAGAAAGTGGATTTTTTCACGCGCCAGTACATCGATGCGCTCGCGCCGTCGAACTTCGCGCTGACCAACCCCGAGGTCTTCCGCGAGACGATCGCCACCGGAGGCCAGAATCTGGTGAAGGGTCTCAACAACCTGCTCGACGACATCGAGCGCGGCAACGGTCAGCTCAAGATCTCGATGACCGACAGCAAGGCCTTCGAGCTGGGCGTAAACATCGCGACAACGCCGGGGCAGGTCGTATATCAGAACGACCTGATGCAGCTGATCCAGTACGAGCCGGCGACGAAAACGGTGTTCAGGCGGCCGCTGCTGATCATCCCGCCATGGATCAACAAGTACTACATCCTCGACCTGCGCGAGAAGAACTCTCTCGTGAAGTGGTGCGTGCAGCAGGGGCTTACTGTATTTGTGATCTCCTGGGTGAACCCCGACGAGCGCCACGGCAACAAGGAATTCGCCGACTACATGCTGGAAGGGCCGCTCGCCGCGCTCGATGCGATGGAAAAGGCGACCGGCGAGAAAAGCGCCAACGTGCTGGGCTATTGCCTCGGCGGGACGCTCCTCGCATCGACGCTCGGCTACCTCGCGGCGCACAAGGACAAGCGCATCGCGAGCGCAAGCTTCATGACTGCGCTCATCGACTTCAGCGGGGCCGGCGAGCTGGAGGTCTTCATCGATGAGGACCAGGTCTCCTCGCTCGAACGCAAGATGAGCGAGCGCGGCTACCTCGAGGGCGCGCACATGGCCAACACCTTCAACATGCTGCGCAGCAACGACCTCATCTGGTCGTTCGTCATCAACAATTACCTGTTGGGCCGCGATCCGTTTCCGTTCGACCTGCTGCACTGGAACCAGGACTCGACGCGTATGCCCGCGAAGATGCACAGCTTCTACCTGCGCAATATGTACATGGCCAACAAGTTGCGTGTGCCGGACGGAATCACGCTCGCCGGCACGCCTATCGACGTGACCAAAGTGAAAATGCCGGCGTATTTCGTCTCGGCGATCGAAGACCACATCGCGCCGTGGAAAGCGACTTACTCGGGCGCACGTCTGCTCGGCGGAAAGACGCGCTTCGTGCTCTCCGGCTCGGGTCACATCGCGGGCATGATCAATCCGCCCGCGGCGAACAAGTATGGCTACTGGACCAACGAGAAGCTTGCGGCGGAAGCCACGGATTGGCTCGCCGCGGCCAAACAGCACCAGGGATCGTGGTGGCCGGACTGGTGGGCCTGGCTCAAACCGCACGCCGGCAGCGAGGTGGCCGCGCGCGAGCTTTCCAAGGTCGGTGGCAAGGCCCGGCGGAAGCTTCTCGAGCCCGCTCCGGGAAGCTATGCCCGGATGCGGGCCGATGCTTCGTGACCAAACCATGCGGCGAATGCCTTGATCACGACGATGTCAAAGGACGAGAAACCGCCTAAGGAGATGGACATGAAGAGTACGCTGACAACCCTGTCGCTGGCCGCGAGCATCGTTCTCGCTCTCGGCGGAACCGCGTTGGCGCAACAACAACCGCTGCCCGGAACTCCGCCAACGCCGCCTGCGAACGCGGCGTCGACCGTATGCAACACCTGCGGCGTGGTCGAGTCCGTGACCTACCATGAGGAAAAAGGTCAGGCCTCCGGGGCCGGCTTGGTCGTCGGCGGCGTCGCCGGCGGCGTGATCGGCCACCAGATCGGCTCCGGCCGCGGCAACACGGTCGCGACGATCGCCGGCGCAGGGCTTGGCGCGCTGGCCGGGAATCAGGTCGAGAAGAACGTCAAGAAGAAGACCTATTACGTCGTGTCCGTCAACCTCGACAACGGCAAGAAGAAATCGATGACCTACTCGTCGCAGCCCTCCTTCAGGGAGGGCGATCGCGTCAAGTTCGTCGACGGCGGCAAAAAGCTCGCGCTGCTCGCGAACTGATCACCACGAGCTTCAATCGGCCCCGACCGTTCGCTTAAGCGAAACGGTGACAGGAGCGAGCGCTTCCGGCCTTCGGCTACAATGCCGGCAGCACTTCGCCACTGCATTGGGGAGAAAAATCCATGCGCAGGTTGAAGAAGGGCATCCTCGCTTCTGCTGTCGCGCTTGCCTTCGGTAGCGTTTCCGGACAGGCGGCCGCGCAATTCTCGAACTTCTACTTTCTCGGCGACAGCCTGACCGATGCCGGCACGTACGGCGCGCGCTTCACGGTCAACCCTGGTCTCGTTTGGTCTCAGGATCTCGGCGCGAAGTACGGGATCGCGGTCACGCCGTGGAATCAGGGAGGTATCGACGCCGCCCAGGGCGGCCAAAATGTAGCGACCCCTTCACCCTTTACTCCGACCGGTGCGCCGCAGCGGCCGCTGACGGTTCAGATCGACCAACTGCTGCAGGCCACGCCGAAGCTTGACCCGAATACGCTTTACACGGTCTGGATCGGTGCCAACGACATTCTGGTCAACGTTGGCGCAGCCGCCGCCGGGCAGATCACCCCCGCGCAGGTGCAGGCAAACATAGCCACGGCAGCCACCCAGACGCTGCAGCAGATCGCGCGCCTTCGCGACGCGGGCGCGCGCACTATCATGGTGTTCAACCTGCCCGATATCGGCAAGACGCCCTTTGGTTTGGCCAATCCCACTGCTCCGTTCTCCGCATTGAGCGGGCTGTTCAATTCCACGTTGCAGGCAGGCCTCGCCTCGCTCAACGTCAACATCATTCCGATGAACATCTTCGGATTGTTCAACGAATTGATCGCCAACCCCGCCGAATTCGGATTCACCAACGTGACGTCGGTCGCTTGCACGACGGCGACCGCGCCGGCCTGCAACCAGAACACGCTGGTCGCACCGAACGCCGCGCAGACTTACCTGTTCGCTACCGATGTGCATCCGACTCCGGCGGCACATCAGATCATCGCGGATATGGCTCAGTCGGAGATCATGGCGCCGGCACAGATGAGCCTCCTCGCGCAAGCGCCGACACAGGGCGAACAGGCAACCTATCGCGCACTCGACGACAGGATGTGGTCGTCGCTCAACATGCCGCGGCCGGCGAACAAGTTCAACGCCTACGCGGTGTACGACTACGGCAATTACGATCGCAACTCGGACATTGGCGGCGGCCACAATCACGCCAACACGGTCGTGGTCGGCGGCGACATGAAAATCACCGAGCAGCTGCTCGCCGGGATCGTCATCGGATACACCGACGACAAGGCATCGCTCGGCAACAGCGGCGGCAGCTTCACGCTGAACGACACCGAGTTCAGCGGGTACATCGGCTATGGCTCCGGCCCCTGGTATGTCGGCGCGACCGTGGGCGGTGGCGGCCTCGATTATCGGCATGTCCGGCGCAGCTTCGCGCTCGGACCGGCGACGCGGACCGAAGAAGGAAGCACCAACGGCACGCAATTCATCGCGCGCATCCTCGGTGGATATTGGTTCAACACCGCGAGCGACTGGATCCACGGACCCTACGGGCGCCTCACCTATCAGAACATCAAGGTCGACGGATTCTCGGAAACGGGAACGTCGAGCACGGCGATGTCGTTCGGTGACCAGAAGTACGACCCGCTCTCGTCGAGTGTGGGCTGGCAGGCCGCGGGTACGCTCGGCATGTTTCACCCCTACGGACGCGTTAGCTGGGAACACCTCGACGACAGGAGCCGGTCGGTGGAGGCAGGCGTCGTTTCAATGCCAGGCCAGTTCTCGCTGCCGGCGGTTCGCTTCGACAAGAACTATGCGCTATTCCTCGTCGGAGCGAGCGCCAACCTTGGGCCCGGTCTGGTCGGCTTCATAAGCGTGAGTGCCACCGCCGGCAACGACAGCGGCAACTACCAGGCGATCACGGTCGGGATCCGCGCGCCGTTGTAGTCGCGTCAGGTTGCGCCACTTCGCGCCCGTCCCACGCCGGCGCAACCGTTCTCAGCTACGCGCGCGCGGTTTGCGGGCTCTCCCTGCGAAGAAGCGGTCGTACAGCGGTCGCGGCAGCACCGCGAATAGCCGACCGAGCAATGCCATCTGCCAGGGAATCACGCAAAACCTCCGCTGCCGGTCGATTGCTCCGGCAATCAGTCGCGCGGCCTTTTCGGCGGAGATCAGAAACGGCATCGGATAGGGATTGCCCTCTGTCATCGGCGTGGCGATGTACCCCGGGCAGATCGTCACTACCGCCACACCGCTGTCGTGGAGCTCGACGCGAAGGCTCTCGAGATAATTGATCGCCGCCGCCTTCGATGCGCAATAAGCCCCAGCGCCTGGAAGCCCGCGAAAACCGGCGACGCTCGCGATGCCGGCGAGCGTGCCGCGATGCGCTGCGCGCATCGCGGCCAGGAATGGTTGAAACGTATGCACCATGCCCAGCACATTGGTGTCGAGCACGGAGCGGAATGTCTCCATGTCCTCGACGTGCTCTGTCAGCGTACCGACCGAGATGCCGGCGCTCGCGATGACGATGTCCGGGACACCGAAGCGCGAGATGAAATCCTCGGCTGCGCGACGCAGCGTGCCCGCGTCGCGCACGTCCCCGGAGTATGTCGCCGTCGCCGCGCGAGGTAGAGCTTCTGCGACGACCGCGAGCGCATCGGCGCGCCTCGCGAAGAGCCCGAGCCGCGCCCCGGCGCTGGCATAGTGCAACGCGAGCGCGGCGCCGATGCCCGAGGATGCTCCAGTCAGGAAGACTTTCAGGCGCGCCCCGCGGGCACGCTCGCCGCGTTAGCGCGCGTCAGCCCTTGGGCCGCTCCGCTCGCGCCTTCGCCACGAGCGCGTCGATTGCGGTCGTAAGACCGGCATGTCCGCCTGGAACGCGATCGGACGCCGTGATGAACTTCCCGTCGACGACGATGGTCGGCACCGATTGGATGTTGTAGGCGGAAGCGATGCTCTTCGCGCGATTGAATTTGCTGTTCACCGCGAACGAGTTGTAGGTATCGGCGACCTTGGTGCGGTCGAGCCCCTTGCTCGCCGCCCAGTCGAAGAAGGTCTTGTCCTGATACAGCGCCACGTTGTTCACATGGATCGCCTTGAAAACCTCCGGCGAAAACCGCGTCTCCTCGCCCAGCGCATCGAGCGTGTAGTAGATCCTGGCGAGCGGCTCCCAGCGCTGCTGGAACATTACCGGTACGCGCCGGAACTGCACGTCCGGAGGAAGCCGCTTCATCCAATCGTCGAGATACGGCTCGAGGTCGTTGCAATGCGGACAGCCGTAGGAGAAGAATTCGATGACCTCGATCTTCTTTCCGGTCTCGACCGGTTGCGGATTCTTGAGCCGAGTGTATTCCCTGCCCTCGCTCAGCTCGGCCGCCGCTGCCGTGAACGCGAAAGCGGCCAGCCCGGCGAGGCAAATGGATGCAAGACGCTTCATCGAAACTCCTGATTTTTCTGATAAGGCGCGAGTAACGTTGGTCCGGCGGCGGCCCGCGAAGTTCAACGGGGCCCGAGGTCGCCGCTCATGGGTTCTTGATGACCGCGACATCGAAGCCGCGCGTTCCGAGCTCCGCCTTTACGCGGTTGAGCTCCTCGGGATTGTCGTAGGGCCCAAGCCGGATCCGATAGCGAATGCTCTTGTCGGGCTGAGGCACGCTTTGCAGGGTCGCTTCCCAGCCGGACAAGGCGAGCCGGGCCTTGAGGTTTTCCGCATCGGCTTCATTCGCGAATGCGCCGGCCTGCAACCAGAAGCGATCGCCCGGCTTCACTCCCGGCTCGGCGGTCTTGGCGGCGTCGATCGTCGCACGGTCGGTGGCGCGCTCTGGCGCCTTGTCGCCAGCGCGCGCCGCAGTCGCCTTTGGCTCGTCACCGCCGGGAAGTATCTTGTAGAAGTCGAAGCGTGGCTTCTCGGTCGTGGCCGAGACGGGCGGCTGCAGCTCGTTGCGTCCGCTGCGCGGCGCGTCTTTCGCACTGCTGGAAGCGCCGAGAGGTGAAGTGAGTCCGCTCTTGCCGAGATAAAACGCGACTGCCGCAGCGATCGTCAGACCGAGGACGAGTCCAATGAAAATCCCGATGACCGTTCCGCCGCGGCCTGCTTTTCTGGATCGCGGCATATTTCGCATTCGCCGGCTTGCTTCGCTTCGATTCATGATCACATTTTTTCCGGCGCGCCCACGCCGAGCACGCCGAGGCCGTTTCGGATGACCTGGCCGACGGCCACCACGAGCGCAAGTCGCGCTGCCCTCAAGCGCGGCTCGTCGACCAGAAACTGCTCGGCATTATAGTAGCTGTGAAATTCGGCCGCCAATTCTCTCAGATAAAAGGTAATGAGATGCGGCGCCAGGTCGCGCGCCGCTGACGCCAGCTCATCGGGAAAATCGGCGATCCGGCGCAGCAGAGCCTCCTCGTACGGGCTCGCGAGCGGCGATAGCTCGGCGTCCTGCAGGCGCGAGTTCGCCTCCGCGAGCGGCAGGCCGGCCTTGTCGAGCACGCTGCACACGCGGGCGTGAGCGTACTGCACGTAGTAGACGGGATTCTCCTCGCTCTGCGAGCGCGCGAGGTCGACGTCGAAGGTGAGCTGCGAATCGGATTTGCGCAGCAGAAAGAAGAAGCGCACGGCGTCACGGCCGACCTCGTCGATGAGATCGCGCACGGTGACATAGTCGCCGGCGCGTTTGCTGATCTTCATTTCCTCGCCGCCCTTCATCACCGTCACCATCTGATGCAAGACGTAGTCGGGATAGCCGGGCGGTATGCCGATCTCTAGCGCCTGCAGCCCTGCCCGGACGCGAACGATGGTGCTGTGGTGGTCGGCGCCGTGCTCGTTCACGACCCGCGTGAAGCCGCGGCGCCATTTCGTGAGGTGATAGGCGACATCGGGAACGAAATAGGTATAGCTCCCGTCCGTGCGTCGCATCACGCGATCCTTGTCGTCGCCGTACTGCGTCGTTCTGAGCCAGAGCGCTCCCTCGCTCTCAAAAGTCTTGCCATTCGCGATCAGACGATCGACCACCTCCTGCACGAGGCCGTCGGTGTAGAGCGACGACTCGAGATAATAGCTGTCGAAACCAACCCCGAAAGCAGCGAGATCGGCGTCCTGCTCGCGGCGCAGCGCATCGACCGCGAAATGCCGGATCGCTTCGAGATCCGTGGCCGTGTGATCGTCCGGATGCGCGGCGGAGTAAGCTTGCGCGATGTCGCCCACGTACTCTCCGCGATAGCCGTCTTCCGGAAAGGCCGTGCCCGGGTCATAGCGCTGGCGGATGCGCGCCTGCACCGATCGCGCGAGGTTCGCGATTTGCGCGCCGGCGTCGTTGTAATAGAACTCGCGGTGGACGTTCCGGCCTTGCCACGCGAGCAGCGTCGCTAGCGCATCCCCGACCGCGGCGCCTCGACCGTGACCGACGTGCAGCGGCCCGGTGGGATTCGCGGACACGAATTCGACCATCACCTTGTCCGGATGCGAAGTGCGGGCCCGCCCATAAGCCTCGCCTTCCTGCAGGATTCGGGCTACGACCCCTTGCCGTGCGGCGGGCGAGAGGAAGATGTTGATGAAGCCCGCGCCGGCCACTTCGACTCGTGCCACCGCTGGCGACGCGTCGAGCGCAGCGACGAGCGCCGCCGCCAGCTCGCGCGGATTGCGGCCAAGGGCCTTGGCGAGCTGCAGCGCGGCGTTGGTAGCGTAGTCGCCAAAGCGCGCATGCTTGGGTCGTTCAAGAGGCACTGCCCCGAGCGGATGGCCCGGCGCGATACGGGAGAGCCCGGCGCGAAGCCACTCGACGAGCTGTGACCGAAGTTCCATCGTCAAGCGATTCTACGCGAGCGATGGCGGATCGATCTCGAGCACCCAGCGCACCGTGCGCGGACCCAGTCGCTCCAGTTCGGCGCGCCAGCGCGGGAGGAACTGGTGCAGCGCGCTTCGCTTCGAGGATTGAACCAGGACCTGCCCGCGCTCCATGCCGGCGCGGCGGGCGAGCGCGGCCGCTACCGGCGGATAGATTTCGCAGGCGCTCTGCGCGCCGGTCAAGGCACGTCCGCGCTCGGCGGCGCGCTCGAGAAAAGCGTTCACCACGCTGCGCGTTCTTGCCTCTGCGGCGAGGAGCGCCAGGTGCCCGAAGGGCGGTAAACCCAGGCTGCGCCGTTCGGCGGCGAGCGCCTGCGCGAAGTGATCGTAATCGTGACGTGCCAGCGCGACGAACAAAGGATGATCTGGAAAATCCGTTTGCACAACGACCTCGCCGCGCAGGGCGTCGCGGCCAGCGCGTCCCGCGACTTGCTCGAGCAGCGCGAACAGTCGCTCGGTCGCGCGGAAATCCGCGCTGTAGAGCGCGTTATCGGCGCCGAGAACGCCCACCAGCGTCAGACGCGGGAAGTCGTGCCCCTTGGCGAGCATCTGGGTACCGACTAGGATGTCTACCTCGCCGGCGGCGATCTCTCGATGCATGTTTGCGAACGTTCCCCGCCGCCGCGTCGTATCGCGGTCGACTCGTAGCACGCGCGCTTCTGCGAACTGGCGCCTAAGCGCATCCTCAAGGCGCTGCGTGCCGAAGCCGACCGGGAGGAGGTCGCGATTTCCGCAACGGGGACAGGCAGCGGCGATGTCTTCGGAGTGCCCGCAGTGGTGGCAACGCAGGCTGTTCGCTTCACGGTGCACAACGAGACGGGCTGCGCAGCGTGAGCACATCGCCTTCCAGCCGCAGGAAGCGCACAGCAGCGAAGGTGCGAACCCGCGCCGATTGATGAACAGCAGACTTTGCTCCCCGCGCTCGATGCGCTCGGCGATCGCGTTCCGAAGCGGAGCGCCGATGCCTTCGCTTCCTTGTCCGCGGTTCGGGACCAGTCGCACCGACGGGAGATCCGATTGCGGCTTGGCGCGGCGGGACAGCTTGAGCCAGCGGTACTGGCCGCGCCTCGCGTGCACATAGCTTTCGAGCGAAGGCGTGGCGCTGCCGAGCAGCACCGGAATCCCTCGCAGGCGCGCCCGGTAGATCGCGAGATCGCGGGCGTGGTAACGGACCCCGTCCTGCTGTCTGAAGGATGGATCGTGTTCTTCGTCGACCGCGATCAAGCCGAGCCGTGGCAATGGGACGAAGACTGCGAGACGCGTACCGAGGACGAGGTCGGCTTCTCCACGAGCAGCCGCCAGCCACCGCCGGCGGCGCTCGCCGGAGCTGACCGCGCTGTGCAGCGTCACCATCCGAACCTCCGGCAGCGCAGCAGCGATACGCTGTTCCAGCTGCGGCGTCAGGTGGATCTCCGGTACCAGCAGGAGCACCTGATGGCCATCGATGATGACGCGGCCGGCCGCCGCGAGGTAAACCTCGGTCTTCCCACTCCCTGTTACGCCTTGCAGCAGGGACGGCGAGTACTTCAGAGGTCTCGGCAGCGCCGCTGCAAGCGCGGCACTTTGGTCCTCGTTGAGCGTCACGCCAAACGCGATGCGGTCACGGCCCGCCGCCTCGATCGCTTCAATGGCGGAAGCTTTCGAGCCCGATCCGAGGGGAGGAAGGATGTCTGAGAAGCAAGGACCGATGGATTGCTGATAGTAAGTCGCCACAAACCTCGCAAGCGAGCGCACATCTTCGGGAAGGGGCGGCAGCGCGGTAATGACCTCCAGGATCGGCATAAGCTGCTCGGGCGGGAGGTCGGTGCTGGTGACGATTTCAACGGCAACGCCGAGCGCTTGGCGGCGCCCGAGTGCTACGCGCACGACACTGCCGGGCTCGACTCCAAGACCTTCCGGCAGCCAATAGTCGAACAAGCGGTCAACCGCAACCGGCAGAGCTACCCGAGCGATGGCCATTACGCCCTCATCCCTGCAGGACGACTGCGAGCGACTTGCCCATTTGTAGGCTTCTGCTTTCTGACTGTTTGGGACAAGTTTCCATTCCAAGTCATTCTTTTTTCATATTTCTGTAGCGTGTTACCGCCCTGTGGACAAGTTTGTGCGTAACTCCCAGGGCATCGATGCACCCTGGTCCGCGCCGCTCGCACCGGGCAATCCCAGCCCCATCGAAAGGAGAAATTACCACTTATCAATCATTTGCTTGACGCCGAATTTGCCAAGCTTGACGACTTCGGCGGCGCGGCGTTGCGTTGGCTATCGCCGTTGTGAATAAGTGGACTGGAAACAGCCCCGCCATAGCCGGGCTCACTCTGCGGGAATCCAAGCCTGGCGCGCCTTGGCGCGGATAAGGCCCTCAGTTCGTTCTTCGAGAAGCCTGGCGGTGCAGTACACCTGAATGCGTACGCACACAGGCGACCAGAGCTGCGACGTTATCGGGCGGAGTGGCCGGGAGGATGCCATGGCCCAGGTTAAAGACATGGCCCGGTTCCGGGCCGGCGGCGCGCAGGACCGCAAGGGCTTCCCTTTCGACGACGTTGGGCGGAGCCAGCAGTACCTGAGGATCGAGATTCCCCTGCAGCGCGACCCGCCGCCCAACGCGGCTTCGCGCCTCGCCGAGATCGGTGGACCAGTCGATTCCGATCGCATCGCAACCGCAACCTGCAATGCGCTCCAGCCACTGTCCGCCGCCCTTCGTAAACACGATCACGGGCACCGAGTGCTCGCAGCGTTGCCGCACTTCGGCGACGACCCGCTCGACGTAGGCCAGCGAGAAATCGACATAGCTTCGTGCGGTGAGCAGCCCGCCCCAGGTGTCGAAGATCATCAATGCATCGGCGCCGCTTCGCACCTGCTCCACGAGGTAAATCGCAGTCGCCGCGGCGTTGAGCTCCAGCACTCGATGCAACAAATCGGGGCGCATGTAGAGCAGCTGGCGCGTGCGGCCGAAATCAGCGCCGCTCCCGCCGTCGATCATGTAGCACGCGAGAGTGAAGGGACTACCGGCAAAGCCTATGAGCGGCACGCTGTCGTCCAGCGCTCGCTTGATGGCCGCTACCGCATCGAACACGTACTGAAGGTGCGCGAAATCGGGCGCGCCAAGCTTGGTGATCGCGGCTTCGTCAGCGAGAGGCCGCTCGAACCGCGGCCCTCCGCCCTCGCTGAAACACAAACCGAGGCCCATGGCGTCAGGCACGGTAAGGATGTCGGAGAAGAGTATCGCGGCGTCGAGCGGAAAGCGGGCGAGCGGTTGCAGCGTAACCTCGGTCGCCAGATCGGGATCCTGGCAGAGCCGCATGAAGCTGCCGGCGCGCGCGCGCGTCGCGTTGTACTCGGGGAGGTAGCGCCCAGCCTGGCGCATCAGCCAGATCGGCGTGTAGGGTGTCGGCTCGCAGCGCAACGCGCGCAGCAGCGTGTCGTTGCGCGGCTTGTTCATTGGACGAGAAGTCGGATCGTTCCTGGCGTAACGACCGCTGTCCGCACGTCCGCTTCGCTCAGTGTAGCGTCAGCGATCGCCCGCAGAGCTTCTCCAGAATGGCGAGCGGCGAACTGTCGGGACGATAGAGTGCGGCGATCGGCAGATGAATGGTCTGCTCGAGCATGTATTGCCCGGATACAGCCGCGTGCATCACTTGATCGGAGAAGCACAGCCATGTCGTTCCAGGAGAGAAACGCAGCACCTGCTGCGGAGAGTTGCGCTGGTAGTCGCGATCCGCTTTGGCGCAATCGTGCAGCCCGAGCATCAGATGATCGTACTCGCTGCGGCGGCCCTTGGTCACGCGAAGGGCGGTGAGAAGCGACGCGCTACCGGGCATCGGCCGACGTATGCGCGGAAGAAGAGTTTGCGCCATCGCCTGGAATTCGTCGCCGACGCGCCACACCCGATCCTCGCTCGGATTCACATTGCAGAAAACGCGCAGGATCCTCTCGCCATGGTTCGGGCGAGACGGGAAGGCATCGATATGCAGCAATGCATCGTCTTTGCGCCATGACAGCGCTCGGCCGGCTGCGGGCTGAGGCCGGAAGCTCGTGCGCGCCGTCTTGACGTACGGTGCGTATCGGGGAAAAAGCCCCGACACGAGCTCCGCGGCCGAAGCGGCAAAGCGCGCAATCATCGCTGCGAGCGAAGCGAGATCCTGCGGCGCGCCGCGAGCGCCTTTGAGGGAATCGCCTTCGAGGCTGATGTTCTTGGCGCGATCGTCGGACCACTGCGGAGAAAGGAAGCGCTTCTCCGCGTCGGAGAGGTCGAACGCGAGCTTGCGGAGCATGAGCACGCCTCCGCCTTCCAGCGTGCGTATCGCAGTCTGCTGCGCATCCGCCGATTGTCTCGTGCTCCAGCTCGCGAGGTCGAGCGAAACGATGTCCGGCATCGATAAAACGCGCTCTAGACCGAATCTGCAGTCGCGCTAGCGCGGCAGCTCGGAGCCCCCGATGAGGAATTCGTCGATGGCACGCGCGCACTGTCGTCCTTCGCGAATGGCCCATACGACGAGCGATTGCCCACGCCGCGTATCGCCAGCGGCAAAGACTTTGTCAACCGACGTCTCGTAGGACTCGGTGTCGGCCGCAACGTTTCCACGCGCGTCGTACTTCACGCCCAGCTCGTCGAGCATCCCGCGATGAACCGGGTGCAGATAGCCCATCGCGAAGAGCACGAGATCGGCCTTGATTTCGAAGTTGCTGCCCGCGACCTCGTGCATCTTGCCGTCCCGCCATTCGACGCGGTATGCGACGAGCGTTTTCACTTTCCCGTTCTCGCCCTTGAACTCCCTCGTCTGGACGGCCCAGTCGCGGTCGCAACCTTCCTCGTGCGAAGTCGAGGTGCGCAGCTTCATCGGCCAATACGGCCAGACGAGAGGCTTGTTCTCCTGCTCGGGCGGCTGCGGCAACAGCTCGAACTGCGTGATCGAGGCAGCGCCCTGACGATTGGATGTGCCTACGCAATCCGAGCCGGTGTCGCCGCCACCGATCACGACGACGTGCCTGCCCTTCGCAGTGAGCGGCAGCACATTCCGGTCGCCGGCAACGCGGCGATTCTGCAGCGGCAGAAAATCCATCGCGAAGTGGATGCCGTCGAAGTTTCGTCCGGGAACGTCGAGATCACGCGGCTCCTCGGAGCCGGCCGTGAGCGCCACCGCGTCGAAATCGCCGAGGAGCGCTCGCGCGGGGATGCCGCCCGGCCCATCGCCGCCGACGTGCGCGTTCGTGCGGAATTCGACGCCCTCGGCACGCATCTGCTCGACGCGCCGATCGATCTGCTCCTTCTCCAGCTTGAAATCGGGGATGCCGTAGCGAAGAAGGCCCCCGATGCGATCGCTTTTCTCGAACAGCACGACGTCGTGTCCGGAGCGCGCTAGCTGCTGCGCACAGGCCATGCCGGCCGGGCCCGACCCAACCACAGCGACGCGTTTTCCGGTGCGCGTGCTCGGCGGCTGCGGCACAACCCAGCCTTCCTCCCATCCTCGGTCGATGATGAAGTGCTCGATCGACTTGATGCCGACCGGATCGTTGTTGATGTTGAGCGTGCACGCCGCTTCGCACGGCGCCGGACATACTCGCCCGGTGAACTCCGGAAAGTTGTTGGTCGAATGCAGGACGTCAAGCGCCCGGCGCCACTGATGGCGGTAAACGAGATCGTTCCAGTCGGGGATGATGTTGTGAATCGGGCAACCGGTCTGGCAGAACGGAATTCCGCAATCCATGCAGCGAGCGCCCTGCTTCGCGGCCTCATCCTCTTTCAGCGTGAGGATGAACTCTCGGTAGTTGCGCACGCGCTCGACCACCGGCAGCGCCGTCTCCTGGACGCGCTCGAGCTCCATGAAGCCGGTGACCTTGCCCATCAGGCTGCTGCTTTCTGCCTTCCTTCGACGTCCGCTTCCGCTTTCTGCTGCGCCGCGTACTGCTCGGTGAGCGCGCGCCGGTACTCGTGCGGGAACACCTTGACGAATTTCCCACGCGCGGTATCCCAGCGGTCGAGGATCGCCTGCGCAACGCTGCTGCGCGTGAAGGCGAGATGGCGTTCGATCAGCTCGCGGAGCAGCGCCTCGTCACAGTGATCGACATGCCGCAGCCTACCTTTGCCGGCCGCGATCAATTCCTTTTCCACGCGACCCTGCTCGGCTTCGGGGAGGACGGGTTCGAGCTCGACCATGGAAGTATTGCAGCGCTTGGCGAATGTGCCGTCGGCGTCGTAAACATATGCGATGCCGCCGCTCATTCCTGCCGCAAAATTACGCCCTGTGCGGCCGAGTACCACGACCGTGCCGCCGGTCATGTATTCACAGCCGTGATCTCCGGTTCCCTCGGCGACGGCGGTCGCCCCGGAGTTACGGACGCAGAAGCGCTCGCCGGCGACGCCGCGGTAGTAGGCCTCGCCGTCGATCGCGCCGTACATCACCGTGTTGCCGATGACGATGTTCTCATCCGGCTTCGCGGGCGAAGATGGATCCGGATACACGACGATGCGGCCGCCGGAAAGACCCTTGCCGACGTAGTCGTTGGTTGCGCCCTGCAGCTCGAAGGCCACACCGCGCGCGAGAAAAGCTCCGAAGCTCTGCCCTGCCATTCCCGTGAACGCGACGTGAATCGTGTCGTGGGGCAAACCCTCGTGACCATAGCGACGTGCGATCGTGCCGGAGAGCATCGCCCCGACCGAGCGATGCGCGTTGCGGATCCTATATTCGAGGCGAACCGGTTTGTGCTCCTCGATCGCGGCTTTGGCATCCGCAATGAGCCGATGATCGAGCGCGCGCTCGAGGCCGTGTTCTTGCTGTTCGCAACGGTACCGAGCTACCGTCGCCGGCATCTTTGGCTGATAGAACACGCGCGAGAAGTCGAGTCCTCGAGCCTTCCAGTGATCGATGCCGGCGCGCATGTCGAGGAGATCGGAGCGACCGATGAGATCATCGAACTTCCTGATCCCGAGCTTCGCCATGATCTCGCGCACCTCCTCGGCCACGAAGAAAAAGTAATTCACGACGTGCTCGGGCTGTCCGTTGAACTTCTGTCGCAGCACGGGATCCTGCGTCGCGATGCCGACCGGGCAGGTATTGAGGTGGCACTTGCGCATCATGATGCAGCCTTCGACGACGAGCGGCGCGGTGGCGAAGCCGAATTCGTCGGCACCGAGCATCGCGCCGATCGCGACGTCGCGGCCGGTCTTCATCTGCCCGTCGACTTGCACTGCGATGCGGCCGCGCAACCGATTTAGCACCAAGGTCTGCTGCGTTTCTGCGAGGCCCAGTTCCCATGGCGTACCCGCGTGCTTGATCGACGACTCGGGCGAGGCGCCGGTGCCGCCATCATGACCGGCAATCGTCACGTGATCGGCTTTGGCCTTCGCTACGCCAGCAGCCACCGTGCCCACACCGACTTCCGATACGAGCTTGACGCTGATCGACGCTTGCGGATTGGCGTTCTTGAGGTCGTGAATCAGCTGCGCGAGATCCTCGATTGAGTAGATGTCGTGATGCGGCGGCGGCGAGATCAAGCCGACGCCGGGCACGGAGTAGCGCAGCTGCGCGATGTACTGCGAGACCTTGTGGCCGGGAAGCTGTCCGCCTTCGCCTGGCTTGGCGCCCTGGGCCATCTTGATCTGGAGCTGATCGGCGTTGACCAGGTACTCCGCCGTCACGCCGAAGCGCGCCGAGGCAACCTGCTTGATGCGCGAGCGGAGCGAATCGCCTTCCTTCACCGGCACGTCCACTACCACGCTGTCGATGCGAGACTTGAGCGTCTCGCCTTTGCGTATCGGGAGGTAGCGGCGCGAATCCTCGCCGCCCTCGCCCGTGTTCGACTTGCCGCCAATGCGGTTCATGGCGACCGCGAGCGTGGTATGCGCTTCGGTCGAGATCGAGCCGAGGCTCATCGCGCCGGTGGCGAATCGCTTCACGATCTCGGAGGTCGGCTCCACTTCTTCAAGCGGCAACGGTTCCGGCGCGAACTTGAACTCGAACAAACCGCGCAGCGTCATAAGCCGCTTGCCCTGCTCGTTGACGAGCCGCGCGTAGTCGCGATATGTGGCGTAGCTTCCGGAACGCGTCGCATGCTGCAGCTTGGCGATCGTGTCGGGAGTCCACATGTGCTCTTCGCCGCGCACCCGGTAGGCGTATTCGCCCCCCGCGTCCAGCGCATCACGCAACAGCGGATCGTCGCCGAAGGCTACCTGGTGCAGGCGATATGCTTCCTCGGCGACTTCGAACAAGCCGATGCCCTCGATGTTGCTCGCCGTACCGGTGAAGTATTTGTCGACAAAGGCGGAGTTGAGGCCCACTGCCTCGAAGATCTGCGCGCCGCAATAGGACTGGTAGGTCGAGATGCCCATCTTGGACATCACCTTGTAGAGGCCCTTGCAGATCGACTTGACGAAGCGCTTGGCGGCTTCGTCCGAGGAAACGTCGGGCAGGTAGTCGCGCAGTTGCACGAGCGTCTCGAGCGCGAGATACGGATGAATTGCTTCTGCGCCGTACCCAGCGAGCAACGCGAAGTGATGCACCTCGCGCGCCGAGCCGGTCTCGACGACGAGACCCGTGCTCGTGCGCAAGCCCTTGCGCACTAGATGCTGATGGACGGCGGCGGTCGCCAACAGCGCCGGGATCGGCATCAGCTGCTCCGACAGCTTGCGATCGGAGACTATCAAGATGTTGTAACCGAGCTTGATCGCGTCCTCGGCGCGCGCGCAGAGGCTCGCGAGCGCGGCCTCCATGCCCGCGGCGCCCCAAGCCGCCGGGTAGCAGATGTCGAGCTCGAGCGAACGAAATGCTTCACCGGTGAAGAGCGCAATGTGGCGAATCTTCTCCATCGCCTCCGCTGTGAGGATCGGCTTCTCGGCTTCGAGCCGCATCGCCGGATCGGTCTCGTCGATGCCAAGGAGGTTCGGGCGCGGCCCAATGAATGTGACGAGCGACATCACCAGCTCCTCGCGGATCGGATCGATCGGAGGATTGGTGACCTGCGCGAACAGCTGCTTGAAGTAATTGTAGAAAACCTTCGGCCGGTTCGACAGCACTGGCAGCGCAGCGTCGTTGCCCATCGAGCCGACTGCCTCCTCGCCGTTTTGCGCCATCGGCGCGAGCACGATCTTCAGATCTTCCTGCGTATAGCCGAAGGCCTGCTGACGATCTAGCAGCGGAACCGGCGACGGCTGCGGCGGCGCCGGATCGGGAAGCGCCTCGAGCGCGATGCGCGAGTGATCGATCCACTCGCGGTACGGCTTGGCGTTCGCCAGCGCGCGCTTGAGCTCCGCGTCGTCGATGATGCGGCCCAACTCCGTGTCGACGAGCAGCATCTTGCCGGGCTGCAGGCGCCATTTCCTGATCACTTTGCTTTCGGGAACGTCGTGCACGCCGACCTCGGAAGCCATGATCACGTAATCGTCGTCGGTCACGATGTAGCGCGCCGGACGCAGGCCGTTGCGATCGAGGGTCGCGCCGATTTGCCTGCCGTCGGTGAATGCCATCGCCGCCGGGCCGTCCCAAGGTTCCATCAGCGCGGCGTGGTACTCGTAGAAGGCGCGCCGGTTTTCGTCCATCAGCGGGTTACCCGCCCATGCTTCTGGAATCATCAGCATCATCGCGTGCGCGAGCGGATAGCCACCCATGAGCAGCAACTCCAGCGCGTTGTCGAATGAGGCCGAATCGGACTGACCGTCATAGATGAGCGGCCAGATCTTGTCGAGATCCGAACCGAGAACGCTGCTCGAGATCGCCTGCTGCCGTGCGCGAATCCAGTTCACATTCCCGCGCAGAGTGTTGATCTCGCCGTTGTGGCACACGAGCCGGAACGGGTGCGCGAGGTCCCAGGTCGGGAAGGTGTTGGTGGAGAAGCGCTGGTGCACCATCGCCAGCGCGGAAACCATGCTCTCGTCCTTGAGGTCGAGGTAATACTCGCCGACCTGATGCGCGAGGAGCATGCCCTTGTAAACGATCGTTCGCGTCGACATCGACGGGACGTAGAACTCCTTGCCATGGCGGAGCTTGAGTGCCTGGATCGCATGGCCTGAGCGCTTGCGGATGATGTAGAGCTTGCGCTCGAGAGCGTCCGGATCTATGTCGTTCGCGCCCCGCGCGATGAAGATCTGCCGGATCACCGGCTCGACTTCTTTCGTGCGTTCCGACAGTCCCGAGTTATCGGTCGGAACGTCGCGCCATCCGAGCAGGACCTGACCCTCGGCGGCCACCGCGCGCTCGATTTCCTCCTCGCAAGCCATCCGCGAGGCGGGCTCCTTAGGCAGAAACACCATTCCGACGCCGTAGTGGCCTACGGCGGGCAGCGTTATACCCTGCCGGCCGCAAACACGGCGCATGAACGCGTCGGGCAGCTGCAGCAGGATCCCGGCGCCGTCGCCTTGCAAAGGGTCGGCTCCGGTCGCGCCGCGATGCGTGAGATTCTTGAGGATCTGCAGGCCCTGCCGAATGATCGAGTGACTTTTTCGTCCCTTGATGTGCGCGATGAAGCCAAGCCCGCAGCTATCGTGCTCGTTCGTCGGGTCGTACAGCCCCTGCCGCATCGGCGTGTGCGCGAGAGGATCGATGGACATGAAGTCGGCTGTTCGGCTTACTCGTCAGTTAGATCAATGAAACCAAGCCCGCCCGGGCTATCAGGGATCAACGATTCAAAAAATAGCGAAATCGACCCATACTAGCGAGATTGTTGCATTGCGGCAACTAATGGGAGCTTGAACCTACCGGTGGCAGACAGCGGCCGCCAAAAAAACTTGCGTCCGCCAAGAACTTGCGCTTTAATCTGAACAAAGTGGCCTATATGCTTGTCGCAGCGCTCAAAACTGGCGGCAGGGGCCAAAAACTTTAGGACAATATCATCAGGGACGCTCACATGGCGGTGAATCACTTGGCTGCGCGCTCGCTGCGTTGGATCTTCACATGTTTGGCATTGACCGGGCTCGCGTTCCTGGGTGGTTGCGGCGGTGGCAGCGGCGCGCCGAATAATCCTTTCAAGCCTGTGCCGCCGCCGCCCGCGGCGGTGAGCATCGTCCCGCCGAGCATCGTGGCGTTCTCGAACACGCCGACGTCGCTAACGATCACGGGTGGAGTGGCCCCGTTCCTCGTTGCATCGAACAATCCGGCGATCTTGCCCGTCGCGCAACTGAACACGACCGGGACCATCGTGCTTTTGCCCGCCACTGTAGTTACTGACACGGCGGTCATCATCACGGTGCAGGACTCGATCGGTCAAGTAGGCACGGCGACGGTGACTGTCAAGGCGGCTCCCATCTTCAACACGCTCACCATCACTCCGGCCTCTGCAGCGTGCGGAGCGAACTCGGTCTGTTCCGGGCAATCCGCGACGGCCAAGGTCACCGTTACGGGTCCGGGCGGTGCCGGGATTCCAAATCGTCAAGTCAGGTTCGATGTCGTGAGCGGGGCATTCAGCATCCACAGCACCGATCCGGCGAACCCCTTCGTCTCGACGCTGACCGTGGTCTCCGACCAGTTCGGCGTGGCGCAGGTCATCCTGCAAGCGGCGGCGAGCGTTCCGACCCAGCCTGCGCAGTTGCGTGCGACGGACGTGACAACCGGCTTCCAACAGACGGCGCAGTTTACGATCGTCCAGACGATCAACGGCTCGGCCGTCCTGTCGATCGTTCCGAGTGACATTACTTTCCTTGGTCCGGATACCCTGACCTGTTCCACCAATTTCCGCGGCGATTACTATATCTTCGGTGGCACGCCACCCTATCAGGTCTCCGCGTCGCCACCTGGGGTTGTGTTCCTCCAGGGTGCGCCCGTCGCGAAGGAAGGTGGATTTTTCACGGTCATTTCGAACGGCACTTGCACTGCTTCTTCGGGCATCGTTCTGATTGTTGTCGACGCGTCAGGACTTCAGACAACCGCCACCTTCCACAACCTGCCGGGCACGACGCCCCCGACGCCCCCGACGCCGCCGTCTGCCCTGGTGCTTAGCCCGACGTCTTACACGATGGCCGGCGGGTGCTCCGCAGCCACTCAGTTCACCTTCCTGGTCACCGGCGGGACGCCGCCCTACAACGTGAGCTCGTCCCCGAACGCCCAGGCGGGCGGAGGGCTGACCACCCCGAACCCAACAAGCCTCAACGGAACCGGAGTATTTACGGTCAACTGGAACGGCCTCAACCCCACGGGGACCGCGTTCGTGATAGCCGTGGATTCGGGCGCACCGCAACAGACTGTAACCGGGCAGGTCACCTGCAACCCGTGATGTAGCGGATAGCAGATTGCGGGGCCCGTCCTAGGACAGGCCCCGAAGACCGGACGGACTAATCCTCAAGCGCGGCGGGCTGTGCTCGCTGCGCTGACGAGGGCGAGATCGATGTCCGCGCGCCCGACATCCGCTCGGACGACGCCTGTCCCGATCGCCGTCAGCAGTACGAACTGCGGCGTCCTGTCCCGGGCCTTCTTGTCACGCGAGATCAACTCCAGCCACTGTGAAGGCTGGAGCATGGGAGGTTCGCGCCTGAGACCTGGAACGCGGTAAATGAGTGCCCGGATGCGTGCTGCATGATCAGGCGGAAGCCCGGCAACCCGCTCCGACAGGGCCGCAGCGATGATCATACCCGCGGCTACTGCTTCGCCATGAAGCCAGACCTCGTACGCCGTCGCGGCTTCGATGGCGTGTCCGAAGGTGTGGCCGAAATTGAGAAGCGTGCGTGGTCCGCTCTCACGCTCATCGGACGCAACGATACCGGACTTGATCCGGCAGCTCTCGATTACGGCCTGCGCGACAGCATCAGGATCGCGGGCCAGCAACCGGCCCATGTTTGCTTCGAGCCACTCGAACAGAGCAACGTCGCAGACCGCTCCGTATTTGATGATCTCGGCGATGCCGGCAACGTATTCTCGTTCGGGGAGCGTGTCCAGCGTAGCTGTGTCGCTGATCACCGCGCACGGTTGGTAGAACGCACCGATCATGTTCTTGCCGAGCGAATGATTGACCGCGGTTTTGCCTCCGACTGCTGAGTCGACCTGCGCGAGAAGAGTCGTGGGCATCTGGACCAGCGGCATTCCGCGCTGGTAGGTCGCGGCGGCGAAGCCCGCGAGATCGCCGATTACGCCGCCACCGAGCGCGATCAGAGTGGTCGATCGTTCCGCGTTGAGTTCCAGCAACTTCGTGTGGACTTGATAGAGCGTCGTCCAGTTCTTGTGCTGCTCGCCATCCGGTATGGTCACAACGTCGTGACCGATCGAGGCTGCCGATAGTGCGGAGCGCAAGGTATCAAGATGGTGACTGGCTACCGTCGAATTGGTTACGACGACTGCGCGTCGGGACGGCAGTGCTGCCAGCAACTCGCCGCTTCGCTGCAGAAGCCCGCCACCAACATGGATCGGGTAGCTGCGCTCCCCGAGCGCGACCGTGAGCGTTCGCACGGCGCTACGCCCGCGCCGCAGCGCGCAGTTGCTGTTCCAGGCGATGTGCCAGACGGTTGACCTGCTCGCGATCCGATTCAATCACGAAGTCTGCCACTTCACGGTAAAGCGCATCGCGCGCGGCATAGAGTTCCTGCACGCGTACGAAAGGATCGGGAGCCTGCAGCAGCGGGCGATGTTTGCTGTGCCGCGTTCGCTCCCACAGCGTGTCTGGCGTGGCGTGGAGGTAAAGCACCGTGCCACCATCCTTGAGCCGTTCGCGATTCACGGCACGCAATACGACCCCGCCGCCGGTCGACAGCACGACGTTGGTTTGAGTGACGAGGTCGGCAAGCACTGCTTCCTCGCGGTCGCGGAAGCCGTGCTCGCCTTCGAGCTCGAAGATGACGGGGATGCTCACGCCGAGGCGTCGCTCCAACTCGACGTCAGCGTCGTAGAAACGCTTGTCGAGCCTGCGCGCGAGGAGCCGTCCGAGCGTCGACTTGCCGCAGCCCGGCATACCCACCAGAAAAAGATTGCCCCGATGCATCTGCATCGGGGCATTGTAGTTTAAAGCGACGCGCCTGCGCGAGCTAGACTCACCGCACGGCAGTCACTGATTCCTTGATGATGCGGGGTGTAAGGAAGATCAACAATTCGGTCTTCTCAGTCGCTTTATTCGTGGTCTTGAAGAGATAGCCAAGGATCGGTATGTCGCCGAGCAACGGCACCTTTGTCACATCGTTGTTGTTCGTCTCTTCGAAAATGCCCCCGATGACAGCGGTGTCGCCATTGTTGACGGCAATCTGCGTGGTTACGTTGCGCGTGTCGATCGAAGGATACTGGCTACCCTGAATCACGACGATCTGTCCGACCGTATCTTTACGCACTTCGACGGTCATCACGATGCGGTTGTCGGGCAGTATCTGCGGTGTCACATCGAGTGCCAACACGGCCTTCTTGAACTGGACTGTCGGCACGGTGTTGTTGGTGCCTTGAATAATGTAGGGAATCTCGGTGCCCTGCTCGATGTGCGCTTTCTGATTGTCTTGCGTAACCACACGCGGGCCCGACACGACCTTGCCGCGGCTGTCGGCTTCCAGCGCTGACAACTCGAGGTTGATGAGGTTGCCGCTGCCGAGGTTTATCAGCGTCAACGCCAGCTGCCCGGCGGCGCCGGCGACCGGAAGGTTGACGTTGAGCTGCTCCGGCGTCGAATAGGCTGCGTTCGCAAGGCCCGACGCGAGTTCATACGGAGTCTGTGTGCGGGTGTCGCGAGTGCAGGTTGTACCACTACAGGTCACCACGGGCTGCGTGGCGAGGCTGCCGCCAAACCCGCCAGCGTAACGTTTGTCCAACGTGAATCCTGTCTGGACACCGAGACGCACCCCGAGCTGGCGGCTGAACTTGTCATCGGCCACGACGATGCGACTCTCGATGGTGACCTGCCTGATCGGCACATCGAGCTGGCGGAGAAGACGGCGCACCTCCTCAAGCCGCCCCGCGGTATCGGACACTATGAGGATGTTGGTTCGCGGGTCGACAATCGCCACACCTCGCTTCGAGAGGATCGATCCCTGCCCACCGGTGGTCGGCGTCTGTCCCGCTCCGGCGCCGAATTGCTGCTGCCGGTTCGACGAGATCATGTTGGAGAAGTCCGACGCCTTCAGGTAGTTCAACTGAAATGTCTCGGTGACCAACGGCTCGAGCTCGCTGATCTGCAGCCTCGCCTCGAGCTGCTGTTTCTCCTTGACGGCGAGCTCTTCGCGCGGGGCGATCAGGACGACATTGCCGTTCTTGCGCATGTCGAGCCCCTTGGTCTGCATGATGATGTCGAGCGCCTGATCCCAGGGAATGTCCTTCAGCCGTAGCGTCAAGCTCCCGGTGACCGTATCGCTGGTGATGATATTGAGGCCGGTAAAGTCAGCGATGACCTGCAGCACCGCCCGCACCTCGACATTCTGGAAATTGAGCGAGAGCTTCTCGCCCTTGTAACCCTGACGCGTACCCTGGGTGAGCTTGTTCGGGTCTTCCTGGACCGGTTTCACCTCGAGGATGAAGCGATTGTCCGCCTGGTACGCCGAGTACTCCCAGAGTCCTCGAGGCTCGATCACCATCCGCGTGTCGCCACGTTGCGAGAACGTATCGATCGTCGCCACCGGTGTGGCGAAATCCGCGACGTCAAGGCGGCGTTCCAGGTTGCGCGGCAGGGTCGTCCGCAGGAAATCGACCACGAGAGTGCGTCCCTGCTGGCGGATATCGATCCCGGTCTGGTTGTCGGACAGATCAACGATGATGCGGCCTTCGCCGTTGCGCCCGCGGCGGAAATCCACATCGCGCAGCGCGTGGCTGACCTCTCCCGGCCTCGCTTCTGCAAAGCGCGAAACGACCGGTCCTTGAACCGTCGTCCCGGCCTGCTCCGTGAGGGTCACATACACGACGTTCCCTTCGAGACGCGTCTCGTAGGACTGCGGCTTGTTAAGATTGAAAACGACGCGGGTCCGCGAGCCCGCCTGTACCACGTTCAGGCTGCGCAGCGAGGGATCGCCGACGTCTTGCGCCGTGCGACCGAGGCCATTGGCCGTGTCGGGAAAGTCGAGCGCGATCCGCGGCGGATCGGTGATTGCAAATCCCGCCGGGGGATTCGCGGGCGGCGACTTAAGCGTGAATTTGACGACGGTCCGGCCTGAGCTGCCCTTCGACACGCTCACCGCGTCGATGCTGTTCGCCGTTTGGGCAAGCGCAGTACCGAGTGGCGCGATCGCGAGGATCGCTAATGCGATCCAGCTGTATGTCGACCAACGCTTATATTGATATTCGCTCCCTGGCAACGCTTTCATCGTCGTCGCTCCTGTCTAGGTTCGGCGGCCTCAGCGAGCTGCAGTGTGCTCGAGCGCTCGGTCCAGTCACCGCTGCCGTCCTGGACTAACTCCTTGAGGCGTATCTCGCTATCCGATATGCCGATGATGACTCCGAAGTTCTGTCCGAGGTAATTGCCGACGCGAACCTGGTAGATGTCCTTGTCGGTAGTTCGTACGAGCGCGAACGTCGATCGTCCGCGCTGTAAAGTGCCAACCATCTGCAGCGTTTCCAGCGGAAACGCTTCGAGCGGCTCCTTGCGACGGTTCAGGTCGGGCGCCAGCGCTCCACCGCTCTTGACCGGTTCGATCTTGCGCGGCTTGAACGGATCGGCGAGATCGAATGCGTTGTAGGTGAAGGGCTCATAGGGCTTTACCTGAGGCAACGGATCGAGCTTCCCCTTGGCCCCTTTCCCCTGTTCCTGCATCCAGGCGCGCAGATCCTGATGGCTCTCGCCGCCACAACCGGCAAGAACTAGCGCGACACCTGCGCAAGCAATCAGGCGAAGTCTCATTTCTTGCCCTTGCCCTTGACGTCCTTCGCCTGACGCTTCTGCTTCGCGACCTCCTCTTCATCGAGGTAGCGGAAGGTCTTCGCGACTGCATCCATCGTCAGGGTCCCTTTGTCGTTGACGATGCTGAGGTCGTTCAGCGTCACGATGCGAGGCAGCTGCGCCACGTCGCTCGCGAAAGCGCCCATGTCGTGGTAGCTGCCGGTGACCTTCAGGTTGATCGGTAGCTCGGCATAGAAATCCGCCATGCGCTCCTGGGACGCGGGCTTGAACAACTCGAATTGCAAGCCACGCCCGAGGCCCGCCTGGTTGATGTCGGTCAGGAGCGCGTCCATCTCCGATTTGTTAGGCAGCTGCTTCAGCAAAGCACCGAACGACTGCTCGATCTCCTTGAGCTGTTGCACGTAAAGCTCCAGGTTCACCGCGCGCGCCTTCTTGGAGGCATATTCCTCCTTGAGCTTGTCTTCGTTGCTTTGCGCACGATCAAGCGTCTCGAGTTGATCGCGCCAGTCGAGCAGCCCGCCCAGCGCAATGATGGCGATGAAGATCACGCTCAAGATTGCGGCCTTGGGCAATAGCGGCCAATTGCCCGCTTCGCGCAGATTGAGTCGCCGCAGGTCGTCGAGCGTCATGCCTTGCCTCCCTTTGCGGGAGCCGGGGCAGCCTTCCCTGGGGCAGCCTTGCCCGGTGCGGCAGCGGGTCGTGTATCCGGCATTTGGATCGTTCGCTTGACCTGCACTACCAGCGTAAACTCGTTCGCCTTCTGCTTGTCCAGAGCGACCGACTTGATCTCGACCAGCTCCGGCTGGCCGAGCCAGGGCGAACTCTCCATGTTCCGCATCAAGGTCGACACGCGTGCGTTCGACTGCGCGTACCCGGTCAGCGTCACCCGAGTTCCGCTCTGCTTCACCGATTTCAAGTAGACGCCATCGGGAAGTTGGCGCACGAGCTGATCCAGCAAATGAACCGCCTCGGTGCGATTAGCCTGCAGCGTCTCGACTACCTGCTTGCGGGCGAGCAGAGACTGAGTCTGATCGCGGAGGCGGTCGATTTCCTTGATTTGCTCGTCGAGCTTGGCGATTTCGTTCTTGAGCAGCGTGTTGCGTCCGTTTTGGTTGTCTATCCTGGCCGCGATGACCACGTGGCCGAGACCGACAACAGCTAGCGCGAGAATGGCGAGCCCCACGACCAGCGAGACGAACTGCCGCTGCCTCGCCTGCCGCTTCTGTTCGCGGTGCGGTAATAGATTGATGCGCACCATCAGTTGAAGCTCCGCATGGCGAGCCCGCAAGCAATGAGCAGCAAGGGGGCGTCGGTGGCGAGTTGGCGCGGCCGGATCCGATCCGACACAGCCATGTTCGCGAACGGGTTCGCCACGATCGTGTTCACACCAGCCCGTTTGCCGACGAGCTCGTCGAGTCCCGGCAGCAGCGCGCAACCTCCGGCAAGCACGATCTGGTCAACCTGGCTGTAGGAGGTCGACGTGAAGAAGAACTGCAGCGCTCGAGTAATTTCGAGAGCGAGCGTTTCCATGAACGGTTGCAGCACATCGACGTCATAGTTCTCCGGGAGTCCGGCGTTTCTCTTGGCAGACTCAGCTTCTTCGGGTGACAGGTTGAATGCCCTCTGGATCTCGTGCGTGAGCTGGTTGCCGCCGAAAGCCTGATCCCGGGAGAACAGGATCTGATTGTTGCGCAGGACGTAGAAGTGCATCACGTGCGCGCCGATATCGACCAGAGCGATGTTCTGGTCGCGCCCGTTCGCGGGCAGCGACGGCGCGACCATCTGGAACGCCTCCTCGGTCGCATACGACTCGACGTCCATCACGCGGGGCTTGAGCCCGGCTGCTTCGGCGATCGCGACCCGGTCCTCGACCTTCTCCTTGCGCGATGCCGCGATCAGCACCTCTACTTCATCGGCGTTGTTCGGGGCCGGACCGAGAATCTGGAAATCGAGGTTGACTTCGTCGAGGGCGAAGGGAATGTACTGATTTGCCTCCGCTTCTACCTGCAGCTCAAGCTCTTCTTCGGTCTGCCCGGCAGGCACGATGATCTTCTTGGTAATGACCATCGCTGCCGGAAGGGCCAGCGCAACGTTTCTATTTCTGGTGCCGAGGCGCTTGTGGCCCCGCCGCAGAGCATCGCTGACCTGGTCAAGGTTCGCTATGTTCCCGTCGCTGACTACGTCCTTGGCGAGCGGCTCGAGCGCGTAGCGTTCCAGCCGATAGGCGCCCTTTCCGGTTTCGGAAAGCTCGACCAGCTTCAACGCGGACGAGCTGATGTCGACCCCGATCAGCGGCGGCGCCGTCGTTTGTAGAAACGAAAAAGCCGACCCCAGTTTTTCCTTCAACATGGGAACCTTAGGCCAATTACATATAAACTACATTAAATGCTAGCAGCAAGTATAAAGCATGGCAATTTCTTTTTTTCAAGTTTGTTTGCGATCTAACCCTGCATATAATTGCGAGTCCCGCGCGGACGTCCGGTAAGTTTCATTCACCCATGCTAAAACGATGGCTCATCTACCTGGCGTCGGTGCTGTTTGGCCTGGCGCTGGTCGGCGCTCTGCTGGCGGCCTTCGTTTTTGCACTGCTTTATCCCACTTTACCTTCGCTAGAAGTCCTTACCGACTACCAGCCAAAGGTCCCGCTCCGGATCCTTTCGGCGGAAGGTGAACTGCTTGGGGAGTTTGGCGAAGAGCGCCGCGCGCTGGTAAAGATCCGCGATGTCCCCGAGGTGATGCGGCAGGCCATCCTCGCCGCTGAGGACGAGCGCTTTTATCAGCATGGCGGTGTGGATTACATCTCCGTGCTGCGCGCCGCCCTGACCAACGTGGCTAGCGGCACCCAGCAGGGGGCCGGCACCATCACGATGCAGGTTGCCCGCAATTTCTTCCTGACCCGGGAAAAAACACTCACGCGAAAACTGCGAGAAGTGCTGCTCGCCTACAAAATCGAGGCGAATCTCAGCAAGGATGAAATTCTCGAGCTTTACGTCAACCAGATTTTCCTCGGGCAACGCGCCTACGGGTTTGCGGCCGCCTCACAAATCTACTTTGGCAAACCCCTGGCGCAAATTGACGTTGCCGAGGCCGCGATGCTCGCCGGGCTACCTAAGGCACCCTCTGCGTATAACCCCGTGGCCAACCCGAAACGGGCTCGCGTCAGGCAGCTCTACGTCCTGCATCGGATGCAGGAGCTGCGCTTCATCACCGATGCCCAGCTGAAGCAAGCAGAATCCGCGCCGCTCGCGGTCCGTCAGACCCTGCGCGATCCCAGCGCGCATGCCGACCATGTCGCGGAGATGGTACGCCAGGCGATTTTTGAGGCTTACGGCGAGGAAAGCTATAGCCGGGGCCTCACCGTGTACACAACGATCCGGAAGGCGGATCAGGACGCCGCTTATGCTGCAGTGCGGCGAGGTGTGATGGACTATGACCGGCGGCACGGTTTCCGGGGACCCGAGGGCTTTGTGAGCCTTCCGACCGATCCAGCCGAGCTCGAGCAGGCACTCGACCGCGCCTTCAGCGAGCTCTCCGACAGCGATAATCTGGATCCGGCCATCGTTCTCGAGGCCTCGCCGACCGAAGCGAAGGCGGTCCGCAGCGACGGCGAGACGATCACGGTAAGCGGGGATGGGCTCAAGTTCGCACTCCGAGCGCTCTCGGAGAAAGCCGCGGCCACGAGCCGCATTCGACGCGGCGCCGTGATCCGGGTGAGCCGCGACGAGCGCGGCCGCTGGCAGATCGGGCAACTACCGCAGGTCGAGTCTGCGATCGTCTCGGCGCGCCCGTCCGACGGCGCGATTTTCTCGCTCGTTGGCGGCTTCGACTTCGATCGCAACAAGTTCAATCATGTAACCCAGGCTCTGCGACAGCCGGGCTCCAGCTTCAAGCCCTTCATCTATTCGGCCGCGCTGGAAAAGGGCTTCAGCCCGGCCACCATCCTCAACGACGCGCCGCTTTACTTCGACGCTTCGCAGACCGGAAGCGACCCGTGGGAGCCGAAGAACTACGACGGCAAGTACGAAGGTCGTATGCGCTTGCGGACCGCTCTGATGAAATCGAAGAATCTGGTCACGATACGCGTGATGCAGGCGATCGGGCCCCAATACGCCCAGGATTACATCGCGCGCTTCGGGTTCGACCCCAAGCTGCATCCTCCTTACCTGCCGATGGCGCTCGGCGCCGGAGCGGCGACACCGCTGCAGATGCTTGGGGCGTACTCGGTCTTTGCCAACGGCGGCTATCGCGTTACGCCGTATCTCATCGATCGCGTCGTCGATAGCCGGGGCAACGTGTTGTCCCGGGCCGAACCCGCCGTCGCCGAGCAGGGCGCCGAGCGCGTCATCGATCCGCGCAATGCCTTCATCATGACCACCATGATGCGTGACGTCGTGCGGGCAGGCACGGCCGCGCGCGCCATGCAACTCGGCCGCCAGGACCTCGCCGGGAAGACCGGAACCACCAATGACTTCGTTGACGCCTGGTTTTGCGGGTTCAACGCCTCGATGGTCGCGGTCGCATGGATCGGTTTCGATCAACCGCGGACACTTGGTTCGGGCGAAACCGGCGCGGTGGCTGCCCTGCCGATCTGGATGAACTTCATGGGGAAGGTACTGAAAGGCATCCCCGAACGCCCTCTGCAGCAACCTGAAGGCATCCTCGTCGTGCGGATCAACCCGGAAACGGGTTACCGCGAGCCCGACGACCGCGGAGGCCTGTCCGAATACTTCTATTCCGAATTTCCCCCGCCTCGCGGCGAGGACAGCCTTGTGCCGGGCGTAAGCCGCACGCCGGGAGAGATACGGAACCAGCTTTTCTAGGTAAAGATGGACCGGCGCGACTCCCCGCGGGTACAACGGAACCGCTCCCGGATCGCACAGACCACGGCGCGGCTCATCGCCGAGCATGGTCTGACCGACTGGAATGCGGCCAAGCGCAAGGCTTGTCGCGAGCTGGGCTTGCCGGATCGTGAAGCGCTGCCCGACAACGACGAGGTCGAGCAAGCGTTGCGTGATTACAACAGTCTCTTCCTGCCCGAGGAGCAGCCGGCCCGCTTACGGCAGCAGCGCCTCGAGGCCCTGCGCTGGATGGAACGTTTGTCGCAGTGGAGCCCGGTCCTTACCGGTGCTGTGGCTGCAGGATGGGCGACCGCGCATAGCGAAGTGCGGCTCGAACTAGAAGCCGAAGACGCCAAGACCGTGGAGCTCGCGTTGATCAACGCAGGGGTCGAATACAGCTCGGCCCCAGTCTCCTCGGGAGCCGGATCACAGGTTCAACTGTGCATCGATAACCCTGAGGGGACATTGCGCCTCGTCATCGTTTCACCGGTCGAACGCAGAAATCGCCCGCGTCGTGGGCGAAGCGGCGAGGCGGAGGATCGCCTCGGCTTCGCGCAGCTCAAGGGCCTGCTCGAAGGCGGAACCTAGCCTCGAGCCTCAACCGCGCAGCCACGCGGCGGCGGCGAGAGCGAAATATGTAAGGACGGCGTCGGCTCCCGCGCGTTTGAAAGCGGTGAGCGTCTCCATGACACAGGCGCGCTCGTCGAGCCAGCCGTTCGCTGCTGCAGCCTTCAGCATCGCGTACTCGCCGCTCACCTGGTAGACCATGGTCGGTACCCCGAAGGTGTCCTTTACGCGTCGAACAATGTCGAGGTAGGGCAGCCCCGGCTTGACCATCACCATGTCCGCGCCTTCCTGCAGATCAAGATAGACCTCCCATAGCGCCTCATCCGAGTTGCCAGGATCCATCTGGTATGTGTATTTGTCGCCTCCACCCAGGCTGGCCGACGACCCCACCGCGTCACGAAACGGCCCGTAGAAATTGGAGGCGTACTTGGCCGAGTAGGCAAGGATGCGCGTCCGTTCGACCCTGGCTTGGTCTAGCGCGGCCCGCAACGCGCCTATGCGGCCATCCATCATGTCCGATGGCGCGACGACATCGGCGCCCGCCTCAGCGTGGCTGAGTGCCTGCCGGGTGAGCGCCGCAACGGTGAGGTCATTCGCGACATAGCCGGTTTCATCGAGCAGACCGTCCTGGCCATGGCTCGTGTAGGGATCGAGTGCCACATCGGTGATGATGCCGAGAGTCGGGAACCGGGCCTTCAGCGCTCGCACCGCCCGTGGCACCAATCCCTCAGGATTCCAGGCTTCAACGGCGTCCAGCGATTTAGCTTCGCCGGGGATCACGGGAAACAGCGCGAGCGCGGGCACGCCGAGCTCCAGGCATTTCTGGGCATCCATGAACAACAGATCGACGCTCTTGCGCGACACCCCGGGGAGCGACGGCACCGCCTCCTCGCGCTTGCTGCCATCGTGCACGAACACCGGAAGGATCAAGTCCGAAGACGCAAGGTCATGCTCGCGCATGAGCCGGCGAGAGAAAGCATCGCGGCGCATGCGTCGATGCCGTCGTTGAGGAAATTTCCCCGCAAAGCGCATGGTCAATAATAAATCGGGCACCTGTTTACTTGGAATGCTTTTTCGCGGAACTCTGTTTGCAGTGCATGGTCTGACTGCTCGGACGGTTGTAACGTCTCCCGCTTTCCTCCCTGAGCGGGTGCCCTACGGTTGTGAGTTTTCACCGATCGCAGGGCGTTTTCGGCCCCGTGTCACTCCCCTTGATGCCGGGGCCTTTCTTTTTGTGCGTTCGAAAAGCAATCCTCGCCGCGCCAGGGGCTCCTCTTTCTGTAAAATGCTGAGCCTGCTTTTCCGCGTCGATCGCACAGTCGAGCGTCGCCGCGTTCGGGGAGAATGCTCCAATGCAAAAGCCGCTGTTGCTGGTCGCTGTCACGCTCGCCTTCGGGGTTACCACCGGGGCTTGGGCTCAGACCGATCGCGCTAAGCCCGACCTCGCCAAAGCGCAGCAAACCGTCAACACCGTATGCGCGGCTTGTCACGGAGCCGACGGCAACAGTCCAAGCCCGGCCAACCCCAGTCTCGCCGGCCAGGGGGCGGACTATCTTACCTTGCAACTCAGCCACTTCAAGGACGGCGTTCGAGCCAATCCGATCATGGCCGGGATGGCTGCCGGTCTTTCGCCCGAGGACATGAAGGCTCTGGGGTTGTACTTTTCACAGCAGAAACCCAAGGGAATGACTGCGAAAGACCGTGAGCTGGCAATGCTTGGCCAGAAGCTGTATCGCGGCGGCAACAACGCGACCGGACTCCCGGCGTGCGCTGCCTGTCATGCGCCGACCGGGGTCGGCATACCGGTACGCTATCCGCGTCTTTCTGGACAACGTGCCGATTACACTCTCGCGCAACTCAAGGCTTTCAAGTCGGGCGAGCGTGGCATGGACAAGGATGGAAAGGACACGAACGGCCGGGTCATGGTGCAGGTCGCGAGCAAGATGTCCGACCAGGAGATGCGAGCGGTCGCCGAGTACGCCGCCGGGCTGCACTAGCCTCGATCAGGAATCGGGCGAGCACATCACGGTAGCGTTCGGCGGCACCCCGTAGCCTTCCTCCATCCACTGACCCGCCGTTACGAAGCAGTACAGAGGCTCGGTCACGCTCAGGCTCAACCCGTAATACAAACAGTTCCGCAGATCGGCTTCCGCCGTATAACGGTGATGAAGCTGATTGGCGCTGTTGAGAAAGCGATAGACCGGGTGCGCGCCGGCCGGGCATGCGCCGCTCATCTTGTCCGGCAACACGATGTAGAAAGCTGCGGGAGTCTCGTAAGACCATTGCCCGGCGAATTTGGTCTGGACCTGCGCGCACTCGTTGGGATCAGCCGAATAGAAATGTGAGTTGCCGAACAGAGGCAGCACATAGAAGCGGCAGACCGGTGTCGCACCCGGCGGCGCGAGCGCAGGATCGCTGTAGACGAGAAAGCGCAATCCGGTGCGCACCCAACCCGGATGAACGCCGGTGTCGAGGTCGTTGATCTCGACCGCGTTCGAGGTCATGAAGTAGTCGTCGAGCCCCGCGTGGTAAAACTCGACGGCGACTGCCTTGCCGGGGTTCGGCACGTTCGGATTCAGGTATTGCGCAAGCAGCGGCATCGCAAGATCGAGCCGCGAATAATAATCGGCGTTTTGCGGCGTGTGGCATGACGAGCTTCCCGCGAAAAGCGTACCGCGCAACTCGAAGCCGCCGTTCGCTGACGGAGTAAGCAGCGCCGAGCCGCTGCTGCCTTCCTCCGTGGCTCCCAGCGTGTAAGGCTGCGCGATGTTGTAAGTACCGCTGGCAATCGGGGTGAGGCCGGTTCCCGCTGCAACTGCCTGACTGAATTTCTTGAGATCGCCCGCCGGATGGTGCATGACGGAGAGCTGCGTGCCGACAACGATCGGATTCGAGTTCCATGCGGACAGGGTCGTGCCCGCCGGCGGAGGATGGTTCAGGCGCACCAGCGCCCAATCGTAATCGTCGCTTCGCGCCAACAGCGCCGCACCGACAGGCATCGTGGCATAAGGAGGAACTGCTCGGTTGCCGCAGCTCACCGCGTCGAAAAACCAGAATGTCTGCAGCGTGTTCGCGGCCTCCTGTGAATCGATGCAATGGCTCGCCGTCAGGAAGTATGGTGTGTTGGACGAGATCGAGTCGTTGACGAGCGTGCCGGTACAAAGGAAGCTGTCGCCCTGCTCGGAGAAGTACATCTTGGCCACCGCCCTTGCCTGGCCCGTGATGGCGGGAGTCGCCACACAGGCGATGTCGCGCTCGCAACTGCCGGCAAAGCCGATCTCGTCGATCGGTTCCGCGCGCGGGGCGCCGACCGTGGCGACAAGATGAGAAATCTGCGGGATCGCGAGGCGCACGGTATCGGCCGTGACGCCCTGCGGGAAATAGATCTCCACGGTCGCCGTGTCGCCGTCGAGGATCGGCGACCAGTAGCGCTTCGCCCGAGTCACTTCATCAGCTGAATAGGGCCCGTAGATTCGCTGCGGCTCGCCTGCGCCGGCCAAGCGCAACGCGACACGGGCGTCGGCCGACCGCATTTCGATTCCGAGGCGAATCGATTTCGCGGAAGGCGATCGAATCTCGATGCGAGCAGCAATCCCGCCGCCGGAGACCGTCTGCCATGGCAATGATGCGAGCGGCAGCGGCTGATCCCCGGCGGGACCAGGTCGCGCAAAACCGATCTTCAATCGACGCGCCTTGACTTGTACACCCCCCTTCGGTGCCGCACCCGCGTTGAGAGTCGCCAGCTCGGTCGCGGTAGGCGAAGGCAGGGTCAAGCTGTAGCGAGGCGCCACGTCGGGCGTAAGGAAGGTGACGGCGATTTGGGCTCGCGCGGAAGCTGGCGGCTGGTACACAGCCGATGGCGCAGTCGCAGCGGTCGCTGCCGCAGCAGCGAACGCGCAAACCCACCCCAGCACCCATCGCTTCAACACTCAGCGCTCTCCTGCGAGGAGAATTGACGGCACGATCCACTGCGACCGCAGCAACAATCAGCTTGTTCCCGCCGCGCCGCGCGCTCTTGCGGCCAGGTATGCGTCATGCAGCGCTCGCCAGGCATCGCGAGAGCGTTTCCCGCCAACCGGAAAGAGTCAGTCCGAAGACGCGCTCGAGTTTCTTCGTGTCCAATACGGCATAGGCCGGTCGCCTTGCGGCAGTCGGATATTCCGCCGTGGTGATCGGCAGCACGCGCGGCTTGTCCACCGGTCCGATGATCGCGCGCGCGAATTCGAACCAGCTCGTGCTGTCACGCGCGCTCAGATTGTAGAGCCCCGCGCACTCGCGAAGCGCGGGTAGACCGCGGCCAAGGAGCGCGCAGGTTGCTTCGGCCAGTGCGCGGCTCCAGTTCGGCACTCCGAACTGATCGGCAACGACGCGCAACTCCTCGCGCTCGCGCGCGAGGCGGCGAATTGTGAGCAGAAAGTTGTGACCGCGCAGCCCGTAGACCCAGCTCGTTCGAAGTACGAGATAGCGGCAGCCGCTCGCTTCGATGGCACGCTCGCCGGAGAGCTTGCTCGCGCCGTAAACGCTGAGTGGATTCGGCGGAGCCTCTTCGCTGTACGGCCCGGTCGCGGTGCCGTCGAAGACGTAGTCCGTCGAGTAGTGAACCAGCAGCGCGTCGAGTTTCTTCGCTTCTTCGGCCAGGATGCCGGGTGCGCGAGCATTGATGGCCTCAGCGGCTTCGCGTTCTTGCTCCGCCTTGTCGACGGCCGTGTACGCGGCAGCATTGACAATGAGCGTGGGTCGCTGCAAGCGCAATGTCGTTCGGATCGCATCGGCATCGGCGAGATCGAGCTGCGAGCGGTCGAGAGCGGTGACTTCGCCGTGCGCGGGAAGGAGCCGCGAGAGTTCGAAGCCGAGCTGACCGCTCGCCCCGATGACGAGGATCGTCGGCCCAATCATTGACTCAAGGATAGAGGTCGGCCGAAGCGAGTGGCGCCCCGGCGGCATCCTTCGCCGCGAGCGTAGGCGCGCCATCGAGGGGCCAATCTATGGCCAGCGCGGGATCGTTCCACAGCAGCGTTCGCTCGTGCTCGGCATACCAGTAGTCGGTGGTCTTATAAAGGAACTCCGCCGCGTCGGAAAGCACGAGGAAGCCGTGTGCGAAGCCGGGCGGAATCCAGAGCATCGATTTCGCTTCCGCGGAAAGCCTCATGCCCACCCATTTGCCGAAGCTGGGCGAGCTGCGGCGAATGTCGACCGCGACGTCGAATACTTCACCGAAAGATACGCGCACGAGCTTGCCCTGTGCATGCTCGATCTGGTAGTGCAGTCCGCGCAGCACGTTGTGACCCGACCGCGAGTGATTGTCCTGCACGAACTCGGCTACGAGCCCGGCTTCGCTGAACACGCGCCTGTTCCAACTCTCGAAGAAGAACCCGCGCTGGTCGCCGAACACGCGCGGCTCGATCAGCAGCACGTCCGGCAAGGCGGTCGGCGTGACCTTCACGGTCGCTTCAGCGAATCAACGGGTCGCGCAGAACGTCGAGCAGATAGCGCCCATAGCCGTTCTTCATCGATGCACCGAGCTTTTCCAGCTGCGCGGCGTCGATGTAGCCGAGCCGGAAGGCGATCTCTTCCGGACAGGCGATCTTCAGTCCCTGCCGTCGCTCTATCGTCTCGATGTATTGCGACGCGGCGAGCAGTGACTCGTGCGTTCCCGTGTCGAGCCAGGCCATGCCACGGCCCATCACCTCGACCGAGAGCTCGCCGCGCGCGAGATAGGCGCGATTGACGTCCGTGATCTCCAGCTCGCCGCGCGTCGACGGCTTCAATCCTGCCGCGATGTCGAGCACCGCGTTATCGTAAAAATAGAGGCCCGTCACCGCGTAGCGCGATTTCGGCTGCGCCGGCTTCTCGTCGAGGCTCAGCACGCGTCCCGACGCGTCGAACTCGGCCACGCCGTAGCGCTCCGGATCGGCCACAGGATACGCAAAAACGGTCGCGCCCTGCGAACGCGCGTTGGCGCGCTTGAGCAGCGGCTGTAGCTCGTGACCGTAGAAGATGTTGTCGCCGAGCACGAGCGCACAGCTATCGGAGTCGACGAAGGAGCGGCCGATGATGAAGGCCTGCGCCAGTCCCTCCGGCCGCGGCTGCACGGCGTACGAGAGGCGGATTCCCCAGCGCGCGCCGTCCCCGAGAAGCTGCGCGAAGCGCGGCGTGTCCTCCGGCGTCGAGACAAGAAGGATGTCGCGAATTCCCGCCAGGAGCAGCGTGGATAGCGGGTAATAGATCATCGGCTTGTCGTACACCGGAAGCAGCTGCTTCGAGATCACCTGCGTGACTGGATAGAGCCTCGTTCCCGAGCCGCCGGCCAGGATGATTCCCTTGCGTGCACTCACGCGGCTGCCTCCTTGCTCGCACGACGCGAATGCCAAGTGCCGACGAGTCGGCAGCGCCCGCGATTCGCCTCGCGCGATCCCCCCGCTCTGCGCGGGGTCCCTCGCCGCGGGCTCACGCGGCCACCTCCGCGTATTGCAGGGAGATCCACTTCTGATACTCCTTGCTCGTCACGGCGGTGAGCCATGCATCGTTGTCGAGATACCAGTGCACGGTGCGTGCAAGCCCCGACTCGAAGCTCTCCTGCGGCGCCCACCCGATCTCGCGCCGAAGCCTCGACGAATCGATCGCATATCGCCGGTCGTGCCCCGGGCGGTCCTTGACGAATGCGATCTTGCTGGCGTAGTCGCGGCCCGGTCTCATCTCGCCGAGGATGCGGCACAAGCTCCGCGCTACTTCCAGATTCGTTTTCTCCGCATTGCCGCCGATGTTGTAGGTCTCGCCCGGCCGTCCGCATTCGAGGACCGCCCGGATTGCCGCGCAGTGATCGCCCACGTAAAGCCAGTCGCGGATGTTCAATCCGTCGCCGTAAATCGGCAGCGCCTTGCCGGCGAGCGCGTTGTGGATCATCAGCGGAATGAGCTTTTCAGGAAACTGCCGTGGCCCGTAGTTGTTCGAGCAGTTGGTCACCAGCGTGGGCAGTCCATAGGTGTGCCTGTACGCGCGCACGAGATGATCGGCGGCCGCTTTCGAAGCTGCATAAGGGCTGTTGGGTGCGTAAGGACTCGATTCGGTAAACGCCGGCTCGATCGGTTCGAGCGAGCCGTAGACTTCGTCCGTCGATACGTGTAGGAACCGAAAACGCAACCGCTCGGATTCGCCGAGCGCATTCCAATAGCCCCGTATCGCATCGAGCAGGTTGAGGGTCCCGACAACGTTGGTAGCGATGAAGTCCGCTGGGGCGTGAATCGAGCGATCGACGTGGCTCTCCGCGGCGAAGTTGATGACCGCGCGCGGCGTGTATTGCGCGAGAAGCGCCTCCACCTGCGTCCGGTCTCCGATGTCGCCGCGAACGAAGACGTGCCGTGAATTCCCCTTCAGCGTAGCGAGATTGCCGAGATTGCCGGCGTAGGTGAGCTTGTCGAGATTGACGATCGGCTCGTCGCTGGCGGCGCACCAGTCGAGGACGAAGTTGGAACCGATAAACCCCGCTCCGCCGGTGACCAGAAGCATCACGTTCCTCTATCGAAAGGGCGGAAATTTTATCACGCGCCCATCGGGGCCGCTGGTTCCGCCGCGTTAACCCGCGCGGTAAAGCCGCCCCGTGTTCAACGCGGCGACTTAGTGCGTCATGTCTTTCGTGACGCACCAACGTAGTAGCGCAGGTACCACTCGATGAACCTGCCGAGACCTACCGCGAGCGGCGTAGCGGGCGCGAATCCGGTCGCCGCGGCAAGGCGCTCGATCGAGGCGTAGGTCTCCAGCACATCGCCCGGTTGCAGAGGGAGATATTCCTTGATCGCCTTGCGCCCGAGCAGGCGTTCCAACTCCGCGATGAACACTTCGAGCTCGACCGGCTCGTGATTGCCGATGTTGTAGATCACGTGCGGGGCGTCGGTCGCCGGATCCTGCTCCGCAGGCGGCTGGCGCAACACCCGCGCCACGCCTTCGACGATGTCGTCGACGTAGGTGAAGTCGCGGCGCATGCGACCGTGATTGAAAACCTTGATCGGCTCGCCGGCGAGAATCGCGCGCGCGAACAGCATCGGCGACATGTCAGGCCGTCCCCACGGTCCGTACACGGTAAAGAAGCGAAGTCCCGTAGCCGGCAGTCGGTATAGATGCGCGTAGCTCGCTGCCATCAGCTCGTCAGCACGCTTCGTTGCCGCATACAGACTTACCGGACTATCGACGCGCTGGTCCTCGGAGAAGGGCAGCGTGTGATTGGCGCCGTAGACGCTCGAGCTCGACGCGTAGACGAGATGCACGACACCGGCGTGGCGGCAGGCTTCGAGTACGACTCCGAAGGCGTCGATATTGTTGCGCAGGTACGCGGCGGGATTCAAAAGCGAGTAGCGAACACCCGGCTGTGCCGCAAGATGTGCCACATGCGTGAACCCGCCCCGGCGAAACAACGTGCTCGTCGCCGCGGAATCGGCGAGGTCGATCGTCTCGCAGCTCGCTCCGGCCGCCGCCAGGCGCGCCGCGCGCGCCCGCTTGAGCGCGACGTCGTAATAGGGATCGAAGTTGTCCACCCCGACCACCTCCACGCCGTCGCGCGCGAGCCGCTCGGCGAGATGCATGCCGATAAACCCCGCCGCGCCGGTCACCAGCACTTTCATGATCTATCGCGAACGCTCCGCCTGCTCGAGCGCTCGCAGCTTGGCGTACTTGCAGAAGCTATTGAAGCAGCCGATGGCGATATGCACGAGGCCCGCCGTCCCGTCGAGGAAACCGGCGCGAAAGAGATAGAAGCGCGCGAAGCGGGCGAGCGGCGAGATAAGCAGGCGCGCGAAGGAAAATCGCTCGCCGCGTGCATGCATCGCCTCGGCTTGCAGGCTCGTGTAACGATTCTGCTTTTCGAGATACGAGTCGAGAGATTCGCCCGATGCGTGCAGCAGGTCGCCTTCGAGCCGGCCCACGCTTCCGTCGGCGACCACGTGCTCGTGCACAGCGTCGTCGCTCCAGCGCGCGTGACGGCGATCGAAAAGGCGCAGGCTCCAATCCGGGTAGCCCTCGCCGTGCGCGAGCCAGCGTCCGAGGAAGCGGTTGCGGCGAGCCATTGCAAATGCGACGTGCTGCGGCGCCGCCATCGCCACGCGCAGGCTGAGCCCGAGCTCGGTCGACACGCGCTCGTCCGCATCGAGACAAAGCACCCAGTCGTGCGCGGCTTGCGCGACCGCGAAATTCTTCTGCGGCCCGAAGCCGAGCCATTCGTGCGTCAGCACGCGCGCGCCCATGCGGTGCGCGATTTCTACGGTATCATCGCGGCTGCCGGAATCAACCACGATCGTCTCGGCGGCGAACGCGGCCGAGGCGAGACAATCCTGGAGTTGCGCGCCGGCGTCGCGGGTGATCACGACGAGCGTGAGCGGAAGCGTCTCGGACATCGCGTCAAACGTGGGAGCGCGCGGTGAACATTCTTGCTCTCAAGTCGGCGCCCAAAGGCGCCGCTCATTCTACGTGCAATCGCCTCTGCTAGCCACAGCGCCGCGGCCCGCCTCACGATACGGGCGCTCGTCGATCAGCGCATGAGTCGAATCCTTGTCATTCGTCCGTCGTCGCTCGGCGACATCGTGCATGCATTGCCGATCGTGCACGATATGCACCGGCATCGCGCCGACACGGAAATCGACTGGGTCGTCGAAGAGCCATTCACCGATCTGGTCCGCATGCATCGGGGCGTGCGCCGTGTGATATCCATCGCGTTGCGGCGTTGGCGTCGCGGCGTCCTCGCACGCTCGACCTGGCTCGAGCTGCGACGCTTTCATCGCGAGCTCAAGCACGAGCGGTACGACGCCGTGATCGACCTGCAGGAGCAGGTCAAAGGTGCGTTGATCGCGTGGTTCGCGCGCGGGCCGGTGCACGGGCCGGACCGCGCGAGCGTACGTGAGAGCGCGGCGGCACTCTTCTATCGCCATCGCTATCGCATCAATCCGCAACAGCACTTGATCGATCGCTGCCGACAGCTCGCCGGCAAGGCGCTGGGCTATGTGCCCGCAGGTCCACCGCGCTTCGAGTTGCGCGCTCCCGAGCGCGCCGACGCACCGCACGCGCCGTACGCGGTCTTCGTGCACGCCACGAGCCGGCCCGACAAGCTCTGGCCCGAGCAACGCTGGAGAGCCTTGGTCGAACATTTCGCAGCCGAAGGGACGTCGATCGTGCTGCCATGGGGCGATGCCGGCGAAGCCGCGCGGAGCACGCGCCTCGCAGCGGGCGCGAGTGGCGCGATCATTCCCGAGCGCCGCAAGCTTCCGGAGCTCGCCACGCTTCTTGCGGGAGCCTCGCTCGTCGTCGGCGTCGATACGGGGCTCACCCATCTTGCCGCCGCGCTTGGGACTCCGACCGTCGCGCTATTCACTGCGACCGATCCCAAGCTCGCTGGGGTTGCTGCCGACGGCGCGCACGCGCGCGATCTCGGCGGCGCCGGCGAAGCCATTGCGACGGAACACGTCATCGACACCGCGAACGCGCTCCTCACTGCGAGGGGTAAGCGATGATGCCGCCCGCGCGCGTGCTCTACACGCTGCTCGGCGCCGCGCTGCTGCCCTGGCTGCCGCTGCGTCTGTGGTGGCGGGGGCAGCGCGAGCCCGGTTATCGCGCGCACATCGGCGAGCGCTTCGGCCGTTACGGCGGAAGCGAGCGCTCCTCCCTCGGCGCCCCGCTCTTCTGGCTGCATGCGGTATCGGTCGGCGAGACGCGTGCAGCGGCACCCCTGGTGAGGAGGCTTCGCCAGGACTATCCGCTCGCCTCGATCCTGATGACGCACATGACCGCGACCGGACGCGAGACCGGGCGCGCGCTTTATGGAGATCAGGTGTTGCAAGCCTGGCTGCCCTACGATCTTCCATTTGCGGTGCGCGCCTTCTATGCGCACTTTCGGCCGGCGGCCGGCTTTCTCATCGAGACCGAGCTGTGGCCCAATCTGATCGCGGAAGCGCGCACGCGGGGCGTGCCGGTCTATCTCGTAAACGCGCGCCTCTCCGAGCGCTCGGCGCGAGCCTATGGACGCTTTTCCTCCATCACGCGGCCGATGCTGGCAGCGCTCGCCGGCGTTGCCGCTCAGTCGCAAGCCGATGCGAGTCGTCTTGCTGCGCTCGGCGCGCCGCAAGCCGTCGTCACAGGCAACCTCAAGTTCGACGTGAACGTGCCGCCGGAATCGCTAGAGCTAGCCGAAGGGCTGCGGATCAGCTTCGGCGTAGGGCGCCGCGTATGGGTCGCCGGCAGCACGCGCGACCGCGAGGAAGCGCTGATCCTCGACGCGCTCGCGCGCAAGCCGCTCCCCAGGGGTGTTTTGACGGTGATCGTGCCGCGGCACCCGCAGCGCTTCGCTGCGGTCGCCGAGCTGCTTCGCGCGCGCGCGATTCCGTTCAAGCGCCGCAGCGATCGCCACAGCGCGGTCTCCGATGACACTGCGGTCGTGCTCGGCGACTCGATGGGAGAAATGCTCGCCTATTACGCCGCGGCCGACGTGGCCTTCGTGGGCGGCAGTCTGTTACCGCTCGGGGGCCAGAATCTGATCGAGCCGCTGGCGGTCGGGACGCCCGTGCTCGTCGGACCGCACACCTTCAATTTTATGGAGGCAGCCGCGGGCGCGATCGAGGCCGGCGCAGCGCAGCGCGTGAGGGACGCGGACGCGCTCGTTGCTGCACTCGCTGAGCTCCTCGGCAATGAAGTCCACCGCAACGCAATGAGCCGCGCGGCGCGAAGCTTTCACGCCATGCACGCCGGTGCTGCGGATCGCCTTTGGGAATGGCTCGCGCCGCGGTTGCCGCCGCGCGACGCGCCGGTTGTCAACCGCTGAGACTGCGGTTGATCTGCTCCAGATCGGCTTCGGTGAGCGTCCCGACGGCTTGCTTGAGTCTCAGTCCGCTTAGGAGGAAGTTGTAGTAGGCCTGCGCGAGATTGAAGCGCGTCTGATAGACCTGCTGCTGCTGGTTGAGCACGTCGAGGTTGGTTCGCACGCCGACCTCCAACCCGACCTTGGTCGAGTCGTATGAAACCTGCGCCGAGACGAGCGCCTGCTCGAGCGCCTTGATCGTCGCGAACCCGCTGGTGACTCCGGTGAATGCAGTCTGGGTGGACAGCTGCGCCGAGCGCCTCGCGGCCTCGAGGTTCTGCCGGGTTCCTTCGAGATTGGACACCGCCTGCCGCACCCTGGAATCGATCGAGCCGCCGAGGTACAGAGGCACATTGAGCTGCACGCCGACGACGCCCAGCCTCGAGTCGAACGCCGCAGGCGCGGTTATCGATACGGATGCGGATGCACCCTGGTAGGCTTGGTTGAAGCTCGCGACCAGATCGAGCGTCGGATAATGGCCGGCGCGCTGGCGATCGACTTCGAGCTGGGCGATGTCGAAGTTCGACTGCGCGATACGTACCTGAAGGTTGTCGCGCAATCCCATCTCGACCCAGGCGTCGAGCGAGTTCGGCGTCGGGAGCTGCGGCTCGTACCTGCTGCCGGCAAAGCGCTTCAGCTCCTTCGGCTGACGACCGATAATCGCCCGCAGAGCCGCGATCTTGTTGTCCAGATCATTCTGTACCGAGAGCTCCTGCGCTACGATCTGATCGTATTTCGCCTGCGCGTCGTTGGTGTCGGTGATGGTGGCCGTGCCTACCTCGAAATTTCGCTTGGCTTGCGCGAGGTTCTCGCTCACCGCCGCCTTCTGGCTATCAGTAAGCTCGATCGTGAACTGAGCCAGCAGGACGTCGAAGTACGCCTGCGCGACGCGCACGATGAGATCCTCCTGCGTCGATGCAAGGGTGTAGTCGCTCTGGCTCACCGTCTGCTTCGCCTGGTCGTACGCGACCAGGTTCTGCTTGCGAAACAGCGGCTGCGTGGCCGACACGGTGTAGTTGTATTGCGGGAACTTGGTGCTGAACGAAAAACCCGGGTCGGTGTTATGCAGTCTCTCGTAGAAATTCTGCCGGTTCGCATTGCCCTGGAGCGTCACCGCCGGAAGCAGATTGGCGCGCGCCTGCGGCAGGACTTCCTGAGTCGCCTCCCAGGTGGCGCGCGCAGAGGCGAGCGTGGGATCGTTCGCCACCGCATCGCGATAAATCTGAACCAGATCCTCCGCCGCCGCGGAAGGCAGCGCGGCGCCGATCGCGACGCCAAACGCGATCACGAGAGCGCGTTTCATCAGAAGACGAAGCGCTCGGGTTGCGGTGCGTTGCGAAGCGGCGCGAGCACAGTCTCGAACAAATCCTCGCTCGCAACGGCCTCCGGTGCCGTCCAGCGCAGCAGGCGCGCCGTCATCACCGGTGGATCGCCAACCACGGCGAAGAGGCGTCCGCCTGGCCTGAGCTGCTTGTGCCAGGAGTCGGGCAGCACGGGGGTCGATCCGGTGAGCACGATCGCGTCGTACACGCCGTTGCCCCATCCTTGCGCGCCGTCGCCTTCTTCGAGGCCGATGTTGTCGAACCCCGCATCTTGCAGTCTTTCCTTCGCCGCAGCGGACAAGCGGGCGTTGATCTCGACGCTCAGGACTTCGGCGCAGCTGCGCGCCAGCAGCGCCGTGAAATAGCCGCTGCCTGTGCCGATTTCCAGCGCGCTCTCGTGGGGCTTCAGCTCCAGCTCCTGCAGCACGCGCGCTTCCATCTTCGGGGTCCACATCCGCTCGCCGTCGCCTATCGGAATCTCGAGGTCCGCGAAAGCAAGCGCCCGATACGCGCCTGGGACGAAATCCTCACGCCGGACTTCGAACAGAAGGTCGAGCACGTTCTGGTCCAACACCTCCCAGGTGCGGATCTGCTGCTCGATCATGTTGAAGCGCGCCTGTTCGAAGTTCATGCTCGTTCCCCCGCCGGCTGGAAAGGTCGGCGGTGCCCGCGATTATCGCACGTCAATCGCCCGAGGCGGGCGCGTTGGCCTGCGTGGCACGACGGACTTCGCGCGCCGCCCTGCGCGCCTTGTGCCACTCGAAGAAGCGATCGAGGTAGGTGTAGATCACCGGCACGACGACCAGCGTGAGCAGCGTCGAGGTGATCACGCCGCCGATGATCGCGCGGCCCATCGGCGCCTGCGTCTCTCCGCTCTCGCCCAAGCCGAGCGCCAGCGGCAGCATGCCGAAGATCATCGCCGCGGTGGTCATCAGTATCGGACGCAGGCGCACTTGCCCCGCGGTGGTGAGCGCATCGTGCAGCGTCGCGCCGCCGCGGCGCGATTTGTTCGCGAAATCGACAAGCAGGATCGCGTTCTTGGTTACCAGGCCCATCAGCATCACGAACCCGATCATCGAGAAGATATTCAGCGTCGTGTCGGTGAGCAGCAAGGCGAGCAGCACGCCGATCAGCGTGAACGGCAGCGAAGCCATGATCGCGAGCGGTTGCGTGAAGCTCGCGAACTGCGAGGCGAGCACCAGATAGATGAAGATGATGGCGAGAGCAAGCGCCGACACTAGCGCGGTCATCGATTCCGCGGTGTCCTCCTGCTGCCCCGCAATGGCGAACCGATAGCCTGGCGGAAGTTTTGTCTCGTCGATGATCTTCTTCACGTCGTCGCCGACGTTGCCGGACGGGCGCCCTTCCGCGTTGGCATACAGCGCGACGCGGCGCTGCAGATCCTGCCGCTTGATGATCTGCGGGCTTGTCGACTCGACGATCTCGGCGACTTGGCGCAGCGGCACCATGCGCAGTTCGCCGTCCGGACCACGCTTGTTGGTCGAGATGTAAAGGTTGCCCAGGTCGGAGGCAAGCCTTCGCCCTTCCCGCGGCAACTGCACGTTGACCTCGTAGTTCTGCCCGTCGGGGCCGAGCCAATAGCTCACGGTCTCGCCCGCCAGCAGCGGTCGGACCGTGGCGCCTACTTGCTGCACGGAGATGCCGAGGTCGGCCGCCGCATCGTTATTGAGCCGAATCGACAACGCGGGATTGAGCGCCTTCTCCGAGGTTTCCATGTCGGCGATTCCCGGCACCCTGGCCACTTTGTCGGCGAACTCGTTGATCAACTGCTTCAGCGTGTCGGGATCGGGGCCGAGGAGGTTGACCCAGATCGGGCGATCGTAGCCGAGCGCAAGCTCGATGCCCGGGACCGGCTTCAGCGCGGTCCGGATGGCCGTTTCGATGTCCTTCTGCGAGCGAGAGCGCGCGCCGCGGTCGGTCAACCTAACGTTCACCCTCGCGTAGTTGCGCCCGTCTTGAGTCCCGACGGTCGTCATCGCGAGAACGATCTCTGGAAATTGTTTCAGCACCTTCTCGACTTCCTGCACCTTCGTGTCGGTGAATTCGAGACTCGTGCCTACCGGCGTGTTCAGCCGAAGCGAAATGAAGCTCTCGTCGACCTGCGGCGAGAATTCCTTGCCGATGAACGGCAGCAGGGCGAAGCTTCCGAAGAAGATGAGCACTGCCGACCACAGTACGATGCCGCGATTGGTGATGGTGGCCCGGCGCGGTTTTAATGCCCGCCAATCACCAGTGGTGACCGCCGTCCACACGCCGAAGGTCGGCAGGTACAGCCGATGATGTGTTTCCGCGATCGCCCACTCCAGCATTTTCCCGTAAACGCGATGTACCCATTCGACCACGCTCTCCACCCGGTCCATGAACCTGCCTAACCATGGCACTCGCGAAAAGCGCGAGCCCGGCGGGTCGCGCCAAATGGAAGAGAGCATCGGATCGAGCGTAAAGCTCACGAACAGCGAGACGAGCACTGCCACCGCGACGGTCAGTCCGAACTGGAAGAAGAACTGTCCGATGATCCCCTTCATGAATGCGATGGGTACAAAAACGGCAACGATGGCGAAGGTCGTGGCCATCACGGCGAGCCCGATCTCGTCAGTGCCTTCGCGCGCGGCGGCGACATGCGTCTTGCCGAGCGACAGATGCCGAACGATGTTCTCGCGCACCACGATCGCGTCGTCGATCAGAAGCCCGATACACAGCGACAGCGCCATCAGGGTCATCATGTTCAGCGTGAACCCGAAAGCGTATAGCGCAAGGAACGTAGCGATCACCGCGATGGGCAGCGTCAGGCCGGTGATGATCGTGCTGCGCCAGGAATGCAGGAACAGGAATACGATCAGCACGGTGAGCAACGCGCCCTCGATGATCGTCGACTTGACCCGGTCGAGGCTCCTCTGGACTTGGTCGGCCTGCGAGTAGACGATGCGCACCTCGACATCCTCGGGCAGTCGTCCCTTGAGGGACTCAAGCGCATCTTTCACCCCGCGCCCGGTTTCAATGATGTTCGCGTCCTGGGCCTTGCGGATGTCGATCGTGATCGATGGGCGCCCATTGATGCGAGAGATCGAATCGGGCTCCTTTTCGCCATCGATGACGTCTGCTACCTGGCTGAGGTAGACCGGCCCGCCTCCCTGCTGTGCCACGATGATGCGGCCGAATTGCGTCGGGTCCTTAATCTTGCCCTCTACGCGAACGATCGAATCGCTGTGGCCGCGCGTGATCCGTCCCGCCGGGACGTCCTGATTGGCGTTCTGAACGGCGCTCATCACCTGATCGACGCCGATGCCAAACGAGGTCATCGCGGTGGGCTTGATCTGAATCAGGATTTGCCGCGTGATGCGCCCATTGACGTCGATCTGTGCGACGCCTGGAATGTTCTCGAGTACCTTGACGATCGTCTGATCAGTCAGCGAGGTAAGTTCCCGCAGATCGACCGTCGGCGACATAACCGCGAGCGACACCGTAGGCTGGTTATCCTCGATCTGGACGCGGATGACCTGCGGGTCTTTCACATCGCGGGGAAAGGTCGGGCGAACCAGTGCGATCTTGTCGCGAGCGTCCTGGATCGCACGGGTGATATCGGTCCCGAGGCGGAACTCCACGAAGACCTGGCTGCGCCCGTCGCGGGAATTGGAATAGATTCGCTTGACGCCGGACACCGTGTTGACTGCTTCTTCGATTGGCTTGCTGACGTCTGTCTCGACCACCTCCGGCGAGGCACCTGGATAGACCGTTTCGATGTCGACGTACGGAAGCGTCACGTCGGGCATCTGCTCGACGCGCAGCCGCGCGTACGAAAACGCGCCGAGAACCATGATCCCAACCATAACCATGGTCGCGAACACCGGGTTCTTGATCGATACGCGGGTGATCCACATGGGTGTTCCCCGATCTCAGGTGGTACGTGCGGATTTAGTCGAGATCGAAGCGCGTACCAGCGCCGGCGCCCCGGCCTTGAGGTTGTCGAACGGCGCCGCGAGGATCGGAATGTCCTTGGGCAGATTGGTCTTGATCTCGACCCGCCCCGCTGTGTCGTCGCGTCGCCCGACGGTAACGATGCGGCGCGTGAGCTTGCCGCTTTCGATGGCCCACACAAAGTTCTGACCCGCTTCCGTCCGCACCGCGATTGCCGGCAGCGTCGGTACGGGGTCACCGGCCGCCAGCGTGACCTTGCCCGTGCCGAACATGCCTCCACGCAACTCAGAGTCAGGATTCGGGATTCGGATGAACACAATAATCGCGCGCGTCCCGGCCTCAGTCGTGGGATTTATCCGGTCGATCGTGCCGGTGAAACGTCGGTCTCCAAAACCATCGATCGCGAGGTCTACCGTCATTCCGACGCGCAGCTCCGGAATGTCGTTGGCGGGTACCATCGCCTGAAGCTCCATCCGCGCGAGGTCGACGATCGTAATGAGCGGCGCGTCGAAGGGGACTTTCTCGCCGGGCTGCACATGACGCTTCGCCACCGTGCCGGTGAGCGGCGCGGCCACCACGGCGTCGCGCAGAGCGTTGCGCGCCAGCTGCGTCTGCGCCTCGTTGGACTTGAGCGTCCCTTGCGTTACCGACAGGTTGCTCTCCGAGGCGTCGTAAGCAGTCTGGGAGATGAACTTCTGCTTAAGCAGAAGCTGGTTCTGCGCGCGAGTTTTCTCGGCGAGCGCGAGCTGCGCGCGGCTCGCCTCCAGAGCGCCGATCCGGTCGGTGAGCTTGGCCTCGAGGTCGGCCGTATCGAAGCGCGCGATGACCTGCCCAGCCTTGACGGCCTCGCCCTCGCGGACGGTGACCTGCCTGATCTCGCCGGAGACCTTGGCCTTCACCGTCGTCTGGTCGACCGGCTGCAAGGTTCCCGAAAGCGGGAGCCAGCGCGTGAGCGAGCGCGGCTCGACGAAAGCGACGTCGGCCGCTGCGAATTCCAGCGTCGGCGGCGCGCCGGGAGCGTCCTGCGCCTTCTTGCTCGCCCGAAGCGCCACGCTGCCTGCCAACGCACCCACAATAAGCACTGCGGCCACGATGCCGAGCGTGTGCCGCCGCTTGAACCTGCCTGCCATGATTGACCCGCCTCCCGAGACCACCGGCTCGCCCGAGCCTTCCTGTCGCTGACCGCCTGTTTGATGCGCCAGCGGGCAGCCCCGGATTCGAGAAAATGCGCGAGTTTAGGCCCCTTGCCCAGGGCGAACAAGCTTGACCCGACGAAATGCCGCAGCTTTGACGGCAATTGCGGCAGCCGCCGACGAAGCGACAGATTCGGCTCGTGAACCGTCGTGAAAAGCCCTTCGCAATTGACAGTACAAGGCCTCCAGAGAATAATTCCGCCCTCTACGCACGTCCTTTCACCCCTGTTCGGAGGAAATTCATGAGAATGAACCGCTCGCTCGGGCTGACGCTCGTCGCCGCGGCGCTGGTGGTCGCCTACGGCTGCGGCAAAGAAGAGCCCGCCAAATCCGCTGCACCGACCGCCGCTGCACCAGCAGCTCCGGCCGCGCCCGAAGTGGTGGTCAAGATCGGCCACGTCGGCCCGACCACCGGCCCGCAGGCCCACCTTGGCAAAGACAACGAGAATGGCGCCCGCATGGCCATCGACGACGCCAACGCCAAGGGCGTCATGATCGATGGCAAGAAAGTGAAGTTCGAGCTGGATGCGCAGGACGACCAGGCTGATCCGAAGCAAGGCACGATCGTGGCGCAGAAGCTCGTCGACGACAAAGTCTCCGGCGTGGTCGGTCACCTGAACTCGGGCACCTCGATCCCGGCCTCCAAGATCTACAACGACGCCGGCATTCCGATGATCTCGCCGTCGGCGACCAATCCGAAGCTGACGCTCCAGGGCTTCAAGAACGTGTTCCGCGTGATGGCCAACGACGTGCAGCAAGGCAGCGTGATCGGCAAGGCTGCCGTCGAGACCCTCGGCGCCAAGAAGGTCGCGATCATCGACGACAAGACTGCGTACGGCGCGGGACTTGCCGATGAGACCGAGAAGGCCGCGAAGGCCGCGGGCGCCACGATCGTCGCGCGCGAGTACACCAACGACAAGGCCACCGACTTCAAGGCGATTCTGACCAAGATCAAGGCCAAGAATCCCGACGTGATCATGTACGGCGGGATGGACGCGCAGGGCGGCCCGATGGTCAAGCAGATGAAAGAGCTCGGCATCAAGGCGAAGTACATCGCCGGCGACGGCGTGTGCTCGGCCGAATGGCCCAAGCTCGCCGGCGGCGCCGCGGAAGGCCAGTACTGCACTCAAGCAGGTGTCCCGCCTGAGCAGATGGCGAATGCGAAGGATTTCGTGACCCGGTTCACCGCCAAATACGGCCCGATCCAGGTCTATGCGCCGTACTCCTACGACGCCGCCAATACCCTGATCGAGGCGATGAAGAAGGCCAACTCGACGGATCCCGCCAAGTATTTGCCCGCGCTCGCGTCGATCTCGTACGACGGAATCACCGCCAAGATCGAGTTCGACGACCACGGCGACACCAAGAACGGCGCGATCACCCTCTATCAGGTGAAGGACGGCAAGCTCTCGCCAATGGCGATGAATGTCGGCGGCAAGACCGAGAAGGTTGAAGCCGCCGCGGCGCCGGCCGAGCCGAAGAAGGACGAGATGAAGAAGGATGAAATGAAGAAGGACGAAGCCAAGAAGTAAAGAGGCATTCGGCAGAGCAGACGGCGCCCCACGGGGCGCCGTTTTTGCGTCAGGCGCGTCGACGGGGATTGGCGCGGCGGCGCAGTTGAGCGGAGAATCACGCCACCCGCCCGCTCACCGGGAGACCCGACTCGATGGACATCTTCCTGCAGCAGCTGATCAACGGCATCACGCTGGGCAGCGTCTATGCGCTGGTCGCGCTCGGTTACACGATGGTCTACGGCATCATCGGGCTCATCAACTTCGCCCACGGCGAGGTGGTGATGATCGGCGCCATGGTTTCGCTTAGCGTGATCACTGCCCTGCTCGGGATGCAGGTTCCGCTGCCGGCCGTCGTAGTGATCGTCGCCGGGCTTCTCGCCGCGATCGTCGTGTGTATGACGATCGCCTACCTCATGGAGAAGGTCGCATACCGGCCGCTGCGCAAGGCGCCGCGTCTCGCGCCGCTCATCACGGCGATCGGCATGTCGATCATCCTGCAGAACCTCGCGCTCGTGATCTGGGGCCGCAACTACCGCACCTTTCCCACGCTCCTCCACCCCACGCCCTACAACGTCCTCGGGGCATCGATGACCGACCTACAGATGCTGATCGTCGTGCTGGCCGCGCTGCTGATGGCCGGGCTCATGCTCATCGTTCAACGCACGCGGCTCGGCATGGCGATGCGCGCGACCGCGCAGAACCCGCAGGTGGCGGGCCTGATGGGCATCGACATCAACGTCGTGATCTCGGCCGCGTTCGTGATCGGCGCCGCGCTCGCCGCGGTCGCGGGGCTGATGGTGATGACCTATTACGGCATAGCGCACTATTACATGGGATTCCTGCTCGGGCTCAAGGCGTTCACCGCGGCGGTTCTCGGCGGGATCGGCAATCTGGCGGGAGCGATGCTGGGCGGGGTGCTTCTGGGCATCATCGAGGCGCTCGGCGCCGGCTATATCGGCGACGTCTCCAACATCTGCGGTTTCCCCTTCCTTTCCGACTCGCTCAGGCAGCAATGCGCGTCGAGCGACGGTTACGTCAGCCTGTTCGGCAGCAACTATCAAGACGTGTTCGCGTTCTTCGTGCTGATCCTGGTGCTGATTTTCCGGCCGTCGGGGCTGCTCGGCGAGCGGGTCAGCGAGCGCGCATAGAAATGACAGGGCACAAACGCCGGGAAGCGGTCCCGCCGAAGGTCTGGGCGGGTGTCGCGCTCATCGCCGTGGCGTTGGCGCTGCTACCCTTCGTCGCCGCGCTGTTCGGCCAGGCCTGGGTGCGCATCCTCAACTTCGCGATGATTTACACGATGCTGGCGCTCGGGCTCAACATCGTCGTCGGATTCGCAGGACTGCTCGACCTCGGCTACATTGCCTTCTACGCCGTCGGAGCGTACATGTACGCGCTCCTCGCCTCGCCGCAATTCAACATTCACCTGCCGTTCTGGATCATCATCCCGATGGGCGCGGGGCTCGCTTGCATCTTCGGCGTGCTCCTCGGTGCGCCGACTCTTAAGCTGCGCGGCGATTACCTCGCGATCGTGACGCTCGGGTTCGGCGAGATCATCCGCATCTTCCTCAACAATCTGAACGCCCCCGTCAACATCACCAACGGCCCGCAGGGCGTGAACCTCATCGACCCGTTCCGCATCGGCAGCTTCTCCTTCGCCCGCTCGGAAAGCATCCTCGGGATCACCTTTTCCGGCCCGCAGAAGTATTACTACATGCTCTTGCTGCTGACGATCGCGGTCGTCGTCATCAATATCCGCCTGCAGAACTCGCGGCTGGGACGTGCCTGGGAGGCGATCCGCGAGGACGAGGTCGCGGCCCGCGCGATGGGCATCAACACGCGCAATGTGAAGCTTCTCGCTTTCGCAATGGGCGCTTCCTTCGGCGGAATCGCCGGGGGTATCTTCTCGGCCACTCAGCAGTTCGTGAGCCCCGAGAGCTTCGGGCTGTTCGAATCGATCATCGTGCTCGCGATGGTGGTGCTGGGCGGCATGGGCAACATCCCGGGCGTCATCCTCGGCGCCGTCATGCTAACGCTGCTGCCCGAGTTTCTCCGCTCGACGATGGAACCGCTGCAGAACGCGCTGTTCGGACGAGTGCTCCTCGACGCGGAGACGGTGCGGCTTCTCGTGTTTGGCATCGCACTGGTCGCGATCATGCTCTACAAGCCGGCAGGCTTGTGGCCCTCGGCCGTGCGCAAGCGCGAGCTCGAGGTCCCGGAAGCCGCCGAGGCAGCCGACTGAAACCGTGCTTTCGCTCCTGACCGCGAAACAGATCTCCAAGCGCTTCGGCGGCGTGCTGGCGCTCGACGACGTTTCCTTCACCATCAACCACGGCGAGATCTACGGCCTGATCGGCCCGAACGGCGCCGGCAAGACCTCGCTCTTCAACGTGCTGACGGGGATTTACGTCCCGGACGGAGGCTCGTTCAGCTTCGACGGGGACCCGCTCGACCGGCTCAAGCCCAATCAGGTCACCGAGCGCGGCATTGCGCGGACCTTCCAGAACATCCGGCTGTTCCAGAATCTCTCAGCCCTGGAAAACGTCATGATCGGCCGGCACGTGCGCACGAAGGCGACAGTCATTGGCGCGCTGCTTCGCGACAAGACGACGCTTGCCGAAGAAGCGGCGATCGAGAAGCGCGCCTACGAGCTGCTCGATTACGTCGGCGTTGCGAAGCGCGCCAACGATCTCGCCAAGCATCTCGCATACGGAGATCAGCGGCGCCTCGAAATCGCCCGCGCGCTCGCCACCGAGCCGAAGCTCCTGGCGCTCGACGAGCCGGCTGCGGGGATGAACGCGACCGAAACGCAGGGGTTGAAGCGGCTTCTCGAAGGGATCCGCCGCGACGGCACGACGATTCTCCTGATCGAGCACGACATGAAGCTGGTGATGAGCGTGTGCGATCGCGTGCTCGTGCTCGACTACGGCAAGAAGATCGCGGAAGGTCCCGCCGCCGAGGTGCAGAACGACCCGAAGGTGATCGCCGCGTATCTCGGCGGAGAAATGACGCTGACCCGGAATTGACTCGAATCCCGACCGTGACCACCGCGCTCCTCGAGCTCAAGCGATTGCGGGTTGCCTACGACGGCATTCAGGCCGTGAAAGGCATCGATCTTGCTGTGGACGAAGGGGAGCTGGTGTGCCTCATCGGGGCCAATGGCGCAGGCAAGACGACCACGCTTCGCGGCATCTCCGGGTTGCACCCGGTGAAGGGCGGGACGATCCACTACAACGGCGAAGATATTACCGGGAAGCCCGCCTTTCAGCTCGTGCGCAAGGGGCTGTCGATGGTGCCCGAAGGGCGAGGAGTCTTCGGCGCGCTCACCATCGAGGAGAATCTGGCGATGGGCGCGTATGCGCGCAGCGACCACGCGGCGATCAAGCAAGACGTCGAGCGCGTCTTCCACCTCTTCCCGAGGCTCAAGGAGCGGCGCAAGCAGACCGCGGGCACGCTATCGGGCGGCGAGCAGCAGATGCTCGCCATGGGCCGCGCGATGATGTCGCGGCCGAAGCTCCTCCTTCTCGACGAGCCGTCGATGGGGCTCGCGCCGCTCATGGTTCAGAAGGTATTCGAGACGGTGCTCGCCATTTCTAAGGAAGGAGTGACCATCCTTCTCATCGAGCAGAACGCGAAGCTTGCGCTCGAGGTTAGCGTGCGCGGATATGTGATGGAAAGCGGCGAGATCACGCTCTCCGGTCAAGCTCGCCAGCTCTTGTCCGACCCGAAAGTGCGCGCGGCGTACCTCGGCGAAGCCGCTTAGGGGAAGCACTATGTCCGAGCCGCCGCCGTCGCCCGCGGCGCTCGCCCCGCGCGCGCTGCCGATATCCAGTGTATTCGCCTGGTTCCAGAGTGCGCTGCGCTTGTTCAAGCGTGCCCCCTGGACCTGGTGCGCGCTTGGCGTCATCACGCTGGGGGTGCAGCTCGTGCTGGAATTCATCCCCGGCATCGGGCGCGCAGCGGCCGAGGTCATCATGCCGGTGGTCGAATGCGGGCTGCTCGTCGGCGCCGCGGCGCTCGATCGCGGCACGGAGCTGGAGCTGCGCTGCATGTTGGCGCCCTTCCGCGCGCCGCCGGGTGCGCTGGCGGCGATCGTGGTGTCCTCGCTGATCGTGTCCGTGGTCAAATTCGCAGTTGCCTACTCCCTGGTCGGAGTGAATTTGCTCGCCGACCCTACCGATGTGCGGCTTACCGCCGACGTGTTGGCGGCAGTGATCGGTGCGGCCACGCTTGCATCGCTGCCCTTCGCCTTCGTTCCCTTCGCGGCGCTTTTCCAGCGCGAGGGCTTCCTGCGCGCTTTCGCAGTGAGCTTCAGCGGCTTCGCGCTCAACGCCGCGCCACTGATCGTGTTTGGCGTGATTTCGCTCGTATTGATTGCGGTGGGGCTTCTCGCCTGGCTGCTGCCCCTGGCGGCGATCTTTCCGTTGCTCGCCGCGGCGAACTACGCGGCATGGAAGGACATTTACACGCCGCGGCTGGAGACGCTCACAGCGTGCTGACGATATCGAATTCCTCGAGATCGCTTGTTGCGGGCTCGACCTCGACTAAAGTCACCCGCGCCGCAGGCGGGCCATGGCGCGCCCAGACGATCACTGCCTCGACCTCGTCCGGCGGTCCGGCGAGGAGGGCTTCGACCCTGCCGTCGCGACGATTGCGCACCCAGCCGCCGAGATTGCGCGATCGCGCTTCATCGGCCAGCGCGTAGCGGAACCCCACACCCTGCACGCGGCCGCTGACCACTATGCGTCGCGCCACCCTCGGCTCCGGACTCATCGTTTCGACTGCACTCGAGTGCCGCGCGCGAGCAGCAGCAGGCCGAGCATCGTCTTCACGTCGGTAATCTCGCCGCGATCGAGCCAATCGAGCGCTTCGTCGAGCGTGGCGCTGAAGGTTTCGACGAATTCGCCGTGGTCGAGCTTTGCACCGACGTGCTTCAGCTCATCGGCGACGTAGATGTCGATGCGCTCGGTCGAATAGGTGATGAGCGGGTGCAGCGTGGCGAGATACGACCAGCGCGCCGCTTCGTAACCGGTTTCCTCGAGCAACTCGCGGCGCGCGGTCGCCTCCGGGGTCTCGTCCGGGTCGATCTTGCCGGCGGGAAATTCGATGAAAATCCTGTCCAGCGGATAGCGGTATTGCCGCTCGAAGAGGAGCGTCCCGTCCGGGAGCCGGGGTACGATCATCACCGCGCCCGGATGCACGATGTATTCCCGCGTCGCGGTGCCGTCGTCGGGAAGCCGCACCGTGTCGCGCTTCACGTGCAGGAGCTTCCCCCTGAAGATGTCCTCCGAGGCGATCTTCGTTTCGATAAGGTGCGCGTCTTTCTTCTTCACGACAGCCAGTCGCGAGCGACGAGAAAATCGGAGGCGAGTTTCGCTTCGGCGCTCCCCGGGTCCGGGCGCCAGTCGTAGCGCCACTTCACGAGCGGCGGCAGCGACATGAGGATCGCTTCGGTGCGGCCATTCGACTGCAACCCGAACAGCGTGCCGCGATCGTAGACGAGATTGAATTCGACGTAGCGCCCGCGCCGGTAGGCCTGGAAATCGCGCTCGCGTTCCCCGAAGGACGTGTCCTTGCGCCGTTCGAGGATCGGCTCGTACGCCGGCAGGAGGTGATCGGCTACGCTTCGCGTCAGCGCGAAGCAATGCTCGAAATCGCGATCGGCGAGGTCATCGAAGAAGATCCCGCCGATGCCGCGCGGCTCGTTGCGGTGGCGCAGGAAGAAATACTCGTCGCACCAGCGCTTGAAGCGCAGGTGATACTCGGCGCCGAAGGGCGCAAGTGCCTCGCGGCAAATGCGGTGAAAATGGATCGCGTCCTCCTCGAAGCCGTAGTACGGCGTGAGGTCCATCCCGCCGCCGAACCACCAGATCGTATCCGCTCCTTCCTTCTGCGCGGAAAAACACCGCACGTTCATGTGCACGGTCGGCACGTACGGATTCAGCGGATGCAGCACCAGCGACACGCCCATCACCTCGAAGCTGCGTTCCGCGAGCTGCGGGCGAGCAGCGGTCGCCGAAGCCGGGAGGCGTTCGCCTCTGACGTGCGAGAAGTTCACCCCGCCGCGCTCGAAGACTCGGCCGTCCTCGATGATGCAGGCGAGTCCGCCGCCACCCTCGGGCCGCTGCCACGCATCGCGCCGGAACGCTCGTCCGTCGATCGCCTCCAGCCGCGCCACGATGCGCGCCTGCAGTTCCGTAAAGTAGCTTCGGGCGCGTCCGAGATCCATGGGTCGTCCATTGCGACGATGCGATGCTAGCAAAGGCGCCGGCGGCTGTAACGCGCCGTCGTCTCAGCTCTTGCGCGACGCCGTCGCGCGATGGCCGATGTCCTTGCGGTACTGCATGCCGTCGAAGTGGATGGCATTGACTGCAGCGTACGCGGTGCGTTGCGCCTGTCGGATCGTCTCACCGAGCGCGGTCACGCACAGCACGCGGCCACCGGTCGTCAGCACGGTGCCGTCGCTGCGCCTGGTCGCCGCGTGGAAGACCTTGCAATCCTCGGTCGTTCCATCAAGCCCGGAGATCGCGTCGCCCTTGCGCGGCTCGGCGGGGTAGCCCGCAGCCGCAAGCACCACGCCCAGGGCCGCGCGGCGGTCCCATTCGGCATCGATCTGGTCGAGCGTGCCGTCGAGCGCGTGCTGCACGAGATCGATGAGGTCGGACTTCAAGCGCATGATGATCGGCTGCGCCTCCGGATCGCCCAGGCGACAATTGAACTCGAGCGCTCGCGGCGCGCCGGCCGCGTCGATCATCAGGCCCGCGTAAAGGAAACCCGTGTAAGGCAGACCTTCCGCAGCCATCCCGCGAATGGCGGGCCCAATAATCTCGCGCATGATGCGTGCGTGCACGGCGGGAGTCACGACCGGGGCCGGCGAATACGCACCCATGCCGCCGGTGTTGGGCCCGACGTCGCCGTCGAGGAGGCGCTTGTGATCCTGTGAAGATGCGAGCGGGAGCGCGTGCTCGCCGTCCGCGACGACGATGAAGCTCGCCTCCTCGCCCGCAAGGCACTCTTCGATCACGACGCGCGCGCCGGCTTCGCCGAGACGGCGCTCGCCGAGCATCGCATCGATCGCGGCGTGGGCGTCGGCGGCGCTGGTCGCGACGATCACACCTTTGCCGGCGGCGAGACCGTCGGCTTTGACCACGATCGGCGCTCCGCGCTGCTCGACGTAGACGTGCGCGGGCGCGGCGTCGGTGAAGCTCGCGTACGCCGCGGTCGGAATGCCGTGGCGGGCCATGAATGCCTTGGCGAAGTCTTTCGAGCTTTCGAGCTGGGCGGCTGCGCGCGTCGGTCCGAAGATTCTCAGCCCTGCGGCGCGAAACGCGTCGACGATCCCTGCCGCGAGCGGCGCCTCGGGACCGACAATCGTCAGCGAAATCTCGTTCTCCTGCGCGAAGCGGACGAGCACGGGAATCTCGTTGATCTCGACGTTGACGAGCCCGTCCTCGCGTGCCGTGCCGGCATTGCCCGGCGCGACGAAGACCTTCGCCACGCGCGGCGAGCGGGCGACCTTCCAGGCAATCGCGTGCTCGCGCCCGCCGCCACCGACGACGAGGATCTTCACTTCAAATCTATCTTGCCAAAGATGTAGAGCACGCTGCCGTGATTGATGCCGCCGTTGAGCTTCGGCACGTATGCGGACAGGACCTCGACGTTCTCGTGCCGCAGGGTGGCAAGCGGCAGCGCGGCCGGAATGGGCCAGCCGTTGGCGATATCGGGCCGCTGGACGATCAGCACCGAAAAGCCGAGCCCGAACTGAAGCTTCTCGCGCTCGCCCCAGTAGGTCCGCCACGCATAGCCCAGATTGAATTGCGCCTGTCGGTGCGAATCCTTGAACACGAGGAAAAACACGTCTTCGGTATTGCCGGCTTCAGTCTGGTGGGTCTTGTCGATGCCACCGCCCCAGGCGTTCGAATTCTCCTCGGCACGGCGCTCGGGCGACCAGCTGTACGGGAGGTGCCACTGATAGCCGGAGACGAGGATGGCGTTGTCTCCCTGCTGATACGTGTCCGCGACGTGGCGGCAGCTCGACTGCAGCCATGTCCACAGATCGACACACTCGAACGCGAGCGCTCGCCCCGGCAGCACGAACACGACAACACCCAGCATGGCCAAGCGCTTCAAATGATTCTCCCTCAAGTTGGTCGAGATCGACCGAAAATCAATGGCGGAAGTGGCGCACTCCCGTGAATACCATGGCCACGCCGCGCTCGTCGGCGGCCGCGATCACTTCGGCGTCGCGCATGCTACCACCCGGTTGGATGACCGCAACAGCGCCGTTGTCGGCCACGATATCGAGGCCGTCGCGAAAGGGAAAAAAAGCGTCGGAAGCGACCACCGAACCCGCGAGCGACAGCCCGGCGTTGGCCGCCTTTATTGCCGCGATCCGCGTCGAGTCGACCCGGCTCATCTGCCCGGCGCCGATTCCGAGCGTGCGTCCGCCCGCGCCGAAGACGATCGCGTTGGATTTCACGAACTTCGCCACGCGCCAGACGAACATCAGATCGGCGAGCTGAGCCTTGGTCGGCGCCTTGCGTGTCACCGTCCGCAGCTCGCCGGGATTCACCTCAAAGCGATCGGCAGTCTGCAAGAGCATGCCGCTGCCGACCCGCTTCATGTCCCAGGCCTGGTCATGTGCGCGCGTCGCGCGCGGCACGCTCAGCACGCGCACATTGGCCTTCTTCGCGATGCGAGCCAGCGCATCCGCCGAATACCCGGGCGCGATCAGTACCTCGAGAAATTGATCGCTAACCGCCTCGACCACGTCCGCGCCAACTTCGCGGTTGAACGCGATGATGCCGCCGAAGGCAGAGGTGGGATCGGTGGCAAAAGCGGCGCGATAGGCATCCAGCGGGGTCGCCGCGATCGCCGCGCCGCAGGGGTTGGCGTGCTTGACGATCACGCAGGCCGGCTCGGCGAAGCTCGCCACGCACTCCACCGCAGCATCCGCGTCGGCGATGTTGTTGTACGAGAGCTCCTTGCCCTGAAGCTGCGTGTAGGCTGCGATCGTACCCGCAGCTGGCGCTTCGTCGCGATAGAACGCGGCCTGCTGATGCGGGTTCTCGCCATAGCGCAAGTCCTCGAGCTTCGTGCCCTGCCAGTTGAAGCGATCGGGAAATGCCCGTGCGGCGCCTGTCGCGTCGTGCGAGGTCAGGTAATTGCTGATCGCACCGTCGTAGGCGGCGGTGTAAGAGAACGCCTTCTGCGCGAGGCGAAAGCGCGTGGCGTCGGAGAGCTTCAACGCGTTCGCACGCAACTCCGCGAGGAGCGCCGGGTAGTCGGCCGGGTCGACGACCACGCCCACGTGCGCATGATTCTTCGCCGCGGCGCGCACGAGCGTTGGTCCGCCGATGTCGATGTTCTCGATGGCCTCCGCGAGCGTGCAGCCCGGGCGGGCGACTGTCTCGCGAAACGGATACAGGTTGACCACAACCAGATCGATGGTCGGGATCTGATGCGCATCGAGCGCGGCGAGGTGGTCTGCGACATCGCGCCGCGCGAGGATGCCGCCGTGGACCTTGGGGTGCAGCGTCTTCACGCGGCCGTCGAGCATTTCTGGAAAGCCGGTGTAGGCGCAGATCTCGGTGACAGGAAGCCTCGCATCGGCGAGCGCCTTCGCCGTCCCTCCCGTCGATAGGAGCCTCACGCCGAGCCCGTGCAAGCCCCGCGCGAAATCGACCAGCCCCGTCTTGTCGGAAACCGACAGCAGCGCCTGCGTTACGAGACCAACCATCGCGCTGCCGCGCAACGAGCGTCGCCCCGCTATCGAATGCCGTACTTCGAGAGTTTCGTCCGCAGCGTGTTGCGGTTCATCCCCAGCATGTCGGCGGCCTGGCTCTGGTTGCCGCCGGCGCGGTGCATGATCGTCGCGAGCATCGAGCGCTCAACATTGGCGATCACCATGTCGTAGATGCCGTGCGGCTGCTCCCCGTCCAGCCTCCGGAAATATTCGTCGAGGGACTTCTCGACGCTGCGGCAGATTTCGTTTCCCCCATTCAAACGGACGGTCTTTCTCATGCTGCCAGGGCCTCCTCCACCCTTGACCCGGAAGCGCACGCGCGGGAGCTGCGTTCCAGCCGCTCGCCGAGCGTGCCGAGCCGATCGAAAAAACGGTTGACCGCGGCGATCTGTGCCGCCGACGTCTCAAGCCGGTTCACTTCGTGGCGGAACGCCTCGCCTCCGACGAATTCATGGGCGTACCACCCCAGGTGCTTGCGTGCGATGCGCACCCCTGTCGCCTCGCCGTAAAACGCGTAATGCTCTTCGAGATGCTCTAGCACGACGCGGCGGATTTCTTCCACACGCGGCGGCAGAGACAGCTCGCCGTGCTCGAGAAAATGGCGGATCTCGCGGAAGATCCACGGACGCCCTTGCGCGGCGCGACCGATCATGATCGCGTCGGCCCCCGTGCGCTCGAGCACTTCGCGCGCCTTCTCGGGAGAATCGATGTCCCCGTTGGCGGCGACCGGGATAGCCACGGCGCGCTTGACCTCCGCGATCGTGTCGTACTCGACGGCGCCGACGAAGCCGCACTCGCGCGTCCGTCCGTGTACCGACAAGGCAGCGATCCCCGAATCAGCGGCGATGCGGGCGATGCGAACCGCATTCTTGTGCTCGCGATCCCATCCGGTGCGAATCTTGAGCGTCACGGAAACGTCCACCGCACGGACCACGGAGGTCAGGATCGAAGCAACCAGCGGCTCGTCCTTGAGCAGCGCCGACCCAGCCGCGACGTTGCAGACCTTCTTGGCCGGGCAACCCATGTTGATGTCGATGATCTGTGCGCCCCGGTCGGCGTTGTAGCGGGCCGCGTCCGCCATCTGATCAGGGTCGGCGCCGGCGATCTGCACCGCGATCGGCTCGACCTCGCCCGCGTGATCGGTCCGACGCTGCGATTTCAGGCTGTCGCGCAGCCTCGGATCGGAGCCGACCATCTCGGAAACCGCGAGGCCGGCTCCGAAGCGCTTGCACAACTTCCGGAACGGCCTGTCCGTGACTCCGGCCATCGGCGCGACGACCAAATTGCTCTCGAGATGATGCGAGCCGATGTACACGTTCGGAGTTTGCAGCGCGAAGGGAGCGAATTATACCGAGTTTGCGCGCATGTGATCATCGCGTTCGTCGGTTCGTGCAAATTTTTTTCAAGTGTTGCATTCAGCGCACGCCGAAGAGCATCGCGCGCGCGAACATCCGTTTCGCGGTTGGCAAAGCGTCGAGCAAAGTGAGTGCCAACCCTCGCGGCCACGCGAGCCACTCCGCGTCCGTGCCGAAAACGCCGAGCAATCCGTGCGTGAGCGCGATGCCCGCAATGCGATCCGGCTGTCGCCGTCGCGCGTAGCGCGCGAGTCGATCGCGCGCGCCGATTTCGTCGCGCGGTGTCGCAAGCAACTCCCGCGCCAGTTCGTACGCGTCGCGCACGCCGAGGTTGAATCCTTGTCCCGCGATCGGATGGAGGGCTTGCGCCGCGTTACCCATCAATGCGACGCGTTCGCCGACGATGCGACCGGCAAAGTCGAGCATGAGCGGAAAGACGCGACGCCCCTCCACACGCACGAACGCCGCCTCTGACGATCGTCCATCGAGGCATGGACCGAAGTGCTCCGCCAGAGCGCGCAGAAATTCGCCATCGGAAAGCACGCGCAGTCTTTCACCCTCGCTCGGAGTTGTGGTCCACACGAACCCGTAATGATCGCCCTCCGGAAGCAGCGCCATCGGTCCGGCGGGCGTGAAGCGCTCGAACGCAAGACCATGATGTGGCTCGCGCGGCCACGCCTTGCCGATAAGCGCCACCTGACCGTAGTCGTGATGCCGTCGCGCAAGCCCGGGCAGCAATCGCCCGCCGCCATCGGCCACCGCGACGAGACGGGCCGTGTACTCATGGTGCTGGCTGTCGCGCTCGGTCTCAACCTTTGCGAACGCCGAGGTCGCGGTGATCCGGTTCACGCTCGCGCCGTGGAGCACGCTGCGGGCAGCGCGCTCGAGTGCGGCGTCGAGCGCGCCCTGCAGGGCGCGATAGCTGACGACGTAACCGAGCGCGGGCAGGCCGTGTTCGGCGGCATCGAGTCGCGCGTGGCCGAAGCCGCCGCGCTGCGAGATGTCGATCGCCCTGATCGGCGTGACGGCATCCTTGGCGGTGGCGACTTCGCCCCAAACGCCGAGGCGCTCGAAGATGAGCCGCGATCCGTGCGACAGTGCGAGCGAGCGATCGCTGCGTCCAATGGCGCCTTCGGCGCGCGCATCGAGTGTGACGACATCGAGATCGCTTTGGGCAAGCGCCAGGGCGGCGGTTGCGCCGACCGGGCCCGCACCGACGATCACAACGTCATGCAGCATTTACGTGCCCAACCGTGCTCCAGAAAGCTGACGGCCGAGTTAAGGGGCGGCGCGACGCGAGCCCGTTTCAACGAGGCCGATCAGCGAGCGCAAGCCTCCTCTACTTCACTCAGAGACTTCGGAGTGCTTGTCGTGAGGTTCTCGCTACCAGTCTCGGTCACGAGCACGTCATCCTCGATGCGAACGCCGATGTCCCAGAATTCTTCCGGCACCTTGTCGGCGGGGCGGATGTAGCAGCCGGGCTCAACCGTGAGCACCATGCCGGGCTCGAGCTTCCGCGAGGCGCCGTCGACGCGATAAAGGCCGACGTCGTGCACGTCCAGCCCCAGCCAGTGCCCGGCGCGGTGCATATAAAACTGCTTGTACGCGCCGGACTCGAGCACAGCGTCGAGCGAGCCTTCACACAGCTTCAAATCGATGAAGCCCTGCGCCAGCACGCGCTCGGCGACTTGATGGTAGTCGTGGAACGGCTTGCCGGGACGCACCGCATCGATGCAGGCGAGCTGCGCCGCCAGCACGAGCTCGTAGATCGCCTTCTGAGGCCCGGTGAACTTGCCGCTGACCGGGAACGTACGCGTGATGTCCGACGCGTAGCCGTGATATTCGCAACCGGCGTCGATCAAGAGCAGATCATTCGGCTGCAGCTCGCGATCGTTGTCGCGGTAGTGCAGGACGCAGGCGTTCGGGCCGGAAGCAACGATCGAAGGATAAGCCGGAGAGTGCGCTCCGTAGCGAAGGAACTCGTGCGCCAGCTCCGCCTCGACCTGGTATTCATACCAGCCCGGTTGTGCGCGCGCCATGGCGCGACGATGCGCACCGCTGGAGATTTCCGCGGCACAGCGAAGAAGCTTGAGCTCCTGCTCATCCTTGACCAGACGCATCGCGGCGACCAACGAGCGCACGTCGATGATCTGCTCGGGCGCAGCGATACCGGTGCGCACCCGATGGCGCACCTCGTTCAGCGTCGCGGTAACCAGATGATCCCACGCCGAGTACAAGCCAACCGGCGAGTACACTGCCGGGCGGTCGGCCGTCCAGTCGGCGAGCTTCGCCGGAAGCTCGGTGATCGAATGCGCTTCGTCGAAGGCGAAGACTTCGCGCGCGGCGTCCGGCCCATAGCGGAAGCCGTCCCAGACTTCGCGCTCCGCGTTCTTGTCGCGACAGAAGAGCACTTGTCGCGAATCGCCCGTGTCGGATCCTGCGACGAGCACGACCACTGCTTCGGGTTCCTGGAAGCCCGAGAGATAGTAGAAGTGACTGTCCGGCCGGTACGGATAATGCGTGTCGGCGTTGCGGATCGCCTCCGGCGCAGTGGGAATCGCGGCAATCCCGCCCTTGCTGTGCGCGCGCATCGCTTCGATCAGGTGCGAGCGCCGGTCGCGATGGTGCTGGTGGCTGTGGTGCATGGGATATAAACCAGGGTGTAGCGGAAAGGTTGCAATTATAAGCCGCAGCCGGACTGAATGCCGGATACGCTACTATCGATCCGATGCCTTCTTCATCCGAATCCGTGCGAATCGCCGGCGGTGCATTGCGCGAGGCGAAGCGCGCCCTGCGCGAGCGGATCCTGCGCGCGCGCGATGCCCTTCCGGCCACGGTTCGCGCCGAGGCCGGCGCAGCAATCGTCAGGACGCTCACCGCGCGACCCGACTACGCTGCCGCACGCACCCTGCTTCTGACCCTTCCCTACGGAAGCGAATGGGACACGCGTTTACTGCTCGCTGTCGCGCTCGAGCAAGGCAAGACCATCGCCGTGCCGCGCGTCAATCTCGAGCGGCGCATGCTGGACATTCATGTCGTTTGCGATCTCCGGCGCGATGTCGAGCCCGGCTATCGCGGCATCCCCGAGCCGAGCACCAGTTGTCCGCCGATGGAGCTTGCGGCGATCGACTGGGTGCTTGTGCCGGGCGTAGCCTTCGACGCACGCGGTCATCGCGTCGGTTACGGCGGTGGCTACTATGATCGATTGCTCCCGGCGCTGCCCAACTCCGCCGCCCGCATTGCCGCCGCCTTCGAACTGCAGATCGTCGACGAAGTCCCGACTGCTCCGCACGACTTCGCCCTTGACGCGATCGTGACCGAGCTTCAGGTGATCGTACCCAGGCGCCCGGCGACCGCATGGAGCAACGGCCTGGCGCCAACCTAGAACGCCCCCGCCCTGCGTGGTAGCATGGCTTCACGGCGCTCGACTTCCCAAGCGCCTCCAGTTTAGGTCCCCGGCGCCGCGTTCAGCGAGACGAACCGAACAATCAATCGGCCGGATGAATCCGGCCCTCGGCTTAAGCGAGCGCACCGCCAGTGCAAGGAGTTCCCCATGGATATGCCACACGACGTTGATCCCCAGGAAACCCGGGAATGGGTGGACGCGATCGACGGCGTTCTCGAGGTCGAGGGCGCCGACCGCGCCCAGTTCCTGATCGAGCAGGTCATCGACCGAGCCCGCCGCCGCGGCGCTTACCTCCCGTTCTCGGCCAATACTGCCTACATCAACACGATCCCAGCGGACCGCCAACCGAAGATGCCGGGCGACCCCACGATCGAGGAGAAGATCCGCAACTACGCGCGCTGGAATGCGATGGCGATGGTGGTGCGGGCCAACAAGCACACCAACGTCGGCGGGCACATTGCGAGCTACGCGTCGGCGGCGACGCTCTACGACGTTGGCTTCAATCACTTCTGGCATCCACCCTCCGAGAGCCACGGCGGCGATCTCGTCTTCATCCAGGGACACTCTTCGCCGGGAATCTACGCTCGGGCGTTCATGCTCGGACGTTTCACGCCCGAGCAGATGGACAATTTCCGGCAGGAAGTCGATGGCAAGGGGATCTCGTCGTACCCGCATCCGTGGCTGATGCCCGACTTCTGGCAGTTCCCCACGGTATCGATGGGCCTTGGACCGCTGATGGCGATCTACCAGGCTCGCTTCATGAAGTATCTGCAGGACCGCGGCATGGTGAACACAGAAGGCCGGAAGGTCTGGTGCTTCTGCGGCGACGGCGAAATGGACGAGCCGGAGTCGATGGGCGCCATCGGCATGGCCGGGCGCGAAGCGCTCGACAACCTAATCTTCGTCGTGAACTGCAACCTGCAGCGCCTCGACGGGCCGGTGCGCGGCAACGGCAAGATCATCCAGGAGCTGGAGAGCGATTTCCGCGGCTCCGGCTGGAACGTCATCAAGGTGATCTGGGGAACGCGCTGGGACGCGCTATTCGCGCGCGACAAGAAGGGCATTCTCGCGCGGCGCATGATGGAATGCGTCGACGGCGAATATCAGACCTTCAAGTCGAAGAACGGCGCCTACGTGCGCGAGTATTTCTTCAACACGCCGGAGTTGAAGGAGCTCGTCGCCGACTGGACCGACGAGGACATCTGGCACCTGAATCGCGGCGGGCTCGATCCGTTCAAGGTGTACGCCGGCTACAACGCCGCGGTGAACCACAAGGGTCAGCCCACGGTGATCCTCGCCAAGACGATCAAGGGCTTCGGTATGGGCGAGGCGGGCGAGGCTCAGAACATCACGCACCAGCAGAAGAAGATGTCGGTGGAATCGATCCGCGCGATGCGCGATCGCTTCGAGCTCCCGGTGCCGGACGCGGAGATCGAGAAGGTCCCGTATCTCACGTTTCCCGCGGGGTCGCCCGAAGCGGAGTACATGAAGGCGCGCCGCATGGACCTGGGCGGCTTCCTGCCCACGCGCCGGCGCAAGGCGCCTCCACTCGTCGTTCCCGCCATCGCGTCCCTTGAGCGCTTCCTGAAGAGCACCGAAGATCGCGAGATTTCGACCACGATGGCGTTCGTGCAGGTCCTGCAGACGCTGATCCGTGACAAGAACATCGGAAAGCACATCGTCCCGATCGTGCCCGACGAGTCGCGCACCTTCGGCATGGAAGGCATGTTCCGCCAGCTCGGCATCTGGAACCAGCTCGGCCAGCTCTACACGCCGCAGGACGCCGACCAGCTGATGTTCTACAAGGAGACCAAGGACGGGCAGATCCTGCAGGAAGGCATCAACGAAGCGGGCGCGATGTGCGACTGGATGGCGGCGGCCACTGCGTACTCCACGCATGGCGTGCAGATGATCCCGTTCTACATCTTCTACTCGATGTTCGGCTTCCAGCGGGTGGGCGACCTCGCCTGGGCCGCCGGCGACATGCGCTCGCGCGGATTCCTGCTCGGCGGCACCGCGGGACGCACGACGCTCAACGGTGAAGGCCTGCAGCACGAGGACGGGCATTCGCACCTTTTCTCGGCGACGGTGCCGAACTGCGTCTCCTATGATCCGACCTTCGGTTACGAAGTCGCCGTCATCATCCAGGACGGCTTGCGGCGCATGTATGCGGAGCAGGAAGACGTCTATTACTACCTCACGCTGATGAACGAGAACTACCCGCATCCGGCGATGCCGGAAGGCGCGGCTCCGGGCATCATCAAGGGGATGTATCTGCTGCGCTCGGGCGAAAAGAAAAGCAAGGGCGCACGCGTGCAGCTCGTCGGCAGCGGCGTCATCCTGCGCGAAGCGATCGCCGCGGCAGAATTGCTGAAGAAGGATTGGGACGTCGAGGCCGACATCTGGAGCTGCCCGTCGTTCACCGAGCTGGCGCGCGACGGCCACGCGGTCGCTCGCTGGAACCTGCTCAACCCGACCGCGAAGCCGAAGCTCTCGCACGTCGAGACCTGCCTCAAGGATACGCAGGGACCGGTGATCGCCTCGACAGACTACGCGCGCGCCTTTGCCGAACAGATCCGCGCCATCGTGCCGCGACGTTACGTCGTGCTCGGCACCGACGGCTTCGGACGCTCGGACACACGCGAGAAATTGCGACGCTTCTTCGAGGTCGATCGGCACTACATCGCAGTCGCCGCGCTCAAGGCGCTTGCCGATGAGGGAACGCTGCCCGCAGCGAAAGTCGCCGATGCCATCAAGAAGTACGATGTCGACGCGGCCAAGCCCGCGCCGTGGACGGTGTGATCATGAGCGCGATTGAAGTCAAGGTTCCCGACATCGGCGACTTCAAGGACGTGCCGATCATCGAGGTCTTCGTCAAGCCGGGCGATGCGGTGAAGGCGGAGGACTCGCTGGTCACGCTGGAATCCGACAAGGCGACGATGGACGTGCCCTCGCCGGCTGCGGGCATCGTCAAGGACTTGAAGGCGAAGGTCGGCGACAAGGTGAGCGAAGGTAGCGTGCTTCTCACGATCGACGCGGATGGAGCGGGAGCGCGCGCTGCGCCGAAGGCGGCGGCCGCGCCGTCATCTCAGCCGCCTGCTGTGGCCGCATCTCAACCATCCCCCGCGAGCGGGGGAGCAAGTGCCGCTCCGCGCGCCACTGCGCCGAGCGCGCCCGCTGGAGGAAGCACCGAGGTCAAGGTTCCCGACATCGGTGACTTCAAGGATGTTCCGATCATCGAGGTGTTCGTCAAAGCGGGCGATGCCGTCAAGGCCGAAGATCCGCTGGTCACGCTCGAATCGGACAAGGCCACGATGGACGTGCCTTCACCGTCGGCAGGAACCGTGCAGGCGCTGAAGGTGAAAGTCGGCGACAAGGTCAGCGAAGGCAGCGTGCTTCTCACGTTGTCAGCCAGCGGCGCGGCCGCGCCGGCTGCAGCGCTGGCGCCATCGGCTCCCGCGCCCGCGGCAGCGCCTCGCGTCGCGGAAGAGAAGCCCGCACCCGCGGCCGCGCCCTCCGCACCGACCCCCGCCGCGGCCCCGGTCGATACCGAAGCCTTTAGGCGGGCGCACGCCTCACCTTCGGTGCGCGCGTTCGCACGCGAGCTCGGCGTCGATCTCTCGAAAGTGAAGGGGACGGGGCCGAAGGATCGCATCCTGCGCGAAGACGTGCAGGGCTACGTGAAGCAAGTCATGAGCGTCGGCCCCGCCGCTGCGGCGCCTGCCGCCGGCGGCTTTCCGGGGCTGCTGCCCTGGCCGCAGGTCGACTTCGCCAAGTTCGGCCCGATCGAAGCGAAGCCGCTGTCGCGCATCAAGAAGATCTCCGGCGCGAACCTGCATCGCAACTGGGTGATGATCCCGCACGTCACCAATTGCGAGGACGCCGACATCACCGAGCTGGAAGCCTTCCGCGTGCAGCTCAACAAGGAGAACGAAAAGGCCGGCATCAAGGTGACGATGCTCGCCTTCCTCATCAAGGCCAGCGTCGCCGCGCTCAAAAAATTCCCCGAGTTCAACGCTTCGCTGGACGGCGACAATCTCGTCTACAAACGCTATTTCAACATCGGCTTCGCGGCCGACACGCCCAACGGTCTCGTCGTCCCGGTGGTGAAGAACGCGGACCAGAAGGGTGTGCTCGCGATCGCGAAGGAGATGGGCGAGCTGTCCGCGAAGGCGCGCGAAGGCAAGCTCGGTCCCGCCGACATGCAGGGCGGATGTTTCTCGATCTCGAGCCTCGGCGGTATCGGTGGCACGTATTTCACGCCGATCATCAACGCGCCCGAAGTCGCGATCCTCGGCGTTTGCCGCTCGAGCATGCGTCCGACATGGGACGGCAAGCAGTTCTCGCCTCGGCTGATCCTCCCGCTCTCGCTCTCTTACGACCACCGCGTGATCGACGGCGCCGCTGCGGCGCGGTTCAACACTTATCTCGTGGCACTCCTCGGCGACATGCGCCGCGTCGTCCTCTAGGAGCGTCGATGGCCGCGATCGAAGTGAAGGTCCCGGATATCGGCGACTTCAAGGACGTGCCCATCATCGAGGTTTTCGTCAAGCCCGGCGATGCGCTGAAGGCGGAGGACCCGCTCGTTACGCTTGAGTCCGACAAGGCGACCATGGACGTGCCCGCGCCTTCGGCCGGCACGGTGAAGGAAGTGAAGGTCAAGCTCGGCGACAAGGTGAGCCAGGGCAGCGTGATCCTGACGCTCGATACGGCTGCCGCTGGCGGGGCGGCGGCCGCGCCCAAGCCGGCTGCGCCGCCTTCGTCTGCTGCTGCGCCATCCAAGGCTGCGGCAGCGGTGCCGGGCGCCGCAACGTATTCCGGCAAAGCGGACATCGAATGCGAGATGATCGTCATCGGAAGCGGCCCTGGCGGTTACAGCGCCGCGTTCCGCTCCGCGGATCTCGGCATGAAGACGGTGCTTGTCGAGCGCTATCCAACGCTCGGCGGCGTTTGTCTGAACGTCGGTTGCATCCCGTCGAAGGCGCTGCTGCACATCGCCGCGGTCATGGACGAGGCAAGGACGCTCGCCGAGCACGGCATCGCCTACGCCGAGCCGAAGGTCGATCTCGACAAGCTGCGCGCGTGGAAGAACAAGGTCGTCGGGAAGCTGACCGGGGGACTCAGCGGGATGGCGAAGGCGCGCAAGGTGGAAGTGGTGCGCGGCTATGGCGCGTTCCTCGACCCGCATCACGTCGAGGTGGAGTTGACCGACGGTCCCGGCCAGAACAGGACTGGCGCGAAAAAAGTCGTGCGCTTTGCCAAAGCGATCATCGCCGCCGGATCGCAGTCGATACGCCTGCCGTTCGCGCCGGACGACCCGCGCATCGTCGATTCGACCGGAGCGCTCGAGTTCCCCGTGGCCCCGAAGCGCATGCTCGTCGTCGGCGGCGGAATCATCGGGCTCGAGATGGGAACCGTGTATTCGACGCTTGGCGCGCGGCTCGACGTGGTCGAAATGCTCGACGGCATGATGCTCGGCGCGGACCGCGATCTGGTGAGAGTCTGGGAGAAGGTGAACAAGCCGCGCTTCGATCGCGTCATGCTGAAGACCAAGACCACGGCGATCGAAGCGAAGAAGGATGCGCTTTACGTGAGTTTCGAGGGCGAGCAGGCGCCGAAGGGCGCGCAACCTTACGATCTAGTGCTGCTCTCCGTCGGGCGCAGTCCCAACGGGAAGAAGATCGGTGCGGAGAAGGCGGGGGTTGCGGTCAGCGATCGCGGCTATATTCCGACCGACACGCAGATGCGCACCAACGTCGCGCACATCTTCGCGATTGGCGACATCGCCGTGCAGCCGATGCTCGCGCACAAGGCGGTGCACGAGGGACACGTCGCGGCGGAAGCCGCAGCCGGCGAGAAATCGTATTTCGACGCGCGCGTCATTCCTTCGGTCGCGTATACCGATCCCGAAGTGGCATGGGTCGGGATCACCGAGGACGAGGCGAAGGCGAAAGGCGTCAAGATCCAGAAGGCGCAGTTTCCTTGGGCGGCGTCGGGCCGCGCCATCGCCAACGGCCGCGACGAAGGCTTCACGAAGCTGCTCTTCGATGCCGAGACGCATCGCGTGGTCGGCGGCGGGATCGTCGGCACACACGCGGGCGATCTCATCAGCGAGATCGCGCTCGCCGTCGAGATGGGCGCCGACGCGGTGGACATCGGCAAGACCATCCATCCGCATCCCACGCTCTCCGAATCGGTCGGTTTCGCGGCCGAAGTGTTCGAGGGCGTTTGCACCGATCTGCCGCCGATGCGGAAGAAATAAGAAGGCCATGACCCAGGACGAACAGAAGCAGCTCGTCGCCCGCGCGGCAGTGAAATACGTTGTCGAAGATGCGTACCTCGGGGTCGGCACCGGATCGACCACGAATTTCTTCATCGACGAGCTGGCGAAGTCGAAGAAACGTATCCGTGGCGCCGTCGCCAGCTCAATCAGGACGGCGGAGCGGTTGAAGAGCCACGGCATTTCCGTGGTCCAGCTGGCGGCGGTCGATGAGCTTCCGGTCTACGTCGACGGCGCGGACGAGACCACGGAGCACGGCGCGATGATCAAGGGCGGCGGCGGAGCGCTTACATGCGAGAAGATCGTCGCGGCGGTCGCGAAGAAGTTCGTCTGCATCGTCGACCGGTCGAAGGTCGTAGGCGTGCTGGGTGAGTTTCCGCTACCCGTGGAAGTGATTCCGATGGCGCGCAGTTACGTCGCGCACGAACTGGTGAAGCTCGGAGGCCATCCTCAGTTGCGCGAGCATTTCACGACCGACAACGGCAACATCATCCTGGACGTCGAAGATCTGAGCATCCTCAACCCCGCCGACCTGGAAACGAAGATCAACAACATCGCGGGCGTCGTCACCAACGGGCTTTTCGCACGGCGCGGCGCCGACGTAATTCTCGTCGGCACGGATCAGGGCGTGAAGACGCTCGACGCGCATAAGTTCTGACGTCCGACGGCGGGTGAGCCGCTCCGGCGCGGCTCACCCGCGCTAGAATTGCGGCATGACCAACCTCAGCGATCCCACGATCGACCTCGCCGCGTACATGCGCGACGTCGGCGAGCGGGCACGCGCGGCGGCGCGAGTGCTCGCCCGCGCGTCGACGCAGGCCAAGAACGCAGCGCTCGAAGCGACGGCCGTCGCGATCGAGCGCGATGCGAAGCGCCTGCTCGCCGCCAACGCGGAAGATGTCTCCTCGGCGCGCGTGGCAGGCGAAGACGCTGCATTCGTCGATCGCTTGCGGCTCAAGCAGGCCACGATTACCGCGATGGCGGAAGGACTGCGGCAGATCGGCGCCCTGCCCGATCCGGTGGGCGAACTCTCCGATCTGAAGTATCGGCCGACCGGCATCCAGGTTGGACGCATGCGCGTGCCGCTTGGCGTAGTCGGCATCGTCTACGAGTCGAGGCCGAACGTCACAGCGGATGCGTCGGGGCTCTGTCTCAAGTCGGGCAATGCCTGCATCCTGCGCGGCGGCTCGGAAGCGTTCCGCTCGAATCAGGCGATCGCGACATGTGTGCGCGAAGGCCTGCGGTTGTCCGATCTTCCTGAAGACGCTGTGCAGGTCATTGGTACGACCGACCGCGCCGTGGTCGGCATGCTGGCCACGATGGATCGCTATGTCGACGTGCTCGTGCCGCGCGGAGGCAAGACACTGATTCAGCGCATCGCCGTCGAAGCGACCGTGCCGGTGTTGAAGCATCTCGACGGTGTATGTCATGTGTTCATCGACGAATCCGCAGACCTCGACATGGCGGTTCGCATCGCCGACAACGCGAAGACACAGCGTTTCAGTCCGTGCAACACGATGGAGACCCTGCTGGTCCACGAGAGGATCGCGCCACGCGTGCTGCCGCCACTGGCCGAGATCTATGCCGAGAAGAAAGTCGAGCTGCGTGGCGACGAGGCGAGCCGCGCGCTCGTGCCGGCGATGAAGCCCGCCACCGAGGAGGACTGGACCACGGAGTATCTGGCACCGATCCTGGCCGTGCGTATTGTGCCTTCACTGGAGGCCGCGCTACAGCACATCGCAAGGTACGGTTCGCAGCATACCGATGCGATCGTCACCGAGAACTACGACAACGCAATGCGCTTCCTGCGCGAAGTCGATTCGAGCTCGGTGATGATCAACGCGTCCACTCGCTTCGCCGACGGGTTCGAATACGGTCTCGGTGCCGAGATCGGCATCTCGACCAACAAGCTGCACGCGCGCGGGCCCGTGGGACTAGAAGGCTTGACCAGCCAGAAGTGGGTCGTGTTCGGCAGCGGGCAAATACGGACCTGAGGACCGGCGCGGTCGCACCGCCGGCATCATGTCGTCCTCGGTAACGGTCTCGATCGGCACCAACACGGCGATCACCGCCGCGAAAGGTATTGGCTGGTTCCTAACCGGCTCGCCTACGCTCTTCGCCGAGACGATCCATTCGATTGCCGACGTCTCCAACCAGGTGCTGCTGAAAGTCGGCGAGGTGCGTGGCCGCAGCGGTCCGGACAAGCAGCATCCCTTCGGCCGCGGGCAGGAGAAATTCTTCTGGGGGCTGGTCTCCGCAGTGAGCGTGTTCTTCGTCGGCTGCGGCGTGAACCTTTATCACGGCGTGCACGCGCTCCTTGCTCGCGCGCCGGTCGAGCCGTTTACGCCGCTCGTGCTCGGACTCCTGCTGTTCGCGCTCGCCCTCGAGGCATATACCTTCGTCTTCGCACTGCGTGAGATCGGGGGCTGGCGAAGCGCAGTCATCAACCGCACCAACACTACCGTGCTCGCGGTGCTGCTCGAGGACGCGGTCGCGCTCCTCGGTATCCTGCTCACGTTGCTCGTGGCAGGCGTTTCGTTCGTCTTTGGACCACGACCTGAATTCGACGCGATCATCGCGATCGTTGTGGGCGTGCTGCTCGGTGCGATGGCACTCTTCCTCGCCGCGATCAACCGGCGATTGCTGATCGACGTGTCCGATCCCGAGCTCGAAGCAACGGCGAACGCCTTCCTCGCCGAACGGGGTGTGCACGCGGAGTTACGCTCGGTGATCGTGGACGATGGCCGCGATGTGCTCTTCGTGCACGTGCGTCCGGGTAGCAGCGGCCCGACGCCGGCGGAAGCTCACGCTCTCGGCGAGGCGCTCAAGACACATGCGCGTGCGACGATGAAGAAGACGCTGGACGAGGTGTATTGGAAATTCCCGGCGGGAGCTCAACCGCCAAGATAGGCGCCGCCGTTGACGTGCAGCGTTTGGCCGGTGGTGTAGCGGGCCCCGGGGCCCGCCAACCATACGACCGCGCTGGCGACCTCTTCCGGGTGGCCGCGTCGCCCAAGCAACGTCTTGTGATCGAGCCGGTGCGCGGGATCGGCGCCTGCGCTTGCCGCCTTGCGCACGGTGTCGATCAGGCCGGGCGACACGCAGTTGACGGTGATGCCGAACGGTGCGAACTCGTGGGCCAGAGCGCGTGTTAGTCCACCCAGCGCCGCTTTGGCCGTCACGACCTGGGCGCGCATCGGCGCGCCGGTGTACGCCGTCATGCCGCCGATATTGATCACGGCTGCGGAGCCGCTCGCACGCAGCAGTGGCAGCGCCGCCTGCGTGCAGTGAAAAGCGCCGTCGACGCATACCGTGTGCGCCGCACGCCAGTCCTCATAGGACAGTTCCGCGAAAGGGATTTCGCGGCGCACCGCGGCGTTGTTGACGAGGATGTCGAGCCTTCCGAAGCGCTTCGAGACCTCGGCCATCATCGCGTCGACGTCGGCGCGCCGCGAGACGTCGGCGGCAATCAGCACCGCCTCGCCGCCGCGCGCGGCGATCTCTTCGACGACGGACTGGCCTTCGTCGCGGCTCGCGCGCACGTTCACCGCGAGCTTCGCGCCCGCGTCGGCAAGCGCGAGCGCAATGGCGCGTCCGATGTTGCGGCCCGCACCGGTGACGAGGGCGACCCTGCCTTCGAGCGGTATCGTGTCCATGGCAGCACTAGCCTCGCAACGACGAGAGATCGACCCTGCGCATGGCGCGCAGTGTGCGGAGCGCCGCCAGGGCATCGCGCGCGCGATCTCTGCTCCACCCACCATAAGTGCAGTTGGCGATGAACTTCGCTTCGAGCGCCTCGGCGGAGAGCGGCTCGTCGCGGCCGCCGCGGAAATGTCCTTGGCGTGCTTCGCGCACCTCGCCGGATCTGAGCGTTACGCGAAGATGACCGGTGAATTGGCGAGGATAAGGATTGTCCGGATCCACGACGTAGCGGACCTTGCCCGCGAGCGCACGAACGACCGGGTCCTGCACAACCGATTCTTCGTATTCGCCAAGGCCCGCGTCGCCGCGCAACATGCCGACGGCGATCGCGTACGGAATGCTGAACTTGGCCGCGTACCCGTTGGGCGGGTTCTGCTTCGCAGCGAGCGGCTCCCACAACCGATGCACGATGCCCTCGGCCGTCTTGCATTCGATCGAGATCACATCGGCGGGCACGAGCCCTTCAGCGATCAGCTTGCGCGCGCAATCGATGTACGGATGAGCCATTGTGCCGCAGGCGTACGGCTTGAAGGCGATGTCGGCGCACAACCATTGCCGCCCCGCGCCGTCGAAAGCCTTCGTAGCCGGCTTCCTTGAAGGTTGGGACTCCGGGCAGCAGCGGCTGGCGCTTATCGCCCGTCACGGCGAGCGGCTTGAACGCGCCAGAACGTATGTGCGGCAGCGCCGCGGCGAGCCCCGGAAAGATCACCTGGATCTGTCCGCCCATGGCGTCGGTGAAGGCCTGGCCGATGCTCCGATACGCGACGGCCAGGCTCGGAACGCCGGAGGCATGCTTGAACTGCTCCATCACGAGATGGTTGAGCGTGCCGACGCCCGACGTGCCGTAATCGACCTTGCCGGGGTTGGCCTTGGCGTAAGCGACGAATTCCTGGAGCGTATTCGCGGGCACTGCGCGCGTCACGACCAGCACGTTGGGCGTGCCGCCGATCATGGCGATGGGCGTGAAGTCCTTCACCGCGTCATAATCGAGATTGCGCTTCACCGCGGGATTGGTGGCGTGCGTCGCCACATATCCGATCATCAACGTGTAGCCGTCCGGCCGCGCGCGTGCCGCCGTCTGCGTCGCGATCTGACCTCCGGCACCCGCCAGGTTCTCGACGACGAAGGGCTGGCCCATCGCTACGCGCAATTTTTCGGCGATGATGCGCGCGACAAGATCGACGCCGCCGCCGGGCGCCTGCGGCGCGATGATCTTGACCGGGCGATTCGGATAGCTTTCCTGAGCGCCCGCCGGTGCCAAGACCGCGAGGGCCGCGAGTAAGGCTAGCTTACGCGTCATGGGCGCGACGTAACCTGAGAACGGGGTGGCCACAGGAAGTAGCCTTCCCTCACAGCGCGTCTTTTGAGCGCAGCGTCGCAATTTGCTCCTCCCTGTAACCGAGCTCGCGCAGGATTGCGTCGGTATGCGCGCCGAGTGCGGGAATCGCTTCGATGCGGTAGTCGAACGCGTCAGTCTGGCCCGGCGGCATCAACGCTGGAATCGCGCCTACGGGCGAATCGACTTGGACCCAGCGCTTCCGCGCCGCCAGCTGCGGATGCGCCCACACTTCCTCCATCGTGTTGACGCGCGCGTTGGCGATCTGCGCCTTGTCGAGCCTCTCTACGACCTGCGCAGCGCTAAGCTTGCCGAAGACGTCGAGGATCAACGATCGCAACGCGGCGCGGTTCTCGTGCCTGCGGGCATTCGCGGAAAAACGCGGGTCGGTTGCAAGCGCGGGCTGCTGCAGGACTTCGGCGCAGAACGCCGCCCATTCGCGTTCGTTCTGGAGCCCGAGCATCACCGTCTTGCCGTCGCCCGCGCGAAACGGTCCGTAGGGGTAGATCGTCGCGTGCGCGGCGCCGGAGCGCGCGGGCGGGCTCGCGCCTTCGAAGGCGTAATAGAGCGGGTAGCTCATCCATTCAGTGAGCGCTTCGAGCATCGAAACGTCGAAATGCGCGCCCCGCCCTGTCTTTTCGCGCTGCAGCAGCGCGGCGAGAATGCTCGTGTAGGCATACATGCCCGCTGCGATATCGGCGATGGAGCAGCCGGCCTTCGCGGGCTCGGTATCCGAGCCCGTGACCGAGAGGAAACCCGCCTCGCTCTGGATCAGGAGATCGTAGGCCTTTTTGTCGCGATAGGGGCCGTCGGCGCCGTACCCCGAGATGTTGCACACGATGATGCGCGCATTGCGCTTCTCGAGCGCCGATCCGCTTAAGCCTAGCCGCGCTGCCGCACCCGGCGCGAGATTCTGCACCAGCACGTCGGCGCGATCGATGAGCTTGAGCAATATCTCCTGCGCCGGCTTTTGCTTGAGATCGAGCGTCAGGCTCTCCTTCGAGCGGTTTACCCAGACGAAATGCGACGAGAGTCCACGCACGCGCTCGTCGTAGCCGCGCGCAAAGTCGCCCACGCCTGGCCGCTCTACCTTGACCACGCGCGCGCCGAGATCGGCGAGCTGTCGCGTGCAGAACGGCGCGGCGATCGCGTGCTCGAGAGAAACCACCAGGACGCCGTCGAGAGGGCGCATCAAAACGACCGCGGCAGGCCGAGCACGTGCTCGGCCACGTAGGAAAGGATGAGATTGGTCGAGATGGGGGCGACCTGATAAAGCCGCGTCTCGCGAAACTTGCGCTCGACATCGAAGTCGTGCGCGAAGCCAAAGCCGCCGTGGGTCTGCAGACACACGTTCGCCGCCTCCCACGACGCCTTCGCGGCGAGAAGCTTCGCCATGTTCGCCTCGGCACCGCAAGGCTTGCCCGCATCGAACAATTCCGCAGCCCTGAAGCGCATCAGATTCGCGGCTTCGATCTCGACATAGCTCTCGGCGATCGGAAACTGCACGCCCTGGTTCTTTCCGATCGGCCGCTCGAAGACCACGCGCTCGGAAGCGTAGCGGCGCGCCCGGTCGACGAACCACCAGCCGTCGCCGATGCATTCCGCGGCGATCAGTGTACGCTCCGCGTTCAGTCCGTCGAGGATGTAGCGAAACCCCTGCCCTTCCTGGCCAACGATAGTCTCCGCGGGGATCTCGAGTCCGTCGAAGAAGACTTCGTTGGTCTCGTGATTGACCATGTTGCCGATCGGACGCACCGTCATCTTGCCGCTGGCGAGCGCCGCGTGCACGTCGACAAGGAAGACGCTCATGCCTTCGGACTTGCGCCGCACTTCGGCCAGAGGCGTCGTGCGGGCGAGCAGGATCATGAGGTCCGAATGCTGCAAGCGAGAAGTCCACACCTTCTGTCCGTTGACAACGTAGCGATCGCCTCGGCGCACCGCATTGGTCTTCAGGCGAGTGGTGTCGGTGCCGGTGGTCGGCTCGGTCACAGCCATCGATTGCAGGCGCAGCTTGCCGCTCGCGATGTCGGGCAGAAATTTCTTCTTCTGTGCTTCCGACCCGTGCCCCAGCAGCGTACCCATGTTGTACATCTGCCCATGACACGCGCCGGCATTGCCACCGGAAAGGTTGATCTCTTCCATGATGACTGACGCTTCCGCGAGCCCGAGCCCGGAGCCGCCGTATTCGCTCGGGATCATCGCCGCGAGCCAGCCCGCGCGGGTGAGCACATCGACGAAGGCCTCGGGATAAGCATGGTCCGCATCGACTTTCCGCCAATACGCGGCGTCGAAACCGCCGCACAGCGCGCGCATTGCCTCGCGCAATGCCTGATAACCGTCTGGTGCAGGCAGCTCGTTCATCGCGATCGATCTAAAGCGTAGCCGTCGCCTGCATTGCGAGCGCGCCTTCGGCGTCTTGCGCCCAGAGCGACACGGTCTTTCCATCGGCGTTGGGCAAAGCACAGACGTCAAAGGGCGCGATGTCGAAGAGCGGACGGCGGGCCCGGAATTCGAAGCGAGCGAGCGTATCGCCAACACCGTGCCGCCGCGGCAGATCGGCGAGCAGCGTGGCGAGCAATGGGCCGTGCACGACGAGCCCCGGGTAGCCTTCGACCTCCGTCACGTAGCGCCGGTCGTAGTGAATGCGATGACTGTTGAAAGTTAGCGCTGAGTAGCGGAAGAGGAGCACGTCGTCGGGCACGATGCGGCGGCGCCAGGCCGCTTGTTCCGGCGCGCGCGCCGGTACGCCGGCGCTCGACGCGGCGACATCGCGGTACACGATATCGTGCTCTTCGGTGAGCGCGAGCCCGGCATCGGTCGAAAGCTCGTGCCGCACACCGACGAACACGAGCGCTCCGCTCGCGCCCTGCTTCTCGGTGATCGACGCGATGCGAGAGACACGCGTCACCGTGTCGCCGATCCTCAGAGCTGATTTCCATTCGAGCCTGCTCCCCGCCCACATCCGACGCGGCAGCGGTACCGGCGGCAGGAAGCCTCCCCGCTTCTCGTGACCATCGGGTCCGGCCTCGGACTGGCGATACGTGGGAAGAAAGTACAGCCAGTGCCACAGCGGCGGCAGCGCACCGCCCGCGCGCGGCGGCGGATCGTCGCGATCGAGCGTGGCGCTGAGCAGCGCCACCGGCCGCGCATCGATCGTATCGGTGCGCGCTTCCGTACGCCCGACCCATTGTTGCAACTCGTCGCGTTCGGCACTCACGAGCTTGCCGGCTGCCGCGCGCTGCGGCGACGCACCAACGCGAACCAGAAGGCGGCGATCGCAACTGCTGCAATGAATGGGAGCGCTCCGGCGTTCATCGTCTCCCACCCGGCGGCGTTCACGAGCACGCCGGAGGCGAACGACGATACGCCCATCACCGAGAAGACGATGAAGTCGTTCAATCCCTGTGTGCGCGCCTTCTCAGCGGGCATATAGGCTTCAGTGAGCAGAGTCGTGCCGCCGGTGTACATCAGGTTCCAGCCCACGCCGAGCAGCACCAGCGCGGTCCAGAAGTGTCCGACGTGATTGCCGGAGAGTGCCACCGCGACGCACGCTGCCTGCAACATCGCGCCGGCGATGATCACGTTGATAACGCCGAAGCGCTTGATCAAGGTTCCCGTGACGAAGCCCGGCGCGTACATGCCCACCACGTGCCACTCGATCACGAACGCCGCCGCCGAGTAGGGATGGCTGCAGAAGTTCATTGCCAGCGGCGTGGCCGTCATAAGAAGATTCATCACGCCGTACCCGAGCGCAGCGGACAGCGCGGCTACGATAAAGACCGGTTGGCGCGCGATCTGGGCCAGCGGCCGGCCCGCGCTGCCGCCATCGGTCGCCACCGGCGCCGGCACGCGAACGAGTGACTGCACGGCGAGCGCGACGATCGCGATCACTGAGAGCACGAGGAAGGATCCCAGAAACGGCACCGAAAATGCATCCTTGGCGAAGCGGCTCGCCTCCGGTCCGAGGAATCCTCCGGCGATGCCGCCAGCCAGCACGAGTGAGATCGCTTTCGCCTTGAATGCCGGCGCGGCGACCTCGGCGGCAGCGAAACGATAGTGAAACCCGAACGCCGTGTAGGCGCCGATGAGCCCGGTGCCAATGCAGTAGACGAGGAAGCTCGACCATGCCAGCGCGAGAGCGCAGACCGCGCTTCCCGCCACGCCGATCAGCGAGCCGGTCATGAAGCCACGGCGGCGTCCAACCTGCGCCATCCACAACGAGGCGGGCATCGCTGCGAGCGCCGCGCCAAGCACGTAGGTAGTGACGCCGAGAGTAGCAAGCGCCTTGTTGGCGGCGAGCGCGTAGCCGACCAGCCCGTTCATCGCGATGAGCCCCGCGTTGTTGACGAGCAGCAGCGCCTGACAGCAGGCGAGAATCGCGATGTCGCGGTAGGAAGTGCGCATCGGAAGACAATGCAGCGCGGCGCCGTGGCACTATAGCAGCCATTGAGGGATCACGGCGAGCGGCGTGCAAGCACTGCAGGACGAGATTCTCGACTTCTGGTTCGGTCCGCGTGGAAGGCCGCGCTACGGCGAATCGCGTCCGGAATGGTTTCGCAAGGATCCCAAGTTCGACGCGGAGATTCGCATGCGCTTCGGTGCGGCGGTCGAAGAGGCGCTAGCGGGCGGATTTGCGGACTGGGTTGCGCCGCGCGATGCGCTCGCGCGCGTTCTCCTGCTCGACCAGTTCACGCGCAACAGCTTTCGCGACGAGCCGCGGGCTTTCGCTGGCGATCCGCTTGCGCTCGCTACCGCGGAAGCCGCGATCGCGCGCAGCGACGATCGCGCGCTGATTCCCGTCGAGCGCCAGTTTCTGTACCTGCCGTTCGCTCACGCGGAGGACCTCGCCGCGCAGGAGCGCTCGATCGCGCTGCATACGCGGCTGCGCGACGAGACCGGTCTGAGCGACCCACTGCTCTGGGCCGAAAGGCACGCTGGCGTGATCCGGCTCTTCGGTCGTTACCCGCACCGCAACGCGATGCTCGGGCGCAGGTCGACGCCGGAAGAGATCGCCTTTCTAGCGGCGCCGGGTTCGCGGTTCTAACCGCAGCGATGGACCCGGCCCTACTTCCGTTCGACCTTCGCTTTCCACTCTCGCAGCGCGCCGAGCGTCTTCTCAACGTGCTTGTTCGGGTTGAGGTTCATGTAGTGGAATACGATCGTCCCGTCGGGGGCGATCACGTAGGAGATACGGTTGGCGTATTCGGGACGCGTCTGCATCACGGCGTCGAAGGATTTGATCACCGTCTCACCCTCGTCGGCAACGACGGGAAAGCGGTTCTGGCAGGCTTGCACCGAAAATTTGGACAGCGTGTCGATGTCATCTGCGGATACGCCAACGACCGAGGCGCCGAGCGCGGCGAACTGGTCGCTGGCATCGGCGAAATTGTGCGCTTCCAGCGAGCAGCCCACCGAGTAGGCGGCTTGGAAGAAATAGAGCACGACCGGCCCCTTCTTGAGCGATTCGGCGAGAGAAAACTCGTACACTTTGCCGGCCAGCGCCGCCGGGGCCGTGAACTGTGGCGCGCGCTCGCCGATGTCAAGCGCCGCTCGCGCAGGGCCACTGAGCGTAAGCAGGAGCGCGGCGGTGACGACCAATCGGGCCATGGCGACCTCCGGTGGAGCTTCGAACGTGATCTTATCGCGGCTTAGTCGTACGGTGGGCGGAAGCCTGACATGGGTCGTTGCGCTCAGTTTCCTCAGCGCCTGCGGAATGCTACCGTCGCAGCCCGATCGGGCGGAGACCGTTGCGCTCAAGTCCTCGCTCGACGGCCCGCTCGCCAGGATCGCCCACGATTCGACGCCGCCCGGAGACGATCTCTCGGGATTCCGCCTGATGCCGCTCGGCGCCTACGCGCTCGACACCCGAGTCCAGCTCGCCAAGCGGGCTCGCTACTCGCTCGACGTGCAGTACTACCAGATCGCCAACGACAACACCGGACGGCTGCTGCTGCGGAACCTCCGCGATGCCGCGGTGCGCGGCGTGCGGGTGCGTCTGATCGTCGACGATCTCTACACCACGGGCGGCGACTCGCTCTTCATCGGGCTCGCCGCGTTTCCGAACGTCGAAGTGCGTCTCTTCAACCCGTTCTGCTGCGGCCGCGACAGCCTGATCCACAAGTATTCCGCCTCTCTGCTCGATTTTCAGCGGGTCAACCATCGCATGCACAACAAGCTTTTCATCGCCGACAGCGTGATGGCGGTCGCCGGCGGACGCAACATCGCCGACGAATACTTCATGCGCAGCGCCTCGGAGAACTTCGTCGACATGGATGCGTTCATCATTGGTCCGGTCGTGACGCAGCTCGAGGGCATCTTCGATGCGTACTGGAACAGTCCCTTTGTGTACCCCGTGCAGTCGATCATCAACACCGAGCTCGACGCGGCTGCGCTGCGCAAGCAATTCGACGCGCTGGTCGACGAAGGCGAGCAGATGATGGTGGTGAACCCGCCGCCGATCGACATCCTGGGCTACAGCCCGATCGCGGACGACCTCGAGACGGGGCACGTCGGCCTGATCTGGGGCAAAGCCGTCGCCTTTGCCGATCCGCCGGCCAAGGTCACAGCGACCTCCGACGAGATGGCGCGCTCGATGAGCGTGCAGATGAATGTCATGGACATGGTCATGAAGTCGAAGTCCGACGTGTTCATCTCCTCGCCGTATTTCATCCCCGGGCCGAAAGGCGTCGCGGCGTTCACCGAGCTCACGCAGCGCAAAGTCAAAGTCACGATCCTCACCAATTCGCTGGCGTCGAATGACGAGCCGGTCGTGCACACCGGCTACTCTCGCTACCGCGCCGAGCTGTTGCGCGCCGGAGTCGATCTGTACGAGCTGAGCCCGACCGGCATCGAGAAGAACAAGCGGCTCGGATTTCCCGGGATGTCACTCGGGCGCTTGCACGCGAAGACCGCCGTCATCGATCGCAACACGATCTTCGTCGGCTCGATGAATCTCGATCCGCGCTCGGCAGGCAAGAACACCGAGCTCGGCATCCTGGTGCAGAGCCCGCAGCTCGCGAAAGAGGTGCTGCGCATCTTCCACATCAGCAAGCTGCAGAGCTCGTATCGGCTGCGCTTCGCGCCCGAGCGCGAGGCAATCGAGTGGCTCAGCATGGACGACGAGGGCGAGATGGTCTTGACCGAGGAGCCCGACACCAGCTTCGCGATGCGCTTACAGAACGTTCTCTTTGCTCCATTTGTGCCGGAACAGCAGTTGTGATGCGATCTCTCCCCGTGCGCGGGGAGAGGTCTGGCGTAGAGGGCAAGCGTCGCGGCGTACAATCGCCGCGTGAGCGTCATCGAAGTCACGCTGAGCCTGCTCCTCGCGATCGCGCTGATCGGCGCCATCGGAAAGTGGGTGCCGATACCGCTGCCGATCGTTCAGGTCGCGGGCGGTATTGCGCTTTCCTTCCTTCCGGCGCTTCGATCCCTCAACGTACCGCCGGAAGTGTTCTTTCTGCTGTTCATTCCGCCGCTGCTCTTCGCCGACGGTTGGACGATTCCGAAGCGCGATCTTCTCGGCGTGCTGCGTCCCGTGCTGCTGCTCGCCTTCGGTCTCGTTTTCCTCACCGTGGTCGCGGTTGGCTATCTCCTGCACTGGCTCCTCCCGGCGTTGCCGCTCGCCGCGGCGTTCGCCCTCGGCGCAGTGATCTCGCCGACCGACGCGGTTGCCGTCGCTGCGATCACCAACCGGCTCGCGGTGCCGGCGCGCGTCACCACCATCCTCGGCGGCGAGAGCCTTATCAACGATGCCTCCGGGCTGATCGCGTTCAAGTTCGCGGTCGCCGCCGTCGTCACCGGCGCCTTTAGCTGGAGCGATGCCGCATTCGATTTCTTCCTGCTCTCGGGCGGAGGCTTCCTGCTGGGACTCGCGGTCGCCTGGATCGCCGGGCAGATACGACACGGGCTCGTGCGCCTTTGCGCCGGCGATCCGACGATCCAGACCATCATCTCCGTGCTGACTCCGTACGCGGCATATTTCGCGGCCGAGGCGCTCGGTCTGGGGAGCATCCTCGCCGTGGTCGCGTCCGGGCTCTATGCAGGGGTAAGCGACACGCGCAACGTCGACGCGCCGACGCGGGCTCACGCCTGGGAGGTGTGGACCATGCTCGAGTACGTGTTCAACGGGCTGGTATTCGTGCTGCTCGGCGTGCAGCTGCATTCGGTCATCGCTGCGATCCGCCATGCGGACGCTCTCGGGCTCGCGGGACTGGCTCTCGCCGTGTCCGCTGCCGTGATCGCGCTGCGGCTCCTCTGGGTCTTCCCTGCCGCCTACATCCCGCTCGTACTGTCGAAGCGCATACGCGAGCGCGAAGGCATCCATGAGCCGCGAAACGTATTCATTGTCGGCTGGGGCGGGATCCGCGGCGCGGTGACGATGGCCGCGGCATTGTCGATTCCCCTCGCGACTGCATCGGGCGAGCCATTCCCCGGACGCGAGCTCATCATCTTCCTCGCGGCGTCGGTGATCCTGATCACGCTCGTCGTGCACGGGTTGACGTTGCCGCTCGCCATCCGCTGGCTCGAAGTCCGCGGCGACGGCATGGCCGAGCGCGAGGAGCGTGCCGCGCGGCTTGCGGCTGCGCAGGCGGCGGCCACCGCGATCCGCAAGGAGCTGCCGCGGCTCACGGAAGGCGCCGAGATCGCTTATGCGAACGCCCTCATCGACGAATACGAGCGGCGCGCCGCGCAGCACAGCGCCAACGCGGAGCGGCGCCGGCACATCGACGCGACGCACGAGGCGGAGCGGCGCCTGCGGCTCACCGCGCTGCAGGCCGAGCGCGACGAGCTGATGCAGCTGCGCGACACCGACGTCATCAACGACGAAGTGCTGCGCGTGATCCAGAGCGAGCTCGATCACGTCGAATCATTGCTCGCGAGCACAGGGCACCGGCGCGTTGTCTAAGGTTTCGATGAGGCACGCTTCGCCGATCATCGCCCTCCTCGGCGGGACCTTCGATCCGATTCATTATGGTCATCTGCGGCTCGCCGCGGATGTGAAGTCTGCCGTGGGCCTCGACGAGGTCCGGTTGATTCCAGCCGGCGACCCGCCGCATCGGGCGCCGCCGGTTGCTTCCGCGGAGCATCGTCTGGCGATGACGGAGCTCGGCTGCGAGGAATTCACCGGACTCGTCGCCGATGCGCGCGAAGTCCATCGCGCCGGTCGGAGCTACACCGTGCTGACGCTCGAAAGCATGCGCGCGGAGGAGCCGAAGCGTCCGCTCGCGCTCGTGATCGGCGCCGATGCATTCGCCGGACTCGAAGAGTGGCGGCGCTGGCAGCAGCTCTTCACGCTCGCGCACTTTCTCGTCGTCGAGCGTCCGGGAACCGAGTTCGATCCGGCCCGATTGCCCGCGACGCTGCAGACGCAGTGGGAGCGCCGGCTCACCACCGATGCGATGCGATTGGAGCGTTCACTCGGCGGTGCGATCCTCCGCGTCGCAGTGACGCCGCAGCCGATCTCTGCGAGCGCGATCCGCGCCGCGCTCGCGCGCGGTCCCTCGGGCCGAGATGCGGTTCGCGGTTTGCTTCCCGCCTCTGTTCTGGCATATATTGACCGCAACCATCTTTACCAATCGGAACCGGATGCGACTTAACAAGATCCAGAAAACCGCAGTCACCGCCCTCGAAGACATCAAAGCCCGCGACATCGTCGTTCTCGACGTCCGCAAGCTCACCAGCCTCTACGACACGCTGATCATCGCCACCGCCGAATCGGCCCGGCAGGTGAAGGCGCTCTCGCAGCACGTGCGCGAGTCGATGAAGAAGGCCGGCGCAAGAATCTTCGGGGTGGAAGGCGAGCAATCCGGCGAATGGGTACTGGTGGACGCGGGTGACGTCGTCGTCCATATCATGCAGCCCGCCGTACGCGCGTACTACAACCTCGAAGAGTTGTGGACGCCGCCGACGCCGCGGCGGCGCGCGAAAGTTCTGGCGTAGGTGAAGATCCGCATCGTCGCGCTCGGCCATCGCATGCCGGCGTGGGTGGCGGCCGGATTCGATGACTACGCGCGGCGGCTGCCGCGCGAGCTCGCGTTCAAGCTGGTCGAGCTGAAACCCGAGCCGCGCGATCGCGGACGCGGCGTGGAGCAAATTCTCGCGGCGGAGGCGAAGCACATCGCGGCGGCCAGCAAGGGTTGTTACATCGTCGCGCTCGACGAACGCGGGGAGCGCTGGACCACGGCGCGGCTCGCGCAAGCGCTTCGCGACTGGCGCGAGCGCGGTCTCGAAGTTGCGTTCGTGATCGGCAGCGCCGACGGCCTCTCGACAGACTTCAAGCGCAATGCCAATGTCATAGTGTCGCTTTCCGCGCTAACATTGCCGCACGGGCTCGTGCGCGTGCTGCTTGCCGAGCAGCTCTACCGCGCGACGAGTCTGTTGAGGGGACATCCTTACCACCGCGAATGAGCGAATTGTTCGTTCTGACCGAACGTCCGTCGGTCTACCTCGCTTCGAAGAGTGAGCGTCGGCAGGAGCTTCTGCGTCAGCTCGGCGTGGAGTTCGAAGTGCTGCTCCTGCGCGAAGCCCCGGGTCGACGGCGCGACGTCGTCGAACGGCCTCGCAAGGACGAGATGCCGCTCGATTTCGTGAAGCGTATGGCACATACCAAGGCCGCGGTGGGGTGGCATCGCATGGGACAACGCGGACTCGCGCCGAAGCCGGTGGTCGGCGCCGACACCGAAGTCGTGCTCGACGGCACGGCGGTGGGCAAGCCCGTCGACGCGGAGGCTGCAGCGGCGATGCTGGCCGCGCTTTCAGGGCGCAGGCACGAGGTGATCACTGCGGTGGCCGTGCGCTGGCAGGCGCATATCGAGATGGCGGTCTCCGCATCGCACGTGACGTTTCGCGCTATTCCGAAGGACGAGATCGAGCGCTACGTCGCGACCGGTGAGCCCTTCGACAAGGCCGGTGCCTATGCGATCCAGGGCAGGGCGGCCGCGTTCGTGGAGCACATCGAGGGCAGCTACTCGGGCGTGATGGGACTGCCGCTGTACGAAACGTCGGAAATCCTCTCGCGCATCGGCTTCCCTGTGCTTTGATTGAGATGAACAACGAAATTCTCATCAACGTCACGCCGCAGGAAACGCGCGTCGCGATGCTCGAGCAGGGGGTGGTGCAGGAGCTGCACGTCGAGCGCGCAAGCGCGCGCGGCTTGGTCGGCAACATCTATCTCGGCCGCGTGGCGCGCGTGCTGCCGGGGATGCAGTCGGCGTTCGTCGAGATCGGGCTCGAGCGCGCGGCGTTCCTGCATATCGCAGACATCTGGGAGCACCGGCAAAACGGTCACAACCACGAGGCCAAGCCGATCGAGCGCATCCTGCACGAAGGTCAGTCGTTGCTCGTGCAGGTGATCAAGGATCCGATCGGCACCAAAGGCGCGCGGCTCTCCACGCAGGTGAGCCTGGCGGGAAGGCTGCTCGTCTATCTGCCGCAGGACTCGCACATCGGCATCTCGCAGAGGATCGAGGACGAAGCCGAGCGCGAGATGCTGCGCGGGAAGCTGCAACAACTACTGCCAGAAGGTCTCGGTGGGGGTTTCATCATCCGCACCATGGCGGAAACCGCGACCGAGCGCGAAATGCAGAGCGACATCGAATATCTCACCCGCATGTGGAGCGACCTCACCGCCAAGTCGACCGAGCTGCCGGCGCCCGCGCCGATCTACGTCGACCTGAATCTCGCGCAGCGCGTGCTGCGCGACATGGTGACGGAGGAGACGGCACACATCCTCGTCGATTCGCGCGAGACCTATCACAAGATGCAGGAGTTCGCGCAGCAGTACATGCAGAACATCGTCGGGCGCATCAATCACTACACGGGCGAGCGTCCGCTCTTCGACCTGCACGGCGTGGAGGACGAGATCCTGAAGGCACTCGCCCGCCGGGTCGACTTGAAGTCCGGCGGCTACCTTATCATCGACCAGACCGAGGCGATGACTACCATCGACGTCAACACCGGCGGCTTCGTCGGCGGGCGCAGCTTCGACGACACGATCTTCAAGACGAACCTCGAGGCGGCGCAGGTGATCGCGCGCCAGCTTCGCATGCGTAACCTCGGCGGCATCATCATCATCGACTTCATCGACATGGAGAACGCGGAGCACCGCTCTTCGGTTCTGGCGGAGCTCGGCAAGGCGCTCGAGCGCGACCGCACGCGGCTCACCGTCAACGGCTTCACGCAGCTGGGATTGGTCGAAATGACGCGCAAGCGCACGCGGGAGAGCCTGGCGCACGTGCTGTGCGAGCCTTGTCTGACCTGTGGAGGTCGCGGCGAACTCAAGACAGCGCAAACCGTTTGTTACGAGATCCTGCGCGAGATCGTGCGCGAATCGAAGCAGTTCAACGCGCGCGAGTTCCGCATCCTCGCCGCCCAGTCCGTGATCGATCTCTTCCTCGACGAGGAGTCGCAGAGCCTCGCGCAGCTCGGAGACTTCATCGGCAAGCCGATCTCGCTTCAGGTCGAGACGCTCTACACGCAGGAGCAGTACGACGTCATCCTCATCTGAGCCACGGCCAGCGCACGCGGATCGTGTCCGCGAATTGCTGATGCAGCTCTTCCGCCGCAAACCGCCGGAGCCCGGACGCTTCGAACACGGCAGCAAGTTCGCGCTGAGAGGCTGGGTCTCGATTGCGCCCTGGGTTTGGCCGTCGCGCGATTATCTCGTCTATGTGCCGCGCGGCTACACGCCATGGAAGCGGAGACCTCTGCTCGTGCTGCTGCATGGCTGCCGGCAGACACCGGAAGAGATCGCCGCCGCGACCCGCATCACAGCTCTCGCCGATGATCAAGGCTGGCTGGTCCTGCTGCCGCGTCAAAAGGAGACGGCGAACGGCTGGCGCTGCTGGAACTGGTTCGACAAGCGCACCGCCGCCGGTCGCGGCGAAGCGGCGATCGTCGCCGCGCAGGTGCGCGCCGTGCGCCGCGCGTACCGCGCGCATCCGCGACGCGTGTTCGTCGTCGGGATGTCGGCTGGTGGATGCCTCGCCGCGATCCTCGGGTTGCGTCTCGCGCGCATGTTCACCGCGGTTGGCGTGCACTCGGGTGTGGCCTGCGGCGCCGCGTCGAGCCCGCTCAAGGCACTGCAGATTCTCGCCTCGGGCTCCGACGCGCCGATCGAAGAGATCGCGCGGCTCGCGCGCGAGCAGACTTCATCGCGTGCGTTGCCGCTGCCGCTGTGCGTGATCCACGGCGGACGCGACTCGGTCGTCGCCTCGGTCAACGCAACCGAGCTCGTGCGACAGTACCTCGTCTTCGACGCATGGATGAAAGCGGGAGCGTCGCCGGTGCATGAGCTCCCTCGGTCGAATGCATCGACGAGCGCCACTCTCGATGGCGGCCGCACGATGACCGCCGACGATTACCGGATCGACGGGCGCCTCGTAGCGCGCCTCATCCACGTACCCGAGTTGGGGCATGCGTGGAGCGGCGGCGATGCCGCGTACGCGTACAATGATTCGCTTCCGCCTGACGCGACTGCGCTCTTCGCCGAGTTCTTCGCGGCGAGCGAGCGCGATCGGGTCGCATATCGGAGAATCCTGCCATGGCCATCGAGGGCATGAATCATTTCAACATTCTCACCGACGACGTGCCCGGAACAGTCGCTTTCTATCGCGACGTACTCGGGCTTTCCGCCGGAACGCGCCCCAACTTCGATTTCCCAGGGGCGTGGCTCTACGCGGGCGGGGCGCCGGTCCTGCACGTCAGCGGCGGGCGTCCGAAGAGCGACCTCAAGCCCGGTGTGATCGATCACATGGCGTTCTCGGCGCAGGGGCTCGCTTCGGTGCTCGCAACGCTGAGGTCGCGGAAGATCGACCACATATGCCGGCGGCAGGTCGGTTCGGGAACCTGGCAGGTTTTCTTGCACGATCCCAACGGAGCGAAGGTGGAGCTCGACTTCGACGCGAGCGAGAGCGAAACTTAGTGCCAGTCGTCGTTGCGGCGCTCGACCATCTGGTCATCGCCGCCGCCACCCTCGAGCAAGGCGAGGATCATCTCGAGCGGCTCCTCGGAGTACGCCCGCAGCGCGGCGGCAACCACGTGGCGATGGGCACGCACAACAGCCTGCTCAAGCTGGGCGCCAAAACCTATCTCGAAGTCATCGCCATCGACCCGGAGGCTTCTCCGCCGAAACGTCCGCGCTGGTTCGCGCTCGATAGCGGGGCGATGCGCGATGCGCTCGTCGAAATGCCGCGCTTGATCCATTGGGTGGTTCGAACCGATGACATCGATGCCGCGCGCCGAGTCTCACCGATCGTTCTGGGTCCCGCACGTCCGATGGAACGCGGAGCGTTTCGCTGGCGCATCACGATTCCCGACGACGGACGTCTTCCCGGCGAGGGCCTCGTCCCGACGCTGATTCAATGGTCTGATGCCCGCCATCCGACCGACACGATGCAGGAGAGTCGCGTGCGCCTCGTCGCCTTGTCGGCTGCGCACCCGGAACCAGCTCGCATCCGCTCGGCGCTCGAAAAGCTCTCGCTCGGCGAAATGCTCAAGGTGACGTTCGGTACGACGCCGCGGCTCGCGGCGATGCTACAGACGCCGCGGGGACCGGTGACGCTGTAGGGCCGCGGGTTTATTCGGCCCTGCGATGGATTAGCACCTAGGGCCGCTGAGACTGCGCGGCTTCGAACGCGGCGAGCTGGCCGTAGACGACGCGCGCGATGGCGAGCAATTGTGCCTTGTCGACGCGCCCGGAGATGGCGTAGCCGCAGGCGTCGTCGATCCAATAGAACACGCTAACGCCATCCTCGCGCGCGTAGCGGAACGCCGTCTCGTGCGACGCGACATCGTCCCGGCGCACCAGGAGCGAGATGCGCTGCTTGTCGGCATTCTCGTACATGAACAGCGCGGCCGGCTTCTCGTTGCCGGCCACCAGCCGGCCTCCCACGAGCGAATATCCGAGGCCGTTGAGATCGGGCGCGCGCAGCGGGAAGTTGATGCGCTTCGATAGCCAGGTCACCAGCCGCTGCTCGTCGCTCGCCCACATCTCGACCGGGCGATTCACGTCGGCGGCGTACAGCGCATGCGTGAGCGCAGCCTGCCGCGAAAAGCTGATAGGCGTCCCGTCGCGCCTGAGCATCTCTTCTCGCCCGTACCAGCCCAGTGCTACGCCGATGACGAGCGTGGCCGCGACCGCCAGCGGAGCCCGTAGCCGCTGCCATGCCGATCGCGCCGGAGGATGCGAGCTGGCGTGCAGGAGCTTGTGCGGCAGTGCCTCGGCGAGCCACGGATCGAGCGCGTCACGCAACAGCGCGTTCTGCCGCTTGATCTCCGCCACGCGGCCGGCGAGCGCCGGCTCGCGCGCAAGCACCGCGGCGATCTCCTGCGCCCGCTCGGCCGGGAGCTGGTTGTCCGCGAAAGCGTGCAGATCGTCTTCGGACAGCGGCAAGCCGACGCTCATTTCACGACTTTCAAAGGCGACGCCGAGTCGGCGTTCATGCGCTTCAATTTTTCACGTGCGCGCGACAGGCGCGACATCACCGTGCCGATCGGCACGCCGAGCACGTCGCCGATCTCCTCGTAGCGCAACTCCTCGACCGCGGCGAGGATCAAGACTTCGCGCTGAGCCACGGGGAGGCGTTCTATCTGCTCGAACACTTCGGCCAATTCCACGCGATCGGACTGCGTGGCGCGAACCGGTATCTCCCAGCCGGCAGCGGGACCCTCATCCGCATCGAGGGAGGCTTGCGCGTATTCGCGCTGGCGCATCGAGAACTGGTTCACGTACACGTTGTGCATGATCGTAAAGAGCCATGCGCGAAGATCGCTTCCGGCCTGCCAGAGCTGACGCTTCTCCCAGGCCCGCGCCAGCGTGTCCTGCACGAGGTCGTCCGCCCGATGCACGTCGCCGGTCAGCACGCGCGCGTAGCGGCGCAACCTCGGAAGCGCTGCGACGAGGTCGGGATTGGGCAGCGCGTCAGGCAACTTGTCGGGCAACCAAACTCCCTCGGCGATTCCGGCCGCACCTCGATGGCTCATCCGATAGAGAAAACAGGGCCTTGGAGATGCTTATTCCGGCTTGAACCCCTCAACCGAGCCCGCTACCCGCACGTGGGAAGAGAGCCTCATTGTTGCGGCGGAGGTGATCCGGACGGCGCAGAAGCTGATTTCCTGGAAGCGCGCTGGATCGCCAGCATCAGGCTTGCGCGCAAACGCTCCGTGGCGAGGATGAGCTGATGCATCTCGTTGCCGCTGGTGCGCTTGAGTTGCGCTGATCCAAGCTCCGCGGCCTGGCCGACCGAGATTCGCTCCGCCGCCGCGGTCACTCGCTTGATCGGACGCACGACAGCGAACTGGATGAACACAACCGAGATGACAAACGCGCTCAAGAGGAGCGCAATCTGCAGGGGTCCAACCACATCGCGGGTTACCTGCCAGAACGAGCGGCTCGGCAATCTGACGCTGATGATGCCGGCGACCTCGCCCTCCTTGAAGCCGAACCCGTTTTCCGTGCCGTAGCGCTCGCGCACGTCCGCCGGTGCGCTGGCTGCGCTCGCATGACAGGTGAGACAGGAGGACTTTTCGTAGAGCGTGCGCGCGTAGCGAAAGCTGTCCGGCAGCACTTCGTAGTATTCGGTGAGATGGTTGGCCCGAATGCGCTCGAGCGCTCGTGTCTCGAAGGCATCGGGCTTGTTGTTCGGGTTCATCACGTTGTGCGATGTCACCCGGAACTTCGCCGGCGACGCCGATTTCTCCACCACTTCGGAGTACTCGCGCTGCGCAAGCGCGGGGTTCTTCGAATAGAAGTGCCACACGTCGGCCGCCGCAGACGTTCCCGCAGGGGCTGCCACCAGCGACGGCTCTGTCGCGCTCACCAGCGTGACCTGCCCGAGATAGCTCTTGTTGTCGTCGCGCACCCAGACGCGGCCGTATTGCGATACCCAGCTCCCGAAGGCGTCTACGTTGTCCGCCACGGTCTCCGCCTGCTTCTTCAGTTCGCTGTGATAGACGCTGTCGAGTACGAGATAGAACGACCCGACGACGAGCAAGACGGAAACCACGAAGACGGCGATGAACTGGGTGGTAATCGAACGGTTGAGGAACATGTCGGTCTCCCTACAGCTTGATGCAAGCCTTCGCTTCCTCCACGAACGCCTCGCGCCGTTCCGGATCGGCGATATTCTGCGCGAGGAGCGCGACATACTGCTCGACGTCCGACGGACGGATCTTGTTGCCCGTCTCGAGCCAGGCCGTGCGAGCGTCCTCGGCCAGCTCCTTTCCGAACGGCCCAACCTCGACGATGAACAACTGGTCGATCGCCGCACAAATGCGCAGCAGGACCGGCAATGCGCGATGAGCCGTGCTCATGTCTCCCTGTGGCTTGCGGCGCCTGCCTCCGGCGCGTCGCGGTCCGGGGCATGTCCGGCGGCCTTATCGTGCCCGACAACGGCCCTCACGGCAACTCGGCGGCAGGCATCCGCGCCATGATGATCGGGATCTTGCGCTCGAGTCCGCGCGCGTCGGGATGCCGCTCGTAATAGCGCGGATTGGGCGCCATCGCCGCCAGTCGCGCTGCCTGCGAAGTGTCGAGATCCTTCGCACTCACTCCAAAGTAACGGCGCGACGCGGCCTCGCAGCCGAACACGCCGTCGCCCCACTCGATCACGTTGAGGTAGAGCTCGAAGATGCGCCGCTTGTCGAGCAGCGCTTCGAGCATCAGCGTGATCACGGCCTCCTCCGCCTTGCGCCAGTAACTTCGCTGCGAGGAAAGAAACAGGTTCTTCGCGAGCTGCTGGGTGATGGTCGAGCCGCCGGCGACGACGCGGCCGCGGCGCTGGTTCTTGTCCATCGCCCGCTCGATGCCTTCCCAATCGAAGCCTTCGTGCTCGACGAACTTTGCGTCCTCGGCGGCGATCATCGCGCGCTTCAGCGCCGGCGAGATGCGCTCGTAGGGCACCCACTGGTAGGAACGGCGAACCGGCTTGCCGTGCTCGCGCTGCTCGGCCGCGCGCATCGCCATGAACGCGGTCTCTCCGGGTGCATGATCGCGCCACCACAGAATGTGCGCGGCGTACCAGCCCAGTACGAGCACGATCGCGGCGGCGGCGATCGCGAGCGTCCACGTGAGCCAGCGTCCGACGCTGTTCACTGCGAGATGAGCGAATCCCCCGGCGCGAAGGTCCAGGTGCGCGTGATGTAGAGGATGTCGGTGTCGCGCTGAATCTCGGGCGGAAACGGCGCGAAAGGCGATGCGATCTCGACGATCTTCTTGGCCGCGGTGTCGAGAATCTTCTGCCCCGACGAACGGTCGAGCGCGATGCTTTCGAGCGTGCCGTCGGAGCGGATGCCCACCGTGAGCAGCAGGCTGCCGTAGAGCTTCCTCGCGCGCGCAGCCTCCGGATAATTCAGGTTGCCGACGTGCTCGACCTTGAGCCGCCAGTCTTCGACGTAGCGCGCGAAGCGATATTCCGCGGCGCGAGCGCCCACGAAGCGCCGCTTCGGACGCTTCTCGTAGGCCTCCATCTCCTTCGCGATCTGCGCTTCGAGCCGCATCGCTTCGAGCGTGTGCTGCATCGCTTCGGTCGCGGTCGGCAGCTCCGGCATCTGCTGCGCATTGGTCGGCGTCGGCACCGCAGGCGCCACGGTGGCTCGCGCGCGCAGCTGCGTCATCATCTCCTTGGCCTGCTTCTCGAGCTCTTCAACCTTTTGCGTGGCGACCGCGAGCTCGGTCGATGAGTTTTCGCGTGGAAGCACCGGCAGCGGGCTCTTCGCTCGGCGATTGGCGTCGGTGTTGCCGCCGCCGTCGAGGTGCGCCTGGGCGAGGATCTCAGCCTTCGTTGGCTTGGTCGTCGACTTCGCGTTGACCAGTGCGACTTCGAGCGGCGGGTTCCGGTCGAGTGCGGCTAAATCGAAGGCACTGAACTTGATGGCGAGCACGAAGAGGTGCAACAGGATCGAGCCCAGCATGGCGCCCGCGAACAATCGCTCGCCCGGCACGGGGTCGACCGCGAGGAAAGGCAGCGACGCCGTGCGGGGCTCCCGCACGATGACCGGACGGGCGCGAGGCTGCGGCGCGTCCTTTGCCGCGGCGCGTTGGGACGCCTGAGGTCGACGGCGGGCCGGCTTGGCGGGCATCTGGCCCGCAAGTATATCCTCCTGTCATAAAAACCCGCCAATTACACGCTAATCGGGCGCCAGGCCCCCATAGCGAGCCTCGAAGCTCGCCGCGAGCAGATCGATGCGTGCCAGCTTGAGGCGAACCCGCGTGTCGGGCGCGAGCGGTGGCAGATCGGCTACCCGCGCGACGAGCGGCAAGCCGTCGCAGCGAGCGAGGTTCTCGCGCAGCACGGTGGCCGAGATCTCCTCGACGCGTTCCTGCAGGAGCCAGCGCAGGCACCAGTAGTGCTCCATGCGGCTCTGGAATTCTGCGTACTGAGCATAGGTCAGCTCGAAGTCCGCCGCGGCCGCGTAAAGCCCGGCATCGTTATTGGCGTAAGGGGGCTTCCCGCCCCCGATAAGCGCGATCAGTTGCCACTGGTTGACGAGATCGCTGTAGCGCCGCAGCGGCGAGCTGGCCCACAGATACTGATCGACGCCGAGACCCTGATGCGCCTCGGGCTTGGTGCTCATCTTGACCTTCCCCGCCGTCTGAGTGCGGTAAAGGCCCGGCACACGCGCGTCGGCCAGCAATTTTCCCCAGGTGCTGTTGACGTGAATCATCGATTCCGCGACCAGCTTGTCGAGCGGCGACCCGCGCTGGCGCGGGACGATCATCACCTTGCCGCCCGGCGCGGCATCCCAGTCGACCCGGAAGCTGTAGTCGACTCGCGCCACATCCGGCTTGCCGCGCGCTGCTTCGAGTTTCTGCGCGAGCCGCCACAGCGCGCGCAGTTCGTCGGTCCACCGTGCTTCTCCCGGATTCGCAGGCAACGCGAACGCGTTGCCGATCTCGTCGAGGCGCAGATTGGCCGCGATGGCGACGCGCTCCAGTCGCGTGGAGTGCCGGAGCGGCGTCCCGTCGGCCGCGGTCTCGACGTAGAGCGACATCGCGGACGGCGTCGCGCCCGCGGCCAGCGAAAAGCGCGCGAGCACGGGCTCCGGCAGCATCGTGATCTTGCGCCCCGGCATGTACACGGTCGAAAGACGGGCGCGCGCGATCGCGTCGAGAGGCGAGCCATGCGCGATCGCGGCACCCGGCGCGGCGATGTGGATGCCGATCTCGAAGCGACCGTCGGTCAGCGCGCGCACCGAGAAGGCGTCGTCGATCTCGGTGGTCGTCGCGTCGTCGATGGAGAAGGCGCGGACCGCGGCCAGCGGCAGCTCTGGTACGCCGGGCAGATCGCCGTAGGGTGGAAACGCCGTGCCCCCCGGAAATGCGTCGAAAAGAAAACGATTGAAGTGGAATTCGTGCGTGGATGGAATCGCGCCGCAGGCCGCAAGGAGCGCGATCGGGTTTGTCTGCAGCGCGTCGCAGGCGGCGTTCACGGCGCGCGTCTCGAGCGCGAGCTTGTCGGGCTTGTAGAGAAGCATCGGCAGCTTGTCGCGGAGCGCCTCGGGCAGCCGGTAGCGCTTCAGCTCTTCGGCATAAGCCGCAATCTGCTCAGCTTCGCGACGCTTGCGGTCTGCGCCGGTAAGGGCAGCCTTGAGCGAGTCCGGCGGCGCGGCCTTATAGCGCCCCTTCCCTTTTTTGTAGAAGTGCATCGGCGAGGCGTGCAGGCAGAACGCAAGCGCCGCGGCCTCGGCGGGCCTTGGCGTGCGCCCGTAGTATTCAGCAGCGAGATCGGCGAAGGCGAACTCGCGCCCGTCGCTCGCTTCCCACAGAAAATCCGGATCAAGCTCCGAAGCGAGCTTCTGCGCTTCGGCCAGCATTGCGGCGGGCGAAGGCTCCGTGAAGCGGAGCAGCACGTTCGCCGCCTTGACCTTCATGCGCTTGCCCGACGCGGCTTCGATCTGCAGGGAAGCGTCGTTGTCGACGAGGACCGTGCCGGCCTTGAACGCACCGTCGTCCTCGAAAAAGACGTGCATGGGAAGAGTTATTGCGGCCGGAGGTGCAAATTATACGCGCGCCTCTCGCAGCGATTTGCGCGTCGGCGCGCTTTGCTTCAGCATCATGCGTTTCCACTCGAAAACCGGCACGACATGGGCATGGAATTCCGCCGCCTCGGTGCGAGCGGCCTCGAAGTCTCAACGATTTGCCTCGGCACGATGATGTTCGGCGATCGCACCGACGCCGCGACGGCGCAGAAGATCATCCATTCCGCGCTCGATGCCGGCGTCAACTTCATCGACACGGCCGACGTATACGCCAAGGGCGCCTCCGAAACGATCGTTGGCCCCGCCATCGCGGCGAACCGCCAGCGCTGGATACTCGCCACCAAGGTCGGCAACGTGATGACCGACAAGAGGCACGACGGTGGATTGTCGCGCCGCTGGATCGTGCAGGCCTGCCACGACAGCCTGAAGCGGCTGGCCACCGATTACATCGACATCTATTACCTGCACAAGGACGATGCCGATACGCCGCTCGAGGAGACGATAGCAGCGATCGGCGATTTGATCCGCGCCGGGAATATCCGCTACTTCGGCGTGTCGAACTATCGCGGCTGGCGTATCGCCGAGGTCGTCAGCCTGTGTGGGGAATTGGGCGTGCCCGCCCCCGTCGTCTGCCAGCCCTACTACAACGCCTTCAACCGCATGCCCGAGGTCGAGATTCTGCCGGCCTGCGATTACTACGGGCTCGGCGTCGTGCCGTATAGCCCGCTCGCGCGCGGGGTGCTCACGGGCAAGTACGCACCGGGCGCAGAGCCGCCGGCCGATTCGCGCGTCGCCCGCAAGGACAAGCGCATGATGGAAACCGAGTTTCGCTCCGAGTCAATCGCGATGGCGCAGACGATCAAGGCGCACGCCGAGAAGAAAGGGCTCACTTCGACCCAGTTTGCGCTGGCGTGGGTGCTCAACAACGAGATCGTGAGCTCGGTGATCGCGGGACCGCGCAGCTTCGGGCAATGGGTCGATTATCTGTCGGCGCTCGGAAAGAGGCTCGATCCCGAGGACGAGGCCCTGATCGACTCGCTCGTCACCCCCGGCCACCCATCGACGCCCGGGTACAACGATCCGCAGTACCCCTTTTACGGCAGGCGGGTGAGCGGGTAACCCCGTCTGCCCCGCCCCGGGGCCGGCCGATCGACGCGACTTGACACCGGCCGCGTTAGGGTGAAGGATGGCAGGCGTTACGGCACGCGGGCTGGGGTAGCCCCGCAGCCGTGGCGTTTGGCAAAACTGTCGCAAGGCAGTGACGCAAAGCCTCCGGCCCTGAGAACACGCAGGGTAGCGGGGTTGCCGGCGGGAAACCGTCGTCAAGCAGCATCGCATTCACGTCACTGTCCCGCGGCACTGAAGCGGGGGGTGAACGTGGACTCTCACGATGCTGGCTCCAATTCCGAGGGCAAGCCCGAATCGAGGCCTGCGGCGAAGGTCCGTCGACTGATCGCGGACCAGCAGTATTTCGGGCTCGCGGCGAACACCTTTCATAACGGCGCCGGGCGAACGCTCAGGCGGCTGTCCACGGCGACGCCGCGGATCGACGTCCACACCCTGGGCGAAGATTTCTGCCTCGACGCTGCCGCGAGTTGGACGCTGCTGCGGGCGCTGCTCGTGGGCGGGTTGCTGCTCTCGGACGGCCCCGGCACCTATCGGCCCTCCGCCCGCTTCCGTGAGTACGCGCTCGCCGACCTGGTCATGCCGATGTCGCGCTTGCATGCCAAGGAGCTCCTCGCCAAAATGCGCGGCCTGGCCGCGCGCATCAACGCGAACTGGGGGCGGAATCCCTACCAGATAAGGATGATCCTCGTGTCGGGCAGCTACATGAGTCGGGCCGATCGTCTGCCCGAGCTGTCGCTGTGGCTGATCCTTCGCCGGCGACATGAACTGCGTACGCGGCGCTGGAATCACGGGCTCAGCAAGAGCGACGCCATGCGCCAGATCGCCTCGGCGATGAAGGAGCTCGACCAGCTCGTTTCCGTCCGTGTCGCGGCCGACAAACAGGCCGTGCCGCGACCATTCAGCGTCGCGTTCGAGGCGAACGACCGCTACGGAGAGCCGTCAGTCCATTCGTGGGATCGCTTCCGCTCATGGGGCGCGTCGATCAGCCGCCGGCTGTCGATGAAATGAGTGCTTCTGATTTCGCGCCGCTGCCGAGCTTGAATTGATCGGGAGTGGATTCCGCGGAAATTGACACGGCCTACTCGTTCGCAACCCCGTGCGGGACGTGCGCGGCGGCGACATGCTTCGCTGCCGACTCGACGTGCGTGCGCTGATCGTCGAAGAAGAAGTCCGCACCAAACGCGCGCAAGAACTCACCCTTGTCGAGCCCGCCGAGGAACAGTGCCTCGTCAATGCGGATGTTCCAGGCGCGTAAGGTTCGGATCACGCGCTCGTGCGCCGGCGCGCCGCGCGCGGTGACGAGCGCGGTGCGGATCGGGCTCTTGTCCTCCGGATAGTCCGACTGGATCTGGTGCAGCGCCGCCAGGAACTTCTTGAACGGTCCGCCGGGGAGCGGATCGCGCGCGGACTCGCTCTCGCGCCTGGCGAAGGCGTCGAGGCCACCCGACTGGTACACACGCTCCGCTTCATCGGAAAAGATGACCGCATCGCCGTCAAAGGCGATGCGGAGCTCGTCGGTTTCGTTCTTGTAAACGCTCGGGAAGATCGTCGCCGCAGCGTAGCCGTCGTCGAGGGCGCGCTTGACGTCCTCGGTGTCAGCGGACAGGAAGAGATGCGACCCGAACGCCGGCACATAGCGCGACGTCGGCTCACCCTTGGTAAACGCCGCGCGGCTGATGTCGAGCCCGTAATGCTTGATCGCGTTGAAGATGCGCAGCCCCGTATCCGCCGAGTTGCGCGAGAGCAGGATCACCTCGACGTACTGCTTGTCGGAAGAATTCCGGTTGAGACGCAGTAGCTTCTTCACCAGCGTGAACGCGGGACCCGGTGCGAGCAGCTCATCCTCGTGTTCGATCTGGTAGTGCTGGTATGCGTCGACACCCTGCTCGGTGAAGATGCGGTGGCTCTCGGTCAAGTCAAAGAGCGCTCGCGAGGAGATCGCTACCACCAGCTTGTCGGCGAGTGTCGGCTTGACCATGCTCCATCCTAGCGCCGGCGCGTGGCGATGGCTACGTCGGAGCGCAGAAAACCGGACCTTCTTCGATCCAGTTCGCCGCGCGCATGCGCGCGGCTTCACTTGGGTCGACGACGTAGCGATGGCGCGCGAGAGTCACGTCGCCATTGCCTGGCCAATAGAAACGCACAACGGGTGACGTCCCGTCAGGGCAAGCGCCCGTCGACGGGATCAGCATGCGAAAGACGAGACCTTCGTAGAGCCAGTACGGATTCGCCTGCACGATCGTGCACTCGTTTGCGAACGCGGTGTAGAAATGCGAATTCGGCCCGACGTTCGGCGTTCCGGTGAACCGACACACCGGAAGCGTGCGCGGCGCGGCGTTGTCGAGCGACCAGGCACGGAAGCTGTATCCCGTCCGTACCCATCCCGGCCCCGCGCCGCCGGCGTCGATGTACGCAGCCTCGGCCGCTGATGCGGTGAGGAAGTAATGGTTGACCGCCGGATCGTAGAACTCGATCACGTTGGCGTCCGGCGTCGGCGCCGCTGCGCCGATCCCGTCGATGGGAAGAATGGCGAGGTTGGCAAGCTCCGGCGCATCGACCACGAGACTCGCGGGCCGGTCGCCGAGCGAAGCCGGGATGAAGAAGAAGGTCCAAGTGCAGGAGGCGCCGGGCGCCAGCGGTTTGCCGGACGGGCAATTGCCCACCGCGTTGTAGTCGTACGCGGCGGGCCCGGTAATGACGTAGGCGCTCGGCGTAAGACTGGCCGGCCCACTATTGAAGAGCGTGACGACTAGGTCCGGCGACTGCGTGCCGACTTGCTGTGTACCGAAGACGAGCGCGGACGGCGAGAAAGAAAGCGAAGCGGTGCCCGCGCGCGCGTCGATGCCTCGGCCATAGAAGACCAGCAGATCGTCGGAGGTGCCGGTCGTGTTCGAAAGCCACAGCCCGCCCGAAGTCTGGCCGGTGGACATCGGCTCGAACATGACCGTGACTGAGCACGCGGCGCCTGGCGCGAGTGTCAATCCCGTCGCGCAGTTCGTGTTGACATGCCATGCGGGTCCCGTGGCCGGATCGATCACCACGTTGGTAAACGTCCACGGCTGGCTGCCGCAATTGCTTACCGTCACGCCCTGTGACGACAGGCTGCCGACGAACTGGTTGCCGAATAGCAGCGCGTCCTGGGAAAGACAAAAGCCCGCCTGCGCAGCCGCTGCCGACGCGAAAAGCAGACACGCCAGGGCGAGAAGGAGGCAGCGCATACCTACTTCATGCCGCGCGCCTCAAACCCTCGCCCAATTCCCCGAATACAGCGCGCACTTCTCCGATCGCCCAATCGATCTCCTCCTTCGTAATGACGAGGGGCGGCGCGAAGCGTACAACGGTGCCGTGCGTGTCCTTGGAAAGCAGCCCTCGCGCGAGCAGTCGATCGACCACCGTGCGCGCGGACGTGCGCCGCGGATCGATCTCGATGCCGACGAAAAGGCCTTTGCCGCGAACCTCGCGGATGAGCGGGCTCTTGATCGTTTTCAATTGGGCGAGCAGATGATCGCCCAGCTCACGCGAACGCTCGATGAGCTTTTCGTCGAAGAGCACCTCGAGCGCTTCGAGCGCCACCGCCGCGGCGAGCGGATTGCCGCCGAAGGTGCTGCCGTGATCGCCGGGACGGAAGACCTGCATGACTTCATTCGTCGCGACGAATGCTGAAACGGGGAGCAGGCCGCCCCCTAGCCCCTTGCCGAGCATCACGCCGTCCGGCCTGGCTCGCTCGTGCTCGCAGGCGAGAAACTTTCCTGTGCGGCCCATTCCGGTCTGGATCTCGTCGACCAGAAGTAACACGCGATGCTTGCGGCAGATGCGCGCGCACTCGGCGAGATAGCCCTTCGGCGGCACGACGATCCCGCCCTCGCCCTGGATAGGTTCGACCAGGAACGCCGCAGTGTTCGGTGTGATCGCCGCTTCGAGCGTCGCTGCGTCGCCGAACGGAATCAGCGGGAAGCCCGGCGCGAACGGACCGAAGCCGTCGCCATACTGTGGATCGGAGGAGAACCCGACGATGGTGATCGAACGCCCATGAAAGTTGTTCTCGCAGGCGATGATCTCCGCCTTGCCTTCGGGAATGCCCTTCACTCGATAGCCCCATTTGCGCGCCGCCTTGAGCCCGGTCTCGACCGCTTCGAGCCCGGTGTTCACCGGCAGCACGCGGTCGAGCCCGCAAAGCTCGGCGAGACGCTTCACCAGCAGCGGCAACTGATCGTTGTGGCAGGCGCGCGAAGTCATGGCGAGACGCTGCGCCTGCGCGATCAGCGTTCGCACGACGCGCGGATGCGAATGGCCGTGGCTAACCGCCGAGTAAGCGGAGAGCATGTCGAGATAGCGGCGACCGTGCTCGTCCCACAGCCATACGCCTTCGCCGTGCGCCATGACGACCGGCAGCGGCTCGTAGTTGTTCGCACCGTAGATGCGTTCGGTCTTGATCAGCGGCGAGGATGCGACGGGGCCGCGATCGGTTGTGCTCGGGATACCACGTCTCGATTTCATACTCTCTCTCCTTCGACTGCTCCGAGGGTCGCTCGTTCGTCAATGCCTTCGGCGCGCTGCTCCTTTTGGGAGCGCGCACCGTTCTGTGCTCAGGGAGAACCAACGGCGCTTTCCCGACTCGCGGTCGGGACGCGCGAATCAGGAGTGAAACCGGTGGCAACTTCGCCAAGACATGCCGCGATTTTACTCGCAATAGCATGTCGCGCCCACCCCTCGCCCGGAAGGTAAGGTGGTCAGACCGGCTTCAAGACCCGCTGCAGGAAATCGCGGGTGCGCTCGTGCTTCGGATCGGCGAGTAGCTGTTGCGGAGGACCCTCCTCGACGACGCGCCCGTGGTCGAGAAACAGCACTCGATGCGCGACCTCGGCGGCGAAATCCATCTCGTGCGTGACCACGGCCATGGTCATGCCCTCGCGGGCGAGGGTGAGCATCACCTTCAGCACTTCGCCCACGAGCTCGGGATCGAGCGCGGAGGTCGGCTCGTCGAAAAGAATGGCCTTGGGCTGCATCGCGAGCGCCCGCGCGATCGCGACACGTTGCTGCTGCCCGCCGGAGAGCTTCGCCGGGTAGGCCTCGAGCTTTTGCGCGAGCCCCACCTTCGCCAGCAGCGCGCTTGCCTGTCGATGCGCCTCGGGCCGCGGCACGCCTTGCACGTACACCGGTCCTTCCATCACGTTTTCGAGCGCGGTGCGATGCGGAAAGAGATTGAAGCGCTGAAACACCATGCCGACTTCGCTCCGGATCGCGTGAATGGAAGGCTGCTCGCGGTGCACTGCCTCGCCGTCGATCGAAACTTGGCCTTCGTCGTAGCTTTCGAGGCCGTTGATGCAGCGGAGCAGCGTGGACTTCCCCGACCCCGACGGTCCGATGATGCACACCACTTCGCCTTTCGCCACTTCGAGATTGACCCGATCGAGCACGCGGTGCTCGCCATAGGACTTCACGATGTCGCGCACCGAGATCATTTGCGTCCGAACTTGCGCTCGAGCCGGTGGGCGAAATAGGTGAGCGGCAGGCTCATCGCGAGATAGAGGAGCGCCACCAGCGTGAACACGGTCATGTTCTTGAAGGTCGAGGCCGCGATCAGCTGCCCGCCGCGCGTGAGCTCCGCCACCGTGATCGCGGAGGCGATCGATGAGTCCTTGAGCATCATGATCATCGTGTTGCCGTACGGAGGCAGGAACACGCGAATCGCCTGAGGAAGGATGACGCGGCGCATGACGAGCGCGGGCCGCATGCCGAGCGATTGCGCGGCCTCGATCTGTCCCGGATCGACAGCCTCGATGCCGGCGCGGAAATTCTCCGCCTGATACGCCGAATACGCGATGCCGAGCCCGATGAACCCGGCCTGGAATGCCGATAGCTGGATGCCGAGATCGGGCAGGACGAAATAGATGTAGAAGAGCTGCACCAGGATCGGGATGCCGCGGATCACGGTAATGATCGCGACCGCCGGCGCAGAAAGCGCGCGCGAGGGCGACAATCGCAACAGAGCCCACACGAAGCCAAGCAGCGTCGAAAGCACCAAGGCGGCGAGCATCAGCTCGACCGTGACAACACAGCCCTGCAGGAGGATCGGTAGGAAGTCGCGCGCGTCGCGGAGGAACGCCTGCATCTATCGCCCACGCGCGTCCTGGGAGCAGATAGCTGGCGCCGTTCGCAGTACGGCCTAGGGGCGCGTCTGCCCTGCTACTTCAGATTCCATTTGGCGAGAATCTTGTCCACCGTGCCGTTGGCGTTGAGTTTGGCGAGCGAAGCGTTGATCTTCTTCAGTAGCTCCTGATCGGTCTTGCGGACGCCGATGCCCACGCTGCCGGCCATCTTCGGCTCGTAGGTCGACACGAGCTTGGCCTTGAAATCAGGATTCTGCGCGAGCTGATACTTGAGGATCGGCGCGTCGCCGAAGCCGGCCTTGATGCGTCCAAGGCTCACGTCGCGCAGTATGTCGGCGAGCGAATCGTAGACCCTCACGTCCGCGAATTCGCCGTTCTTCTTGAGAAAGTCGACGTACACCGTACCCACCTGGGCGCCGACGATCTGACCTTTCACATCGGCGAGCGTCTTGTAGGGCGTGTTATCGCTCGCGCTTACGACCATGCCTTCGGGGTAGGGAAAGACGGGATCGGAGAAATCGATCACCTCCTTGCGCTGCGGGTTAATCAGCATGGCCGCCGAGATGATGTCGATCTTGTTGCTGGTGAGCGAAGGGACCAGCGCCGAGAACGGAGTCGCCTGCACGTTGACCTTGAACCCCGCGTCCTCGCCGATCGCGGTGATCAAGTCCACCATCGCGCCCTGGATGGTGTTGGTCTTGACGTCGAGGAAGGTGAAGGGGACGCCGGTCGGCGTGGAGCCCACGTTGTAGGTCGGCACCTGCGCCGGCGTGGCTGCGCCATATGCCAGCGAGGCGAGCGCCAGTGCGTGTCCCAAGGCGCGAAGCGAGCGATAGAGACTCATGTTCTCTCCTCCGGTCGGAATTCGAATCATGCGGCGATGCCCAGAGCGTCGCGCAGGCGATAGTACGCGATTCCCGCCTGCAGTGCGGGCTGCCGCAGCGCATGCAATGGAATCGGCTTGAGCGCGGCGGCGGGATACGCGAGCCTGTGACCGCCGATCAGCATGTCGCCCAGCACCAGCCCCATCGTCGTCGCCATCGCCACGCCGCGGCCGCAGTAACCGAGCACAGTCCACACGCCGGGAGCCAGCTCGGCGAGATGCGGCAGCCAGTCGCGCGTGATGCCAACTCGTCCATACCAGCGGTATGCCCACGGCACTCCGGCGAGCGCAGGGTACATGCGCGTGGCGACGCTGCGCAATGCGGCATAGACGCCTGGTGAAACCTTGTCTGTTGCCGATCCCCGCCCGCCCATGATGAAGCGGCCATCGCCGTCGAGCCGGAAATAGTAGAGGAGCTTCCGCGTGTCGGACGCCACCGTCCCTCCGGGAAGGATGGTCGCGCGGATGGCATCGGAAAGCGGCTCGGTCGCGGTCTGCACGCTGGTCACCGCGACTTGGTTCGTGACCAGCTCCGGCCACAGCGGGCCCGAGTACGCGTCGGTAGCCAGCACCAGCTGCCGCGCGCGCGCTTCGCCGCGCGGTGTCATCGCGGCCCATTCATCGCTGTGATGGACCATCTCGGTCACCGGCGTGCCTGTGTGAATGCGCGCACCGAGCTTGAGCGCCACTCGTGCAAGACCGCGTGCGTAGGCAAGCGGATGCAATGCGCCGCCGCGGCGGTCGAGCCAACCGGCGCGATAGTGATCGGTGCCCAGCAGTGACGCGAGCCGTTGCCCGGCCAGCAGCTCGACAGGCGCGCGCCGCGCAGCCCACTGCCGGCAGCGAGAGACGACCGTTCGCGCAGCGGCCGCTGAATGCGCCGGCTGTATCCATCCGCATTGCCGCGCTGAACATTCGATGCCGTGCTTCGCGATCAACGCGAACACGCGGTCGGCGGCGCCACCTGCGAGCCGCACCAGCGCTTCGCCGTGCTCGCGTCCGTAGCGAGCAACGAGATCATCGGGATCGTGCTTCAAGCCGGGAATCACTTGGCCGCCATTGCGGCCCGACGCGCCGTGACCGATCTCCTTCGCCTCCAGCACGATCACGCTGCGGCCCGCCTCGGCGAGCGCGAGCGCGCATGCGAGCCCGGTGTAGCCCGCACCGATGATCGCGAAATCCGCTTCGACGCGTTCCTCGAGTGATGTGGTCGCCGGCGCGTGCGGCGCGGTCGCAAGCCACAGCGAGCGTTGCTGATCGGGGCCGATCGTCGCCGCGGTCATTTTCCGAGGAGCGCGAGCAGCTTGTCGTGGATGCCGCCGAAGCCGCCGTTGCTCATGATGAGCAGATGGTCGCCGGGTTTCGCGGCCTTGGAGATCGACTGGATGAGCGCATCGAGCTCCGCTTCGACGTGCGCGCGGTTACCGAGCGGAGCGAGCCATGCCGCCGCGTCCCAGCTCAGGTTCGCCGCGTAGCAGAAGACAAGGTCCGCTTCCCCGAGGCTTCCGGCAAGCAAGTCCTTCATGGTGCCGAGCTTCATCGTGTTGGAGCGCGGCTCGAGCACCGCAATGATCCGCCCCTTTCCGACGACGCTGCGCAGACCCTCCAGCGTGGCGGCGATCGCCGTCGGATGGTGAGCGAAGTCGTCGTAGACCGCTACCCCGCCAGCTGTGCCGCGCAGCTCGAGCCTGCGCTTCACGCCGCGGAAGCTCGCCAGCGCCTCGAGGCTGTCGCGCACCGGCACGCTGACATGACGCGCGGCGGCGATCGCGGCCAGCGCGTTCAACTGGTTGTGCCTGCCCGGCAGGCTGAGCGACGGCAGTGCGCCGATTGCCGCGCCGCCGAACTTGATCGCGCCGTCCGGCGCGACGATCCAGTCCGCGGCCGAGCCCGCGTCAGTCGTAGCGCGGAAGCGCTCGACCTCGCTCCAGCATCCGCGGGCAAGCACACGCGCGAGGTTTTCGTCCGCGCCGTTCACGATCAAGCGCCCGCGATGCGGCACGGTGCGCACGAAGTGGTAGAACTGCGTCTCGATGGCGGCCAGATCAGGAAAGATGTCCGCGTGATCGAATTCGAGATTGTTGAGAATCGCCGTGCGCGGCCGGTAGTGGATGAACTTGGAGCGCTTGTCGAAGAAGGCGGTGTCGTACTCGTCGGCTTCGATCACGAAGAACGGCCCGTCGGTAAGCCGCGCAGAGATGCCGAAGTCGATCGGCACCCCGCCGATCAGGAAGCCGGGATCGAGTCCCGCGTGTTCGAGAATCCGCGCCAGCATCGCGCTCGCCGTGGTCTTGCCGTGGGTGCCGGCAACCGCGAGCACCCATTTGTCGCGCAGCACGTACTCGGCGAGCCATTGCGGACCCGATGCATAAGGGCGCCCGCTGTCGAGGATCGCCTCCACCAGCGGGTTGCCGCGCGAGAGCGCATTGCCGATCACGAACACGTCGGCCGTCTTCGCCACTGTGTCGAGCTGCCTTGCGTCGTAGCCTTCGATGAGCGCGACGCCGAGCGAGGCGAGCTGATCGCTCATCGGCGGATAGACGTTGGCATCGCAGCCGGTCACGGTGCAGCCCGCCGCGCGCGCGATCTCAGCGATTCCGCCCATGAAGGTGCCACAGATGCCGAGGATGTGAATGTGCATGATCTCGCGGGCCTGATTCACCCGGCCGACTCCAATGCCTGCATGTACGCCGCTTCGAGCGCCCGAGTATAGCGGTCGAAATCGGCGATCCCGGACCGGGGCAGCTGCTCCGCCATCGCGGCCGCGATCGAAGCCCGCCAGCCTGCTTCAGTGCCGAGGCGGCAAGCAATGGCCACATATTCCTCGTCGGTGCTCGCCGCGGTCTCGGTGACGCCGAGATGCGCAAGCAGGCTCCAGGTCATGCGCTCGGCGGCGCGCTCGCCCACGCGCGTCACTACGGGAAGGTGCATGTCGAGGGCCGCTGCCGTCGTGTCGCCACCGGTGTAGGGCATCGTATCGAGCACGACATCGATCAGGCGATAGCGGGCACGGTCGTCGGCATCGTTACGAGTGCATGGGATGAAAACGATCCGCTCGGCCGGGATGCCGAAGCTATGGAGCCTCCGGACGTAGAGCGGGCGTTCGCGCTCGCGGTGCGGCGAGAAGGCGAGAACGCCCTGCGGCACGCGCTCGAGTATTTCCCGCCACAATCTGAGACAGCGCGGCGAGAGCTTGACGAGGCTCACGAACACGCCGAAAACCACCGCCGCGCGATCGATGCCCAGTTCTTCGCGCGAGGGCGATTTCGCACTCGGCGCCACCCGGCGCACGGGCAGCACGCAAGTCGCGAGCTGCAGCGGACGCTCGATTTGATAGCGAGCCGCGTCGTCGAGATCGACCTGGTTGTCGGAGAGCTTGAAGTCGACCTGCTGGAGGCCCACCGGTCCGTGCGACCCGAGATGCGTGATGATCACGGGCGCGGGCTTGTGCAGCAGGATCCCGGGGCGCGACGACCCGGAGCGGCTCATGAGATCGATCAGCAGGTCGATCCCGTCCTCGGCGATTCTCTGCGCGGCCGCAGCGTTGTCCAGCTCGTCCAGTCGCGCGAAGGAATCGCAATGGCTGCGAAACGCCTCCGACAGCGAATCCTCCAGCTGCTGTTTTGAGAGCGAGTAGGCGTGTACGGCGAACCGGTCGCGATCGTGCCGGGACAGAACTTCGAGCATCAACCGTCCCATGACGTGATCGCGAAAATTGGCGGAGAGATATCCGATGCGCACTGGCGTCGAGGCCAGCCCGCGGCGCGCCGCCAGATCAGGCGCATTCAAACGCTCCTCCTGGCGCAGCGCATTGTAGCTGCGGTGCAGACGATATAGCGCCGCGCGCGGCACGTCGAAATACTCGGCCAGAGACAGCGTGCTGCCGGCGTAACGCCCCTCGCGTTTGCCGTACGGCCAATCGATCGCGAGCGGCAGATACTTGTCCTCGTATTCACTGCCCGGTGCGATGCGCGCCGACATGAGCCCTGCCGCCACGACTGCCGGCGACAACTTGGCGCGAGCTTCGAAAGCACGAAAATCCTCGAACGCTTCTTCGTAGCGGCGGAACATCAGCAAGTGGCTGCGCAGTGCCAGCCAGATCCGCTCGTCCTCCGGCGCAAGCAGGCGGGCGCGCTCGAGCGGCGGGATTGCCTCGGGCCAGCGAAGCAGCTGATCGAGTGCAACAGCGTGCTCGAAAAGCGCACTTGCCTCGTCGACGTCCGTCATGCTGCGACCCCCGCCATCGCGGCGCGCGTTGCGTATCGCCGCCATCCGAGCACGAACCACGTGTAAGCGAGCACCTGCAGTACCGCCACCAGGATGAACGCGATGCGCAAACCGCCAGCGGAGTCGATGCCCAACCAAGCCCTCGACAGATCGGCGACGACGCCAATGCCCCACTGCAGCGCGAAGCTCGTTGTGAACAGGATGAGGTTGAGCGCAGTGTTGGCGCGCGCCGTCAGCTCGCGAGGAAAACCCTGTCCGAGCAGCGTGAATCCAAGTACGTTCACCGCCGAGCCGAGCCCGTACAGCGTCCAGGCGAGTCGAGTCGAAGGCAGCGCATCGGCGATGATCAGTATCAGCATCACGAGGTGCAGAGCGAAGCCTGCGGCATAGATGTGCCGGGCACCGATCCCGCGCCGGCCGAGCGACGTGGCGAAAAAGCCCAGCCCGAAATAGCCGATGAGGATCACGATCCCGGCAAGCAGCAGATGCTCAGCGGCGATCCCGCGGCTGTAGCCGTTCACTTCCATCAGCCACGGCACGGACCAGAGGCCCTGGATCGCCATGAACGAGCCGGCGCTTATCGCGCCGATCGGTGTGATCCACCAGAAGCGCGCGTTGCGAAAGACGCTCATCACTCCCGCCCATTGTTCCGCGAAGCTTCCCGGCCGCGCCTGCGTGTCGGGCACGATCAGAAAGATCGCCAGCGCCGCGGCGAAGGTCGCCGCAGAGAGCATGACAAAGATCGCGCGCCACGATACGACCGACAACGCCGCCGCGAGCGGCGCGGTCGACGCGAGCGCCCCAATGCCGCCCGCCACCATCATCCAGCCCGAGAGCGAGGCCTGACGCTCGGGCGGATACCAGCTCGCGATGCCCTTGAGGGGCGCCATCAGACAGACAGAGACGCCCAGGCCGATCAGCGCACGCGCGACGACCAATCCGCTCAGATGCTCGCTCGCGGCGAAGGCGAGCGCGCCGCACCCGGCGATCGTCAGAAGAACGGGTTCGACGCGGCGTGGGCCGAAACGATCAAGCAAGATGCCGGCGGGCAGCTGCATCGCGGCGAAGGCGACGAAGTAGGCGCTCGTCAGGAGGCCGAGCGACGAGGCGCTCACGCCGAGGCTCGTGGAAAGCTCGGGCGAGATCACTGCATTGACCGTGCGGTACACATACGAAAGCAGATAGCCCGCGGCGAAGCAGAGATAGAGCGGAACGAAGCGCGGGGCAGTCACGGTGGGAGGAGGAGCGGCGGCGGCCGCTATTATCGCCGATCACCCGAGGCGCGGCGCCGAGCCTCGGCAGCCGCAAGCATAGCGTGTAGAATGCGCCGCTCCGCCGCAGCGAAATCCCCGAAGGATCCCATGCTCAGGACCTCGATTGCACCCGTGCTTTGCCTTTGCCGTCTCGCACTCGCCGCGGCGAGCATGTCTAGCATCGCCGCCGGATTGGACTATCCGCCGACGCCGAAGCAGCCGGTGAAAGACACGTATCACGGCGTCACCGTGACCGACGACTACCGCTGGCTGGAAGACGACGCCAGTTCCGAGGTCAAGCGCTGGGTCACCGAGCAGAACGCGTTCTCGCGCCGCTATCTCGACGCGGTGCGCGAGCGCCCGGCGATCGCGAAGGAGGTCGGTGAGCTCCTGCGCACCGCGCCCGTGCGCCGCTACGACTTCCACTATCGGGGCGGACGGCTCTTCGCGATGAAGCTGCAGCCGCCGAAGAACCAGCCGCTGCTCGTCGTGCTGCCGTCTTCGGGCGACGTGCGCGCTGAGCAGGTCATCATCGACCTCAACACGCTCGATCCGTCGGGGCGCACCGCGATCGACTTCTACGTCCCGTCGTACAACGGCAAGCGCGTCATCGTGTCGCTCTCCAAGAACGGCAGCGAGGCCGGCACGGCGTACGTCTACGATGTGGCGACGGGGAAACGCCTCGCGGATGAGATTCCCGGCGTGACCTACCCGACTGCAGGCGGCAGCGTGGAATGGGCGCCCGACGGCCGCGGTTTCTACTACACGCACTATCCGCAGGGCAACGAGCGTCCCGCCGAGGACCGTCACTTCTTCCAGCAGGTTTATTTTCATCGCCTCGGCAAGCCGGTCGCGAAGGACACCTACGTCATCGGCAAGTCGTTTCCGCGCATCGCGGAGATCGAGCTCAAGGGCAATCGCAATGGCACTTATCTTCTCGCGCTGGTGCGCAACGGCGATGGCGGCGAGATCGGTTATCACTTGCGCGGCCCCGACGGCAAATGGCGCGAAGTCGCGGGCTTCAAGGACGGGCTCAAGCATCTCGCATTCGGCGACGACGGCAGGCTCTACGGCATGAGCATCAAGGACGCTCCGCTGGGCCGCATCATCGCGATCCCTGTCCTCCAGCCGTCGCTCGCCAATGCACACGTGATCGTGGCGGAGACGAAGATTGTCGCCGAGAATGTGCAGCCTGCGCGATCGCGCCTGTATGTGACTTATCGCGACGGCGGTCCTTCGGTCGTAAAGACATTCACGCTCGCCGGCAAGCCGCTCGGCGGGCTTCCGACGCCTCCGGTGTCCGAGGTTTCCGTTTCGACGCGACTCGAACGCGATGACGTGCTGGTCACGACGATGAGCTACGTTGAGCCGCGCACGGTGTCGCGCTTTGATGCTCGCGCCAACCGGCTCGTGGCGACTCAACTGAACGGACGCTACCCGTTCAACCTCGACGACGCCGTGGTTGAGCGCGCCTTCGCGGTTTCGAAGGACGGCACGCGCGTGCCGGTGAGCATCGTTCATCGCAAAGACATGAAGCCCGACGGCAACAATCCGACGCTGCTCTACGGCTACGGCGGCTACGGCCTCAGCATGGCGCCGTGGTTCTCCCCGCTCATGCGGCTGTGGCTGGACTACGGCGGCGTGTACGCGGTCGCCAACGTGCGCGGCGGCGGGGAATACGGCGAGCCGTGGCATCTCGCCGGGAATCTCACGAAGAAGCAGAACGTGTTCGACGATTTTGCCGCGGCGCTCGAGATGCTCGTCGCGCGCAAGATCACCAGGGCCGAGCGCGTCGCGATCATGGGCGGCAGCAACGGCGGGCTCACCATGGGCGCCACGCTGGTACAGCATCCGCAGCTCGTGCGCGCGGTGGTGAGCGAAGTCGGCATTTATGATCCGCTGCGCTGGGAGCTGCAGCCCAACGGCGAGTTCAACACGACCGAATTCGGCTCGGTCAAGGATCCTGAGCAGTTTCGCGCCATGTACGCCTATTCGCCGTACAACAACGCGCGCGATGGTGTGGCCTATCCGTCGGTCCTGTTCACGACCGGCGACAACGACGGCCGCGTCGCACCCTACGAATCGCGCAAGATGACTGCGCGCCTGCAGGCCGCCTCTGCGTCGGCCAATCCTATCCTGCTGCGCACCGAAGCCGCCGCAGGACACGGCATCGGCACCGCGCTGTCGACGCGCATCGAGGAAGAGACTGACGTCTACTCGTTCCTCGTCGATCAGCTCGGGATGAAGCGCTTCGACTAGCGCAGCGCGCGCACCAGCGGTAGCACGACGCTGACCGTTACGCCCTCGGCGTCGGCGCGGTTCGCGGCAAGCGCGCGCCCGCCGTGGTGCTCGGCGATGAGCCGGACGATGTAAAGACCAAGGCCCAGGTGCGGCGTGGCGGCGCTTCGCTCCTCGCGCACCGACACCATCGAGTCGAAGAGCCGCGCTTCCATCCCGGCCGGCAGGCGCGGTCCTTCGTTCGACACCGCGAGCCGCACGGAAGCAACCTCGCGCTCCAGCTTGACTTCGATCGCCGTGCCGGGTCGAGCGAACTCGACGGCGTTGGCGATGAGCTTGTCGAACATCTGCGCGATCAACTCGGGCGCGCCGTCGAAGGGCACTGACCCCGAAGGCGATTCGAGCTCGATCTTCTGCTGCGGGTACGCTGCGCGATAGCCTTCGACGCAGCCGGCGACGACCTGCGCAAGGTCGAAGCGCTCCGGCTCGGCCTCGGCCAAGCTTGACTCGAGCCGCGTCGCTTCCGTCATTCGCGTGATGATGTGCGCCAGGCGATCGAGCCCTTCCTGCGCGCGCCCCATCACCACTCGCGCCTCCTCGGTGAGATTCTGCAGCGCGAGATTGTCGAGCGAGGAGCGCACGACCGCGATCGGCGTGCGCAGCTCATGCGACAGGCGACTCGCCATCGCCTCCTGATGACTCGCGTATTGCGCGAGCCGCGCGAGCGCGCTGGAGAAGCTCCGCGAGAGATCGCCGATCTCGTCGCCGGCTTGCGATCCCGCCAGTACGCCGCGCACGCGCCCGTGCGCGTCGATCGCGGCCTCCGCCTCGTCGCGCAAGCGACGGATGCGCGTCGATAGCCACGAGGCATACAACGTAAGCGCAACCGAACCGATGAGCAGCGCGGCGAGAACGATCGTGAAGAGCCGCGCAAAAGCGCGGTTGCGCTCGGCGAGCACCGCGTTGGTCGTCTGCTCGACGACGACCGCGCCCTTAACCTCGTCGCCGACCCAGATGGGATTCGCCGCTGCGACGATGATCGCCTTGCCGTCGGCGGTCGGGCGGCGATCGATGCTGAGAATGCCTGCGAGAGCACCGTCGACCTCGCGACCAGCCGGCATGTTCGGTTCTTCGCTGAAGTCTTCGCTCGGCGGCGGCAGGACCCGCGCGTAGAGGGGCTGCAGCGCAACGCGCTCGAGCCAAGCCCATCCGCGTGCCACTCTCGAGTCGCCTGCGATGCCCGCATCGACGGGCTGCGGATCAGCGCGCTTGAGGCTCCCGGCGCGCGCCACCACATTCTGCTCGCGATCGACCACCGAGATGCGCGCCGTCGTCCGTGAAAGGCCGCGGATGATCTGCTCGATCTCGGGCGAGAGCGCCCCTTCCTGAAACAGGCGCGGACGATCGTGCAGCGCGGTGGCCACGGCCTGCGCGGTCCCGGCGAGCGTGCGCTCCTGCGCGTCGCGCAGGAAGCGTTCGAGCTCGCGCACGTACTCGTAGCCAAGCCAGGGAATCGCCAGGAAAACCGTCAGCACCAGCAGCAGCTGCGCGCGAATGCCGAGCGTAACGCGCGGCCGGCTCATCGCTCCTCGGCGTTCCAGCGATACCCCATCCCGTACACGGTGGCGATGCAGTCGAAGTCCGGATCGAGCGCGAGAAACTTCTTGCGGATGCGCTTGATGTGCGAAGTGATCGTGCTGTCGTCGACGACGATCTTTGCGTCGCGCATCAGACTGTCGCGATCCTTGACGTGACCGGGGAAGCGCGCGAGCGCGTGCACCATCCAGAATTCAGTAAGCGTGAGCTCCACTTGCTTGTCTTTCCAGTGCGCGGAGAGGCGCTTGAGATCGAGCGCGAGCGCGCCGCGCTGCAGCGTTTCCTCCGACGCCTTCGGCGCGGTGGCGAGATCGCTGCGACGGAAGAGTGCCGCGATTCGCGCCGTTAGATGCGGCAGGCTCACGTCCTTGGTGACATAGTCGTCGGCTCCGAGGCGCAATCCCGCGACGATGTCGAAGTCCGAATCGCGCGCGGACAGAAAGATGATCGGCACGGTGGGCGAGAGCGCGCGCAGCTCGCGGCAAAGCGCGAAGCCGCCGTCGATGTCCTCGCCGAGCCCGATGTCGATGAGCGCGAGATCCGGCAGGCGCGTGCGAAACGCGGCAAGCGCATCCGGCCGATTGTCGTAAGCCGCAACCTCGTAGCCCTGCTTGCGAAGCACGTCGGAGTAATTGGCCCGGATAGCGGGCTCGTCCTCGACGATGGCGATGCGGCGGCTCATGTCAGCGTCTTGCTGCGCGGGATGCTGAGCGGACTATAGCTCAGGCGTGGCGCCTCAGGTGCGCTGCCACTTTTCCGCCACAATTCTTCGGCTGTTTGCCCGATTCGCATCCCTCGCGCGGCCACGCCGCGGATTTCAAATGCGATAGCGCGCCGCATGGGCGGCGGTTCTCCTCAAGGGAGGGCAGCATGCAACCCGTCGATCAACTTGCCGTGACCACGCTCGGTTTACGCGTCTGGCGCGACCTCGCGCTGCTCGCGGCGGAGGGCCTCGCGATCGGCGTGGTCGCGAGCACCATGTTCGCGCTCGCGGTGTTTGCAGTCGTGCGTTAAGGTCCTCCGCCGCCGAGAGGGGAGGACTTTCGGCCGGAACGAGCGAGCTAGCGCTCCACCCGCTTCGCCCGCTCCCCTGAGCTCCGGCCGAGTCTTCCCCTGTCGACGGCGTTTAGCAAACCCAACTCCACCCCCCCTTGAAGGCAGGAGGAGTCGGGTCCTTTGCTATCCTATCGACGATGAACGATCGCGCGCCGGCGATGCCGGACCTTCACGCTCGCAACGCGGTACGGGCGCTCGTCGCCTCGCAGATCCGCGAAGTCGCCAACGCGGGATTGGGCGAGCCCGACATCCTCGCCTTCTGGTTCGGCGAGCCGGACGAGGTAACGCCGGCGTATATCCGCGACGCGGCCGCCGCGTCGCTCGCCGCCGGCGAGACGTTCTACACCCTCAACTTCGGTATCCCCGAGCTGCGCGAGGCGATCGCGCAATACGTCTCCACGCTGCACCGTCCGATCGACGACAAGAAGGTCGCGGTCACCGCATCGGGCATGTCCGCGCTGATGCTGACGGTCGAGGCGCTGGTCAATCCCGGCGATCGCGTGGTGTGCGTGACACCGTTGTGGCCGAACCTCACCGAGATTCCGAAGATTCTCGGCGCGGAAGTCGTTCGCGTCGCCCTTCGATTCGGTCCCGCCGGCTGGGCGCTCGACCTCGATCGATTACTCGACGCCCTCGTTCCGGGAACCCGGGCGCTCATCGTGAATTCGCCGAACAATCCGACCGGCTGGACTCTCGAGCGCGAAGCGCAGGCCGCGATCCTTGCGCATTGCCGCCGGCACGGGATCTGGATCGTCGCCGATGACGTGTACGAGCGGCTGTACTACGACGGCGGCAGGAAAATGAAATGCGCTCCTTCGTTTCTCGATCTCGCCGCGCCGAATGATCGCCTGGTCAGCACCAACAGCTTCTCCAAGGCCTGGCTGATGACCGGCTGGCGCCTCGGGTGGATCGTGGCGCCGCCGGAGCTGATGCCCGATCTCGGCAAGCTGATCGAGTACAACACTTCGTGCTCGCCGGTATTCGTGCAGCGTGCAGGCGTGGTCGCGATCACGCAGGGCGAAGCGACGGTCGCGCATACCCTCGCACGCTTCCGCTCGGCACGCGACCTGCTGGTGCGGGAGCTGCGAGCGATCGAGGGCATCGAGATCGCCTCGCCTCGCGGCGCGATGTACGTCTTTTTCCGCGTCGCCGGCGTCGGCGACAGTCTCGATTTCTGCAAGCGCCTGGTGCGCGAAGCGCGGCTCGGCCTCGCGCCAGGGAGCGCCTTTGGTCCTGAAGGTCAGGGTTTCGTGCGCTGGTGTTTCGCGGCGAGCGAGGAGCGGCTCATCGAAGGCGTGCAACGGCTTCGGACCGGCTTAAGCGCCAGTGCGAGGCCTCGCCCTTAGCCGAGAAACTCGCACAACAACCGGTGAAAGTGATGCGTGCCGCGCTCGCGCGTGGGTGAGTAGCGTCCGCGCCGGTAGAAACGCGAGCGTACTCCGCGCTGCACGGCTTCGACCACCGCTTCGTCTTCCAACTCGACCTCATGCAGCGCCCCGCCGGCGCCCTGTCCGCGTTTCGCCTCATCGAGCACGTAAGCGCGAAACTCGACCCGCGTCCGATCGATCGCTTCCGGCACGACGCGATTGAGCGACAGCCCCCACGGATAGAAGTTGAGCATCAGGTTCGGAAAGATCCACCAGTAATACGCTGCGACACGGCGGCCGTGATCGAGCGCCCCTGGCGGCGGATCGAACGCAACCTCGTTCTCTCTGGCGAGCGCGAGCTGCAGGCTCGAATAGCGGAAGAGCTCGTGCTCGTAGGTCACGCAGTCGACGACTTTCGAAAGTCCCGGATGCACGAACGGGATGTGCAGTTCCTCGAGGAAATTCTCGACGTAGAGCGCCCAATGCGCGTGCACTGTGTAATCGCGCGATGACGCTGCATCCGGCACGAAGCGATCAATCTCCAGCCAGGCCAGGCGCTGCTTGATGTCACCGATGAATGCGTCGAGCGGCGCCGCCGGATCGATCGCGGTAAAGCCGTGCCCCGCCCACGTAGCGAACGGAACCTTCGGCAGATGGTCGTTCTGCGAGGGAAAGTTCTTCGCCTGCGCGAATTCCGGCATGAAGGTCATGCGTCCGGCGAGATCGAAGCGCCGCGAGTGGTAGCCGCAGCGGATCTGCTCCACGTCCTTTCGCGGCTCGCGCACCAGGATGTTGCCGCGGTGCGTGCATACATTGGACAGGCAGCGCAGCGTTCCCGCGAGATCGCGCGCGAGGAGGAGCGGCTCGTCGATCAGTCCGGGCAGCAGCGCGCGCGGCGAGAGCGAGCCGGGCTCCGTCACCTCTGCGAGATCGCCGATCCACTGCCAGCTCCGGGCGAAGATGCGTTCGCGCGCGAGTGCAAAGACTTCCTCGTCGCGATAAAACGCGCTTTCGATCGTGGACGCGATGCTGATATCGGCATCGACGGAGTGCATGGCGCGCTATTCTGTGTTGCGATTCTTCGCGAGTCAACGCGAGGCGGTCCCTTCGCCGCGCTGCGTTGCGTCAACGGGCTGCACGGAACGCTTGCCATCGACGGCGTCGAAGCGTTTAATCGAGCGGCGGGACTGACCGCGCCGGGCGAGCGAAAATGCGCATCGAACAATTCGTCGAGGAGAGCAACGGCATCTGCCGTTTCCGCTTCCGCGGCGAATGCGATCTGGTCGAGGCGACCGAGCTGGTGAGAAAAGCTCTTGCCTACTGCCGTGAACGAGCGATCGCAAAGCTGCTCGTCGATGGGACGGCCCTCACCGGAGTTCCCATCCCCTCGCTCATCGACCGCTTCCTTATGGTCGAAGAATGGGCGCACGAGGCGGGCGGAGTGATCGTCATGGTCCTCGTCGTGCAGCCGCAGTACATCCATCCGGAGAAATTCGGAGTCAAGGTCGCTCACGATTTCGGCCTCACGGCGAACGTGTTCCCCGGCGACGCCGAGGCCCTCGCGTGGCTGGCGCGGGTCTCGGCCGCGTAAAGTCTCACCCCGAGACAGGTCAGTTTTTCTCCTTGGCGCTCGCCGCCGATCGGGCGTAACGCGCCGTCGATCTCCTGCCTCGCTTCTGCCACGATTTGCCCCGGCTGCGCCGGATCCACAGCACATTGCTGCGGCTCGTGGCCTGGTGTAATTTGCAGCGCCGCTCACCAAGCCTCGACTCCCTTGAGAGAGGAAGAAGAAGAGTCCATGCCCCTGCTGAATCGCTTCATCGCCCGCGTTGCAGCGCTCGCTTTCGCATTTCACGCCGCGGGCGTCTCGGCGCAAACCGTCGAATTCTTTTCTCCGCAGGGAACGGTCAAGGGCGTGCGACAAGTCACTGCGCGCTTCTCCGCACCGATGGTGCCGTTCGGCGATCCGCGCGAGGTCGATCCTTTCGCGGTCGAATGCATCGAGAAGGGCAAGGGCCGTTGGGCCGACTCGAAGAACTGGGTGTACGACTTCGATCGCGATCTGCCGGCCGGCGTGCACTGCAGTTTCACGGTCAACCCGGGACTGGCCACGCTCGACGGCAAGCCGCTTGAAGGCGGGCAGCGATTCGAGTTCAGCACCGGCGGGCCGGCGATCGTGCGCAGCCTTCCCTACGAAGGAGCGCAGATCGACGAGAACCAGATCTTCATCCTGGGGCTCGACGCTCCGGCAAAACCTGAGACGATCACGCAGCACGCGTACTGCGTCGCCAGCGGAGTGAACGAGCGCATAGGCGTGCGGCTGGTAACCGGCGAAGAGCGCAAAACGATTCTCGACAGCCGCAAGTCCTTCGCTGCGAGCTACCTGCGCTTCATCTTCATCGACTCGGGACAGGGACGCACGCTCGGCAGCTTTCTTTTCCGCCTGCCGGTGACCGGAAGCGACGACGAGAAATTCGCGCGGCTGCGCGACGCGCCCGACTCGCCGCTCGTGACGCTCGCCTGTGCGCGGACATTCCCCTCCGATGTCGAGACAAAGCTCGTCTGGGGCAAGGGTGTCGAATCGACGAGCGGTGTGGCTACGACCGCCGATCAGGCGCTCGCCTGGAGAGTGCGGCCGACATTTCGTGCTTCGTTCTCCTGCGAGCGTGTGAACAAGGAGGCGCAATGCATTCCGATCCTGCCGCTCACGCTTTCGTTCAGCGCGCCGATCGCACCGCGCGATGCGGCTCGAATCAGGCTTGTCGGCGCGAACGGCAAGAGCTATGCGGCGAAGATTCCCAAATCGTCCGACGACGACACGATCATGAGCGTGACCTTCGGACCCGGGTTGCCGGAGCAGCACAGCTTCCGCATCGAACTGCCAGAGGGGCTGAAGGACGACGCCGGCCGACCGCTCGCCAATGCGTCGAGTTTTCCGCTGCGAGTGCGCACCGACGAGAATCCTCCGCTCGCGAAATTTCCGGCAGGCTTCGGGATTCTGGAGCGCTTTCTACCCGGTAAGTCGACGCCGCTGCTGCCGGTGACAATGCGCAATGTTGAGGCGCTCGTTGCCGGCGAAGTGGGGACGATCGGAAAGCTGACGCCCCGTGACGGTCACGACACGGCCATCCCCGGCCAGCTCGCGCGCGTCGCGTCCGGCGACGATATGAAGATCATCGAGTGGTTTATGCGCCTCGAAAAAGGTGAAGAGGTGAGGCGCGAGTACGATCAGAAGACCGAGCGCTGGATCACCAAGTACGACGGCCACGCGCAGTCGATCTTCAGCGCTGGCGACGCGCACCAGGCGATCTCGGTTCCGAAGCCCAGCGGGCGCAAGGCGTTCGAGGTCGTCGGCATTCCGCTCGAGGGGCCTGGCTTCTACACCGTGGAGCTGGCAAGCCCGAAGCTCGGCGCAGCGCTCTTCGGCCAGCGCGGAACCTACTACGTGCGCACCGCGACGCTGGTCACCAATCTCTCAGCGCATTTCAAGCTTGGCCGCGAGTCTTCGCTCGTCTGGGTGACGCGGCTCGACAACGGCAAGCCGGTCGCGAACGCGCGCGTGGCCGTGCGCGATTGCGACGGCAACGTCTACTGGCAGGGCCGCAGCGATGCTTCGGGCATCGCGCGCGTCGACGCCGAGCTGCCCGACCGCGAAGGACTTCCCTCATGCAGCTGGCGGCGCGACGGGCGCCGTGAGTATTTCGTCACGGCGCGCGTAGGCGACGACGTGACCTTCGCCTTCTCCGACTGGGGCGAAGGCATCAGCCCGTGGCGATTCAACGTTCCGACCGGGAGCTACAGCGGACCCTACGTCGCGCACGCGGTGCTCGACCGACCGCTCTTCCGTGCCGGCGAAACCGTGTCGATGAAGCTTTTCGTACGCAAGCAGGCTGGCACCGGATTCGCGAACGTCTCGAGCGCCGCGCTGGGCGACACACTCACGATCACGCACCAGGGATCGGAGCGCGAATATGCGACACCGGTCAAGTGGTCCGCGGCGAGCGGAGAAGCGAGCTTCGTCATCCCGAAAGACGCGCCGCTCGGCAGCTATCAGATCACCATGCAGGACTCGCTACCTTCGCATTCGCGCCATAGCAACACGCGCATGCTGGGCAGTTTCCGTGTCGAGCAGTTCCGCGTCCCGCTCATGCGTGCGCGGCTGCAACCGGTCGGCACGCCGCTCGTGAATCCCGCTGACGTGCGCATCGATCTGCAGGTCAGCTATCTCTCCGGCGGCGGGGCGGGCGGATTGCCTGTGAAGCTGCGCACGCAATTGCAGAGCAAGACGGTCTCGTTTCCAGACTACGACGACGTCGTCTTCGCCGCGGGCGACGTGAAGGAAGGGAAGGATGAGCAGGGAGATTACGCGATGCGCTTCGGCGATTATGTCTTCGCCGACGCGGACTTCGATGCCGAGGATGAGGACGCCGCACCCAAGCCGGCGCATAAAGGAGCGAGCGAGCTGCCGCTCGCGCTCGACGCCGCCGGGGGTGCGCGCGCGACGGTGAAGGACATCGGACCAAGCGAGCAAGCCCGCGATCTCGTCGCCGAGCTGGAGTACCGCGATCCAAACGGCGAAACGCTGACGGCGGCGACGCGCGTCGCAGTCTGGCCGTCGAAGGTCGTGCTCGGCATCAAGCCGGACTCGTGGGTCGCCGCGAAAGACAAGCTCAAGTTCACGGTCATCGCGCTCGATCTGCGCGGACAGCCGCTCGCGGGGATCAAGCTGCGGACGGACGCGTTCAAACGCGAAACCTACTCGCATCGGCGGCGTTTGATCGGCGGCTTCTACGCCTACGAGCACGGCAGCGAGACCACCCGCGTCGGCGAGCTTTGCGCCGGCGAAACGGATTCGCACGGTCTCTTGATCTGCGAGGTGACGCCGCCCGCGTCCGGCAACGTGATCCTGCGTGCCAAGACCAACGATTCCGACGGCAATCGCTCAGTCACGCGCGCGGACGCGTGGGTCGCAACCGGCGACGACTGGTGGTATCCGGCGTCCGACAACGATCGCATCGATCTGCTGCCGGAGAAAAAGCGATACGAGCCCGGCGAGACTGCGCGCTTCCAGGTGCGCACGCCGTTCAAGGAGGCGACAGCGCTGGTGACGGTCGAGCGCGAAGGCGTGCTCGAATCCTTCGTCGTGCCGGTGAATCGCAACGAGCCGGTGATCGAAGTCCCGATCAAGGGCAACTATGCACCGAACGTTTTCGTTTCCGCGCTGCTGGTGCGCGGGCGCATCGCGGGCGCCGCGCCGACCGCGCTCGTCGATCTCGCAAAGCCTTCGTTCAAGATGGGGCTCGCCGAGCTTCGCGTCGGCTGGTCGGCGCACGAATTGAAGGTGAAAGTCACACCGGAGCGCGAAGCCTATCGCGTCCGCCAGAAGGCGAAGGTCGAGATCGCGGTGCGCAGGGCGGACGGCAGCGCGCCGCCCGCCGGGAGCGAGATCGCGCTCGCTGCCGTCGATGAGGGACTGCTTGAACTGCTGCCGAACGACACCTGGAACCTGCTCGAAGCGATGATGACGCGGCGCGGAGAGGAAGTGGAGACCTCGACCGCGCAGATGCAGGTGATCGGCAAGCGCCACTTCGGTCGCAAGGCGATCGCCGCCGGCGGTGGCGGCGGGCGTTCTTCCGCGCGCGAATTGTTCGACACGCTGCTGCTTTGGAAGGCGCGCGTTGCGCTCGACACTGAAGGCAACGCTAGCGTTGAAGTCCCACTCAACGATTCGCTGACCAGCTTTCGCATCGTCGCGGTGGCGAGCGGCGGCGCGGCGCTCTTCGGCACGGGTAGCGCTTCGCTGCGCTCCACGCAGGACTTGATGCTGCTCTCGGGACTACCGCCGCTGGTGCGCGAAGGCGACAAGTTCCGCGCGATCTTCACGCTGCGCAACGCGTCGGAGCGGAAGATCGAAGCGACGCTCTCGGCGCGCGTGTCGACGTCGGGCAAACCCTTCCCCGGGCTCGAAGCGAGGCAAGTCACGCTCGCGCCCGGCGAGGCGCGCGAGATCGCGTGGGAGCTCGGCGTTCCAATCGATGTCGTGAAGCTCGATTGGCAGATCGAGGCTGCTGAACGTTCCGAAGGCGCCGACGCCGCGCACGACTTGCTGAAGATCGCGCAGAAAGTCGTTCCCGCCGTTCCCGAGCGCACTTTCCAGGCGACGATCTTCCAGCTCGAAGCCTCGCAGGACACGCCCTTGCAGCGCCCCTCAGACGCGATTCCTGGACGCGGCGGCGTCAACGTGCGCATGCAGGCGAAGCTCGCCGGCGACCTCCCAGGCGTGCGCGAATACCTCTCCCGTTATCCGTACACCTGCTACGAGCAGCGCGTCTCGGTCGCGGTCGGCTTGCGGGACCGCTTCATGTGGGACGTCACGATGGGCACGCTGCCCGAATATCTCGACGCCGACGGCCTGGTCAAGTTCTGGCCGATCCTGCGCTACGGCGACGACACGCTCACTGCATACGTGCTCACGATCGCCGACGAAACCGAGTGGACCATCCCGGAAGATCTCCGGGCACGCATGGAGCGAGCGCTGGTCGGTTTCGTTGAGGGACGGGTCGTGCGCTATTCGGCGCTGCCGACCGCCGATCTCTCGATCCGGAAGGTCGCCGCGCTGGAAGCGCTTTCGCGACGCAAGCAGCCGATCGATGCTCGCTGGCTGGACAGCATCGCTATCGAGCCCAACCTCTGGCCCACCTCGGCGGTGATCGACTGGTATCTCATCCTGAAGCGCACGCCGAAGCTCGCCAAGCGCGATGAGCGCTTGAGCGAAGCCGAGCAAATCCTGCGCTCGCGATTGAACTTCCAGGGCACATCGATGGGCTTCTCCACCGAGAAGGCCGACGCGTTGTGGTGGCTGATGATCTCCGCCGATCGAAACGCGAACCGGCTCGTGCTCGCGCTGATAGACGAGCCGAAGTGGCGCGAGGACATGCCGCGCATGGTTCGCGGCGCGCTGGGACGGATGCAGCGCGGCCGCTGGAACAATACGGTGGCCAACGCCTGGGGCGTGCTGGCAATGGAAAGATTCTCGGAGGCATTCGAATCGACGCCGGTCGCAGGCACGACGACGGCTACACTCGCCGCGGAGCGCTTCGCACACGCCTGGCGGCCCGACGACGAGATCAAGCTATTCGAGAAGAAGCTGCCGTGGCCGCCACAGCGCGAAACGCTCTCCGTTCGGCAGGAAGGAGCCGGCAAGCCGTGGGTGACGCTGCAGAGCATTGCCGCGCTGCCGCTGAAGGAGCCTTTTTCTTCCGGCTACAAGCTCGTGCGCGAAGTGACCCCGGTGCAGCAACAGGTGAAAGGCAAATGGAGCCGCGGCGATGTCGCGCGCGTGCATCTCGAAGTCGAGGCGCAGTCGGACATGACCTGGGTCGTGGTCGACGACCCGATCCCTGCCGGCAGCACCGTGCTCGGCCGCGGGCTCGGCGGGGATTCAACGCTGCTCGCTCAGGGCGAAAAGAAGCAGGGCACGGTGTGGCCCGCGTACGAGGAACGAACCTTCGAAGGCTTCCGCGCCTACTACCGCTTCGTGCCGAAAGGAAAATTCATCGTCGAGTACACGGTGCGGCTCAACAATCCCGGGACCTTCCACCTGCCCGCGACGCACGTCGAGGCGATGTATGCGCCGGAGATGCTGGGCGAGTATCCGAATCCGGACTGGGCGGTGGCGCCATGAGAGCCCTGGCGTTCGTCGCCCTGCTCGCTTGCGCATCAGCGCGAGCCGAAGCGCCCTCGTTCGCCGACGTCAAGGCCTCGTTCACGACTTCGGAAGCCATCCTGCTCGACCGTCACGGCACTCCGCTCTCGGAAATCCGAGCCGACACGCACGCGCGCCGACTCGACTGGGTCGCGCTCGAGGACATCTCGACCGCGCTCGCGGCCACGCTCGTCGCTGCAGAAGACAAGCGCTTCTACGACCACCGCGGCGTCGACTGGCCGGGCCTCGCCGGCGCAGCGTGGGACAGCCTGTGGCGCAGCGTCGACGGAAGACGCCCGCGCGGCGGGTCGACCATAACGATGCAGCTCGCAGCCTTTCTCGATCCCTCGCTCGCGGCGAATGCCAATGCGCGCTCGCTTGGGCAGAAATGGGATCAGCTCGAAGCGGCGCTCGCGATCGAAAGGAAATGGACCAAGCCTCAGATCCTCGAGGCCTATCTCAACCTCGCATCGTATCGCGGCGAGATCGTGGGGCTGGATGCCGCGGCGCACGCGCTCTTCGGCAAAACAGCCTCAGGGATCGATGCGCGCGAAGCGGCGATCCTCGTCGCGCTTCTCCGTGCACCCAGTGCACCGCCGGCTGCGGTAGCGCAGCGTGCCTGCGTGGTCGCCCTGCAATCCGAGCCCGGTGCGAGCTGCGAGGAAGTGCGGGCGATGACCAGCATCGCACTTGCCGGGCCGTATCTGCGGCCGCGCTGGAACGACGCGCCGCATGTAGCGGGAAAGCTCTTGACCAAACCGGGGGAGCGCCTGCGGAGTACGCTCGACGCCGACCTGCAACGTTTCGCGGCCGCCACGCTGCGCGAGCATCTCGCCGAGCTCGCGTCGCGTGGCGTGGGCGACGGCGCACTTGTCGTCCTCGACAACGCGAGCGGAGAAGTGCTCGCCTACGTCGGCAGCAGCGGAGAGCTGTCGGCGGCGGCGCAGGTCGACGGTGTCACGGCGAAGCGCCAGGCCGGTTCGACGCTCAAGCCGTTCCTCTACGCACTCGCGATCGACCAACGCCTGCTCACCGCAGCCTCGCTCGTCGACGACAGCCCGTTCGCGATCGCCACGGAGCGCGGCATGTACGTGCCGCAGAATTACGATCGCGACTTCAAGGGGCTGGTGAGCGTGCGTACAGCGCTCGCCAGCTCGCTCAACGTGCCCGCCGTGCGCACGCTGGAAGTCGTCGGGCTGGAACGCTTCCACGATGCGCTCAGACGCCTCGGATTCGACACGCTCACCGAGAGTGACGATTACTACGGCGCCTCGCTCGCGCTTGGCGGCGCCGACGTGACGCTGCTCGCGCTCACCAACGCCTATCGCGCGCTCGCCAACGGGGGCGAATGGAGCGCTTCGCGCTTCCTCTCATCGAAGAACGCTGCGGCACCGCGCCGCATCTACGGTCGTGAGGCTGCGTTCGTCGTGGCCGACATCCTATCCGATCGCGGCGCGCGCGCTATCACCTTCGGACTGGAGAATCCGCTCGCCACCCGTGTGTGGAGTGCCGTCAAGACCGGCACGAGCAAGGACATGCGCGACAACTGGTGCGTAGGCTTCACTTCTCGCTACACGGTCGGCGTGTGGGTCGGAAACTTCTCCGGCGCGCCGATGCACGACGTCTCCGGCGTCACCGGCGCCGCGCCGATCTGGCGCGATATCGTTCATCGCCTCCATCGCGTCGATCCTTCGCCGCCGCCGTGGCCTCCGGGCGGAGTGTCGCGGAGCAACGTCGTCTTCGAGCCCGATGTCGAGCCCGCGCGCGGCGAATGGTTCCTGCGCGGAACCGATACCGAAGTCGTGCACGGTCTCGCCGACGCATCGGCGATCGCCGCAGCGAGCCCGCGCATCCGCTATCCGGCCGAGGATGCGATCATCGCGCTCGATCCGGACATCCCAGATGGCGCCGAGCGCATCGTCTTCGAGGCGAGCCCTGCGCTGCCGAGCCTGCGCTGGCGCCTCGACGATGCCCTGCTCGCGGGGGTCGGCGGCCGGGCGGACTGGCGGCCGGTGGCAGGACGTCATCTGCTCGTCCTCAAAGACGAGGAAGGGCGCCTGCTGTCGAGCGTAGGCTTCGAGGTGCGCGGTCATCTCTCGACCGCGTCGAAGTGAAACTTCGCCGGCATCCGGGCAAGTAATCAGCGCGCGCGGATCATCGCCCACGCGACCTGCGCGACGAGCGCGACCGCGATCGCCGCCAAGACCTTGCGCAACAATCCGCGATAAGTTTCGCCGCTGATGCGAGATTGCAGGCGCAGACCAGCCCACACTGCGGCAGCGGCGAGCGGAATCAGCGGCAGCGAAGCGTAGAGCAGCTTCTGGCTCATCGCGTCGGCGACGCCGAGCGCGAGCGCCTGCACGCTTTTACCCGCGATGAAGCAAAGGTTCAGCGTCTGCGTGAGCGCGATCGGCGTCAGCTCCAGGGTCATGAGATAGATCACGAGCGGCGGCATGGCGACGTTGACGGCGCCGGAGAGCACCCCCGCGGTGAGGCCGAAGAGGCAGGCGGCAAGCTGCGGCCGGCGCTTCGACCACGACCAGTCGAGCGCGCGCAAGCGGTCCTGCAGCAGGAACACGACGATCATCAGCGCGAGCACGATCTGCAGCGGCTCGTGCGGAACGGTCAGCAGCAGGCGCGAGCCGACGAGCGTTCCGGCGACGACCCATAGCGCGAGCGGCCAGTACTTCCCGATGCTCTCGCGCCAGTTCCCGCCGCGCAGGATGCTGATCATGTTGACGGCGACGTTGGGAAGCACGGTCAGCAGCACCGCCGTCTTGATGTCGACCAGCAGGGCGACGAGCGGCGTGGAGACGAGCGGAAAGCCGAAGCCGATCGTGCCGTGGGCGAGACCGGCGATCACGATGATCGCGATCACCGCGGCGATCGTCGCCGGCGAGAAGAGCTGATCGAGGCCGAAGCTCAGGGCCAGCTCAGGTGAGCGGCAGCATCACCGCCGACTTGAACGCGCTCCGCTGCGAGAGCGCATCGAACCAGCGCTGCACGTTGGGACGCGCGGGGCGCTCGATCGGCAGCGCCATCCAGCGCCAGATCGCGCAGCCGAGCGGAATGTCACCCATGGTGAAGACATCGCCCGCGACGAAAGCGCGCGACGCCAGGTAGTAATCGAGGATCCCCAGCAGGTCGGCGGTCTTCAGGCGCGATTCCTCGATCGCGCGGGCGTCGCGCTGCTCGGGCGGCGTGCGGATGAGCCCAAAGAACACCGGCCGGAGCGCCGGCCAGAGCGTTGTTTGTTGCCAGTCCATCCAGCGGTCAGCGTCGGCGCGCGTCGCGAGATCGTCGGGCCAGAGCCCGCCTGCTCCGTACTTCGCCGCCAGGTAGCGGACGACAGCGTTCGATTCCCAGAGCACGACGCCGTCGTCATCGATGGTCGGCACGAGACGGTTCGGATTGATGCTGCGATATTCGGGCGTGTTCACGACGCCGAAGGCGCCGCCGGCTTCCTTGCGCTCGTATTCGAGGCCGATCTCCTCGCAGCACCACAGCACCTTCTGCACATTGACCGAATTCTTCCTGCCCCAGACGACCAGCATCCTTCGTCTCCCCGGAAATGAGAGTTCGCCTGCTCGGAGTTGCGAAACCGTGGAACTAAAGCGCCTCAATCGCGGCGTTTGCGGCGAACGCGGGCGATGCGCTGGTGAGGATCATGGCAGGAGCGAGAGCGAGCGCAGGAAGAGCCGCCACTGATCGAGCAGACCTTGCTGCGCGTCGCGCACAGCGCGCTCGTAGACGCCCCGATCCAGCTCGCCCTCGAAGTTCTCCGACGTTAGTCGGCCGTCCTCGTAGCGTGTGTGCTTCGCTCGCAGCTTCGCCGTGCGGCCGGTCGTCGAGATCTCCGTGAAGGAATAGCGGAAGCTCATGAACGAAGCGCCGCCCGCGACGGGCTCCACGACGGCGGGGAGCGTGCTTTCCGCTTTGCGCAGCGCTCGCTTGCCGGCCTTGACGGGAACTTGTTTCATCGAACACCTCCAAGCATTCGATTTTACGCTCTCTTGAAACGTCTCGCTCCCGCGGCGAGAATAGCTCTCATGAGCCTCCGGTCGTTGGACAGGAAGAAGCCCGTTCGGCAGCAGGTCAGCGCCGCGGAATGGGCAAAGCGCGTAGACCTCGCTGCTTGCTATCGCCTGGTCGACCTGTACGGCATGTCGGAAATGTCGGCCAATCACATCAGCACGCGCGTTCCGGGCGAAGACAATGCCTTCCTCATCAACCCCCACGGGATGCTCTACGAGCAGATGCACGCCTCCTGCTTCATCAAGCTCGATCTCGATGGAAATATCCTCTTCAATCCGACCGACTACGAGATCAACAAGGCGGGCTACGTCGTGCACAGCTGCATCCATGCTGCGCGCCACGAAGTCGACTGCGTGATCCACACGCACACCATCGCCGGAATGGCGGTGTCGGCGATGTCATGCGGATTGCTCCCGATCGCCCAGACCTCGATGCGTTTCGCGAAGATCGCTTACCACGATTACGAAGGTGTCGCGCTCAATCTGGAGGAACAGGAGCGCCTGGTCCGCGATCTAGGCATGCACGAAGGCATGATCCTCAGAAACCACGGGCTGCTCACGGTCGGCGCGAGCATTCCCGAGGCGTTCAACAGCATGTTCCGCCTCGAGCGCGCCTGCCAGGTGCAGGTGGCGGCACTCTCCTGCAAGGTCGAGCTGAAACTTCCGCCGGACGAGATCGTGATCGAGTCATGGCGGCTGTATCAACCCGGCGTGCGCCGCCGCTTCGGCGTGCTCGAATGGCCGGCGCTGCTCGCGAAGCTCGACAAGCTCGATCCGTCGTTTCGCGAATGACGCTCGTTCGAGCCTTCGCTTCGCTCCTGCTCGCGGTCGGCGTTACGAGCGCTGCCGCGCAGACCGATTACCCGATGAAACCGATCACCATCACCGTCGGATTCACCGCCGGCGGCAGCACGGACATCGTCACGCGCCTCATCGCCGATGAGATGCGCAAGAGCTGGGGGCAGCCGGTCGTGGTCGAGAACCGCCCGGGCGCCGGAGGCAACATCGGCGCGGCGGTGGTCGCCAAAGCAAAGGCTGACGGCTACACGCTGCTGGTGGGCTCGGTTGGCCCGCTCGCCATCAACGCGTCGTTGTACGCGAACATGCCGTACGACAATCTGAAGGATTTCACGCCGGTTTCGCTCATCGTGCACGTGCCGAACATGCTGGTCGTGAATCCCGACGCGATGCCCGTGCAATCGTTTGCGGAGTTCCTGGCGCTGGTCAAGGCGAATCCCGGCAAGTATTTCTTCGCGTCGACGGGAACGGGCACCTCCTCGCATCTTTCGGGCGAGTTGCTAAAGACCATGGCGGGGCTCGACGCGACGCACGTGCCGTACAAGGGCGCGGTGGCGTTGAACGATCTCCTCGCAGGCAAGCAGGTGCATTTCATGTTCGCGACGATCCCGTCGGTAATCGAGTTTGTGCGCGCCGGCCGCCTTCGCGCGCTGGCCGTCACGAGCAAGACCCGGTCCGCGGCGGTGCCGGACATTCCGACCGTTGCCGAGCTAGGCTATCCGGAATTCGAAGCATCGTCGTGGTTCGGCCTGCTAGGCCCTGCTGAGATGCCCCGCGATATCGTGCTCAAGCTGCAGAGCGAGGTCGTGCGCGCCTTGAAGATTCCGGAGCTTCGCGCCAAGCTCGTGAAGCTCGGCGCAGATCCTGCGGGGAGCACGCCGGAGGAATTCGCGGCCTACATGCGCTCCGAGACGGCGAAGTGGGCGAAGGTCGTCAAGGCGTCGGGCGCGACAGCGGAGTGACCGGATGCGACCGGAGCCCTGGAAAAAACTCTTCTTCCCGAATGTCAACAGCGCGCCGGGAAGCTAAGCCGCCCTTCGACGTGGCGGTCGTCGGCGCCGGCAACGCGGGGCTGTGCGCCGCGCTCTCGGCGCGCGAGCGCGGAGCGAGGGTGCTCGTGCTCGAAGCCGCGCCTGAAGCCGAGCGCGGCGGGAATTCGCGCTTCACCGCGGGAGCGATGCGCGTTGTCTACCGCGGCGTCGACGATCTGCGCGCGCTGATGCCGGACCTGACCGAGGACGAGATCGCACGCACCGATTTCGGCGCCTACGCCGAGAGCGATTTTCTCGACGATCTCGGGCGCGTCACCGAATATCGCAGCGATCCCGAGCTCTCCGAGCTACTGGTCAAGCGCAGCTTCGACACGCTGCGCTGGATGCGGGAGAAGGGCGTGCGCTTCGCGCCGATGTACGGCCGTCAGGCGTTCAAGTCGGGGGATCGCATGCGCTTCTGGGGCGGCCTCACCGTGGAAGCCTGGGGGGGAGGACCGGGCCTCGTCGACAACCTCACGCGGGCCGCGCAACGCGAGGGCGCGGAAATCTGGTACGGAGCGCGCGCGACGCGCCTTCTCGCCGACGACGAAGGCGTGCACGGACTCGAATTGCGCCGCGGCGGCACGACGCAACGCGTCGCGGCAAAAGCGGTCGTGCTCGCCTCGGGCGGATTCGAGGCGAACGCGGAATGGCGCACGCGCTATCTCGGGCCCGGATGGGATCTGGCGAAGGTACGCGGCACGCGCTTCAACACCGGCGCCGGCATCGCGATGGCGATCGAGATCGGCGCCTCGCCCTGCGGCAACTGGTCCGGCTGTCACGCGGTCGGCTGGGACCGCAACGCGCCGGAGTTCGGCGATCTCGAAGTCGGCGACGGCTTCCAGAAGCACAGTTATCCCTTCGGGATCATGATCAACGCGACCGGGAAACGCTTCGTCGACGAGGGCGCCGATTTCCGGAACTACACCTATGCGAAGTACGGGCGCGTGATCCTCGCGCAGCCGCAGCAGTTCGCGTGGCAGGTTTTCGACTCCAAGGTGACGCATCTCCTGCGCGACGAATACCGGATCCGGCAGGTAACGAAGGTTCGCGCCGGCACGATGGAGGAGCTGGCGGCGAAGCTCGACGACGTCGATGCCAAAGAGTTTCTCAGGGAAGTCGCGGCGTACAACGCGGCCGTGCGCAAGGACATACCCTTCGATCCCACCGTGCGCGACGGCCGGCACACGGAAGGCCTTGCGATAAACAAGAGCAACTGGGCCAATGCGATCGACACGCCGCCGTTCGAAGCCTACTCGGTGACCTGCGGCATCACGTTCACGTTCGGCGGATTGCGCATCGATACGAGCGCGGCCGTGCAGAGTGTCGACGGCGGTCCGATCGCTGGCCTCTTCGCGGCGGGCGAGCTGGTCGGCGGTCTTTTCTACTTCAATTATCCCGGCGGCTCGGGGCTCACCTCCGGGGCGGTTTTCGGCCGCATCGCCGGCGCTTCGGCGGCGCGCACGGCCTCGGCGGCGTCCAGTTAGGCGCGCGGCGCCCCTTTCAGCTCGACGATGTTGCCTTCCGGGTCGGTGAGGTACATGGACGGTCCCTCGCCCTCCGCGCCGTACCTCGTTTCGACCGGACCGGCGGAAACCCCGTACTCCTGAAGCCGCAATCGAATGGCGGCTTCATCGAACGGCTCGACGCGGAAACAGAAGTGATCGAGGTTCCAGCCGCTCGGGCCCGGTGCCGCACCTCCGGCGCGCCCGAGCTTGCCGTCCACGGGAACGAGATCGAGTAGCGAGCGGCCGGCGCGAAGCTGTACCAGCCCGATCGCATCCTGGCGCCGCTCGATCGTGCAGCCGAGCGCCGAGCAGTAGAACCGCAGCATCTTGTCCAGATCGCTTACGCGCAGAACAAGGTGATCGATCTCGCGAATTCGAAACATTCGGAACCAGCCTCGCCCGGCGCGACCGATCTCGCAGCGCGGGGAGCTCTTACCGCTTCGCGCGCGAACTTGGGTAATCTGACTACGGTTTGGGTGCGACTGCGACCACCGCGAGCTCCTGACTCTTCACCTTGTCGAGAAGCGGCCCGGTGATGCTCAGGAATTCGATATCGACCGTTGTCTTGTCGTTGGGATTGAGAACCGGCTGTTTCGTCGACGCGGTGGCGGTGCCGACGACCTTGCCCTCGGCATCGAGTGCCTTGCCCGACACCTTGACCTGACCGACGGGAACAGCAGCGAGGTTCTGCACCGTGCCTTTCACGTGCAGGTGGCCGCCGGCGCAGACGTAGGTTCCCGGCGCCATGCCGGAGTGCATCTCGGTGCTCTGAATCTCGACTTTCACTTCGTCCTTGAGCTCGCCGGCAGCGACAGCGGTGCAGGCGAGCGCGGCGATGGCGACAAATGAGGTGACGATTGTTCTCATGGGAGAGCCTCCTGCAGGGCTGTAGCGAAGTGGCGAACGAGCATTCTGTGCGCGCAGCCGGGTCTTGTCGAGCCCGCCCCGATCAAGGTCCCTGCTTCGGCTGCGAGCTGCCTCGCGCCGAGGCGGCCCATGTGAACACGCGGCCGCCGGCGTAGGTGAAATAGATCTTGCGCTGACTGTGCAGGACCAATACGCGATGCGCGCGCAGGAAGTCGGCGCCGAGCAGCATCGGCTGGAGCGTTTCGGCCCGCCGTGGTATGAAGCTCCCGCGCGGCGTATACGTCGCGTCCTTGTAGAGGTCGGCGAATGGAAGGGCTGCGTCCCTGACGATCTCGTTGCCGATCGACACGCTCTGGAAAGTTCCCAGCCAGGTCGTGACGGACTTCCGGCCCAGCCCGCCGACCTTGCCGACCGGAACGACGCCTGCCGTTTCGGGAGTGATGCCGGCGGCCGCCGCGTCGCTCAGGTTTAGCAGCGAGCTTTGCGTCCCGGAATCGAGGAGCGCGCTCACCGAGTGACCATTGACCTTCACCGAGAGAACGATCTGCGGGCGTCCTCCATCGACCGCCTCCATCTCGACCTCGCTTACGCCTCCGCTGGCCCAATAGACGAGAGAGCGATCGCTGCAAGCCACGGGGTGATAGAGCCTCACCGCGTTGTGCGCCAGGTCGAACTCGACGTCGAATTTCTCAAAGAAGTCTTCGCCGAGAAGAACCGCAATGCCTTCGTCGCGATCGCGTCCGCCGGCAACCAGGAGACGCCAGCTCTGACGCCTGATCTCGCCGATCGCAAGCTCGTCGACCCACGCCAGCTCGAGATCGGCTTCGCCTCCGACGCCGTACAGGCGGCTGCGCGTCTGGTGCAGCGTAAGTCCGAGCTTCAGCGCCGCGGGACGAAGGATGATCGTGCGCGTTGCGCCGGTGTCGAGCTTGACGATGACCGGCTGACCGTTGACCGCGCCATCGACTAGCAGTTGATTACGTTCCGTCCGAGTCGGCCATTCCGCGATGCGATCGAGGTGACATGGCGGCTCCGCTGCGGCGATGCCCGTCGCGATCGCGAGTGCACCGGCGATGGCGAGGAGCGAAATCGGCAATGCGCGCTTAGCCTGCAAGCTTGCGCTCCGCTGGCGTGGGCGCTCAGGGCTTGAAGTCGAATTGCGGCGGCGCGCTGCCCGGCTGCGCAGGTGTGCTGCGCGGCTCCGGCGCGCGCGCGGTCTGAAAGATCGGACCGCCGACGTAAGTGAAGTAGATCTTGCTCTGGCTGTGCGAGACGAGCACTCGATGCGAGCGCAGGAAGTCCGCGCCAAGCAGCATCGGCTGCAGCTCGTCCACCTTTCTCGGGATGCGGCTGCCGCCCGGCGTGTAGGTCGCATCCCTGAACAGATCCGAGAAACGCAGCGTCGTGTCACGGATCATCTCGTCACCGATGGTGATGGACTGAATCGGCGCCACCCAGGAATCGACACCTTTCCTGCCCATGCCAAACGCGGGTCCGGCGGGAACCACTCCCGGCGTTTCCGGCGTGACGCCCGCCTGCGCAGCCTCGTACTTGTCGAGCACGGAAGTACTGGCGCCGGAATCGAGCAGCGCGCGCACCTGCCGGCCGTTGATCAGCACCGTGACCACGATCTGCGGACGTGTCTCGTCGACTGGTGCGATGTCGGCCACACTCGGGCGCTCCTGAGTCCAGTAGGCGAGCGACACACCTTCGCAATCCTTCGGCTCATACAGCCGTACCATGTTGTGGGCGAGATCGAACTCGACGTCGACCTTGCGGAAGAAATCCTCGCCAAGGATCACACCGACGTCGCCCCCCAGGTCGTTCTCGCCGGCGACGAACATGCTCCAGTTGCGGCGCTTGGACTCGCCTATCTTGAATTCGTCCACCACGGTCACCTCGACGTCGGTCTCACCGCCCACCCCGAACTGCCGGAAGTTCCCGATTGACTCGCGAGTCAATCCCAGCTGTACGGCCGCCGAGCGAAGGATCTGCGTGTTGCCGGCGCCGGTGTCGAGCATGACGCCCACGCTCTTGCCGTTGATGGCGCCATCGACGATGAGCGCGTTGCGCTTCGTCTGTACCGGCCATTCGGCGAGCCGCACCATCTTGCAGTTGGACGCTGCGCCGAAGGCGATGCCGCTCACCAGTGCGAGAGCTGCCGCGCCGATCAATGTGACGAAGCTTCCTTGTTTCATGTGTAGGCCGCGTTGCGTGCCGCGAGCGTTTCAGCGTCCTCACGCATGCGCCGAGCTTCCTCGGCGCGCCCGAGTTGCGCCAGCGCGGAAGCGGCGGCGGCGCGCGTCGCAGGATCGTTGGGATCGAACTCCGCCGCCTCGGCGAAGCTCGCGAGCGCCTCCTGGTGCCGGCCCAGCGCCTGCAAAGCGATCCCTTCGGCCCATCCGCGCCGCGGCGACATCGCAGGATGGTGCACGATAGGACGAATGACCTCCAGCGCTTCTTCCGGACGCCCCGAGGCAACCAGCGCGCGAGCGTACTGGCCGGCGTAGCTCGCGCGCGCCGGCGCCGAGGCATGCGCGATGGCCAACGCGGAGAGCGCGGCGTCGAGCCGCCCCGCCTCGAGCTCCGCAATGCCAAGGCAATACTGACCCCACTGATCGCCGCCGTGCAGATGCGCGATCGGACGCGCCACCTCGAGCGCTTCGGGTGCGCGCCCCGCCTGGGCCAGCGCCCAGGCGAGATATTGACGCCAGTTGAACACCGATGGTTCCAGCGTCGTGGCGCGCTCGAAGGCCGCGACAGCTGCATGCCAGCGATGCAGGCCGGCAAGCGCGCGCCCGCGCAACATGTGGAGCTGGCCGTTCTTCGGGTTTCGCTGCACTAGATGATCGACGAGCGCCAGCGCATCTTCGTTCTGTCGCACGTCGATCAGCGCGACCGCAGCAGCCGTGCGCTCCGCGTCCGATCTCGCGTTACGCATGTATTTCGTCGCCTGCGCGATCGCGTCGTCGATGCGCCCGTGCTCGAGCAGGAATAGCACGTAGTTGTGCAGGGCCTGTCTTGCGACCACCGGCTCCGCCAGTGCTCGGCAGTAGCAGTCCTCGGCCTCGTCGACGCGGTCTTCTTCCTGACGGATCCTCGCCAGTCCGAGAAACCCGCGCGCTCGGTCGATCGGCACCTCGCTCGCTGCAGCCCGCTCGAAGATGCGCTCGGCCTGCGTGAAGCTGCCGAGCGAGCGCTCCTGCAGCACCACGCGCATGCCCAGCGTGCCCGGATCGGTGACGAGCATCAGGTCCTCCGCCCCGCCACGCAGCACCGCGGCAATGTCCGCGATGGCTGAGCGCTCGCCGGCCACGGGTTCGATGCGCACGCCGCCATACCGCAACCTGAGCACGTAGCCCTCGCCCTCGCGCGTCACCTCGCCGTCGATCTCCGGCGCGGGCCGGCCGAAGAGATGCCGCAAGTAGCGCACGATCCCCCGCATCGAAGTACGTCCGCCGGGAAGCTGCACGTCGGGTGCACCGGCCGCGCGCTGCGCCAGCCTTCTCCTGAAGAAGGTGCCGGATTCCGCATGCAGCTCACGATAGGCGTCGAGGAGCCGTGCAGCCACCACCTGAGGCTCGTAGCCGCGCTCGGCCAGATCGCGCGGTACCGCGATCGGCGCGATCACCACCGTGTCGTTGGCGAGCTCGCGCCAGAGCGCCAGCGCCAGCGCGGCAACGATGACAATCGCGGCGAGCGTGAGCACGATCGACAGGATCGTGTCGAGCTGCTGCAGCGAGACGAGGGTAAAGAACGCGGGGACCGGCGCGGCCGAGACTGGAATCAAAGAAGCGGCGTTGGGCCTCGAAATCCTGTTCATGGGTTGGCCATTCTACTGCGGCGGCGGCTCCGCGCTATCTGCGCTGCCGGCGCGTATCGCCGCCCGTATGCGCGCGAGCGTCAGTGCTCCCACGCGCCTCGCGTCGCTACCGACCGCGACCTCGTCGACATCGTTGACGAGCATCAGCGTCAGCGCTTCGCGGAGCGTAGCCCCGGCAGGAACCGCGAGAGCCGATGCCGAGGAGCCGTCGGCTTCCGCGTATGCCCCCGCAGTCAGCAGCGACAAACGCTTCAGCACTCGATCCGAGCCGACAAACTCCTCGACGAAGGCATCTGCCGGTCGCGCGAGAATCGTTTCGGGCTTGTCGTACTGCACGAGGCGACCCGCGCGCATGATCGCAATCCTGTCGCCCATGCGTATCGCTTCGTCGATGTCGTGCGTGACGAAGACGATCGTTTTTCTCAGCCTCTGCTGGATGCGCAGGAACTCGTCCTGAAGCTTCGCGCGGGTGATCGGATCGATTGCACCGAAGGGCTCGTCCATCAACATCACGGGCGGATCGGCGGCGAGCGCGCGCGCCACGCCGACTCGCTGGCGCTGCCCGCCCGAAAGCTCGCGCGGGAAGCGCGCGCGATAGGCACCCGGGTCCATCGCCACCAGATTGAGCAGCTCGTCGACCCGCATGGCCGTCCGCGCTTCGTCCCAGCCGAGAAGCCGCGGCACGGTCGCGATGTTCTCAGCGATGGTCATGTGCGGGAAGAGGCCGATCTGCTGGATCACGTAGCCAATCGAGCGCCTGAGCTCGATCGCATCGACGTGCGTCACGTCGCGCCCGGCGACCTCGATCGTCCCGGCGTCAGGCTCGATCATCCGGTTCACCATGCGCATCGTCGTCGTTTTGCCGCACCCCGACGGCCCGATGAGCACGCAAGTCTCGCCCGCGCCGACTTCGAGCGAAAGCGAATCGACAGCGGGAAGCATTTCGCCGGCGAAGCGCTTGGTAAGCCCGCGCAAGCTGATCATCGCAGGCCTCGCGGCGTGAGCGTTTGCTGCAATAGGCCGAAGAGCGCGTCGGCTCCGAGCGAGAGCAGCGTCACCGGAATCGCGCCGACGAGCATCAGCGGCAGCGCCATCATCGCGATGCCCGAGGTGATGAAGTCGCCGAGACCGCCGCCGCCGATGAAGGTCGCGAGCACGGCGCCCGAGACCACCTGGACAGCCGAGGTGCGCAGCCCGGCGAAGATCACCGGCACTGCAAGCGGCAGCTTGATCCGCCGCAGCACTTCGTGATTCGACATGCCCATCCCGCGCGCGGCGTCGATGACGTCGGGATCGATCTCGCGCACGCCGGTGATGGTGTTGACCAGTATCGGTGGCAGCGCGATCAGCGTCAGCGCAACGACCGAGGGCAGGAAGCCCGTCCCGAGCAGCGGCATCGCGAGCGCGAGCACGGCGATCGATGGGAGCGTGCGGCCGATGTTGGCGGCGTTGATAGCGGCGAGCGCGCTCATTTTCCGGTCGGCAAGGCGCACGCCTATGGGAATCGCGATCGCCGAGGCGAACGCAAGTGCGGCGAGCGACAGGCTCACATGCACGCCGAAGGCTTTCCAAAACTGCGCCGGATGGCCGACGAGATAGGTCCAGGCTTCGACCAGCATTAGGAACCTCAAGCCGCCCGTTGACGCCTGAGCGTGCGCTCAAAGCGTTCGAGAGCAAGATCGGCTGCGACCGCCAGCGCGCAGGCGGTGAGCGCCCCGGTCCATATCTTGGGCGCGTGATCAGTCGCGATGCCGTTAAAGATTAGCGTGCCGAGTCCACCGGCATTGACGTACGCACCGACGGTCGTCACGCTGATCACGGTCACGGTCGCGATGCGCAGTCCCGCGACGATCACCGGCAGCGCGAGCGGCAGCTCGACGCGCGCCAGCAGCTGCAGTGCATTCATCCCCATGCCTCTCGCCGCCTCGACGATGTCGGCGGGCACTTCGCGAATACCCGTGGCGACGTTGCGCGTCATGATGACGAGCGAGAAGGCGACCATCGCGATGATGACGTTCACCTTTCCCAGGCCGACCAACGGAATCAACAGCGCGAGAAAAGCGAGCGTCGGGATCGTGTACAGCGCGCCGGTGATAGCGAGCGTCGCCGCGAAAACGCGCGGCCGCCGCGCGGCCCAGATGCCGAGCGCAAGCGAGATCACCGCGGCGATCGCGAGTGCGGTGAGCGAGATCAGCACGTGCTCGTACAGCGCGACGGCCACCTGATCCCAATTGCGCGCCGCCCAGCTCACGCGAGCAGCGCACCGCGTCGCAAGAGCTTCTCGAGGCGCTCGACGTCCGGTCCGAGAGGCCGGTCATGATCGAGCGCAGGTACTTCGGCGCGCGTGCGCTCGTACGTCGCGCGTGCACCCGCCCCGAGCGCGTCCTTGCGAAGCTCGCGCAGGTCGACCGCCTGAGCCGCGATCAGGCACTCGATCGCAACCAGGTAGCGCGCGCGATCGATGCACTCGGCGAGCTTCTCCACGGCGCCCAGCGTCATCGGCGCGTGGTCTTCGATCGCCTCGGTGACCGGCAGGAAATCGAGCGAGCCCGCGTTCGCGCGCAATCGGATCTCGTTGTAGAGCGCGGTCAGCGTCTTCTGAATGGTCGCGAAGCCGGATTCCTCCGGACCGTGGCGCGTCAACTGCAGCGGCAATCCGGTCATCACGGGCGACATGAATTTGATGCAACGTTCCGCACCGAGCGAGGCAACCTGTGCGAGCGCGATCGCCGCCGCATCGAAGGCTAGGGCGAGCGCGGGAATGTGAAAGTTCGACGTCGACAGCATCTCGCCGTCGTCGACCAGAACGAGCGGACTCTCGCCGGCGGAATTGAGCTCCAACTCGACCTGCGAGCGCGCTTCGCCGAGCATCCACCACAGCGCGCCGTGCACCTGCGCCACGCAGCGCAGCGACAGCGGATCCTGCACGCGCCTCGCCCGGCCGGGCTCGAACAGGCTCGAGCCCGCGAGAAGCGCTCGCAGCCGATCGGCGATCTCCACTTGTCCCGGCGCCGGACGCGCGCGCACGACGCGCGGATCGATGACGCTCATGTTCGCGCGAAAGCCTTCATAGGAGAGGGCGACCGCTGCGTTCCACTGCTCGAGCAGGACGATCGCATCGTGCAGCACAAGCGCGGCACGCCCGACCGTCGCGCTATTCGCGCTTACGAGCGCGAGGGCGTCCTTTGGTCCGAGCGCGATCGGCACGAGGCCTGCGCGCGCGAGCGCTTGCGCCCCAGGCATTACCGCGCCACCCACCTCCGCCTCGCCTTCTCCAATCAGCGGGAGCGCGAGATGCGAAAGCTGCGGCAAATCCGCGACGCCGATCGAGCCAAAACGCGGAACGCGGGGATGCGCGCGTGCGTTGAGCAGCGCTATCAAGGCATCGATGACGGCAGGGGAGACTCCAGCGCCGCCGACCGCGAGGCTTGCCGCGCGCGCAAAGAGCATCGCCCGCACCGATGCGGTGTCGTACGTCGGCCCCACTCCGACCGCGCGGGCACGGATCGCCGAAGCCTGGAAGCGCGCGAGAGCAGATTCCTCGATCGGCTCCCCGACGTTTGCGCCCAGCGCCGAGTTGACGCCGTAGATCGGCTTGTCGCTTCGGGTGAGCCTCTCGACGACGGCGCGGGCGGCGGCGAGCCGCGGCGCGACTTGCGGGGCAAGCGCCACGCTCGCAGCGTCACGCGCGACGGCAACTACGTCATCGAGCGTGACTCGCGCGGCACCGAGCGTAACGGTCACGGCGCTATTTGACGATGCCTTTCGCCTTCAGGAAGTCGTGTGCGACATCCTTCGGCTCCATCTTCTCGCCATCGACCTTATAGTTCATCTCCGCCATCGTCGCGTCATCGAGTGAAGCATTCACACGGTTGAGCACCTCCGCGATCCTCGGGTTCGCATCGAGCGCGTCCTTGCGCACGACGGGAACGATGTAGTACGGCGGCCAGAGGTTCCGGTCGTCCTTGAGGCGCTTCAACTTCATCGCGCTGATCATCCCGTCGGTCGAGTAGCCGTTGACAACCTGGATCTGATCGTTCTTGAGCGCTTGGTAGCGCAAGCCGATGGCGAGCTGCAGGTCCTCCTTGAACTCCATGCTGTACTTGTCGCGCAGACCGGGCAGCCCGTCCTTGCGATCGCGAAACTCCGGACCCGCACCGAGCTTCAGCTCCTTCGATACTTTCGCGAGATCGGAATCGGTCTCCAGCTTGTACTTCTCGGCTGTCTCGGGCCGCACGACGAGCACGTAGGTGTTGTTGACCGGCGCCTGGTTCAACACGACCAAACCCTTTGCCGCGTACTCGCCCTTGACCTTGTCGTAGACTGCCTTCGCATCGGTCATCGTTTCCTGCTTCAGCACCGCGAGCAGGATCGTGCCCGTGTACTCGGGATAGAGATCGATCTGCTTCTCCTCGAGCGCCTTGTGCGCGATCAGCGTGCCGCCGAGGTTGAACTTCTTCTCGGTCTTGATGCCGTTCGCCTCGAGCGCTTGCGCGTAGAGCTCGCCCAGGATGAACTGCTCGGTGAAATTCTTCGAGCCGACGCGCACCGGCTGCTGCGCCTGCACCAGCGACGACATAAGTGCGACCGCCAGCGCGGCCGCGAAGACCATGCACACAGACTTCATGGACTGCCTCCCGGAATCGGAATCTATCCCCACGCTATCACTACCTCGAGCGGAAGGGATTTCATTGTGACCGCAGGCCGTTGCGAGCGTCAATCGGCGTGGATGTTCGCCTCTCTGGCGATCTTGATCCAGCGCGCCGCCTCCGCTTTCTGCATCGCCGCGAATTCGCTCGGGGAATTGCCGACCGTCTCGGCGCCGAGACCCGCGATTCGCTCGCGAACTTCGGGCAACGCCAGCGCGCGCACGATCTCGCCATGCAGCCGCTCGACGATCGATGACGGCGTGCCTGCCGGCGCGACCAGCCCGTACCAGGACGTCGCTTCGAAGTCCGGAAAGCCCTGTTCGGCGATCGTGGGCAGCTCCGGCGCCGAGGCGAGCCGCTTGCGCGTTGCGACGCCCAACGCGACGACTTTGCCGGCGCGCCATTGCGGCAGCGCGGATGAGCTTTGCGCGAAGAACATCTGCACCTCGCCCGAAAGCACTGCGTTGGTTGCCGGCGCGACGCCGTTGAACGGGACATGCACGACGTCGACGCCGGCGACACGCTTGAATAGCTCTGCGGCGAGATGCGGGATGCTGCCGTTGCCGGGCGAGGCGTAGTTGAGCGATCCCGGCTTCGCCTTGGCGAGCGCGACCAGCTCCGCGACCGTTTTTGCCGGCACCGAGGGATGCACGATCAGAACGTTTGGCACTACGGCGAGCACGGTGATCGGCGCGAAGTCCTTTACCGGATCGTAGGGAAGCTTCGCGTACAACGCGGGCGCGACGGTGAGATTCCCCACCGGCGCAAGCGTCAGCGTGTAGCCGTCAGGAGCGGCGCGAGCACCCTGCTCCATGCCGATGTTGCCGCCTGCGCCGGCCTTGTTCTCGATCACGAATGGTTTGCCGAGCGATTGCGCGAGCCGCTCGCCGACGATGCGCGCGAGCGCGTCGGCGGGACCGCCGGCGGGGAACGGAACGATGATGCGCACCGGCCGATCGGGATAGTTGCCTTGCGCGAGCGCGCTCGCCGCTGCCACGACGAGCAGCAGGCTCGAGAGCAGCAAGCTCAGGAAGCGTTTCATGATTGCGTTCTCCAGCGGCCGATGCACCGAACGAGCTCCGTGCTATGCCAGGCGAGTGTAACCCAGCGCGTCGGTCTCGCGTGCCTGCGTGACCAGCGGATCGTAAGCGCGCGCATCGACGCGCTCGAAGCCCGCGAGGAGCAGCGCCGCCAGAACCTCGCGCAGAGCCGGAGCCGAACCGGCCGCGACGAAGGCTTCGGCGAGTCTTTCACGGAGCGCTTCGGGCGTCGCCGCCGCGGCGACGAAGCATGGAATCGGCGTGGACGATGTGCGCGCGACGACGCGCAGCCGCGCCGCCGTCGCCGGCTCGTTTGCACGCAGGAGCGCATGCCAATAGGCGTCGAGCGGCCCGGCGTCGAGCGTGCCTTGCAAAATCGACTCGACGACGCGCCGCGGCGTCACGAGCGGACCCGTCGTGGACGCAAAGAATTTTCCCCCGCGTGCGAGCGCACGTTCGGCAAAGTAGCGGCGCGGAGCGTGATAGCCGCTTTGCGAATCCTCGACCGTGAAGCCGAAGCGGGTGCCGGCGAGGTCGTCGGCATTCGCGAAGTGCGCGTCGGCGCGAACCACGATGTCGGTCCAGTAAACGGCGCGTCCACCGAAAAGCTCCGGCGAGGGCGCGGGCGCAGCGATCGGCACCGGCCGCGGATGCGAAGCGTCCCGCCAAGACGCGAGCGGGTAACCGCAAATCGCCGCTGCGCCGAGATCGTCGCGCCGCCACAAAGCCCGCAGCGCCAGCGGCTGGGGATGATGGGCGATTTCGAGAGGAACGTCCGCTCGCGTCGCGACCCACGCGAAAAGCTCGCACCAGCGCGCATCGACCTCGGCGTTGAGCGCGTACATGCGCGCGTTGGCGACGAGCACGCGCACTCACCTGTAACGCAGCGTCTGGCCGACGCCCATGCGGCGCGCCTTGTCGAGCATAGCGGCGCCGAGCGCGATGTCGGAGAGCGAGAGGCCACGATGCCAGAAGAGGATCGTCTCGTCGTCGCGCTCGCGGCCGCGCTTGCGGCCGGCGACGATTTCCCCCAGTTCCGCATAGAGCGTTGCTTCGGTCAGCCTGCCCGCGTCGACGTGCGCGCGCAGCGCACCGAACTGCCCGCTCCTGCACTGACCCCAGTCGTCGACGACGATCTTGTCCATGACGTCGGTGAGGGAAAGCTCGACCGCGCTCATCGTCCCATAGGGCACCACGAGCGTGCCGCGCCCGATCCATTCGGTCTTGAGCAGCGGCGTCGGCTCCGCGAGCCGCGACGCCTCCACGACGATGTCGGCGCCGCGCACACACGATCCCCAATCTTCCGTTGCAGTGACTTGCTTGCCGAGATGGCGCGCGATGCGTTGCGCGAAGTCGCGGCGCGATTCGGGCCGGCGCGAATGCACGCGGATCTCGTCAAAATGAAACAAGCGATCCAGCAAGCGCACGTTCCAGTATGCGGTGCCGCGCGCGCCGACATGGCCGAGCACGCGACTGCCGTTTCGTGCAAGATGACGAGCCCCTATCGCGGTGACGGCGCCGGTGCGCATGTCGGTGAGCCCCGCCGCGTCGATCACCGCGACGGGGCGACCCGTTTGGGGATCGAACAGATTGAGCAGCCCCATCTCCGAGGGCAGCCCTCGCTGATAGTTGTCGACGTAATCCCCGACGATCTTCACGCCGGCAAGCGCGAGCGGCGCGATGTACCCGCGCAGCACGTTGAAATGACCGTGAATCGGGCCGCGATCGGCCGCGCGTCCCGGAACGAGATGCACGCGCGGCTCGATCACAGTCCGCCCTTCGCCCTGCGCTCGAAGTCCGGCGGAAACGGCGTCGAGGATCTCGTCGTCAGTCAACGCGAGCGCGGCAACGTCCGGCGCGTTGAGGTAGACGAGCGAGAGAGGCTCGGTCGATTCGGTCATCGTGAAGAACGCTCGACGGAACGCGGATTTTCTGGCAGCGTGAGCCCCATGCTAGCGGAAAACTGGCTGCTTGCGCGCGGCGACTCGCCGCTCTTGATCGACATCCCGCACGCGGGAACGCTCGTTCCGGATGCGCTCGCGGCGCGGCTCTCGTCTGCGGCGCGCGCTTTCCCGGACACCGACTGGCACGTCGACAAGCTGTATGCCTTCGCTCACGGCGCCGGCGCGACCGTGATGGTTGCCACGCAATCGCGCTATCTGGTCGACCTCAACCGCGACCCGTCGGGCGTGGCGCTCTACGCCGGCGCCGACAACACCGAGCTTTGCCCGACTCGAACCTTCGACAACGAGCCGATCTACGAGCGCGATCCTCCCGATGCTGCGGAAATCGCCGCGCGGCGCAACGCGCACTTCGACCCTTATCATGCGCAGCTCGCCGCCGAAATCGAGCGCGTGCGCTCGCGGCACGGTTTCGCGGCCCTGCTTGACGGCCACTCGATCCGCTCCGTCGTGCCGCGCTTCTTCGCCGGACGGCTTCCCGATCTCAATCTCGGCACTGCGGGCGGCGCGAGCTGCGCCACATCGGTGCAGAGCGTCGCGGAGCGTGTGGTCGCAAGCGCTCGGGATTTCTCGCATGGGGTCAACGGCCGCTTCAAGGGCGGCTATGTGACGCGCCACTACGGCGCGCCCGCTCGCAGCGTGCACGCGCTGCAGCTCGAGATCGCGCAGACCTGTTACATGGACGAGGCGCCGCCCTATCGATGGAATGAACCGCGCGCGCGCGCTTTGGTCGAAGTTTTGCGCCGGCTCGTCGGCGCGCTGATCGAGTGGCGCCCGGCGGCTTCGTAGGATGCCTGTGGTTTCCCTGACCGAGGAGTGAATCCAATGGAACGCAAGAAAGCCAGCGACTTTCCTCCGGAAGTCCTCAAGCTGTTTGACGGTTACGTGCACGGCTTCATCAGCCGGCGCGATTTTCTGGACGGAGCGGCGAGATTCGCAGTCGGCGGCTTCACCGCGGCTGCGATGCTGGAGAGCCTGCGGCCGAACTACGCGCTTGCCCAGCAGGTCGCCAAGAACGACCCGCGCATCAAGACCGAATACGTCACCTACCCTTCGCCGCAGGGATCGGGGACGATGCGCGGATATCTCGCGAAGCCCGCAAACGCCGGCGGCAAGTTGCCGGCGGTCATCGTCATCCACGAGAACCGCGGGCTCAATCTGTACATCGAGGACGTCGCGCGGCGCCTCGCGGTCGAGGGTTATCTCGCCTTGGCGCCGGATGCGCTGACTCCGGTCGGCGGATATCCGGGCGATGATGAAAAGGGAGGTCAGCTGTTCTCCCAGCTCGATGCAACCAAGCGCACCGAGGATCTGATGGCGGCAGTGCCTTACGTCAAATCGCGCCCCGATTGCGACGGCAAGGTCGGCGCGGTGGGTTTCTGCTATGGCGGAGGCATCGTCAACCAGATGGCGGTGCGCTTCCCGGATCTCGCCGCGGCGGTCCCTTTCTATGGTGCGCAGCCAAGCGCCGCGGATGCGGCGAAGATCAAGGCGCCGCTGCTTATTCACTACGCGGCGCTCGACGAAAGAATCGACGCGGGCTGGCCGGCCTACGAGGCGGCGCTGAAAGCGAACGGGGTCAAGTATCAGATGTACATGTATCCCGGGACGAACCACGGCTTCCACAACGACACCACGCCGCGCTACGACGAAGCGGCGGCGAAGCTCGCGTGGTCGCGCACGCTCGCCTTCTTCAAGGAGCACCTGAAGAGCTGAGCGAGTTTGCAGCGCGCGGAGCGCGGCGCGAATCAGGCGTAGAGCGCGATTTCGACGCGCCGGTTGCGGCGGCCCTCGCTGCGGATCTTGACCACGCGGATGCCGCCGATCTCGGCGATGTTCGCGACGTGCGTGCCACCGCAGGGCTGCAGGTCGATGCCCGGAATGCGCACCAGTCGCACGCGGCCCGCGCCTCGTGGCGGCTGCACGCTCATCGTCTTGACTAGCTCGGGGCGCGCGTCGAGCTCCTCGTCGGTGATCCACTCCGTCCGGGTTGCCACACCGCGCGCGATGAGCGCGTTGGTCTCATGCTCGATCTTCGCCACGTCGAGCAGATTCATGTCGATGTCGAAATCGAGGCGCGCCTTCTCGGGCGAGATGTTGCCGCCGGTAACTGGCGCGACCACCACGCAGGACATGACATGCAGCGCGGTGTGCAGCCGCATCAGTGTGTGGCGGCGCGTCCAGTCAATCTCGAGCCGCACGCGCTCGCCGGGTGCGGGCAGCGCTGCCGACGGCGCGACGATGTGCAGCACGCTGTCGATCGTTTCGCCTTTGCGCGTGTCGACGACGGCGATGCGCTCGCCGTTCTCGCGCATGAGCACACCGGTGTCGCCGGGCTGGCCGCCGCCAAGCGGATAGAAGATCGTACAGTCCAGCTCGATGCCGCGCTCGCTTGCTGCGATGACGCGCGCCTCGGCAGTCTTGAGATATGCGTCGTCGCGGAAGAGAAGCTCGGTGGCCATGCGCGACTCTACCACCGAGACCCCCTCCCGCTCCCTCCCCAGGGTTGGGTTGGGGAGGGTGGGCGGGGGTTGCGCCGCTGGGGAATCGAACTACTTGTGCTGGGCGGTGAGCGTGGCGGTCTTGGTGACGCCGGCGTATGAGGCCGAGATGGTCATGCTCATGTCCCTCCTGACCGCGGTCGTCGTCACCGTGAAAGTACTGGAGCTGCTGCCTGCCGGCACAACGACGCTCGGCGGCACCCGAGCGTGCTTCGGTTGCGAGCTCGTCAAGGTCACTCGTGCGCCGTTGGCTGGCGCGGGTCCGGTCAGTGTCACAGTCCCAGTAGAAGCATTGCCGCCGACGACGCTCGCGGGGTTGAGCACCAGAGTGGTTAGTGCCGCAGCGACGGCAGGATTGACCGTCAGCGTCGTCGTCTTGGTGATGTGGTTGTAACCGGCTGAGAGCGTGATCAAGTTCTGGGTCGCCACACCCGAGGTCGTGATCCCGAAAATCGCGGAGCTCGCGCCCTGCAGGATCGATACGTTCGCGGGAACGACTGCCACGTTGCTCGCGCTCGACAGCGTCACGTTGAGACTGGAGGTCGCTGGCGCGCTGAGCGTCACGGTGCCGGTCGACGGGCTGCCGCCAACGACCGCATTCGGGCTCGCGCTGATCGAAGCAAGCGCGGGCGCGCTCACCGATGGCGTCCAGCCGAGTGTAATCACATCGAAGTCGCTCGCGCTCAGGAGCGAGAACGCGGGATTGAGAACGTTGTTGTTCCAACGCGTGTCGAACGTGCCGGTGATGAACATGTCGCTGCCGTTGTCGGCAACGATGAGCCCGTACTTCTGCATGGCGCGAAAGATCTTCTGCACGTTCCCGTCGGTGGTGCGCAGCGCCGGATCCTGCCCGCCGACATTGGTCTTCAAGCGAAGCCGTGCGCCCATCGGGAGCGCACCAGCGCTCGACCCCGCTCGGTGCGACGCAGGGTAGACATAGCCGTTGGTTGCGCGCACGGTGACGCGGAATGCATGCCCGATGTCGATGACCGCCGGATTCCATGCCTCGTCGTAGCGCACCAGGCCCGGCAGGATCGCGAGGCCGGCCGCATCGGCGGAAGTCCAGCCGTCGGGGCGGCGGTTATTGGTGTTCATGTCGAAGAACGCGCCCGAGCCTGCGTACCACTGCGAGGCCGTTGTGTCATAGAAGACGTTGTACAGCTCGTAGAGATAGTTGTTCGTGCAGTCGATCACGAGAAGATGCCGGTCCTGCGAGCTGCGTTGATCGACGTTCGCGGGCGATCCGCCTTCGACCCAATGCGGCTGCGTGATCGCCTGCGCCGGCAGCGGATAGAACGGAAAGCTCTGACCCGTCGAGTGATTGACTCCGTCGCTTTCGTCCGAGTAGAGGAAGCTCACAGCGAGCTTCGGCTGGCTGCCGTCGACGATCGCGTAGGGCATGCCGTAGATCGCCACGCTTCCCGGCGACACCTCGCCGCCGAAATCGGGATGAAGATGGCGCGTCCCGCCGTTGTTGATGAAGGCGATGAAACTAACGGAATTGGGATCGACTGGCGCGGCCGAGATATCCGTGTTCCACCAGTTGTCCAGCGGGAAGAGCGGCAGCGGCGCCGGCGCTGCGCCTTCGACTGGAACCGAGGCGGGACACTGTGCAGCTGCGGGTTCGACCATGAACAGCCACAAACCGACGGCGAGCAGAACAAGCGCGATCCTCGAGCGCATCGCTATCTCCCTGAAGCCGGTGCCTCGCGCCTTCGGGCCTCGCCGTCCCCGTGGCGTCGGTGCAATATGCTGTTGTCATAATACCGGTTCAGCCTGCGCAGTGCAAGCGCTGCATAATTAGGGGAGCGGCTAATGCGGCCGTTATTGACCCACTTTCTGTCGTGACAATCTTTTGCCTGATTCACAGCAGCGGCCAGGGCCCGGGCGGATGGAGGCTGTTGACCGAAGAACTCGCAGCGCGTGGCCATGACACGATCACGCCGGCATTTCACGTAAGCGAAACTGACAAGGGCGCCGAGTGGCATGCGCAGGCGCTGGTCGAAGAGCTGCGGCAAACCGAACATCGACCGTCAGACGTCGTTTGTGTCGCCCATTCTGCAGGCGGGATGTTTCTTCCCGTGCTCGCCAGCATCTGGCCGCCGCGACAGATGATCTTTCTGGCGGCTCTCGTTCCGCGCCCTGGAATCAGCATCATCGATCAGTTACAGGGCGATCCGTCGATGGTCAACCCGGCGTGGGCGGGAAAAGATCCGATGAAAGACGGCGTCGCACTGGAGTTCCTGTACCACGACTGCCAGCCCGATCGAATCGAGTGGGCACTCTCGACTCGTGTGGACTTCTATGCGAAGCGGGCGATGGAGGAACCCTGTCCGCTCGTCGCGTGGCCATCCATTCCATCGGCTTACATTGTCTGTCGCGACGATCGAACCATCAGCCCGCACTGGCAGCGCGTGGCGGCGCGTGAATGGCTCGGCGTGGAGCCGCTCGAGCTGCCGGGCGGGCATTGTCCGAATGTCAGTCGACCCGACGCGCTGGCGGCCATACTGGAAAAGTGCACGCGTTGATATGCATGGCCTGAAAGCGCTCGTGTTCGATGTCTTCGGCACGCTGGTCGATTGGCGCAGCTCGATTGCACGCGAGGCGCGCGTCATACTCGCGCCGCTCGGCGCTGCGATCGACTACGACGCGTTCGCCGATGCCTGGCGCGCCGAATATCAACCGACGATGGAAGGGGTTCGCAGCGGCCGTCTTCCGTTCAGCAAGCTCGACGTGCTCCATCGGCGCAATCTCGATGCGATTCTGCCGCGCTTCGGGCTCGGCCATCTCGCTGAAGCGACGCGCGTCGATCTCAACCTCGCGTGGCATCGGCTCGATGCCTGGCCGGACGTCACCGCGGGCCTCATGAGACTGCGGGCGAAATTTCTGCTCGCGCCTTGCTCGAACGGCAACATCTCGCTGATGGTCGATCTCGCGCGGCGCAACGGTTTCGTCTGGGACGCCGTCCTCGGCGCGGAGATCGCGCGCGATTACAAGCCGAAGCCGGTCGTCTATCTCTCGGCGGCTGCGGCCTTCGATTGCAAGCCGGAAGAGACGATGATGGTGGCCGCGCATTCATCGGATCTCGCGGCCGCGGCGGCGGTCGGCCTGCGCACCGCGTTCATCGCACGTCCCGACGAGCATGGACCGGGCAAGGGAGAATCGCGCGCCAGCGTTGCAGTCGATCTTTCTCCAAACAGCCTGACCGCTCTCGCCGATCAACTGGCGTCAGCTTAGGTTTCGCTCACGCAAACGCGGGCCGCGCCGTCGAGCGCCTCAGCAGGAAGAGTGCGATCGAAACGTTGGCGATATTGAAAAGTATCCCGTTGACGAACGCGGCCTGATACGAGCCGGTCAGGTCGAAGATCACGCCCGACATCCATCCGCCCAGTGCCATCCCGAAGAGCGTGGCCGTGATGACCGCGCCGACGCGCGTGCCGGCTTCGCGCGGCGGGAAGAATTCGCGCACGATGATCGCGTACGTTGGGACGATCCCGCCCTGGAACAACCCGAACAGCGCCGAGATGATGTAAAGGGAAATGAGTCCCTTGAACGGCAGGAAGAGCAGCAGCGCGATGCCTTGCAGCGTCGAACCGAGGAGCAGCGTGCGCAAGCCGCCTATGCGGTCGCAGATGAAGCCGAAGCTCACCCGGCTCACGATCCCGCAGGCGAGCATCAGCGATAGCATCTCCGCACCGCGCGCCGGCCCGTAGCCGAGATCGCTGCAGTAAGCGACCAGATGCACCTGCGGCATTGACATCGCCACGCAGCAGCAAACGCCGGCAATGACGAGCAGCGTTTGGAGCGCGCCGTTCGAAATACCCAGCGCGTGAACCGCCGTCGGCGTTGCTGTCCGCGGGCCCGACATTTCGAGTTCCACAATCGGCGGTGGACGCCTGAGCATGAGCGCGAGAGGCAGCATGCTGGCGAGCACGAATATCGCGATGCCGAAATACGTCGCGCGCCAGCTCGCGCTCTGAATGAAGTGCTGCACGATCGGCGGCCAAACGGTGCCCGCGAGATAGTTGCCGCTCGCGAAGATTGCGACCGCGATCCCACGCCGGCGCGAGAACCACAGCGAGACGTGTGCCAGCAGCGGCGCGAACGTCGCCGCGCTGCCGGCGCCGATGAGCGCACCCTGCGCGAGCGCGTACCACCACAGGTTCGGCGCCGAGGCGGCCGCTGCGTAGCCGAGCGCCATCGCGATCGCGCCGGTAACGACCGGCACCATGATCCCGAAGCGATCGGCAAGCCGGCCGAGAAAGATGCTCGAGAGGCCGAAGCCGATCATGGTCAGCGTGTAAGGCAGCGACGCGTCGCCGCGCGCCACGCCGAATTCCAATTGCACGGCCGGCAGCGCGACGACCACCGACCACATCCCGACGCCGCCGACAGTCGAGAGCGCGAGGCTGACCGCCAGGCGCAGCCACGCGTAAGCTGTTTCCACCTACTTTTCTTTGACGAAGATCGGCGCGCTGAAGAGCGAGCTAATGCGCACCTTGCGGATCGACGCGTCGTCCGGTACGACGAAGAGAATCGGCGTGATCAGCTCCTCGACGATGCCGCGCAGGCTGCGTGCGCCGGTCTTGTACTCGTACGCGATCTCCGCAATCTGATCGAAAACCATCGGCTCGATCGTCAGCTCCACGCCTTCGCTCTCGAAGATCTCGCGAAACTGGCTGTAGATCGAATCCTTCGGCTCGATCATGATGCGCACCAGCATCTTGCGGGAAAGGTCCTGGAAATGCGCAATGATCGGCAGCCGCCCGGTGAATTCAGGGATCAGTCCGTAGACGAAGAGGTCGGTCGGCTTCACGCGCGTGTTGAGCCGCTCCAGGATCTTGGTGTTGTCCTCGTTGGTGGTTGAGATGAACTGGTAGCCGTGCGTCTGCGCCATGATCTCGTTCAACCCGACGAACGCGCCGCCGCAGATGAACAGCACGTTGGTGGTGTCGAGATACTGTCCGTCGACCAGCTTGACCGGCGCGCCCTCCATGATTTTCAGTAGCGCGTGCTGCACGCCTTCGCCCGAGGTGCCGCGCGGCGTGCCGTCGTTGGCCTTGAGCTTGTCGATTTCGTCGATGAACACGATCCCGCTTTGCGCCTTTTCGACACTGCCGTCGGCCTTGTCGAGGAGCCGCTGCAGGATGGCGTCGATTTCCTCGTTGACGTAGCGGGTCTGCGCGAGCGATGTCGCTTCCGCTGTGACGAATGGAACGTCGAGGAAACGCGACAGCGTCTCGCACAGCAGAGTCTTGCCCGTGCCCGACGAGCCGATGAGCAGCACGTTGCTCTTGGTGATGCGTGCGTGATCGTGCTGCGAGCGCGCGATCTTCTTGAAGTGAGAATAGACGGCGACCGCGACGATCTTCTTCGCGTCGTCCTGACCGATGACGTACTCGTCGAGGTAACGGACGATGCTGCTCGGCTTGATCGCGCTGTCCAGCACGGCTTAAGTAGCGAGCGTCGAGAGGAGACCGATGAGCCCCACGCTAAGGGCCGCGATGGCGTCTCCGGCGATGAGCCCGCCGCCGACGAGCGAGGCCGTGCTCATGTCCGCGGGCAGCGCCTTTTCGCCTTCCTCCTTCTTCTTCGGCCAGACCGACATGAGACTCCCGAACACGCCGCCCGCCGCGAACCAGGCGGAGGTCGCGAGATTCAGGAACAGGCCGAACGAGGACGCGTACGGCGACGGCAGCACCACTGCGTCGAGCAGGAAGTCGGTCGAGAAGCCCACGCGTCCGGACTTGACGAAACGCTGCCAGGCGATGCGCGACTTGATGATCTTGCGCAGAAGCTCGGTCGCGAAGCCGAGGCCCAGGCCGACCAGAATCGCAGTGCGCTGATACGGCTTGTCGTCGGTCAAGCTACGCAGCACGCCCACGAACTTGTAGGTCATCGCGGAGGTCCAGCGCTCGGGCTGCTGATCGGCTGGCAGCGTCGTCTGGTCGAGCAGCAGCACCGGGTAAGCGCTGAGGAACAGCTTCGCGAAGATCACCGCCATGATTGCGCCCATGACGATGCCGGCGACCTGGAATCGGAACTGAATCGTCCGGTTGGTGCCGAGCCGCCAGCCCGTCGAGCGGTCCTGCTGCATGTCGACGGCTTCGCTCGTGGAAACGAGCAGCACGGTCGCCGCGATGAGCCCCACGATCGGCTGCTTCAATCCGACCGCCGCCATCAGCACGACGGTGACCACGAAGGCCGAGGAGATCGGATTGCTGTCGGTGATGCCATTGGAAATGCCGTTCACCATCGCGAAGATGAACACCAGCACCACGGCCATGATGAGATATTCGGCCGGCTGATCGAGCACCGTCGTGCCCACGACGACGATGGCGACGCCCCAGAACGCCACCCAGAGCACGAGCCTGCGCATGTTGGTGCGCTTCCAGTCCTCCTGCTCGACGGTTTTCTCGATCGCCTGGCGCGCGCGCTTCCACGCCCGGTAGAGAATGAGCGAGATGTCGATCAGGGCTGCGCCCATGATCATCCCGAGCGCGATGAGGAAAGTGATCTTGCGAAACGGGTCGCCTTCCTTGAGCCAGCCGATCGAGATGAAGTACGGGATCAGTGCCCAGCCGACGATCCCGCCTGCGAACGCTGCGACGCCGATGCGCGCGCCGACGATCATCCCGGCGCCGAAGGTGGATGTCGACAACGTGGTGACCACGGGAGCGACGACGGTCGAGCTCGCCAGACCGGTGGCACCGAGGAAGGCAGCCTTTGCAGCGTCGATGCCGCCGACGATCCCGAGCGCGATGCCGCCGAACAGTCGCGCCACCGACCGCCTGAGCAAGTCGACGTCGGTCAGCGCGCGCAGGATGTTCGCGACTGCGAGACCCGAAGGGTACTTGAGTTGCATGCGATCGACGAGGATCGGCGTGTAGAGCATGCCCACACCCACGCCGAACATGCCGATGCACAGCATGTAGAGAACCAGCTTCCACATCGGAGGCTGCGGAAGTCCCAGCCAGGTCATGGCTTGGATCACCACCGCCATCGCGCTCATGCCGGCAACCGACGCGGCCGTCGTCTGAATGTAGTTCGCGCCATGGCGCCCGGGTGCGCCGTAGCCGAAGGTGATCGTCGAGCCGAGGATGCCCGCGAGCACCTGTCCGCCCACGAAGAAGCCGAGCGAGAAATTCATGTACGACGCGGCGAGCCCGCCGAGCGGCCCGAGAATCAGGATGCCAACCGCGCCGAGCAGCGCGTAATACTTCCAGGTGCCGGGCTTGGGGAGCCACGCCCAGCGCGTGGCGACTTCGTGCTCACTTACGACGGCGGATGTGCTCGACGGCATGGGTAATCGCCTCGATCGGGATAGTTGGCCTTTTGGGCAACGGGCTATTATAAGTCGCCCTCCGTCTGCGATTGGAGAACCCGTCGTGCCCCTCACTTCGCTGGCCCATCATTGCTACACCATGGCGTGCAACAACGCCTGGTCGAATCATCGCTTGCTGACCGCCTGCGGGAAGCTGTCTCAGGCAGATTTCGTCGCCACACGGACAAGCTTCTTTCCAACGATCAAATCCACGCTGAACCACATTCTTACTGTCGACTGGTACTACGTCGACGCGCTGGAGCGAGGGCTGAGCGGCGCCGAGCCCAATCGCGAGGTCGACCGTTTCTTCGATCCGGAGGAACCCTTCGATACTTGCACGGCACTCGCTGTCGAGCAACGGGCAGTCGATAGGCGGCTGATCAACGCGTGTGCGGCGCTGGATGATGCGAAGCTCGCGCTCCCGATTCCGGTGATGCGCCGCGCCGGAGTGCAGACGGAAGCGGCGACCCGGCTATTGGCGCATCTCTTCCAGCACCAGATCCATCATCGCGGGCAGGTGCACGCGATGCTCGCAGGCACGTCGGTCAAGCCGCCGCAGCTCGACGAATTCTTCTGTGCCAACGAGGCGCACTTGCGCGCGGCAGAGCTGGCGGAGCTGGGTTTGTCGGAAGCGCGAATCTGGACCAACTGATTGGACCAATCGTCGGGGTTTCGGGGATCGACCGAACCTCCCGACGAGGCGCGTCGCACGCTTTCAAACGGATGTGATCCCGCGCCGGAGGCGCATCGATCGGCCAATCCGGTCCAGCTCGGGTGGACCGAGCAGCCTCTGCGCCATCGGGAAGAGCTCGCGTTCCTCTCGAATGGCGTGCCGCTCGTACAGCTCGACGAGTGGATCGACTTGGCCCGCGTCGGGCAGAGTTGCCCTGCAAGCCTCGACTGCGGCAAGCCAAGCCCTAACCGGCGTCCAGAGGCGCTCGAGCTCGCGATGCTCGGTCGTCAGCGAGTCGATCAGCTCTCTTATGCATACTGGGTCCGAACCCGCCATCGCTTCGAGCAAGGCGGGGAATAAATCCTCCTCTTCGTCCGCGTGGTGGTCGGGCGCAGCGTTGTCGAAATAGCGGATAACGCCGCGGGCCGCAAGGCTCGCCGCGGCATCCGTGGCGTTTGCTGCGACGTGGGATCTCAGTCGCAACAGCGTCGAGCATTGGTTCCGGATGCGGCCGTGGCAGGCATCGAGCATTTCCAGCGGCGCCTCGAAGCTCGCAACGTGGGAAGGAAATCCGGGAAGCCCGCGTTTCATGCTCACCTGCCAAACCCGACCATCACGAGCGCCTGCAAGATTTTGCCTGCCGCGCCGAGTAGAATCAGGAGCGGATAGTCATTCTACTTCACCGGCAACACCGCACTCATGTCGCGCTTCCTGAGCCGAGCCCTTTCGTGCAACTGCGCTCGAGGCCTCTACGTGCTGCTGCTCCTGCTCGCGACGTGGTGGCCGGCCTACGCTGACGAAGCGAAGCCCTTGACGGCAATGCTACTCGTCGCCCGCGACGAGCTGCCCGATTCGAATTTCAAGGACTCCGTTGTGCTGGTGATGAACAACATTGGGCTCGGTCCTGCGGGCATCATCGTCAACCGACCCACGAGAATCGCCGTGTCGACACTTTTTCCCGACATCGAACGACTCGCGCAGGCTCACGACAAGCTGTACTTCGGCGGTCCCGTCGAAATCGAGTCCGTGTCGTTCCTCTTTCGCGCCGATAAGCCGCCGGAGCATGCAGTCGAAGTCCTCGACGGCGTCTACCTCAGCTCGGACAAGGATTTGCTGCTCAAGCTGCTCGGCCGCGACAAGCCCATGGATGGCTTGCGAATCTTCATCGGCTATTCGGGCTGGGGACCGGGCCAGCTTCAGGCGGAGATCGCACGCGGGGATTGGAAGCTCGCGCCTGCCAAGTCGGAAACTATCTTCGACGCCAAACCCGAACACCCCTGGCCCGACCGGCCGGCGCCGGACTCGGAGCGCCGCATCTGACCAGCTTCACCGGGTAATCGCCGCCATGATCTCGACGAACGTGCGGTCGATGTCGTGCACCGGCTGCGGCGGCAGGCCGAGCTGTCGCGCGATCTGCGTGAGAGAAAAAATCCCGCGGACCGTTTGCCGTACCGCACCGGAACCCCGCTCCACGACCAGCGCGTGTTGACGGCCGGACAGGCGTAGCGTAGCGACCACGTCGCCAACACGTGCGTGCAGCACGTCGTCGAGCTCGATCGCTTCCAGCCGTTCCGCCGGCGTCATGATGTCGCGGACTACCACCTCGTCGTGGCGGATCCCGCGCTGCTGCGCAAATTGAATCGGCTTTTCACCGAGGATGTCGGTGGACGTGACGATTCCGAGTATCACTCTGTTGTCGTCGACGACGAATAGTGCCCGAACCGCACGGCTCATCATCGTCCGATTGGCTTCGTCGATGGTCGCCAGGCTTCGGGTCGCGATCGGCGTGACCTTCGTGAGGTCGGTCATGACCGCTAGCGCGGGCGAGTCCGCTCTAACTTCGCCAACCGGGGCGGGATCGGGCAAGTGGTATCTCGCGCCGGGCGACAGCCGCAACTCACGCAGCGGCTGGTACGGCGTTTCGGATACCGGCCTTGGCCGCGGCAGCGGCACATTCGGATGGCTCATGCCGGAGAGCATCCGCTCCAGAAAGCGATCGGAAGTCTGCGCTTGCGCGCGAGTCGGACCGTGTTGCTTGCCTTGCGTTTCGTCTTTCATCTTCATTCCTGACTTCCGAGCCCGCTCTGCGGCGACACCGCGGGGCGGCGACCACGAGCGAAGAGCGACGCACCAAGCAGCGTGAGCGGAAAGAGCGAGATCAAAAACACGGCGTGGTACCACAGGGGAAGCCTGTCCCACAGGTTGTAATGGACGGGGATGAACAGGAGTGTCAGCAAAATACCGGCGCCCTTGACCACGGCCCCGTGCCGGCGCCCGATCCACGCCGCGGTTGCGCCTGCGGCGAGCGAGCAGACCGCACCGAGCGCGAGCCTCGTCACCAACATGGCGAGGGAAAAATCCATCGACTTCTCGACTGCGACGTACTCCGGCCACGACAGGCGGATGGCGAGGTTACCGATCGTCGCGACCACGAACCAAGCGATCACGCCGCCCACGATGCCTCCAGCGATTCTCAGCATCTTCTCCTCCCTCCGCGCACGACAAGTCTACGGTCGAAACCCGAAGTCGAACAGGTTCATCAAGTCGCCGATCGCCGGACGGTTCGCCGGCACGTAGGGGTCAGCCGCGTTCATCACCGGGTTCGGCAGATTGTCGCGGCTAGCGTTGGACAGCGGCGGCAGCTTCCAGTTGCGTTCGATGAATTTGAGCACCGACACGTGATCGTAATACGTGTGATCCACGTACCCTTTCTTCGCAAAGGGCGAAACGGCGATGAACGGAATGCGCGTGCCGTCGCCGAAGAAGTCGATGCTCTGGACGTAGCCGCTGTCGTAATAGCCCCCGCCTTCGTCAGTGGTGATGAGGATCGCGCTCTTGCTCCACGCAGGGCTCGCCTTGACCTTCTCGACGATTCCCTTCACGAAGCGCTCCAGCTCGAACACGGTCGAAGTCGCCGGATGTCCCGATTCGGGATTCGGCGGGACCACGAACGAAACCGCGGGCAGCGTCTTCTCGCTGGCGAGGTCGCGATACAAGGCGTCGAGTCCCTGCAGGTTCGCGCGGAGCGGTCCGGTCATGATCGCGGTCGAGTGCGTCAGCGGATCGCAGATCGAACAATAGAGATCCTTGTCGATGCCGGTCGCGGTGCGCCCGCCGCTGTACCACTTCCATGACATGCGCTTGGCCGCCAGCGCGCTGCCGATCTCAGGCATGGTTTGCGGCGGCAGAACGTACTTGCTCGCGCCGAGCGGCTGCGGCGTGCCGTCGAAACTGTACCCGGGTGAATAGTTGTTCACGAGGTAGTAGCTGCCGGGCGCGCAGTTGCCGCCGTTGAACGCCTTGTACGGCAGGCTCGCGAGGTAGTCGCGGATCGCTTTCACGCCGGGCTGGCTCGCATCGGCGCAGGCGACGTAGGAGCCGGCACGATAGCCCGACTGCTTGTACCAGTTGTTCGTCCCCTCGCGCGGATCGGGATCCTCGATCTGATTGGGGGGCGGCACCGCAGGTTTGCCGCTTTCCAGATAGACGCCTGCATGACCGGTGGAGAGCGCCAGATAATTCGCGCCGGTTCCTCCCATCACCGGTTGGTGATAGTTGTCGGCGATCGCGTAACTGCGCGCGAGCTCGCGGAAATACGGGGCGTCGCCGCCCGCCATGCTGTAGAAGCCCATCGCGAGCGCGCCTTGGTTCGTGCTCGAACCAGGGTCGTCGCGCTGGCGAGAGCCTTCGCCCGACGTGACCGCCACCCAGGTGAACAGATCCATCTTGCCACCGTCGAGCTGCTGCCACATCTGAAAGAAGCGGTGCACCGGATCGCCGAGCGGTGCGTCATAGGCAACGTAGCGCGTGATGCGGAACGGGCCGTTCGGCAGATCGACCGGGAAGCGCGTGTCGAGTGCGTAGCCCGGCAAGCCCCTGGCGTAGTTCGTGCCCGGCTGCGGCAGCGTCTTGTATGCGTCGGTCACGGCGGGCGTCACCGTATAGCGATCTCGAACGCTCGCTTCGCGCTGAATCGCAAGCGCGAAGCGCGGTCCCGGGTTGCCGTCGCGGTCAACGATGCCGCGCGAGAGCAGGTTGCTGACGCTCTGGCCAGGCGGAGGCTCGTAGGTCGCGAACACGTTGTCGAAGGAGACATTCTCGCCAACGATCACGATCACGTGCTCGATCGGCGTCGTGGTCGACGGCACAGCGTCCGCCGCGCGTGCGCCGGATATGCACAGCGTGAGTAGCATCGTCGCGATCGCGGCGGCTGCGCGAAGCGTCATGGGATCATTCCGGTCGAGGATTCGCAGGCGATATCCAAGACATGCGATTATGGCATCGATATGAATCCCTTTCGCCCACTTCTCCACGCCGGCGGATCGCGCTGGAGGTACATCGTCCAGGCCTGGCTCATCGGTACGCTGCCGTCGCTGCTCATCTTCCCGATCATCGTCACCATCGTCGAGCACTTCCGGCCGGTCGAGCTGCCCGAGCTCGATGACACCCGGCTCAACATGATCTTCGCGGTGTTCGTCGCGCCGATTCTCGAGACGCTGCTGATGCTAGCGGTGTGGTTCCTTGCACGACGACTGATCGGAGGCGCGCAGCCACTGCGCATCGCGATCCTCGCCGCTGCCTTCGCGCTCGGGCATTACGGCGCAGGAGGATGGTGGCACGTGCTCGGGGTGGCGTGGCTCGCGCTCGTGCTCTCGATCGCCCTGACGGTGTGGGCCGACCAGCGCGTACGCGACGGGTTCGTCGTGGCAGCCGCAGTGCATGCGATGGCGAACGCGACGGTGTTCTTCGCTTTCAACGCCCTCGGTGGCGGGTGACCAGCTATGCCAACCGCGTCGGGACGAACACTTCGCTATGCAACGTCCGGTGCACGGGACACTTGTTGGCGATCTCCAGGAGCTTCGCGCGCTGCGCATCGTCCAGCGCGCCTTCCAGCTCGATCACGCGCTCGACGCGGTCGATCCTTCCCTCCCGGGTCTCGCACTCGCTGCAGTCGCTGGCGTGGATCTTCTCGTGGCGAAGGTTGACGCGCACGCGGTCGAGCGGCAGCTTCTTCGAGTCGGCGTAGAGGCGGATCGTCATCGCGGTGCAAGCGCCGATGGCCGCCGCGAGCAGCTCGTAGGGCGAAGGGCCGCTGTCCTCGCCGCCGGCCGATACGGGCTCGTCGGCGAAGAGCCGGTGCGGACCGATCGCGATCTCCTGCTGAAACTTGCTCGAGCCGGTCTCGCGCACGAACACGACGTCGCGCGGGCCATCGGGCGAGCGCTCGTCGGCCGTGCGCGCGGGAAGGTAGCGGCTTGCCCACGCAGCGAGCACCGCTCCGACGTACTTTCCATCCTCGCGTCGGCTGAGCACATGGTCGGCGTCGTCGAGCGAGACGAAACTTCGCGGATGCTTGGCGGCAAGGAAGATCTTTGACGCGTTGTCGATGCTGACCGTCTCATCGCGCGGCGCGTGGAAGACAATTAGCGCGCGCTTGAGCCCGGCGATCGCAGGGGCGAGCTTCTGCTCGGCGACGTCCTGGAGAAACTCGCGCCGGATTTGAAACTTCCGGCCCGCCAACTCAACTTCGGCTTCGCCGTGCGCGTCGATCTCGGCGCGCTTCCCGGCGAAGAGATGCGTGACGTGAGCGGGATCGGCTGGCGCATTGATGGTCGCAACAGCCAGCGCTTCAGGAATGCTCGCCGCGGCAGCTAGCACCGCGGCGCCGCCCAGGCTGTGGCCGACGAGAATCGCCGGCGCACGATGCTCGCGCCGGAGCCACTCCGCGGCCGCGACCAGATCCGTGACGTTGGATGAAAAGGTCGTGTTCGCGAAGTCGCCTTCCGAGCCGCCGAGGCCCGTGAAGTCGAAGCGCAGCACCGCGATGCCGGCATCGGCGAGCGCCTCGCTGATGAAGGTCGCCGCTCGGGTGTCCTTCGAGCAAGTGAAACAGTGCGCGAAGAGCGCGAAAGCATGCGGCTTGGCCCCCGTCGGCAGATCGAGGCGCGCCGCGAGTGCGTTGCCTGCGGCGCCGGGAAACGACACAGCCTGGCTCGTGCGGCTCATGCAAGGACTCCCGTTGATGTTTGCTGCGCTATTATGGGCTCCGTCATCCGGGGCGAGGAGAAGAACATGAGACTCGAGGGGTCGTGCCACTGCGGCGCGGTCAAGTTCTCGGTCGAATCGCATACGCCGTATCCGTTCATGCGCTGCTACTGCTCGATCTGCCGCAAGACGGCAGGCGGCGGCGGGTACGCCATCAACATCATGGGCGAGACCGACAGCTTGAAGGTGAAGGGCGAGGACAACCTGAGCATCTATCGCGCACGCATCAAGGACGAGAAGACCGGCAAGCGCAAGCTCTCGACGGCGCGGCGGCATTTCTGCAAGAAGTGCGGCAGTGCGCTCTGGGCCTGGGACCCGCAATGGAGGGAATGGGTGTATCCATTCGCCTCGGCGATCGATACGCCGTTGCCGAAGCCGATGGAAGAAGTCGAGATGATGCTCAACTATGCCGTGCCGTGGGCCGAGATCCCGAATGGCTCCGGGCATGCGCACTTCGCGGAATACCCCGAAGAGGGCATCGCCGACTGGCACAAGAAGCGCCTGCTCGACGTGCCGTAGGAGTTTCGCCTACCTGGCATCGCGCTTTGGCGGATGCGCGGCGCTGCGAATCGCGCGATAATTAACTGTTGGCCGCATTAACACGGCGCTGAAGCGCCGGTTAATGCCGGCCTTGCGGGTATCGATGATTGCGGTCAACTGACCGTGTTGAACTCGGCGCGTAGCGTCGTTAACGCGGGCTCACAAGTTTTTCCCGGAGACAAATCATGAACGGAGCAAGAGAAGTCGTCATCCTGAGCGGTGTGCGCACCGCGATCGGCGACTACGGCGGCAGCCTGAAGGACGTTCCCCCCACCGAGCTCGCGGCCAAGGTCGTGAAGGAAGCCGTGAGCCGGGCCAAGGTCGATCCCAAGGAGATCGGCCAGTGCGTGTTCGGCAACGTGATCCACACCGAAGCGCGCGACATGTACCTGTCGCGCGTGGCGGCGCTGAAGGGCGGCCTTTCGCCCGAGTCCGGCGCGCTTACGCTCAATCGGCTGTGCGGCAGCGGCTTGCAGGCGATCGTCAGCGCGTCGCAGTACATCATGCTCGGCGATGTCGATGCGGCGATCGGGGGCGGCGCCGAAAGCATGAGCCGTGGCGCCTACGCCAACGTCAGCCAGCGCTGGGGCGCGCGCATGGGCGACGCCAAGGACATCGACATGATGGTGGGCGCACTCACCGATCCATTCGACACCGTTCACATGGGCGTGACGGCCGAGAACGTGGCAAACAAGCTCAGCATCACGCGCGCCGACCAGGATGCGTTCGCGGTCGAGAGTCACAAGCGCGCGGCCAACGCGATCGCGAAAGGCTACTTCAAGGACCAGATACTCGGCATCGAGCTCAAGAGCAAGAAGGGCCCGGTGATGTTCGACACCGACGAGCACGTCCGCGCCGATGCAACCGTCGATGGCATGGCCAAGCTGAAGGCGGTGTTCGCCAAGGAAAACGGAACGGTGACCGCCGGCAACGCCTCGGGGATCAACGACGCGGCAGCGGCAGTCGTGCTGATGGAAAAATCGGTCGCGGCCAAAAAGGGGCTGAAGCCGATCGCGCGGCTGGTCTCGTACGGACACGCCGGCGTCGATCCGAAGATCATGGGCCTGGGGCCTGTGTCGGCAGTGAAGTCAGCGCTCGCCAAGGCGGGACTCAAGCTCGAGCAGATGGACGTGATCGAGTCGAACGAGGCTTTCGCCGCGCAGGCGCTCGGCGTTTCGAAGGAGCTGGGCATGAACGCCGCCAAGGTCAATCCCAACGGCGGCGCGGTCGCCCTCGGACATCCTATCGGCGCCACGGGGTGCATCCTGACGGTGAAAGCGATGTACGAGCTGCAGCGCACCGGTGGGCACTACGGTCTCATCACAATGTGCATCGGCGGCGGCCAAGGGATCGCGGCCATCATCGAGCGGATGTAGCAAGTTACCCTGTCATTCCGAGAAGCGTCTGGGCTCGGAATGACTTTGAGGCGGCGGTGGCACTGATGGCGGCGGAGAAGGGGAAAGCCGCATGACCTGGTCGATCGTCGCGCGCGATGCGTCCGGTTCGCTGGGCGTGATCGTCGCGAGCCGTTTCTTCGCCGTCGGCGCGCTGTGTCCGTACGCGCACAGCGGCGTCGGCGCGATCTCCACACAAGCGCTGGTCAATCCGCATTACGGCATGCGCGGGCTTACCATGCTGGCGCAGGGCCTGCCCGCGGCCGAGGTCGTGAGCGCGCTCACCGCGCCCGATGCGGGCCGCGACCACAGGCAAGTGCATCTCGTCGACGCCGAGGGTCATGTCGCCTCGCACACCGGCGTCGAGTGCATCGACTGGTGCGGTCAGGTCGATGGCGATCATTTTTCGGTCGCCGGCAACATGCTCACCGGGCCGCAGGTGATCGAGGATACGGCGCAGGTCTACGACGCGGGACGCGAGCTGCCTTTCCCCGAGCGTCTGATGGCGGCGATGCAGGCGGGAGAGGCCGCCGGCGGCGACAAGCGCGGCAAGCAGTCGGTGGCGCTTCTCGTCTGCACCACGGAGGCCTATCCCTTTCTGAATCTTCGCGTCGACGATCATCACGATCCGCTCGCGGAGCTGCGCCGACTTTACGTGAAGAGCCTCGAGCGCTTCCAGCCCTTCGTGTCCTGCCTGCCTTCGCGCGCCCGTCCGGCGGGAATCACCGACCGCGCGACGATCGAGGACGAGGTGCACCGCTTCCAGGCGGCGCGCTCAAATCCATCGAGTTGATGGCTGCGCTGCTCGAAGTCGACGGCCTGCGCACTTGCTTCACCGTCGAGGCCGGCGAGTTTGCCGCGGTGGACGGCGTGAGCTTCGGTCTCGACGCGGGACGCACCCTCGGGCTCGTCGGCGAATCCGGATGCGGCAAGAGCATCACGGCGCTCTCGATCATGGGGCTCGTTCCCGCGCCCGCGGGACGAATCGCCGCCGGCGCGATCCGCTTCGAGGGCATCGATCTCCTCCGGCTCTCCGCCTCGGAGATGCGCGAGCTTCGCGGCGACCGGCTGTCGATGATCTTCCAGGAGCCGATGACGTCGCTCAACCCGGCGTTCACCATCGGCGAGCAGATCGTCGAAGGCATCCTGCGGCACAAGAAGACCTCGCGTGAGGAGGCGAAGACGCGCGCGATCGAGATGCTGCGCCGCGTGCACATTCCCTCTCCCCAGCGGCGTTTCGGCGATTACCCGCATCGGCTCTCCGGAGGCATGCGCCAGCGGGTGATGATCGCTATGGCGCTCGCCTGCGAGCCGAAGCTCCTCATTGCCGACGAGCCGACGACCGCCCTCGACGTCACGATCCAGGCGCAGATTCTCGATCTCATGCGCACGCTGCGCGAGGAGACCGGCACCGCGATCATCCTCATCACCCACGATCTCGGCGTAGTGGCCGAGCTGGCGGACGAGGTCGCGGTGATGTATGCGGGGCGCATCGTCGAGCGCGCGCCGGTTGCGACGCTCTTCGCGAAGCCGCAGCATCCGTACACCGTCGGGCTGCTCGGCTCGATTCCGCGGCTCGACGTCGAGCAGGAGCGTCTGCCCGCGATCGAGGGTCTGGTGCCGAATCCTCTGGCGCCGGTCGGAGCATGCCGGTTTCACCCGCGCTGTCCTTTCGCGATCGACAAGTGCCGGCGCGACGATCCGGCCGCGATGCCGATGGGCGAGCAGCATGTGGCGGCGTGCTGGCGCGCGCCGTTGGAGGCGAGCGTGCTGTGAGCGAAGCATCGCCGCTGCTGCGCGTGACGAACCTCGTCAAGCACTTTCCCGTGCGTGGAGGGTTTTTCTCGCGCGCCGACGGAGCAGTGCGTGCAGTCGACGGCATCGACTTCGACGTCGCCTCGGGCGAGACGCTGGCACTCGTCGGCGAGTCGGGCTGCGGCAAGTCGACGACCGGCCGGCTGGTGCTCCGTCTGATCGAGCCGACCGCCGGCGCGATCTCGTTCGACGGGCACGATCTCCTGGCCCTCGATCGCCACGAGCTGCGCGCGCAGCGCCGTGCGCTGCAGATCATCTTCCAGGATCCCTACGCCTCGCTCAATCCACGCATGACGGTGGGGCAGATGCTCGAGGAGCCGCTCGCGCTGCACGGGCTCGCGAACGGACGGCGCCGCGAGCGCGTCGCTGAGTTGCTCGGGCTGGTCGGTCTCTACTCGCAACACGCGCAACGCTATCCGCACGAGTTCTCCGGCGGGCAGCGCCAACGCATCGGCATCGCGCGCGCGCTCGCCGCCGAGCCCAAGCTCATCGTCTGCGACGAACCGGTGTCGGCGCTGGACGTCTCGATCCAGGCGCAGGTGATCAATCTGCTCGCAGACCTGCAGAACCGATTAGGACTCTCCTACATCTTCATCGCGCACGACCTCGCCGTGGTGAAGCACATCGCGACTCGGGTCGCGGTGATGTATCTCGGACGCATCGTGGAATACGCGGACAAGCGCGCGCTGTTTGCCGAGCCTCGCCACCCTTACACGCAAGCGCTGCTCTCGGCGGTTCCGGTGCCGCAGCCCTCGGCTCACCGAAAGCGCATCATCCTCGAAGGCGACGTACCGAGCGCGCACGACCCGCCGTCGGGTTGCCGCTTTCGCACGCGCTGCCCGTATGCCCGGCAGCGTTGCACTGACGAGGACCCGGCGCTCAGCCTCGATGGCGGGCACGCAACCGCCTGCCATTTCTGGCGTGAAATCGGCCCTGCCGCGGCGGCCGCGCTGCCGGGAACGCAGCGCGACTCGCGGCTGGAGCGGCTGCAGGCAGCCTTCCACGGGTGAGATAGTATGTTGGCGATAACCAAGGAGGAGGCAATGCACAACCCATCGAAAACCTTCCGTATCGCGCTGGTGGCGCTCGCTCTTGCAATGCCCGCCCTCGTCTCGGCGCAGACGCTGCGCTTCGGCCTGGCCGAGGATCCGGACATTCTCGATCCCACGCTCGCGCGCACCTTCGTCGGCCGCATCGTCTTTGCGGCGCTCTGCGACAAGCTCTTCGACATCGACGAGAAATTGAATATCGTCCCGCAGCTCGCGACCTCCTACCAATGGTCGGCCGACAGCAAGGCGCTCACGATCAAGCTTCGTCAGGGTGTGACCTTCCACGACGGCGAGAAGCTCGATGCCGCGGCAGTCAAGTTCAACATCGAGCGTCACAAGAACATGGCCGGATCGAACCGCAAAGGCGAGCTTGCGCCCGTGACGAGCGTTGACGTGGTCGATCCCTCGACCGTGCGGCTCAATCTATCGGCGCCGTTCTCTCCGCTTCTCGCGCAACTCGCGGATCGCGCTGGCATGATGGTTTCGCCGAAGGCCGCGCAGGGGGAAGGCGAGAAGTTCGGTACGAAACCGGTGTGCTCGGGCCCGTTCCGCTTCGTCGAGCGCGTCGCGCAGGACCGCATCGTCCTCGAGCGCTATCCGAACTACTGGAACAAGGCCGAGATCCATCTCGACAAGATCATCTACCTGCCGATTCCCGACTCGACGGTGCGGCTCGCGAATATGAAGTCCGGGCAGCTCGACTTCATCGAGCGCGTCCTTCCCTCAGACATCCCATCGCTCAAGAGCGACAGCCGGTTCAAGATCGCGCGCATCACCGAGATCGGCTATCAGGGCATTACGGTCAACGTCGGCAAGAGCGAACTGGCGCAGAAGAACCCGATAGGCAAGGACCCGCGCGTGCGTGAAGCGTTCGAGCTGTCGCTCGATCGCCAGGGCATCGTGGACGTCGCGATGGACGGCGAAGCAGACGTCGGCAATCAGTGGGTCGCGCCAACCAACGCGTTCTACGCGAAGAACGTGCCGATTCCCAAGCGCGATGTCGCGCGGGCGAAGGCGCTGCTCGCCGAAGCAGGCGTGCCAAACCCTTCGTTCACGCTGATGACGCCTACGCAGACCGACGCGCAGAAGGTCGCACAGGTCGTGCAGGCGATGGCGAAGGACGCCGGCTTCGACGTGAAAATCCAGTCGACCGAGTTTGCCACTTCGCTCAACATGGCGGACAAGGGCGATTTCGAAGTCTACGTGCTCGCCTGGAGCGGCCGCGCCGATCCGGACGGCAACATCTTCAGCTTCGCCGCCTGCAAGCAGCCGCTGAACTACTCGGGCATTTGCAAGCCGGATCTCGACGATCTGCTCAACAAGTCGCGCAGCACGCTCGATCCCGCCGAACGGAAGAAGCTCTACGAGCAGATCGCGACGATCCTCATAGCGAAGGATCGGCCGGACATCTACCTCTTCCACCGGCATTGGCTTTGGGCATACACGACCAAGCTTTCCGGCTTGCGCACGATTCCCGATGGGCTGGTGCGAGTGCAGGGGCTGAAGCTCAACTAAGAAACGGCCCGCGCATCGAGCGGCAAGTCTCCTTCGATGTTCAATTACCTCCTGCGTCGCCTCGCGACCATCGTCCCGACGCTCTTTTTCGTCTCGATTCTGATCTTCGGGCTGCAGCAGCTCCTGCCTGGCGATCCGGCGATGATCCTCGCCGGCGAGGAGCACGACCCGAGCGTGATTGCGTACCTGCATAAGAAGCTGCATCTCGACGAGCCGCTGCCGGTGCGCTATCTGTACTGGGTCGGCGGCGTGCTCGAGGGTGATCTCGGCGAATCGCAGCGCATCCAGAAACCGGTGCTCGACCTCGTCGCTGAAAAGCTCCCGGTCACGATCGAGCTGGCCACGCTCGCGATCCTGATAGCGCTAAGCATCGGCATCACCGCCGGCGTCATCTCCGCAGTGGCGAAGGACACGGCCTGGGACTACGCCGCGAATGTGTTCGCGCTGTGGGGATTGTCGACGCCGAATTTCTGGCTCGGAATCATGTTGATCCTGCTCTTCTCGGTGACGCTCGGTTGGCTGCCAGCGTCCGGCTACGTGAGTCCCTTCGAAGACCTAAGAGCGAATCTCGCCGCCATGATCATGCCGGCCTTCGTGCTGGGCAACGCGATCGCGGCCGTGCTGATGCGCCACACGCGAAGCGCCATGCTGCAGGTGCTGAGCTCGGATTACGTGCGCACCGCCCGCGCCAAGGGCCTCGACGAGCGTGTGGTCGTCTTGAAACATGCGCTGCGCAATGCGTTGACGCCGGTGATCACGCTCGGAGCGCTCGAATTCGGAACGCTCCTCTCGGGCGCAGTACTGACCGAGCAGGTGTTCACCATTCCCGGTTTCGGGAAGCTCATCGTCGACGCCGTGTTCAATCGTGACTACGCGGTGGTGCAGGGCGTCGTGCTGTGCACGGCAACCGCGTACATCACGCTCAATCTGCTCGCAGACCTCGCTTATTTCCTGGTTAATCCACGCTTAAGGGATAGCGCATCGGCGTGACACCCCACACGTCAACTCTCTGACTGCTTCGCGGGAAGAGAGCGCCAAAATCCGAATGACCACCGCCACCGCCGACCTCGCTGCGCTCCCGCGCGAAATCTCGCCGGGGCGGCGCGTGCTCATGCGCCTGGCGCGGCGGCGCGGAGCGATGGTCGCGCTCGGCGTCGTGGTCTTCTTCATCTTGCTGGCGCTTCTGGCGCCTCAGCTCGCCCCCTTCGATCCGCTCGCCACGAGCTGGAGCGCCGTGCGCAAAGGGCCGAGTGCCGCGCACTGGTTCGGGACCGACGAGATCGGGCGCGACGTGCTCTCGCGCGTCATCTTCGGAACGCGCGCGTCGCTCCTCGCCGGATGCGTGTCCGTGTCGATCGCGCTCGCGCTGGGCGTCCCCATCGGGCTCGCGGCCGGCTACATCGGCGGCTGGGTCGACGCGCTGATCTCGCGCATGACCGACGCGATGCTCGCGTGCCCGTTCCTGATCCTGGCGATCGCGCTCGCCGCGTTTCTCGGCCCGAGCCTTACCAACGCGATGATCGCGATCGGCATCTCGGCGACGCCGATCTTCGTGCGCCTCACTCGCGCGGCGGTGCTGCAGGTCAAGGTCGAGGACTACATCGAGGCCGCGCGCGCGGTCGGCAACTCGCATCTGCGCATCGCGCTGCGGCACATTCTCCCGAACGTAGTTCCGCCGCTGATCGTGCAGGCCACGCTTGCGGTCGCCGCCGCGGTGATCGCCGAGGCGGCGCTATCCTTCCTGGGCCTGGGTCAGCAGCCGCCCGCGCCATCGTGGGGCAGCATGCTCAACACTGCGAAGAACTACATCGACAACGCGCCGTGGATGGCGGTGTGGCCGGGGCTGTCGATCTTCCTGCTCGTACTCTCTTTCAACCTGCTCGGCGACGGGCTGCGCGACGCTTTCGACCCGAAGAGCCGTTAGGCAATGTCCTCGTAACCGAGCTCGCGCAGAAACGCGCCGCGCTCCTGCGCACCGAGGTGACCGGCGACGAGCTGCACGAACTCCTGTTGCGTGCCGGCCTTCTGCGCCGCCTTCTTCGCCACGATGCGTGCGACCGGGCCGAGGTAAATGGCCAGCCTTGACGTGGTCTGGTCGACGAATTCCTGATCGAGCGGCGCGAGTGGCCGCGTCATTCCGCTGAGCGAGCGCGATTGCGGCGGCGAAGTCTGGCCTGCCTTTCCCTTGCGTACCGAGAGAGGTTGCGTTCCGGTCGGGCTTCCTCCTGTCGCGCTCACCCTCTTCTCGCCGGTCACGAGCGTCATGAATCGCTTTCGCTCGTCAACGTCCGAGATGCTCTCTGCTGCGAGCGCGTAGAGCTCCTGCGTGTCGGAGGTCTTGGACGCGGCCTTGCGCACGATGACCTTCGCCATCGGTCCGAGGATGCGCGCGAGCTGGCGCTCGATCGTCTGCAAGATCGTGTCGTCCCACGCGGGCACGGCGTGCTTCTGCATCGTCACCGCGGCGAGGTTCAATTCCGTCGCGTCGACCGCGTCGCCCTTCAGGTTGAGCTGCGGGTCGAGCGATTGGCGAAGCGCGCGGTTGAACGCGCGCGCGTTCTGGAAGCGCGCTTCGGGCGCCTTCGCGAGCGCCGTCCCGACGATCGCGTCCATCGCCGGCGTCAGCGTGAGCTTCGAGAGCTCGGACGGCGGTTTGTGGTCCTCGTAGCAGATCTTGAACGCGATCGCCTCGATCGAGCCGGAGAACGGTTTCTCGCCGGTCAGGAGCTCGTAGAGCACGACGCCCGTGCTGAAGAGATCCGAGCGCCGGTCGATGTCCTTGCCCTGGCATTGCTCGGGCGACATGTACGACGGCGTGCCCATCACCATGCCCGCGTTGGTGAGGTTCGAGGTGTCGATGCGCGCGATGCCGAAATCCGCCACTTTCACCGCGCCGGACGCCGTGAGAATCAGGTTCGCCGGCTTGATGTCGCGATGCACGACGCCGCGCTCGTGCGCGAAGTCGAGCGCCTCGAGCACCTGCGAGACGATCGCCACGATCTGCCCGACCTCGAAGGTCGCCTTGCGGTTCAGATACTCGCGCAGCCCCGTGCCGTCGACGTACTCCATGGCGATGAAGGCGTTGGCCTCGTCCTCGCCGTACTCGTAGACGCTTACGATGTTCGGATGCAGCAGGCGGCCGGCGGCCTTCGCCTCGTTCTTGAAGCGCGCCATCACCTGCACCGCAAGCTCCGGATCGACCAGGTCCTTGCGCACGGTCTTGATCGCCACCGTGCGCTCGATGCCGGGATCGAAGCCCTTGTAGACGACGCCCATCGCGCCCTTGCCCAGGACGCCGTCGATGCGGTACTTGCCGATTTTTTCCGGGTCTGCCATTGGCGGGCGCGTTATTCCTCAAGCATCTTGATTGCCTGCACCAAACTTTTGTTCATTCGCGACAACGCTTCGGTGAGCACGCCTATCTCGTCCTTGCTCTTGCTGGTGAACTCTGCCGTCTCGGTGTGCCCCAGGCTCACCTCGTCGGCGAGCCGCGATAGCTGCTTCACGCGCCGGATGACGATTGTGTGCAGCATGACGTTGAGCAGGATGAAGGTGAGCGCGAACACCAGCGTGAGCATCAACATGAAAACGCGGAAGGTGCGGTTGGCGCGCTGCACGGGAAGCGTGCTCGGCACGGACACGATCTGCGCCCCGATGATGTCGTTCACCTTCCACCCGAAGCCGTTGGCGGGACCGTACAGCTCGACCATCGTCTTCGGGGCTGCGGCTACCGTGCTGTGGCAGACGATGCAGGCGGGGTCCTTGATCTGGATCGGACGCGCCAGGTAGATCGAGTGCCCGGTCGGCGTTTCACGCTGGCCGATCAGCTCGGTCTTGGCCGAATCGTTGCGAAACTGGTTGACGATGTCGGCTTCCCAGTCGGTCGCGCGGTCGCGCGGATTGGTCGGGTTGAGCGTGGCCTCCTTGTAGTTGTAGTCCGGATACTTCTTGCGCAGATCGTTGAACTGTTCGGTCGCCGCGTACGCAGGCACCGACTGCGGCAGAAAGGTGTACTTGAGCTGCGTCTCGAGCAGCGGCTTGATCTGCGTGTTGGTGTAAGCGCGCGAGGACAGCGCGGCCTCCATCATCACGCGCGCGTTGTCGAGGATTTCCTCGCGAGCGTTCGACTGCAGCACGGCATAGGAGATCGTGCCGGTGAGCGCGAACCCAACGATGAAGATCGCAAGCAGCACTACGTTGAATTTCCAGATGAGCTTCAAGTTGTCACCTATCGCTTGGAACCGCTGAACGGCCACGGCAGACCGGATTCTTTCTTCTCCGGCGCCTTTTCCGGAACTTCCGCCTTCGCGGCCGGCGGCGGCGAAGCTGGAGCACTACTCAATTCGGGATACGCCTGCGCGTTGGCCGTGACGGCGGCTTTGAACGCCGGGTCTGCGAGCCGCGGCTGCAACCGCTTCACGAAGACGGTCCGGTACGGCCCGTTGAGCCACGGCTCGGCCTCAGCGAAGGTGATTGGACGATCCACCGCAGGCTCGACCCGCAGCGTTTGGTACTTGTCCACCCTGCTGGGCAGCGTGTCCATGAAGTGCCGCGGCATCGCGCTGACGAAGGATTGCGGAGCGCCGCCGCCCACGGCAAGCGGCCGGTCCGCGCTGCGGCCGACGAAGTCGCCGCCACGCACTTCGCGCGGTGCCGCCTCCGAGCCGCGGCCGCTCTCGCTCACGCGCGCGGTCCCCGACTCCAAGAACACCTCGAACGCGTTTGCCGACGCGCGCACCACTGCAACCGCAGCTGCCGCGTCGATATTACCGAGCGGAGTACGCAGCTTCACCGGTGGCGCCGGCGGCTTCGCCGCGACCTTGACCCAGCCCTGCGGCATATAGATGTCGGCGGGCTGTTTGCCCTCGCGCGCTGAGGCCGAGATCAAGTAAAGCGATGCCGGTCCCACCAGGTTCACGCTGTTGCCCGAAGCGAATTCGATCTGCACCTGGGCGCGGTCGGCGCCTTCGACCACATCGCCATTCTGCACGCGCGCGCCTTCGGCGAGCTTGTACCAGGTCGCCCCGCGCAGGACCCGCGCGCCGCCGTCGAGCACGGTGACGATCCCGGCGTCCGCGCCATAGCAGAGCGCGCTGACGAGCGCGAGGCCACTTCCGAAAAACCAACCAGCTTTCATCGAGAGCGCGACTGCAATAGAAAACCCCGCGCCTGCCGCGGAGCGCGAAGGATACTAGGCTGCGCCCTCCGAGGGTGTCAACGTGAATTTTCGGAGCGGTGCGCGACGAGAATCGGATAATTCGCTACCACCGTCGGCTCATCGCTGGCGGCACCGAGCCGTTGGCTTATACTTCCCCGCCGTGGCCGTTCAATCCGGCCTCGTACCCAATGGCCGATTCACAAACTTCCCGCAGTCTCGCGGTGCTTTTCGCCGACATCAGCGGCAGCACCAAGCTCTACGAAACGCTCGGGGACGCCGAGGCGCTTCAGACCGTCGAGCGCTGCCTCGCGATCATCAAGCAAGTGTGCGTCGACGGCGGAGGACGCGTCGTGAAGACGATCGGCGACGAGGTGATGGCGGTCTTCCCCGCCGCGGACGGCGCCGCGCGCGCGGCCACCGATATGCAGGCACGTATCTCCGCGCAGCGGACCTCTCGCGGCGCGCCGCTCGCGATCCATGTGGGTTTCCACTTCGGCCCTCTGCTCGACGACGGGAGCGACGTCCATGGCGACACGGTGACGCTCGCCAAGCGTTTGTCGGACCTCGCGCGAGGCGGACAGGTGTTCACCTCGAAGGAAACCGTCGACGAGCTGCCGGTCGCGATGCGCGCCCGGACGCGCGATCACCAGACGCAAGCGGTGCGCGGAAAGCAGCAGGACGTCGGGCTCTTCGAGTGGGTGTGGCAAGAAACCGAAGACGAGATGACCGCGCTCACCGCGCGCGTCGAGCTTCGCCCTGCCCTGCTCAAGCTCACGCATGGCGAGCAGGAGCTCACCCTTTCGGATACGAGGGGATCGCTCAGCATCGGCCGCGATCCGCAAAATGATCTCGTCATCGGCGACCGCAAGGCTTCGCGCATGCACGCGCGCATCGAGCGGCGGCGCGACAAGTTCGTGCTGATCGATCACAGCTCGAACGGCACCTATGTCACGATGGAGAACGAACCCGAGATCGCCCTGCGCCGCGAGGAGATCGTGCTGCGCGGTCGAGGCCGTGTGAGCTTCGGACACGCGTACGAGGACGACCCGTCCGAGGTGCTGGCTTACTCGAACGTCGGTTGAGCTTCGTCGCCGCTCAGCGCGGTGGCGAGTGAATGTCGTCGACCCAGTGCACTTCTTCGGGATTGGGCTCGATGTTGGGCAGGTCGAGGTTCACCACGACCGGCTCCTGGCCGCTGCGCACGAGCACACATGACAAAGGCTCGGCATCGCTTGCGTTGATCTCCTGGTGCGGAACGAACGGCGGCACATAGATGAAATCGCCCGGACCGGCCTCGGCAGTGAACTCCAGCCGGTCGCCCCATTTCATCCGCGCCTTGCCGCTCACGACGTAGATCACGCTCTCGACGGGCCCGTGATGGTGCGCGCCCGTCTTCGCTTTGGGATGAATCACCACGGTGCCCGCCCAGAGCTTCTCGGCGCCGGCGCGCGCCAGAGTGATCGCCGCCGCGCGGTTCATACCCGGCGTCTGCGCGGTGTTGATGTCGAGCTCGTCGGCGTGCACGACGCGCACGCCATGCAGCCGCCATTTGGATTCGCGCGCTTGACTCATTGCCACGACTCCTCTCTTCTCGTACGTGTCGATTTCACACCTGATGCGCGCTCGGCGCAACCCTCCTGACATAACGGTGGCAGGAGCGCGTGAGGCTCCTGACAGAACGGTGGCAGGAACGCGCGAACAGAATCGATTCCGTGCAAATAGTGCACGTTTCTCAGGAGTCGATCATGCAAGTGGAAATGATGTTCGAGGTTGGAATGCTAGGCCACGCCGTGGTCGAGTTTCTTGTGCTCGGCTTCGGGCTGGGTCTGCTTGGCTTCGGGTTGAGGCGACTCGCAGAGCTTCCGCAGCCGCTCGCCGACTTCGCACGCACGCTGCGCTGGCGGCAAACGCTCCTGACAGGACGCTGGCAGGAGCGCAGGAGCAGGATCGCATTCGTGCAATGACGCACGCTCTCGAGGAGCCGATCATGCAGATGAAGGATGCGCTTTCCTGGTTTGAGATCCCGGCCGCCGATCTCCCGCGGGCGACGCGTTTCTACGAGGCGGTGCTCGAGCGCGAGCTCAAGCCTGAGACGATGGGACCAGTGCGGCTCGCGGTCTTTACATACGAGCAGCCGGGCGTGGGTGGCTGTCTCATCGCCGGAGACGAGTACAAACCGGCGGCGAGCAGTACCGTCGTTTATCTGTGCGTAGACGCCGTCGACGGCGCGCTCGAGCGCGCCAGGAATGCCGGCGGGAAGGTCGCCCTGCCGAAAACCGCGCTGCCCGAAGGCATGGGGTTTTACGCCCACATCATCGACAGCGAGGGCAACCGCGTGGGGGTGCACGCGCTGCAGTAATCGCGCGCGCGGTTTCTTCGGCGCGCCGCTCGACGCGCAGGTCGGGGCGGTGAGACACTTGCCGTCACCATGCGCCGTGCCGACAGGCTTTTCGCGATCGTTCAGTACCTGCGCGGCCGACGGCTCACGACCGCCGCGCAGCTTGCGCGCTGGCTCGAAGTCTCAGAGCGCACGATCTATCGCGACGTTGCCGACCTCGCCGGGTCGGGCGTCCCGATCGATGGCGAAGCGGGCGTCGGGTATCGCATCCGCGCCGGATTCGATCTGCCGCCGCTGATGTTCAGCTTCGACGAAATCGATGCGCTGGCCATGGGGGCGCGCTTCGTGGAAGCGTGGGCGAGCCCGAAGCTCGCAAGAGGGGCTCGCTCGGCGCTGGCGAAGATCGCGGCAGCGTTGCCCGGCGACAAGCGCGCGGCGCTCGAGAGCGCGCCGTTGTTCGCGCCGGGAGTCTTCGATGCGCAAGCCGGAGCGCGCCTTGACGCGTTGCGCGAGGCGATCGGCGAACGGCGTTTCGCCGACCTCGATTACCAGGACGCTGCGGCCCGCGTGACGCAACGGCGCGTGCGCCCGCTCGCACTCTATTTCTGGGGCGATGTGTGGACGCTCGCCGGGTGGTGCGAGCTGCGACAGGATTTTCGCAATTTCCGTCTCGACCGCATCGCAGAGGTGACCGTGACAGAGCGCTTTCCCGACGAAAGCGGAAAGCGCCTGGAAGATTTTCTGCGCAAGATGCGCGCGGACTAAGGCGGCGACCCTACCGCTGACGACCCGATGCTCAAGGCGTGCGCGTCCACTTCCCGGTGATACGAAGGCCACCTCCCCACGCGCCGGATGTCGTGATCTCGTTCCCGGAAACGTTTCCCATCATGATCCCGTGGCCGACGTTGCCGTTGGGCGCGTGCCCCTCGAGCTCGATCTCGACTTTGCCCTGAGGCGATATCTTCCCCTTGGCCGAATCCATTTTCCCCGCTCTCGGATTCATCCAGGTCGCGAGCATCTCTCCTTGCACCACCTTCATCGCTACGCCCCAGCAGATGGTCTTCGGCTCGGGGTCGACAAAATTGTTGCAGAGCTGCCCGCTGTAAACTCCGTCGTATCGGTCCAGCCCCGCTGCAGGCGTGCTTGCCGTAACAGGCGTGCCTGCCACAGCAGGTAGCGCGGCAGCCGGAGCCCGCGGCGTCGCTACCGCGACCTTTGACTCTTCCTCGCGGACCTTCTGCGCTGCGCTGTCGGCGGCGCGCCGCGTCGCCGCTTCCGTCAGCCGGCGCTGCTCGTCCGCCTTCCTGCTCGCCGCCGCTAGGTCCAGCGCATCTTTGGCTGCCTTCAAGTCGGATTCCAGTTTCGCTTCGCGCTTGGCGGTTTCGATCGCAGCGAGATCCTGCTGCGCCTTGCGCTCCTGCGTTGCCTCGCGTTCCTGCGCCGCGTTGCGCTCCGCCTCCGCCGAACGGCGCGCCTGTTCTGCAACGTTTGCTTCATGGCCGCTATACACGGCATAGCCACCGATCGCTGCGAGCACGATGGCCACCGCCGCGATTGCGGCGCCCGCCCCGATCGCACTGCCGCGTCGCCTCGCAACGAACGGCAGCGCCATGGCATCCGAAGCGCTGATCGAGAAAGTCCGGATCGGCTGCGCGATGTTCTTGAAGCTCTGATCGCCCAGCTGCTTGAACTGGAGCGTGAGCTTGTTCTGAATCTGATCGTAGACGCTGCCCGAGATGCACACGCCGCCAGGCTCGGTGATCGTTTGAATGCGCGCCGCGACGTTGACGCCGTCGCCCAGGAGATCGCCTCCCTGCACGATGACGTCGCCGAGGTTGATCCCGATGCGAAACTGCATCCGCTGCTCGGGCGGAAGATGCTGGTTGCGCGTATGCAGCGCGGCCTGGATCTCGGTGGCGCTGCGGACCGCTTCGACCGCGCTCGGGAACTCGGCGAGCACGGAGTCGCCGGCAGTGTTGAAGATCCGTCCGCGATGCGCCTGCAGTAGTTGGTCGAAGATCTGACGATGCCCGCGCAGAACCTGCACGGTCTGCTCCTCGTCCTTGCCCATCATGGCGCTGTAGTTGGCGACGTCCGCCATCAGGATCGTCGCCAGCCGGCGCTCGATCGGCTGCTCGCCAAGCGTGTCTTTGTCCATGGCCCGCCGCGCTGTTGCGCGAAACGTGAACGCACCCTGCCGGGCACGCGAGCCCGAAGTGTAAGTCAAACGTCATGTCGCCGGAATCGTCGCGACCGCAGAACGCTGTCATCTTGCTGACGGCTGAAGCGCTCGACGTCCCTTGGTACAATCCCGCCGCCTACCAGGAGAGGATGCGATGACGATCTCGATGTATCAGGCCTCGGTGCCGCTGATGACGAAGATGCTGATCAACCTGAAGTCCATTCTGCAGAAGGCCATCGCGCACGCGAAGGCGAAGAAGATCGAGGAGTCGGCGCTCCTCAACGCGCGCCTGTACCCGGACATGTTCGTGTTGACGCGGCAGGTGCAGATCGCCTGCGATTTCGGGCGCGCCACGGCCGCGCGGCTGGCCGGCCAGGAGCCTCCGGCGTACGAAGAGAACGAGCAGAGCCTGGCCGAGCTGGTATCCCGCATCGAGCGCAGCGTCGACTATCTGCAGAGCCTGAAACCGCAGCAGATCGACGGCTCGGAGACGCGCGAGATCGTTCGCCCCGTCCGGGGCGAGCCGCATAAGTTCACCGGCATCAACTACCTCTTTCAGTTCGCGCTGCCGAACTTCTTCTTCCACGTCACGACCGCGTACGCCATCCTGCGGCACAACGGGATCGAGATCGGCAAGTACGACTTCATCGGCGCGCTGGATTAGCCCGCCCCGGCGAGAGGGGATTTTCAGAGCCCTCCGCGTCCGCGCTTCACGCTACAGCGGCGGGGCGAACCTAGCCCGTTCGGCGCGAGCCGCGAGCCCGGCGAACGCTTCGCGCAGCTGAGGCCGGCGCGGCGGGCTAATCCGCCCTGCCGGATCTCTATAGGACTGGGAATTACAAGCACGAAACTTCTGGTTTCTTCCCAGGGTCGCCCTAATTTTGTAGGGTTGGATTCTCAGGCGATTGCCGCCGTAGCGTCGCAGGGTCAACCCTCAATGCCGAAGATCTACGTCATCCACGAAAACGACGCCTGGGTCGAGGCGCTGCGCGACGCATTCGCGGCGCTCGAGCTGCCGTACGAAGAATGGTTTCTGAGCGAGGGCAAGCTCGACCTCGCAGAGCCACCCCCGGAAGGCGTCTTCTACAACCGCATGAGCGCGTCGTCGCACACGCGCGGGCACCGTTACGCCGCCGAGCTGACGGGCGGCGTGCTGGCGTGGCTGGAGCTGCATTCCCGCCGCGTCATCAACGACAGCCGGGCGTTGCGGCTCGAGATCAGCAAGGTGGCGCAGTACGCTGCGCTGGCGCCGCACGGGATTCGCACGCCGCACACCATCGCTGCGGTGGGGCGCGACGCGATCCTCGCCGCCGCGAGAAAGATGAGCCTGCCGTTTATCACCAAGCACAACCGCGCCGGCAAGGGGTTGGGCGTCAGGCTGTTCCAGAGCGCCGATGCGCTGCAGGATTACGTCGACAGCCCCACGTTCGAAGATTCGGTCGACGGCATCACGCTCATACAGCAATACATACGCGCACCCGAGCCTTTCATCACGCGCGTCGAGTTCGTGGGCGGCAAGTTCCTTTATGCGGTACGCGTGGACACGACGCTCGGCTTCGAGCTGTGCCCCGCCGACGTCTGCGACGTCGGCGATGCGTTCTGCCCCGTCGGCGAAACGCCGGCGCCGACGGCCGCGCCGCGGTTTCGCATCCTGCGCGGATTCAGCCATCCGATCGTCGAGCGCTACCGCCGGTTCATCGAGGCCAACGGCATCGGAATCGCCGGGATCGAATTCATCACCGACGAGACGGGCGAGCTGTACACCTACGACGTCAACACCAACACGAACTACAACAGCGCGGCCGAGGCCGAGGCCGGCATCTACGGCATGCGCGCGATCGCGGCCTTCCTCGGCCGCGAGCTGAAAAAGCTCAAGCCGGCGAAGCAGGACACGAGAGTCGCGGCGTAATCGCTCAGCGCACGCGCGCCATCGCGCGCGGCAGCTCGAGCACGGGCTGCGGCGCATCTGCGACGGTGGAAGTTCGCGCCGCCATCTCGTCGACGAGCCGCGCTACGCCCCCTTCCTGCGGCAGAGACACACCGTAGTGGAGCAGGCGGCCGCCGCGATAGATCGCAAGCGTCGGAAAATTCTCAATGTCGATGTCGCCGCAGATCTCGCTGTCGTCCTCAACGTCGAGCCAGACGAAGACTTCGCGCGGCCGCGCCTCCGCGATGCGCTCGAAGGAGCTCCGAAACGCGGTGCAGGTGTCGCACCACGCGGCGCAGAGGCACACGACGACGAGCGAAGAGCCGTCGCTCAAACGATCCGCGAGATCGTCCGGGAGCCCGGCTTTGGTGTCCGCGACGCTCATCAGCCCAAGCTCGGCGCGAGCTTCCGCCGCATCGCCGCGTCGGATTCTCCGGCTCGCGCGCTGAAGTCGAGCAACTGATCCTCGCCGATCCTGCCGACAGCGAAGTAAGTCGCGTCGGGATTTGCGATATAGAAGCCCGACACCGAGGCCGCGGGAAGCATGGCGTAGCTCTCGGTGAGCGCCATTCCGACCTTTTTCGCCTGGAGCAGGCTGAAGAGCCCCGCCTTCGCCGTGTGATCGGGACAGGCGGGGTAACCTGGTGCCGGGCGAATCCCCTGATATTCCTCTCGGATCAGCGCCGCGTTGTCGAGCCGCTCGTCGCGCGCGTAGCCCCAGAATTCACGGCGCACTCTCATGTGCAGCCACTCTGCGAAGGCTTCGGCCAGACGGTCGGCGAGCGCCTTGAGCATGATCGCGCTGTAGTCGTCCTTCTTCGCTTCGAACTCGGCGAGCTTCTTCTCGATCCCGATCCCCGCGGTCACCGCGAAAGCGCCGGCGTAATCCCTGACTCCGGAGGATTTCGGCGCAACGAAGTCGGCGAGGCAATAGTTAGGCTTGCCCGCGGGTCGTTCGTTCTGCTGGCGAAGGTTGCGCCAGGCGAGCGCGAGCGAAGTTCGCGCTTCGTCGGCATACAGCTCGATGTCGTCGCCGGCGGAATTCGCAGGCATCAGCGCGATCACTCCCTGTGCGGCAAGCCAGCGGCCCTGGATCACCTGTTTCAGCATCGCCTGACCTTCGGCGTAGACGTTGCGCGCTGCCTCGCCGAGCAGCGGGTCGTCGAGAATCGCCGGAAACGGTCCCGACAATTCCCAGGTCTGAAAGAACGGAGCCCAGTCGATGTACTGAGCGAGCTCTGCCAAGTTGGCGTTCCTGATCTCGCGCCGGCCGATCAGGGCTGGCTTGACCGGTGCATGCCGTGTCCAGTCCGCCTTGAACGCGTTGGCGCGGGCCGCGGCGAGCGAGATCAGGGCCGGTCCCTTTTTTGCCGCGTGCTGCGCGCGGATCTTTTCGTAATCGGCGGCGACGTCGGCGGCGTAGTTGCTCTTCAGCTCGGGAGAAAGCAGGCTCGCTGCGACGCCGACCGCTCGCGACGCGTCGGGAACGTACACGGTGACGCCGCCGTAGTTGGGCGCGATCTTCACCGCAGTATGCACCCGCGAAGTGGTTGCGCCGCCGATCAAGAGCGGCTGCGCCATTTCGAGCCGCTGCATCTCGTGCGCAACGTATGCCATTTCCTCGAGCGAAGGCGTGATCAGTCCCGAGAGACCGACGAGATCAGCGCCGCGTTCGCGCGCCGTGTCGAGAATCTTCTGCGCCGGAACCATCACGCCGAGATCGATTACCTCGAAGTTGTTGCACTGGAGCACGACGCCGACGATGTTCTTGCCGATGTCGTGCACGTCGCCCTTGACCGTCGCCATCACGATCGTCCCCTTGGGCTTGCCGGTATCTCCTGACCTGGCCTTCTCCGCCTCGATGTAAGGCACGAGGTGCGCGACCGCCTGTTTCATCACGCGTGCGCTCTTCACTACCTGCGGCAGGAACATCTTGCCGGCGCCGAAGAGATCGCCGACGACGTTCATGCCGGCCATGAGCGGCCCCTCGATCACCTGGATCGGACGAGGATACTTCTGCCGCGCCTCCTCGGTGTCCTCGATGATGAAAGTCGCGGTACCCTTCACCAGCGCGTACGAGAGCCGTTCTTCCACGCTGCCGCTTCGCCAGGCGACGTCTTCCTCCGCGCGCTTGCCTTGCTTCTTGTAGGTTTCGGCGAAGGCGACTAGGCGCTCGGTCGCGTCCGGCCGGCGATTGAGCACCGCGTCTTCCACGCGCTCGCGCAGCTCCGTGTCGAGATCGTCGTAGACCCCGAGCTGCCCGGCATTGACGATGCCCATCGTCAGCCCCGCGCGGATCGCGTGATAGAGGAACACCGTGTGGATCGCCTCGCGCACCGGATCGTTGCCGCGGAAGCTGAATGAAACGTTCGAGATGCCGCCCGAAAGCTTCGCGTGCGGCAGGTGCTGCTTGATCCATTTGGCGGCGCGGATGAAATCGACCGCGTAGTTCGCATGCTCCTCGATACCGGTGGCGATCGCGAACACGTTCGGGTCGATGATGATGTCCTCGGCGGGAAAGCCGACGCGATCGAGAAGCAGGTCGTAGGCGCGCCTCGCGACCTCGATGCGCCGCTCGAAGGTATCGGCCTGGCCGCGCTCGTCGAAGGACATCACGATCGCCGCGCCACCGTAGCGCCGCACGAGCTTCGCCTGGCGCAGGAACTCGGACTCGCCCTCCTTGAGCGAGATCGAATTCACCACGGGCTTGCCCTGCACGCACTTCAGTCCGGCCTCGATCACGTCCCACTTTGACGAGTCGATCATGACCGGCACGCGCGCAATGTCGGGCTCGGCGGCGATCAAGTTGAGAAAGCGCGTCATCGCCGCCTCGGAATCGAGCATCGCCTCGTCCATGTTGACGTCGATCATCTGCGCGCCGTTCGCGACCTGCTGGCGCGCGATCTCCACCGCACCGGCGAAATCGCCGGCGAGGACGAGCCGCGCGAAAGCGCGCGATCCCGTGACGTTGGTGCGCTCGCCGACGTTGACGAAAAGCGAGTCGTCGTCGATGGTCAGCGGCTCGAGGCCGGCGAGTCGCATGGGCCGGAACATGAAATCCTTCAGCTTGCTGCCGGCACCTGCCGCGGCGCAACGTTCTCGACGGCCCGCACGATCGCGCGAATGTGCTCTGGTGTCGTTCCGCAGCAACCGCCAACGATGTTGACGAAGCCGTTGCGCGCGAAATCGCCGAGGAGACGCGCTGTGGTTTCCGGCGATTCGTCGTATCCGGTGTCACTCATCGGATTGGGAAGCCCTGCATTCGGATAACAGGAGACGAAAGTGTCGGCGACACGCGACATCTCCTCGATGTAGGGTCGCATCAGGGCCGCTCCCAGCGCGCAGTTGAGGCCCACAGCAAATGGCTTCGCGTGGCGCACCGAGTTCCAGAACGCTTCCGTGGTCTGCCCGGAGAGCGTGCGTCCCGACGCGTCGGTGATGGTTCCGGAGACGATCAGCGGCAGACGAAGTCCGTGCGCATCGAAGTACTCGTCGATGGCGAAGAGCGCGGCTTTGGCGTTGAGCGTGTCGAAGACCGTCTCCACGAGCAGCAGGTCGACGCCGCCTTCGACCAGCGCCGCTACGGCTTCGCCATAGGCCGACTTCAGCTCATCGAAGCTCACGTTGCGGAACCCCGGATCGTTGACGTCCGGAGAAATCGTTGCCGTGCGGTTGGTGGGCCCGAGCGCGCCCGCGACGAAACGCGGCTTGTCCGGAGTCTTCAACGTCCACGCATCCGCGCACTCTCTCGCGAGCCGTGCGGCAGCGTAGTTGATCTCGCGTACCTTACCCTCGAGGCGATAGTCGGCCTGTGCGATGCGCGTGGCGTTGAAGGTGTTGGTCTCGATGATATCGGCGCCAGCCTCGAGAAAAGCGTGATGGATCGCGCGCACGACCTCCGGTTTGGTCAGCGCCAGGAGATCGTTGTCGCCTTTGACATCGCAGGAATGCGCTGCGAGATTGCAGGCGGCCGGCCCGCGATAATCCCCCTCCCCGAGCTTGTAGCCCTGAATCATGGTGCCCATCGCGCCGTCGAGCACGAGGATGCGCTCTCTCGCGAGCTTCGTGAGCAACGCTGTCTTGTCCGTAGCGTTCATCTTGGCCTCATCCAAACAAAAAACCCGTTCAGCTTCTCTGCCGAGCGGGTTTCGGTGACTCAGTCGAAAGCGCCGCTTTAGCAGGATTTGTAGAGCGCCCGCAAGCTGGGATCAAATCGGCGCTGTTGCCCACAACTTAAGGGCTACTGCGTTGATTGTCAACCGTCGCATCCGATCGGGTACCATCGCGGAAGCCGGCATAGAGCCAAGCTTCACGCCGGCCGGAGAGCATTCGATGATCGGCAAACGCTCTAATCTCGCATACGGCACGCTCGGCACCCTGTTTCATGACGCCGATACGCCGTGTGCGAGCACGGCGGAAGTTGCCTGGTACGTGGCGCATCTGCCGCGCAACGAGGGCATCGTTCTCGAGGCGATGGCCGGATCGGGGCGGCTCCTGATGCCGCTGCTCGACGAAGGCTTCCAGGTGCATGGCGTCGACAGCTCGGAGGCAAGGATCGCGAGCTGCGAAAAGCGCCTCGCGGCGAGCGGCCACAAGACGCAGCTCTACCGGCAGGACATTTCCACGCTCAATCTTCCCTCACGCTACGCGGCTGCGTTCGTCGCGGGCGGGTCGTTTCAATCGCTGACCAACCCCGTTGCGGCGCTCGACGCGCTGTTGCGGATCCGCGCGCACCTCATCGATCCGGGGCTGCTTTTTCTCGATCTCTTCGTGCCCGCGCGGGCAACGCATCCCCCCGGGGCACCGGTCGTCGAGATACGAGTCGTCTCGCCGGCCGAGGGCACGCAGATCGGGCTACGCTCGGAGACCTTCTGCGACGTTCCGATGCGCCGCATCGACATGCGGCAGCGCTACGAGCGGCGCGAGCGCAAGGTCATCACCGGCCGCGAAGACGAAGCCCGCGCTCTCACCTGGTATTCCGAGGAAGAAGCGACGACCTTGCTGACCGACGCGGGCTATCGCGAAGTTTCAATCGACCCGGCGCCGTGGCGCAGCGAAGACGGGCGGCATTTCCTCGTCAGCGCGAGGGCGTGAACTAGCACGCGGTGTGGCGCGGCGTGCCGCGGCGAGCGGAGGCGCGATGTGGCGCAGTCGTCGTTGAGCGGGTGATTTGTGCGCGGCGACTCGTGTGTTGAGTCGCCGCCGCAAATCGGGTACCCGCTCGACGACCGAATTGCGCCACGGCGCCGAGCTGCCGCGGCACACCGCGCTGAGCTGAGCCGATTACCAGCTCCCCGAACTTCCCCCTCCCCCCGAGCTGCCGCCGCCGCCCGAGAAGCCTCCGCCGCCTCCCGACGAGAAACCCGACGAGCCGCCGCTCGAGAAGGTGAACCCGCCGATGCTCGCGCTGCCCTTGGTCTTCAGGTCCTGCGCTGCCTTCTGATACCAGGCGCTGCGCGAGAGAACAAGCTTGGAGATCGGATAACCGATGACGTAGGTCCCCAGCAGGACCAGCGCGCCGCGCACTCCGACTACCACGATCGGGAACATCGCCCAGAACGGGATCAGGAACACGTACAGAAACCAGCCCAGCCCCGGCGTCATGACTCCGACGAAGGTGAAAATCCCGAGGATGCTGAAGATGAACGCGCCGAAGAGGATCCGTTGCGGCCACGGGATGTCGGGCTCATCGATGTGCAGCGTCTTGCTGCCGATCGGGATCGACGAGGTCGACGACGCGCCCGCAGGCGAGGTATCGTCCTTTCCCTCCAGCGTGGCCACGATCGCGTTCACGCCCTTGGTGATGCCTCCGTCGTAATCACCCTGCTTGAACGCGGGCGTCATCACGTTGCGTATGATCCGGCTCGCGGCGGCGTCGGTAAGCGTTCCTTCCAGCCCGTAGCCGACTTCGATCCGCATCTTGCGGTCCTGCGGCACGACGATCACCAGCACGCCGTTGTCCTTGCCCTTCTGTCCGAGCTTCCAGCTCTCGAACACCTTGACCGCGTACTCCTCGATCGACTCGCCGCCGATCGTCGGCACGGTGAGGATGGCGACCTGATTCGTCGTTGTCTGCTCGTGCGCCTTCAGCGTCGCCGTGAGCGTCTCGCGTGTCGCGGGTTTCAGAATCTCCGCGTCGTCGACAACGCGACCGGTGAGGTATGGAACGTCGGCTGCCGGCGCCACCAGCGGCATGCCGCAAGCCGCGACCAGCATTACGAAGCGAACCGCGATGCCTCTCATTCCGCGCCGTCCTCTTCGATGGGACGGTTCGGCAGCTCGTTGTGCTCGCCCTTATGCCGCGTGAATCCCTTGCTCGCGACCATCTCTTCCAGAGAGGCAAGTCCGGCGTGGAGCGCTTCGGCGAAACGCGCCTCGCGGAGCGATGGCGCCATGGCGGCGATCACGCGCCGCCAGTCGGAGCCATCGATGGCGGAGTGCAGCCCGACGTCGGGTAGGATCTCGACCTTGCGCTCGAAGCGGCACAGGAGAATGAGCACGGCGCGGCGCGCGCGCGTCTTGAACAATTCGCGCCGCAGAAAGAGCGACTCCGCGTAGTGGCGCACCTCGAGGTCGCGGCGCGCCTCGCGCAGGAAGGCGCGAGCGTACGCGGGGATGAATACGGCGGCGAGCGCGCTCGCCCCGCCGAAGCCGAGGATCGTGATCGTGTGCACGAGCGCGACTTCCCCGCTCACCCACTGTGGCGGCAGCCAGTCAGCGACGACCGCGCCCAGCGCCGCGATCGACGCGCCAAATGCAAACGCGATCCACGGCAGCTCGGCGTAGTGATCGGCTTTGCCGACGATCGCTGTGACGACCTGCACACCGGTCCGCGCCTCGATCTCCGCGGTCGCGACATCGATCGCCTTGCGCTCCGACGTAGACAGAGGCATTCGCGTCTCAGAGCGCGAGCGACATGTACACGACGCCGGAAAGCGGATTGCGGTAGTACGGTGCGCATTCGCTGAAGCCGAGGCTCGAGTACAGCGCGCGCGCCGGGGACATCCAGGCGAGCGTGTCGAGCTTGAGCTCTCGGTAACCGATAACGCGTGCCTCGTCGAGGAGCATCTGCGCGAGTCGCTTCGCCCAGCCTGCGCCGCGCTGCGCTGGCTGCACGTAGAGACGCTTTACCTCGCCAATCGGCCCGCTCGTTGTTACTCCCGTGCTCGCGGCGGAGGGTTCGAGTGCACCCGCGGCATTTCCACAGCCACAACGGCTTTCGCTTTCGAGCGGCCGCAGGGCGATGCAGGCAAACGCCTCATCCTGCGCGCCCGCGAGAAGCAACCGCCCACGCGGTGGGGCATACGCGCCCGGAAGCGCGGCAAGCTCCTGCTCGAAGCCCTGAAAGCAAAGGTCAACCTTGAGCCACCTCGCGTATTCGAGAAAGAGAGCGCGCGCGAGCTCGATGTCGCGCGCTGTCGCTGCCTGGCGGATCGCCGCCGCGCGGGGTCTGGCGATCAGCTCGTCTTGTCGCACGCGCCGACCTTGAGCTCGCTGCCCGGGAAGCTCGCCTGCATCTCTTTGAGCTTCGTGACCGCCGGTGCCGGAGGGTCGCGCACGACCAGCGCGGACTGCAGCACGGCCTGCGCACGAGGGCCGACCTTTGCGTTCTTGATTCCCTTGTCGGCTAGGTCGGCAAGCTGCGCCTGAGCACCTTCTTCGGTGCGGAACGCTCCGAGCTGGATCGCGAAGCGCTGCGGCCCGCCATCGATCATGAAGGCGTCCTTCAAACCCTGCGCCTTCAGGTCGGCGAGCCGGCGATCGGCCGCGACCTTGTTGGCCGCTGGCGGAATGAATACCCAATAGTTGGTGATGACCTCGACTTTTTTCTGACTCATGAGCTTGGCGAGATCGAGCGGCTCGAGCGTCGCTAGCGCGCGCGCTTTCTCGGTGTCGGAAAGCGGTCCCCATTCGACGCACACGTCCGCCAGCGAGGCGACTTTCGCCGGGCCGAGCGCTGCGACCTGCTGAGGCGAGAGGAGCGCGATCTTGTTGGGTTGCACCTGTTGCGTGAGGCGTACCCCCTCGCCTCCGCTCATGCGCGACTCGACCCAGAACCAGCCGAACGCAGCGAGGTTCGTGAAGAACAGGAGCGCGACGAAGATTCTCATCCCTTGGAAGAGGACTCTGCGAGGGTCAGCACGCCCTCGAGCACGAGATTATCCACGACCTCCACCGGCGGGGTAAGGTGCGGCGCAATCTCCGCCGCGGCGCCTCCGGACAGGATCACCCGCGGCTGCGTTTCGTCGCTGCCGAGACGTGCTCGCATCTGCTCGATTGCGCCGCAGAGCGCCTGCACCGCGCCCGAATAGAGCGCGTCCGCCGTGTTGATAGGAAAATCGTGATAGCGCCCTGCAGGAACGCGAAGCGCGGCGGTGTTCTCGGCCAGCGCCTGCAACATCATGTTCATTCCCGGAAGTATGACTCCGCCGCGGAAGACTCCCGCAACGTCGAGCGCGTCGATCGTGAGCGCGGTGCCGGCGTTCACCACGATGCACGCCGAGGGAAAGAGCTCTTCCGCGACGCGCGCGCGCACGGCGACGAGCGCAGCCCAGCGATCGGGACCGAGTTGCGAGGGCCGCGCATAACGGTTATAGACCCCGCCGGCCTCCTCGCGCGCGATGATCCATTCCGGAGTCAGGCGCCAGCGCACGATCTGCGCCTCGACGCGCACCCGCAATGCCTCGCCCGCGACGTTGACGCCGACCACGCGCGCAGGGCGGGGCAGGTTCTGCCAGTCGCGCAACGCGAGCGTCCCGATCTCTTGATTTGGAATGTTGCCCTGCGAAATCCAGCCTTGGGGACCGGCGAGTCCCCATTTAAAGCGGCTGTTGCCGCAGTCGAGACAGAGAATCATCGGATCAGTGAGACTTCGCCGCTCAGAAAACGCAGACGCTGGCCGCGGTTGTCGACGACGAGCGCGCCTTCGGCATCCACTCCGACGACTTCACCGCGCGCGCTGCTGCCGTCGGGCAACAGGACCTGGACCGGCTTGCGCTGCAGCGCGTGGCGGCGTTGCCAGTCCGCGCGCAGCGGTGCGAATCCCCGTTCCGCGAATGCTTCCAGGACGGCCGCAAGCTCGCGCAAGATTCGCGCGAGCAGCAGATTGCGGTCGATGGCTCGCCTTCGCGCGATGCTCGCGAGATCGGTCACCGGCTGCCCGATGCTGCGGCGCGCCGCAGCGGGAAGCTGTGCGTTGAGCCCGATGCCGATGATCGCGAGTGACGGTCCGAGCGCGTCACCGGTCAGCTCGACGAGTATCCCGCCGAGCTTGGCTTGGCGACGCACGAGATCGTTCGGCCATTTGAGCTCAATGCCTGCGAAGCCGAGCGCCTCCAGCCCGCGCGCGACAGCCAATCCAACCGCCAGTGTCAAACCCGAGAGATAGTTCGCGCCCTGCTCGAAGCGCCAGCCGAGCGAGAAGGTGATGCTGCCCCCGGCGACAACGGTCCAGGCTCGGCCGCGACGCCCGCGCCCCGCTGTCTGCGCTTCGGCGACGAGCACATGCCGATGGATGTCCTGCCGGGTCGCGCGACGCGACAGCTCGCTGTTCGTGGAGTCGATCGTGTCGACGACTTCGACCATGATCTTCGGCTCCGCTCCCAGCTCGGACAGGATGGCGTCGCGTTGCAGCGCGGAAGTGCGGGATGAGGGCACGACGAGAAATCTGCGCGCGATTGCGGGCGGATGCTACTCCTAGGGACGCCACGAGTCACGCCGTCGCCCGCCGCATGATGGCATCGAACGCGCTTGTGAGGCGCCCCGCCTCCTCTCGCGTCAACGGAGCGAGCGGGGGCGCGACGTTGCGCCATGCCGCGTCGCCGGTCTGATGCGCGACCAACTCCTTGACCGCGGGCGTGACCGGATACTTGAGCACCTCTTCGACCAGCGCGAAAATCCGCTGATCGTCACGGCCTTCGTTGGCGAGTGGCAGCATGAGATCCGGAACGATGTTCGCGAGCCCGGAGATCGCACCGCTCGCGCCCATGCGCACCGCCTCGGGCAGACGCCGCTCGTCGCCGATCAAAATCGCGAGGTCGCGATGCTGCGTCAGCAGCAAGCGCGCATAGTCCGAGTCGCCGGACGAATCCTTGACCCCGAGCAGCGTCGAGGGAAAACGCTCCTTGAGCCGACGGATAAGCGCGATGGAGAGCGGCATCGCGGTCACTGCAGGGATGTGATAAAGGATTGCGCGCAAATTCCCCGCCGTGACCCGATCGAGCACGAGGCTGTACCAGTCGTACAGGCCGTCTTCCGTCGCATCCTTGAAGTAGAACGGCGGCGGCAGCAGGACGGTGCGGCAGCCAAAGGCAGCCGTCTGCTTCACCTGCACCGATGCTTCTTCGATCGAGCTCGCCGCGATGCCGACGACGATCTCATGGCGAAGGTCGATGCCCGCCTCGTGCAACGCACCGAGAATCCTGTCGCGGCTTCCCGCGCCGAGCGACGCACCCTCGCCGGTCGTGCCGCAGATCGTGGCGCTCGCGCAGCCTGCGGCGAGGCAGGACCGCGCATGGGCGGTCAGCCGTGCGAGGTCGACGCCCCCGTCCGCGAGAAAGGGAGTCGCCAGCGCGCAGGAGAGCCCGAAGCGTTGCTGCGATGGCGTCATCTGCGTTCCAGGATTGCGCGGCCGTATGAACCCGGCCCTGCGGGGTACACGCTCAGCGCGGCACGATCTTCACGCCGGCCAGCTTCTCCTGAGCCTCGATCAGCGATGCCACGTACTTCTCGCCGAAGCCCAGCAGATTGGCGTTGACGAGGCTCTGATGCACGGCCTCGCCGACGATCGCGGGCGTAGGCAGCGATTCCGCGAAATGAGTGTAGTAGCGCAGATCCTTCATTGCGTTGACGAGCGTGAACTTGAGTCCCGAGAGATCGCCGCCTTCCAGCATCTTGCCGACCATCATCTGAAAGATGCCCGAGTTGACCGCGCCGGCGGACACGAGCTCATGCAACTTTGCGATCGAGACGCCGGCTTTGGCGCAGGTCGCGCACGCTTCGGCGGTCGCCGTCGCGATCGCCTGCGCGATGAAATTGTTGATGAGCTTGAGCATGTGCCCGTGCCCCGGCGGACCGGCGTGCACGATGTTTTCACAGTAGGCCGAGAAGACCGGCTTCAGCCGCGCGAAGGTCGCGTCGTCCGCCCCCACCATCGTGTTGAGCCTCCCCTCCTCGGCTTCCTTCGGGGTGCGTGCGAGCGGCGCGTCGACGTAGAGCGCGCCCTTCGGCGCGAGGTCGCCGCGAATCTTCGCCGTCGACGAAGGCTCGGCGGTCGAGGTGTCGATCAGGATCAATCCGTCGCGCGCAACGCCGAGAATGCCGTTCTCGCCGTAGATGATTTCCTCGATCTGCGGGGATCCGGTGACGCACAGGATCACGATGTCGGAGGCGTGCGCCAGCTCCGCGTTCGTCTTCGCTTCCTTCGCTCCGGCAGCCAGAATGTCCTCGGCCGGCTTGCGGTTGCGATGAACGCGTATGGCCAGGGGAAAACCCTTGCTGACGAGATTCTTCGCGATGCCGTGGCCCATCAGGCCCAGCCCGATGAAGCCGATGCGCGGCTTGTCGTTGCTCATGATCTCTCTCGAGGGGATATTGCGGCGAAAAGCGACGAGCAGTCAGTCGAATTCTACCAACGAAACTAATCCACCGCCGCCGGCTCGGATTGGGCCACGCTCGCCCGCCAGCGCTCGTAGGCGGTCAATACCACCCCGCTGCCGGCGATGACGATGATGCCGCCGAGCGTCCAGCCGTCGGGGAAGGTGTCGAATACGATCCAGCCGGCGAGCGTCGACCAGACGAGCTGCACGTAGGTGAACGGCGCGATCGCGGACGCCGCCGCGCTTCGAAACGCACGAATGAACAGGAAGTGTCCGATGAAACCGACTGTGCCGATGCTCAGAAACGCGGCGGTATCGACTACGGGATGCCAGGCGTTGTCGGGGAAGAAAAATGGCGTGAGCGCCGAGAGCACAGCCGTGCCGACCATGCTCGGATAGACCAGCAGCACCATAAGATCCTCGCCGGCGAGCTTGCGGGTGAGAATCTGGAACGTTGCGTACAGAAACGCCGCGCCAACCGCGAACACGGCCGCCGGCGTGAGCATGTCGCTCCCCGGGCGCACGATCAGGAGCATCCCGACGAAGCCGGCAGCGATGAAGGCCCAGCGGGGACGCGTCAGGTGCTCGCGCAGGAATGCCGCCGCCATGAGTGTGACGATGATCGGCGAGGTGTAGTTCAACGCCGTCACTTCCGCGAGAGGCAGAAGGCTCAGCGCAGCGAAATAGCAGATCGAGGAACCGATCAACACCACGCCCCGGACGAGCTGCATCGGCAGCCTTGCCGTGCGGAACATCCCGACGCCCATCCTGGGCGCGAGCAGCGCGACGATGATCAACGTCTGCACCGACCAGCGCGCCCACACGATCAGCGGCACCGGATAGCGCTGGGCGAGGACCTTCACCGTCACGTCGACGGCGGTGAAGCAGAGGCACGAAAGCACGATCAGCGCGATCGCGGAGAGCGGAGTGTGCGTCTGCTTCACGGAATGTCGCCCGGAGCGAGCGACCAAGGCGGGCTGAAAGGGCGCATCTTAGCGGAAGCGGCCGGAAAGCTCGATAATTGGCTGGTTCGTCAAGCCACAACGAATCGAGGAGGCAGCATGAACACGACGCTGCGTGGGGTCATCATCCTTTCCGCGATCGCGACAATCGCAGCGTGGATCGCCGTTCCGCGAGCCGGCGCGCAATCGACCGCCGCACCGAAGAACCGCGTCGTGATCCAAGTAAGCGACGCCGAGCCGGCGAAATGGACTCTCGCGCTCAACAACGCACGCAATCTGCAATCCGACCTCGGTGCAGCCAACGTCGAGATCGAGATCGTCGCCTATGGGCCCGGGCTTGGCATGCTCAAGCGCGACTCCGCGGTCGCCACGCGCATCGACGAAGCGCTCACCTCCGGCGTGAAGGTCTTCGCCTGCGGCAACACGATGCGCGCGCAGAAGCTCACCCAGCCCGACATGCTGCCGTCGATAAGCTATGTCGACGCGGGCGTGGTCGAGATCATGCAGAAGCAACAGCAGGGGTGGGCGTACATCAGGCCCTAAGGCGAGCCTGCGTTCCTTCCGCCCCATCCCAAAGCACCGGAGTCTGCCGATCGACACTTACTACGAAAGCGACCTTGCGTGGGTGCACCACACGGGCTATTCGCAGCACGTCGAGCGTTGCGCGCCCGGAATCGTTCGGCTGCTGCGCGACGCGGTCCCGGCCGGCGGCCGTGTGCTCGACGTGGGCTGCGGCAGCGGGCTGCTCGCACACCGCCTGCTCGCCGAGGGTTATGCGGTGACCGGCATCGATGCTTCGCCGGCGATGATCGAGCTCGCGCGCGAACATGCGCCGGGCGCAAGCTTCGAGGTCGTCAGATTGCCGACCCGTGCACAGGCCGGCGCTCATCGGAAGCTGCCTGAGAGCGATGCTGTCGTGTCGACCGGACACGTGTTGAATTACCTCGAGCACGGCGAGATCGCTTACGCGCTGGCCGAGCTCGCGCAGGCGCTGCGGCCGCGAGGTCTCCTCGCGATCGATCTCATGACCGAGACCTTCGCACGGCAATCCGAGTCGCGCGCAACGCACGCGAAAGTTGCCGACGACTGGGTCATCGTGACGCGCTTCTCGCGCCCGCAACCCGACCGCCTCGATCGAGACATCACCGTCTTTCGCCGCGCCGGCGACGCTTGGCGCCGCAGCGACGAGCATCACCGCAACGCGACATTCGATTCCCAGGAGGCCCTGCTAGTCCTGCGCGACAACGGCGTCGACGCGCAGCCGCGCCCGGCGTTCGGCGAGGAAACGCTGCCCGAAGGCCTGATCGTGCTGACCGGCGTTCGACGAGATTTAGGTTAACCGCGTGACGTCGAGGTCCGCGAGCTGCGCGGGATCGAGAAACTTCCGCGCGTACTCGGCATAGACGCCTTCGCGCCCGAACACGTCGAAGAGATCCGGATCGATGTAGCCATGCGCCATGCGTACGGCGGGCGCCGGCGCCATTCCTGCGGCGACGCTGGTACCATCTCCGAGGGAGGAGTGTCGGATGCCCGTTGCGAAGGTCTGGCGAATCGGCAGCGCGGTTGCCGTGTTCGCGCTCGTCCTCGTCGATCTCACCTTCGCTCAGGCGCCTGCCTATCCCACGCGGCCGGTGCGCATCGTGGTACCTTTTTCTCCCGGCGGCGCGGTCGACGGACCGACGCGTCTCATCGCCGACGGACTCAGCAGGCGGCTGGGCCAGGGTGTCGTCGTCGAGAACAAGCCTGGCGCCGGCGCGACGATAGGCGCCGACATCGTCGCGAAAGCTCCTCCAGACGGCTACACGCTGCTGCTCGCTTCGCAGACCAATGCGATCAGCGCGACGCTCTACTCGAATTTGTCGTACGACCCGGTCGAGGACTTCGCGCCGATATCGCTCATCGGCCGCGAGCCTGGCGTGGTCGTCGTACATCCGTCGCTTCCGGTGCGCAGCCTCCAGGAGCTTATCTCCTACGTCAAGGCGCATCCCGGAGAGGTCGATTACGCATCATCCGGCAACGGCAGCGGGCAGCATCTGTTCGCTGCGCTACTCTGCTCGATGACCGGCATGAAGATGAATCACGTGCCATACCGAGGCAGCGGGCAGGCAACGACCGATCTCCTTGCCGGACAGGTGAAGATGGCGATTCCCGGGACCGCCGGCATGGTCGCCCACATCAAGGCGGGGAAGCTGCGCGCGCTCGCCGTCACCGGCGCGAAGCGCTCGCCGTTGCTGCCGGACGTGCCCACCGTCGCCGAAGCCGGCGTTCCGGGCTACGAGGCCTACGTATGGATGGGGCTGCTCGCACCGAAGGGAACGCCCACAGCGATCATCGAGCGGCTCAATCGGGAACTCGGCGCCATCCTCGCGACCGAAGAAGTGAAGCGCTACATGGATGGCGCCGGACTCGAAATCGTGGGCTCGACTCCGGCGCAATTCGGCGCGTTCTACCGCGCCGAGAAGGCGCTATGGGCGAAGGTGATACGCGAGACCGGCGCGAAGATCGATTGATCGGCGCCTTGTGAACCCTGCCCAGTCCAGCATCCATCGAGGAGATTTCGTGCAGAAGATCACTCCGTTTCTCTGGTACTCCAAAGAGGCTGAAGAAGCCGCATCGTTCTACGCTTCCGTTTTTGCGAATTCGCGCGTCAACCGCGTCATGACGATGCCCAGCGAATCGCCGAGTGGTCCGCCGGGCTCGGTCAAGATTGTCGAATTCACGCTCTTCGGGCAACCGTTCGTCGCCATGAGCGCCGGGCCGCTTGATCCGTTCAACCATTCGATCTCGTTCGTGGTGAGCTGTGACGATCAGGCCGAGGTCGACCGCTACTGGAATGCGCTGCTCGACGGCGGCAAGGCGGAAGCCTGCGGCTGGCTCAAGGACCGCTACGGCGTGTCGTGGCAGATCGTCCCCAAGGTCTGGGCCCAGATGATGGCCGATCCCGACGCGGCCAAGGTCAAGCGCGCTTGCGACGCCATGCTGAAGATGGTGAAGCTCGACATCGCGAAACTGCAGGCAGCGTTCGACGGAACGGCGTAGCGTGCCAATGAATTCGCACCTACGGTCGTAGAGACGAATCCATTCGGCCATCGGGGAGACGGTCATGAACGACACGAGCGCACCCAGGAGCGTCAACGGCGTCGAGCACTGGACGCACAAGAAAACGCCCGACGGCGACGTGCGTCTCTTCCTCTGGCAAAAGCATGCCGGGTCGACTGCCGGCAAGCCGATCGTGCTGTTCGTCCACGGCTCGTCGATGGCCTCCCAGCCGACCTTCGACTTGAGTGTGCCGGGGCGCCCCGATTCTTCGGTAATGGACTGGTTCGCACAGCGTGGCTTCGACTGCTGGTGCGTCGACATGGAAGGCTACGGTCGCTCTGACAAGAAGCGCGACATCTTCTGCGACATCGCCAACGGTGCCGACGACCTGGTAGCCGCGACCGCCTACATTCTGCGCACGCGCAGCGCGAGCAAGCTCATGGCCTATGGCATCTCCTCGGGCGCACTGCGCGCGGCGCTCTTCGCGCAGCGCCATCCTGAGCACGTGGCGCGGCTCGCGCTCGATGCCTTCGTGTGGACCGGAGAAGGCGCCCCCACGCTGGTCGAGCGGCGCAAGAAGCTGCCGCAGTTCCTGGCCTCGAAGCGCCGGCCGATCGATCGCGCCTTCGTGCGCTCAATCTTCGCGCGCGATCACCCGGACTGCGCCGAGCCGCGAGTCGTCGAAGCGTTCGCGGACGCGATCCTCGCGCTCGACGACTCGATCCCCAACGGCACCTACATCGACATGTGCTCGAAGCTTCCGATCGTCGATCCGCAGAAGATCACGGTTCCCACCATCGTGATGCGCGGTCAGTACGACGGCATCGCCACCTTCGACGACGTGCTCGAATTCTTCCGCCGGCTGCCTCACCCGGACAAGCAGTTCTCCATCATGGCCGGGATCTCACACGCGAGCTTTCAGCAGAAGAACTACCTCAATGTCTACCACATCCTGCATGCGTACTTCGCACAGCCGGAAGCGGTGTATGCGGGGGATTGGAGCGGGTGAAGGGAATCGAACCCTCGTCGTAAGCTTGGGAAGCTTCTGCTCTGCCATTGAGCTACACCCGCGACGACGCGAGTGCATTGTAGCAAACGGGGGACAGGCGCCTTTCCGGGCCCTGACGGTCTGTTACAGGGTGTAACTCGGCTACCCCGCCCGCGGGCGATTGCGCGATAATCTCCTGTTTTCCGGCGCAACCAGACACCAGCGCCGGGGGATCAATGTCGACGCAAAAGAAGGTTTTTTCCGGGATTTTCCTGGTGGCGATCATCGCCGTGGCGGCTTTCGTCGTCTTTCAGGCGAACCGCGGCTCGCGCGCCGACACGCAGAAGGGTCCGCCGCCGGTGCCCGTGACCGCCGTTGCGGTCGCGCTCAAGACCGTCCCTGTGCGGCTTTACGCCATCGGCAACGTCGAGCCCTACACCACGGTCGCGGTAAAAGCGCGCGTCGACGGGCAGATCGTCTCGGCGCATTTCAAGGAAGGCGACGAAGTGCGGCAGGGGTCGGTGCTCTTCGAGATCGACCCGCGACCCTTCGCCGCCGCGCTCAAGCAGGCGCAGGCGAACCTTCTCAAGGACAAGGCTCTTCTCGATCGGGCGGTTGAGCAGGACAAGCGCTACAAGGATCTGCTCACCAAGAACTTCATTTCGGCCGATGCCTACGAGCAGGTGCGCACCAACGCCGAGACCGCCAAGGCGACAGTCGCAGGCGACGACGCCGCGATCGAGAGCGCCAGGCTTTCGCTCGAGTATTGCACGATCCGATCGCCTGTCACCGGTTACGCAGGGCGAATCCAGATCCAGCAGGGCAATCTGGTCAAGGCGAACGACATCAATCCCTTGGTGACGATCAACCAGATCGTGCCGGTCTATACGTCGTTCTCGGTGCCCGAGCAGAGCATCGCCGACATTCGCAAATACCAGGCGACCGGTGACCTCAAGGTGCAAGCGACCTTCCCGGCGGGTGGGCACGCGCCCATCGCGGGCAAGCTCTCGTTCCTTGACAACTCCGCGGACACGACGACGGGAACGATCAAGCTGAAGGCGGAGTTTCCCAACAGCGACAAAGCGCTCTGGCCGGGGCAGTTCGTCAACGTGGTCCTGACCCTCTACGATCAGAAGGACGCGGTGGTTGCGCCCTCCGCCGCGGTACAGAACGGCCCCAACGGGCAATACGTATTCGTGGTCAAACCCGACCTCACGGCGGACCTTCGCAACATCAAGATCGCGCGCGCCGAGGGCGATGACACAGTCGTTGCGACCGGCTTGCAGCCGGGCGAGCAGGTGGTCACGGTCGGACAGGTGCGGCTCGCGCCGGGCACGAAAGTGAGCCTGAGCAAGCCACCCGCGAAGTCGACGTGAACATCGCCGCGCTCTTCGTGCGCCGGCCGGTAATGACCCTGCTGGTCATGATCGGCATTCTGGCGTTCGGCATCGTCGCGTATCGACTGTTGCCGGTGAACGCGCTGCCCAACGTCGACTTCCCGTCGATCCAGGTGCAGGCGCAGCTGCCGGGCGCGAATCCGGAGACAATGGCTTCCGCGGTTGCCATTCCGCTCGAAAAACAGTTCTCGACCATCGCCGGCATCGACACGATGACCTCCGTGTCGACGAACGGGCAGACCACGATCCTTCTTCAATTCTCGCTCGATCGCAACATCGACGGCGCCGCACAGGACGTTCAATCCTCGATCGCAGCCGCCGCTCGATCGCTCCCGTCGTCACTGCCCAATCCTCCGACGCAGCGCAAGGTCAACCCGGCCGACTTCCCGGTGCTGCTGCTCGCGCTTACCTCGGAGACACGGCCGCTTTCGGTGGTCGATGACTACGGCGAGAACCTGCTTGCACAGCGCATCTCGACCATCAACGGCGTGGCGCAAGTGCAGGTCTACGGGTCACAGCAATACGCGGTGCGCATCCAGCTCGACCCGAACCAGCTCGCCTCGCGCGGCATCGCGCTGACCGACATCGAGCAGGCGATCGGCAACGCGAACGTCAACATTCCCACCGGGACGCTCTACGGTCGCGACAAAGCGACGCAGGTGCAGGCCACCGGCCAGCTCAACGACGCGGCCGGCTACGAGCCCATCATCGTCGCTTACCGCAACGGCGCACCGGTGCGCCTGTCGCAGATCGCGCGAGTTTTCGACAGCGTGCAGAACGACAAGGTTGCCGCCTGGTACAACGGCACGCGTGGCGTGGTGCTCGCGGTGCAGCGGCAGCCGGGGACCAACACCATCGAGATCGTCGACGCGGTTCGCAGGATCCTGCCGACGTTCGAGGCGCAGCTGCCGCCTTCGATCAAGCTCTCGATTCTCTACGATCGCTCGCAGTCGATCCGCGAATCGGTGCGCGACGTGCAGCTCACGCTGCTGCTCGCGCTGGCGCTCGTGGTCGGCGTGATCTTCGTTTTTCTGCGCAGCGCGTCGGCTACGTTCATCCCGAGCCTGGCGCTGCCCATGTCGATCATCGGCACCTTCTCGCTGATGTACGTGTTCGGCTACAGCCTCGACAACCTCTCGCTGATGGCGCTCACGCTTTGCGTCGGGTTCGTGGTCGACGACGCGATCGTCATGCTGGAGAACATCACGCGGCACATGGAGATGGGCGAGTCGCGCATGCAGGCGACGATGGAAGGCGCGAAGGAAATCGGCTTCACCATTGTGTCGATGACCCTCTCGCTCGCGGCGGTGTTCCTTCCCGTGTTCCTGATGGGAGGGATCCTCGGACGACTGCTGCACGAGTTCGCGGTGACGATCATCGTCGCCGTGCTGATCTCCGGTTTCGTTTCGCTGACGCTGACGCCGCTGCTCTGCAGCCGCATGCTCAAGGTTGAGCGCGAGCAGCAGCACGGGCGCATCTATGCCCTGTCCGAGCGCGTGTTCGATGGGATGCTCGCGGTATATCGGGCGGGGCTCATCTGGGTGCTCAGGCATCGCCGATTCACGATGGCGGCCTTCGCGGCGATCTTCGCCGGCACGGCCGCACTCTTCTACTACATGCCCAAGGGCTTCCTGCCAAGCGACGACGTCGGGCAAGTGTTCATCATCACCGAAGCGGCGCAGGACATCTCCTTCGAAGCGATGTCGAACCTGCAGCAGCAGGTCACCTCCATCGTGCGCGAGAATCCACACGTCGAGGGAGCGATGTCGTTCGTCGGCATCGGTGGACCGAGCGCGTCGCTCAACAACGGCCGCATCTTCGTGACGCTCAAGCCGCGCCACGAGCGTCCTCCAGCCGACGAGATCGTGCAGGAGCTGCGCCCCGCGGTCATGCGCGTCCCGGGGATCAAGGCCTACGTCCAGAACATTCCCGCGATCCGCATCGGTCAGCTCACGAAGAGCGCCTACCAGTACACGCTGCAGGACACCGACACTGAGCATCTGTATCAATGGGCCCCCAAGGTCGAGGAGAAGCTGAAGTCGCTTCCGGGGCTGGTCGACGTCACCAGCGACCTGCAAATCACCCAGCCGCAGGTGACCGTCGAGATCGACCGCAACAAGGCCTCCTCGCTCGGCGTTTCCGCGCAGGCGATCGAAAACACGCTCTACGACGCCTATGGCTCGCGGCAGGTATCGACGATCTATGCGCCGACCAACCAGTACTGGGTGGTGATGGAGCTGGAGCCGCGCTATCAGACCGATCCTTCGGTGCTGGGTTTGCTTTATGTGCGCTCGAACACCGGGGCGCTGGTGCCGCTCAACGCGGTAGCCACGCTCAAGCCCAGCATCGGCCCGCTCGCGGTCAACCATCTCGGACAGCTGCCCGCGGTGACGATCTCCTTCGATCTGAAGCCAGGCGTGTCGCTCTCGCAGGCGCTGGCGCAGATCCGGCAGGCCACTGCCGAGATGCGCATGCCGGCGACGATCGTCACTTCGTTCCAGGGCGCGGCGCAAGCGTTCCAGGCGTCGCTGCAAGGCATGGGCGTGCTCCTGGTGCTTGCCATCTTCGTGATCTACCTCGTGCTGGGCATTCTCTACGAGAGTTTCATCCATCCCGTGACGATCCTCTCCGGCTTGCCGACGGCGGGGTTCGGCGCACTCGTGACACTGTGGGCTTTCGGCCTCGACCTCAACATGTACGCCTTCGTAGGCATCATCATGCTGGTGGGCATCGTGAAGAAGAACGCCATCATGATGATCGACTTCGCGATCGAGGCGCAGCGCAAAGACAACAAGACACCCGACGAGGCGATCTATCAGGCCTGCCTCATCCGTTTCCGTCCGATCATGATGACCACCATGGCAGCGCTGATGGGAAGCCTTCCCATCGCGCTGGCGCTCGGCGCCGGCGGCCAGGCGCGGCGTCCGCTCGGATTGGCGGTCGTCGGCGGGCTTCTCGTATCCCAGTTGCTGACGCTCTTCCTGACGCCGGTGATCTATCTGTACTTCGAGCGCTTCCAGCAGTGGATGGCGCAGAGGCGCGCTGGGCGCGCGCCGGCTCCGATGGCAGTGCCCGGCGATGCTTCTGCAGACTGACCGTGTGGCGTGCTGAGCGGCACGCCGGCGTCTCTCCTCGCTCGCAATGAACCAGGCCCCGGTCAGCGCGCGGCCCGGCATCCTCGCCGGAATAGGCGTGAGGCAGATCCGTCTCGCCTGCGGGCTGATTCTATTCACCTACCTGCTGTCGCATTTCGCCAATCACGCGCTCGGCAATATCTCCTATGCCGCGATGGAGCAAGGGCTCGACTACCATATGCAGTTCTGGCGATATCCGATCGTGGCGGTTGTTTTCTACACCGCAGCCGTCGTGCACTGGATGCTCGGCCTGTGGGCCCTCTACCGGCGGAGACAGTTTCGGTACAGAGGCCCCGAGCTCACCCAGCTGCTGCTCGGCCTGTCGATTCCTTTTCTCATCGTCATTCACCTCGTCAACGTGCGCGTGAGCTCGGCGCTTTTCGAACGCGACGTCTACTACTCGGGCGTGTTCTACGCGTTCTGGGTGAGTCGTCCCTACATGCACTGGGTGCAATACGCCTTGCTGCTGGTCGCCTGGACACACGGCTGCATCGGCCTCTATTTTTGGCTGCGGCTCAAGGGATTCTTTCGTCGGGCTGCGCCCTATCTGCTTGCCGCTGCCGTTTTAATGCCCACGCTCGCACTCCTCGGACTCGTTCAGGGGTCGCGCGAAGTCATCGCGCTGAGCGCTAGCCCGGAGTGGCGCGCTAACAGCCTCGGTCCACCGCTGCCGGAGGAGGAGCGCAGGACGCTCGACGACATCATCGCGTGGTCCGCGGCTGGATACGCGGCGGCGCTCGCGCTGATTTTCGTAGCGCGTGCCGTGCGCACGCTCGCCGAGCGTCGCGGCGGGCTGGTCAAGCTCTCGTACCCGGGAGGGCGAGTCGTTCAGATCCCGCGCGGATGGAGCGTGCTCGAAGCGAGCCTGCGCCACCGCATTCCGCACGCGAGCGTCTGCGGCGGACGAGCGCGCTGCTCGACGTGCCGCATACGAATCGTCGGCGACATCGCTTCGTTGCCGAGCCCGTCGCCGCGCGAGGCCTTCGTGCTGGCTCGCGTCGGCGCGAGCGCCGATCCCGCGGTGCGCCTCGCCTGCCAGTTGCGTCCCGAAAGTGACATCGCGTTCTTTCAGATCTTCCGACCGCAAGTCACAGCGGCGTCGCTTCCTGCGGTAGCGCGCGTGCATGCCGGCGAGGAGCGCTACGTCGTGTGCATGTTCGCCGACATGCGCCGCTCGACGAGTATGGCCGAGAAGCGGCTCCCGTTCGACACGATGTTCCTCGTGAATCGCTTCGTCGCAGCTGTGTCGAGCGCCGTCGAAGTTGCGGGCGGTCAGCCCAATCAGTTCGTTGGCGATGCCGTGCTGGCGCTCTTCGGGGTCAGCATCGCGCCCGAGATCGCGTGCCGTCAGGCGCTCGCCGCGATCGAAGGAATCGCCACCAACATCGACCAGCTGAACAAGGATCTCGCCCACGATCTGCGGGAGCCGATCCGCTACGGCATCGGCGTCAACGGAGGAGAAGTCGTTCTGGGCGAGATCGGGTACGGCGCGCGCAACGTGTTCACAGCGCTCGGCGATGCGGTCAACGTCGCGGCGCGGCTGCAGGACATGGCGAAGGAGCTCGGGTGCGACATCGTTCTGTCGGAGGACGTCTGTGCGCGCGCAGGCGTGATGTCATCCGCCTTGTCGTCGCGGGAAGTCGAGATCCGCGGACGCAGTGCGCCGCTCCAGGTGCGCACAGCGGCGACGGGACACGTACTGTCGGCGCAACCAGCGTCATCGCCCGGGAGTTGATATGCTGCGCAAAGCAGCCATCGCGCTTGTTGCTGTCCTGAGTGTCTGCGCGGGCAGCGTCGCGCTTGCCGCGGACGCGCAGCTGACCGGCCGGCTGGTCCGGATTGGAATTCTCACGACCGCATCGCGGAGTCTCCTTGCGCAGTTCGGCGTGCTCGATCCCTTCCTGGAGGGACTGCGCGAGCTCGGCTATGTCGAAGGTCGCAATGCCGTCCTCGAATGGCGACTGGCGGAGGGCAGGCCGGAGCGACTGCCGGGCCTCGCTGAGGAACTTGTTCGACTGAACGTCGATGTGATTCTCGCCTCGGGTCCGGCCGCCGCGCGAGCGGCTCGAGATGCGACGTCAGCCATCCCGATCGTGTTCACCCTGGTCGACGACGCCGTCGCGGAAGGGCTGGTCGGAAGCCTCGCCCGGCCCGAGAAGAATATCACCGGCGTCTCACTTGCCGGCGGACCTGACATCGTCGGCAAGCGCATGCAGTTGCTTCGGGAGGCCGTGCCGTCGATCAAACGGGCGGGACTGCTGGTGAATCCCGGCAATCCTTCGCATGCCCCGCTGGTCCGCGAAATGCCAAGCGTCGCCAAGGCTGCTGGCGTCGAGCTGCGAATCTTCGAAGTTCAGAGATTGGAAGATTTCGACAGCTTCTTCGCGTCCATTCCGGACGCACACATCGACGGACTCGTCGTCCTCGACGACGTGATCCTCGCGCTGCGATCGCAAGCATTGACGGACTTTCTCACTCGCAACCGCATTCCGGCGATCTACGGCGCCACCGAATTCGCAAGAGTTGGCGGTCTCATGTCGTACCAGACCAGTTTCGCGACGATTAACCGGCGCGCTGCTGTCTATGTGGACAAGATTCTGAAAGGTGCAAAGCCCGCTGACCTGCCGGTCGAAGAACCCAAGGAGCTGGAACTGGTCATCAATCTCAAGACTGCGAAGGCGATGGGCCTAGCGCTGCCACAGTCGCTGATGTTGCGCGCGGACAGGGTGATCGAGTGATGCTATCACGGTCGGTTGCCCGGCTCCTCCGAATGGCGTAACGTCCGCTGGAATTTATTTTCTTCGCAGTCCGGACAACCATGCGCAACGCTGCTCTTCCCATCACGCTGATCGTCGTCGGCGTGATCGGCGTCATGTGGTATCTCGGCTGGTTCCCCAATATCGAGTCGATCACCGCGCTGGTGCTGGTTGCCGCCGGCGTACTCATCCTGATCACTGACCGAATCACGAAGCACTCGGTCGTGCTCGGCCCGATCCTGATGGCGATCGGCATAGGCGTCTGGGTGCACGACGCTTATCGCGTGCGCTGGTGGCTGCTCGTTTCCATCCTGCTGATCCTTCTTGGCGTGCTGATGCTCATCGCCCGCGATCCGCGGATTCCCGAGCATCGCCCGGGCCCCACGCCGCCGCCAGGACCGCCGCCGGCTCCGCCTGCACCGCCAGCATCCCCCTAGCAGCTCGAAGGGTTGCCCGCGTCGCCGGATTGGCGTAATTTCGAGCTTGCGCTAGGGGTCCTGTCGCGCAACCGGCCGACGGGTGAGATCAGACCCTTGGTACCTGTGCGGATAATGCCGGCGCAGGGAAGCGTGCATTCCCCTCCCCGCTCCCCTGCCCGCTGCTTCCGCCGTTGCAGAGGAATCGCATGAACGCCAACGACAAGTTCTTCGCCCGCGACGCGCAGGTCGATGACGCGGCGGTGCAGCCGCTTCCGAATTCGCGCAAGATTTTCGTAGACGGCTCGCGCCCGGACATCCGAGTGCCGATGCGCGAGATCGCGCAGTCCGACACGCCTGCTTCTTTTGGCGTAGAGAAGAATCCGCCGATCGTCGTCTACGACACGTCGGGACCGTACACCGATCCGAGTGCGACGATTGACGTCAAGCGCGGACTGCCTCCGCTACGCTTGCGCTGGATCGAGGAGCGCGGCGACACCGTGGAGCTCGACGGTCCGACATCGGCGTACGGCCGAGAGCGACTCTCCGATGCCGCGCTGTCGGGAATGCGTTTTCATCTTCAGCGTAAACCGCGTCGCGCCCGAGCTGGCGCGAACGTCACGCAGATGCACTACGCGCGCCGCGGTATCGTCACGCCGGAGATGGAGTTCGTCGCCATCCGCGAGAACCTCAGACGCGAGGAGATGCTGGCCGTGCTTCCCGCCCTCGTTGCCGCGCAGCACGCGGGGGAGAGCTTCGGCGCGACGATTCCGAAAGCCATCACTCCCGAGTTCGTCCGCGACGAAGTTGCGCGCGGTCGCGCGATCCTGCCTGCCAATATCAATCACCCCGAGACCGAGCCGATGGCGATCGGCCGCAACTTCCTGGTGAAGATCAACGCCAACATCGGCAACTCCGCGGTGTCGTCATCGATCGGCGAGGAAGTCGAGAAGATGACCTGGGCGACGCGCTGGGGCGCCGACACGGTCATGGACCTTTCCACCGGCAAGCACATCCACGAGACGCGCGAGTGGATCATCCGCAACGCGCCGGTGCCGATCGGAACGGTGCCCATCTATCAGGCGCTGGAGAAGGTCGACGGCAAGGCGGAAGACCTGACGTGGGAAATCTACCGCGACACGCTGATCGAGCAGGCCGAGCAAGGCGTGGACTACTTCACGATCCACGCCGGCGTGCTGCTGCGCTACATCCCGCTCACCGCGAAACGCATGACCGGGATCGTATCTCGCGGCGGCTCGATCATGGCCAAGTGGTGCCTCGCTCATCACCAGGAGTCGTTCCTGTACACGAAGTTCGAAGAGATCTGCGAGATCATGAAGGCGTACGACGTCGCGTTCAGCCTCGGTGACGGATTGCGTCCCGGCTCCGGTTACGACGCCAACGACGAGGCGCAGATGGCGGAGCTCGCCACGCTCGGAGAATTGACCCAGATCGCGTGGAAGCACGACGTGCAGACGATGATCGAGGGTCCCGGACACATCCCGATGCATATGATCAAGCACAACATGGACGAGCAGCTGCGTTTGTGCGGCGAGGCGCCTTTCTACACGCTCGGTCCGCTCACCACCGACATCGCGCCGGGATACGATCACATCACGAGCGCGATCGGCGCGGCGATGATCGGCTGGTTCGGCACTGCGATGCTCTGCTACGTGACGCCCAAGGAGCATCTTGGGCTGCCGAACAAGCTCGACGTCAAGGATGGCATCATGGCGTACAAAATCGCCGCGCACGCGGCCGACCTCGCCAAAGGGCATCCGGGTGCGCAGATCCGCGACAATGCGCTGTCCAAGGCGCGCTTTGAGTTCCGCTGGGAGGATCAGTTCAACCTTGGGCTCGATCCGGACAAAGCGCGCGAGTTTCACGACGAGACGCTGCCGCAGGAAGGCGCCAAGCTCGCGCACTTCTGCTCGATGTGCGGGCCGCATTTCTGCTCGATGAAGATCACGCAGGACGTGCGCGAATACGCGAAATCGCAGGGCGTCTCGGAGACCGAAGCGCTCGCTAAAGGCATGCAGACGAAAGCCGTCGAATTCGTGCAGGGCGGCGGCGAAATCTACCGCCGGGCATGACCCGGCCGCTCGATGAAGGAGGAACAATGGATGAGCAAAGACGGAAAGTCCTGCAAGGAACTGCCGCGATGAGCGCTGCCGCCCTCGCGGGCGCCGCGACATCAGCCGATGCGCAGACGGGCGAAGTGCTCTTCGCGCACGAAGGGAGCTATATCCCCGTCGTCGGATCGAATCAGCGCTTCCATGTGCGGCGCATCTACTGCGTGGGCCGAAATTACGCCGCGCACGCGCGCGAGATGGGCTCGGACCCCACCCGCGAGGCGCCGTTCTTCTTTCAGAAGCCCACGGACGCGATTCAGCTGGTGCCCGAAGGCGCGACCATCGATCATCCGTATCCGACGATCACCAAGAATTACCACTACGAAGTCGAGCTGGTCGCCGCGCTCGGCAAACGTGGCAAGGACATCCCGGTCGATAAGGCCCTCGACTATGTCTACGGCTATGCGGTCGGACTCGACATGACGCGCCGCGACCTGCAACGCGCGATGGGCGAGGAGAAGAAGCCGTGGGAAGTCGGCAAGTCCTTCGATCACGCCGCTGTGGTGAGCTATCTCTATCCCGCGAGCAAGCTCGGACATCCGGCCAAGGGCGCGATCTGGCTCAAGGTGAACGGGCAGACCAAGCAGTCGAGCGATCTCGCCAACATGATCTGGAACGTCGCAGAGCAGGTGGCGAATCTCTCGCGCTATTACGAGCTGTTCTCTGGGGACATCATCTACTGCGGAACGCCGGAGAACGTCGGACCGGTGGTGCCTGGCGACGTGATGACCGGGCACATCGACGGCATCTACGAGATCAACGTCAAGGTCGTGTGAGGATCAGGTCCGTCGGCTCGCGGACGCGCGCCGCGCGACGATGGTATAGACCACCACGTTGATCGCGACCACGGCGGCGCCGAAGCCGATCTGCATCGCGCGCGTCAATCCCTCGGGATAGAGCAACGCGACGATGTAGTGCTCGAGGAAGTCGCCGGCGTAGCCCGCGTCGCCCGAGGCACGCCGCAATTCGACTTCGAGCGGCGTGAGCGGACAGATCCAGCCATTGAGCTCCACGAGCGCCGCCCACATGACCGCTGGAAGATGAATCCATGCGAGCTTCGGCCATCGCAGCAACAGCGCGCCGCCGAGGATGACGAACACGACGAACGCGAGGTGAACGAGCAGAACGGCGTCCGCGGCGATGCGCTCGAGCATGAGCGCGGGTAAAGCAGCCGTTTACGCCGCGGTGACGTTCACGTGCACAGGGACCCGCCTGCGTCCCCACTGGCCGGCGAACGCGTCGTAGCGTCCCGGCACCGGCGTCAAGCAATGCTTGCAGCGTCCTTCGGGCGTGAGCGCGTGGCTCAAGATCTCGTACCAATCGCGCACGATCACCGGCTTGCGGCAACCCGGACAGAATGTCGTCCCGCCCTCGCGATCGTGCACATTGCCCGTGTACACGTAGTGCAATCCCTCCGCGAGCGCTATCCTGCGCGCGCGCTGTAGCGTCGAGGCCGGCGTGTGCTCGATGTCCGTCATCTTATAGTCGGGATGGAAGGCGGTGAAGTGCAGCGGCACGTCCGGGCCCAGCTCGCGCATGATCCACTTCGACTCGGCCTCGATCTCGCCATCAGAGTCGTTTTTCCCCGGGATCAATAGCGTGGTGATCTCGAACCACACGTTCGTCTCGTGCTTGAGATACGCCAGGGTGTCGAGCACGGGATTGAGCTTTGCGCCGCAGAGCTTGACGTAGAACTCGTCGGTGAAACCTTTCAAGTCGACGTTCGCGGCGTCCATCTTGGCGTAGAAATCGCGTCGCGCCTCGGTGCCGATGTAGCCTGCCGTCACCGCGACGCTCTGGATGCCGAGCTCGCGGCATGCATCCGCCGTGTCCATCGCGTATTCGGCGAAGATCACCGGATCGTTGTAGGTGTAGGCGACGCTCTTGCAGCCGAGCCGGTGCGCTGTGCGCGCGATCGTCTCCGGGGACGCCTGGTCCATCAGCGTGTCCATCTCGCGCGACTTCGAGATGTCCCAGTTCTGGCAGAACTTGCAGGCAAGGTTGCAGCCTGCGGTGCCGAAGGAGAACACGCTCGAGCCTGGATAGAACTGGTTGAGCGGCTTTTTCTCGATCGGGTCGATGCAGAAGCCGGACGAGCGCCCGTAGGTCGTGAGCACCATCGCGTCGTTTACGCGCTGCCGCACGAAGCACGCGCCGCGCTGCCCCTCGTGCAGGCGGCAGTCGCGCGGGCACAGATCACATTGGATGCGCCCGTCGTCGAGCTTGTGCCAGTAGCGGCCTGGAAAATTTTCAAAATGCGCGCTCATTGCAGCGCTTGCGGGCGAACGAATTCGCTCTCCTTCCATTTGATCACTTCATAAAGGCCGATGTTCATTCGCGGGCTCCAGAAATCGGCCGAGAGTCCCGCCTTGCGCTTGAGCTCCGCGAGGAACATGCGCGGCTCGGGCAGCATGGTCCAGACCTGGGGCAGGAAGGTTGCACGATGACCGCCGTGCTCCAGAGTCACGCCGTCGATGCCTGGACGAAGCCGCGCGATCAGCTCCTCCTCCAGCGCAAAGCTGTGACTCACGCTCGGCGAAAGCAGGGAAACCTCGACCGACGTGCCGATGAATTCGTTCTGAACGAGCGGCGGAAAACGCGGATCGTGGAACGCCGCGTTGATCGCGTTTTCACGCACGTCCACGCCCAGCGGGCGGCGCGCTTGGAGGGTACCGATGCATCCGCGCAATTCCTCGCCGCAGAAGAGCGTCACGAAGCTCGCGCCGGGCGAGCCGAGTGCCGCGTGGTGCGACGGCTCGTCGCCGGCGACCCCGAGCTTCGAGCCGATCGCGCGCCGCGCGATCGATACGAGCACGAGCCCGAGTTGCTCATCCCTCGTCACGCGAGCTCCTCCGCGACCGCTTCGGCCATCCGTCGCGCGCCGGCGCCCGGGCGCTCCGTGAAAGCGAACGCGGCGTAGCCAACGACACGGGACTTGTCGCCCGCGGTATCGCCGGAGTTGCGCAAGTCGAGAAGCTCGACGACCAGATCGCGCCGCTTCGCGCACACGGAGAAGCCATTGATGGGTGTCGCGCCGCAGGCCTGCTCATGATCGAGGGCAGCCGTCATGGCAAGAATCTCCTCGACCGTGCCGCGATCGATCACTCGCGCCTCGCCGTAGGGGTGATAGTGCGACAGATCGGAGCTCACCAGGATAAGCGTCTCGGGGCCGCCCCAGAGCCGATCGATCACTTCTGCGACCTCCTTCGCGGCGGCATCGCCCACTGCGAAAGGAACGATGCGGAAATCGTCGAGCAGCGTCTGCAGAAACGGCAGTTGCACCTCCAGCGAGTGCTCGAGCGCGTGCGCGGCTTCGCTCGTTCGGACCTGCGGGAGGGCGAGTGCCTCGGCCGCCGGGGCCGAGTCGATCTCGATCGTCCCGAGCGGTGTCGCGAAGGCTTTCGCCACCGGCAGCGCGAGGCCCCGGATCGGCACCCGGTGCACGGGCCCCAGCAGGACGACGCGCCGGATGGTCGATCTTCCGGCGGCGATCCGCGCGTATGCCGAGGCCGCGACCGGGCCAGAGTAGATGTAACCGGCGTGCGGTACGATCAGCGCCTTCGGCGTGGCCGGCTTCTCGCCCGCGCGCGATGCCGCTTGCGCCAGATAATCGCGCACGGCACGGCCCAGCGCAGAAGGCGCCTCGGGATAGAACATGCCGGCCACGGCGGCCGGACGCACGGTTTGCACGCGTCACCTCACGGGTTGTCGGCGCTCAAGTTGGGGTCGTTGCGGCGACCCCAAGGCCGGTGACGGAAAGAATATTGTCTCGCTATTTGGCCGGCGGCGCGACCTTCCGGTCAGCCATGTGGCGCAGGTAGGCGAGGAGCTCCGCCATTTCCCTATCCGGGAGCGTTTTCGCGTCGAAAGCGGGCATCCTAGAGCCCGGCCAGCGACGCAGCGACTGGGGATCGCGGATCAGCCGCCTCAGTGCCTCGGGGCGCATGTATTCGGTCGGGTTGTACGGAATGTTGAGATCCGGCCCGATGATCGAATCGCCTCCGCCGTTGATCGTGTGGCAGCTCATGCAATGCTTCTGGAAGGCGGCAAAGCCTGCCCGGATCGGATGGTTCGCCGCCACGCTGGAAGCCGGAACAATCATCGGAAAACGCTTGGCCAGCGGTTGCACCTCCTCGATGCGCGTGATCTGCGCCAGCCACAGCTCCTGCGCGACTGCGCTCTTGTCGGCGCGTGCCCAGACCACGTGAAACGGTCCGGCAGTCGCTGGCTCGCCCGATTTGAGCGGGGGCCACGGTGCGTCGGCGGGCTCGACAGCGAGGTAGGCGCCGGATCCCTGGGCAAGGAGCGTCGCAACAGGGATCGTGGCAACGACTCGATCGCCGGCAAGAAAGCGAACCGTGTCCTCAGTAGAGGAGCCGGACAGCAGCATGGCGATCGGCACCACCCGATACGTCATGCCTAACCGGTAAACCGGGTCGGCGGACACGGTCACGGCCGTGGCGGTCGGTAGCGAAAGCAGGCCACCCGAGGTGTAGATGGCGGTGCGTCCGCCGGTGATCACGGTCAGCGACGGCTCCGCCGCGGCCGCCGTCAAGGCGAGAACGCTCGCGGTCAATCCGGCGATTCGTCGCAGATGCTCAATGCATCGCCGTCGCATACCCCTCCCGACAGCGCCGACGCTTTCAGTCCTCGTGCGTCAGGCGCACGATGTAGCCGCCCGATTTCTCGTCGCGCTCGAGCGCGAGCGCGCCGCGCGTTTCCGCGTCCTCGAGCAAGGCGTTGAACGAGCGGTAGCCGTAATACGACTCGTTGAATCCCGGCTTGCGGCGTTTCAGTGCCTGCTTCACCATCGAGCCCCAGATCTTGTCTTCCTCGCCGCGCTCGGCGACAAGCGCCTCGAGCGTCTCGGTGATGAGATCGACCGCTTCCTGGTGCCGCGTCTCGTCGTTTTTCTTGCCGCTGCCGTCGCTCGGCGCGGACGGTTTCGCCGGCTGCTTCTTGGCCGGCCGCTTCTTCTCGCGCACCAGATCGTCGTAGTAGATGAATTCATCGCAGTTGGCGATGAGGAGATCGCTGCTCGAATTCTTGACCCCGACGCCGATCACCTGCTTATCGTTCTCGCGCAACTTCGAGACGAGCGGCGAGAAATCCGAATCGCCGCTGATGATGACAAAGGTCTCGACGTGTGCTTTGGTATAGCAAAGATCGAGCGCGTCGACGACCATGCGGATGTCGGCCGAGTTCTTGCCCGACTGGCGCACATGAGGAATCTCGATCAGCTCAAAAGCCGCCTCGTGCATCGCCGGCTTGAATGCCTTGTAGCGATCCCAGTCGCAATAGGCCTTCTTGACAACGATGCTGCCTTTCAGCAGCAACCTTTCGAGGACCTTGCCGATGTCGAACTTTTCATACTTGGCGTCCTGCACGCCGAGCGCGATGTTCTCGAAGTCGCAGAACACCGCCATGTTGGTGACTTCGGGCGGATTGGCCATGGGTTTGATCTGGTCCTGCGTAGGGGCGCTCGGGGCGTTAGAATGGGCCTTGCGAAGCGTACGATAGCAGCAAATCCCCAGGTCTACAGGAGGAGTCGCATGACAAGGCTCGCCATGCTCTTTATCGTCGCGCTGCCCTGTGCAGCGCTCGCGGCGGGGTCGTTCACGCTGGAAAGCGCCGAGGTCAAGCCCAATTCGATCATCGCCGAAGCGCAGGTCTTCAAGGGTTTCGGTTGCGAAGGCGGAAACGTCTCGCCCTCGCTAACGTGGAAGAATGCGCCCGCGGGCACCAAGAGCTTCGCGGTCACCGTCTACGACCCCGACGCCCCGACCGGCAGCGGCTGGTGGCACTGGGTCATGTTCAACATTCCCGCCAGCGTGACATCGCTCCCGAAGGGCGTAGGCAATCCTGCAAGTGGCGAGACTCCGAAGGGCGCGGTGCAGTCGAAGACCGATTTCGGCAAGCCAGGCTACGGCGGGCCCTGTCCCCCGAAAGGCGACAAGCCGCACCGTTACATCTTCACCGTGTACGCACTCAAAGTCGACAAGATCGACGCCGACGAGAACGCGAGCGCAGCGATGGTTGGGTTCATGATCAACGCGAACAAGATAGACAAGGCGAGCTTCACGGCCACCTACGGGATCAAATAACGGAGGTTGACAATGCGTTTCCTTATATTCAACTGCGCGATCGCCGCGGCGCTCGCCGTGTTCAGTGCACAGGCGCAGGTGCCCGCGAGCTATCCCGCCGACTACGCCAAGATTCTCGAAAGCGCGAAGAAGGAAGGCAAAGTCGTCGTGTATTCAACGACGGATGCCAAGCTGGTGCAGGGGATGATCAAGGATTTCGAGGCTGCGTTTCCGGGTGTGAAAGTCGAGTACACCGACATGAATTCCACCGAGGTGTACTCGCGCTTCACCAGCGAAAACGCCGCCAACGCCGCGTCCGCCGACGCGGTGTGGTCCTCGGCGATGGACCTGCAGCTGAAGCTCGCCCAGGACGGATTCGCCGCAACCTACAAATCGCCAGAAAGCGGTGCGCTTCCCGACTGGGCGCGCTGGAAGGACACAGTCTACGCGACGACCTTCGAGCCGATCGCGATCGTCTACAACAAGCGGCTTGTTTCGGCCGATGAGGTACCGAAGACGCACGCCGATTTCACCAAGCTCCTCACGACGAAGGCGGACAAGTTCCAGAAGAAGGTCACCACCTATGACGCCGAAAAATCAGGCGTTGGGTTCATGCTCGCCAACCAGGATGCAAAGCTAAACCCGCAGTTCTGGGACCTCGTGAAAGCGATGGGTGCACGCGGCGTGAATCAGCAAAGCTCGACTGCGACGATGATGGAGCGCGTCTCTTCCGGCGAGAATCTGATCGGCTACAACGTTCTCGGCTCGTATGCATTGACTCGCGCGAAGAAGGACTCGTCGATCGGCATCGTGTTCACCACCGACTACAACCTCGTGCTCTCGCGGCTCGTCTTCGTGTCGAAGAACGCGAAGAATCCCAACGCCGGTCGGCTATTTCTGGATTATCTGCTCTCGAAACGCGGACAGACGATCGCTGCGGAGCAGGCCGAGCTCTTCTCCGTTCGCACCGACATCACGGGCAAGGATTCCGGCGTGGGATTCGCGAAGGAGCTGGGCAGCGCGGTGAAGCCGATTTCCGTGTCCACGGATCTGCTTGCCGGGCTCGACCAGACGAAGCGCCTCGAGTTTCTCAAGCAGTGGCAGGCGTCGATTCGGAAGTAGGACCCCTGAACCGGTAGGCGCGAAGCGGGCGATCCGGAGCGCGGAGAAACGGCCGACACGCAAAACGTGCGAATGAATTCGCACCAAAGTTAGCAATGGCCTCTGCGCGCGCATTCAGCGTCCCGCGGACCACGGTGGTAGCGATCACCGTGCTGGTGATCTTCATGCCGATCGGGCTCATCTTCTGGCAGAGCCTGCTCAACGCGCCGTTCTTCAATCCGCACCATTACGGCATCGACGCATACGAGTTCATCTTCGAGGATCCGGACTTCTGGTCCTCATTCGGAAACTCGCTCGTGATCTCGGCCGGCATGGTGCTGATCGCGCTGCCGCTCGGCGCCGCGCTCGCTTTCCTGCTTACGCGCACCGATCTTCCCGCGCAGCGCTGGATCGAGGTCCTGGTCCTTATTCCCGTATTCGTCTCGCCAATGGTGCTCGCCTTCGGCTATGTCGTCGCGATGGGCCCGGTCGGGTTTTATTCGTTGTGGGCGAAGAGTCTCTTCGGCGACGTGCCCTGGAACATCTACTCGCTCGCGAGCATCGCGATCATCGCCGGACTCACCCACGTTCCGCACGTATATCTCTATTCATCGGCAGCGCTCAAGAGCCTGGGCTCCGACGTCGAGGAAGCAGCGCGCGTAGCGGGTGCGAATCCGCTGCAGGTCGCGCTCAACGTGAGCCTGCCGATGACGATGCCGGCGCTCTTCTACGCCGCCGTGCTCGTCTTCTTCCTCGGCTTCGAGCTGTTCGGATTGCCACTTGTGCTCGGCGATCCCGAAGGACATCTCGTGCTCTCGACGTATCTCTTCAAGCTCACCAACAAGCTCGGCACGCCTTCGTATCATCTTATGGCCGCGGTTGCGGTGTGCATCGTGGCGGTCACGTTCCCCCTCGTCTTACTTCAACGCTGGCTTTTGAAGACCGCCGGCAAGTACGTCTCGGTCAAAGGGAAGGCAACGCGGCAAAAGCTGCTTCCGCTCGGGGGCTGGAAATGGGTCGCGCTGGGGCTGGTCACGCTGTGGCTTTTCTTTACCATCGTCGTTCCGCTGTCCGGGATCGCGCTGCGCGCCTTCGTCGAGCAGTGGGGTGAAGGCATCAACCTCTCGGAAGTGCTCACGCTGGACAACTTCCGCGGCGTGTTTGATCAGCCCGAGCAGGTGCGCGCGATCATCAATACGTTGGTGATCGGCGTGATTGGCGGCGCGCTGGCGGTCGCGTGCTACACCGCAATCGGGCTCGCCGGTCACCGTCAACGCGGCGGCGTGGCACGCATCCTCGATTACATTGTCCTCATTCCGCGCGCGATCCCCGGGCTGCTCGCCGGTCTCGCGTTTCTGTGGATCTTTCTCTTCGTTCCCGGGCTGAAGGAGCTGCGTAACTCGATCTTCTCGGTTTGGCTCGCGTACACCGTGGTCTGGCTCGCCTATGGCATGCGCTTGATCTCGAGCTCCCTGCTGCAGATCGGGCCCGAGCTCGAGGAGTCCGCGCGCACAGTAGGCGCGTCGGGCCGGCGCGTGCTGACCGACGTCACGATTCCGCTGATCCGCTTCGGGCTGCTGGCGAGCTGGCTCCTCGTGTTCATGATCTTCGAGCGCGAATACTCGACCGGCGTGTATCTGCTCACGCAGGGCACCGAGGTCATCGGCTCGATGCTCGTTTCGCTGTGGGGTGCCGGCGCGATCGACCAGGTCGCCGCGCTGTCGCTCATCAACATCGCGCTCGTCGCGGTCGGACTGGCCGTGGCGCTGCGCTTCGGAGTGCGCCTCCATGAAGACTGAATCGAAACGACAGCTCGTCGTCGAGGACCTGCATCTCTCCTACGGCACGAACCCGATCCTCAAAGGCGTGTCGATGACGCTGCATCCGGGCGAGGTCGTCGCGTTGCTCGGCGCATCGGGCAGCGGCAAAACGACGTTGCTGCGTTCCGTGGCGGGACTCGAGCAGCCGTATCAAGGCAAGATCTCGATCGGCGACACGGTCCTCTACGACAGCGCCGCTGGCGTGGATCTACCCGTCGAGAAGCGCAGTCTCGGGCTCGTGTTCCAGTCCTATGCGCTGTGGCCGCACAAGACGGTGTTCGAGAATGTCGCCTACGGATTGCGCCTGCGCGGCACGAGCGCGAGCGAGATCGAAACACGCGTCAACGAGGCGCTGCGCAATCTCGGTCTCGGTGCGCTGGCGGCGCGATTGCCGCATCAGCTCTCAGGCGGCCAGCAGCAGCGCGTCGCGATCGCGCGGGCGCTCGTCTACAACCCGCCCGTCGTGCTGATGGACGAGCCGCTGTCGAACCTCGACGCGAAGCTGCGTGAAGAAGCACGCGCGTGGCTGCGCGAGCTGATCGTGCGGCTCCACCTCTCCGCGCTCGTCGTTACGCACGACCAGACCGAGGCCATGGCGATGGCGGACAAAATTCTTCTGCTAAACGCCGGACGCATCGAGCAGCAAGGCACACCGGAAGAGCTTTACAGCCGCCCGCAAACGCAGTTCACGGCGGAGTTCATGGGCAGCAACAATCATCTGCCCGGGAAAGTCGCGCAGCTCGTTGACGGCCGAGCGATGCTCGAAGGCGAAGGCTGGCGGCTGTGGGGGATGGCGCGCGGCGATCTCAAGCAAGGCGATGCCGCCACCGGCATCATCCGCCTCGAGCGCACGCAAATTGCGAACGGCGCCTCGGAAAATCGCGTTCGAACCGAGCTTGTCACCGGGATGTTTCTCGGCGACCGGCGCGAGAATCTGTTCAAGCTCGGCGGCTTGCGACTACGCTGTTACGGCACCACGCCTGCAAGCGGAGAATGCTGGCTCGAGCTGCCCCGGGATGCTCTGTGGGTTTTTCCAGCGGCGGCTTGACGGGTAACTGACAGGTCAAAATGTTAATCTAGCCTCGCGGTAACTGTATCGATTGACTTGCGGGAGACATCATGGGAATGCTCGACGGATTGATCGGCCTGATGGCCGGTGGCACGCAACAGGGACAAAGCCCGCTGCTGCAGATGGCAGGGCAGTTGATTCAGCAGAACGGCGGACTGCCCGGGATCATCAATAAATTTCAGCAGGCTGGGCTCGGCCAGCAGGCGGGCTCATGGGTCGGCACGGGACAGAACATGCCGATCACGGCTGATCAGCTGCAACAAGTGCTCGGCAGCGGGCAGATCGGGCAGATCGCTCAGCAGCTCGGGCTGTCGCACGGCGAAGCAGGCAACGGCCTCGCGCAGGCGCTTCCGCAGCTGATCGACAAGTTGACGCCGACCGGCCAGATTTCCGCTGATCACAGCGACCTGCTAAAGCAGGCACTCTCGGCGCTGACGAGTCGCAACGCCTGAAGGATGCTTGACGCACAGCTCGTCATCGCCGCGATCCTCGGCGTAGTCGAAGGTCTCACCGAGTTCCTTCCGGTCTCGTCGACCGGGCATCTGATCGTCGCGGGCTCGCTCCTCGGCTACACCGGGGACAAGGCGAAGCTCTTCGAGATCGTGATCCAGGCGGGCGCGATCCTCGCGGTGTGCTGGGAGTATCGCGTGAAGCTGATCGCGGTGGCAGCGGGACTCTTCAGCGATCGCTCGGCACAGCGCTTCGTGCTCAACTTGTTCGTCGCCTTCCTGCCGGCGGCGATTCTCGGGCTCGCCTTTGCCAATGCGATCAAGGCGCGCCTCTTCGCACCGGTGCCCGTCGCGACAGCATTCATCGTCGGCGCCTTTGTGATCCTGTGGGTGGAGCACTGGCAAAAGGGAAAGCCCAATGCGGTCCGCATCGACAGCGTCGACGATATGCGCTGGCCGGATGCGTTGAAAGTCGGATTCGCGCAGGCGTTTGCCCTGATCCCGGGCACGTCGCGCTCGGGTGCGACGATCATCGGCGGGATGATCTTCGGTCTCTCGCGCAAGGCGGCCACTGAATTCTCGTTCTTCCTCGCGATACCGACGCTCTTCGCGGCGACCGGATACGAATTCGTCCGCAACCGCGACCTCCTCGCCGGCGGCGATCTATCGATGGTCGCGGTGGGCTTCGTCACCGCCTTCGTGAGTGCATTCTTCGTCGTGCGCGCCCTGCTGCGCTACGTGGCCCACCACGACTTCGTTCCGTTCGCGTGGTACAGGATCGCTTTCGGCCTGGTGATTCTCGGCACAGCGTACTACGGTCTGGTGAGCTGGGATTGACCGAAGTTCCTCGCCCGCGCTCGCGGGCCCGGAATGACCTGATGCAGTGGATCGGCCCGCTCGCCGCCGTCATCGGCGTGCTCGGCTTCTCCTTCAAGGCGATCCTGATCAAGCTGGCGTACGCTTCGGCGCCGATCGATCCGGTCACGCTGCTGGCGCTGCGCATGCTCTATTCGGCGCCGTTCTTCGCGTTGATGGCGTGGTGGGCGTCGACGCGCGCTAGAGCGCCGATCGCGAGAGGCGATTGGCTGCACATCCTCTGGCTCGGCTTCATCGGCTATTACCTTGCGAGCCTCGTCGACTTCATGGGCCTGCAGTACGTGACGGCATCGCTCGAACGGTTGATGCTCTATCTCTATCCGACGCTGGTCGTCGTGCTCTCGGCGGTGCTCCTCAAGCAAAGGATCACCGGGCGCATCCTGATCGCGCTCGCGCTGTCCTACGCCGGCATCGTGCTGGTGTTCGGGCGCGATCTCTCACTCGCAGGCGACCAGCATGCGCTTTGGCTCGGCGGTGCGCTCGTGTTCGCCGGTGCGGCTCTGTACGCGGTGTATCTCGTCGCCGCGGGGCCCGTGATCGGGAGGCTCGGCAGCATGCGCTTCATCGCCTGGGCGATGCTCGCATCGACGGCGTTCGTGCTGCTGCAATTCGTGCTTACCCGGCCGATGACGGCGCTCGCCGCTCCAGCACGTATCCAGGTGCTGCCCCTGACGATGGCGCTGTTGTCGACCGTCCTGCCGACCTTCCTCATTGCGGAGGCGATCAAGCGCATCGGCGCCAACCGCACCTCGCTCGTCGGTTCGCTCGGCCCGGTGTTCACGATCTGGCTCGGCTGGTGGCTGCTCGGCGAGCCGGTGCACTGGATCCAGCTCAGCGGCGTCGCGCTCGTGCTCGCAGGCGTGACGCTGGTCACGCTGCGGCCGAGAGCCGCGGAGCGCAGGCAATCCCCGCTATAATCGCAACTCTTCGGAAGGCGCCACGCTCCAAGCTACATTCCCCGCAGGAGACTTCCCTATGGCACCCGACACGCTCGAACGGCGACCGCCGGTCGCGCTCAAGGACCCGTCGCTGCTGAAGCAACAGTGCTACATCGACGGCAGGTGGCTCGACGCCGATTCGAAGAGCACGCTCGAGATCAACAATCCCGCCAACGGCGTGCGCATCGGCGCAGTGCCGGTCATGGGCGCTGCCGAAACACAGCGCGCGATCGAGGCCGCCGACAAGGCGTGGCCCGCGTGGCGCGACAAGACGGCACGTGAGAGAAGCGCCATCATCCGCAAATGGGCGGAGCTTCAGCTCGCGCACCTCGACGATCTCGCCATGATTCTCACCAGCGAGCAGGGCAAGCCGCTCGCCGAATCGAAGGGCGAGGTCACGATCGGCGCCGGCTACAGCGAGTGGTTCGCCGAGGAAGCGAAGCGCGTCTACGGCGACGTGATTCCGACGGTCTGGAACGACAAGCGGCTTCTCGCAATCAAGCAGCCGGTCGGCGTATGCGCCGCGATCACGCCGTGGAATTTCCCGTCGTCGATGATCACGCGCAAGGTCTCGCCCGCTCTCGCCGCGGGATGCACGGTGGTCATCAAGCCCGCCGAGGCGACTCCGTTCTCCGCGCTCGCGCTCGCCGAGCTCGCGCACCGCGCAGGCTTCCCGCCGGGCGTGCTGAACGTCGTCACCGGCAAGGCCTCGGCGATCGGCGGCGAGATGACCTCCAACCCTACCGTGCGCAAGCTTTCCTTCACCGGATCGACCGCGGTCGGACGTCTGCTGATGAAGCAGGTCGCGCCGACGGTGAAGAAGCTCTCGCTCGAGCTGGGCGGCAACGCGCCCTTCATCGTATTCGACGACGCGGACCTCGATGCCGCGGCCGATGGCGCGATCGTTTCCAAGTACCGCAACACCGGCCAGACCTGCGTGTGCGCAAACCGGCTTTTCGTGCAGGACAAGGTCTACGACGCGTTCGCGGCGAAGCTCGCGGACAAGGTTCGCGCGCTCAAGGTTGGCGCGGGTACCGAGCCGGGCGTCGCGCAGGGGCCGCTGATCAACAAGGACGCGCTCGACAAGGTCGAAGAGCACGTCGCCGACGCGACCGCGCACGGCGCGAAGGTCATCACGGGCGGCAAGCGCCACGCGCTGGGCGGAACGTTCTACGAGCCGACTGTGCTCGCAGACGTCACGCCGGAGATGAAGATCTTCCGTGAAGAAACTTTCGGACCGGTCGCGCCGCTGTTCCGCTTCTCGACCGACGCCGAAGTGATCGAACTCGCCAACCGCACCGAGTTCGGGCTGGCGTCGTATTTTTATTCGCGCGACATCGGCCGGATCTGGCGTGTGGCCGAAGCGCTCGAGTACGGCATGGTCGGCGTCAACACCGGGCTCGTCACGACCGAGGTCGCGCCCTTCGGCGGCGTCAAGCAATCCGGCCTCGGCCGCGAAGGCTCGAAGTACGGCATCGAAGAGTACGTCGAGGTCAAATACGTCTGCGTCGGCGGCGTCGACCGCTGACGAACGCCATTCCAGACGAAACGAGGAGCCCGCTTCCGGCCAAGTGACCGAGCTGCAGGTTCCTCGTCGCTAAAGCTCCTCGCAACGACTGGCGCACGCGTCAGAACGTGTCCGGCTGGGGCTCGGGCTCGCCTTTGGGCTCAGGAAAATGCGACGGGAAATAGTCGTCGTCGTTCCGTTGCTGCGCTACCGGCTTCATCGGCGCGGGCGTTGACTCCGCCGGCGCAAAGTTCGGCGCGGCTTCGGCCGAGATGATCTCCTGCGGAGAGACATCCCGTGCGAGCCGCTGCTCCGCCGCGAGCACTACGAAGCCCAGGACCGTTACGATGGCACCAACCCTAAGAGAAAGGGCGATGCGCTCACTCCAACTCGATTTCCGCGACATGGTTCACTCCTGGTTTCCTGTTGCCGTGGCGGGCCCCCGTGTGGGCGCTTCCGCCTCTTACCGGAAGCTATTGCCACGGCGGGGCTTCCGGATGCGCTCAATATAGGAGAAGCGCCCGGGCAGCGAGACCGAGAATTCGCGGCAATACCTGCTGAAAATTCACGCCCGGCGGTGTCCGCTTTTGCCGCGCGAGGACGTACCGCTTACCAGCCCGGCGGCGGCTTCTTAAGCACCGTGATGGTGCGGTCCTGGATGGCGAGGTAGCCGCCGGCGACCAGGTCCTTGAAGAGCCGGCTGATCATGTCGCGCGACGCGCCGACGCGCTCGGCGATGTCCTGTTGCGTCAGCTTTTCCGGCACCACGAGCGTGCCGTCGCGCTCGACTGCCAGCGTAAGCAAAAGCTTCACCAATCGCCCGTAGACGTCCTCGAGCGCGAGGCTCTTTACGTTCTGCGTGGTGAGGCGAACGCGCTGGATCAGTTTCTCGATCAGGTGCAGCGCAAAATCCGGGTGCCGCAGGATGAACTCGCGAAAGTTGGCGCGCGTCACCAGCGTGCAGGTCGTTGGCTCGGTGGTCATCACCGAAGCCGACCGCGGGCTGCCGTCGAGCGACATCTCGCCGACGTATTCGCCCGGCCCGTGGAAGGCGATCACGACTTCGCGCCCGGCGGCATTGCTCGCGAAGACCTTAACCCGTCCGGAGAGCACGATGAAGAGCGAGTCGCCGACCTCGCCCTCGTTGATGATGATCGTGTTCTTGGGATAGTTGCGGACGACGCCGGTACTCGCGATTTCGCGCAGCGTCTGCTCGGTGAGCGGCGCAAACGGATCGTCGGGGGCTGCGGGCCGCGTCATGGCTGGAACCGAATCGGGCGGGGAACCGAGTCGTGCCCGACAATCGTAGCACGCCGCCGTGTCACGCGCGTGTTGCGTCGACGGCCGGCTACGGCACGCGAGCGCTCGCCACCGGAACCAGCCAGACGGCATAGCCGCGCGGGTCGCGCACGCTGGCGATCATCTGCTCGAAGTACTCGAGGGCCGACGTACGGCTGACGGCCGTCAGCTCACCGATCGACTCGACGTAGCCATCGCGCCATGCTTCGAGGATGGAGGCGAAGGTCTGGCGCGGGACGCGCACGGTGTCGACGATGACGTAATCCATCGTGATCGCCTCGAGCCCGAGATCGGCGAGGATGCCGTAGACGTTGCGGCCGATGAAGAGGTCGGTGTTGGTCGCGGCGGCGAAGCTCGCCGGCACTTCGTGCCAGAAATCGCTCGGGTCGAGCACACCGCGCTGGAAATGGAGCATCCTGTAGTCTTCGGCGATGATGTGCAGATACCCGCCGCGGCGCGTGACGCGCTTGAGCTCGCCGACAACCCGCTCCGGATATGGGATCGAATGAATCACGTGCCGGCAAACAGTGAGATCGTACGTGCCGTCGGCGGCGGCTAGCTCGTAGACGCTCTGGTGCTCGAAGGCAAGACGCGACGCGAGCCGCGCATAGCGCTGGCGCGCAAGCTCCAGGTGCGAGTCGATGATGTCGACCCCGAGCACGCTCGCCTGCGGAAAAAGCTCGGCGAGCCGCGACGCTCCCTCGCCGGTGCCGCAGCCGGCGTCGAGGATCCGCGGGGAGGCCGGCAGCGTGTAGCGGCGAAAAAGCGGCGCTTCCTGCGGCCAGATCGCCTGCGCCTGCGCAGCCAGGTTTCGCACCATCGATTCGTCGGCCATCTGCTTGGCTTGCGGGTTCAAGTCCGTCACTTGGCCCTCCCTCGTTGACCTCGAAATCAGAATACTCCGACGAACGGATTAGGTCATTGGACAATGCTGGAGCGCCGCGGGGCGAGGCAGACTTCGTTTCATGGAATCCCCGCAAACCCGCCCAAATTTGTCCGAAGACGCTGCGGCGACACCTTTCGTCGCAGCATCGCGGGAGGAGCTTCGCCATGCGCGCGAGCTCCGCGAACACCTGAGGAAGCTGTTGCCCGATTGCCCCGCCGCACCAGCGCCACTCTGGAGCGTCGGCGCCGACTGACGCACGCCGGCTCGATACGAAACCGGACTCTACCCCGCGGTTTGACCGCGGTTTAGGAATCGTGGACACTTCCCGGCGGCCGATTCGAGGCCCCGGGGAAGCCCGCGTTCCATGAGCAGCGTAGAGCCCATCATCCACCCGATAGCCTCGCTCGACGAGGATGCCTGGGAGGACCTGCTCAATTTCATCGAGGAGCGGCGCGTCATCCCCATCGTCGGGCCGGAGCTGCTGCTGGTCGAAACCGACACGGGTCCGTGCCTCCTCTATGAGTGGATCGCCGAGAAGCTCGCCGGCAAGCTCGGCGTGGACACCGCGCAGCTCCCCAAGCCCTGCACGCTCAACGACGTCGTCTGCTGGTTCCTCGCGGCGCGCGGCAGGCGCGAGGAAGCCTACACGCGATTGCGAAGCGTGTTGCGCGACGCGAACTTCGCTCCGCCGCTCGCACTGCGCCAGCTCGCGCGGATCACCGACTTCGATCTCTTCGTCACGACGACCTTCGATACGCTGCTCGAGCAGGCGATCAACGACGAGCGCTTCGGCGGCGCGCAATCGACGGAGGTCGTCGCCTACGCACCCAACCGCGTGGCCGACCTCCCCTCCGAGCGCGAGAAGCTGCAGCGGCCGGTCGTCTATCACCTCCTGGGACGGCTCTCGGCGTCGCCGACCTATGTCATCTCCGACGAGGACATGCTTGAATTCATGTGCGCGCTTCAAAGCGAGCACCTGACGCCGGAAAAGCTCTTTCACGAACTGGAGCACAATCATCTGCTGCTGATCGGCTCGAGCTTCACCAACTGGCTGGCGAGGCTCTTCCTGCGCATGGCGAAGCGCCACCGGCTCTCCGATCCCCGTGACGTCGGAGAAATCCTCGCCGACAACCATTCTGACCACGACAAGCGATTGGTGAGCTTCCTGCAGCAGGTGAGCGTGCGGACGCGCATCTACAGCGGGGCCGGGAAATTCGTCGACGAGCTGCATCGCCGGTGGACGGTTCGCCGCAAGCCGGGCGAAGTGATCACGCTCGGCGGCGCGCCGCAGCGCTTCCTCCCGCCCGAACGCGAGATGCCGGACAACGCGGTGTTCATCAGCTACGCGCGCGAGGATCTCGCCGCCGTGCAGAAGCTCAAAGCCGGGCTCGATGCCGTTGGAGTGAAGACCTGGTTCGATCTCGAGCGTCTGGAAAGTGGCGACGACTACGATCGCAAGATCCAGCGCAACGTCGCGCGCTGCTCGTACTTCATTCCGATCGTCTCGGCCGCGACCGAACACCGGCTCGAAGCCTACTTCCGCCGCGAATGGAGCTACGCCATCGACCGCGCACGCAACATGGCGGACGCAGCGCTCTTCATTCTGCCGGTGTGCATCGACGACACCGACGCCGGCACCGCGCAGATTCCCGAGCGATTCAAGGCCCTGCATTTCACGCGCCTGCCCGGAGGCGAGGTTTCGCCCGAGTTCTCTCGCCGCCTCCAGGATCTGCTTTCCACGCGTCACTGACGAGCGTCGATCTTGTCGCCTCCCGATAGCACGACCGCGCAAGCGTCAGTAGACGCCCAGCATCCGTGGCTGGGGCTCGACTCGTTCACCGAGGAGACGCGCGCCTACTTCTACGGTCGCGACGACGAAGTCGCCGAGCTTGCACGGCGCGTGCAGCGCAAGACGCTGACGATCCTCTTCGGGCAGTCCGGACTCGGCAAGACTTCGATCCTGCGCGCCGGCATCGTGCCGCGCCTTCGCGCCGAGGCTTACTGCCCGGTCTATGTGCGCATCGACTACTCGCCGGAATCTCCCGCGCCATCCGAGCAGATCAAGCAAGCGATCTATCGCGCCACGCGCAGCTCGGGACAGTGGACGCAGACGGGAGTAGCGGTCGCCGGCGAATCGCTCTGGGAATTCCTGCACCATCGCGACGACGTGCTGCGCGACGAGCGCGGCAAAACGCTCATTCCGCTCCTGATCTTCGACCAGTTCGAAGAGATCTTCACGCTGGCGCAGAACGATGACTTCGGCCGCAAGCGCGCTGCGCAGTTTCTCGAGGACCTGGCCGACCTGGTCGAGAACCGGCCGCCGGCGGCACTCGAGGCGAAGATGGAAGCCGACGACGCTGCTGTGGAGAAGTTTGACTTCACGCGCAGCGACTACCGCATTCTGATCGCGCTGCGCGAGGATTATCTCGCGCATCTCGAAGGCGTGAAGGCCAACATGCCTTCGATAACCCAGAACCGAATGCGGCTCGCTCGCATGACGGGAGAGCAGGCCCTGGCTGCAGTCCTGGGTCCCGGAGGCAAGCTCGTCAACGAGGAGGTCGCCGAGGCGATCGTTCGCTTCATTGCCGGCGGATCGGAGCTGCGCAACGCGGAGGTCGAGCCGTCGCTCCTTTCGCTCATCTGTCGCGAGCTGAACAACGCGCGCATCGCGCAGGGCCGCACGGAGATCTCCACCGATGTCCTCGCCGGCTCACGCGAAACGATCCTGTCCGAGTTCTACGAGCGTGCGCTCGCGGACCAGCCGCCGGGCGTGCGCAAATTCATCGAAGATGAAATGCTTACCGAGTCGGGCTTTCGCGAGAGCCTGGCCGAGGAGCGCGTGCAAAAGGCCTTTGCTGCAGCAGGCGCGTCGCGCGAAGCATTGCCGACGCTGGTCAACCGGCGACTGCTTCGCATCGAGGAGCGGCTCGACTTGCGCCGCGTCGAGCTGACTCACGACGTGCTGTGCAGTGTCGTAGCAGCAAGTCGGGAACTGCGTCACGAGCGCGAAGCGCGCGACGAGGCAGAGCGAAAGCTCGCGGCACAGCGCGAGCGCGAAAGCGCGACACGCAAAGCGCTGGTCCGCGCGCGTCAGATCGCCGCCGGCTGCGCCGTGCTCGCGATCATCGCTGTCGGCGGCACGATCTTCGGTTATATCAGCACGAAGCGAGCTCAGCAGGCGGAGCTAAAAGCCCAGCAGACGCGGGCGCTGGCTGAGAGCGCGCGAGGAGAAGCTGAGAAGCTCATCGTCTATCTCCTCGACGACTTCTATCTCGAGCTGGAGCCGGTCGGTCGGCTCGACGTCGTTGCGGGGCTCGCGAAGCGCGCAGTCGACTATTACGCGGGCCTTCCAGCAGAGCTTCGCACCGCCGAGACCGAGCGCAATCGCGCGCTCGCACTGGCCCGGTACGGCGGAGCGCTCCGCTACCAGTCGAAGCTCGACGAAAGCGAGAAAGCGCTATCCGAAGCGACCAGCGTACTGAGCAAATTGCAGCGCGAGGGCGACAAGTCTGAGGCTACGGCGATCGGCCTCGGCCTCGGTTTGACATTCGAAGCGCGCGTCCGCGACAGCCAAGCCAATCGTCAGGAAGCGGAGCAGTTTGCGCAGCAAGCCGTGGACGTATTGAAACCGCTGATGTCAGCACCCAATCCCTCCATGTCATTGCGCCGCGCTTATGGTGGAGCGCTGCTCTATCAAGGCTATGCGCAAAACGTGGGAGAGGAAGAAGAAGCGGCGGTCAAGACGCTTGAGGAAGCGCGTGAAGTCTTTCGCAGCATCGATGGCTTGAAGCTCGGCGACCTGCCTTCGGCCGCGGCCTACGCCGAAGTGTCCAGTTGGGAAGTGGACGGATTGATAGCCATGGGCCGCCTCGACGAAGCTCGACGCGTCGGCGCGGACGGCATCCGAGTGGCTGGGGAGGTGCTGGAGAAGCGGCCAGGCCACATGCCTGCGCTGCGCGCCCGGGCTCTTCTCGCTGACAGCCTGGCCAACGGCGAAATGAACGATCTGCATCGCCGCAAGGCCCTCGCGTTATCGGAGCAGGGCAGTCGCGATTGGGAAGCCTTCCTCAAGCTCGATCCAAGCAACCAGATCGCCTGGCACAATCTCGGAGTGACGAGGGGCAGGTCGTCGTATGCGCTGGCCGGCCTAGGGGAGGTCCGCAAGAGTCAGGAGGCAATGCGGGCGGCTCTCGCGGTGGAGGCGTATGCCGAGCCGTCGGCGATGATCGGCACCATGTTGGGTTTCACCGACGGTTATCTCGCGGCGAGCGAAGCCGATTCGGGCAACCGGCAGGCGGCGGAAGCGGCGCTCGCGGAGAACCGGCGCCATATTCAACTGTCGATCAAGGACCTCAAGGCGGATTCGTTTGGTCGCGCGATTCTTCCCGAGTATCTGGGGTGGTACGCGGTGCCGGCGCCTGGGGTGTGGTACGGTCCCTATGGGCTCTCGCGCGCGGCGGGCGACTACGAAACACTGCGCAGCCAGGTCCGCGCGTCGCTGAGTCGGATCGAGCAGATCAAGCCTGCCAATCCACAGCAGGCGCTGGCCAAGAATCGACTGCTGTACGTCGCATACCGGACCTTGGCCGATGCTTCGTACAATTTGAAGGACTACACAGCAGCGGAAACTGCAATCAAGCAGTCTATCGAGACTCAGCGCGCCATTCCAAAGCGCAACCTGTTTGATGAGCGCGACGCAAACGACTCGCTCATGCTTGCGGCGATGATCGACGCGCGAGTGGAAAGATACTCCGAAGCACAAAAGACCATCGAACCGATTCTGAAACTCAATCGCGAGCTCTACGCGCGCAAGGACAACGACGATCTTACCCAGCGGGCCGAGTTCGCCCAGGCGCTTTATGTCTCAGCGCTGGCCGCGCCGGGGCAGAAGTCAGCCCAGCTGACGCAGGCTGCTGCGATCCTGGACGGCCTGCCGCCGGAGATGCGTGGCCTCAAAAGCGTCTCGATCTGGCGCGAACGGATCGTCGAGGAACAGAAGAAGCGTCACTGATCATCCTTGCGCGAACGAGGCGAGGATCCATTCATGGAGCGCAATCCTCCCGCTTCGGTCGAGCCCGCTGCGGCGGCCGTCGAGCGCATCAGCAAGCATCTCGAGCAAGGCGCACCCTGGGACGCCTGCGATGCTTTCCGTGAGGCGATCGATCTCCACCCGCACGACGCGGAGTTGCTCTACTGGGGAGCCCTCGCTCATGCCCGCTCGGGAGCGACCCACGCCGCGCGTGCGCTGCTCGACCGGGCGGAGGCAGCCTCGCCGGATTCGAATCGGCTCACCGACATCCTGAGCCTCCGCGGTCGGCTGTGGAAAGATGCCTATCACCGCGCACCCGAGGGACCCGGCGCGATGGCGCTCGCCAAGCGCGCGCGCGACGAATACCTCGCCAACTACGAACGCGAGCACGACCCCTTCCCCGGCATCAACGCGGCAACGCTGTCGTGGGTGCTGAGCGATCGACGTCAGGCACAGCGACTCGCGAAAGAAGTTGCCGATCGCCTCGCGCACCAAGCGGCGCCGCGCAATTTCTGGGACATCGCAACCGCGGGCGAAGCTCAGCTGCTTCTCGGGCAGTTCGACCAGGCGCGCGAGTCGTACGCCGCTGCCTGCCGCGCGGCGGCGGGCGACGCGGGCAGCATCGCCACGATGCGTCGCCAGGTCAATCTGCTCGCCCGCGCTTTGCCCGAGGCGCGCGAGATCGCTCGCGTGTTGCCGGTCCCCGACGTCATCGCATTTGCCGGTCATATGGTTGACGTACCGGGACGCCCGGTGCCGCGGTTTCCGCCCGCTCTCGCTCCGGCGGTTCGTGCGGCGCTGCAAGAGCAGCTCGCAGCCCTGCATCAGCCCATCGTCTACACGTCAGCCGCGTGCGGCGCGGATTTGCTTTTCATCGAGGCGGCGCTCGAGCGCGGCGCCGAGGTGAACGTCGTGCTGCCGTTCGATCGCGACGATTTCCTGCGCACGAGCGTGGCGGTCGGCGGCGACGAATGGATCGCGCGCTTCGAACTAGCGCTCACCCGCGCGACGCGAGTCATCATGGCCACTGAGGAGAGCTACCTCGGCGACGACGTACTGTTCGAGCACGCGGCGATGCTGCTCGAGGGATTCACGGTGCTGCGGGCATCGCAACTCGAGACCAATCCCGCCATGTTGTGCGTGATCGATGCGGCTGCCGATGGCCGCGTGGGCGGTACGCATGCGTCGTTCGAGCGCTGGCAGCGCAACATCGGAACGCCGCGAATCATCGATCTCGGCGAACTGCGAGCTGCCGCAAATTTCCATCCTATCGGCGGCGGAGCTGCCCAGTCGCAGGGACCTCGCCGCGAGAGCCGACTCCCCGGCGCGGACGCTCCTCGGAACGACAAGCCGTTAGCGCGACCTCAACGCATGCTCAAGACCATGGTGTTTGCGGACTTCGCGGGCTCGAGCCGGCTGCACGATGCCACCGCACCGCTTTTTCAGGAGAGTTTCTGGAACGTCGCCGCAGCGCAAATCGAAGGGTCGCGAGTGAAGCCGTTGCTGGCGAGCACCTGGGGTGATGCGCTGTACGTGGTCTTCGACGCTCCGCACGATGCTGCCGAGTTCGCGCTCTCCTTCCTCGAGCGCATGGGCGAGACCGACTGGACTGCGGTGGGGCTGCCCGAGTCCAGCCACGTTCGAATCGCACTGCACTCGGGTCCGGTGTTCCGCGGCTTCGATCCGATCATGGGGCGCGACAATTATTTCGGCTCGAGCGTCACCAAGTGCGCGCGCATCGAGCCGGTCACTCCGCCCGGCATGGCGTACGCGAGCGAGGCGTCCGCCGCGACGCTGGCCGCGACGGGGCAGCACGAGTTCGCGCTCGAATATGTCGGGCAGCTCGCGCTCGCCAAAGGCTACGGCGAGTCGCGCATCTATCGCCTCGAGCGCGGCTAAGCATCTTCACCTGATCTCGCCGGAACCTTGACGGCGGCGTAATATAGTGTGTACCATTGTACCATGATAACAATCGAACGAGTCCAGACCGGCGTGCGAATGGAGAAGCGCCTCGTGAAGGTGCTCAAGGCGATCGCCGAGTACCATGACCTCACTCTCGGCGACCTCCTGGAAGGCATCGTCCTCCACGCACTAGAGGGCAAGGCGCCCTTCGGGCCGGAATCGATGCGCCGGATCGCGGAGATCAGGAAGATCTACGGGCTCGATCTGAACGCTTCGCATGCACACAAGCTTATGGAGACCGGAGCGCTTTCGAAGACTTCACGAAAGAGAAAATGAAAGACCGTGATTTTGTCGCCGCGGTCGAGAGCTGCACGGTTGCGGGAGGCGATTTCCATCACGCCGACCACATACGTCTGGCGTGGATCTATCTCAACGACTATCCGCTACTGGAGGCGATTGCGCGCTTCACTACATCGCTGCGGCGCTTCGCGGCACACCACGGCATCCCGCAGAAGTACCACGAGACGATAACCTGGGCCTATCTTCTGCTAATTCACGAGCGCATGCAGCGCGACGGCGCGCGACGCGATTGGGAGAGTTTTCGCGCAGCGAACGCCGATCTCTTCGCCTGGAAGCCTTCCGTCCTGCAGCGCTACTACTCGCCAGCGACGTTGACTTCCGACCTCGCGCGCAGAGTCTTCGTGCTACCGGACGGCGGCATGCACTCGACGGTCTGAGCGACAAGCGAGCCGCGTTCAGCCGCAGGTGCCGCCAAGCATTCCGCTCTTCAGCTCCGGATTCGGCGGATCGCCGAGCCAGATCGAGAAGAAGGCTTTCGCGAAGTCGTTGCCCTTGATGGCTCCCTTGATCTTCCCGTTCACGTCGACTTGGACTCCCATGTCGGGCGTGTAGACGAAAGTGACCTGCTCGCCGCTCTTCACGTCTGCCATCCAGCCGTTGAGCATGGCAATGCGATCCTTCAGCGCTGGAAGCTCGGCCTTCGCATTCTTCTCGAAGCCTTCGCTCCAGCCCTTCGCGATATCGTCACCACCGACGCTGCGCACGAAGTGGAGAACGATCTGCTTTGGCGTGTTCGAAGCGAGGATCGCGCTTGCGTCGTTTGACGTCTTGGTTAGGTAGAGAGCCCCGACGTAGACGTTGACCTTGAGCATAGTCGCCTGGCGCAACCCGAGGCCGTTGAGCACAAGCGTGCTACCGGCGACCTGAACCTGGTCGGGGAGATTTACGCCCTTGCATTCCTTGCCTTGCGCGAGCTCAGTGCTCGCGAGCGCGATCACGACCATCAGCAGAAGATTGCGTCGCATGCTTATCCCTCGTCGAGTGAAGACTTTCGTCTCTATCGAGAGGGTTCACTCGGCTCCCGACGGGACGTTGGCGCGACTTTATCACGCCGGGATGCCCGTGGGATTCAGCGAATGGTGGAGCCCGCGATCACATCGGCGCCAGGTTTCCGTTGACCATCCACGGTGTCCCGAACCGGTCGACGAGCATTCCGAAAGCTTCGGCCCAGAAGGTCTTGTCCAGCGGCATGGTCACCTTGCCGCCCTCGGCCAAGGCATCGAACACACGCTTCGCCTCGGCGGCCGTAGGATAGCTGAGTGAGAGCGAGAAGCCCTTCATGCCCTGGTAATGTCCGGACATCGCGTCCGAAGCCATCAATCGACGATCGCCCAGATTCAGGCTCGCATGCATGATCCGATCCGCGCTGGCCGGCGGCGTCTGCCCCGAGACTGGCGATTGCGCATGGGTCATCAAGACTTCGAGCTTGCCGCCTAGCGTGCGCTCGTAAAAGCGCATCGCTTCGGCGCAGTTGCCGTCAAAGAAGAGATACGTACCGAGAATCGGCATGATGCGTCCTTCGTTGGTTGTGCCTGCGGTCATTGGAGGGGCGAATTTCGTCCGCCCCATGAGGTGCAAACCTACGCCTTGGCGCGCTTCTCCGCTTTCACGCGCAAAAGCTCTTCCTGCCGGCGCATCTCGGGCGTGAACTCTTCGCCGAAGTCCTCGGCTTCGAACAGCTGGCGAATCTCGATCACCGCATCTTCTCCCGGCATCGGATGCGGGCAACGCTTCACCCATTCAATCGCTTCCTGCTTCGACTTCACCTGCCACAGCCAGAAGCCTGCGACCAGCTCCTTCGTCTCGGGGAACGGGCCGTCGACGACGGTTCGCTTGTTCCCGGAGAATTTCACGCGCGCCCCTTTTGAACTGGGCTGCAGCCCTTCGCCGGCGAGCATCACGCCTGCTTTCGACAGCTCTTCGTTGAAAGCGCCCATCTCAGCGAGAAGCCGTTTGGTCGGAAGGGCGCCGGCTTCGCTGTTCTTCGTGGCCTTGACGATGACCATGAATCTCATTGCTTGTCTCCTTGCGTTAAGTTCGCGGCGCCACCTGCCGTTACCCGGGTGGCCGCGTTTGAACAATCAAACGGCGTCGGCTCGAATCGACAACCGTCAGTCGACCTCGAGCTGACGGACCGGCCGCACCTCGATACTGCCCTCGCGAGCCGGGGGAATCTTTGCCGCGAGCTGGATCGCTTCGTTCAAATCCCGCGCGTCGATCAGGTAGAAGCCTGCGAGCTGCTCCTTGGTTTCCGCAAAGGGACCGTCGGTAACCGATAGTCTCCCATCGCGGACGCGCACCGTCGCCGCAGTATTGACCGGCTGGAGAGCCTCTGCAGCTAGCCGATGCCCCTGCTTGCCAAGCCCTTCGCTGAATGCTGCACATTCGCGGTCGGCAACAGCCCTCAGCTTGGATTCCTCGATGTACACCAGGCAGAGATATTTCATGTCTGTGAATTGATCTGCATCACGGGACGCACCTCAACGGAGCCGCCGATGTCGAGAATCGGGCAGCCCGACGCGATCTGCGCGGCGCGATGCAGATCCGGTGCGTCGATGATGGAGAACCCGCCGAGGACCTCTTTGGACTCGACGTACGGGCCGTCGGTGACCGTCTTGCTCTTAGGTCCGACCACCTTGCCTGAGGACCGATCCAAGGGCTGGCCCCGATCCTTCAACTGACCTTTCTCCCTCATGTCCTTGAACCAAGCCATCCACCTGGCCATAGTTTGCTCGGCTCTTTCAGGCGATCCCATGGCTTCCCTGTACGCTTCGTTGCTGCTGCGGTACAACAAAACAAATTCACTCACGGTAGAACCTCCTTTTAAATGACTAGCCCGACTCATTGTCGTCTGGCGATGGCCGAAATCGACATGACCCGGGGCAGGAACGGACTCCGCCCCACGGCGCCGACTCCGAGCTTGCCGTTCCGGTACAGGAAGAGCGTCAGCGCGAGGAGGGTTCCGCCCGGCAGCAGGAGTTCCAGCAGCAGGTAAGGTCCGAGCGCCTGTGCCCAACGACGCAGGAACAGCAGGCTGTTGATGATAGTTTGCATTTGCGGCTCCTTTCATTGGCTTGTCGAACGGCCAAGGCCGAAATCGACACCGCGGTCGCCGCAAATGCAGATCTTTCTATAGCTCGGCCAGCCTTCGCTCCAGAAAGCGTCGCTCCGGCTCCTGGCGCGCCAGCGCCAGCGCCCGCTTGTAGGACTCGCGCGCCTCTCCGGCGTTTCCGAGCCGCCGGCACAGGTCCGCTCGCGCCGCGTGTGCCAGGTGGTATTCGGCAAGCTCGCCGCGCGTGAGGATCGCATCGATCAGCGAGAGGCCCGCCGCGGCGCCGTCGCGCATCGCCACTGCGACAGCGCGGTTCAGCTCGACAATGGGAGAAGGATCGATGCGAAGGAGCACGTCGTAGAGACCGACGATCTCATCCCAGTCGGTGGCTTCCGGACTCGCCGCGTCGGAATGAACCGCGGAGATCGCCGCCTGGATCGTATACGGTCCGAATCGGCGCGACGCGAGCGAGCGCTCGACCAGCGCGGATCCTTCTTCGATCAGCTCCCGGTTCCACAACGAGCGATCCTGATCGTCCAGCAGCACCAGCTCGCCGCTCGTCGACGAGCGCGCCGCGCGCCGCGACTCGTGCAGCAGCATGAGCGCGAGCAGCCCCATCGCTTCGGGCTCCGGCAGCAGCGCGACCAGCAGCCGGCCGATGCGGATCGCTTCGCTGGACAAGTCCACGCGCGTCACCGACGCACCCGAGGAGGCCGAGTAGCCCTCGTTGAAGACGAGATAGATCACGCGCAGCACGCTGTCGAGCCGCTGCGGCAGCTCGTCGGGTCCCGGCACTTCGTACGGGATGCGCGCGTCGCGGATCTTCGCCTTGGCGCGCACGATGCGCTGTGCGAGCGTGGGCGCCGCGGTGAGGAAGGCCTGCGCGATCTCCTCGGTGGTGAGACCGCAGACTTCGCGCAGCGTGAGCGCGACCTGCGCGTCAGGCGCCAGCATGGGGTGACAGCAAGTGAAGATCAGACGCAGGCGATCGTCTTCGATGCCTTCGCCGTCCGTTGATGAAGACTCATCGGCGATCGCCTCGACTTCCTCGGCGACGTCTTCGACCGAAGTGAAGCGCGCGCGCCGTCTGATGCCGTCGATCGCCTTGAAACGGCCCGCAGAGACGAGCCAGGCGCGCGGGTTCGCGGGCAGGCCTTCGCTCGGCCATTGCTCGAGCGCGGCGCGGAAAGCGTCGTGCAACGCTTCCTCGGCGAGGTCGAAATCGCCAAGCAGACGCACGAGCGTGGCGAAGACGCGCCGCGATTCGGCGCGGTAAATCTCCTCGATTCTCGGTCCGATGTCCTGCGTCACGCCATCGCCGGCTGCCTGGTCCGCGCGGAGGCAACGGAACGAAAGAGATACGAGTCCACCGCGAGCGCACCGGCTTCGTAACCGTCGATGATCCGCTCGGCGGTCGCCTTGCTTCCCGCCGCACCGAGCGCAACGAAAAGCGGCAGGAAATGCTCTTCGCTCGGATGCGCCCGTACCGCGTCGGGGGCTCGCTCGCGGTAGGCGACGAGCGCGTCGGTGTCCTGCGCAGCGAGCTTGCCCTGCAGCCATTCCGCGAACTGCTGAGCGTAACGCAAGGGTTCCTGCCTGCGGCGGTTGCCCATCCAGTCGCGCAGATTGTGCGTCGTATGCCCGGAGCCGATCACCAGCACGCCATCGTCGGGAAGCGACTCGAGCGCGCGTCCCAGGCGCAGGTGATGTGCCGGTCCGAGCTCGGTTTGCAGCGAGAGTTGCACGACCGGTATGTCCGCGTCGGGAAACATGAATCGCAGCGGGACCCAGGCGCCATGATCGAGGCCGCGGCAACCGTCGATCCCTGCAGCGATACCCGCCCCCTTCAACAGGGCCACCGCTTTCGCGGCCAGCTCCGGCGACCCCGGCGCGTTATAGCGCAGCTTGTACAGCTCTTCGGGGAATCCCCCGAAGTCATGGATCGTCTCCGGCTTCGGGTTGCCGGTGAGCATCGGCACCTGGGTTTCCCAGTGCGCGGATGCGACGAGGATCGCACGCGGGCGCGGCAGCGTGCGCCCGAGGGCGATCCAGCCGCGCCCCGCCCCTCCCGGCTCGACCGCGTTCATCGGCGAGCCGTGCGAAAGGAACAGGGTCGGCAGGCGATCCACGTGTGGTCCTGCTCAGGCGGCGACGCGATCGGCGGGCTTCAAAAGGCCCTCCGCCACCAGCGCTTCCTGCACCTTCGGCCGCGCTGCGACCCTCGCCTGGAAACCCTGCAAGGCCGGCCATTTGGCCAGATCGATGCCGACGAACTTGCACCAGTGGAGCATCACGAAAAGGTAGCCGTCCGCCACCGTGAACTGCTTGCCCATCAGATAGTCCTTGCCCTCGAGCTGCTGCGAGACCCAGTCGAAGCGCTTGGCGATTTTCTGCTTCGCGATTGCCTTGTATTCCCCCGGCGTGTCGGCGGCGAAGAGCGGCGAGAACTGCTTGTGCAATTCGGAGGTGATGAAGTTCAGCCACTCCTGCAGCCGGTAGCGCTCGATCGTGCCGTTCGCCGGCGCGAGACCGGAGGCAGGCTTGCGGTCGGCAATGTACTGCACGATCGCGGGGCCCTCGGTCAGGCAGTGTCCGTCGTCGAGTTCGAGCACAGGCACGTAGCCCCTTGCATTGATTGCATAGAAATCGCTTCCGTCTTCAAGCTTGTGCGTCTTGGTATCGACCTTCGCGAACTGCGCGTCGATGCCGGCCTCGCGCAACGCGATGTGCGGCGACAGCGAGCAGGCTCCGGGCGAGTAATAGAGTTTCATCGTAATCTCCTTGGTGTGGAAACGTCGAGTTTTGGCTTCAAGCCGCGCGCGGCAGAGCCGCGGGGGCGCGACCCGCGCCAAGGGCGTCCAGCGCGTAGCGCCCGCTGCCAACAAGACCCGCAGCGATGGCCGTGAGCGTGAGGAAGGCCGGGTATTCCCAGCCGCCGTTGGGCGATGTGAAGAGCCAGCCGTTGCCTGAATGCACCCACGTCGCTCCGATCAGCACCGGTACCAGCGCGAAGCTCACCACGCGGGTGTAGACGCCAAGGATGAGGAGCGCCCCGCCGATGATCTCGGCCGCCATCGTCGCGTACGCGAGCGGACCAGGCAGCCCGATCGACTGGAAGAACTTCACCGTTCCGGCCGGCGTGAAGACCAAGTACTTGAGCAGTGCGTGGGCGACGAACATGACGCCAAGGCTCACGCGCAACACCAATGCTGCGACATCGATACGGGTCGAATCGTTCATAGCTTTTGCCTCTCCGTCTGCATGCGCTTGAAGCGCGATGGCAGCAATTTATAGGTTTGTTGGTATCGGGATAAAGAGGAAGCAGCTTGATAGTTTGTTGCGCAACGTGCAATAATAGCTCGTCCCACCATGGACCGCTTCCAGGCCATTGCCTCTTTTGCCAAGGTCGTCGAGACCGGGAGCTTCGCGCGCGCGGCGGAGAGGCTGGACCTGTCGGTATCCGCCGTCTCGCGGCAGGTCGCGGAGTTGGAGGCGCACCTCGATGCACGGCTCCTCAACCGCACGACGCGTCGCCTGAGCCTGACCGAGAGCGGGCGCGCCTTTCACGAGCGTTCCGTGCAACTCCTCGCCGATCTCGAGGAAGCCGAACAGTCGGCGCACGCGGGCACGTTGAAGCCGCGCGGCACGCTGCGCCTCACCTGCGCGGTGACCTTTGGCGAGCGCTACCTCGTGCCTGCGCTCGCCGAGCTGGGCGCGCGCTTCCCGGAGTTGCAGTTCGACGTCGAGCTTTCGGATCGTGTCGTCGACCTGGTCGAGGAAGGCTTCGACGCTGCCGTGCGCATCGGCGCGATCGGCAGCCAGAATCTCGTCGGGCGCAAGATAGGCGAGACGCGTCTCGTGTGCTGCGCGGCGCCTTCCTACTTAAAGCGGCGCGGCGAGCCGAAGAAGCCCGAGGACCTTTCGGCGCACACTTGTCTCACCTACGATTATGCGCCGGTGCGCGGACTGTGGCCGTTTCGAGATCGCCAGGGACGCGACCGTTCGGTGAAGATCACGGGACCAGTCAACTCCAACAGCGGCCGCCTGCTCGCGGCTCTGGCTGCTGACGGCCTGGGCATCGTTTGCGAACCAGATTTCATCATCGCGCCGCTCGTACGCGACGGCCGTCTGGTGCCGCTGCTGCGCCCCTTCGACGCGGCCTCCGGCAGCATCCATGTTGTCTACCCGAGCCGGCGGCACCTGTCGGCCAAGGTGCGTGCCTTCGCGGAATTCATGGCGCTGCGCTGCGCGAAGGCGGAGTGGGCGCTCGACGGGCGTTCTAGCGAGCGAAGCTGAAGGTCGCTCCGGACGCCGCGCCGGCCGACCGACAAATCCTAGTGCGATGGGAGCGCCCCCGATATGCCCCAATGCATGAGACCCAAGACCAGGCCGATGAGGAAGGCAACCAGAATGTATCCCGCGAATGCGGCTAGTGCGATCAAGAGCGGCTTCGGCCAGCCCTTGCGCTGATACGACTTGCCGAGTTTCTCCTTGACGAACTTCGCCTGTCCGCGAGCAGCTGAAAAATACCAAACGAGCAGAAAGCCAAATCCCAAAGTCCGCGTGGCTCCCTCGACTCCTCTGAAACCCGCAAGAGCGAGTCCCAGAACGAGGTAGAGAGCGAGCATGCAAAGCGCGGCGATGAACCAGAGCCTCGCGGTCGCCTCGCGCTGCAGCTCGCCCAGGGCGCGCCAATTGAGCATGTGCAGGAAAGCACCAAACGCCGGCGAGAACACGAGACTCCAGTTTGCGGCAGCATTCGGATTCCAGATCGCCGGGGCGCTCTCGTTCTGTTGTACATCGGCGACGACGGCAGTTGGCGGAGCGTAAGGGTTTGTTGTCATGTCGAGGTGCCGCCTAACTATATGTTCGCGTATCTTCGATGACCTTGCCGTCATTAGCGAGCTCGCCCGGCGCGTGGAACGATATCTCACCGCGCAGCTTCGTGATTTCGCGCATCGAAGCGATGATTGCCTCGGCGCTGGTCGAGCGATTATCTGGAACCTCGACGTGCAGCGTCATGCGGTCCGCGCCGGTTTGACTGTCGACCACGAGGCGCGCCTTGATGATCTCGGGATGACGGCGTAGGACGTCGGCGATCTGCGACGGATGCACGAACATGCCCTTTACTTTCGTGGTCTGATCGGCGCGCCCCATCCAGCCCTTGATTCGCCGGTTGGTGCGCCCGCACGGCGATATGCCGGGAAGAACGGCGGAAAGGTCGCCGGTGCCGAAGCGGATCAGCGGATAGTCGATGTTGGTGAGCGTGGTGACCACGACTTCGCCGACCTCCCCGGGCTTGAGCGGATCGCCGGTGCCGGGACGGAGGATCTCGACCAGCACGCCTTCGTCGACGATCAAGCCCTCGCGTGCTTCCGATTCGTAGGCGATAGACCCGACATCCGCCGTCGCATAGGCCTGATAGGCGGCGATGCCGTGTGCGGCGAAAGCTTCGCGCTGACTCGGCAAGAAGGCTTCGCCCGAAACGAGCGCTTTCCTGAGACTCGGCAACGTGATCCCCTGTTCGTCCGCCTTGTCGAGAATGATCTTGAGGAACGACGGCGTCCCGACGTAGCCGTCGGGCTTGAGCTCCGCCATCGCCTGAACCTGCTGCTCGGTCTGCCCGGTGCCGCCGCGGAACACGCTGCAGCCGAGCGCACGTGCGCCGTTGTCCAGTATCGCGCCGCCCGGCGTCAGGTGATACGAGAAGCAGTTGTGGATCAGATCGCCGGCGCGAAAGCCCGCGGCGAAGAGCGCGCGGGCAAGCCGCCAGTAGTCGGGCGCCTCGCCCTCGGGCTCGTAGATCGGACCCGGCGACGCGAAGACGAGCGGAGCGCGTCCACGCTTCGCATCCCAGCGCGCCGCGAATCCACCGAACGGACGGCTCGCCTTCTGCAGGTCCAGCATTTCGGACTTGCGCACGACCGGAAGCTTCGCCAGCGCAGCGCGGGAAGTGATCTTCGACGGATCGACTTCGGCGAGAAGATGCGCGTAGGCAGCGGTGTTCGCCTTCGCGTGCGCGAGCTGCGCGCGCAGCGCTGCGAGCTGCGAACGCTCGCGCTCGTCGGGGTCGCGCGTCTCGAGGGTATCGAAGTGCTCAGTCACGCGAAGCGGTCGGGACGCGCGGCGGCTTTATATCAATTGATCAGGCCAGCCAGCGCTTGCGGCGGCGATAGTGCTTCACTTCGCGGAACGATTTCCTTCCGGCCGTGGAAAGGCCGAGGTAGAACTCCTTGACGTCCTCGTTCTGCGCCAACTCGTTCGCCGCGCCATCCATGACCACGCGGCCGTTCTCCAGAATGTATCCGTAGTCGGCGAAGCGCAGCGCCACGTTCGTGTTCTGCTCGGCCAGGAGGAAGCTCACGCCTTCCTTCTGATTGAGGTTGCGCACGATGTCGAAGATTTCCTCGACGATCTGCGGCGCGAGTCCCATCGACGGCTCGTCGAGCAGGATCATCGTCGGGTGCGCCATCAGCGCACGGCCAACCGCCGTCATCTGCTGCTCGCCGCCCGACGTGTAGCCGGACTGCGACAGCCGTCGATGCTTGAGGCGCGGAAAATAATGGTAGACCTTCTCGAGGTCGGCCTTGATCTCGGCGCGCGCGGCGTCACGCGTGAACGCGCCGGTCAAAAGGTTCTCTTCGACCGTGAGGTGCTGAAAGCAATGCCGCCCCTCCATCACCTGGCATACGCCCATGCGCACGAGTTCGTTCGGCGTCAAGCGATCAACACGGCGGCCTTTGAATTCGATCGTTCCCTTCGTGACTTCGCCGCGCTCGGCGCGCAGCAGATTGGAGATCGCCTTGAGGGTCGTCGTCTTGCCTGCGCCGTTGGCGCCGAGCAGCGCGACGATCCTGCCTTCGAGCACGTCGAGCGACACACCCTTCAGGACAAGGATGACGTGGTCGTAGATGACCTCGATGTTGTTGACCGAGAGGCCGGCTTTCGTGGACCCGGTTGCGGCGGCGTGTGCTGCGGAAGCGACAGCAGTGCTCATGGCTCATTCGGTTCCGCCCTCTCCCATGCGGGAGAGGGAGAGTCAACGCGACTTCAGTGAAAGAGCTTCAGCCCGCGCCGCAATCGCGCGGAGTGATGTTCTTTTCCTTCGCGTAGGCGGCCGCCGACTGCTCGATCATCGAACGCACGAGCTCGCGATCGGGCTGGATCCAGTCGGAGACAACCTTCCACTGGTTGCCGTCCCACTGCAGGAACTTGACCGCGCCGCCTCCCTCATGGTCGGTGCAGGTGACCTTGAGCGGCTGCATGAAACCGGTTGCACCGAGCTCCTTGAGCCGCGCCTCGCTGATCTGCAGGTTCTCGATGCCCCAGCGCATCTGCTCGGGTGTGATCGGCTTGCCCTTGCCGTACTTCGCCTGCGCGGTGCGGATGGCTTCGACAGTGACAATGCCATGCACGACGCCGCGGTTGTAGTAGATCGAGCCGATGCGTGAGGTGTCCTCCATCTCGCCCTTACCCTTGGCATAGACATACTTCTTGATGTCCTGGATCACCGGGAAGTTGGCACCCGCAACGTTGAAACCGGCCGCGAAATAACCTTTTGCCGCATCGCCTGCAGGGATCGTGTCCTCTTCGGCCCCGGACCACCACTCGCCGACGATGTGATCGCGCGGGTAACCAACCTTGGCCGCGGCCTTGAGCGCGGTCGGATTCATAACGCCCCAGCCGCGCAGGATCACCCAGTCGGGTTTGATCTGGCGGATCTGCAGCCACTGTGCGCCCTGCTCGTTACCGGGATGCGCCACCGGGATATGCGTCACGGTGAAGCCGTATTTCTTTGCCTGCGCGTCGAGGATGGGGATCGTCTCCTTGCCGTAGGCCGAGTCGTGATAGATGTTCACGATCTTCTTGCCCTTAAGCTTGTCCATCCCACCTTCCTTCGAGCCGATGAATTTGATCACCGCAGTGTTCTGCGACCAGTAGTTCGTGATCAGCGGAAAGATGTACGGGAACACGCGCCCGTCGCTCGCGTCGGTGCGGCCATAGCCGAGGGAGATGATCGGAATCTTGTCGGCAGTGGCCTTGTCGATCAGCGAGTAAGTGATGCCGGTCGACAGCGGATGGATCACCGTCGCACCGGTCGGACCCTTGTTCTTCTCGCGCTCGTAGCATTCCACGCCGCGCGCGTTGTTGTACTCGGTTTCGCACTTCTCGTAGGTGATCTTCACGCCGTTAACGCCGCCATCCTTGGCGTTGATCATGTTTACGTAGTCGATGAAGCCGCCGAAGATGCCGGAGCCGCCGGGGGCGTACGGTCCCACCCAATAGCCATTCATCGGGATGAATTGTTCGTTTTGCGCGACGGCCGAGGTGGCGACACCAGCCAGCGCGAGGCCCAGCAGGGCCGCCTTGATTACCTTCATGTCTGTCCTCCTATGGGGAAAGCCTTGCCTCTCGAAGCGAAACGAGGGAAGCATTTGCCACAACCGGCCGCTTGTCAATAATCGGCCTTGTCCGCAAACAACACGGTCAAGTCCCCGACAATCCATGTCTACTGCAATGCACCATCAATGCGGGAAGGGCCAAAGGCGCAGCTTCTCCTTGCAGATCTGCCACAGGCGCGCCAACCCGTGCGGCTCCACCACCAGGAAGAAGATGATGAGTCCGCCGAAGACCACGAGCTCGACGTTCGACATCAGCCCCGGTGGCAGGGTCAGTCCCAGCGCCAGCTCGATCGGATGGGCGATCGTATCGAGGAAGATCGGCAGCAGCACGATGAAGGCAGCGCCGAGGAACGATCCGAGGATGCTCCCCACTCCGCCGATGATCACCATGAACAGCACCCGGAAGGACAGGTCGAGATTGAAGCCTTCAGGCTCGACTGTTCCCAGATACGCGAAGGCGTAAAGCGCCCCCGCCATGCCGCAGTAGAACGAGCTGATCGCAAAGGCCATCAGCTTGGTGTGCAGTATGCGGATGCCGATCACCTCGGCCGCCACGTCCATGTCGCGGACCGCCATCCACGCGCGGCCGAGCGAGCTTCGCACCATGTTCTTCGCAGCGAGCGCGAGCACCGCAACGATCGTCAGCACCAGCAGATACTTGGCGAGCGGCGAGTCGAAGGAGTATCCAAGGATCGACATCTTCTGCGCGGTGATCACGCCCGAGGAGCTGTAGTTCGAGAACCAGCCGAACTTGGTCAACGCCCAGACAACGAAGAACTGCGCGGCCAGCGTAGCGACCGCGAGATAGAAGCCTTTGATGCGCAGGCTCGGCAGTCCGAAAACGATCCCTACAAGCGCCGCGCATACGCCGGCCAGAACAAACGCGACCAGCAGAGGAATGCCCGGAACCCGCAGCAGCAGGTTGTACGCCGCGAATGCGCCCACCGCCATGAACGCCGCCGTTCCGAGCGAAAGCTGGCCGGCGTAACCGGTGAGCAGGTTGAGCCCGAGCGTTGCCAACGCGAAGATGAGAAACGGAGTCAGGATCGCCGAGAGCCAGTATTCATTGGCGAAGAACGGCACGAGGAGGTAAGCGACGGCGAGCATCAGCAGGACTGCAATCCGGTCCTGGCGGATCGGAAAGATCTGCTGGTCTTCGGCGTAAGTGGCCTTGAACTGGCCGGCTTCCCTGTAAAGCATCTAGACGCGATCGATACGTTTCTCGCCGAAGAGTCCCTCCGGCCGGACGAGCAGGAAGAGCAGCGCCAACACGTATGGAAACCAGCCTTCGATCCCGCCGCCGACCTTCGGGCCGATATACACCTCGGCGAGCTTCTCGCTCGCGCCGACGATCAGCCCGCCGACGATCGCGCCGGGGATCGACTCGAAGCCGCCGAGGATCAGCACCGGCAGCGCCTTCAGCGCCAGGAACGTCAGCGCGAACTGCACGCCGTTGCGGGCACCCCAGAGGAGGCCCGAGACCAGCGCGACGAAGCCGGCGACCGCCCACACGATGCCCCAGATCTGCTGCAAGGGGATGCCGACGGCCAGCGCCGCCTGATGATCGTCGGCGACTGCGCGCAGAGCCCGGCCGATGCGGGTGCGGTTGAAGAACACTGCCAGCGCGGCAACCAGCACCGCGGCGATCCCGGCTGCCGCGAGGTCGAACTTCGATATTCCAAGCCCGATCGCAGCATTGATCCATTCGATCGGCTCGTCCTGAATTCCCAGGTCCAGGTTGTGCGGCTGCGAGCCCCAGAAGAGTTGTGACATTCCTTCGATCAGGAAGGAAAGCCCGATCGTGGCCATGAACAGCGTGATCTGCGGCTGGTTCACGAGTGGGCGCAGCACGATGCGCTCGGTCGCGAGACCAAGCACGATCATCGCGGCGAGCGTCGCGACGAGCGCCAGCCAGAAATTGAGCCCCATTTCGTGCAAGCCGACGAAAGTCGCGGCGGCGAAGAACACCATCGCGCCCTGCGCGAAGTTGAATACGCCGGAGGCCTTGTAGATCAGCACGAAGCCGAGCGCGACCAGCGAGTACATCACGCCGGAAAGGAGCCCGCCGATCAGGACTTCGAAGAAGAATTCCATACGTTCAATGCGCAACGCCGAGATAGGCGTCGATCACGGCTTTGTTCGTGCGCACTTCGTCGGGCGTGCCGTCGCCGATCTTCTTGCCGTAGTCGAGCACGACCACTCGGTCCGAGATGTCCATCACCACGCCCATGTCGTGCTCGATCAGCACGATGGTCGTGCCGTATTGCTCGTTGACGTCGAGCACGAAGCGGCACATGTCCTGCTTCTCCTCGACGTTCATGCCGGCCATCGGTTCGTCGAGCAAGAGCAGCGAAGGCTCCGCGGCGAGCGCGCGCGCCAGCTCAACGCGCTTCTGCAAGCCGTACGGAAGCCGCCCCACGGGAGTCTTGCGGATATGCTGGATCTCGAGAAAGTCGATCACCTCCTCGACGCGGTGCCGGTTCTCCAGCTCCTCGCGCCGCGCGCGGCCGACGTGGATCGCCTGTTCGAGAAAGCTCGCGCGCATCTTGAGGTTGCGCCCGGTCATGATGTTGTCGAGCACGCTCATTCCCTTGAACAGCGCGATGTTCTGGAAGGTCCGTGCGATCCCCTGCGTCGCGGTGCGGTGCGGATTCATCTCGTGCCGAACTTCGCCGCGGAAGCTGATCGTTCCTTCCTGCGGGTGATAGACGCCGTTGATGACGTTGAGCATCGAGCTCTTTCCGGCGCCGTTCGGGCCGATGATGGCCCGGATCTCGTGCTCGCGCACATCGAAGCTGATGCCGGTGAGCGCCTTGACACCGCCAAAGGAGAGCGACACCCGGTCGAGCTCGAGAACGACTTCTCCGATCTTGCGCTGCGTCGTCACGCTACGCGGCTTTCCGCGCTTCGACTGCGGGGAAGACTTTCGCTTCGGCGATGACGAGATCGGCGGCGACGACTCCCGCTCGACCGTCCTCGAACTTCACTTGCGTCTCGATGTGCTGCACGCTCCTGCCGTCGTAGAGCGCGCCGATCAACACCGCGTACTTCTCCGCGACGAAGCCGCGCCGGACCTTGCGCGTGCGGGTGAGCTCGTCGTCATCCGGGTCGAGCTCCTTGTGCAGGATCAGAAAGCGATGGATCTGCGAGGCTGCGAGCGCGCCTTCGCCGGCAAGCTCGGCGTTCACCTTTTCGACGCATTCGCGGATCAGCGCGTAGACCTCCGGCTTCGCCGCCAGATCGGTGTAGCCGGAGTATGGGATACCTCGGCGCTCGGCCCAGTTGCCGACCGATCCCATGTCGATGTTGATGAACGCGCAGACCTTGTCGCGGTCGCTGCCGAAGGCGACGGCTTCGCGAATGTGAGGAAAAAACTTGAGCTTGTTCTCGATGTAGTTGGGCGCGAACATCGCGCCGCTCGCCATCTTCCCCACGTCCTTCGCGCGATCGATGATCTTCAGTTGGCCGTCGTCCTCGAAGAAGCCGGCGTCGCCCGTGTGAAAGTAGCCTTCCGCGTCGATCGACTCGGCGGTCGCATCGGGACGCTTGTAGTATTCCTTGAGCAGCATCGGCCCGCGCACCAGCACCTCCCCGTTGTCGGCGATCTTGATTTCGACACCTGGGGCGGCCATCCCGACCGCGTCGAATTTCACTCCCCCGTCCGGCTGCAGGCAGACATAGGCGCAGGTCTCGGTCGAGCCGTAGAGTTGCTTCAGGTTCACGCCGATCGAGCGATAAAAGCGGAAGAGATCGGGACCGATCGCCGCACCCGCCGTGTAGGCGACGCGAATGCGGCTCATGCCAAGCACGTTGCGCAGCGGCCCGTAGACGAAAAAGTTTCCGAGCGCGTACTTGGCGCGGTCCCACAATGCCACCGGCTTGCCGTCGAGAATCGCCGGCCCTACGCGGCGCGCGACGTCGACGAAAATGCGGAAGAGCCAGCGCTTCAGCGTGCTCGCATCCTCCATCCGGATCATCACCTGCGTGAGTAGATTCTCGAAGATGCGCGGCGGCGCGAAGTAATAGGTCGGGCCGATCTCGCGCAGATCGGTCATCACTGTCTCGCCGGATTCGGGGCAGTTGATCGTGAAGCCCGCCACCAGCCACTGCGCGTAGGAGAAGAGATGATCTCCCACCCAAGCCATCGGGAGGTAGGAAAGAATGCTGTCGTTCGCGTCGAGCTTGTCGAAACCGCATCCGCCCTGCGCCGAGACGATGAACGCGCGATGCGCCTGGCGAACGCCCTTGGGTTTCCCCGTCGTGCCCGACGTGTAGAGCATGATCGAGACGTCGTCGGGCTTTCCTTTCGCGACTTCGGCCTCGAAGAAGTCCGGATGCGCGCGATCGAACTCGCGGCCGATCTCGAGCAGGCGGTCAAAGCTCATCACGCCTTCGTAGTTGCGCAGTCCTCGCGGGTCGTCGTAGTAGACGTGTGCAAGCGTGGGCACCTGCGGCTTCGCCTCGAGCATCTTGTCGACCTGCTCCTGGTCCTCGACCACGGCGTACGCGATTTCCGCGTCCTTCAGCACGTAGACGAACTCCGCAGCGGGAGCATCCTGGTACATCGGCACCGCGATGCCGCCGAGCGCCTGCGCCGCGGTCATCGACCAATACAGCCGCGGTCTGTTGTCGCCGATGATCGCGAGATGCATCCCGCGCTTGAAGCCTTGTGCGGCAAGCCCGCAGGCGAGCGCGCGCACCTCGGCGGTAACCTCCGCCCAGCTCCAGGTCTGCCAGATCCCGAGATCCTTTTCGCGCGTGGCCGGACGATCGCCGCGCTCGGTGGCGTGCTTCAACATCAGCCGCGGAAAAGTCAGCCCGGCTTGATCGGAATCCGCCATGGTCCATCCCCCAGTGGTTAGCCCGCGCGGCGCCCAATGATACGCGCCGTCGGCCATGGCGCAACCGGCGGCCTCAGCACTCGGCTCCGATCAGGTTTCGAAGTCCGTCGCTTGCAATTCGATGGGCTGTCCGTGCGGCGTGCGATCGGCCGCGTGATCCCAGGCCCGCTGATAGCGGATCAACTCATCGACGGAGCTGGCTCCTTTGGCGGCGACGAGCTTCTCGAGCGCCGCAAGCCAGTGACGATAGTAAGTGTCGCCGCGGTCGGGATCGCCGGCTTCTTGCGCCGCGGCGATCTCTCGAGCCAGCGCGTGCGCCCATTCCTTCCAGCTGAAGAGGCCGCGTTCGTGCAGAGCGAGCGTCATCGCGAACGCCTGCGCTTCCCACGGCTCGCGAAATACGGGACCGCTCGCATCGCGAGGCTGATCTGGCAACGAAGTCGCTGGGTCGCTCATGTCAGCGGCTCGAGATAAGGCTCCCAGGCATCGATCGACACGATGAGACCCGGAGTGGCATCGTCACCCCATAGCTCGCGCCCGTCGAAGGCGACCGTGTAGAGCCATTGCGGCTGCTCGCCCAGTCCCTGTGCGTGGACATCCGCGAACACGTGAGCGCCGTGGACGCGCTCGATGCGGCCGACCTTGCCTCTCGCGTATCGCGGCAGACGCGTGTGATGCGGGATCTCGTTCGCACGCGTGCGCACGCGTTCACCGACGGCAAAGCGCGAAGGCGCAACCGCCGCCCGCACCGTAGGCGAGCCTTTCTTCAACGCAGTGGCGATGTCTTCCGCGCGCAGGATGCGCGCCAGCGTTCGCGGCGGGTGGAGCATGCGCACCGCGGCGATCTCGTCGTCGCGAATGAGATCGCGCTCGACCATCAGCTTCTGCAGCGCCTTCACCCAGATCGCGTAGTAGCTGAGCGCTGCATAGTCGGGCAGCGTTTCGCGCGCGCTCCGGGCCATGTCGAGGTTCCATGCGCCGGTAGCGCCCATGGCGAGAGTCAGCGCCAACGCCTTCGGCTCCCAGGGTGCATGGAAATGTTCGCTCTCCGGTTCCGGGACGACACGACCATGGCCATTCTTGCCGCCCAGGTCGGCGTGCGAGTGATAGCTCATGCGACGCGATCCGGAGTTTTCGGGAGACCGGTGCCGATCATCGAGTCGCGGGTAACCAGCGCCGCGAGTTGTTCCTCGCTCAGACCTTCGGTGCCTGGCGGACGCCGCGGTATCACGAGATAGCGCACCTCCGCGGTCGAATCCCAGACGCGAAACTCGGTCGATTCCGGAAGCTCTACGCCGAAGTCGGCGAGCACTCCACGCGGATCCTTCACCGCACGCGAGCGATACGGCGCGCTCTTGTACCACGTCGGAGGAAGCCCCAGAACCGGCCATGGATAGCAGCTGCACAGCGTGCACACGACCATGTTGTGCCGCGACTCGGTATTCTCGAGCGCGATCATGTGCTCGCCTTGTCGTCCCGTGTAGCCCAACGATGCAATCGCCGCGCTTGCGTCTTCGAGGAGCCATTTGCGGAATTCTGGATCGACCCACGCTCGCGCGATCACGCGCGCACCGTTGCGCGGGCCGATCTTCGTCTGGTAGGTGTCGATCAGAACGTCGAGCGCTGCCGGATCGATATAGCCCTTCTGGGAAAGCACGCTCTCGAGCGCGCGCACGCGCACGTCCATCTCGCCGAGCTCGCTGTGTTCGTGATGACCGTCCGTCATGAAATCTACTGCGCCTTGATCCCCGCGGCCTTGATCACCTTCGCCGACTCCTCGATTTCGGTGTGCACGAACTTGGTGAACTCCTGCGGCGTCATCGGCATCGGCTCGGCGCCCAGCGTTGCGAAGCGCTCCTTCACGTCGGCGGATTGCGCTGTCGTGCGCACGTCGCGTGCGATCTTGTCGACGACTTCGGGCGGCGTGCCGGACGGAGCGAAGAGCCCGACCCAGAGCGAATAGTCGAATCCGGGTAGCCCCGACTCCGCGACCGTCGGCACGTTGGGCAACGCGCTCGAGCGCTTGGACGTGCTCACCGCGAGCGCCACGAGCTTGCCCTCCTTCACGAACGGTAGCGCCGCGGAGATTGGAGAGAAGTAATAGGTCACGCGCCCGGCGATGGTGTCGTTGAGCGCTTCAGGAGTCCCTTTGTAAGGAACGTGAACGACGTCGATCCCCGCGGCAAGCTTGAATTTCTCGCCGTTGATGTGCGTTCCGCTGCCCGTGCCGGCAGAGGCGAAGTTAAGCTGACCCGGCTTCTGCTTCGCCTGCGCGATCAGCTCGGCTACTGTCTTTATGCCCGCCGACGGCGCAACGACGAGGACGTTCGGCTGTCCGCCGAGCGCGGCGATGTCCACGAAATCCTTGACCGTGTCGAAGGACAGATTCTGATAGATCGACGGGTTGTAGGCTTGCGCCGCGGAGTTCACGAGCAGCGTGTAACCGTCCGGCGCTGACTTTGCGACGACCGCTTCGCCGATCGTACCCCCGGCTCCCGGCTTGTTCTCGACCACGACCGGCTGGCCCCATATCTCGGAGAGCTTCTGGCCGTAGGTTCGCGCGAGGATGTCGGTCGCGCTGCCGGCAGTGAACGAGACGATGACGTGGACCGGCTTGTTGGGGTAGCCCTGAGCGAGCGCAAGCGAGGATGCGATCGACAGTGCAATGAGGGCAATGCGTGCGAGCTTCATCGTTTCTCCTCAGCTGAGTGCAAGTTCATTCGCACCTAAGTTACAGCCCATCGCTCACCGTCACGTTCTCCGGCGTGAGCTTGATGCCGGAGGCTTCGGCCTGCAACAGCAGCAGCTGCGCGAAATCCTCCTCGGTCATGCCGCGACCGATCAGCGTCTGCACTATGTCGCGCGTGAGTGAGGCGAGCGCCATCGGGACTTCGAAGCGACGGGCCGCGTCGAGCCCGAGATCGAGGTCCTTGCGCAAGAGCTGCGGCGTGAAGGTGACCTTGAAGTCGAGATTGACGAAAGCCGGGCTCTTGTAGCGCGAGAAGGTCGAGCCCATCACGCTCTGGTTGATGAAATCGAGGAAGGCGTGCCGCGGCACGCCCGCCTTCTGCGCAAGCACGGTGATCTCGGCGAGCGACTGCGTCACGACGCCGAGGAAAACGTTGTGGCAGATCTTCACGATGCGCGCGAGCTCTCCCTCGCCGACGTAGCTCGCCGACGGTGCGATCAGCTTGAGCGTCGGAAGCGCGGCGTCGAATGCTTTTTTTGGTCCGGAGCAGACGAACGAAAGCCGTCCCGCTTTGATCACCTTGGCGTTGCCCGACACCGGTGCTGCGAGATACTCGATCCCGCGCTTGGCGAGTATCGCGCGCAGTTCGGCCGATCCTTCGAGCGAGATCGACGAGCATTCGATCAACATGCGCGGCTTGCCCGACCCCGAGAGCATACCGGATGGACCTGCGATGACTTCCTTGACGTCGTCCCAGGTCGACACCATGCAGAAAACGATGTCGCAGGAGGCAAGCTCGGCAAGCGCTCCCGCGATCTTCGCGCCGTGCGCGGCGAGGGGCTCCGCTTTCGCGCGCGTGCGATTCCAGACCGTGACGTCGGCGCCGCCCTTCGCGAGGCGCTCCGCCATCGCGTAGCCCATGCGCCCGGCGCCGATCCATCCGATGCGCATCACTCCTTCCTTTCGAGCCATCACACGACGCCGAAGGGCAAATCGATCACGTACAGCCAACGCCCGTCGGGATGCCGGCGCACGACCTCGATGCTCTGCCCCGTCATGTGCGCCGGCTTGCCGTCGGGTCCGGTCATCGATAGCTCCCACTTGGCGCTGGTAACGGCCATATCCCCGGCTTGCGCTAAAACGCGCGAGCTGATCGACATGTTCGGCTTCCCGGCGATAAAGTTGAGCAGCGATTCCTTGATCGCCGCCGTCCCGCTGGCGATCTTGCCCGGCGAGGGCATCAGCGTGGCCTGCGGCTCATAGAGTGCGGCGAGCGCATTGAGGTTGCCGGCGTTCAGCGCCTCGGCAAACAGATTGTTGGTTTCTTCAGGTTTGGGTTTGGCCATGCGCATTCCTTTCATCCATGTTCTATCGATTAGTTCGTCCCGCGCGGCACAGTTTGAAGCAACTCGGCGAGCTCCTTCTTCCAGAATCTCGCTTGGAAGGTCGTTCCATGGCCTGCGGTCTGGTCACTCGCGGGTATCAATAGCACGCGACCGTTTTTCACGCGCTTGATCTCGCGATCCAGGACGCCCAGCTCCGGCGGGTTGCGCTCGTCGTCTGCGGAGTTGATCGCCAGAAGCACCGCCTGGATCCGCTCGAGCCGCGCGGAGGGATTGTAGTCGCGCGACGAGTCCCACTGATACAGTACATCGTTGGCGTCCGCGCTGAAGGCTGCGCCGAGGCGCTGGTTGAGCAGCTGATCTGCCTTGTCGCGTGTCGGCGCCGCCCTGTAGAGCGCCTGATTGCCGCCGCTGGTGGCGATGCCGTAGAAGACCGAGGCGAACTGCGCGCTGCGCGGCTGCTTCGTGTAGTTGCCGTTCAGCCACTCCGGATCGTTGCGGATCGAATCGATGATCAGGCGTCGAAGCATCCAGTTGCGGCTCGACATCTCGCTCGGCAGCGACGCCATCGGCACTGCGATGTCCATGAAACTCGGATATTTCTGGGCCATGATCCACGTTTCCATGCCACCCATCGAATTCCCTAGTACGAGGCGCAGATGGCGCACGCCCAGATGTTCAATTACCAAGCGGTATTGGACATCGACCATGTCGTCGTAGTTGTACTTCGGAAAGCTCGTTCGCAACCCGTCGGACGGCTTGCTCGACTTGCCGTGTCCGATCGCGTCCGGCAGGATGACGTAGTAGCGGCTGGCATCGAGCGGTTGACCCGGTCCGAAGAGCTCGCCGGCGAAAGCGGGTGCGAGCATGTTCGTGCCGGATTGCGTGGTGCCGTGAAGGATCAGCACCGGCTCGCCCGTGGGTGCGCCGACGGTCGTATAGTGGATGCGCAGCTCGGGCAAGGTCTCGCCGGTGTGAAAGCGAAAGTCTCGCACGATCCAATCGCCTTCCTTCGGCGCCGGATAATCGGCAGCCCATCCCGGCAGAAACGTCAGCGCCAGTGCGAGACCGAAGGTCAAACGCACAATGGTCATGAACCTGATCATGATCTCCGCCATCGGGGTTCCGCCGGTTAAGAGGCGGCGCGAAGCGACGCGCTCTTCAACCAGCGGAGTTAGTGCGTCGCCCCGCGAACTTGGATCGAGCATGAAAAAAGTCTTGTACGCGGCGACGCTCTAACAGCTAATAGGGATTTGAGATCGGCAGTTCCTGCGCCGGAAACAGCGATATCACCCTCGGCCCTCCCGGCGTGAGGATCACTTCTTCCTCGATCCGCGCCGCGGAGATGCCGTCCTTCGCCGGACAGTAAGTCTCCACGGCGAAGACCATCCCGGCCTTGAGCTCGATAGGCTCCTTCAACGAGTTCAACCGCGACACGAGCGGCCGCTCGTGCAACCCGAGTCCGAGCCCATGGCAGAAGTTCAATCCGAAGGCGTCCATCTCGCTCGCGAACCCGATCTCTTCCGCCTTAGGAAAAGCGCGAGCAATCTTGTCGGTGGTCACGCCTGGCTTCAAGAGATCGATCGCCTTGTCCATCCATTCGCGCGCGTATCGATACGCGGTGTGCTGCGCTGGCGTAGCCATCCCTACGTTGAACGTTCGGTAGTAACAGGTGCGATAACCCATGAACGATTGGATGATGTCGAAGAACGCCTGATCGCCCGGGCGGATCAGCCGGTCGGTGAAGTTGTGCGGGTGCGGGCTGCAGCGCTCGCCCGAGATCGAGTTGATCGCTTCGACGCAGTCGCTGCCCATCTCGTACAGGCGTGCAGTAGCGAGCGCGACGATCTCGCTTTCCCTTACACCGGGCTTCAGTGCCTCGGCGATGTTCTGATACACACCGTCGACCATGGCCGAGGCCATGTTGAGCAGCGTCAGCTCGTCGATGTTCTTCACTTCGCGCGCCTCGAGCATGGTCTGCTGGCCATCGCGCACTTCGATCCCGAGCTTCTGCAGCTCGAAGAGCATCGGCGGCTCGACCACGTCGAGCCCGAGCGGCATCGATCCAACGCCCTCAGCGTCGAGGAGTGCCCTGACCTCGCGAGCCGCGTCGCGGAAGAGCGCGCCGTCGCCGCCGACCGCCCCGCGCAGCCCCAGCAATCCCGCACGGCAGTGATCGTGATGCAGCCATGGCGCGTGCAGCCGGTGATGCTTGGCGGCCGAGCCGAAGTCCCAGATGTACGGATCGCCCGTTCCCGTCAAAAGGGCATAGCGCGTGAGCTTGTCGCGCGCCCACTCGCCGATCACCGTGCTCGTGATGTAGCGAATGTTGTGCTGGTCGAAGCACAGCAGCGCGCCCAGGCCCGAATTGGCGAGCGCCGCGCGCGTGCGGGCGAGACGGTAATCGTGCAGCCGCCGGAAGTTGACCCGCTCCTCGAAGTCGACTTGCGTGTGCCCGGGCGCCTGCAACGGGCGATCCCATCGATGCTTGGGGTCGATATCGTCGGGCCGGACGATCGTGGGTTCCTTGCTCTTTTTCTTTGCCATCGTTGGTTCGCTCGTTCTCTCTCCCCATGCAAGAGAGGGTCAGGGTGAGGGGCTCATTTCTTCCCGAAGGCCTTCTCGTAATACGTGAGATCGACGTACTTCATCGGATCGGTCAGCGCCTTCTTCGGCATGCCGTACTTGCTGCGCAATTCGAGCACGGTGCGGATGCCGTTCATGTCGAGCGCCACGTCGCGCGTGATGCCGCCCTTGTCCGCGAGCAAGAGATCGTAAGCTTGCTTCGCCAGCGCCGGAGTCATGTCGCGCTGGTGCGCGATCAGGATCGCTTCAACGATCTCTCGGTTCGCCCGATCGTAGATCCAGTCCACGCCAGCGCGATATCCGCGCAGGAATCCGATCAGTTCCTTTTCGTGGCCTCCGGCCCAGGAGCGGCGGGCCGCGGCCGCCGTACCCTGGTACGCGCCGAGCGATTCCGCGTAGGCGAGCACGTTCAACCCGCGCTCCTTGCCAGTCAGATCGAAGGGCGTGCGCAGCATGGTCGCATCCTGCTTTCCAGCGAGGAGCTCACGGTACCGGTTAGCGGTTCCGCCGGCACGCACGTAGGTCACATCGGCTTCGGTGATCCCGTTGCGCGCGAGTATCTCCCGTGCGAGGAACGCGAATCCGGTAGTCATCGCATCGACCGAAACGGTCTTGCCCTTGAGCTCGGCAAAAGTCTTGATCGCTGGTGCGCTGACGAACGAGGCGAAGCCGCCGTCTCCGCCGAGAAACGCGAACAGGTCCGGGTTGTCGGGAATCTTCGCCTCGCCCTGCCCCTCCTGGTACGCGACATAGTTATCCATCAGTGCCAGTGAGATGTCGAACTTGCCCTCGAGCTGCGATGTGATCAGATAGACCGAATTCGGCGTATACGTGAGCTGGACGCTCACGCCGTTCGACTCGAAGAAACCCTGCCGCTGCGCCGCCCAGACCGGCAGGTTCCAGCCGCCGTCGAAGGCGATAACTCGCAAAGGTGTCGGCGGCGCCGCAGGCGCCTGCGCATCGACGCCGGCAGCGAATGCAAACGCGGCGGCAAGCCCTGTCAGCAGGCGCAGGATCATAGGGGTGCTCCGGGGTGAAGCGTTATCCTAGCACCGGCGATCGCGGCCTGCGCTGCAGAAGCCACATCAGCAGGGAGCCGAGCAGCGCGCCGGCAAGCAGGTGCTTGATGTTGTGACCTGAGATGAACCCGCCCGTCGCCGAAAAAATCTCTCGGTCAAGCCGCTCGCTCACGGTCATTGCGATGTCGAGCCCGAGCGCGGCCACGAGCCAGCCGATGTGCGAGTGCCGTCCGGCGCGCAGCAGGCAGAGACAGATGATCAAAGCCCCCGTGCCGACGCGCATCACCAGATAGAGCAGCAGATCGTCCGTCCACGACCACCATAAGAGGCTCGCGACGCCGAGAAGGGCGAACGGCCACCACGCGACGCGCGCGAACGCGGGATCGACGCGATCGGCGAGCACCAGCGCCACGATCGCAGCGAGCACGAAAGTCATCGGTAGCCGGTCCCAGATCAGGCGTGCGTCGCTGGGGTCCCAATGGTAGTACGCCGAACCGATCGCGGTGAGCAGCATGCCGGCGACGAGCAGCGCATAAGCTGCGCGCTCCGTGGGATCGATGTTCACGCGCCGCCGGAGTGCGATGCCGGCGAGCCCGGCGATGAGGATCGCGAAATTGCTGAGCACGTCGCCGGCACGCGGGATTGGCCCCCACGCGCGCGTGTCGGCGAAAAGATGATACGTGGAATCCTGTGCAAACGGCCCGAAGACGAAGCGCAGCACGGCGAACAGGACGATCGCGATCCCGACGAGGCCCCAAGTCTGCCACCGCGCGCGGGCGAGGCTTGGTCCATTCGATGCACGCGTTGGCGCGGCCACGGTCGCGGCCATAGAAAAGCCTTATTGCAGCTGCGGCTTCTTCAGATAATCGTTGCGATCACCGGAGCGCAGCTGCAGGTGCAGGATTTGCGCGTCGCGCGTCACGGTCAGCGGCACTTCCACGCCCGCCTGGCCGAGACTCCAGACCTTGCGAAACAGGTCGGCGAGTCCGGTGACGCGCTCGCCGGCAACCTCGAGGATCATGTCGCCGAGCTTGATTCCGCCGATGTCTGCCGGCCCCCCGGTCGCGAGTCCGGTGACGGCCAGACGCTGCTCCGCTTCGCCGGTGTACATGCCAAGCCAGGGCCGCGGCGGTCGCGTCGGCCGCCCGAACTTCAGCATGTCGTCGAGAATGGGCTCGAGCAGATCGATCGGCACGAACATGTTGCCGGAGATCGATTCGCCTCCCTGCGATTCCTGAACCAGCAGCGACCCGACGCCGATCAGCTTGCCGTCCTCTCCGACGAGCGCGGCGCCGCCCCATTGCGGATGCGGCGGCGTGGTGAAGAGCGCCTCGTCGAGCACGTATTCCCAGTAGCCTGCGAACTCGCGCTTCGCGATCACTCGCGCCTTGAGGGCGTGCGGACGCCCCCCATGACCGATGACGATCACGCTTGCGCCCTTGCTCACCGCGGCCGCGGAGCCTCGCTGCAACGCCGGGACGTGCAGACGGCCGAGCGGCTGCACCAGACCGAAGCCGCTTGCCTGATCGTACGCGAGCGCATGCCCGGCGAACACCGTGCCGTCGTTGAGCGTCACCCAGATGCTGTGCGCCTCGGTGATGAGGTAGCCGATGGTGAGAATGAGGCCGTCTTCCCGGATGACCACGCCATTGCCGACGCGCTCGGTGCCGAGGATGGTTGCCGTGAATGCATCTTCCGCCACCTCCGAGCGCAGCAGCGCCACTGCGTCGAGCGCGGACTTTAGATCGAAGGCAACGTCCGACTGCGCGGGCTGCGCCTCAGGCGGAAACGCCCATTGCGTGTCATCAGCCATGGTGGGATTACGATGCTAACATGCGCGCGAAGTTCGTCCATCCTGGCCATGTCTCCCGCGCACAAGGCTCACATTCTCGCCGAAGCGCTGCCCTACATCCGCGCGTATCACGGCAAGACGCTGGTGATCCGCTTCGGCGGCAACGCGATGGCCGATCCCGTGCTCAAGGCGGGCTTCGCGCGCGACGTCGCCCTGCTGCGACTGGTCGGCATGAAGCCGATCGTCGTGCACGGCGGTGGCTGGCGCATCGACGAGCTGGCGTGGCAAATGGGGATCGAGACACAGCGTCATCGCGGTGTTCGCATAACCGACGAGCGCACGCTCACGGTCATCGAGATGGCGCTGGGGGAGCTCAATCAGGAGCTCACCGCGCTCATCAACCGGCATGGCGGGCGCGCCGTGGGATTGAACGGGCAGGACGGGCGCTTCATCCATGCACGACCGCTCGTCCTCGAACCAAGTGGATCCGACGACCCCGCACTGGGCTTCGTCGGCGACATCGACAGCATCGACACGGGATTGATCGAGCTGCTGCTGTCGCGCAAGTTCGTGCCCGTGGTGATGCCGATCGGCGTCGGCGCGGATGGAACCGCGTATCACATCAACTCGGACCTTCTCGCGGGTCGTCTCGCGCGCGCACTCAAGGCCGAGGCGCTCATTCTCATGACCAACGTCGCGGGGGTAGTCGGCCGGGACGGCAAGCTCGCCTACATCATGAGCGCGGGCGACGCCGAGGCGCTATTGCGTGACGAGGTCGTGCACGGTGGAATGCGGCCGCGGCTCACCGCGGCGCTCAATGCGGTGCGCGAAGGGGTGCGCTCGGTGCACGTCATCGACGGCGGCGTGCCGAGCGCGCTGCTGCTGGAAGTATTGACTGCGGAAGGAGTGGGTACGGCCGTGCGGTCCGACTCCGGACCGCACTTCCTCGAGGACAGCCGGGCTTACCTGTTTGCGGGCTGAGCTAGCCTGCGAGGTCCTGCTCGGCTTGCGCTGATTTGCTGCCGGCGCCCGGCGAGAGTACGAGCTCCGGGTCGTCGCCGGCTGCGTAAGCTGCGGCGCGCATCCAGGCATCGACCGATTCCGCGTCAATGCGACGCGGAGCGTCAGCGTCGTTCCAGTCTGTGTCGTACAGATACATGTCTCTTGCTCCTGTAGCGCGTTCTCGCCGGGTTGGCGGGGTGAAGACAGCAACTCCCGTGCCCGCCGGAAAGCTCAGGACATAAAGCGTTTCAGCGCGAATGGCGCGAGATCGAATCGACTCCTGCCCTCGATCACCCATTCGGAGAGCGCTTCGCCGATCGCCGGCGAATGTTTGAAGCCGTGCCCCGAGCAAGGCGAGACGATCATCACGCGGGCGCTGTCCGGATGCATGTCGATCACGAAGCCGAAATCCGGCGTGACCGTGTAAAGACAGGTAAGCGCCTTTACACAGCGGCGGCTGACGCCGGAAAGAAACGGCGCGACGTAATCCTCGTACATCGATCGCTTTTCTTCTTCGACAACCTCGCGTGAAGCCGTGTCGGGCGTGGTCGTGCCGGAAAAGGATTCGGTGGCGACCTTGACGCCGCCGCGCTCGCCGTCGATCGCGGGAAGACCGTAGATGACCTGCTTCTTTCCCTGCAGCTCCCAGATAAAGATCGGCGAACGCTCGGGTAGCCACGGCGCGATCGGCCCGTCGATGTCGAACCAGAAGAGCACCTGGCGGTAGATGGCGAAGGGGCGCGCCAGGCGCTCGGTCAGCAGCGACGGCAGCCATGGGCCGGCCGCGACGATCAGATTGTCGGCGGCGTATCGATCGCGACCGGTCGTCACTATCACCTCGCGATCCGAAGCATCGAAGCCGAGAACCTCTTCGTTGCGGTGGATCTCCGCGCCGTGAGCTTCGGCCAGCGCGAGAAGGGTGCGCACGCATTCCTCGGGCCGTACGAAACCCGCGTCGCGTTCCAGATAGCCCTGCTCGTCGTCGGCCACACTGAACTGCGGGAAGCGCCGCCTGATCTCGGCTGCGTCGAGGACTTCGTGCGCAATCCCGTATCTTTCCGCGGCGGCGAGCGTGTTGGCGAAGAAGCCATCGACGTGGCAATGCGCGACCCTAGCGCTGCTGGAGATGATGAGGCCGCCATTCGTCGTCAGCAGGCTTCGCCCGCTCGCGCGTTCGAGTTCGCGCCATAGCTCGTGCGAGCGCAGCGCGATTGGCGTGTAGTGCTCGCCTTCGCCGATTGCGAGCCGCGTCACGCGCGTGTCGCCGTGAGTCGAGCCGTACGTGTGCGGAGGCGAAAGGCGATCGATGCCGAAGACTTTATGTCCCCTTCGAGCCAGATGATAGAGAGCGGCGCTTCCCATCGCTCCGAGGCCCAACACGATCGTGGGGAATCGCCGCATGCGGTCCGAAAGGCTTATCCGAAAGCGGTATGCTAGCGCGCTCGGAAGCACAAGCCGTGAGATCGCCTCGCAACACCGCACCGCGCCGCGCCGGAGCAGCCAGGATCGAGCCGCCAACGCTCGGTCAATTCCTGCTGCTGTCGATGCTGCTGCACCTGTGGATCATCGTGCTCTTCGGCAACGCCCCCGGCACTGGCGTGCGGCGTGGCGAAGGCGAAGGCGCCTGGTGGGGTCCGCTGGATGTGACGCTGCGACAGTTCCTGCCGGAAACGACCCGAGAATCGCGGGGCGCCGAGGAGCGGCCGCGCGCGCTCACGCCGCGGCCACCCGCGCTCGCTCCACAACCAAAGCCCGAACCGGCTCCGGCATCGCGCCAACCACCATCGGAAGCGCCAACAACCGCAGAGCCGACGCCATTGACGGCTCCCGCGTCGATCGAGAAGCTGTCTAGTCCCGAGATCGAGCGCGAGATCGCGCCGCCGGTCACGCTGCCTCCGCGCGAAGTGCCGGTCGTGCCGTCGGCGCCAATCGAGCGTATCGCCCCGCGCGAGATCGAGCGCGCGGTCGCACCACCCGTCGAGCTGCCGCCGCGGGAATTGCCGGTCGCTCCCTCGGCGCCCATAGAGCGCATCGCGCCGCGCGAGATCGAGCGCGCGGTCGCACCGCCTGTGGAGTTGCCGCCGCGTGAAGTGCCCCTCGTGCCCTCCGCGCCGATCGAGCGCATCGCACCCCGGGAAATCGAACCCAGCGTTGCGCCTCCTGTCGAGCTGCCGCCGCGCGAAGCGCCCCTCCTGCCCTCGGCGCCGATCGAGCGCATCGCGCCGCGAGAGATCGAGCGCAATATCGCACCGCCCGTCGAGCTGCCGCCGCGTGAAGTGCCGGTCGTGCCGGCCGCGCCGATTGAGCGCATCGCGCCGCGCGGCCTGGAACGAGAGCTCGCGCCGGCGGTGCCTGAAATCTCGCGTCCTGCCGCGGTGCCGACAGCGCCGGCGCCCTCACGCGAAGCGGCACCCCCAGGCGAAGCGGCGCCAGCGCAACGCACCGCCCCGCCGACGGGGACACCTTCCGCCGAACGTCCGAGCGGAACGAGCGTCGCGCCGGCGCAATCGCCGGCTCGCCCCGAAGCGAGGCCGCTCGAGGACCAGACGCGCTTGCGCTTCGGTACGCCGCCCGCACCACCTGAGGAGGAAATATTCAGGCAGCGCCGCGACGTCGTGACGCCGGCGACGGAGCCCGGCGGCGCGCCGCACATCGATCGCGACGCGTCTCGCGAGCGCGCCCGCGAGATTGCAAGCGGACGCAGCGGCTCGCGCGGCGTATTCAATCTGCCGCTGCCGGTGCCGCCGGAGAAGAAATCAAAGGAGGCGGTCGCGATCGAGAAGGCGCAGCGGCCCGACTGCCGCGAGGCCTATCAGGGCCTGGGGCTTCTTGCCGCGCCGGTTCTACTCGCCAACGCGATTACCGACACCGGTTGCAAGTGGTGACTACGAGGCCGATGCCCAGCGGTACTTCTCCGCGCACTTGATGATCTGCGCGTTGGTCTGAAACTCGAGGCAGGCTCGAGCATCCGCATGCGCGGGAGCGCGACGACTTGCGCGCTTCGGCGGCTTCTGCGGCTCCTCAGCGGGTGCCGCCGCGGTAGCCGGAGCAACGGCCTTTGGCGCGGGCGCTGCCGCCGGAGACTGCTTCGGCGCCGGCGCGACTGCCGCCGGTGCTGCCTGCTTCGGTGCGGGCGCGGGCGTCTGGGCTGTCGCGCACCACGGCATTGCGAGCGCGATCGCGACCGCGCCCGCCAGAGCTAGTTTGTTCATAGGGACCTCCCCGGCGGAAGTCTACCGCTCCTGCAGGTCGCCCGCCATCTCCGCCGTTTGGGCGGACGCTAATGCCCGATCTGCAGCGCTTCGAGCAGGCGCGAGACCATGTTGTAGGCGGCGACCGTGGCGACCAGCTCGAGCAGTGCGCGCGTGTCGAAGTGTGCCCGCAGCGGCTCGAAGATCGCGTCCGGCACCTGGACATCGCGTGTCATCGCATCGGTCAGCGCGAGCGCCGCGCGCTCGCGCGGCGTGAACATATCGGCGATCTCCATTTCACGCAGCGCCTCCGCTTTCTCGACGCTGACTCCCGCCTTCAGCGCGAGCGGCAGATGCGCGTCGATCTCGTACGGCGCGCGATTGAGCACCGCCACGCGCACCATCACCATCTCGCGCAGGTCGGCGGGGATCGAATTGTGATTGCGAACGGCGGTGAGGAGCTTCTCCCAGCCATGGGACAGCGGCGCACTGTTGAGCAGGACCTGGTAGAGCAGGTTGATATGACCGCGCTCGGCCTTGATCGAGGCTTCGATCGAAGCCAGTTCGGGACGCGTGCCGGGGACGATGGGTGCGATGCGCGGCGCCATGGGATGCTCTCCTTTGCAGAGTCTTCGCTATCTGATCGACCTGCGCACGACCGGCCGCATCGGCTTGCGGCGCGCGACCTCGGTGAAGCCGGCGCGATCGAACATCGACTTGGCACCAAACCACATCGAGTCGTCGCGCGCCCGCGCCGGCTTGTCACAGGGATAGGCTTCCAGAAGCCGCACGCCGCACTTGCGCCCCCAAGCCATCGCACCCTTGAGCATCCCCTCCGCCACGCCGCGCCCTCGCGCTTCCGGATCGACCACGAAGCAGATGATCGACCACACCGGCTTGTCGTCGACCGGCTTCATGACCGACGAACGTGCGAGCTTCGCGTAGTCTTCGCGCGGTCCGAGCGAAACCCAGCCGATCACACGACTCTTCTCGTAGCCGACGAGTCCGGGCACCACGCCGCGATCGACCAGCGCCTTCAGCTGGCGCTTGTTCCACTCCGAATAGGTAATGCCCGAAGGTCGCGAGTGCCGGCCGGAACGTCGATAGTACATACAGTAGCATCCGCGAGCGACCGACAGGCCCGGGCGCTCGAAGAGCGAGACCAAGTCGCCCCAGCGATCGGGCGTGAGCGGTTCGATCCGAAGCTTCATGGCGTGGGGTGAATACGGGAGATTGAGCGTCTCGCTCGGGATAACGAATGCGATCAACGATCATACTCCCGCCGCAGTAGAATCGGCCCGCGTCGCAGGCGTGGGGAGACGGATGAAGTCCTCGTTGTCGAAGCTTTGGCGCGACACGCGGCAGGATCTGCGCCGCAGGCTCGCCATGCACTTCGTTTCCGATCGCGACTATCTCGCACGGCTCTACCACGACAAGCTCGGAGCCTGGCCCGACCTCGACCATCCGGCCGGCTTCAACGAGAAGATCCTCCGCAAGATGCTGGACGATCGCCGCCCGCTGCTCACACTCTTCTCGGACAAGCTGCGGGTGCGCGACTATGTGCGACGCGTCGCGCCCGGGCTTGCCTTGCCGACGCTTTATTGGTGGTCGTCGCGGGCGGACTCGCTACCCTTCGATTCCTTGCCGCACGAGTTCGTGCTGAAGGCGAATCACGGCAGCGGCTGGAATTACATCGTCGAGAGCAAGCCCGATCGGCGCCGCGCCGATCTCGTCCGGCTCGCGCGGCGCTGGCTTAAGTCGGACTTCACCATCGTCGGACGTGAGTGGGCGTATCGGAACATTCGACGCGCCGTCTATGCGGAGCAGCTTCTGCGCGGTCGCGACGGCGCCGTGCCGCCGGACTACAAGCTCTTCGTCTTCGGCGGCAAGCTGCGCCTGATTCAGGTGGACCGCGATCGCTTCACGCGCCACACGCAGGTCCTCTACGACAGCGATTGGCGGTACATCGAGGGCACCGTTGCCGCGCTGCAGGGACCGCCGATGGAGCGTCCGCCCTCGCTGTCGCTGATGATCGAATCCGCCGAAGCGCTGTCCGCGAAGCTGGATTTCGTTCGCATCGATCTGTACGAAATCGATGGCCGTGTCTATTTCGGCGAGCTGACCTCGTCGCCCAACAAGGGATTAAGCCCTTTCCGCCCGCGATCGCTCGACCGTCTTCTCGGCGAATGGCTCGTCCTCGATGACTACGCGCAACCCGGCGCGCTGCGTTACGATCCCGACGCGTTCGTCGAGATCGGGACGATCGCAGCAGCGTGAGATAATGGCGCTCGATCTTCGGAGAGCGCGCATGAAATGGTTCACGCGCATGTTACTCTTCGCGGCGGCATGCCTCGGCGCAGCGACGCTCGCGCTCGGACAGAGTTTCCCGTCCAAGCTGGTGACGATCACGGCGCCTTATTCCGCCGGCGCAGCGCCCGCCGTGTTCACTCACCTCATGGCGGACAAGCTCGCCGCCGCCTGGGGCGTGCCGGTCATCGTCGACGCGCGGCCCGGAGGCAGCGGCTTCATCGCCATCGAGTCAGCGAAGAAGGCAGCGCCCGACGGCCACGAGCTGCTCGTCGTGAGCAACGCGCACGTCGCGATCAACCCCGCGTTGTACAAGAAGCTTCCCTACGATCCGCAGAAGGACTTCGTGCCGGTAGCGATGTTCTATCGCACGCCGTTTTTTCTGATCGTGTCGACGTCCGGGCCGTTCGCCAGCGTGCCCGCTCTGATCGCGGCGGCGAAAGCGAAGCCGGACACCATCTCGTACGGATCGTCCTACGTCGGCAGTCCGTCGCACCTCGGCAGCGCGGAATTCGAATTCCTGACCGGCACGAAGATGATCCACGTGCCGTACAAGGATCAGTCCCAGATGTACGTCGGCATCGCGAACGGCGATCTCGGCTGGGCGTTCTCCACATTGGGTTCGGCGCTACCGCTGATGCAGGCGGGCAAGATCAAGCCGCTCGCAATCGCCGCGGGGCAGCGCTTGAAGACGCTGCCCGACGTTCCGACGATGGCTGAAGCGGGCGGTCCGCCAGGGCTCGAAGTTGACGCCTGGCTCGCGATCGTGGCGCCGCGGGGAACGCCGCCGGAAGTCGTCCGGCGCATCAATGCTGACGTCAACAAGCTGCTCGCCGACCCGGAGGTGCAACGGCAATTGCAGCAGTTCGGCTTCGAGGCGGCGTCCGGGACGCCGGAGCAATTCGCCGACGTGATCCGCTCCGACGCGAAAAAGTATGCGGAGCTCGTGCGCCGGACGGGCGCGACTGCCGACTAGTCCACCTTCGACGCGAAATACTCCCACGCGCGCTCGAGCATTACGTCGCTTAGGTGATCGCGCACGCGAAGCGCCTCCTCGTGCGCGTATTCGCGGATCGCTCCCGCGTTGCCGCCAGCCGCGGCGAGCATCGCGAGCTGCAGCGAAGCGCTCTCTTCGAGGTAGAGAGCGGCGATCGTGGCGCGGCGAACGTCGGCCGCCGCGGTCGTAATGCCGTGGCCCCGCATCATCACGGCGACGCGCGATCCGAGAGCTTGCGCCAGCGCATCGCCGAGCTCGCGCGTGCGGATGAGCCCGATGCGCTCGTACTCGGCCACGCCATCGACGAACACGCCGCCGTGGTTGTGCACGATGCGGTGCGGCTCGCCGATCTGCGTCAGGCAGATTGAGGCCGGCGGATGCGCGTGCACGACCCCGCCGACCTCGGGGCGCGCGGCGTAGACGCGCGCGTGAATCCACATTTCGCTGTTCGGCGCGCCTTCGCCAGAAAGCAGCTTGCCATCCGTATTTAGGACGAGCAGCTTTCCCGCTTCTGCGAACACCGGCGAGCGGCGCGTCGGAATAAGGAAGGTATCGGTGCCGGGGATGCGCGCGCTCACGTGGCCGAACGCCCTCGACAGGCCAAACCGCTCGATGATGCGGTTGGCAAGCGCAACATCGCGCCTTAGGGCAGTGCCCGTGTTCGTAGTCTTGTCCTTGCGCTTCATCGCTTCCAGAACTCCTTTGACGCGATCCGCGCGCCCTCGGCCATCGCCGCCATCTTCGCCCACACCACGTCGGGGTCGACCGCGGCCTGACCGACCCAGGTGCCGAAGCCGCAGTCGCTGCCAGCCATCACGTTCTCGCGTCCGACGAGCCTGGCGTAGCGGCCGATGCGCTGCGCGACCAGCTCCGGATGCTCGATGAAGTTCGACTTCGATTCGATGACTCCCGGAATCAGCATCTTTCCATCGGGCAGCTTCACCTTTTCGAACAGCGTCCATTCGTGCGCGTGCCGCGGGTTGGCCGCCTCGATCGAGATCGCCGAGGGGCGCGCCCGGATCACGATGTCGATTACGTCGGCGAGAGCGACGTCGCAGTGATGCGGCCCCTCGTAGTTGCCCCAGCACAGATGCATGCGCAGACGATCCGGCGCGATGTTCCTGACCGCGTGATTGAGCGCCTCGACGTGCAGCTCTGCTTTCTTCCGCCATTCGGGGAGACTCAAGTCGGCGTGCTGAATGTGCCGGCCCATGGCGAGATCGGGACAGTCGAGTTGCAGCACTATGCCGGCGTTGGCGACTGTCTCGTACTCGTGCCCCATCGCTTCGGCGATGGCGAAGATGTACGCCTCCTCGCTCGGATAATGCTCATTGCGGAAGAAGAGCGACACCACTCCAGGCGAAGCCGCGCTCATGAACATCTCCTCGCCCTTGACCTTCCCGAACGCCGCTTTGAGATGCGCGACGTCGGCCCCCGCCGCGTCGGGATCGCGCACGCCGATCGCGGCGTTGCACGCCGGCGTCTTGCGACGCGAGCGGCCCGGATCGCCGAACACGCGCTTGGCGAGCATCGGAAATGCGACGAGGTCCTGATAGACGAAGGTGTTACCCGAGCCACCGAAGCCCGAGAGCCGGTCCTTGATGTAGGTCGCGTAGCTCGGCTTGCTCATCTCGCCGTCGTTGATGACGTCGATTCCCGCTTCGGCCTGCTTGCGCACGACTTCCTCGACCGCGGAAGCGACCCGTTCCGCAAGCGCCACGTGGCCGACGGGCACGCCTTCTTCCTTGGCGTACATCATACGGATCAGGTCTTCCGGTCGAGGAAGGCTTCCGGTGTGCGTGCAGAGAAAACGCTCGGTGCTGCGTTTCATGACAACGCCTCCTCGATGTCTCCGATGAGATCGTCGACGTGCTCGATGCCGATCGAGAGCCGCACGAGGTCGGTTGGACATTGTGTGCCCGGCCCTTCGACGCTGGCGCGATGCTCGGCGAGGCTCTCGACCGATCCGAGCGAGGTGGCGCGCTTGAATACGCGCAATTTGGCAGTGAAGCCCTTCGCCGCTTCCTCGCCGTCCTTGAAACGCAGAGACATCATTCCGCCGAAGCCGCCCTTCATCTGTTTTACCGCAATGTCGTGGTTGGGGTGCCTCGCCAAACCAGGATAAAGCACGTGCGAAAGTTGCCCATGACCGTCGAAGCGCTCTGCGATCGCCAGCGCGTTGGCGCAAGCCTTCGCCACGCGCAGATGAAGCGTCCGCATGCCGCGCAGCAGGAGCCAGGCTTCGAGCGGTCCAAGGACCGCGCCGCCGCCGCTCCGGATGTAGCGCAATCGCTGCCAGAACTCGTCGTCTTTCGCCGTGGCGAGCGCGCCGGCGACGACGTCGGAATGACCATTGAGGTATTTTGTCGCCGAGTGCATGACGATGTGCGCGCCGAGCGAGATCGGTTGCGTCAATAGCGGCGTAGCCACGGTTGAATCGACCGCAACCATCGCGCCGACTTCGCGCGCGATTTCGCTGGTCGCGGCGATGTCGGTGACGTCCCAGGTCGGATTCGCCGGCGTTTCGATCCAGATCAAACGAGGACGTTGCGCGCGCGCTGTCACTGCAAGATCGTCGATCGACGCGTTCTCGTAGAACTCCACGGCAAGTCCCCAAGGCACTGCGTAGTCCACGAGCCATTTGCGCAGCGCCCAGTACATATTGCGCGGCGCGAGCACGCCCGCGCCCGGTCCCAGCGCCTGAAATACCGCCGTGGCGGCCGCTACGCCCGAGGCGAACAAAGCACCAACCGCTGCGCCCTCGAGCGTGGCGATCAGCGCTTCCGCCTGATCGTAGGTGGGATTGTCTGCGCGCGAATAGCCGCGCCCACCCGGGAACGAGCCGTCTGCACCGCGCTCGTAAGTGGTCGAGACGTAGACGGGCGGAACGATGTCGCGATAAGGCTGCGCGACCTTCCCCATGCCCTGCGCGGCGAGCGTCTCGAGCTGGTGCTTCGTTTTCTTGGGACTCATCGGTACCTCCGCAGCCAATCGACGATCTGCGCTCCGGTCTCCGCCGCGCGCTCGCGCTGCGGGAAATGGCCGGAATCTGCGATCAGTCTCCGCTCGTAAGGACCGAGGAAGAAGCTCTCCCTTCCTTCGCTCATCTGCGGCGAGTTCACCGGGTCGAGCGCGCCGTGCAGAGTGAGCGTGGGCACGCGCTGCTTGGGTGCGGGATCGAAGCGCGACTCGAGCTCCGCATAATGCGGATCGCCAGCGGCATGTCCCCAGCGCGAGCGGTAGGAATGCAGTGTGATCTCGGCCCAGTCCGGGTTGTCGAAGGAAATCGCAGTGCGCTCGAATTCGGCGTCGTCGGGCTGGTACGCGACGAACCACTCGTTCCAGACGTGGCGCGTGAAGGGGCGGCGGTCCTCTCGAATGAGCCGCTCACCGCGCGGGGTGGCCATCAGCCAGTGGTACCAGTAGTTCTGCGTCTGGCGATAAGAGAGGACTTGACCCGGCACATTGGTGCCGTATCCAACCGAGAGCGCGACGCAGGCCGCGACGCGCGCTTCGTTCAGCGACGATGCGGTATACGCCGCGCGGGCGCCCCAATCGTGACCGACGAGGGCGTGCTTTCCCAACTCCAGCGCCGCGGCGAAGTCGACCAGGTCCTGGCCGAGCGCGACGAGCTGACCGCTGCGGAACGTCTCGCTTCGCAAAAAACGCGTTGGTCCGTACCCACGGAGCCAAGGCGCGTAGGTGCGAAATCCTGCTTCGTGCAACGCGGGCAGGACGGAATCCCAGGTGCGCACGTCGTCAGGCCATCCGTGCGCGATGATCACCGGAAAGCCGTCTGCGGGACCGGCGGCCTCGTAAGCGATGTGCAAGAGGGAAGTGTCGACAAAGCGCGTGCTCATGCTGCCGCTCCGCCGAGGCATGATAACAGGGGCCTAGAGCCGCCGTCGACGCACACCTTGACCGCGGCAATCGCCGATGGGATATTTTCCACACCATGAGCGAAGCACAGACGCTCTTCGCCGCCTTGCGCCAATCCGCCGATGCGCAGGCCGTCGACGCGATCGAGAAGCTCGTGCACGACGGGATCGACCGCCTGCTCTGCCGCGTGAACGCCATCGACTTCGCGGCCAAGCATGGCTTCAACGAGGATGCCGTAATCGCCGCGTTCCTGCACGCGGCGCGGCTCGGGTTGTTCGAGCTATCGTGGAACGTGCTCTGCCCCGGCTGCGGCGGCGTCCTCGATGCCGGAAGCTCGCTCAAGCACGTGCACCAGTCCGAATATCCGTGCGCACTGTGCGCCGCCGGGTACGAGCCCACGTTGGACGAGATGGTCGAGGTCACTTTCACGGTCAACCCGCGCGTGCGCAAGATCGCGGCGCACGATCCAGGCCAGCTTTCGCCCGCAGAGTATTACCGCCAAATATTCTGGAGCTCGGGCATCGACGTGGCCGAGGAAGGGTTCAAGCGCATGGTGGAGGAAGTCACCCTCGAGCTGATCGAGCTGCCTCCCGGCGAGAAGGCGCTGTTATCGCTTACGCTGCCCTCGGAGTTCATCATTGTCTTCGATCCGGTGACGCATACCGCGCAGTTCATCGACGTGAAGGGCGAGCCCACGCGCGAGCGACAGTCGCTCACGATGGTCATCAACCGCCGCCACGCTGAGACGCAGACGCTCACCATGCAGCCGGGCCCGCTGCGCCTCATGCTGGAGAACCGCACCGATCTGCGCCTGCTTCCGGGCGTCTTCATCGCGGGCGATGCGCTGCACGACATGCTGGGCAAGCGCAAACCCTTTCTCACCGCCAAGCGCCTGCTCAGCAACCAGACGTTCCGGGACATCTATCGCACCGACACGCTCGATGTCGATCAGCGGCTCAAGATCACGAGCCTCACGTTCCTGTTCACCGACCTCAAGGGCTCGACCGACCTCTACGAGCGTGTCGGCGATCTCGTTGCCTTCGACATCGTGAAGGAGCATTTCCGAGTCCTGCACGAGATCATCGCAGCGGAATCGGGCGCTGTGGTGAAGACGATCGGCGACGCGGTGATGGCGACCTTCCCCACACCCGACCGCGCGCTCGCCGCAGCGCTGCGCATGCGCGACGCGATGCGAGCGTTGAACGAGCAGCGTGGCCGCGAGGATCTGCTGCTCAAGATCGGCATCCACGAAGGGCCGTGCCTCGCGGTCACGCTCAACGATCGCCAGGACTACTTCGGACAGACGGTGAACATCGCGTCGCGCGTTCAGGCGCTCGCTGTGTCGCGCTCGATCCTCGCGACCGGATCGGTCGTCGACAACCCGCTGGCGTCCTCGCTGCTCGAGACCGACGGCATCAAGCCGATGTCGCGCCGGTTGCCGGTGCGCGGTATCGCCGACGAGCTCGCAGTGTACGAAATTCCCTGAGTCCGCGGCGGCTTGATCCGCCGTCAGTCGAAATCCTACAAGGAGCAGCGCTGATCGCGCGCATTTCTGCGCCGTCGCGACGCTGCGCCGGAACCACGCGAAACGCCCGCGAATCCAACCTTCGCTTCACCAACCACAGGAGGTTGAGATGAGAAGAATCATTTGCGCGGCATGCTTCGCGATCGCAAGCGCGATTTCGCTCGCTGTCGCAGCCGAAGAGGCGTTCACGACACGCTCGATCGACGTCTTCGCGGGTCCGAGCAGCGAATATCCGCCGATCACGCAATTGCCGCCGAACTATCGCGTCGACATCGTCGGCTGCCTTGCCGACTGGAGCTGGTGCGACGTCGTTTTCGCCGGTGATCGTGGCTGGATTTACGCCGGAGACATCGTCGTTCCCTATCAGGGTTCGCGCGTCGTGGTCCTCCAGTACGGTCCCCGGATTCGCATTCACATCGTCAGCTTTTCGCTGATCGCGTACTGGGACGCGCACTACCGCACCACGTCGTTTTACCGCGATCGCACGCGATGGGCGGCGAATGTGCAGCTTCAACCCAGCCATGGCGGCCGTCCGCCCAGCGGCGCGTCGACGGTAACGCAGGCTGCTCCGCAGAGCGCTCCATCCACGCGCAGCGCGCCGGAGCGGCGAGAAGCAACGACGCAGGCCGAGCGGCAAGCGAGAACAGAGAAGGCGCGTCCGGCCGAGACGGCACGTGCGCCGGCTGAAGAGCGACGCGCGCGCGTCGCGCAAGCCCCGCAGCCGGAGCAACAGCCGCAGCGTGAGCGTAAGCCGACTCGCGAGGCTCAGCCGTCTCATGCCGCGCCGCCGGCGGCTGTGGAGCGGCGCGCGCAGCCTGAGCAACATGCGCAATCCGAGCGGCGTCCGCAGGCAGAGCAGCCCGCACAGGCCGAGCAGCGCTCGCAACAAACTCCGCACGAGCCTGCAGCGGCGCCGCAAGCGAATAGAGCGCCGGAACTCGAGAGCGCCCCTGCGCACGAAGCGGCCAAGGCGAAAGAAGAGCGGCAGTCCGCTCAGTAAGAGCGAAAGGCCAGGGAACCTTCCCCCTCCGCGCGGGGGGAAGGTTGCGTACGCTCAGACTTCTTGCGCGATCACGTCAACCGGAAGCCCCGCGGCGATCCACGCTTCGAGACCGCCAAGCAGCGGGCGCACGCGCACGAATCCGGCATTGATCAGAAGCTTCGCAACCTGTGCTGCCGAGGCCTCGTTCGGACAACTGCAGTAGACGATGATCTCGCGATCGCGCGGCAACTCCTTGATGTGCTCCTCGAACCCGTGCAGGGGCAGGTGTATCGCGCCGGGAATGTGGCGCGGCTCCATCGAGCGTGCAATCGCCGAACGCACGTCGACGACGAGCGGCGTTGCCCCCGCGTCCATGAGCCGGTACAGCTCGTCCACGCTGATCCGCGCCATGCGCAGCATCTTGTAGAAGCGATGCCGCTCCCACCATTTGAACGCGACGTAGCCGACGACGATCGCAACGAGGAGAACAAGGGCTGCAGTCCCATAGCGCTGGAGATAAGCGAGCAGCCGCTGTATCTGCGCGCCGAGGATCATTCCCCCGCCCATCCCGGCGGCCACCCATAGCGCGCCACCCGCGGTATTGAAAACGAGGTAGCGAAGCCAGCCGATGTGCGTCGCTCCGGCGAGCGGCGGCGCGAGCAGCGCGATACCGGGTACGAATTTCGCGATCAGGAGCGCGTTCACGCCCCAGCGCTCAAAGCGCGATTGCGTCTGACTTACGCAGGAGTCGGGCGTGAGCGAGATCGCGCACAGCATGCGCATCACGCGATTGCCGTAGATGCGTCCGGCGACGTACCAGGAGAGATCCGCGATCACGCAGGCGAGCAGCGCGACCGCGAACACCGCGACCAGCGACAGCTTGCCGTCGACGGCAAAAGCGCCGGCGACCACAAGCGTCGGAATCGCCGGTATCGGCAAGCCGATCTGCTCCGCGAAGACATTGCCGAAGACGATCGGCAGCCCGTATTGACTGACGAGGGAAGAAAGGTCGTGGTCCACCTGGGGCCTTATTTTTGCGGATAATAACAGCCGTCCATTCGGGTGAACCCTAAGCCGTCGAACCCGAACCATTTCCGGAGCTGCTCTTGTCTCCAGCGCGAGCTACGCTCCGGACCACCGCATCACCTGTGAGGATTGAACATGCTAAAGACGATCAGCCTGGCCCTCGTCGCGCTCGCCATTGCGGCAGTCGCAGTGAACGCGGCCGCGCAGAATCCACCCGCAGCGCCGGGCAACGGTGTTGCCTACCCGTCGGGTTTTCTCCCCGATTATTCGCTTCTTAAGCCAGTGCCGGGTAAGGAGGGACGCTACGCCTGGACGGCGCCCGACGCGCAGTTGCGTACTTACACGAAATTCATACTGGCGCCACTCTCGATCTGGATCGACCCCGACGCGCAGTATCGCGGTCTTGCCGCCGATGTCCTCCAGCAGTTCGCAACCATCTATCAGACGTCGTTCGCACGGGTGCTCGCTCCCGAATATCCTGTCGTCGACCAGCCGGGTCCCGGCGTTGCCGCCTGCCGCTTCGCGATCACCGGTGTCACGCCGGACCGGCCAGCGTTCCGGCCACGCGATGTAGTGCCAGTCATGGCTGCGTTCCACGTCGTGCGCGCGGCCACAGGCACGTCAGCCAAGGTGGCGCGCGTGTCGGGCGAGATCATGTGCGAAGACAGCGTCACGCAAAAACTGCTGCTCGAAGCCGTCATCACCGGCGTGGGAACGAAACAGTTCGCCGAGAACCAGGCGATCACGTGGGACGACGTCCAGCCGGTGCTCGCCGGATGGGCACAGGACTTCAAGGATCGCCTCAACGCCTTGCGCTAGCTGCAACTTATAGCCCGCCCCCACGAGCAGTCTTTGCCGCCGACGGAAACGGTGTGCTACTGTCATGAGCGGGGGGTCCACGGAAGATGCAGACATTATTCGGCGCTCGGCTGGCGCAACACGCCGAGAGCACGGCGCGCGCGCCTGCTGTGGCGCTGCCCGGGCGCGAGATCGGTTACGCCGAGCTGGCGGCGCAAGTGCGCGACTGCGCAGCTTGGCTCGCCCGCCAAGGCTGTGTTCCTGGACATATCGTCGGGATCACGGTCGCAGACGAGATGCTGCACCTGGTGACGAGCCTTGCGCTGCTCTCGCTCGGCGTTCCGCAGGTCTGCCTACCAACGCATGAGCCTGCGTCGAAGAGAGAGTCCTTGGCGGAAAAGCTCCAGGTAAAGCGCGTCGTCGTCACCAATCTCGCGCATGCGCTTCCCGGACGGGATGTTTCGCCGCTGACCGCGCCGCGGCATCATCCGCGCACGTTCAGTGGCACACTCGAGGCGATGCTCTCAGACGCCGATGCGCCCGCAATCTACTGCACCAGCTCGGGCACGACCGGCGAACCGAAGCTCTACTCGCACAGTCAACGCACGCTGGCTTGGCGCGCCGAGCGCCTCGCCGAAGGGGAGCAGATCGGACCCGGATACCGGGCGCTTGCACTTGCTTCGCTCGAATACGGGGTCGCCAAGAGGAGGCACCACACCACTGCGTACCTCGGTTTCACCTCTGTGTTTGCAGGCAACAGCGCTTCGCCGGCGTCCGTGCCCGAGTTGTGCGCAGAGCTCCGTGTGACATCGCTCGAATTGAGCGTGCTGCAGGTGGCGAGCCTCGTTCAGGACGCCGATTGCCGGCCGTTGCCTGCCCATACCATCGTCTGGGCGCTTGGCTCGGCGACGCCGGTCAGCTTGCGACAACAGTTCAAGCGCCGTTTCGGCAAGACGCTGTTCGTGAATTACGGTGCCGGCGAGTTCGGGAGGATCGCATCGACCTACCCTGCGTCCGTGGATGACGATCTCGAAGCGGTCGGTATTCCGGCACCGTGGATCGAACTCGAGATCGTCGATGCCGATGACAACATCGTTCCCGCCGGCGAAATCGGCGAGGTAAGGGTGCGGTCCGGATGCATGGAGCACCAGTACTATCATGACCCCGCAGCCACGGCACGCCACTTCAAGGACGGCTGGTTCTATCCGCGCGATCTGGCTTCGTGCACACCGGGTGGCTCGGTGCGGCTGCACGGCCGCAGCGACGACATGATGAATCTGCACGGCATCAAGATCTTCCCGGCGCAGATCGAGCGCGCGCTGGAGGCGCACCCGGCCGTCCGGGCGGCTGCCGCGTTCGCCCGACCGTCGGCCATACACGGCGACATCCCTGTCGTTGCGGTGGAATTACACGAAGCAGCGCTGGCTACGGAGGAAGAATTGATGGCGCGTGCGCGCGAGCTTCTCGGCGTGTGCGCGCCGCGAAAGATCATCCTTGTCGACGCGCTGCCGCGGAACGCCGCGGGCAAGGTCGTCAAGCGCGAGCTTGCCGACCTTCTTTCGAGTAAGTAGCTCCGCCGATGAAAATCTCGCGTGTGCGCCTAGCAGTTTTCGACGCACTGAAGGTCGCAGCCCGAGGGGTGTTCAGCGATGCACTGCAGCAGTCGTTCCTGGCCAACGGACTGAATCTCAATCTCGCAGACCTCGAAATGGACAGCCTGGCACAAATGGAATTCTGCATCTCACTGGAGCTCTCGACCGGCGTAAGTCTCGTGCCTTCGCAACTCGCAAAGCTCGCTTCGACGGATGCGGTAGAACAGCGCATCCGCCAAGCGCTCGGCGAGTGACGAGATGAGTGCACAGCCTCAGGGCGAAGTGACGCCGCAGTGGTCGACCTTCGAGTCGGAACATCTCGAGCGGTTCTATCGCGTTTACCGGAAGCGGCTCGCCCGCTGCCGGACCATGAACCAGTTCAACCGTCTTCACATCGTGCTGGGTCGCTACATGACGCCGTTGGAAGTGCGGTACTTCACAGCCGCGTCCGCCAGCGAGCCCTTCGACTCGATTGTCCGTCAAGCATGGGGCGAGCTCTCGCGGCAGCTTCCGGTCCAGAAGGCAAGGACCGTCGAGTTCGAGCGGCAAGGCGGTCACAAAGGCGTGTCCTTTTATACTGGGAAGACCGGGTCGCCGCGGCAGAAGACGCTCATCATCGCGTTTTCAGGAGGCTTTCAACGTGTGATGTTGCCGACGCATGCTTTCCTCGACTGTCTCAACCCGGCGCTTTACGACGTGCTCATGCTGCGCGATTTCGAGGAGGGCGCTCCGTATCTCAAAGGCATCGGCGGATTGGGTGGCGATTTCTTCGAGGCAATGCACGGTCTCAGCCTTCGCTTCATGCCGCATTCGTACCGGAGGACAATCGCGCTAGGCACGAGCGGCGGCGGCGCGCCGGCGCTCCTGTCGGCAATGCTGCTCGGACTGAACCGAGCAGTGTCGGTTGGCGGAGCTGACTACTCACGCATCGCCTCTCGGTTGAGGATACTTGGAATAAGCGAAGAGCCTTACGAAGCGCTCCTCGCGTCGAGGCCCGAACCGTTTCCCGATCTGCTCATCGTATACGCTGCCGGTCACAAGCGCGACGCGGATGCCGCGCATGCAATGCACCGCTGCGTTCCCTCGCAGTTACTGGGCGAGGATTGCTCGGTGCATGGCGTGCTTGGAAAAAAACTCGAAGAGGAAAGCTTGCCGCAGTTTCTAGCGAAGGTCTTGGGGCAAAGCCTGGAAGACGACGAGTCAATCGTGACGCCACGATCAGCACAGGAACTTTCCAGCTGATTCTTGTCGGAGCGCGGGGAGAGGTCATGTCCGTCATCACTTGCATCGAAGACCTGCGCCGGCTGCATCGAAAGCGGGCACCGAGAGCGTTCTACGATTACGTCGATGCCGGCAGCTACAGCGAGATCACCTATCGCGCCAACAGCGCCGACCTCGCGGCATTGCAGCTGAAGCAGCGCGTAGCGATCGACGTCGATCTGCGCTCGACTGAATCGACGATGCTCGGCGAAAAAGTGACGATGCCGGTCGCGCTTGCGCCGGTCGGCATCACCGGCTTGCAGTGGGCGAACGGCGAAATTCTCGCTGCGCGGGCGGCGGAGAAGTTCGGCGTGCCGTTCACGCTTTCGACCATGAGCATCTGCTCGATCGAGGACGTCGCCGAGGAAACCACCAAGCCCTTCTGGTTTCAGCTCTACGTGATGCGCGACCGCGATTTCGTGAGGCGACTGATCGGCCGCGCCAAGGCCGCGAAATGCTCCGCGCTCGTGCTCACGCTCGACTTGCCTTTGCTCGGGCAGCGGCACAAGGATCTCAAGAACGGCCTCACCGTGCCGCCGCAGATCAGACTGTCCAACGTCTTCGATTTGTTGACCAAACCCGGTTGGTCCTTCCGCATGCTGGGAGCGAAGCGCAAAGTCTTCGGCAACCTCGCCGGGCACGTGAGAGGTGTAAAGGGCCTCGTCGCGCTGTCGGGGTGGACAGCGCTGCAATTCGACCCCACGCTCAACTGGAAAGACGTCGAGTGGGTCAGGAACGAATGGGGCGGCAGGCTGATCCTCAAAGGCATTCAGGACGTCGAGGATGCGAAGACAGCGGTTTCCGTCGGGGCGGACGCGATCGTGGTCAGCAATCATGGCGGCCGGCAGCTCGACGGCGCGCTATCCTCGATCAGGGCGCTGTCGCCAATCGTCGATGCGGTCGGCGACAGGATCGAAGTGTGGATGGACGGCGGAATCCGCTCTGGTCAGGATCTTTTCAAGGCACTCGCGCTGGGCGCGAAGGGAACCTTGATCGGCCGCGCGTTCCAGTTCGGACTGGGGGCGATGGGCGAAGCCGGCGTCACCACGGCGCTGGAGATCATCCGCAAGGAGCTCGACGTGACGATGGCGCTCACCGGAGTCCGCTCGGTCGGCGAGATGCGGCGAAGCCTTGTCCTCAATCCCTACTGAGTTTGTGGTGCAAGCGCCGCGTTCAACGCGGCGAGTTAGTGCGTCACGTTTTCTGTGACGTACTAACGCAATCAGTACCGCTTCGTGAGCGTCATGATCTCTCCCTCGCGTTTCATGTCCATGCGGCCGAGGAAGCTCATGCCGAGCAACGCGATCGCCGGGCCTTCGCTGTCCATCACCACGGCGTCCACGCTGTTCACCGCGATGTCGCCGACGCGCACGGTGTCGAGCTTGATCCGATAGGCAGGTGCGATGCCTGCCGCGGTATCCATCAGAACTCTCTGCCCCTTGCGATAGTCCAGCCCGAGCCGACGCGCCTCGTTGGCGTGGAAGGCGATGAAAGTTGCTCCGGTGTCTACAGCGAAACGAACCGGTATGCCGTTCACCTGGCCCATCGTGGTGAAATGCCCATACTCGTCGGCGGTGACCTTTGCAGATGCAGCCCCTTCGCCCGGCTTCATCCGCGCGTGCGAGAGGCCGAGTGCAATGCGGCGGCCGTCGATCTCGAAAGTGGCGCCGTCGGCCTCGACGGAAATGAGCACGACCCCCTCGGGCGTCTCCTGCCCGACGGACAGCGTCCGCAGTGGACCACCATCGATCTGAACCACGGCGCGGTTCGGGAACAGCCCGACGAGCTTGACGTCCGCGGCAACGACCGTGGTCGAAACCGCCACGCCGAGGATCGCGATCCAGCACCAGCGGCTCATGATCGATGCGCTAGCGGATTACCTCGTCGGCCTGTACCAGCAGCGACTGCGGGATCGTGAATCCGAGCGCCTTCGCGGTCTTCATGTTGATGACCAGCTCGAACTTGGTCGGTTGCTCGATCGGTAGATCGCCGGGCTTCGCGCCCTTGAGAATCTTGTCGACGTAGCCGGCGGCACGGCGGTGCAGCGCGTTGAAGTCCGGTCCGAACGACATCAGCGCGCCGGCATCGACAAAGACCCTGCTCTCGAACAGCGTCGGAAGCCGCCGAGCGTTCGCGAACGCGATGATCTTGTCGATCTGACCCTCGCCGCTCAGCAGCGGATCGCCGGCGTTGAGGATCGCTTGCGTTCCCGTGGTCGGCAGCAGCTCGAGCGCATCCACGACCTCCTGGGGCGTTCGCACCTCTTGCGAGTCGAGACGAACCTTGAGCCCTTTGGCCGCGGTCTGCATAGCGGCGACCTCCGGCTTGTTGTCCGGTCGCGCCGGGTTCCATAGCACGGTGGCGACCGATAATTTCGGAAAGGCTTCTTTCAGCAAGCCGATGCGCTTGGCGCTCAAATCAATTTGCATCGCCGACACGCCAGTGACGTTGCCCCCCGGCTTCGCGAGACTCTTCGCCAGACCAGCCGCCACCGGATCGCCGGTCGCTGCCGTCACGATCGGTATGGTGCTGGTGACCTTGGTGGCGGCTCTAGCCTCGGGCGAGCACGCGGCCACGATGACGTCGACCTTCGAATCCACCAGCTCCTGCATGATCGCAGCCAGCTTCTCCTGACTGCCTTGTGCGTCACGGGGCTCGATGATGACCGTCTTGCCATCGATCCAGCCCAGCTGCTGCATTCCCTCGCGGAATGCACTTTCATACGGCGCCGACGGGCCTTCCTTGAATATCCAGACGTAGGCCACGCGCGGAAGCTTGGACTGCTGCGCCTGCGCCACGGCACTCGACGTGACGAGTGCGAACACCGCGGCGATGAAGCCGAGAAAAATCCGCTTCACGAAAGTCTCCCTTGTTCGGACTTGTTCGACGCGACGCTACGCGATCGGCTGCAGGCGGTCAAGAAATGCCCGTATCGCCAAGGTCAGACGACGTTCCTACGCAACGCGCTTTGCATGCAGCAACGCGAACTCGGTGCGCGTCGCGAAACCAAGCGCGCGATAAAGGTCGATCGCCCGCTTGTTGGTCCACTCGACGTGCAGGAACGGAGTCTCGCCGGCGTGCAGCATGCGATTGATGACGCGTCCCATGAGCACGCGCGCATAGCCGCGCCCCTGGACGTCGGGATGGGTGCAGATCGCGCTCACCTCCCGAAAGTCGCCGACCCACAGGCGCTCGCCCGCCATCGCGACCAGCCGTCCGCCTTCGCGAATGCCGATATAGTTTCCGAGCTCGACCGTCCGCAGCCGGAACGGCCCCGGTTTGGTCAGTGCCACGAGCGCGAGCATATCGGGAACGTCCTTCGCGTCGAGGCTCACCACCTCGACGTCACCATCGGGCAGCAGGCTTCGGTCGGCCCGCACCATCTGCAGGAGGCGCGACGCAAAAAGCGTTTCCCAGTTGGACCGAAGCGCCGGCACCGACGGCGCGAACACCGCGAAGTCGTCTCCGGCGCCGACCACCGATTCGAGATCCGCGGCCGGATCGGATCCGTCGCCCGAGAGTGCGCCGATCGGCGAAATACTCGCGTGATAACGACGCACGCGCGCTCCGCCGCTCGCGAGATGCGCGTGCCGGGTCGTGAGGCACGACCAGATGGGATTGTCTAGCGGCTCACCAGGCACTGACTGCCGTCGAACTTGAAGTTCTGTGTCATTGTCGACGTAGTGCTGCCGTCCTTGTTCTTGTCCGTCTTCTTCACCGTCAGGGTCGCATTTTGGCCGTCGACGGCAAGCACCCCGGCGGATTTGATGTCGGCCGCGTACCGATCTTCGGTCTGCGACGTTGCTTTCATCATCCCCGACATCATGGTGCGATCGTTGGCGGGCATGGCCTTCCACTGCTCCTGCATTTCCTTGGTGGTGAGCTTGTTGGCTTCGTCGATCTTGCCTGCGTGAAGGAGGCCCATCTGCTTCACCGCGACCTTGCCGCAGGGGTGGTCGAGGATGGCCGCGCCTTTGATCTCGGTTCCTGCCAGAGCCGGTCCCGACAGGATTGCCAGCGCGAAGCCGATGGAATGGGCGGAGGCCCGAAGATGTTTCATTTTGTTTCTCCCTGGCTTGGTTGAAAAAAAGCGTTGCCAGTATAGCCACTACCCTTGTCGCCCGCAGCAGCCTACAATGGTCGTGCGGATTATCGGACACCAATGATGCTCTCGCTACTTCGCATCGCCTTGCTCATTGCGCTTGCAGCGACGTTCGGGCTGCGCGCGGCGCACGCGGACATTTACACCTGGGTCGATGCGTCCGGCGCGCTCAACGTCAGCAACCTCGCTCCGCCAGACGACGCGAAAGTGTTGAAGGTGGTGCACACCGACGACGCGGCAGCGCAGAAGGCCGAGACCCAGGCGCTCGCCGATCGCGTCAAGCAGCTCGAGAATCAGGTGGCGGCGGCCACGAGCCAGCCGCCCCCGATGAACTACGCGCCACCTCCCGTCGTCTACGCACCGCCGGCACCGCCCGTCGTGCAATACATCATCCAGGCTCCGCAACCGGCCCCGCAATACGTCGTCGACCAAGCCCCGCCGGACTACTCGTATCAGCCCTGCGATCCGTCGTGGTACGGCTGCTCCTTCGGGTGGCCGGGATACTATCCGTCGGGAGTCGTGGTCGTGTCCACACCTCCCTTCCGCAATTTCAAGCCCGGATTCGGGCGTGGTTTCCGGCCGCAACCGTCGCCGCATTCGCCGATGCAGACCTCGCTCATCCAGCCGCTCGCCGTACCTTTCATCCAGCCGCTCGTGCCGGCGAGGCAAACCCCGGTGATACCTACGCAGCCGAGCTTTCACCGGGGCTGACCATCGCGGTTTTCGGTAGCAGACTCCGCTACGGAGCGGTAGCGCAGTTCTTTCATTGGACGACCGCGGTGCTGGTCGTCCTCGCGTTCACCTACGGTCCCGGCGGAGCCGAGCAGCGCGTCTACTCGGCGCTCAGGGATTTCGGCCGGCAGCTGCACGAGACGCTGGGCCTCAGCGTGTTTACCCTCGTGCTGCTCCGGCTGGCATGGCGAGCTTTGGACGTGACGCCGGATGACTCGTCGACACCGCGTTGGATGAGGGTTTCGTCCAGGATGGTTCACGTGATCCTGTATGCGCTGCTGCTCCTTCTTCCACTAACCGCGATCTCCGGCGCCTGGCTCGAGGGTCACCCTCTCACGCTGCTCGGCGGCATCAGGATCGGCCCGTGGCTCAGGGAGGTGCATTCGCTTGGAAGCTCCATCGCGACGCTTCACACCTGGCTGGGCGACACGATCCTGTGGGTCGCCGGCGTGCACGCCGCCGCAGCGCTGTACCATCACTTCGTCCTGAGAGATCGCGTGCTGCGATCAATGCTGCCGGGATTGGCGAACGAAGCCTAATCCGAGCGGATCGTGATCTGGCCCGCGAGCAGTTCGGCCTTCAAATCGTATTCTCCGTCGCCGCTCGCCCTGAACGACCGACTGACCCCGCTGATGTCGACCTTCCAAGGGCGCGCGGTGATTTCGCCCGCGAGTACCGACGCGCGCACGTTGCGATAGCGGCTCGAGTCCCCGACGCGAAGGTCCATCTCGCCGGCCATCATCTCGACGCTCAGGCTGCCGGTCACCCCCTGAACCGCCAACTCGCCGGCGCTCATCTCGATAGAAACGTTGGACTGGCGCGGCACCTCGATGCGGTAATGCACCTGATCGCCAGGGCCCTGAACGGAGAGCGACGCCTCCTTCGGGCCGGATCGCTGCAGCTTTACACTGACCGCATGCTCGTCCCTGTCAGATTTGGCGCGCCACGAGATGGTGATCTTGTCGTCCGGCACGCCGACCACTTCCATGTCGCCATGGTCGAGCTTCATGAGGATCGTTCCGCCGGCGGGAAAGCCGATACTCGTGGGGTTCGAGCTCGGTTCCGCCGCGATCGCTGCCCCGGAAGCCGCCAGCGACGCGGCGAGCCACAGCAGCACGACCGAACAGGTCCGGATATGGGGGTTCATTGCCAGCCTCCCTTGCGCAAGGGCCATGAAGCTTGGATGCCGTAAGAGCGACGTACGGATTCGGAATCAGCTCTGGCCAAGCACGTCGAGTATTCTTCATCAACGCCCTTTCGGTGCCATGATACCGACCGTCATGCGATTCGCCGTACTGGTTTTGATGGCGGTGACTTCGTCCGTCGTCTCCGCTCAGGGTGCGAGGCCCGCGGCCGAGACGCGCATCTGGGATGTACGCGCGAATCGCTTCGTGGGCGAATCAAAGCTCGTCACCGAGCTTGCCGCTGCACGCTACCGTCTGCTCGGTGAAGTCCACGATAACGCCGCTCATCACGTCATTCGCGCGCGGCTGATCGCCGCGATCGCCTCGACCGGGGCGCGTCCGGCGGTGGTGCTCGAGCAGTTCGATCTCGATCACGACGAAACTCTGATCGCGGCCCAGGCCGGGGGCGCCGATGCCGAGCAGCTTGCGAAGGCGGGCCAGCTCGACCGCAAGGGCTGGCAGTGGCCGTTGCACAAACCGATCCTCGAAGCGGCGCTCGCGCATCATTTGCCCATACGCGCAGGCAATCTGCCGCGCGCGCAACTGCGCGAAGAGGAGCACGTCGCAGACGAACGATCGAAGACGATCGGTTACGCTCGTTTTCGCGCCGCGCGCTGGACCGAAGCGCAGGCAGCGGCGCTGCGTGCGGATATCGTCGCAGCGCATTGCGGCCAGGCGCCGGGAGTGGCGATCCCGCGCATCGTCCTCGCCCAGCGCCTGCGCGATGCCGCGACGGCGCAAGCGCTGGTGGACGCCGCGACGCCTTCGGGCGCGATTCTCATCGGCGGTAACGGTCATGTGCGTTCCGATCTCGGCGTGCCTGTCTATCTGCATGCGCCGGGACAGCCCGATGCCGGGGCTCGCTCGATGAGTCTCGGCCTGATCGAAGTGACGCCCGAGGACGAACTCGCGGCGGATTTCCCGCGCCAGGTCGTCTCGGCGAATCCAGGCTTCGATTACCTGTGGCTCACGCCTCCCGCAGTGCGCGAGGATCCGTGCGCGAATCTCAAGATGCCCGCGAGATAGGTTCGGCATGGCAAAACGCGTCAGCGCGGGCATCCTTCTTTATCGGCTTCGCAACGGAACGCTCGAGTTGTTTCTGGTGCATCCGGGCGGGCCGTTCTGGCGCGGGAAGGACATCGGAGCGTGGTCGATCCCGAAGGGAGAAATCGAAGAAGGCGCGGACACGCTCGCGACGGCGCGGCGTGAATTCGAGGAAGAAACCGGGTCGCGGGTAGACGGTGCGTTCTTCGCCTTGAAGCCGCTCAAACAGAAGAGCGGGAAGCTTGTGCACGGCTGGGCCCTGCAGGGTGACATCGACGCCTCGTCGATCACGAGCAATACTTTCTCGATGGAATGGCCGCCGCGCTCGGGCAAGGAGCAGGAATTCCCCGAGGTCGACCGCGGCGGCTGGTTTACGATCGCGGCTGCGCGGGAGAAAATTCTGCCCGGGCAACTCGGATTCATCGATCAACTGGAGGAGCATATAAGCTCATGAAGCTCGCCGAATGCGCTGGTAAGGCCGGATCAGGTCGCGCGAGACATTTGCTTCATCGTCTGGTGACTCTCGCCATGATGCCGGCAGCGATGCTCCTCGCTTCTTCGGCCAACGCTGCCGACGTCCCCGCCGCACAAGACCCCGAGATCGCTCGCCTCGTGCGTGAAGTGTCGCCGGCGCGTCTCGAAACCTATGTGCGCGCGCTGGCGGGATTCGGAACGCGGCACTCGCTGTCGGTAGCCGACGATCCCAAGCGCGGCGTGGGCGCGGCGCAGCGCTGGATCCGCGAGACGCTGGATCGCTGCGCGGCTGAACCCGGATCGCGGCTCAAGGTCGCGTTCGACGAGTTCGTTCAGGAGCCCACCCCGCGTATTCCAAAGCCGGTCTCGCTCACCAACGTCGTCGCCACGCTCGAAGGCGCCGATCCGCAGGCGAAGGCGCGCACGCTGGTGATATCCGGCCATTACGATTCGATGTGCACCAACGTGATGAACTCCGAATGCGACGCGCCGGGAGCGAATGACGACGCTTCGGGCACCGCGGTCGCGATGGAGCTCGCCTGCACGTTCTCGAAGACGCGCTTCCCCGTGACGATCGTATTCATGACCGTCGCCGGCGAGGAGCAGGGATTGCTCGGCGCCGCCCATTGGGCCAAGGTCGCGCGCGAGAAAAGCATCGACGTCGAGGCAATGATCACCAACGACATCGTCGGCAACGCGCATGATGAGAACGGAAAGCGCGATGCCAGCACGATCCGCCTGTTCGCGGAGGGCGTGCCTGCCGGCAAGGAAATCTCCGACGAGTGGCAACTGCGCCTCGAAACCGCCGGCGAGAATGATTCGCCGGCGCGCGAGCTGGCGCGCGCGATCCGCGACGCCGCCCAGCGCTACGTTCCCGAGATGACCGTCAAGGTCGTCTATCGGCGCGACCGTTACCTGCGCGGCGGCGATCACATTCCTTTTCTCACACAGGGATATCCGGCCGTGCGTTTCACCGAGGCGCACGAGGATTTCCACCATCAGCATCAGGACGTGCGCGTCGTCGACGGCGTGCAGTACGGTGATCTCCCGGAGTTCGTCGACTTCCAGTATCTGGCCAGCGTCGCCCGGGTGAACGCCGCCGCGCTCGCCTCGCTCGCCCGCGCGCCGTCACTGCCGACGGGCGTGCGCATCGAGACGCTGCGCCTGGAGAACCAGACCACGCTCAGCTGGCTCGCCAATCCCGAGGCCGATCTCGCCGGTTACGAGATCGTCTGGCGCGACACGACGTCGCCGTTCTGGCAAGGCGCGCAGTTCGTCGGCAACGTCACCCGCGCCGCGGTGCCGCTGTCGAAGGATGATTACATCTTCTCGGTGCGCGCGGTCGGAAGCAAAGGCGAGCGCAGTCTTGCCACTTATCCGCTGCAGTTGCGCAGTCCGCTGCCAACACTCTTGAAATGACGCCATGAAGCTCGCCGAATACGCCAGCTACGACGCGCTAGGTCTCGCCGCGCTCGTCGCGAGCAAGCAAGTCTCCTCAAAGGAGTTGGCCGAGACTGCCGCGGCGGCGATCGCCGCGATCAATCAAGCCATCAACGCGGTAGTCGAAACCTATCCTGACCGAATCAATGCGCTCGACGAGCGCACGCTCGGCAACGGACCGTTTCGCGGTGTGCCGTTCCTGATGAAGGACGTGTACGGTCACGAGGCGGGACGCAAGATCGAGTTCGGCAGCCGACTATGCCGCGGCATGGTCGTCGAGCACGACACGCATTACTGCGAGCTCATTCGAGCGTCGGGAGTGAATATCCTCGGTCGCTCCGCCGCTCCCGAATACTCGATGGCGGGCACGACCGAAGGCGCTCTCTACGGCAACACCTGCACGCCGTGGCGCGCGGGCCACTCCGCGGGAGGATCGACCGGCGGCGGCATGGCGGCGGTAATGGCCGGCATCGTGCCGATCGCGCACGGCTCCGACATCGGCGGCTCGATCCGCATTCCGGCGAGCTATTGTGGCGGCGTGGGCCTGAAGCCGTCGCGCGGACGTGTCTCTTTCGGTCCGATGATCGACGAGAATGGTTACGGGCTTGCGCAGAACTTCGTTCAGGTGAAGACCGTACGCGACGCAGCGACGATGCTCGATTGCCTCGCCGTGCCGCAGCCCGGCGATCCGTTCTTCATCCCGAAGCCTGTGGAAAAATATGCCGCGCTCATCAAGCGGAAGCCGCCGCGACTGAAGATCGGCTGGTCAACCGATGGACTCATGGGCATGAAGACCGATCCCGAAGTCGCCAGCGTGGTGGCGAATGTCGCGCGCGTGCTCGCCGACATGGGCCATGAAGTCGCCGAGGAGAGTCCGCAATTCGACGGTCTCAGGGCGATGCGCTCGATGATGGACGTGTGGTTCTTTGGCTTCGATCTTCGGCTTGCGGGCTATTCGAAGCGGAGCGGCCAAAAGATCGGGCCGGACACGTTGGAGCCATGCACGTTCATGATCTACGAGTACGCGAAGCAGGTGAAGCCCGAGCAGTTCATCAACGCGATGACCGCGGTCAATGCCGCGCGGCGCAAGCTCGGCGCGTTTTTCACGCGCTACGACGTGTGGCTCTCGCCGACGACGACTCGGGTGTCGGAGCCCTGGGGAAACTACAACCTCGGCCGCACCGACGTGAAAAGCGTCGAGGAGCTGCCGGAGAAGGTTTTCCGCGGGGTCTGCCAGTTCACATTGCCCTACAACATCATGGGCACGCCGGCGATATCGCTACCTCTGGCGATGCATCCAAACGGATTGCCGATCGGGATCCAGCTTGGCGGGCGGCCGGCAGAAGAGCATGTCGTGCTGCAGTTGGCGGCGGCGCTCGAGGAGGCGATGCCGTGGAAGGAGCGGCTGCCGCCGTTGCACGTGTCGCGCACTGTGTGAGAGATCAGACGATGGTTCGTGCAGCGATCTCGCCAGCGAGCAATGCCTCAGCCGCCCTTGCATCCGGCGCGTCGGCCGCCTCGCCGAACCGCCCATAGATCGGTCTCAGGATCTCTTCCACAGCCGCCTGCCTCGGCGATCCGTCGAGCACTCGGCAGAGACTCGCCGCACCGCGCAGCTCGAAAAGTCCGGCGTGCTGGTGTCGCGCGATATCGATCGCCTCGCGCAAGGACTCTTCGGCGGGCGCCAGCTTTCCCATCGACGCGAGCACGTCGCCTTTCAGACGCAGCAACTCGGCCGCATAAAACCGCTCTTCGGTCGCCTCGCTGATCGCGAGCGCCTGAGTCAGGTTTTGCAAAGCCGCATCCAGACGCCCCGCTGCAGTCAATCCTTTCGCCAGAAGCGCCAGGGCGAACGGTTGATAGGTGGCAGCCTCCATGCCGGTGTGGGCTCGCATGCCCTGGTCGAGCTCATCGAGCCCTTCTTCCCATCGACCATCGCTCGCGAGCGAAGCGCCGCGAATCATCTGCGAGACGCCGATCCAGGTTGCGAAACCCTCCTCGCGCGCCGATTCGAGCGACTGCGTGGCGCGCGCGAGCGCCGAGGCCGGATCGCCGCGGATATAGTGGACCGCCGCGAGATAACACAGCGAGAAATTGATCGTGTGCAGCCCGCCGAGCGACTGCGAATGCGCGAGCCCGCTCTCGCCTGCACGCAAACCTTCATTCAGGCGGCCCATGATCGTCAGCACGAGCGCGAGGTAGCAAAGTCCCGTCGATTTCTGATCCTGAACGAAGAGCACCTGCTTGCCGCGGCTCGCGAGCTGATCCTGCTCGTAAGTCGCAACCGCTTCATCGAGGTGCGTGCGAGCAGCCGTCAGCTCTCCCTTCAGGAACAACGTCCCGCCGAGTAGCAGATGTCCCATCACGAACGGCGGCTTCGACGTTTGAGTGGCGGCGCGCGCGAGACACTCTTCGGCGAGAGACTGACACTTTCCGAATCCGGCCCGCGTGATCTCGTACGAACCGAGACCCGACAGCACGGAGAAGATCTCCGGTGTGTCGCCGAGCTCGCGACAGAGCTCCAGCGCGGTCGTGTAGGCGCGGCCGCAGTCCGCCGAGGAGAAACCGCGGTACTCGGTGTTGATGCCGCCGAGCGTGCGATGGATGCGCAGCTCCGCGCGCATGCGCTCTCTCGACCGCGGCTGCGTGGCGAGGAGGCTCAATGCGCTTTCCAGCTGCACGATCGCCTCGACGAAGCCGGAGCGACGCGCCGAGAGCTTTGCGGCTTTCATCAGGTATTCGACGGCGTGTTCGACGTCGTTGGCCGCTCTGAAATGATAAGCCAGCACCTCGGGCTGCGATTCCGCCGTTTCAGGAAACGCTTCGACCAGGACGCGGGCGATACGCGCATGCAGCAACACCTGATTCTTCTTGAGCAGGCAGGAATAGGCCGCGTCGCGCACCAGCGCGTGCTTGAACGCATAGCTCAGGACCGACGTCGCGCGGCGGGTCACGAGAAGCCCTGCGTCAACCAGCCGGTGCAGCTCTTCCTTGAGACGCACCTCCGGAAGATCGGCGACGCGCGCGAGAAGCTCGTAGGGGAACTCCCTGCCGATCACGGCACCGATCTCGGCCACGCTCTTCGCCGATCCCAAACGATCGAGGCGAGACATGAGCGAATCGGTCAGGGTTGCGGGTATCGCGAGCGGCGGCTGGCCACGAGCCTGGCTGGCGTGAGCGCTCTCCTGCACGCCGGTGCTCTCGAGCACGTCGCGCGTCAGGTCCTCGATGAAGAGCGGCACCCCGTCCGTTTTATCGGCGATCTGGGCAATCGTGGGCGGCGGAATCTTTCGCTCGCCGCAGAGGAGCTCGATCATCTGCACGGAGTCACGCCGCTCGAGCGGAGCAAGCGACAAATGCTGCAGCTGAGCCGTTTCGCCCCAATGAGATTTGAATTCGGGACGCGCCGTGAGAATTGCGAGAATCGGCAATGTCTTCAAGCGGTCGATGAGCATTCCGATCAGCTCTTCCGAGGACGGATCGACCCAGTGCAGATCCTCGACGATCAGCAGCACCGGACCGCGCGCGGCGAAAGCTTCCAGCAAGCGCAACAGAGCTTGAAACAGCTGCTGCTTCTGCCGCTGCGGTGACATGTTGAGCCGCGGATACTTGTGGTCGTAACGCACCGACAGGAAATCCGCGAGCAAGGGCACCAGCTCGTCCGCGACTGCCGCGTCGGCCGGAACGAGAGCGGCGAGCTTGCGCGATTTCGCGTCGTCGTCATCGCTCTCGGAGAAGCCGGCGGCCAGCGTCAGCTGCCGAATGAAGGGCGCGAGCGGGCTGCTCTGCAGATTCGGAGAGCAGTGGTACCAGAGTCGCAGGCAGCGCCGGTCCACGATGCGTTTGGCGAGCACGTCGCAAAGGCGTGATTTGCCCACTCCACCTTCGGCCGAGAGCAGCAGAGCCTGGCCCTGACCTGCGCACGCGAGCTCCCACAGCCGCCGCAACTCTTCCAGCTCGCGCCGGCGATTCACGAGCGGCGTTCTCGCCGTCGCGCGCAGCGCCTGAAACCGGCTGGCCTCCTTTTGCTCCCCGAGCACTTCCCAGGCGGGTATCGGCTCGTCGAAGCCCTTGAGCTCCTGCGGACCGAGATCGCGGTATTCGAACAAGCCACCGCTAAGCCGTTTCGTCTGATCGGACACCACCACCATGCCCGGCCCGGCGAGAGATTCCAACCGCGCCGCGAGATTGAGCGAGCTGCCGATCGCAGAGAGCTCTTCGCCTCCCCGAGGAAGACTGCCGATGACAACCACACCGGTTGCGATGCCGATGTGCACCCTCAAGTCGGTCGCGCCGTCCCGCGGTGCATGCGCCTTTGCGATCGCGAGCGCGGCACGGATCGCGCGCTCGGCGTCGTTTTCGTGGGCGTGCGGGTAGCCGAAGTAGGCGAGCACCGCATCGCCTACCTGACGCCCGACGATGCCGCCCTGCCCCGTGATGATCTCTGCGCAGCGCTGCCGGTAGGACTGGATGACTTCGGCGAGCTCTTCCGGATCCAGACGAAGCGACAGCGCCGTCGACGCAACCATGTCGCAGAACATCACCGTCAGCTGGCGTCGCTCGGGCGAGTGCGTGTGATTCAGTTCGATGGCTTCATTCCCTGATCGAAAAGGACCGTTCAATCCTACTGCGTTTCTGCTGACTCCGCTCGCGGCACGATCCGTCATTCGATCTTCAGTCTCAGACTGAAATGATCGTATAGATACGGAATGAAACTCGGGTCGATCGACGGACCGCGCAGCGTGAACTCGAACCGGCTGAGCAGCGAAGCGACCGTCGCTTTGAGAAGAAAGGTAATGAGGGGTCTGCCCGCGCAACTCTGGCGGTACCTGCTAAAGAAATAGGTGACCGGAAACCCCTGGGAGAGCGCGTCGTCCGGCGAAAACCTGTCGGCTGCTTCGCCAAAGATCTTCGGATCGCGGTGGTAGAAGCCGGCATGAAGCAATATCTGTTGCCCGGCTTCGAGCGCTATCTGGTCGCGCAGGAGGAAGGAACTCGTCGCGCGGCGCAGCAGCATCGGCACGGGAGGCCAGAGCCGCAGCTGTTCATGTATGCAAGCCTCAAGATAGTCCAAACGGTTGAGCCTATCGGCGGTCAATACGCCGAGTCTGCCAACTTCTCGGCGAATCCGATCCTGAACGGTTGGGTGCGTGGCGATCAGTGCGAGTGTGCGCGAGACGTGCAACGCCAGGGCATCCTTGAGCACGAAAAACCAGAAGCCGATCTGTTCGGGCACTCGCGTGCTGCAGTCTGTAGCGCCCTTCCGATTGAGCTCCGTCGAGCTGTCGCCCATCAGGCAGGGAGTTCCCGGCGCCGTTGCAGCGAGGTAAGCATCGATCCGGCCGTAGAAGGCCGAAAAAGCCCCGGCATGTCGCAGCAGGAAGTTACTGCTCCGGACCAGCCGCGCGAGCTGTGTGGCGATTTCGGGGCTGAGCCGCCCTGCGCCTAGGACGATCTGCTGCGAAATGCGCTCTCCGAGCGAGCAGAAGTCCGACCAACACAGCTCGTAGGCCGGCAGTCCATCGTAGGCCGGTCCAGGCAGGCGGTCTGTCTCCTGCTGCACGACCTGCATGAACGCCCGGCTATGGCGATGCAGCCTATTATCCGAGTCCAGCGCCTCTTCGTTGAAACGCCGGCGATTGCGCCATTCGCTGCCGCTCGAGATGACGAGCGCGTCCGGGACGAACCGCGACAGCGCTCGTTTCTTGAGCACCGGATCAGCGGCGTTTGCATCCGACGCGAGCACCGCCTCGAAGGTTTCGGGCGCGAGCGCAAGCAGCGTCCTGCGCAGCGGAAACCACAGCCAGAGATGATCGCAGTGGTACTTTTCCCTCAGCTCTCGCAGAAGCTGCATCGCCGACCACCCCGCGCCGGGCCTGGCCCGCGACCACAGGAGGCAGCGTTTCGCGGCGACCACTCCGAGAAGGAACGTCGGAATACTCACGAGCCATTGCACGCGCAACATGTCCCAGCGCGACAGTCTCTTGGCCTCAATCGGCGCCAGCGTCGGACTCGCTATCGCTGGTCTCATGGCTGGCCAAATATCGTGGCACCGGCGCGCCTACCTAATACCCGGTAGCTTTCCCACTGATCGTCCCGGAAGAACTGGTCTGCCGTCGACTCGTTCGGAAACTCGCTGTGCAAGGCGGCGTAGTTGATCACGTCGACCGGCAGCGGCGGCGCAAGATTAGCTTTCAGCAGCAGGAGCCAAGTCGGGCGGTTCCGATCGCTGTGGTATGAGACGCGTGCGAGTGCGCCGCAGAACAGACCGTCGCGACGAAGTTCCGTCGGCGTGTCTGGGAGCTCTAAAAGGCGATTGCTGCCGGGCTGTCCGGGCGTGCCTCGAAGCTCTGCAAGCGCGCCCAACGCATTGGCATTGACGAGCGCGCGGATCCATAGCGGCACTCGTGCGAAAGGCCACACGGCCTGATCGAATGCCGCCCAATCACCGTATCCCGCGCCGCGCGGTCCGCTCGGATCGAGCCATTCGATCTCGGCGTCGAAGTCGAGGCGCACCTGCCGCGTCAGGATTGCGAGATCGTCAAGCCTGTAGTGCTGGTCCTCGCCACCGTCGACCGCAATGATGAACGCCAGCCGGCGCCGGACGAGCTCATACAGTCCCGTATTGTCGAAGTGTCCTCCGTCGGTCAGATACCAGAGTCGCTCCGCTGGTCCTGGGAAATATCCTCGCCATTCGTTGAGAAGCGTTGCCTGCATGCGGAAGATGAAAGCCGGAAAGGACTTGAGCTGGCGCCACAGGTTCGGTGGATACCGCCCGGGTCGCATGCCGGCACGAATCCCGCTATCCCACCAATAACCGAGTCTCACGTTCAAAAGGCCGAGCAGGAGCGCTTGCGGAATGCTCGTGAAGCGTCCGGTACCCGTCGATACGGCGGCGCCCGAGATGCCCATCCACTGACCGAAGCGCAGCCGCTCGACCGCAGGGTTCTTGCCGTCGGACCGGGCGAGCACGTGAAACGCATTGGGGTCGGGTGCGACTGAAAGCGGCCGTACGAGCGATGCGTCGGGGCGCACGTTGTTGCGCCGCTCCCACAGTGCGTGATATTTGAGCCCGACGCTCAGGCCTTCCGGGCCCACGCACATCGACAGCCCCTTGTCATCACGCAATTGGCGGCCGGAGCTTCCGGCGACGGTGTCATTGACGCAGGTGTTGATGAGGTGCAGCGGTCCGCCGTTTCGCTCTGGATGGTAGTCGTCGAAGTACACGTCGTCGCCGGCGCTCGGGATTTCCACCGCGACCGGATCATCGGCGCCAACCGGATGCACCCGTGCATCGTTCGAGGCTCCTAGAAACGCGCGCACAAGCTTCTGCCCATAGGCTTGCTGAAGCGAGGACAGATTGAGGAAACCGAACCAGCGTCCAACCAGGAACGAAGCCAGTACCGCCGTGATCGTGATCCAGATTCCGGGCGCCCCGTTCTGCGCGCCGAATGCGAGGTGCACCAGCACGTCGAGGAAGAACAGCAGAATGGCCGCGAGCAGAAATGCAAGGCCGGCGACGATCGCCTTGCGCGCCCATTGGTACCATTCCACGGCGAGCGCGCCGGCGCCGCCCTTGAGCCACGCCACGGTGGCCACGCGAAGAAGTACGACCAGCGGCAAGGACCCCAGCATGGCCCAGGTCCAACCCGGGCTCGTGACGAAGCGCGCGAAGGAATCGAGCACGACCCAGAGGACGCTCACAACGAACGCGAGAATCGCGGCGCCGAGGGAGCGCGCAAGGCGACTGCGCACGAGAGCGTTGGGCACGCTCTCCGGAGCTGAGTCAACCGCGACGCTAGCGGCCGCAGCGCCCTCCTGGTAAGCGACTCTCCATCGCGTCGCCTCCTGCACCAGCCAGCCTAGCAGCAACGCTGCTATTGCGAGCACGCTCCAGGCGGCGGCACCCTGCACACCCAGGCCGTACACGGCACTGCCCAAAAGCAGGACCCAGAGCAACAGTGCGCTCCTGGGATATCGTTGCCCGGCGCCAGGCGTGAGCCAGTAGCCGATCGCGAAAGGTAGCACGGCGAACGCGAGCACCGCGACCGGTACCCACCACCAAAAGGACACTTCAATGTCTCCCACGCGCAACTTCGGCAGGCCGACAACTGAGCCCCACGCGTCAGCAAGCCAGCTCAGGCTGCCGAAAATCGCGAACAACAGCGCCCCCACTACAAAGTGTGCCGATACGAGATTTCGCAGCAGAATCGCGATGTTCGTTTCCACGTCAGCGATGCCCGCGCTCGCGATATAGTCCGCGTTCTTGCGCAACCACCAGATCTCCGGCGAGCCAGTGTCGGCGATGATCTCCTGCACGCGCTGCACCGCATCGTTGACGTTGGCGGTCAGGCGAGTGAAGAGTCGTCCGAGAAAGCCACCCGCGAAGCCGCCTCCGGAGACAGTCGATAGGAAGTCGATGTCGCGCAATCTTCCGCGCGCCGCAAGCGCCTGCAGCACCCCGAGGCAGAAGGTCGCGCTACGTATGCCTCCGCCGGAAAGCGCCACTCCGACGGTGTCTTGCGGCAGCTTCGGCGCAGTGCATACATCCGTTGCAGATCCGCTGTCGTTCTTCGGAGGTTCGGCCGATGGAGCGCCGTCCGCATCGCATGACCGGGCTGCGGCGCGGCGCGCGCGCACCGCCGCGGCTTCTGCCTGCTCGAGCGCGCTCGGATACGCCCTCGAGTCTGCGAGCAGCACATCGGCGGCCTTCTCGCCGATCATGAACACCGATGAAACGAGAAAATATCCGGGGATGCGCGGAAAGACCGAGGCGTCGACGACGCGCAAGCCGTGTACGCCGTAGACGCGGAACCTGCTGTCGACCACCGCGTTACGGTCGCAGAGATTCGTTACGTCCGGGCGCCACGGGTCGGAGCCGATTCTGCAGGTACCGCAGGCATGGTGCCCCCAGGCCTGGTTTTGCAGCCACTCCGAGAGCGCGGGCGAGTCGTTGCGAAGCGTTTGGCCCGGCTGGATTTCGCCAGTGAACACTCCGATGTACTCGTTGATCTCGCGTATTTTGCGCACGCCTTCGCACAGCGCTGCGATATCGTCTGCGTTTCCGGTCCCGTTGCGGAAAGAGTTGAAAATGATTTCGGGCGGAACGAAGCAGTTGCCGGACGCCAGGCGCACCGTCCCGTGATTGTTGTGGGTGTACGCCTTGAGGATCACCCACGTCCACAGGTTTCGCTGGTCTCGTCGCGCGCCCTTGGTCCTCCGCAACAGCTCCTTCGACCAACGCCAGTAGTAACCGCGGAAAGCGGCGGGAACGCCGAAGAAAAAGAGATCGGGCTCCCCGCCCGCTCTAGTGCTCGCCTCGGACGACAGCAACATAGCCACTGCTGCGCCGTTGGTCGTGTAGAGCCCGCCCTTCTCACACTCCCACTGCCGGCGAACCGGGTCGTTCAGGTCGCCGGGACGGAAGGACGCGCCTCTGAGCACCGAGAACGGCTCTCTCGTCTCGCTGATGACACTGACTTCGTACCGATCCTGGAGATTTGCACCGACGCCGGGTAGGTCCACGATGGGTGCGACCGCATGGCCGTCGCGGCCCCGGGGTCCGCCGATGTTCAGCTTCAACGCCGGGTCCGCCAAATGCCCCGCATCGCCGATCCCGCTCAGCATCAGCAGCTGCGGCGTATTGAACGCACCCCCGCAGAGGATCACTTCGCAGCGTGCGAAGTATTGCGCGGTGTCGGGTTTGGTCGAGAGCTGGCCTTTCTTGTAGTACTCGGACAGCGGACTCGCGCCGTACAGATGCGAGCCCACGGCGACCTCAACGCCGATCGCCCGCGGCAGACCGTCGCTGGGATTTCGTACGAACAGGACACGCTCGGCGTGAGCCCCAGTTAGCAGGCTGAGCCGATCGGGATAGTTGTTCGCGACGTCGAGCAAGTGCTCGCGCAAGCCCCGGCGGCAGGCCCCGTCGGTGCCGATTGGAATGAGGGACAGGCGGCTCGCGCGCGCAGGGAAATCCGGTGAGCGGACGTTTGGGTCGAGCATCTGCACGATCTCCAAGCGCAGGAGCGCACGCAGGATGCGGCGGCGCTCAGCCTTGTCCGCGAGAGCTGCACGCAGAACGCCTAGCAGAATGCGCAAAAAAGTGCAGTCCCCCTTGACGATCCCGAGGATCAGCGCTGGATGGACGAAGCTCGTCTTTTGCCATCCCGCAGAGCCGTGGCCGCCTGCCTCCAGTTGCGCTCGCGGATCGATTAGTGCAACCAGCCAGCGCAGCCACCCGAAGATGCCTCGGTAAACCTTGTAGTAGAGGCAGTCCTCGAGCTTGGCGAAGTACCCCTGCATGTTTCCCGAGCGCCAGCTCTGATCGCCCGTGCTTTCTGCAATCCGATCCCAGTCGCTGTCGTTGGGACGGACCATGATCATCGCGTGATGCGCGGTGCATCCGCCAAGCGCGGATGAGCGTGGGTAGAAGACGCCTCCCCTTGGGGCCCAACTCGCCGCGTTACTCCTGGAAGACGGGTCGTGCGCCCTGCTGTACTTCCTGTCCTGCCTTTGCCGAGCGTCATCGGTGAAATGGCGCACCGAGAACTGCCAGCTTATGTCGCGCTCTTCCGTCGATGCGCCGTTGTACGCCGGTACGGCATATACCTCGCGCACGCCTTGAGGACCGGGACCGAGCGGCGCGGATTTCGGGTAGGTTATTTGCCGGCCCGTGCCCGGATCGACGCCGGCCTCGATGACGAGCACGCGACGACCTTCCAGTGCGAGCCGCGCCGCCAGCGAGCCCCCGCCTGCACCGGATCCGACCACGACGTAGTCAAAAGGGGTTGTCGCGGGATCCTGCGCGTAGTGCAGCGGATCCGGCGGGCCCATCGCCGAAGGCTTCATCTTCATTCGTCCGAGCGTCGCTGACGAACGAATCGTCAGAGCGTCTTCAGAAATTCCTTGAGCTGCTGTTTCTGCTCGTCGGAAAGCCCTTCGGCGAACCAGTGTCCGCGATCGAGCACAAAATCGGGACACTTGCTCACCTTCAACAAGGGGAGTCCTGCCTCGGCTTCGAAAGCCTTCAAAGCCTTGCCATCTTCATCCGGAAGATCGTTCTTGCGAACGCTCAGTATTCCGCGGGTCAGTCCGGACAAGGCATCCAGCAAATCACGCGGCGGAGCCTGCGGGTTGAGGTTCATGATCAGATTGACCGGTGTTCCCTGAGGTATCGGTCCCAGCTTCACTCCGCCAAGGCTGCCGTCGACCCACGCCCCGGCCACCGCGGTGACGAGAAGGAAAGCCGCTGCAAGAAGCGAGAAGAACGCCGCTGTGATTGCGCGCGACTGCGGCCCGAGCCACAGCAGTAATGCAAGCGCCACGGCGCCTACCGGCATCCACCAGAGCGACGGATAGATCTTGTCGATGCGGGTGAGGCACAGGACGACACCAGCGAGCACCGCGATGAACATCAGAGTGAATCCGGCGTGCTGCTGGCGCCCGAACAGCGCGAACAGGATCGCCACTCCCGCGAACATGTACCACAGATAGCGTGTCAGTATCGATACCAGGCGCTGGCCCATGACGCCGACCAGCAGCGGCCGGATGAATGTCGCCGGGAAGTCGATCCAGCTCCGCGTCGTCGTGCGATAGATGAAGCCCGGATCTTGTTCAGCAAGCTCCTTGTGCGTAGCGCGCAGATCGCCGGGATGATCCCTTTTTTCTCCGCCGGGCACTCGCTTCGCTTTCCAGAACAGCTTCTCGACGGCATCGTCGAAGGCTTCGAGACGCCCCTTCACCGACACCCTCACCGACGGATCGCGCGTGTAGAGCCCCAGCGCGTTGTTGTGCAGGAATGGCGCGGTGGCCCAAACGCTCACTAGCGAAGCCGGGCGGTAATACCCGGGCCCTCCCGGCGGCGGATAGTACATGTCATTGTTGCCCCACTCGTCGACCGGCTCGTGCAAATACGGATTGTAGAAATGCACTGCGCCGACCGCTGGCAGGCTCTTGTAGGCATCGGAGGAGAAGTTCTCCCAGACCTGACCCTTCATCGCGTTGGTTGCCACCGCGCGCGCCGAATTCGTGCCGACGAGCGTCACTGGAATGCGGATGTCGGTCGAAAGATAGTTGCGCTCGAGAAACCGGTCGGGCGTCGCAGTCGCATCTCCGGCCTCGCTCTTGATGAGCTTCACGTACTGGCTGTACGCATCGGTTCGCTTGAATTCCTCCCAGTCCGCGAAGTCCATCGGCAGCACGAGGGCGCCGGGAACCTGCTTGGTCCGCCAGTCTCGCGAAAACTCGAGCCTGAAGTCCCTCGGCTGCTTGCTCGAATGGCAGATCGCGCAATTCTCGAGGAAGACCGCGCGTCCCTTGGCAGCGTCGGCAGCTTCGCTCGGCTTGATCTGTACACCGGGCACTCTGGCGAGCTTCATCGGCTCGGTCACGTTTTCGCCGTCCTTGTTTTCGTAGGTGAGGAACGCGGCGATCTCGGGAACGCGATACTTCTCCGTCATGCGCCAGTAGGCGGATTTTTCCCTGATCGTCGTCATCTCGAACGGCCGCTGGGCCCGGAATCCGATGATCGGGTTGTGCAGCCTTATCCACTGCTCGTAGTAGGCGCCGACGTTGAGATAGACGCGCGAAAGCGCGCCGGAGATGCCTACGCTGTCCGAGCCGTCGATGAGGATTCGCGGCACGAGGCGCGGGTTAGCCGCGGGCGCTTCGATTCCCGGGAGGAGCAGGTTGGCCTCGCTTTGCTTCTCGGGCGGGTTGAGCTTCGCCCGATCGATCCGAGCCGGTATATCCCAGATCGCGTTCATCGTATTCGGATTGTTGATCTGATCGGTGCTGAGCAGCGAAGTGTCGAGCGTCCCGGGCTGCCAGCTCTGGATAAGCTGGAAGAAAAAGCTCTTCGGACCCTTGAGATTGGAGAACGCTTTCGATCCGTTCCAATACTGCGCCCCGACGGTACTGGAGAGGTTCTCCCACTTCGGGTCTTCGGGATCTTTGGGCGGATTGAGCGGATGCGGAGCGATGTGGCAGAACGCGCAGGTCATGCTGATGCGGAACGGGCGGACCAGATTCGGATCGGCTGCGATCAGCGATTCGAGCTTGTAGTAATCGTCCTCGGGCTGGTCTTCGACGTGAGTCTTCCAGTACGCGCGAGCCTGCGTTGCCTTCTCGTCGTTCTGGGCGAAGAAATCCGGATTGGGATAGAGCCGCAACCCAATTACGCCGCTCGGATAGCCGTAGACATTGGGGTCCGCGCCGTCGGTTGCGAGCGCGGCGAGAGCCGCCGCGTAGCGGGCCTCAGGGGTCGGCTCGAACAGCGCGCACTTGTCGTGAGCATAGTCTTTCGGCAGACCGTACTCGCCCGCGCTCTGGTCGAGATAGAGCCCGAGGATTTTCTTCTTCGGATCCTTTTGCGCTTTCATCCCGGGCTGATTGGTCAGCCCTGCATCGCGAAATCGATGCTCGCGCTCGCGCGAATCGAGAAGGACAAGAAAATCGGTAAACCCGTAGTTGTGCTCGAGCAGCCAGCCCCAGAAGGCTTCGTCGCCTTCGCTCCAGAGCATCCAGGTGCTCTGGCCGCGAATCGCATCGGAAAGCTTGACGGGAAGATCCGGGTTCTCCTTGTCCTTGTCGAACACCGAAGAGAGCGTTCCATCAGCTTTCCGGACCTGATCTACTTTGGCGAAGAGATTGCCCTCGTAGGTTGGAAAGCACTCCTCGCCTCGCTTCCTGACCGGAGTGCCCCGAGCAGTGACGCCGCTCTGCGCCTCGTCGCCTGGCGCTCTTGGTTCGACTGTCATCGAGAACCGCTCCCAGCCACGCTGAGGTTGCGTCACGTGCGACGATCCCGGATAAGGATTTTCGGGATCCTTCCCGATGGCGGCGGACGCGAGCAGGCAGATCAGCCCGGCACTCGCCAGGGCCGTGCTGAACGATGCGCGGCGTGCCCGCCGCGTTGCGATGTACGATGAAGCCGGCACGAGCTCCCCACTTGTGCGCGCTTCGGTGAATGGGAGAAGACGCCCTTCGCGCCTTCCTGCACGTGTTTACTACAATATACGTGGCGATGCAACCAAAGAGCCGGCGCCGAAGCCGGCAGACGGATCGCGCGCAGCGCTCGGAGTTCGTGCAATCCACCCGACGTCGTGAAGGAACAAAATCAGATTGATCTTGTCGCCCACACTCCGGCCCAGCACTTCTGCAGCGAATGAGTTTCTGGCTCACCGACTATCGCGTCCGACAGGAAGCGGCAAAGGAACGCACGTTCCACCTGACGATCGCGCTCTCGCTCGCGATTCACGTCGCGGCGCTATTCTGGGTGCGGCACATCCAGATGGGGCCTCCGACGGCCGGAGTGCTTCTGCCCGGCGAGGGCGATCGTTTGCAGGTGAAGCTCGCCTCGATCCCTAGGCTCGCTCCGGAGCCCACACCCGAGCCACCGCGTCCGATCGTGGCGATGCCGAAACCGAGGATTTCGCCGCCGCCGCGCGCCGCGATGCGCTCGCAACCAGCTCCGGTGCTCACCGCTCCACCCGCGGTTGCAGCAGTGATCCCGGCGCCACCTCCGGTGCCCCCAGTGCCGCCGACTCCGGCTCCGGAAGAGACGCGCCGGCCGGCCGAGGGCGACCTCTTCGCCTACGTCCAGGCGAGACGGCGCGAGCGCGGCGAGCAGCCGGCGCCCTCAGTCGATCACGAAACGGAAGTGCGCAACGCCAACCTCGCGGCCAACCTGCCTTCGCCAGCGACTGGCGTGGCCAGCCGGGACCCGAACCGCGGCGGGGGCATCTTCGAGATCAAGCGCATGGACTACGATGACGCGGCCTTCGAGTTCTTCGGCTGGAACGAAGACATGGGCCGCAAGACGCCGCAGATGATCGAAGTGCGCCTGGGCAACAACAGCGACATGCGCATTGCGGTCGTGCGCAAGATGATCTCGATCATCCGCGAGCATTCGACCGGCGACTTCGTGTGGAAGTCACCGAATTACATCGACGGCATCTGGCTCTCCGCGCGGGCCTCGGACACCGCGGAGCTGGAAAATTTTCTGATGCACGAGTTCTTCGACGATCCGCGGCGGATCCGCTAGCGAACGTCACTCTACCTTGATGCCGGCCTCCTTGATGAACGCGCCGTAGCGCGCGCGGTCGGCTGCTTGCCGGCTCACGAATTCAGAGATGGTCATCGGCGCGACGTCGCCGCCGAGCTTGGCCATGCTCTCCACCAGCGCCGGCGAATTCAGCGTGCGGGTGATCTCCTTGTTCATGCGCTCGACGATCGCGGGGCTCACGCCGGCGGGCGCGTAGACGCCGAAGGTCGTATCCGCATCGACCGGAATGCCCAGCTCGGCGAGCGTCGGGATGTCCGGATAGCGCGAAGGGCGCTTGCCGCTCGCCACACCCAGCACGACGAGCTTGCCCGTCGCGACGTGCTGCAGCCCCGGGCCCGGATCGAACATGAACTGGACCTGGCCGCCGAGGAGGTCGTTGAGCGCCGGCGCCGCGCCCTTGTACGGAACGTGCGTGGCCTGGATCTTCGCCGCGCGCGCGAACATCTCTCCGGCGAGATGCGGCGAGCTGCCGCTGCCGGCCGAGGCGTAGGCAAGCTTGCCCGGATTGGCGCGCGCGTAAGCGATGAACTCGTTCAGATTCTTCGCCGGCACGGAAGAGTTGATCATCAGAAACACTCGCACGATGGCGAGCGCCGCCACGGGCTTCAAATCTTTCTGCGTGTCGTATGGAAGATTGGCGTAGAGGAAGGGATCGACGGTCATCGCGCCGCCGGACGTGACGAGGAAGGTGTAGCCGTCGGGCGGGGCCTTCGCGACGACGTCCGCGCCGATCGACCCGTTCGCTCCCGCGCGATTCTCGACCACGACCGGCTGCTTGATCGCCTCCTGGATGCCGGGCGCGATCCCTCGCGCGAGCGTGTCGGCCACGCCGCCCGGCGGAAAATTGACGATCAGCTTGACGGGACGGTCCGGCCAGGTCTGCGCATTAGCAGTCGGGCAAAGCGCGCAGACGGCGAGCGCGGCGATGGTACAGCGCGCCGCTGCTGAAGGGATCATTGGATGCTCCTCCTGTCGTTGATGCGAGCTTTATTCATGCGATGTCGACTTCCACCAGCGTCGGAACGGTTGCCTTTATCGCATCGGTCAGCGCGCTACGCAACACTTGCGCAGCCTTCACGCTCACGCCTGCACACCCCTGCCCACGCGCAAGCGCGACGAAGTCGATGTCGGGCAGTTCGGTTCCTGCAAGCGGCTCGTCGGGCCGGAACCCGAATGCCGGCGCAAACTCCTGCAGCGCGGCGTAGCGCCGGTTCTTCAAGACGATGAAAGTGATCGGCAGCCTGAGTTGGGCCGCACTCCACAGCGCCTGGATCGAGTACATGCTCGAGCCGTCGCCGATAAGACCGATCACTTTCGCCTGCGGCTTGGCGAGCGCGATCCCGACGGCGGCCGGCATCGAATATCCGAGACCGCCGCTGTCCATCGTGTAGAAGGTTTCGCTGCGCAGAATCGGAAGATGGATCTGCATCGCGTGCCGCGAGCTCGGCGCTTCCTCGACGATGATCGAAGCGGGCTCGCGAATCTCGGCGAGCGTCTGCATGACGAAGGCGACCGGCATCGGCATGGAAGGCTCGACGCGCGGCGGCTTCGCGCGGGGTGCTGGGCGCTCGTGTGGTCGCGGCGGCTCGCGCGCGAGAAGATCGAGCACGCCGAGACGAATGCTGCCGACGGCGGAGGTTCCCTGCGGCGCCCAGGCCGCGACGTTCGGATCATCGATCAATTGCACGAGCTTCGCGCCTGCGCAAACGTGTGGCCCGAAGCCTTCGACATGGTAGGTGAATGCGGCCGCACCGAGCGCGAAGATCAAGTCGCGCGCACCGAGAAGCTGTACGATCTTCTCGCGCATCGGCGGCAGGAATCCGGCGAAAAGCGCGTGATCCTCGGGAAAGCTCGCGCGGCCCGACATTGGCGCGACCCACACCGCCGCGTTGTGCCGCTCGGCGAGTTGGACGACCTCGTTCCACGCGCCGTCGCGATCGACCGCAGCTCCGACCACGAAAGCAGGTCGCGACGAAGCGTCGAGCGCGTCGCCGATCAGCGCGAGCACCCGCGGGTCGGGCCGGATCTCGTTGCTCACGACGCGTGGCTGCACAGCATCGCACGGCTTCGCCCAATCGTCGGCAGGAACCGAGACCAGCACCGGTCCGCGCGGCGGCTGCATCGCGACGTAGTAGGCGCGAGCGATCGCGAGCGGAACGTCCTCCGCGCGCGCCGGCTCGCAACTCCATTTCACGTACGGCTTGGGCAGCTCGGTTGCCTGCGCGGAAAACAGGAACGGCTCGTAGGGCAGAATCGATCGCGCCTGCTGCCCCGCGGTGATGACGAGCGGCGTGCGATTGCGAAATGCGGTGAAGATGTTGCCCATCGCGTGACCCACGCCGGCGGCGGAATGCAGGTTGACGAATGCGGCGTTGCGCGTCGCCTGCGCGTAGCCGTCCGCCATGCCGACGACAACGGCTTCCTGCAGGCCGAGCACATAACGAAAATCTTTCGGGAAATCGCGGAACAGCGGGAGCTCGGTCGAGCCGGGATTGCCGAAGATCGTCGTCATCCCGAACGCGCGCAGCAGATCGAGGACGGCGGTGCGGACGTTCATCGAGACAGTCGAGGTGATTGGTTCAGCGTGCCGGTGAGGCCGCGAGCCGCGCTTCAGCTTTCGCGAGCATCGCCTTGAAGCGCGGATTGTCGCGTATGGGATCGAGATCCGCGTCGGTCTTCCACCAGTTGAGACTCTGCACATGCGCGTCCCTCATTACCGGCTCGAACATCTTCAGCGCTTCGTCGATTTCCCCCAACCTGATCATTCCGCAGCCAAGGTTGTACATCAGGTTGTAGTTCTCGGGATCGAGCAGCATCGCCCGGTTGGCCCACTCCTTCGCGCGTTCGGCTTCGCCCAGGACAGCGAGCGCAGTAACGCCGAACCCCAGCGCCACGCCATGATCGGGCTCAGCGACGATCACCTTCTCCACCCGCTCGAGCGTCCGCCGGGCAGCATTCGTCGCGCCTTCCTTGTCGCCGAGCGAATCATGGCAAGTGACGCTCATGCCCAATGCCCAGAAATCCCCCTTGATCGCTGCTGCCGCTTTCTCGAAGCATTCGATCGCTTCGCGGTATCGCCGCGTGGACATGAAGCATCGCGCCGCCGCAGCGTTGACCTCGTAAGCGTCCGGATCGAGCCTAAGCGCGATCGCGTGCTCGGCCAGCGACTCTTCGTATCTGCCTGCGTCGCCGAGGACACGGCCCTTGGCGGCATGCGCTTCGGCCAGATCCGGCGCCAGTGCGAGAGCCCGCTCGGCGGCATCCCATCCGGTCTCGCCCTGTATGGCTAGCAACACCTGATTCGATTGCGAAATCGACAGTAAAGCCCAGGCTTGCGCGTAATTGGGATCGAGCTCGAGCGCTTTCTTGCAGAGCCGCACGGTGACTGCGCGATGGCGTGAATTTCCGGTCGCGTTGTACTGCCGCGCCATGAGGTAGAGCTTGTACGCTTCGGGATTGCTCGTCGAGCGTTTCTCGATTGCCTCCCGCTCTGCCGGCAACAGCGTCAATTTCAGCGCGTTGACGATGGCTTTGGAAATCTCGTCCTGCAGCGCAAAGATGTCGTCGATGTCCCGATCGTAGCGCTCGGCCCAGAGATGGCTGTCGCTCGCGCCTTCGATGAGCTGCGCAGTGATGCGCACGCGATTGCCCACCTTGCGCACGCTCCCCTCGAGCACGTGACTCACCTTGAGCTGTCGCGCGATCTGCGCCACGTCGATCGCTTTCCCCTTGAAACTGGACGCCGTGACGCGCGAAACCACGGTAAGCGCCGAGACCCTGGAAAGGTCGGTAATGATGTCCTCGGTGATGCCGTCGCTGAAGTATTCCTGCTCCGGATCGCCGCTCATGTTGGCGAACGGCAGCACGCAGATCGACAAGCGGGGCTTTGCCTGCGGGCCTGGTGACGCTGCGGGCGTAATTGCCGCGCGCAGCGCGAAGACGTGCACCGGACGCTCGATGTTCCTCACCGTGTGTTCGCCGAGGTCGTCGAATTCCACCGAAACCTTGCCGGCAGCCTGATCGCGCACGGTGCGCGAAACCGCAACGCCGCCCGGCGCCGCAAGAGTCTGCAGCCGCGCGGCCACGTTCACGCCGCCGCCGTAGATGTCGTCGCCATCGACGACGACTTCGCCCAGCGTGATGCCGACGCGATAGCGGATGTGCGCGGAGTCGGGACCGGCCCGCTCGGCCTCCGTCGCCTCCTGAATCTCGTACATGCAGCGCACCGCGGCGACGACGCTGCCGAACTCGACCAGCGCGCCGTCGCCCATCAGCTTGACGATCCGTCCGCCGTGCGCGGCCACACGCGGATCGAAAATGGTCGTTCGATTGGCCTTGAGCTTCTGCAGAGTGCCCGCTTCGTCGCGCTCGAGCAGCGCGCTGTAACCGACGACGTCGGCCGAAACGATGACGGTGAGCTTGTGCTGCACTTGTGTCGCCCCGGTGGGCGTATGATTTCGACGGCGTAGAACTGCAAATCATACGACAAGTCCGAGGCCTCGATGCCCGGTACTGCTTCCAAAATCGTCCGCACGATGTGCCCGATGAGCTGTCACCCGACACTCTGCGGCATGCTGGCCGAAGTGCGGGACGGCCAGCTCGTCGGCGTCAAGGGCGACGACGACAATCCGGACAGCCGCGGATTCCTGTGCATCCGCGGACAGGCGTCGCGAGAAATCATCGGCAACCCGGCTCGTCTGCTGCATCCGCTGGTCCGCGACCGGCGCAGCGACGAGTTCCGCCGCGCGACCTGGGACGAGGCCCTCGATCGCATCGTCGCCGGCGTCGCGGGATCGCCACCGGAAGCGACTGCGATCTGGCCGGGCCATGGACAGTTCACGACGAGCTACGGCACGCGCATCGGCGCGCAGCTTCTCGCGCGCTTCGCCAATTTCCACGGCAGCCAGTTCTTCAGCCCGACGATGATCTGCTGGGGCCTGGGTGCGTTCGGCCTGGGTCTCACCGGTATGCTGGAGACCAACACCAAGGAGGACATGGGCGAGCACGCGCAGCTCATCATCCTGTGGGCGGCGAATCTCACCAGCCAGCCCAACACCGCGCCGCACCTGCTCGCGGCGCAGCGCCGCGGCGCGCAGCTCGTCACGATCGACGTGCGCAAGACCGAAGCTGCCGCTAAGTCGGACGAGGTGCTCATCATCCGCCCGGGCACCGACGCCGCGCTGGCGCTCGCGCTGATGCACGTGATCTGCGCCGAGAGTCTCTACGATGCCGCGTTCGTCGCGCAGCACACCATCGGATTCGATGAGCTCGCCAAGCATGTGCGTCCGTTCTCGCCGGATTGGGCCGCGGACATTACCGGCATCGAATCGGAGCGTATCGTCGCTCTCGCGCGTCTCTACGCCGATACCCGGCCGGCGATGATCCTGCTTGGCGGCAGCTCGATGCACAAAGGCGCGAACGGGTGGCAGGCCGCGCGCGCGATTTCCTGTTTGCCAGGACTCACCGGGAACGTCGGCATTCGGGGCGGCGGTTTCGGTCCCCGCCACGGAAGCGCGGCACACGGACGAGGCCTTGGCGACATCCGAGCGCGCGAAAGACGGCGCACTCCGGCGCTGCCGAATCAGATGTCGCTGCTCACGGATGGCTTGCGCGACGGACGCATCCGCACGCTCCTGCTGATGGGCACGAACATGCTCTCCTCGTACGCCGACGCCTCGGCCGCGGCGCGGGGACTCGAGCGCGCGTCGCTAATCGTGAGCTACGACCTCTTCCTCAACCAGACGGCGCGGCGCTTCGCCGATGTCGTTCTGCCGTCGACCGCATGGCTGGAGGAGCTGGGATGCAAGATGACGCACACGCATCTTTACCTCATGGAGCCGGCGCTAGAGCCACCGGGCGAAACGCGCTCCCTGTACAGGATCGTCAAGGAGCTGGCGGAACGACTGCACCTCGGCGGCTTCCATCCATGGGCCTCCGAGCAGGCGATGATCAACGCCATCCTCGATCATCCTTGCACCGGGCACGCGACCGTAGCGTCGCTGCGAGCGCAGGGCGGCATCGGTGCGCTCAACATATCGCACGTTGCGAACCCGACGCTCGAGTTCGCCACGCCCTCGCGCAAGATCGAGTTCCGTTCCGAGCAGGCTGAACGCCTCGGACTGCCGCCGTTGCCCGTGCATGACGCCAGGGCGAACAAGCGCGACGGAGACTTCCCGCTCGCACTCACGCAGGGCCGCACGATGACGCACTTCCACGCGTTCTATAACAATGGCCGCGAGTTGCCGACGCTCGCGAGGCGCGAGATCGAGCCCGCGCTCTGGATCTCACCGGACGATGCGTCGGCGCGCAAACTCGAACACGGCGCGGCGATCCGCATCTTCAACCCGCGTGGAGAGATGCGAGCGCGTGCGCATGTCACCGATCGCATCCCGACTGGCACGGTGTGGATACGTGATGGCTGGCCCGGGCTCAACTCGCTGACCGGCGGCGCGCCGGTGCTGCCGGACGCCGCGGTCGACCTCTTCGATTTCTCCGGCGGGCAAGCGACGTTCGATGCGATGGTTCAGGTCGAGGCCGTCGATGAAAGCGGGACGCGACAGGCATTCGACGCGCGCAGCAGAGGATTCGAGCGATGAGCGGCGCAGATCAAGGCAAAGCCCAGCTGGAGGCTGTGCGAGCCCTCGCGATGGGTTTCGTCGTGTCACGAGCCATGCAGGTCGCGGCAGAGCTGGGCGTGGCCGACGCGCTGGCAAGTGGCCCGAAGGATCGTGACGAGCTGGCCCGTGAAGTCGGCGCGCATGCGGACACGCTCTGCCGCCTGCTTCGCGTGCTGGCCGGCTTCGGCGTGTTCGAGCAGCTCTCCGACGGACGCTTCGCCAATACGTTGCGCTCCGAATATCTTCGCAGCGAAGCGCCGGAATCGATCCGCGGCTTGGGCCGGATGTACTCGACTCGCGAGCTGTGGCAGGCATGGGGAGGCCTGGAGCACAGCGTACGCACCGGCGAGGCAAGCTTCGTGCACGTTCACGGGGTGCCGATGTTCGAGTTCCTCGCCGCGCATCCTGAGGCGGCGCGCAGCTTCGACGAGGCTATGGTCAACTCGTCACGCTTGATGAACGAAGCAATCGTCGAGGCCTATGACTGGAGCCGGTTTGGCAGCCTTGTCGACGTCGCTGGCGGCGTCGGCGCCACGCTCGCCGCCATCCTGCGCGCGAATCCGCGCATGCAAGGGGTGCTGTTCGATTTGCCGCGCGTTGTCGAGCGCGCTCGAGACTACTTGGCGCAAGCGGGAGTGGCCGCGCGGACGCGGATGAAAGCGGGTAGCTTCTTTCAAGGCGTCCCCGCCGGCGCGGACGCCTACTTCATGAAGCATATCCTCCACGACTGGCATGACGAGCACTGTCTGCGCATCCTGCGCAATTGCAAGGCGGCGATGCCCGACCACGGAGTCCTGCTGGTGTGTGAAAAGCTGATGCCTGCTGGCAACGAGCCAAGCGCGGCCAAAATCATGGACCTGGTCATGCTGGTGCTCGCGGACGGCGGCAGGGAGCGCACCGAGCCCGAGTTTCGCGAGTTGTTTGAACGGGCTGGCCTGCGCCTGGCGCGAGTGCTACCGACGCGAGCCGACAACAGCATCCTGGAAGTCATCAAGTAGCGTCACGCGAGCCGAGCCGCGCTGCTCAGCCGTCGAGTGCGGCGGGACGTCCGGTCTTGTCGAACGAGGCGAGCAGCTTCATGAGCTCGTTCAAGTCGACCGGCTTGACCATGTGCGCGTCGAAGCCGGCTTCCCGCGTGCGGCGCCGGTCGCTCTGCTGACCCCAGCCCGTCAGCGCGATCAGCAGGATTTCGTCGCCTCGAGGCTGCTGCCGCAGGCGGCGGCATGCCTCGTAGCCGTTCAATCGCGGCATTCCGATGTCGAGCAGAACGACCTCCGGCTGAAAGGCTTGCGCGGCTTCCACCGCTTCCTGGCCGTCTCGCGCCGTCTGGACGTCGTTGCCCACCAAACTGAGCAAGGTGGTGAGGCTGTCTGCTGCGTCGGCGTTGTCGTCGGCGACAAGGATTCGATGTCGGGCCGCCGCACCGTCGCTCGGAGCTTCGACGGCCTCGAAGATCGACTTCTCCGCCAGGCAGGGGAGCGTTAGCACGAACTCGCTTCCTTTGCCCACGCCCTCGCTGCGCGCTTCGACCGTACCGCCATGCAGGGCAGCCAATCGATACACGATGGTGAGCCCGATGCCGAGCCCGGTTTGCGAACGCTCGAGCGAGCGGTCTACCTGAAAGAACATCGTGAAGATGTGCGGCAGCTTCTCCGGAGCGATGCCGATGCCGTTGTCCTTTACAGAAAGCACCACGCTGCTTCCTTCGCGTGCTGCGGTCAACGCGATGCGCCCGCCAGGATCGGTGAACTTGCAGGCATTGTTGAGCAGGTTGGCGAGCATCTGCGCCAACCGGATCGGATCCGCGTCGAGGTAGAGCGGCTCCGCCGGCAGCGTGATCGAAAGCTTGTGGCTCATCTTCTCGATCGCCGGGCGGGAAACCTCGATCGCGCTGCGTATGGTCGCGGCGAGCTCAACCCGCTCGCGCTTGAGCTCGATCGTCCCGCGGCTGATCCGGCTCACGTCCAGAAGATCGTCGATGAGTCGCCGCATCTGCCCGACCTGACGCTGCAGCATTTCCCTGATCTGCACCGAGGATTCTCCCTTTCCGTCCGACAGGCGCAGCAGCTCGACGGCGTTCTTGATCGGAGCCAGCGGGTTGCGCAGCTCGTGCGCGAGCGTGGCCAGAAACTCGTCTTTGCGACGGTCGGCTTCCTTGAGCGCCAGCTCGCTGATGCGCTGCATCTCTTCGACCCGCTTGCGCTCGGTGATGTCGCGGGCGATCTTTGATGCGCCGATGATGCGGCCGTGCGCATCCACGATAGGCGAGATGGTCACCGAGATTTCGACGCGCGTGCCATCCTTGCGACGGCGCACGGTTTCGAAATGCTCGACGCGCTCGCCTGCCCGGATGCGTCGAAGGATTACCGGTTCCTCGTCGGCGCGGTCCTCCGGAATGATCATCAGGATCGAGCGACCGATCGCTTCAGCCGCGGTATAGCCGAAGAGCTGCTCCGCGGCGGCATTCCAGCTCGTGATGACTCCGTTCAGGTCCTTGCTGACGATGGCGTCGTTGGACGATTCGACGATCGCGGCGAGGCGTGCCCTTGCGATCTCACCTTCCTTGATTAGCTCGTTTGCCTCGGAAAGCGCGACTGAAGCCGCCGCCTTTGTCTTGCTCGCCCGCATCGCCTAGCCTCTTTGCTCAGGCCATCATTATTTCCAGCGAGACGGTGTTTGATCAATCAGACATCCTCCTACAGTTCGCGAGAAAAACGAGTAAAACTCTCTAGCTCGGCCGTGAGGAGCCTTGCGCCAGACGCGCTTCCGCCCGTGCGATTATCGCCTTGAAGCGCGGATGATCGCGGGCTGGCTCGATATCGGCGTCGACCTCGACCCAGTTAAGGACTCGATCGGCATCTTTTTCAGCAAGTGCTCGAGCCAGTCGAGGGCTGTGTCGAGCTCGGGCCATTCGACATACGAGCACACGTAGTCGCGGAACAAGGCGGCTCCCGAAGTCTCCAATGGGCATAGGGGGTCATAGCGGCGCGCAGCCCGTAGAAAGGGCTGCGCCGTGCAAAGGAGGTAGCAATGGAAGAATTCTTCGATACATGGTCGCCGCGGATGTTGAGCGTTTTGCGCATCGTCGCGGCGTTACTGTTCCTGGTGCACGGTACGGCCAAGCTTTTCGGGGTGCCGCACCAACCGCAGCTCGACCACCTGGAGCTTTTCTCGCTCGAAGGCTTGCAGGGGGTCATCGAATTCGTAGGCGGCATGCTGCTGCTGGTCGGCCTCTTCAGCCGGCCGGCTGCTTTCATCCTGTCCGGCGATATGGCGGGGGCGTATTTCATGGCGCACTTCCCGAAGAACTGGCTGCCGTTACTGAACGGCGGCGATCTCGCGGTGCTGTTCTGCTTCGTGTTCTTCTATCTGTGGCTCGCCGGTCCTGGCCCGTGGAGCATCGACGCCTTGATCAAAGGCGCACGCCGTCCAAGGGAATTGCCGCATCGCCCGGTGCCGGGCAGCGTCAGACAAGATCCCGAGCTCGCGCGTCGCCCGCTGCCGGGCACCATCGAACACCATTCCGAGGTGAATCGCTCGTCGGGCACATTCTAGTGCCAGACGGTTATTGGGCGCCCGCCGTCTCGAGAATCGCGATCATCTCGCGATAGCCTCGAGCTTTTGCCAGCGCCAGCGGCGTCGCACCGCTGCGATCTGCAATATTCACGCTTGCGCGCGCCGCAACGAGGAGTTTGAGCGTCGCGAGGTGGCGCTTGCCTCCGTCGCCTCCGGTGATCGTCGCGGTGAGCGCGGTGTCTCCACGTTTGTCCACGTAGTCGAGTTGCGCGCCCGCGCGGATCAGCGCGCGAACGGGCTGGTCGTTGCCGCGTCGTGCGGCGGCGATCAACGCCGTGCTGTCGTCGGGCCCGACGAAGTTGGTCGGCCCGCACCCTATCGCCAGCGCGGCGCGCAGCGTATCGACGTCGTTCGCGACCGCGGCGATGGTGACGATGTCGTAACCGTCGCCGTCGAGCACGTTCGGATCTCCGGTGGCGGTGGCAAGCACGCGCATCGCGTCGTGACGCCTGCGCCAGGTCGCGACGTGCAGGGGCGTGCGGCCGTGGCTGTCGCGGATTCCCGCATAGTCGCCGGCATCGATGAGCTTCGCGATCCTGGTCGTGTCGTTGCGCGCCGCGGCTGCGAAGAGCCCGGTGTACTGCGCGTATTCGGCGGCGGTCGGCGGAACCTGCGCGAAGTCCGGCGCGCACCATGCAAGACCGAGAGCGAGCAGCGCGCAACGGCGCACGACCGAGCACACGCCTACTCGATCACGCGGTCCGCGCGAACCTGCACCGCGGGCGGTATCGTGAGACCCAGCTCGCGTGCGCGCTTCGCGTTCACCGCGAGGATGGTCACTGAAAGCTCCTCCACCGGCAGGTCTCCGGGATTGGCGCCCTTGAAGATCTTGTCGATGTAGCGCGCTGCCACAGGACCTGCGGTGTTGCCGTCGGTCGAATAGGAAAGCAGGGCGCCCCACTCGACCCATGCTTCGCGATGTCCTACTACGGGCAGCCGTGCAGCGTCGCTGAGCTGTATGATGAGCTTGGGATGGTTGGTCTGCAGATCGGGCGAGGCGACGATCACGGCGTCGACATCGCCCGGCTTGAGGGCGCCAAAAACTTTTTTCACGTCGCTCTCGGTATGCGCATTGCGTTCGATGAGCTTCACGTCGAGCCGCGCGGCGGCCTTGCGCGCGAGCCCCAGTTCTCCAGCCGCGTAAGGATCACTCTCGTCGGACAGCACGAGGACATTCTTGATGCGCGGGTCGATCTCCTTCAGTAACTCCAGCCGCTTGTCGATCAACTTAAGGTTCCCCACCGTGCCAGTGAGATTTCCACCCGGGTGCGCGAGGCTCTTGATATAGCCCGCCCGTTGCGGATCGTAGATTTGCACGAAGATGATCGGGATCTTCGTGGTCGCGGCTTTGGCAGCGCGCACGCATTGATCTTCGAAACCGACGATCAGGTCGACCTTGGCCGCGACCCACTTCTTGATGGTCGCCTCGGCGGAGGCGGCATCGCGCTGATTCTGCCAATCGAACTTCAGATTCTTGCCGTCCGTGTAGCCCATGTCGTTGAGCGCCTGATGAAGCGTCTGCAGGCCCGGCGGCTCGTGATCCAAGCCGACATGGCACAACGCGACGTGCCAGACCTTGTTCGTTTTCTGGGCGAGCGCCTGCTGCTGCAGGATCAACAGGCAGAGCGCCGCGAGCGCGAGCGACCATCGCTTGGGAGGCAATCTCATGTGAGTGATCGAGCTTCGCGTTTGGCAGCCGCCGAACCGGCGGCTATGTGAATGATACCCTGCGCAATGCCGCGACGTTCTACCCTTCGTCTGTACTGTCTCCGCTCCAGGAGTTACATTCCCGGCGCCAGGCAGACCGCGTCTTTTCACCCGAAAAACGGAGCCAAGAACATGGCCATCAGAGCCCTTCTTTCCACAGCACGCAAAGCTCTCCCGAGTCTCGTCGCCATCGTCGCGCTCGCTGGAGCTGCGCGTGCCGATGTTCTCGACGACATCAAGACCAATGGCGTGGTCAAGTGCGGCGTCACGCTGTCGGCGCCCGGATTCTCCGCGGAGAACAACGAAGGCAAGCGGGAGGGCTTCGACATCGATTTGTGTAAAGCCATCGCGGCGGCCGCTCTAGGCGACGAGACCAAGATCCAGCTCACGCCGATGGATTTGAAGACCGCGTTCGCCGGGCTGCCGACCGGCGTCGTCGACGTGCTCACGCACCGCTTCACCTGGACCGAGAGCCGCGACGTCGGGGGTCTCAAGTTCCCGAAGGTGATGTTCTTCGACGGGCAGGGCTTCGTCGTCGCCAAGAAATCCAAGGTCAACAAGCTCGCCGATCTCAACAACGCGACGATCTGCACGCTGCAGGGGAGCACCTCCGAGCTGATCGTGGCGAGCTACTTTGGCGCACACAAGATGAAGTACAAGATCGTCACCTTCGCTTCCGCCGAACAGGCGTGGGATGCCTTCGTCGGCAAGCGCTGCGACACCGTGATCAACGATCGCTCCGGTCTCGCTGCACGTCTCGCCAAATTGCCGAACAAGGACGACTACCGGGTTCTCGCCGAGACGGTGTCTAACGAACCGATCGGGCCGATCGTCGCTCAGGGGCAACCGCGCTGGGAAGCGCTGGTTCGCTTCACGCTGAACGCGCTCGTCGCCGCCGAAGAGCTCGGTGTCACTCAGGCCAACGTCGACGAACAGAAGAATTCGCAGAATCCCGACGTGCAACGGCTGCTCGGAACGACAGGCGATTTCGGCAGCAAGATGGGTGTGGGCAACGACTACGCGTACAAAGCAATCAAGGCCGTGGGCAACTACGGCGAGATCTGGGATCGCAACGTCGGGCCAAAGACGCCGCTGCGGCTTGAGCGCGGGCGAAACGCGCTGCTCGCGAACGGCGGCCTGATGATGTCGATTCCGGTGCGCTGAAGTCCCGCGGGCGCTTCGCCCGATGCGTTTTCGCGCGGCTCCTCGATGACGGCCATGTCCAAGCCGCGGATGTCGCGCGCGGTCTTCCAGGAGCGGCTGCCGGGCTACGTCGTCCAGGCTGTGCTGCTCGCGGTCGTCGCCTGGCTCGTCTGGCGCGGCATCGCGAACTTCCAGGCCAATGCGCGCGCGCTCCACTTGTCCGTCGGATTCGATTTCCTGCGCACGCAAGCCGGATTCCAGATTGCGCAGAACCTGATCGCATTCACTGCGGCATCGACCTATTTCGACGCGGTCGTCGTGGCGGCGCTCAACACCGTGCTGGTGATCGCGATGGCCGGAGTCTTCAGCACGCTCATCGGGCTGATCGTCGCCTTCGGCCGGCTCGCGCCTCCGGGCCTGGTCCGCAGCGCATCGTCGGTCTACGTGGAAGTGTTTCGCAACATTCCTTTGCTGTTGCAGATTCTGTTCTGGTATTTCTCGGCGATTGCGCTGCTACCGGGTCTGGAAGACAGCATCCACATCGGGCCCGCGCTTCTGAACAACCGCGGCTTGTTTCTGCCGACTTTGCAGATCGATCCCACGTTCGCCCTGAATCGCCCGCAAGTCGACGGCTTCGATGTCGTCGGCGGTGTAGCGATCCTGCCCGAGCTCATGGCACTCACGCTCGGTCTCTCGATCTACAACGGCGCCTTTCTCGCCGAGATCTTCCGCGCCGGCATTCTCTCCGTCCCGCGCGGCCAGATCGAAGCGGCGGCGACCGTCGGATTGAGCGGCACGCGCGGCGCATTGCTGATTGTCTTGCCGCAAGCGCTCCTAGTGGCGCTGCCGGCGGCGGGCGGGCAGTATCAAACGCTCGCGAAAGCTTCTTCGCTCGCTGCTGCCGTCGGGTATCCGGACATCATGCAGATCGTGGGCGGCACCGTGGCAAGCCAGACCAGCCAGGCGCTCGAAGCGATGACGCTGGTCGTGCTGCTCTACGCGGCGATCAATCTTGCGATCGCGCTTATCGTGAATCTCGCCAATCGCCGGCTGCTCGCGCACGAGGGCCATTGAGCACGCATTTCGTACGCGAGAGTTTGATCGATCCGCGCATCGCGCCTTCCGCGGTGCCGCTCGGCTGGCGGCGTGCGCTGTTTCCGTCGCCGGCGATCGGCGTGCTATCGCTCGCGCTGCTGGCGCTGCTCGTCATCTTCGGCTGGCGTTTTGTCCAATGGGCCGTCGTGCACGCGCACTGGCTCGGCGAGTCGAGCGAAGCCTGCCCCGGCGAGATCGGCGCCTGCTGGGCCTTCGTCACCGCGCGCTGGAAACCGTTGCTCGGCGGATTCCTGCTCACTTTCGTCGTCACGCTCGCGACGTTCGTCACGGCGTTCCCGATCGGGTTGAGTCTCGCGCTCGGGCGCCGCTCCCGGCTGCCGATCGTCCGCTGGCTTTGCACAGCATTCATCGAAGGCATGCGCGCGGTGCCACTGCTCGCGGTGCTGTTCATCGCCGCGACGCTGCTGCCGCTCTTCCTGCCGACCGGCTACACGATGAACCTCTTCTGGCGCGCCGTCGTGGCGTTCGCGCTCTTCAACGCGGCGATGGCGGCCGAAGTGTTCCGCGGCGGCCTGCAAGCCGTGGGCCACGGCCAGATCGAGGCCGCCACGACGGTGGGCCTTAGCGACTTCGCGTCCTTGCGTCTGATCGTGCTGCCGCAGGCGATCACCGCCGTCGTCCCAGCGCTGGCGAACATCATGATCGCCGTGATCAAGGAGACGACGCTGCTCTCCATCGTCGGCGTAAGCGATCTCCTGGGCTCGGTCGAGATTGGAGCGAAGTCGCCGGCCTGGATCGGCGAGCCTAACATCCTCACTTCGGGCTACGTTTTCCTTGCCGCCATTTATCTGATCGTTTGCTACGGCCTGTCGCGCTACAGCCGGCGGCTGGAAGCGCGCCGCTAAAGCTCGCATCAAGCGATGACGACTTCCGGATCGAACGCCAGCATCGCGCGGCTGCAGGGCATCAACAAATGGTACGGCGTGTTTCACGCGCTGCGCGACATCGATCTCGAAGTCGCCTCCGGCGAGCGCGTCGTGATCTGCGGCCCGTCGGGCTCGGGCAAGTCCACGCTGGTGCGAACGGTGAACCTGCTTGAGCCGTTCCAGCAGGGACGGCTGCAGGTCTGCGGCATCGAAGTCGGCGCGGACGAGATCACGCGCGCCGCGCGACTTGCCGTGAATCGGCGCGTCGGCATGGTCTTCCAGCAGTTCAACCTCTTCCCTCACATGACGGTGCTGCAGAATCTCACCGTCGGCCCGGTATGGGGCGGCGGCGTCGCTCGCAGCGAAGTCGACGAGCTCGCGCATCGCTACCTGCAGCGCGTCGGCCTCACCGATCAGGCGCGGAAATATCCCGCCCAGCTTTCCGGCGGACAGCAGCAGCGCGTGGCAATCGCGCGCGCCTTGTGCACGCGCCCGCAACTGATCCTGTTCGACGAACCCACCGCTTCGCTCGACCCGGAAATGGTGAACGAGGTGCTGCAGACGATGGAGAGCCTCGCCGCGGAAGGCATGACCATGATGGTGGTCACGCACGAGATGGGATTCGCGCGGCGGGTCGCCGATCGCGTGATCTTCATGGACCAGGGACAGATCATCGAAACCGCGCCGCCCGACGATTTTTTCGATCGGCCGCAAAGCGCGAGGCTGAAGACCTTTCTCGGTCAGGTACTTACGCACTGAATCGCTGCTTCGGAGACATCGAACCATGACCGTCATCGACGTCCACACCCACATGTTCACCACGAAGTGGCTCGAGCTGATCAGGAAGCAAGGCGGCATCTACAACATCAAGACGCGCCCCGACGGCCAGCAGGAGATCTTCCGCGGCGATACGCCGGTGGTGATTCCGCAGCGGGGCCACTTCGACTATGTGCTGCGCATTCAGCACATGGACAGCGCGGGCATCGACATCTCGATCGTGTCGCTCACCTGTCCCAACGTCTACTGGGGGAACGAAGACGTGAGCTGCCGGGCAGCCCGCGAGTCCAACGATTCGATGGCGCAGGCGCAAGGCAAGTATCCCGACCGCATCCACTGGTTCACCTCGCTGCCGTGGGAATATCCGCAGCGCGCACTGGAGGAGCTGAAGCGGAGCTGCGACAACGGCGCGGTCGGAGTGATGGTGCTCGCCAACGTCGCGGGGCGGAGCCTCACCGCTCCTCTCTTCGCGCCGATCTGGGCCGAGATCGATCGGCGCCGACTGCCGGTGCTCGTGCATCCCACCGATCCTCCCGGCGTGGATCGGATGGACATGACCAAGTTCGATCTCTCCTGGTCGGTCGGCTTCATGTTCGACACCACGCTCGCCATCACGCGGATGATCTTCGAGGGATTCTTCGACCGCTATCCCAACATGAAGATCATCGCCTCGCATGGCGGCGGCACGCTGCCGTATCTCGTTGGCCGCTTCGAGAAAGGCGACGAAGTCGAGATCCCGAGCCGCAGGCAGATGAAGCGCAAGCCCACCGAGTATCTGCGCCACATCTATTACGACTGCATCACCTACAACCTTGGCGCGCTGCAGTACCTGATCTCCGTGGTCGGTGCCGAGCGCGTCATGTTCGGAACCGACTGGCCGCACCAGGTGCATGACACGAAGGGAGCGTTCGCGAACACCGCCGCGCTGCCCGAGGATCAGACGAAGGCGGTGCGGTCGGGGAACGCGGAGCGCATCTTCGCGCTATAACTCGGGACGCAAAGGCGCCGGCGGTTCGTCAGCTTCGCGAAAGAATTGCCGCCGCAAGTGCGATCAATCGCTTTATGACACTTGCATACCGGCCGCGCGCGTGGGAGGATGTTTACCCCGCCCCTTCGCTTTCAACAATCAAGTAGTTGCAAGTAGTCGCGCATTTTTCCTCGGCGGGACCTAGTCCTCCTAGTCCTGCCGGCCTGCCACCGATACGGAGCGAACGAATCGGTGGCAGGACTCCTTTTTTTGCGATCTCGCGCTGCGCTAATGCGGCTTCGACTGGCCGGTGTCGATGGTCGTGCTCTGCGTCTTGCTCTGCGTCGGCGATTCGAACCTCGAGGTTGCGATTTGCACCACCAGCACCGCGAGCGTAAGCACGAAGATCGATCCGGTCACGGCAAGCACGCTCGGGATGGAAAGATCCTTGATGTCGATGGCGAGGAAGCGCGTCAGAGCGGTGATGGCCACGTAGAGCAGGAACAGAACGGGCAGCCGATCGGTCTTGAAGTAGATACCGACGATCGTCCCCAATTCGAGATAGATGAAGAGCAGCAGGATATCGTCGAGTCGGGCATGTCCTGATTCAATCATCCTGATGTAGTCGTTCGCCGCCGACCAGACGATCGTCCCGCCGATCACGAACAGCGCGACGACCTGGAAGGCGCGCACCAGGATGTCCCCAAGCCGGTCGAACTTATCCTTGATGTTCTGAATCGCCATTAGTCGCCCCCACGCACTATGGGCAATCGGCCCGGTGCCCGAGGACTATAGTGGCAGCTTCGGGAATCTGCAAACCCCGCGACCAGTCGGGTAGCATGCGCAATTCAGAAACGAGGCGGTGATGAATACTTTGCTGCACCATATTTCGCGATGAGCACCGAGAGCGTTCTTGTTGCAGGCGTCGGCCCGGGACTGGGCATCGCGGTTGCCGCGCGCTTCGCTCGAGAGGGATATCGGGTGGCGATGCTCGCGCGCAGCCGCGATCGACTCGCAACCCTGGCAGCGCAAGCACCGGACCATCTGATACCGATGCCTTGCGACGTCACCGATCCGGCGCAGGTGAATGCTACTTTCGACGAGACCGAGCGCACGCTAGGTCCGCTCGCGTGCGTCGTATTCAACGCGGGAGCGTATCGCCGCGGCTCGATCCTCGACATCGAGGCGAAGGATTTCGAGCATTGCTGGCGCGTGGGTGCCCTCGCCGGCTTTCTCGTCGGACAGGCGGCGGCACGGAGAATGGTGACGCGCAGCGCGGGCACGATCCTGTTCACCGGCGCCACTGCGTCGCTGCGCGGTGGAGCGAACTTCGCCAACCTTGCGTCGCCCAAGTTCGCGCTGCGTGCGGTGGCGCAAAGCATGGCGCGTGAGCTGGGGCCCCGAGGCATTCACGTCGCGCACATCATCATCGACGGACAGATCGGTAGCGACGACACCGCGGCTGGACCCGACAGTCGGCTACGACCCGAAGCGATCGCACAGGTCTATCTCGATCTGCATCGCCAACAGCGCTCGGCTTGGTCGCTGGAAGTGGACCTGCGGCCGTGGGTCGAGCGGTTCTGACGCGCCGACGGAATCGATTCGCTACGAGCGCGCCGGCGAAATCGCGAGCCGGATGAGCGTGCCCTTTACCTCGCTCGCGATGGTCACGCTGCACAACGTATTGCCCTTCTTCGCGGAGACGATGGTCATGTCGCCGCTGTTCGACGGTTCTGCGACCGTCCACCCCTCCTTCTTGAGCGCTATCAGGTAGTAGTTCTCCGCCTCCCTGATCGAGGAAGTCGTGTGGAGCTGCACGATCATCCGGTCCCCGGTCGAAACTGTCGCTTTCAGCGTCGCGTTCTTGAGGATCGGCACGTCCTTGGGGAATTCATCGGGTAGAGCGAAGCTCTTTTCGCCGGTCGGCGCGGCGGTCGCTTTCGCGGCCTTCTCGGGAGCTCTTTCGACCTTGCCGCAGCCGAACGAGAAGGCAACGAGCACGACCAGCGCGATCGCGACAAGCTTCTTGGACGACAGGTTCGGTGACCGCAGTAACATAATCGACTAGCTTGCCACAAACCGGGGAGATAGGATTCAGGGCAAGAAGGATCGGATGGGCAACCCGCATTTCATGATGATTCCCGGCGCGCCTGCGCCGGTCGCGCCGTTCTCGCATGCGGTCGAGGTCGACGGATGGGTATTCCTGACGGGACAGATGCCCACGGACCCCGAGGACGACGCTGCGCCGCTGCCCGCCGGCATCGAAGCCCAGACCCGGCGCGTGATGGACAACCTGATATTGGTGCTGAACGGCGTGAGCCTCGGGCTCGAGCATGTCGTGTCGGCGCGCGCCTTCCTCACGCACTTCGAGCGCGACTACGCCGCGATGAACGAAGTGTATCGTTCCTATTTCCCGAAGGATCGCCTGCCGGCGCGCACCTGCGTGGGCATCACGGCGCTCGCGCGTGGCGCGCTGGTCGAGATCGACTTCGTCGCGCGCAGGTAAGCGATGAACCGCGCGACGCCCAGTGTTCCCACCACGCTCACCGTGCGCGGCGTCACGACGCGCGCGGTCATGGCGCCGCTGAACTTCCCGCTCGGCACGAGCGTCGTGGTGATTCGGACCGTTCCGCTGCTGCTGGTCGATCTGCACATCGAAGAAGGCAACTCAGGACACGCTTATCTCTTCGGTTACACGCCTGCCGGCGCGAAGTCGATAGCGCTCCTGCTCGGCGAAGCCGTGGATTTGATCAAGGGCCAGCCGGCGAACCCGCAGACGATTTATCACAAGCTCGTACGCCGCTTCGCGCTGATCGGCGCAACCGGCACTGCGCGCATGGCCATTTCCGCGCTGGACTGCGCGCTGTGGGATGCAGCCGCAGCAGCTGCGGGTCTGCCGCTCTGCGAATTGCTGGGAGCGAATCGCCGCCCCATTCGCGCCTACGATAGCCGAGGGCTCGGTCTGATGCCTCCGGACAAGCTCGCACGCGAAGCCGAGGCCCTCCTCGCGAAGGGGATGAGCGCGATCAAGCTGCGGCTCGGTTATCCCACGCTGGAAGAAGATCTCGCTGCATTACGCACGGTGCGTGGAAGGATTCCGCGCGAAGTGCTGGTGATGGTCGATTACAACCAGGCGCTCAGTACTGCGGAAGCGATTCGCCGCGGTCACGCGCTGCAGATCGAAGGCATCGAGTGGCTGGAGGAGCCGATCCGGCACGACGACTACCGCGGCAACGCGGAGATCGCACGCGCGCTCGACGTGCCGCTGCAGATCGGCGAAAACTTCAACGGTCCCGAAGCGATGCTGGAAGCATTTGCCGCCGATGCCTGCGATTACGTCATGCCCGATCTCGGTCGGATCGGCGGCGTGACTGGGTGGATGGACGCTGCCCGCATCGCGGCCGCGCGCGGAGCCCAGATGTCGTCGCATCTGATGCCAGAGGTCAGCGTGCATCTGCTAGCCGCGACGCCGACCGCGCATTGGCTCGAGTACGTTGATTGGGCCGACGCGATACTCGAGGAGCCGCTGCAGGTGATCGACGGCGCGGTCACGCCTGGTAACCAGGCGGGAAGCGGCCTAGTCTGGGATGAAGCCAAACTGAAGCGACTGGAGAGTCCGTGATCTCGAATGATTCGCAACGAACTCGTGCGACATCGCTCATGCATCGGCGGATCGCCGTAGTCGCGCTCTTCGCCGCGGCCGTCGCTTCCATTGCGCCGCGGAGCGACGCCGCCGACTGGGCCGATCCGGCGAAGGTTCTGAGGATCGCCTACCCGATCGACATCTCCGGACTCGATCCGGCCGGCACGCAGGAGCTCTACGCGACCCTCGTCGAGCAGAAGATCTTCGACGGGCTCTATGTCTGGGATTATCTCGCTCGGCCGTACAAGCTCGTGCCCAGCATCGCGACCGGCATGCCGGAAGTATCGGCGGACGGCCGTGTGATGACGTTCCGCGTTCGGCGAGGCATCTACTACAGCGACGATCCCGCTTTCGGAGGCAAGAAGCGCGAGTTGACCGCGGCGGATTTCGTCTATTCGTGGAAGCGCCTCGTCGACCCCGGCTTGCGCTCGCCCAACGTGGATCTGCTCGAAGGAAAGATCGCGGGGCTCGACGAAGCGGTTGCCAGGGCGAAGTCCTCAGGACACTTCGACTACGACGCCGAGATCAAAGGCCTGCGCGCCATCGATCGTTACACGCTGAGGGTCGAGCTGCTGCAGCCCGACTATACCTTTCTCCAGATACTCGATGTCGCGGCATTGCGCGCCGTGGCGCGCGAAGTGATCCAGAAGTACGGCGACGCGAGCGGCCGCGCGATGGATCATCCGATCGGCACCGGTCCCTATCGTCTCAAGGAACGTCAAGCGGGACATCGCATCGTTCTCGAAGCAAATCCCGGTTACCGCGACGAGCGCTTCCCACCCGCACCGGCGAACGCCGACGCGGCGACCAAGGCGGTCGCCGATTCGATGAAGGGCAAGCGCCTGCCGCAGATCGGGCGAATCGAGATCGCGATCGTCGAAGAGTCGAATCCACGGCTCCTCATGTTCAACGCGGGGCAGCTCGACATTCTCGAAGTTCCCGTCGATCTCGCCCCCAAGATGATCGACGACAAGGGGAATCTTTTGCCCGAATACTCGCAGCGCGGCATGAGGCTCGAGCGCGCGACCACGCTAACCACCTCTTTCGGCTACTTCAACATGGAGGACCCGGTCGTGGGCGGATACACGCCGGAGAAGATCGCTCTGCGGCGCGCGATTTGCACCGCGTACAACGTTCCGGACGACATTCGCGTGATCCGCAATGGACAGGCACTCGCGGCCACCCAGCCCATTCCGCCCGACGTCGAAGGACACGTGGCCGGATATAAGGGGTTGGCGTCCTACGACCCGAAGACGGCGCGAGGGCTGCTCGACAAATTCGGCTACAAGGACCGCGACGGAGATGGATTTCGCGAGTTGCCCGACGGCAAGCAATTGGTCATTCACCACGCTTCGATTCCCGGTGCCATAAATCGTGACTTCGACGATCTGTGGCAGCGGAGCATGCGCGAGGTCGGCATTCGAATGGATTTCCAGATTCGCACCTTCCCGGAGTTGGCAAAGGCCGCACATGCGGGCCAACTGCAGTTTGTCACCGCCGGCTGGAGTGGCGACATCACCGACGACTTCATGCGCCTCTTTTACGGACCCTATGCAGGCGCCGGGAACCTGTCGCGATTCAAGAATGCCGAGTACGATGCACTCTACGAGAAGAGTCGCCGCACCGCCGACGCGACTGAGCGCGACATGATCTACGAGGCCATGACCAGGATCATCTCGGCACAAGCGCCCTGGTGCACCATCGTCCACCAGATAAGCAACACCGTGGTCGCGCCGCAGATTCGAGGGTACCGCAAGAACGTGCACTACTTCCTGACGCCGTGGGAATATCTCGACATCGACACCGCCGCGCTGAAAACGCAGCGGCCTTGAAGCAGTGAACTAGGAAAGGGGGATGTGACATGGACGCAACATTGCTTCGCTCCTTGGGGCGCGTCTGGTGGCTCGTTCTGCTGCGTGGGATCGCGGCAATCATCTTCGGCGTGCTCGCCTGGGCCTGGCCCGGCGTTACGCTCATCACCCTGGTTCTAATCTGGGGCGCCTACGCGCTCGTCGACGGTGTCTGTGCCCTGTGGGGCGGGTGGCAGTCCAAGGGAGATGTTGGCAGGCCGATGTGGCAGGTCGTGCTGATCGGCGTGCTCGGAATCGCGGCTGGCGTTTTCACTTTCCTCGCGCCAGGCCTCACCGCATACGCGCTACTGATATTGATCGCCGTCTGGGCAATCGCGAACGGCGTGTTCGAGATCGCCGCGGCGATCCGGCTGCGCAAGGAAATCGCCAACGAGTGGCTGATGATCCTGTCGGGTGCGATATCGATCGCGTTCGGGGCGCTCATGCTAGCAAACCCCGGCGCCGGCGCCATGGCCGTGCTATGGCTCATCGGCGCGTTTGCGATTCTCTACGGCGTGGTGCTTGTTATGCTCGCTTTCAAACTCCGGAAACACAGCGCGCCCACGCCGGTCGCGGCGTGAGCGCGTTTTTCGAGCGCTGAATCGAGTCGACGCTACTGCTTCGGCTGCTCGACCATCGTCATGCCGGACGGCCCGACGCCGTGGATCTGCACGATCACGCCCTTGGAGCCGGTCCAGGCGTAATGGACGGTGTTCCCCGGAAGCAGGTAAAACGACCCGACGCCGAGCGTCGTGCCCTTCGACTTGTCGAACTTGTCGCCTTCGCCGATGCCGAGGCTCCCCGAGAGAACGGTGATGTTCTCGGTGTCCGGATGCGAATGCGGCGGGATCTTGGCGTTGGCCGGCACCTTGAGGCGCACGACGTAAGGTCCGGGCTTCTCGGGATCACCGACCAGGACCGCCCGCTTCCAGCCCGCGGGCATGCCTTTCATGTCCGTCCATTTCACGTCGCTGAGCTTGACCGCGACGGGCTGCGCGGCGGCCACCGCGCCCATCGCCAAGAGTAGCGCTCCAATAAGCAAAGCGGACACACGATTCATGCAGTTCTCCCTGAGTGAGTTGTCGATCGTCGCTCGCTGCTATTTCGCCGCAGCGCCCTCCTTGCCGTAGCGCCCTTCGTAGTCTTTTCTGATCTTTTCGAGCTGCTCCTTGCTCATGCCCTTGAGATACCACTCGTGGCGCACGTCCGGCTCGAGATACTTCTTCACGAGCTCGTCGTAAACCTGTTGCCCGGCGACGTGCTTCACCTCCGGCAGAAACTCGGTGTAGAAAACTTTCGCGACGTCGTACATGCCGTGCCACCACGCGTAGTCAGGTCCCGACATCGCCGCGCCATGCCGCGCGCGCCTGCCTTCGTGATGCCATAGCTCGTAGTAAATCCAGTCGAGTTTGTCGTCGAAGTCCCCCCGGGTGATGATGCCCCGGTCCATCAGCTCGTTGCGCATCGCGGTCGCGGGCTTGGCGAACTTGGTGTCGTAGAGATTCACCAGCTTGTCGAACTGCGTGTAGAACCCATCGACGAACCCCGGTGCGTGGCAATTCCTGCACACGTCCTGCATCGCCGCGCGGCGCGCCTCGAAATTCTCCAGCTTCTTCGAGATCGGCGGGCGCAGCGTCCAGCTGATACGCGTGCCGACATCGTGCGTGGAAGCCTGCGTCGGTGTGGCGCCCATGTGACAGGTCGTGCAGGTCGGCGCGGCGGTGTAATCCTTGCCCACGACCCACGAGTCCTTCTTGATGTTGAGGCGGTCCTTGTTGGCTGCGTACAGGATGCCGTGCTTCGATTCGGTGTAGATCTCCATCTGCGGGTGGTCGGGGCCGAGATGGCACTTGCCGCACGCTTCCGGCTCGCGCGCCTGCGCCTTGGAGAAATTGTGGCGCGCGTGGCACGCGCTGCACGATCCGAGCGAGCCGTCAGGATTGATGCGACCGATGCCGGTATTCGGCCAGGTATCAGGGTCGAGCTTTCCGCCCGCGAGCACCTTGACCTTCGATCCATGACACTGCGAGCAACCTACGTTCACCGCTTCGGGGCCGCCGACCGCTTCGCCGAGGAAGTTGTCGAGCGAATTGAGAATGTCGCCCGCCTTGGCGTGATGACTCTCGGTCATCTCCTTGACCTCCTGAGCGTGGCATCGGCCGCAATCCTTCGGTGTGACCAGGACAGAGATGCGGTAGCCGTTGTGCTGCATGGCGTCCACGGCTCCCGGCTCTCTCTGATGGCAGGTAAAACAGTCCACGCCGTTAGCGGCATGCTTGCTGTTCTTCCATTCAGCAACGAAGGCCGGCTATAGCTGTTCGTCGCAGGCGATGCAAGTCTGCCCTGCCGTCGAGATCGGCGCTTTCGCCGCGGTTTTTGCCGGTGCCTTTGCCGCAGCTTTGTCCGTTGCGGCTGCCGGCGCTTGGGCCGCATATGCGGCGATGCCGACGCACAACGCGGTGAGAACAACCCGCAACGCAGTCTTTCGTGCCATGAGCCCTCCTCGCTTGCCGACCCGAATGCCTGACGAAGGCCGAAGTCTACGCCACAGGCGACGCGAGCGCATCGGAACCGCGACTCGGCGATAATGGGCAAGCCGGATCTCGACGTTATCGGCATGACGACATCGATCAACCTCGACGCGTACCTGGAACGCATTCACTGGAGCGGCGCAACGAGCCCGACGTTCGAAACGCTGGCGGGACTGCTCGGCGCGCACATGAGGCACATCCCGTTCGAGAACCTCGACGTGCTGCTCGGGCGCGGAGTGCGGCTCGATCTAGCGAGCGTGCAGGACAAGCTGGTGCGGGCTCGCCGCGGCGGCTACTGCTTCGAGCACGGGACGCTGTTCGCAGCCGTGTTGGAGAAACTGAGATTCGAGCCGGTGCGTCACACCGCGCGCGTCGTGATCGTCGTCCCGCGTACGGAGTCACCGCGCACGCACATGATCCTGACTTTGACGCTTGGTAAACGCACGTTCGTGCTGGACCCGGGATTCGGCACGCTCGCGCCGCGCGTTCCGGTTCCGCTCGAAGAAGGCGTCGAAGTCGGTATGGATCACGAGAAGCATTGGATGACTCGCGAGGGGAACTTCTGGACGCTGCGCACGCGGGCGGACGACAAGGTCGTCGACTGCTGGGTGTCGCCGTTCGATCGCGACAACTTGATCGACTTCGAATTGGGCAATCATTACACGTCGACTCATCCCGGATCGACTTTCGTCAACCGAATCATGCTGCGCGCGCTCACGGACGACGGGCGCGTAGGCGTGATGAATCGCGACGTGACGATCCGGCGAAAGGGGGAGCGCGAATCGATTCAACTGGCTGACCGTAAGGCATTGCGGGCGCTCCTCGCCCGGCATTTCGGCTTCGACCTGCCGGAGATCGAGCAGCTTCGCGTCCCTTCGATACCGGAATGGCAATAGAGCGGGAACGTGGCCACGCAGACCAGAGATCGTCCGCGAGCGGCATCGTTGCGAAAACCTGCCGCCATGGGCAAGATGCGCGGCTGTTATCGAGATGGAGAGCGGACGATGAGAACCCCGTTGATCTTGCTGCTCGCAGCGACGATGCCCGCCTTCGTTGGCTGCGTCTCGACACCTTTCGAGTCTTCCGGCGCCCGAAGCCTCGGCTGGTCGACGCCGCTCGGTAAAGGATCGGCGACCTCCTATGCCGAATTCGACAAGCAGGGAACGCCCAAGGCAATCGGGGTCGTGTTCTCGGCGGCTGCGCTCGACGGTCTGCCCGCAGCCTCGGACCACCATCGCTGCCATGCGCGTACCAAGGAAGGCACGGTGGACGCCGGAACGAAATGCCAGGAAACGATCGAGCATGTCCTGCCGTTGCCAGATGCGGCGGCGCGCCGCCCCGACATTCCGTTCAAGTGGGTGCTCTTGAACTGGAACCATATCGGGCACATTCCGCCGGGCATCTACGACGTGCCGCATTTCGACGTGCACTTCGAGATGGCGCCGATCGCGGAAGTCCTCTCGATCGAAGCCGGGCCATGCGGACCCGAATTCGTCCGCTGCGATCAATACCAGATCGCCAAGAAGCCGCTACCTGTTAACTACGTCGCGGCGAATTACAGCGACGTCGATGCGGTCGTGCCGGCTATGGGGAATCACCTTATCGACCTCACCGGAGCCGAGTTCAACAACAAACCCTTCACGAGGAGCTGGATCTACGGCGTCTACGACGGCAAGGTGATCTTCTATGAGGAGATGGTGACTCGCGCACACATGCTGAGCAAACCGAATACCTGCTCGCCGATCAAGTCACCCAAGGCGGTCGACACGCGTGGATACTATCCGACGGTTTCCTGCATCCGTTACGACGCCGCGACGGGCGAGTACACGGTATCGATGGAGGGTTTCGTGCTGCGCGAAGCGAGCGCGCCGGACTGGACGTCAGCGAAGAAATAGCGCAACTATCTCGCGATGGAGCTGCACTGATGAAGCGCACACTACGTCGATTGGCAATTCTCGCGGCGGCACTCTCGCTGACTGCCTGCGTCACGTACGAAACGGTTCCGGCGCCCACCGTTCAGCAACGTTTCGATCGATCCTGGGCGGCCGCAGCCGGCGCAATATACGACAATGGCTTGACGATCACGTCGCAGGATCGCACCGCCGGGGTGATCCGCGGCGAGCGCGGCGGCGTTACGATCACGGCCACCGTCGAGACATTGCCCGACGGCCGGATACAGGTGAAGTTCTTCTCGACCGGGGAGACCAAGAACGATCCGTATGTCCTCGGCCGTGTGACCGATAGCTATAATCAACGCATGGGTCGCTAAGGATTCGTCATGAATCATCCGCTCAAGCGTCCCCCTCACGCGACACCCAAGTGGCCGAGCTACACTGGCACGTCTCATTATGTTGGCACGAGTACCTCGGGACGCGTCGCCGTTTATGTTGACCCCACGCTGGGCACCCCGGGGCAGCAGAATGCCGCTGATCTCGTCGCAGACGCCGACCGCGTGGTGAACGCCAACGACACTATCTTCGGATCGACGGGTGGCAAGGTCAGCGTGATCATCTTCGCGATCGGCGGCCAGACCGACGGTACCGGAGGAGCCGACCATCTCGCCTGCAACTACAAGAGCGGCAATGCGATCGAAGTGTGCGCTTCGTTCGGCAACTCAGTCCGCGTATCGGCGCTCTTCGAGGCGGAGCTGAGCGAGTGCTCGATGGGCGGAAACCTCTGCGGAGTAAGCACGGGAGAAGCGCTGTCACGCTGGTGTGCCGCCGTCGTCAGCAACAATGCGCTTGCAGACTTCGCAACGGCGCCTGCGTGGGCAGAGAAAGGCATGCCCGACTACGTCGACAAAACCGAGAACACCGATCAGGACGCCGTCAGCACTGGCTGCGGAATGGCGTTCCTCTCCTGGCTGCAGAGTCGCGGAATCGCCCTCAAGCAGATCGCTCCCGCCATGGTAAAACTCGGTACCGCCGGAACCCTCGCGCAGTTGTATGCGGGCCTCTCCGGAGATTCACAAGCAAACGCGTGGCCGAAGTTTCATGCTGCCGCAAAGTCTCTGCCCGGAATCGTCAACGACGATCCGTTCGGCAAGAGTGCCGTGCGAGCTAAAGCTGTGCCAAAATCCGCTCCTAAGAAGAGCCCGGCCGGGCGGAGTGCCGCGGCTCGCCGTCGCTGATCGGCACGGGCGTCTCACCTGTCTGTCTACTGAAGCGGGAACTTGCAACGCGGCACCGCTTCCAACGCAAACCACCCCCCGCTCACGCCATGCGACCGTTGTTACAAAGAGTTAGCGCCATCGCGCTGATCGCGCTCGCCGCTGCGCCTCCCGTGCAGGCTTCGTTGGGGGATAACGAGTCGACCGTCGAAACCGATCGGCTCTCGATGGGCGCGACGCGACGAACGCAGGTGAGCCCGGTATTCACCACCCACGAGTTGCAGGTGCCGTCGGGAACGACGGTGCGCGAATACGTATCTCCGACGGGGACCGTATTTGGAGTCGCTTGGCAGGGTCCTTCGATCCCCGACTTGCGCCAGCTTCTCGGTTCGCATTTCGACGAGTACGTCGCGGCAATGGAAGCGAGGCGGACGCGACGCTCGCCCGTTCTCGTGCAGTTGCCTGGTCTCGTCGTTCAGTCGAGCGGGCATATGCGTGCATTCAGCGGCCGAGCCTATCTTCCAGCAGCGTTGCCGCCCGGAGTAACGCCGGAGGAGATTCAGTGAGGGAGGGCTTCTTGCGCCCGCTGTTCGCGGCGGCGGCATCGGCTGCGATGCTTGCGCTCGCGGGCTGCGGAGGCGGAGGCGGCGGAGGCTCGTCGACTCCGCCTCCTCCGACCGTAAACACGCAGGCGATCGTCGTGGACGGCGGGCCCGCAAGCATTCAAAACCTCGTTTTCACCAGCGTGACGATCTGCGCTCCGGGTACGAACAATTGCCAGACGATCGATCACATTCAGGTCGATACGGGTTCCACCGGCCTCAGAATCCTAGCGCCGGTCCTCTCGCCGAACATTTCGCTGCCGCAGCAGACGGATGCCGCAGGCAACCCGCTGGTCGAGTGCGCGCAGTTCGTGGATGGGTTCAGCTGGGGTCCCGTGAAGATGGCCGACATTCACATCGCGGGTGAACAGGCGAACTCGGTGCCCATTCAGATCATCGGCGACAGCAATTTCACCACTATCCCCAGGAGCTGTTCCAGCGCCGGCCCGCCCGAAAACACGGTGCAGGCTTTCGGAGCAAACGGTCTCTTGGGTGTGGGCTTGTTCCTGCAGGATTGTGGCCCGGGCTGCGCACAATCGGCGATTCCTGGAACCTATTACAGTTGCCCGAGCACGTGCAATCCGGTACCGGTTGCCCTGGCTCAGCAATTGCAGAATCCGGTCGCTCTCTTCGCTGCCGATAACAATGGGGTCATCATTCAGCTGCCGTCGGTGCCCGATACAGGCGCGTCGATGATGAGCGGCTCGATAATCTTCGGCATCGGGACCCAGGCGGACAACGCACTCGGAAGCGCAACGGTGCTGCCGACCAATCCCAGTACAGGAACGATCGTCACGAACTTTAACGGGCACGCGTACACGAGCAGCTACATCGACAGCGGCTCGAACGGCATCTTCTTCGGCATCAACGCATTCCCCATATGCACAGGCATCGCGCAGGGATTCTATTGCCCGAACGCGACGCAAAATCTATCCGCCACCTTGCAGGGAACGTCGCAGGCGAGCAGCAACGTCAACTTCATCGTCGCCAACGCAGATCAGACATTCGGCGCCAATCCGACCTTCAACGCCTTCGATGACCTGTCCGCTCCAAGCGGCGACACCATCACCTTTGCCTGGGGAAGTAACTTCTTCTACGGCCGCACCGTTTACACCGCGATCGAGCAGCGCAACACCCCCGGCGGCCAAGGCCCTTACTTCGCCTTTTAAGCTTTCACGATCGACGGAGACGGCGCGAAGCACCCGAGCGGCGCGCACGCGCTGATTACTTCTTGGGGCTGCTCCCCTCCGCCATCCATTCTCCCAACGCGGTGTAGCTCACCGCGAGCACCACCGGGCCGACGAAGAGGCCGATGATTCCGAACGCGAGCAGACCGCCGATCACGCCCGCGAAGATCAGCAGCAGCGGCAGATCGGCGCCCCTGCGGATGAGCATCGGACGCAGAATGTTGTCGAGCATCCCAACGCCGACGCTCCAGATCAGCAGCGCCGTGGCCCACCCGGTTTGATCCTTCCAGTACAGCCAGATCACTGCGGGAATCAGCACGATGAGCGGTCCGATCTGCGCGATGCAGAGGATCAAAATCGCGGCGGTGAGAAGCCCCGCAAAGGGAACCCCGGCGACGGCGAGGCCGAGGCCGGCGAGAATGGTTTGCACCAGCGCGGTGACGACCACGCCGAGCGCCACCGCGCGGATCGCCTGACCGGCAAGTGTCACGGAGTGCTCGCCGCGATCGCCCGCGAGGCGGCGGCCGAAGCGAAGCAAACCCTCCCTCGCCGTCTCTCCATTCGTGTACATGATCACCGTGATGAGCATGGTGAGCAGAAACTGGATCGTCAGCAGGCCGACGCCGCCGAGCGCAGCGAGCAGATAGTGGGCGGCGTCGGACGCGTAGGGCGCGAGACGCGAGACGATCTCGCCCTTGCCGCCCGCCGCGATGTCGGTCCACCAGTCGGTGATCTTTCCTCCGATCAACGGAATCCTGCTGACCCAATCGGGAGGCAGCAGCGGGATCGAAGCCTCGGATAGAGATTTCGTCCAGCGCGTGATCGTGTCGGTGTTCTCGACCAGCGTTTGAATGGTCAGGAACAACGGCACGACGAACACGAGCAACATCGCGCCCGACATCACCGTTACCGCCAAGGCGCGTCGTTTCAATCGGGCCTGGACCTTGAGCATCATCGGCCAGGTCGCCACGACGATCATCGTGGCCCAGATGATCGAGAGCAGGAACGGGCGCAGGATGTAGAACGAGCCGCCGATCAGTATCGCGATCAGCAGAATCGCGAGCACGGTGCGCGTGAGGTCGCGTCGAGTCGCTGCAGCAGGTCCGGTCTCTGCCATCGCCATCCCCCTCTACGATTCGGGACCGTTCCCGAACGTCGCGCACATAATCCTCAGGAACAGGCGTTCGGTCAACCGCACCAATCAGCGCCAACGGGCTGCCGGCTCCTTGATGTAGTGGCGATAAACATAGCCCCACGGGATGACGATCGGCATCAGGATGACGCCGAGTGCGATGGCCTGGAAGTCCTCGGCGAAGGTCGCGGGCATCTGTCCAGTGGACCACTGCGGTACACCATAGGCCAGCAGCCAAATCGTCTTCCAGGCAAATTCGAACATCAGCAGCGGAAGCATTGGCAGGGGGTACTTGAGACCCATCCAGGCCAACAACCACACGCCGCCGAGCAGACTCGGGATCACCCCTCGCGCCATCGGCTCATGAGTGATCAGTGTGGGCACGATCAACAGTCCTAATCCGACGACGAGAAGAAGGTAAGTCGCGCGCAGCACATAGAGCCGGACGATCGATACTTCGGCTTCGGTGTTGGTCGTTCGGGGTCGTGAAGCGGAAGCGGCATTTGAAGTCATGCTTGATTCTCCAGTCTTAAACAGCGCGCGACGGTTTAGCCGCGCGGGAATCGGAATGGCACTCGAGTAGGTCGCCGGGCTGGCAGCCGAGCGCATCGCAGATCGCCTCCAGCGTCGAGAAGCGGATCGCACGCGCCTTGCCGGTTTTGAGAATCGACAGATTCGCGAGCGTGATGTCGATCCTGTCGGCGAGCTCCGTCAGCGTCATCCGTCGCTCATAGAGCAGGTCGTCGAGCTTGACGACGATGGCCACGTCACACCGTCCCTTCGAGGTCTTCGCGCATAAGCGCGCCCGCAGCGAAGACGCGTGCGAGGACGAAGGTCAGGAGAACCGCCAGCCAGCCGCTCGTCGAGAACCCGGCATCGAGGTGAAGCGGATGCTCAGGCGTCGAAATCGCGTTACCGACTCCGCCGATCACGAGGCTCAGGAGCTGCAGAGCGAGCAGCACCCAGGCGATGGCTTGCAGTCGGCGGGCGTTGTCCGCGACGAACGGATCGCCCGCGCGGACGGTCTCGACAATCGAAAGCAGCCGCTTGAGCACAGCATGGTTGAGCGGGATGGCCACGAGACCGAGCGCAGCAATCGCGCGCAAGCCGACGATCATTGAGCGGATCTCGGACGACGGAGGGATGCCGAGCGCGGTGAACGTCCATTGCTCGGCGACGATGGTGGCCACGAGCAGCGCGAGGATGGCCACGCCGAACAGCCAGTTCAGGACGATCAAGGCGCGCAGCGTGACCCGAGCTACCGGGAGGATGGGGGACGGTTTCATCGAGACGGTTCCAACGGTTGAATATATCGATAAACGATACATAAATTATCGATTATCGGCAAGTACAAACTCGTCAGTCAACCGACAGCTTGGGCGCGTACGATCCCCTCGAGCAGCGAACGCTGCAGGGGGCCAACCATGCATAACCATTTGAGTCGAAGGCTGTTCCTGCTCGGCGGCGCGGCCAGCGTGGCCGAGCTCGCATTGTTCCGACTCGCGATGGGGCAGACGCTTGCCGCCGATGTCCCCGTTCCCACGATCGACTCGCTAAGCATCACGGTATTGATGGATTCAACCCACGACATCTTTCTGCGCGCCCCGACGCCGACAGGGGTGCGCATCAAGCGCTTCGCCTGGCCCGCCACATGGCCCAAGACCCTGGACAGTCAGTGGGGGCTATCACTGGCACTCGAGTCGCGCGCAGGAAGCGAGACGCATCGCACGCTCCTCGACTTCGGTTACCAGCCCGAGACGCTGCTCGCCAACATGGAGCTTCTCGGCGTCGATCCGTCGAAGTTCGAGGCAATCATTCTGTCGCACGGCCACTTCGACCACTATGGTGGCCTCGTAGGCTTCCTCAAGAAGCATCGCGCGTCGATGCGGCCGAATCTCGCGCTGTACGTCGGTGGCGAAGACAACTTTTGCGAGCGCAAGCTGCCTACGGCGACGCCCGGCCATTTCACAGACTTCGGCCACCTCGATCGCAGTGACGTGGCAGCCCAGCGCGTCGATATCGTGATGTGCGAAAAGCCGACGCTGATCGCAAGCCATGCCTTCACAACCGGCACGATCAAACGCAGCGGCTTCGAGAGGGTTCTCCCCAACACGCTGGTTATCTACGGCAAGCACGGCGACATCGGCTGCGATGCCGCCGCCTTCCCGGGCCGCGAGTCAGGCAAGCCGATCGCCGACGAGCACGTACACGAGCACGCAACCTGCTTCAATATCAAAGACCGCGGTCTCGTCGTGATCACATCCTGCGGTCACGTCGGCATGATCAACACCGTGCGGCAGGCGATGGCGGTATCAGGCGTGAGGAAGCTGCACGCGCTCGTCGGAGGGGTTCACCTCGCTGTCGCCCCTGACGACTATCTCAAGCAATCAGTCGCCGCGCTGAAGGAACTGGACCCGGACGTCGTCGTCCCGATGCACTGCTCGGGCATCAACTTCATCCAGGCGATGCGCGAACAGATGCCCGATCGACTCGCCCTGTCGACGAACGGAACCGAGTTCGTTTTTGGCGCCTGACGGAAACCTGGCACAAGGTCAGTGTGTTTTTCGCGGCCAGGACCAGACCGCGACTGCGCGAGGGCTTGCTCGGCCAGGTCGGCGCGGTTCCAGCCGCTAGCCCGCTGCCATCGTCACGTCTGGCGGAGCTGCTTGATTCACCTCGCAGGCCGATGAGTCCCTCTAGTACTTAGGACGTTATTTCTTGGCCAAAGCGGGCACAAGCGCCAACGCGCGCCCTTCATGACGCATGGCGTTGTAGCAGTCGTACAATCCCAGGGGAGCTCGTAAGTTTGAATTGTCTTGTCGGGTCGCGATGACAAAGGGAGAAGCCATGCGACGCCCCGCTCTAGCTATCGCTGCAATGATGATGGTCGGCGTCGCACACGCTCAGTTGCGTGTGCCGACGGATGTCGAGCTTAAAGCGGCCTACTGCCTCAAGATCACGCAAGGCTCGATCGCCAAGATGCAGGCCATCACCGCCCGCGAGGTGGACGCATACACGCAAGGTCTACTCGCCAACAACCTCAAATCGGCGCAGGATCGCCTGAATAGGTTGCAGGCATATCTCTCTCCACGGCTGACGGCGCTAGACCCGGGCGCTATGCTCCTCGCGACGAAGCGCGGGGAGCAAGATAGCGCAAGCTATATGGACAAGGCGATGCCGGTGGCGGACAAGTGCGCGCAAAGCTGCGGAGTAGCCAACGCGACCGCTGAAACGAGGGAGCGCGCAGAGAAATGCGTGGTCTCGTGTATGACCGATGATGAATTCGTCGGCCGGGTAGCTTCGTGCACGAAACTCGATTGGCTCCCGTCTTAATGCGACGCTCGTCCTCTTGGTAGCCGCTCAAAGCGTCTCAGCGAAGGCCGCCATGCGATTTCGCTCGTCCAGGTTCGGCAGCCGCCCGCGCATTGCTCCGAGATTGTCGGTCATGTGCTCGGGGTTTGACGTGCCGGGAATCACGGCAGTGACGCGCTTGTCGGCGAGCAAAAACTTGAGGAAGAACTCTGCCCAGCTCTGCGCGAAATCGTGCGCCCAGTCGGGGATCGCCTTGCCGCGGACCGCGCTGAACAGTCGCGCCCGCCCGAGCGGCACCGCAGTCAATACGGCAGCGTGCACATCCTCAGCGAGCGGCAGGATGCGTTTTCCCGCCAGGCGATTGTCGATCGAGTAGTCGATTTGCACGAAATCGGGCTTTTCCTTCCTCAGGACCGCTTCGACCGCGTCGAAGTCTCCGTGAAAGGTCGAGGTGATGCCGACGTAGCGGGTGAGGCCCTGTGCCTTCCACTCGCGAAGCCGCGCGAGGGACTGCCGCGGGTCGCGCACGTTGTGCAGCTGGAGAAGGTCCACGCTCGGTACGCGCAGTCGCGTGAGCGATCGCCTGAACTCGCCGATGTCCGGCGCTTCGACCTTGGTCGCAAGAAAGAGACTGCTCCGCAGGCTTCCGGCCGCGATGGCAGTCCCGAGGACGTTCTCCGCATCGCCGTAGGTCGAAGCGGTGTCGATCAGCCGGCCGCCTCCGGCAATGAGCGCCTGGACGACGTCACTGGCGTGCTGGCGCGTTTCGGCATCGTCGCGATCGAACACGTATGCAGTGCCGAGGCCGACGCAAGGCAGGCGCTCGCCCGTGCTCGGAATCGCGCGCGTGAGAATCGTGGCTTGGTTTCCTGTCTGTGCAGCCACGGGTAGTCCCATTGCAGCAATCGGCAGCGCCAAGAAGCTCCGGCGCGACATGGACATGATCAATCTCCCGAAGCCGGGCTAGGCACGAGCGCAGCGCGACGCTCCTGCGTTCTTCCCAGCGCGGCAGAAAGCGCGAGCCACGCCGCCGATGCGGGCAGAGCCCACAGTCCGATCGCAGCCAACGTCAAGCCGAGCGCTTGCATGCTGTCGAAAACCCATCCATAAAGCGCGTCCGAGCCGCGAACGACGACGACGTCGATGAGGTTCTTCGCCTTGTACTTCTCCGCCCGCCCGACGACGGTGAAGAAAAGCTGCCGCGCAGGATTGGCGATCGCGAAATTCGCCCACCGCTGCACAACCTGAAACACCAGCACGACGGCCAGTGTCGGCACGACCGCGAGAATCGCGAAGCCGACGATGTAGACCGCCGGCAGCACCGCAGCCGCGACGGCGGTGCCGAAACGTTTGAGCAGTGGGCCCGTCGCCACGATCTGTGTAAGGAGCGTAAGCACGCTCACCGCGAGGTCGACGCTCGCGAAATAGCGCGTCTGCTCGGTCGCGCCCTGCACGTGCGCCGCCACGAGATTCGCCTGCGCGAAATACAGGATCGTTGCGCCGAACGACCCCAGGCTCACCCAGGCGGTGATGCCCAGAAGATAAGGCGAGCGAGCCACCTCCGCGAAGGCGGCAAAAGCGCTTCCGCCGATTCTCCGCTCGTCGTGCGACACGTGCTCATGGGGAGCAGCAATACGCTCGAGACGATGCACGCAATAAATCGCCAACTCGAGCAACAGAGCAGCGACGATAAGCAGGTTCGCTGGTCCCAGTGGCACCGACAGCACGAGAGTTATCGATGGTCCCAGCAGCGCCCCGGCCGTCCCGCCCGCGCCGATGAAACCGAACAGGCGCTTGCCCTGCTGGCTCGTAAAGATGTCGGCCATGAACGACCAGAAGACAGTAACGGCGAACAGGTTGAAAACGCTCACCCAGACGAAGAACACGCGCGCGACCACAACCTGCTCCACATCGAGCGTCCGAAGCAGCCAGAACACTGCGAGATTTGCGACGAAGAAGTGGTAGACGATCGGGATGAAGCGTCGCCGCGGCAATCTCGCGACAAGCGCGCCATACAGTGGCTGCGCGACGAGCAGCGTGATGAATGTCGCCGTGAACAACCACGGGAGCGCTTTGACGCCGCCCGCGATCGCCATCTGATCGCGCAGCGGCCGGAGTACGTAATAGCCGGCGAGCAGCGTGAAGAAATAGGCAAAAGACCAGAGGGCCGCAGCGAGCTCGTCCTCGGTCGCCGGCAATACCTTCGCGATCCGCTGTCGCGCGGAAGTCACGGCGACAGCGACAGGGTCTTCCTGAGCTCGGCGGCTGTCACCGACTGGCCATAGCCGGGAGCGCCACGCTGGAACCGAGCCGCGTCGACCAACTTGCCGACCACGACCGGCTCGAACCCGGCATCTCGCACGAGGTCTCCCGCCACCTTCACCGCTTCGGGATCGTCGCCCGCGATGGGTATCGCCAACTTTGGATCGGGCCGGTTCGCCTCGCGCGCGAAGATTATGTACGACATCGTGTTGAAGGCTCGCACGAGATGCGTGCCCGGAAAATACTTCTGAGACGTCACGCCGATGCCGTCACGCTCCACTTCCTGAGCGATGTCGCCGTCGCGCGTCTGCACCGCATTGCCTGCATCGAGGATGATCTTACCCTTGAGGGCGCTGCCGTAGTCACGCCCTATCTGCGGGATTGCGCCGTACGGGACTGCGAGGAAGAACACGTCGCCGAATGCGATCGCGTCTACGACGGGACCTGCCTGCGCCAGCGGACCGAGGCTTGTAACAAGATCCTTCAATTCTTCGGGGTGACGCGACGAGAAGAACACCGGGTGGCCGGCTTTAACCCAAAGACCGCCGATCGTACCGCCGATATGGCCCGAGCCGATCACACCGATCTTCGACTTCTTGTTTCCTGCCGGCTGGCCGATAGCAGGCACGGACTGAAGTACCGCGGCGATGCCGATTCCGGCCGGCAGCAGCAAGAGCCGACGCCGCATTGTGCTGACGAATTCGCGTCCCGGCATTCCATCCTCCTTTGCAAAGCGGCTCGCTCGAACTCGGGTTACCTCCCAACCGCATGTGACTCCGCGTATGACGACATGGTTCCTGGTTCCGCAGTCCTCCGTCCGTGCGCAACTCATCGTCACGAATCGCGGAATAAAAGCGTAATGCCGCCTAACCTCTCGCTCGGCGGACGGCTCGCCGACGGCAGTTTAGCAATGTCCGCTTCGGGTCGGACTGGACCTTGTGAGATCAGGCCGAACGCGACAAAATCGCGCAAGCAGGGCCCGCCTTTGCCGAGGAGGAGAGCGCGATGCGACTGACTCGCCGAAATTTTATCAACGCAGGCATTCTTGCCGCCTCCGACGTAGCAATGCGGGGCAAATTCGCATTAGCGGCTGACGTGCCGAATCGTCCAGCGAAGCAATTGCGCATTTTGATTCTAGGCGGCACAGGTTTTACGGGACCGCATCAGGTACGGTACGCGCTCGAGCGTGGCCACACGGTGACTTTGTTCAACCGAGGCAGAGAACGCAAGGACTGGCCCGGCAAGGTCGAAGAATTGATTGGTGATCGAAACACGGGCGATTTGAAGGCATTGGAAGGCCGCGACTGGGATGTGTGTATCGACAATCCGACCACGCTTCCATTCTGGGTACGCGACGCCGGCCGGGTCCTGCATGACAAAGTTCAGCAGTATGTTTTCATTTCCACGGTCTCGGTCTATGCCGATGACGATAAACCGGCCGACGAGTCCGCTCCGCTCGCGCGCTATACCGGCACGGACGCGATGGCCGAGACCGCGGAGTCGTTGCGCGCGAACGTTGCCGCACTTTATGGGCCACTCAAGGCAGTCAGTGAACAGGAAGCAAGGAAACAATTTCCGGGAATGGTCACAATCATCCGACCGGGCCTCATTGTCGGGCCGGGGGACGAGACTGATCGCTTCACTTACTGGCCTGCCCGCCTCTCGCGCGGAGGTGAAGTCCTGGCGCCTGGCGACGGAACCGACGATGTGCAGTTCATTGATGCCCGCGACCTGGCGGAGTGGACAATCCGCATGACCGAATCGCGTGTCTTCGGAACGTTTAACGCGACTGGGCCGGAACAACCCCTGCAGATGCGCGGGATGCTGACGGGTATCGCCACGGCAATTCATTCCGACGCGCGAATTACCTGGGTGCCCAAGGACTTCCTGGAAGCGCGGAAGGTTGCCCCGTGGAGTGATATGCCGGTATGGGTCCCCGGCCAAGGCGACAGCGCCGGATTCGCGAAGCGCAGTATTCGCAACGCTGTTGCCGCCGGGCTGACGTTCCGCCCTCTCGCGATCACTGCCACGGACACTCTTGACTGGTTCAAGCAGCAGCCGCCGGATCGACAAGCAAAGCTGAGAGCCGGCTTGTCGCCGGCGCGAGAGCACGAGTTGCTATCGGCATGGAAAGCGACTTCACACCTAAGCTGAGATACTGCACGCCGCCGTGTAAAGAACGTCCCCTTTCGGGAAAACTCGATGTCCGCTTGGGTCGGAAGCGCAGGTTCGCCGATATCCGCCAACGGCCAAAAGCGGACATTAATCCTGGCCATCGGTCTAGCGCCGACCTTGTTCGCCCCGTCGGCGTTTATCCGAGGCACCCATGATCCAGCGGCCGGGACTCGCCCTGGCGGCGTGACGTTGACTTGACAGGCAACGACCGGCCCGCTCGGCTGTCCAATCTAGGGGCGAACACCGCCCACTTGCGGACCAACGCGATCGTCAGCTGTCGGCGCCAAGAGCGGACATCAGCCGTCCGGTTGAATGTTGGTCGCGAGTAGTCTAATGTCGCCTGAGCGTTTCTGCCCGAATGGGTGTCTCGGTGGACCTAACACAGGATCCAAGGCCGGCGCCACGTGCGCTTGAGCTAAACAACAACCGCTGGGAGCGGTTCGCGTCAATCCGTCGGGCAACGCGCGCTCTTGCCGCGCCCCTCTCAGCTGAGGATTGCGCGATCCAGTCGATGCCGGACGCAAGCCCCGTGAAATGGCACCTCGCGCACACTGCATGGTTCTTCGAGACGTTCGTGCTTGCGCCGCATCAACCCGGGTACCTGCCCTTTGACGGCTCGTATCGCTTTCTCTTCAATTCGTATTACAACGCGATCGGCGACCGGCATCCTCGACCCGAGCGCGGGATGCTGTCGCGTCCGAGCCTGGAAGAAGTCCTCGCATTTCGCGATCATGTGGACAAGGCCATGCTCGAGCTCCTCTCCGACGAGCGTTCTGTTGCCGGGATCGAAGAATTGATCGAGCTTGGGCTGCATCACGAGCAGCAACACCAGGAACTCATTTTGACCGATGTGAAGCACCTGCTATCGCGCAATCCGCTGAAGCCGGCATACCAGAAACAATGGCCGCTCACTCCGATTCAGCCACGCAAACGGGAATGGATTTCCTTCGACGCCGGAATCTGCGAGATTGGACACGAGGGCTCCGGGTTCTGTTTCGACAACGAGACACCGCGTCATCGCGTGTGGCTCGGCGAGTTCCTGATCGCATCCCACCCCGTTACGCATGGCGACTTCATCAATTTCATCGACGATGGCGGATACAGGCGCCCCGAACTCTGGCTCTCGGCGGGCTGGGATGCAGTGAGAGCCTGCAGCTGGCAGGCGCCCCAATACTGGACGCGCCGGGAGGGGGGCTGGTCCTCGTTTACGCTTCACGGCGAGGTTCCCATCGACGTGCACACCCCACTTTGTCACGTGAGCTTCTACGAGGCCGATGCCTTTGCACGCTGGGCCAACGCACGGCTGCCGACCGAATCCGAGTGGGAAGTCGCGGCGCGCGGCTCACCGCTTGTTGGAAACTTCCTGGAAAGCGGCGCGTTGCATCCGCTCGCGCTGCGCGAAACACCAACCGACGGGACGCTTGCCCAGGTATTCGGCGATGTATGGGAGTGGACGCGGAGCGACTACGGACCGTACCCAGGCTTCCGGCCCGCCGGTGGCGCAGTCGGCGAGTACAACGGCAAGTTCATGAGCGGACAGTACGTGCTACGCGGTGGATCGTGCGCGACCCCATCGAGCCACATTCGCGCAACCTACCGAAACTTCTTCCCCCCCGATGCGCGCTGGCAGTTCTCCGGCTTGCGCCTCGCGCGCGATGCCGAATGAGCCCTGCTGCGGGCACTGAGCGTGTTCCGCTGCGGTTAAAGGCTCCCCCTCGAGAACGCCACGATGTTCAAGATTGAAGTCGAAGACAGCCGCGGTGTTTGGTCCGACGTCCGCGACCCCGAGGGTACGGTCCTGACTTTCGAGAACGAAGATGATGCACGCGCCAAGCTTCGGCAACTCTATCCCGTACTTGTGCAAGCGGAGAAATATGGCAGCGGCAAACGAACCCGTGTTGTCCGCGTTTTTCGGACCGACGATGAGTGGAAGGACGGCACGCCGCCTACCTGATTCGATCACCGTTGACTCGAACTTTCATTGCGTCGGCCGCAATCGCAAGTGAGCGCGCTGGCAAACGCAGCGGCCGCGCGGCGGCTCGATACCTTCAAGCGGCTTCTCGTTCACATCCGCGATCTCCTTTCGCTCGACTTTGGCTTCGTGCTATGGGACGGCGCCACGGTCCCGGCGGATCTGCAGTCGAGCGCACTGGCCATCGTCCTTGCCGATGAGGGCGTTGTCGCGGCGATGTTGCGACGCCCAAACGCCGACACGCTCCTCAATCTCTGGGTCGCCGCGCGGATCGACATCCGCAACGGCGCTATTTTCGATTTCCTGGCGCATCAACCCAATCTGCGGACCAAGGATATCCGCGGACGCATCGACAAGCGTTTGGCGTTGACGACCGCCCTGAAATTTCTGTTCGTGCCGCGCGGCGGGCCGTGGCCGCTCGAGAACATTCGCGACCACGGTGCTCACAGGGACGGCAGCGCGGGAACGAACAAGGAAAACGTTCACTATCACTACGATCTTTCCAACGCGTTCTATGCGCTGTTTCTCGATCCCGAGATGGTCTACAGCTGCGCCTATTTCCGAGACTGGAACAACGATCTGGCGACCGCCCAGCGCAACAAGCTCGAAATGATCTGCCGCAAGCTTCGCCTGAAACCCGGAGATCGCCTGCTCGACATCGGCTGCGGCTGGGGCGCACTCGTCTGCCACGCTGCGAAACACTTCGGCGTCAATGCGGTTGGAGTGACTCTCGCCGAGGAGCAGTTCTCCTACGCCCAGGACAAGGTCTCACGCCTCGGCCTCGAGGACAAGGTGACGATCGAGTTGCGCGACTATTCGCAAATCGAAGGCGAGTTCGACAAGATCGCCTCGGTCGGCATGTTCGAGCATGTCGGGGTCGCGAATTACCCCGCATATTTCAAGACCATCAACCAGCGGTTGAAGCCGGGCGGACTCTACCTTCATCATTCGATTGCGCTACGCTCGGCGGCGTACGAACGCCCTCGCCGTAAGAAGTCCCGGGCTGCTGTTGCGATAGGCCGCTATATCTTTCCGGGTGGCGAGCTCGATCATCTCGGCATGTCGATTGGCAATCTGGAACGCTACGGCTTCGAGGTCCACGACGTCGAGGGGTGGCGCGAGCATTACGCGCGCACCACGCGGCTCTGGCACGATAACCTGGCCGCCAATCGCGCTGCCGCAGAGCGCGAAATCGGCACTGTCAAGACCCGGCTATGGGTCGCCTATCTTGCCGCTTCGTCGATCGGTTTCGCGCGAAACAGTGTCGGTATCTTTCAGACGTTGGCCTCGAAGCGCGTCCGTGGGTCCTCCGGCCTCGCTCCGACTCGTGAAGAGCTTTATCGCTGACGGCGGTCCTTCGCGCTACTTTCCGACCGCTTCTGCAATCGCTCGGTCCGACGCCTTCCTGAGATCCCAGGCCAACCCAAGCCTGGAGAGCAAGTAGATGCACCACTTGGACGGATCCCAGTGATACCAGCGGACGCCGTTGCGGTAGTCGGTCGGGAAGCGGTGATGGAAATTGTGGAAGCCCTCGCCGTTGGTGAGCAACGCGCCCAGCCAATTGTCACGCGCGGACTGGGCGTGATCGTATGTTTTCTTGCCGAAGGTGTGCGCAAACGAGTTCACGAAGAACGACGAATGCAGCACTATGACCAGGCGCAGGCAGACGGCCATCACGAATCCGCACAAGGGGTGGCCGATCGCCCAGGCGATGAGCATGGGCAGAACGATTCCGCCGCCGAGCGACCACCAGACATGATGATCGTGCTGGTGCGACACCAGCCGCGATTCTCTCAGGTCCCTCACGTTGTTGTAGTTGGTGCGATGACGCTGGAACAGGATCCATCCGATGTGCGCATGCCAGAAGCCCTGGTCGACGCCGTAGGGGTCGTGCTCCGTATCCGTGAACAGGTGATGCTGACGGTGCTGCGACGACCACTTCAACGCGGACTCCTCGAATGTGGCCGCGCCGAAGAAGAGAAGGAAGAAGCGCACGACAGGTGAGGCGGTGTAGGTGCGATGCGCGAACAAGCGGTGATAGCCCATCGTGATGGCCATTCCCGTCAACGCGCAATAGCCGAAAAACAGCGCGAGCTCCGAGGGCGTGATGCCGTAGTAGTAGATGTACAACGGCGTGCCGACGATACCAACGAGATGCAGAATGACGAAGAACACAAGCCCGACCCACCTGATTTGGGGCTTGGGCAGTGGGTAGTCTCTGGCGTCTGCCGCTGCGTTGCTCGTCGTCATGAGAATGATCGCACACATTCCCCAACACCGGAGGCTTCCGGGTCGGCGCGAAGTATACTCTTTCCGGGAAGGATGTCCGCTTTGAGTCGGAAGCGGGCACCGGTCGAAGCGGAACGGCGACGGCCGGGCTCGGTCGAACTAGCGTAACCCAACAGGAGGTCCCATGTCGCACTACATCGACGCCATCGTCATCCCCGTTCCCCGTGCCAATCTCGACACCTACAAGCGGATGTCCACCGAGTGGGGCAATGCGCACTTGCGCCACGGTGCTCTGTATTATTCGGATTCGATCAGCGACGACGCTCAGCCCGGCAAGGTCACTTCGTTTCCTCAGGCGGTGCAGCTCAAGGACGGCGAGGTGATCGCGTTGGCGTGGGTCGTTTATAAGAACAAGGAGGACCGCGATCGCATCAGCAAAGCGGTCATGGAGGATCCGAAGCTCAAGGAATCGATGGACCCATCGAAGATGCCTTTCGACGGCAAGCGCATGTTCTGGGGTGGCTTCGAGACCATCGTCGGCCTCTCGGCCGGCCATTAGTGTGGATGCCGTGTTCTCGCCGTAGCTCGACTTCCAGCTGCTTGAGAGACTTCGGATTTCTGAGCGTGAGTTGGATCGTCGCGCCGCGTGACGATCCCGCTCTCGAGCAGTAGACGTGGATTGGGTGACAGTGAGCGGCGAGAGCTATCATGATTGCTTAGCCGTGCGCCCTATACAACTAAGGCATGGACATCACCACCCTCGTCCGCACCGTCCCCAACTTCCCCAAGCCGGGCGTGATGTTTCGCGACATCACGACTCTACTCAAGAACGCGGAGGGTTTTCGCTTCGTGACCGAGAAGCTCGCTGCTGCGTATCGCGACAACAAGGTCGACAAGGTCGCAGCGATCGAGTCGCGAGGATTCATCGTCGGCGCCGCGCTCGCGCACGAGCTGCGCGTCGGCTTCGTACCGATCCGCAAAGGTGGCAAGCTCCCCGCGGAAAACTTCGGTCAGGATTATCAACTAGAGTACGGCAAGGACCGACTCGAGATGCATTCCGATGCGATTCGGCAGAACGAGCGCGTGTTGCTCGTCGACGATTTGATCGCGACCGGAGGCACCGCCGAAGCGGCGCTCACTTTGATCCGCGTCGCCGGCGGATCGATCGTCGGATGCGCTTTCGTGATCGACCTTCCCGATCTTGGAGGTCGCGCCAAGCTCGAGCGCTTAGGCTATCAGGTGCTTGCGCTCTGCGAATTCGCGGGTCACTGAAAAGAAAACCCGGGCGAAGCTGAGTGCTTCGGCCCGGGCGCGTGATGATTTTCTGCGTGGACTAGCGTCGCGCGTGGAGCTCGACCTCCACGATTCCGGCAGCGACGTTGATTCCGTTGAATCCTTGTACGCTCAGCGGCTGAAGGGCGAAGCCGTTGTTGGAACCTCCCAGGAGCACGTTGGCTCCCAGGCCCACCGCCCATGCCGCCTGCGCGGTCACGCCGCCGTACTTGCCGGCGATATCACCCGGGGTGAATTTGTCGCTGGTCGAGACGACGGCCCAGAGGATCACTCCGTTCTCCTGGTAGCCGATGTCTACACCGTACCTGTTGATCTTGCCGGTGAAGTGAACGGCCTTGACAGCCTTGTCCGTGCCGCTGAAGGTGCAGTTCAAATTGCGCGACGAGCTGAAAATCAACCCCGCGCCGCTTGCTTCATGGCACTCGAGCGTGCCTATCGTGACTCCCTTGTCCTGCGCTTGCGCAAGACTCGCTGACGCAACGAGCGCGGCCCCTATTGCTAGACTGAGCAGATGACGCTTCATTCTTCCTTCTCCTGTTGTTTGCACGACGTGTGCGGATGCTCCCCTTAGAGGGCATTGTAGCCCTCGTGTTCCGTATGACAGGCTGCGAACGAGGGAGGCCGACGTAAAAAAGCCCGGGCAAAAGCTCTTCGCTTCTGCTCGGGCGGCTGATGCCTGTCTGTGTGCGCGCCGTCAGGAGACGGGGTGAAGCTCGACCTCCGCGATTCCCGCTGCGAGGTTGATGCCGTTGAACCCGGTGATGCTGACAGGTTGAAGCGCGAAGCCGTTGTTGGTGCCGCCGAGGAGCACGTTGGCTCCCAGGCCACCAGCAAACCCGGCTTGCGCGGTCACGCCGCTGTACTTGCCGGCGAGATCGCCCGGAGCGAAATGGTCACTGGTCGACACAACTCCCCAAAGGATCACGGCGTTTTGCGTGAAGCCGATGTCCACGCCGTACCGGTTGATCCTGCCGGCGAATCGCTGGACCGGGCCGTTCCTGTCCATTCCGCTGAAGGTGCAGCGGAGATCGTGCGAGGAGCTGAATATCAATCCCTCGCCGCTCGCCTCATGACATTCGAGCGTGCCGACCTTCACGCCGATGTCGGCAGCTTGTGCAAGGCTCGCTGAAGCCGCGAGCACGGCGCCTACCGCGAGACTGAGCAAAGAACTTTTCATCATCTTTCTCCTATCGTTATACGAATGCGCCCATTGCCCCGATTAGAGCGGCGCGGAATTCGTCGTGTTCCGTGCAGGAGAGGAAGACGCTGGTAGGATGGCGTCCTACACCGACAGACTTTCTCCGTTCTCCGATGAGCAGCGCATTCAAGATCCGCCGCGCGGACAAGCTGATGACCGACGAGAGCGCTCGCGAGCTGCTCGCGAGCGGATACTGCGGGCGTCTGGCTACGATCGGCGCGGACGGCTGGCCGTATGTCGTTCCGCTCCTGTACGTCTGGATCAATGATGCGATCTGGGTCCACAACACTCGGGCGCGCGGCCATCTTCGCGGCAACGTCGACCACGAGACCCGCGTGTGCTTTGAAATCGACGAGCCAGGAGAAGTGTTCGCCTACGGACGCTACGAATGCGACACGTCGGTTTCGTACCGCAGCGTGGTCTTGTTCGGCCGGATACGAATAGTCGAGGAGCAGCGGCAGAAGAAGGCGTTCTTCGAGGCGCTGATGGCGAAGTACGCTGATTCGAATTGGGATCGCCCGAAGAACTTCTTCCCTCGGCTCGATCAAGTCACGGTCTATGCGATCGGCATCGAGCGCATAAACGGCAAGGAGAACGTCCTGCCGGCCGCGCAAAATCGCTGGCCGGCCGTCGACAACACCAAGTCACCGGACGCGACGCCACCATAAGAGAAGGGCGCCTCGCTCACGATGAGCCGACGCGCCCCTCGCCGCCGAGCAGCCGGACCTTGGAGGGAATCCGGCTGCTCGGCTCTTCTCTCGCTTATTCGGCAGACTACTGCGTCGTGAAGACGAGCACGCCGCCGTTCGGGAACGTGGTCGCGCAGGTCGCGCAGCCTCCCGGCGCCGTTGCCGAAGAGTAAGGCATGTAAAGCTGGTGCGTTACCGCGTCGACGCCCACGGAGTGCGCGTTGTTGCCCGTTGGCGTTTGCGTAATAAGAACTCGTCTCGCCGCACTGATGACTGCCACCACCGGCGTACACGGCGCGGCGCCAGTGCACGCCCCACCGACTCCCGCGAGGCCGTTGTTTGTCCAGCGACTGGCCGCGTTGTAGTAGTTGTTGGTGGCCGGGTCGTACCAGATCTGGTCACCGCCGCCGGCGTTGAGCGTCGCCAGGATTGCACCCGTGGTGCGATTCATGATGAGCACGGTTAACGGCGCGTTCGTGGTTCCCTGCCGGCAGGAGACAGCCATATCGGTGCCGGGTCCGAGCGCGAGGCCGGTCGGGTCGCAATTGCCTTCCGGGAAAACCTTGAAACCGTTGGCGGCCGACGGCACCGGAATCGTCAGCACCACCGGCTTGGCCGGCGTGCCCTGCTTGATGAAGGATGCCGGGATCACGTCGGCTTCGCCGTGAGGATTCGCCGTCGAGCCGTCGTTGTTGTTGATGAAGCTGTTGGTCGCGTGATCGTAGACGCATGCTTCGAGCCCGGCCGACGCTGGGCCGGCGGGACCGGTCCCCGGGTCCGTAAACAGCAGCGTCGCGATGATCTTCTGCGTCGGGACGTCGATGAAGGTCGCGAACGGCGGGCTCTCTGCCGGGCTGTTGATCATAAAAATCTTGTCGTCGGGATCGTAGCAACCTTCATCCGCGCGCAGCCCGGAATTGCCTCCGATGTTGATCACGTTGACGATCGTGTCGCTCGTGGTGTCGATGACCTTTACCGAGTTGACGTCGCCGACGAAGACGAAGGTCGTGCCCGGGATGATGTTCAGCCCGTCCGGGCCCGACTTGTCGTTATTGGCCCCGTTGCACGACGGCCCCGTATTGCAGCCTGTGAAGCCGGGGATCATCTTGAGGAAGCTGTTGGTGTTGATGTCGATGATGTCGACAGACGCGTTGTTTCGGTCGGTGAAGTAGTAACGTCCCTTCGCGCTGTCGACGTCGCTGATGTCGAACGAGAAGTTGGTCGTTGGCGTGATGTTCGGTACCGAGATCAGCGCAATCAACCGGACTGGATTGTTGTCTGTAGAAGGATTACCACCACCGCAAGCTGCTAGCAGCAGCGTTGCAGCGAGCAAAGCTAGCAATAGACGACATGTCCTCATGTTTTTTCCCTCCGCTTGTTGGCAACCGTCGGCTGTGTCGGCGCGCGCTTCGGTTTCTCTGACGAGTTGTGGAACCGTGGGCTCTTCGTTAGCGTTTTCGTTAGCGGCAAGCCCGCGCGCGTTCGCGCATTATTAATCCTTTTTCGATGACAAAGCTACCGGCGAAATGCTGAGCTAGGTGTCGGAGCTTGTCCGACCCACCGTCAGCAATTCGACAGACTTCTGACGTCCGCCTTTCTCAGGCTGTTGCGATATTGTCGCGCCCGGCTCCCCGGGCTCTTCTGCAGCACGGGAATGAACCGGACGAGCGGCGCATAGCCGCGCACCGCGGGTGGGGAGTGTGGGTCTGATTTGATTCGGACTATGGCCTCGTTCTCGCGCACCTTGGCTCGCCAGTCGGCAAAGAAACGCTGGTCACCCGTCATCCCGTCGATGGTTGTCGAGCTCTCGCCGCCGAGCGAGATCTTGTAGGCCTTGTACGCTATCGCCAGGCCGGAGTTGTCGGCGATGTTCTCTCCAAGCGTCAGTTCGCCGTTGACGTGGAACCCCGGCACGGGCTCATAGCGGCAATCGCCATTCGGTACGATCGATGGATTCACCTCGGCCATTTCAATCGGGGGACAACGCGATTGATGCTACATCCGCCGATGCTCGTGTCAACGAGCAGCAGCCCCTGTTGAATCCTGATCGGGAGTCGTCTAATGTCGCGCGAAATCGCGCACCAGGAGGTAGCTATGGCTCCGGTTCCTGCTCCCGTCGCAGATGGCATCCCGCGCCCACTGCTGCGTCGGCTCCTGGGAGGGATGTCGGTCTTCACTTTGCTGATGACGATTCCGCAAGTCCTCACGATATGGCTTGGTCGCCAGGCGGGGGGCGTTTCGGTCTGGTCGTGGGGAGCCTACCTTCTCTCCGCGCTCCTCTGGTTTTTTTATGGATTGCAGAAACGTGACAAGAATATCTACTTGCCATGCATTGGCTGGATCGCGCTCGACTGTGGTGTTATCGCAGGCGTTCTAATGTACGGGTGATAAAAGCGAGCAAAGCGTGAAGCGCGTGCAGCAGAGTAGGAGATCGAATTGCCCTACCGCAACCCGGTAATGCACGCTCCGGAAGGCGGGCGCTTCGCTCGCCTCAGAACCCGCATGCGTCCGCATGCGGACGTACTGAAGCATCCCGGAGCATTTGCCGTCAGGGTACTGAAGAACTTCAGCGCCAATCAGGGCTACCTGTTGGCTGGCGCGATCGCATACAACACGCTGCTATCGATCCTGCCCCTGCTGATCCTGTCGCTGATCGGGCTCACGCACTTCGTCGACCAGGACGCGCTGCTCGCGACGCTTGCCCGCTATCTGGACCTCGTCGTACCGGGGCAGTCGGACGCGATCATGCACGAGCTCACGCAGTTCCTCGTCCATCGCAAAGTGGTCAGTTGGCTGCTGATCGCTACGCTCGTCTTCTTCGGTGCGATTGCCTTCCGGGTGGTCGAGAATGCAATGTCGGTGATCTTCTACCACCGCGTGCGGATCAAGCGGCGGCGTCTCGTGGTCTCCGCGTTGATCCCGTTTTTTTACATCGCCTGCCTCGCCTTCGGGCTTCTCGCGGTCACGTTCGTCGCCCACTTCCTGCAGGCGATGGAGCGAGACGGGATCGAGGTCTTCGGGCAAGCGCGCTCGCTCGCCGGCATTTCGGGATTCGTGCTCTACCTGATCGGAGTTGCGGGAGAGATTCTCGCCCTGACGTCGATCTACATGGTGATGCCCGTTAAGCGTCCGTCGTGGCGCCTCGCGCTCATTGGCGGCGTCACTGCGGGGTTGTTGTGGGAGCTCACGCGCCACGTTCTCGTCTGGTTCTTCGCCACGCTCTCGCAGGTAAACATGGTCTACGGATCGCTCGCGACCGCGATCCTCATCCTGTTGAGCCTCGAAGCGGCGGCGATCATCCTGCTCCTGGGAGCGCAAGTGATCGCCGAATACGAGCGCAGCATGCGAGGGCTCCGCGGCGTGGCGGTGCAACCGCTTAGGACAGGGTGATGGATTCGCGTTTTCGCTTCTGCATCCTCGTGCCGGCGACCGCGCTGAGGCGGCGGACGTGACATCAGACGTGGACATCGCGGGCAAGACTCTCTTTCAGCTCTTCACCGACGAGCAGGTTTTCTCGTGGAACGAGGATCCACTGACTGCGAGTTACGAAGGTCAGCGTAGGTATGAAGACCGGCTCGCGTCGTGTCTGCCCGCCGATTTCGAGCGCCGCGCCGACGCCTATGCGAAGTTTCTCACGCGCCTGCACGCGATTGATCACGCACAATTGAGCCGTGAAGATCAGGTCTCCTACGACCTCTTTGATTTCATTCTGACGTATCGGGTCAAGTTCGCCGCCTACAAGGAATGGCGCGCGCCGTTGTACAGCGACAGCGGCTTTCACACCGAAGTCATGCAGATGCACGAAGCCGCCGACACGCAGAGCGTGCCGGGCTGCGAGCGCTACGTCGCCCGCCTGAACGACGTGAAGCGCTACTTCGCCGAGAACATCGCCAACATGAGGCAGGGATTGAAGGAAGGCTATACCTTGCCGGCGGACATCCTGCCAGGCGTGGCCTCGGTCATCGAGGCGGAGCAGTTCACCAACCCGGAGGATTCGCCGCTTTACGGGCCGTTCAAGGCGTTTCGGCAGTCCATCCCGGCGACGGAGCAGGCGCGGCTACAACAGGCAGGCAAGGCGGCCATCCGCTCGGCCGTGATTCCGGCGTACCGGGATCTCCAGACCTTCTTTCGCGAGGAATACGCGCCCAAAGCACGCAAGACGATCGCAGCATCCGCACTTCCGAATGGGAAGGCGCATTACGCAGACCTCGTTCGATATTACGCGACCTTCGACATCACCCCGGACGAGGTCCATGACATCGGCGTGAAGGAAGTCGCTCGCATCCATGGAGATATGGAAGAGACGATGAAAGGGGCGAAGTTTACCGGGAGCTTCGCCGACTTCCTCGCCTTTCTCCGCCGCGACCCGCAGTTCTATGCAAAGACGCCGATGGCGCTGCTGAAGGATGCAAGCTACATCGCCAAGGAGATCGACGGAAAGCTGCCACAGTACTTCAGCAAGCTGCCGCGAATGACCTACCGCGTCGAAGCAGTGCCGGCAACGCTTGCGCCCAACTACACCGCCGGGCGTTACAACCCGGGTCCCAACGACGGACGCACGCCGGGCAGCTACTGGGTCAATACCTACGCGCTCGACCGGCGGCCGCTGTATTCGCTGCCCGCGCTGACGCTGCATGAAGCCGTGCCGGGACATCACTTTCAGATCGCTCTCGCACGCGAGCTCGCGGACCTTCCGGCATTCCGCCGCAACACCTATCTCAGCGCTTTCGGCGAAGGCTGGGCGCTCTACTGCGAGAAGCTCGGTGTCGAGATGGGCATGTACAAGACGCCGTACGAAGATTTTGGCCGCCTGAGCTACGAGATGTGGCGAGCGTGCCGGCTCGTCGTCGATACCGGCATGCACTGGAAGGGCTGGAGCCGCGAGCAGGCGTTCGATTACCTGCGGCGCAACACGACGCTCTCCGAGCATGAGGTGCGCACAGAGACCGATCGCTACATCGCATGGCCCGGCCAGGCGCTGTCGTACAAGCTCGGCGAGATCAAGCTTTGCGCGCTTCGCCAGAATGCCGAGCGAGCGCTCGGCCCGAAATTCGACCTGCGAACTTTCCACGATGCCGTCCTCGCAGAGGGCACGATGACGCTGCCGATGCTCGAGCGGCGCATCGACGCATACGTGGCGCTTGAATCATCCCGCACACGCGGGTGACAAAGGTCTCACTGCAACCACTTCCCAGTGATGCGGCCGTAATCGCCGCTCGCCTTGGCGAGGTGAAACCATTGGTCCATCCACGCCTTGAAGGCCGAGTCGCCGCGCGGTAGCAGCCAGGCCATCTCGCCATATTGCAGCGGCTTGTCAGGATTCACGGCGCACAGGCCCGGACGCAGCTTCTGCTGCACGATCGTTTCCATCGACTCCGAGATCATCACGTCGGCGTTGCCCTTCAGGATCTCGTCGAAGATCGTCGTGTTGTCGTTGAAGATCACGATCTTCGCCTGCTTGAAATTGGCCCGCGCGAAGCGCTCGTTGCTCCCGCCGGGATTTTCGATCACAGTGACGCCGGGTTTGTCGATGTCCGCTACCGTCTGGAACTTGGAGACGTTCTCGCACTTGGTGATCGGCGCTTTGCCGTTGACCATGTAGGGCGAGGTGAAGAAAGCGGTCTTCTGACGGTCGAGCGTCACGGAGATTCCGCCGACGGCGACATCGCACTTGTCGATGAAGTCCTTCATCAGCACCGGCCAAGCCGTCTTGATCATTTCGACCTCGACGCCGAGCGACTTCGCTGAGGCCTGCACGAGGTCGATGTCGAGCCCTTCGTAGCCGCCGTCGGGACGCTGGAAGCTGAACGGCTTGTAGTCGCCGGGAGTGCAAACGCGAAGCTTGCCGCTCTTGACAACTTCGTCCAGCCGCGACGACACGGTTTGCGCGGAGGCAAGGGCGAGCGGCACGCAAATCAATGCTATCAAGACGACGATACGGCGCATCACTGGCTCCCGGGGAAGACTACAGCGACATTCTAATCGACTCGACGATCGAGACCGGCATCGAAATCGACCAGGAGCGCGCATTCGCGGCAGACGGTAAGATTGTCGCTCCAAACGTGTATGGACACGGAGGAACGCACATGTTTCGCGCTTGGTCCAGTGGACACATCTCACGCGCAATTCTGACCTTGGGTCTCGTTCTGCTGAGTCTTGGGTGGTCATCGGTTGCGTCCGCCCAGGCCTCAACGGCCGGCCAGGGAAAAGTCAAGGTCGAATGGTTGGGCCACGAGTTCTATCGGCTGACTTCGCCGAAAGGCGTCGTGATCGTTACGAGTCCATGGCTCGCCAACCCGGATGGACCCGTTCTGCTCGATGATCTGGCTCGCACGGACTTCATTCTCGTTCCCAACGCTCACACCGACGACATGGGAAATCCGATCGAGATCGCGGCGAAGTCGGGCGCAACGGTCATCACGCCCGCGCCGCTGGGACGGTGGCTCATCGCCAACGGACTCAAGCAGGAACAGTTCCGGCGAGCGGGCATCGGCGACCAGTTCGTCCTGAAAGGCATTACGTTCAAGATAGCTCCCAGTGCCCATGACAACACCCTTGCCACCGGCGCGGATGGCGGCCCCGCCGCGTCGTTCTTCATCACCTTCGAGAATGGTTTCACCGTTTTCTACAACGGTCATTCCACGCTCGTCGCGGATCTCGCGCTCTATGCCTCGGTCTATCAGCCCGACCTCGCGATCCTGGGGCTCTCTCAGGATCCGCCGGAGTTCGCTCAAGTCGCGCGCCTCATCGCGACCAACAATCCGAAGCTGCGCACCGTGATCCCGAGCCATATGCGTCCAGGTGCGCCGATCCTCGCCGACGGGAAGCGAGAGCTGGACCGACTGGGGATCGGTGGATTGATGTTCGCGCCGGAATTGAAAAAAGTGTACGAGTACTAGTTAGGTGCGCCAGCCGCGCTAAGACAAACGGCCCCGCGCGGGGCCGTTTGTCTTTGCAGAAGGCCGGTGTTCTTTATTGCGGTGAGCAGAACCCTACGCCGGCACCCTGCCCTTCCGGGCTCCATCCGGCCGTCACCATTTGCGCAAAGTCGTTGGCATCTGTAATGAGCCGATGGTTCGGAGCGCCACTCATGTCGTTGTTGTACAAGCGGTAGACCGGAATGCTGCCTGCAGGACACGTGCTATCGCTCGCCGGCAGAGGCGCACTGAAAACCGCTCCTTCGAGTTGCCAGCCGGCAATGGCTCCACTCACCAGCGCGTCGTATTCGGCGACGCTCGCAGTATCAACGTGCGAGCTCTTGTCCGCGAACTCCGTGCTGACGAATCGCCATACCGTCGAACTCGATGCCGGCGCACCTTCGAGCGCGTAGACGTTGAATTGCCGCCCAGTACGTGTCCACACGCCGCCGAAAGCACCGCCATCCAATGCCGCTACCTCATTGGGCAAAGCGGTCACGAAGTACATATTCCACCCGGAGTGGTAGTACTCGACCGCCAGTTCGATCTTGGGCTGCGGCGCCGATGCCGATGCCGCTTGCACGTCGAAGGGTTGGATGTTGCAACTCTCGCCGTTGAGTTGCACCGCGATGCTGACCCCGTTTTCCACAGCGGAGTAGACGTGCGAGGCGGATACGTCATGCTGGTAAATGGACACTCCCCAGAGATCGGGTTCCCTGTGAGAAAAGGCGAGACCGCTCGTAGCTGTCCCGTCGCCCCAGAGGATGGTGTAGGGCTCCGAACCCCCGATCCCATCATTGTTCGACGCTGTGACTTGGACCGCGGCGCCTGCTTCGTAGGGGCCTCCAGACACAAAGCACCTAACGTTGGCAAGAGCGTCCCCGGCAACAGTCGAAACGAGAGTGCCAAGGGCACATGCCAGAAGGCGCGACCGAAATTGGCCAAGCGCTTTTGATTGTCGCAAGAAGCTCATTGTTGTCTCCCGGTTGTCGTTCATCTGCCGGCACAGCTCATCGCCGGATGCTTGCAATTTATGCGAGCACAGAGACGCACAACAGGGAGTATTCCCAACGCCGGGCCGCTGAAAATTCACGCGCGGCGCAGCGCGAGCGCCCACGGGCGAGTCCCATGGAGCCCGCTTACCCGACGATAGGGGTTGGTACCGAAATCGACTCGACGATCTTTTCGAGTGTCGCAGGGTCGAGCGGCTTGACCAGGTGCTGATCGAACCCGGCTTCTCGCGCGAGCTGCCGATCCGCATCCTGGCCGTAGCCCGTCAATGCGACCAGCAACATCGAGCGCCGCTGCTCTGACGCCCGCAATCGCTTCGCTACTTCGTAGCCGCTCATTCCCGGAAGTCCGATGTCCAGCAGTACCACCTCGGGATCAAATTCGTTTGCAGTCGCGACGGCGGACACTCCATCGTAAGCCGTGCGAACGTCATGACCGGAGGCGATCAAAAGCACCTTCGCCGTTTCCGCCAGGTCGTGATTATCGTCGACGATCAACACGCGTCGCTTGGTTCGCGCGCTACCTGGTTGCCACGTCGTCGGCGATTCACCAACCGACTGCTTCTGAGACAAAGCGGGCAGGAGCACGATGAATTCGCTGCCCTTTCCCAGGCCGTCGCTTCGGGCCGAGACGGTGCCTCCATGCAAATCGACCAGTTTTCGGACGATCGTAAGGCCGATGCCGAGACCGCCTTCGGTACGAGCCAGCGAGCGCTCTCCTTGAACGAAGAGATCGAATACCCTCGGGAGCAGTTCCGCGTGTATACCTGCACCCGTATCCTTGACCCGCAACACTGCCCAATCGCCGTCCCGCGCGACGCTGACTGTGATCCTTCCGCCATCGGGCGTGTACTTGATCGCGTTGTTCAGCAGGTTGATAACGATCTGCGAAAGGCGAATGAGATCGCCGTCGACGAGAAGATGCTCTTTTGACGTTTGCACATCGAGAATCTGTTGTCGCGACTCGGCAGCTGACTTGCAGGAGTCTACTGCTCGCACGACCGCGGCGTTCAGCTCGACATGCTCCTTCTTGAGTTCGATTCTGCCGCTCGTGATCCGAGCCACGTCCAGCAAGTCGTCCACCAGCCGAGTCAATTGCGTCACTTGCCGGTCGATGACGTTGCGTGACCATTCCCGCGTTGAATCGTCCGCTGATTGCATGCCCATGAGACTTAGCGCGTTGCGTATCGGTGCCAGCGGGTTGCGCAGCTCGTGTCCGAGCATTGCCAGGAACTCGTTCGTCTGGCGCTCGCGCTGTTCCAGCGACTCGATACGCTTGAGCTCCGTCATATCGCGAGTGACTTTGGCGAACCCCCGGAACTGGCCGGCGGCGTCGTAGAGCGCAGTGATTACTACGTTCGCCCAAAAGCGAGTACCGTCCTTGCGCAGGCGCCAGCCTTCGACTTCACAACGACCCTGCGCTTTTGCGAGCGCGAGCTCTTGCTGAGGTCGATTGCTCTCGATTGCATCCGCGGGAAAGAACCGAGAGATATGCTGACCAATGATCTCGTTGGCCGCGTAGCCCTCGATTCTCTCCGCCCCTTTATTCCAGCTCACGATCTTGCCATCCTGGTCAAGCATGAAGATGGCGTAGTCCTGAATGCCTTCGACCAGCAGACGAAAGGTTTCTTCGCTTCGTCGCAGCTCCAAGGTTCGCTCGATTACCCGGCGCTCGAGCTCATCGCGGCTCTCGCGCAAGGCCACCATGGCGCGGCGACGTTCATTGGCTACCGCGCTGATGGACAGGCCGGTCATGGCTACCGCGCTGATAAAAACGAGAAGCTGCAGCAGTGACGCGTCGACCGAACTCGACGCCAGCGGACCGCGACCGGCGACAGTAAAGCCGATGGCCATCGCACATAGAATCGCGATCGTCACGACAACTTCGCGTTGATCGAAGCGGAGCGCCGCCCAGTTGACGAGCGGCAACGTGAGCAGCAGAAGCAGCGGCGAGAAAATGGGACTCGTGAGGTCAGTGCCGAACGCGACGTAACCCACGAGTACGAGCACGATCCCGAATCCGATCACCTCGCGCTTCCGGCGCGCGGTCCAGGCTATGGCCGGAGCGACCGTCCAGACCAGAATGAGCGGAGTAACCACGATCATGCCCGTCGTATCGCCCTGCCACCAGGTCCACCAAACCGCGGTAATCCCCGCCGGAGGGAGCCCCGACACGGTGGCCACCGCGAGAGTTCCGATCGTCGCGGCGATGATCGAGGCACCTGCAGCCACCACGACGAACTTGAACACATCCTCGCCGCGTTGAAACTGACGGGGAACGCCGATCAGACGCTTGACCAGTGCCGCACCCACGAGTGCTTCGATGGCATTCCCGCTGCCGATCATCACTGCGGCAAGCACAGACGACTGAACCGTGAGATTGACCAGCGCAGCTCCGATCCAGACTCCGGGCCAAATGCGCGGGCGGTACAGCAGGATCGCTGCAAGCGCGATCCCCGAGGGCGGCCAAACGGACGTCGCGTAACCCGGCGGAATTGCAGCCAACAGCGAAAGCTTGGCAACGACGAAATAAAGCGCCGCGAGCACGCTGATCTGGGCGACATATCGCAGCGGCCTCGGGACAGTCAGTACGCGCAGCACTCTGCTCTCCTGCGAGCTACGACTCAACCTCACGCCATTTATCGCGCACCTGCATCGAGGTGACGGCTGGGGGATTCTGACCCAGTTCCAGCAGAACCTGCAATATTCGGCGAGCTACCATATACGGACCAGGGCGCAGCCCGGTTCGGAGCGCAAAGCTGGTCTGGAACTCTTATTCAGGAATCGTTCGATGGACATCATCGCCGCACGCTTGAACCGCATCAAACCGTCTCCCAGCTCGATGGCCAGTCAGCGAGCACGGGCGCTACGTGCCGCGGGCCGCGACATCGTCGGGCTTACGGCCGGGGAGCCTGATTTCGACACGCCGTCGAACGTGTGCGACGCGGTCGTGCGGGCAATGACTGCTTCGAAGACGAAGTACACGGATGTCGGTGGCACGCCCGAGCTCAAGTCGGCGATCATCGAGAAATTCCGGCGCGACAACGACCTCGCCTACACGGCCGACGAAATCATCGTAGGGACCGGCGGCAAGCAGGTCATCTTCAACGCGCTGATGTGCACGCTCGAGCCGGGGGACGAAGTGATCGTGCCGGCGCCGCACTGGGTGTCCTATCCGGACATCGCGTTGCTGGCCGAGGGACAGCCCGTCACAGTGGCCTGCCGGCCGGAGGACGGGTTCAAGCTGCGCCCGGAGGCGCTGGAAGAGGCGATCACGCCAAGAACCCGGTGGCTGGTGCTCAACGCGCCGAACAATCCCAGCGGTGCGATCTACACACGCGAAGAGCTGCACCGGCTTGCGGACGTGCTTCTTCGTCACCCGCAGGTGTGGGTCCTGAGCGATGACATCTACGAGCACATCCTCTATGACGGCCGACGCTTCTTCACGATCGCGCAGCTCGAGCCGGCGCTCAAGGAGCGCACGCTGACCGTCAACGGCGTGTCGAAGGCGTACGCCATGACCGGATGGCGCATCGGCTACGGTGGAGCGCCGGCGGAGCTCGTCAAGGCGATGACCAAGCTGCAGTCGCAGAGCACCTCGAACCCGTGCTCCATCAGCCAAGCGGCGGCGCAGGAAGCGCTGACCGGCCCGCAGGATGTAGTCGCCGAGCGTACGCGCATCTTCGAGAGGCGCCGCGACAGGGTGGTCGCGGCGGTGAACCAGGTGGCGGGCCTCGGTTGCCACGCACCCGAGGGCGCGTTCTACGTCTATGCGTCATGCGCAAGCGTCATCGGCAAAAAGACGCCGGACGGGAAGGTCGTTGCGAGCGACGCCGATTTCGTGATGTACCTGTTGGAGGCGCAGAATCTCGCGCTGATTCAGGGCGACGCGTATGGGCTGTCGCCGTTCGTTCGGATTTCCTTCGCCGCGTCGATGGAAACGCTCGAGGAAGGATGCCAGCGGCTGCGGCTCGCTTGCGAAGCGCTGCGCTAATTTGGACGATCGCTATTTAATCGACTTGCGTACCAGCGCGACGAACTGATCGACCTCGACTTCCGTCGCGTCGAAACGCGCCACCAGGCGAATGACACCGTCGCCGCGCCGTGCGAAGCGGACTCCGGCTGCCGCCAGGGCCTCGATCGTCGGCTCCGGCATGGCGGGGAACACGAGGTTGGCCTCGACCGGCGCCGTCACGCGCACGCCCGGGATCGCCGCCAGCTCGCGGCCGAGCCGCGACGCGAGCTCGTTCGCGCGCGATGCGAGTCGCAGAAACAAGTTGTTCTCGATGTACGCGAGGAGCTGCGCGGCGGCGAAGCGCATCTTCGACCAGGTCTGCCCGGCGCGTCGCAGACGATACGACAACGGCTCCACGAGCTCGCGATCGAACACGACGATCGCGTCGGCGCCCATCACGCCGTTCTTCGTGGCGCCGAACGAAAGGATGTCGACGCCGGAGCGCCACGTCATCTCGGACGGACTGCATTCGAGCGCTACCAGCGCGTTGGCAAATCGCGCGCCGTCCATGTGGAAGAAGATGCCGGCGTCGCGCGCGATGGCGCCGAAGGCCGCGATCTCTTTTAGCGTGTACACCGTGCCATATTCGGTCGCCTGCGTGATCGACACGGCGTCCGGCTGCGACCGGTTGGTGATGCCTCGATCCGCTCGCTGCAGCGCCGCCGCTACGCTTTGCGGCTCCAGCTTGCCGTTGGTGCCGGAGAGCGCGATGAGCTTGGCGCCGCCGGAAAAAGCTTCAGTCGCGCCGGCTTCCGCGGTGTTGATATGCGCGTCCTCGTGGCAATAGATGGCACCGTAGGGACGAGCGCAGGTGGCGAGCGAAAGCGCGTTGGCGGCCGTGCCGGTGGACACCGGAAACGCCGTCACCTCGGTTTCGAACAACTCGGAGAACTTCCGGTTCAGCAGCGCGCTGTATTCGTCGTCGCCATACGCGGCAGCGAGCCCGTGATTGGCAGCCTCGAGCGCACGCATGATCTCCGGCGCGACGGTGGCCACGTTGTCACTGCGAAAACTAAGCGAAACGGCGGGACTGTCATTCATGTCGAGCGCACTCCTCACTGCTGCTACAGCATCGGATCGTCCTGGCGGCGCAAACGCCGGTGGATCAGCAAGAGCGGCGTGGCCGTGAAAAGGATCAGGATCGCGGCGGCGGCCGAAGCGGAGCCCGCGCCCTCGCCGCCTTCCAGGAAGTGATACATGCGCACCGTCATTGTCTGCCAGCGGCTGGTGTAGAGCACGATCGTCGAGCTGAGCTCGGAGGCGACTGTGATCCAGACCAGGATCATGCCGCCGATCAATCCGCTCGCCATCATCGGGACGGTCAAGCTGACGAAGGTGCGCAGCGGCGGCACGCCGAGATTGATCGAGGCTTCCTCGAGGCTGGGTTCGATCTGATGCACGATGGCCGAGGACGAGCGGATACAGAAGGGCAGCTTACGCACGACATAGGCTATCACCAGGATCAGCCACCCGCCCGTCAGGATCAGCACTCCGCTGTTGAACGCGATGATCAGCCCGATCGCCAGTACCGTGCCGGAGACAGCGAAGGGAATCATGCCGATCACGTCGAGCCCCGTCGAAAGCGCGCCCCGATGACGCGTGACGATGTAGCCGATCGGCGTTCCCAGCAGCGTCGCGATGACGGCCGTGATCGTGGCGAGGAGCAGCGAGTTGTACAGCGGGCGGAACGAGCCCTCGAGCAGCACTGCATAGTTGGAGAAGGCGAGCTGCCACGTGAGCACGGGCCCTTGAAAATGAAGGAACGAGACGAAGAGAACAGCGATGAACGGCAGCAGCGAAAGTGCAACGATGCCCCAACTGAAAACCGTTGCGAGCGCGCGCCATCCGGTTGACAGGGGAAGCAGCGGCGGCGCGGCGCGGGGATTCGTCGCAAAGCGTCGCTTATTGAGATAGCGGCGCTGCACCACGAGCGCCAAGGCCGTGCCAGCGATCAGCAGCACGCTGAGCGCGCCGGCTGCTGCCGGATTGTTCTCGGCTTCACCCGCGAACAGCTTGAAGATGTCCACCGCGAGGAACGGGCGATCCTCCGCGAGGACCACTGGGACGCCGAAATTCTCGAGCGCTTCGATGAACACGAGCAGCGCGCCGGCGAGCACGGCCGGTATCGCCACGGGCAGCAGCACCGAGCCGAAGGCGTGCAGCCGCGAGCCGCCGAGATTGCGCGCCGCCTCTTCGATCGAGATGTCGATCGCCCTGAACCCCGCAATGGAGGGAAGCAGCACGTACGGATACAACGTCAGCAGGAAGACGACGCTGATCCCCGGAAGCCCATAGATGGGACCGATTGGAATGCCGATCTCGCGCAGGGCCGAGGTGACGACGCCGGCATGACCGAAGAGCAGAACCAGCGCGTAAGCAGCAACGAACGATGGCAATACCAGCGGCAATGTCGCCAGCGTCAACAGCACGGTCTTGCCCGGTATCTCGATACGGGCCAGGCAGAACGCCAGCGGTGTGCCGATCAGCGTCGCGCCTATCGTCGCGAAAATCGCGGCGAGCAGGCTGTTGGCGATGCTGCTCAGGTAATACTTGCTCGCGAAAATCTGGCCATAGTTCGCGAACGTGAAGGTCCCAGTCCCGTTCACTCTAAGACTCGCATCTAGAACCAGGCTGAGCGGATAAAGCAGGAACAGCACGAGCAGGGCGAGCGCACCGAGAACAACGATATAGCGGAATCCCTTCATTGCGCTGGGTAGGCAGTGATCTGCGTCGGATCGTAGGCAAGCGCCACTGCGTCGCCCACGGCCGCGACGTGCCGGCTACTGAGTGTCGAGACACGAATCTGCGTGCCGTCGGGAAGCGCCGCATGCAGGCGCTGGATCTGTCCGAGGAATTCGCGCAACACGAGCTTCGCGTGCAGCACCGGACCGTCGGACCTTTCTGCCAGCCGCAGCGACTCGGGTCGGATCGACAGGAACAGCTTCTGTCCGGCATCGGCGACTTTCCCTTGCACTGAGATGATGGTTCCGCACGATGCGACTTCGGTGATGCGGCCATCGAACTTGCCCGCGATCCCGGGCAGCATGTTCGTGCCACCGAGGAACTCGGCGACGAAGGCTGTCTGCGGCCGCTGGTAGATCTCTTCCGGTGAGCCGATCTGTTCGACCTTTCCAGAGCGCAGGATCGCGATCCGGTCCGAGATCGCGAGAGCTTCCTCCTGATCGTGCGTCACATAGATCGTCGTCAGACCGAGCGACTGCTGCAGCTGGCGGATCTCCACCCGCATCTGTGTGCGCAATTGGGCGTCCAGATTGGACAGCGGCTCATCGAAGAGCAGCACTTCCGGTTCGATGACCAGCACGCGGGCAATCGCCACGCGCTGCAATTGGCCGCCCGAGAGCGTATGCGGCCAGCGCTCTTCGTAACCCGTCAGGCGCACGCGCTCCAGCGCCTTCTCGACCCGCGCCCGGATCTCGGCCGGTTGGACCTTGCGCGCGCGCAGGCCGTAGGCGACATTGCCCTCCACGGTGAGGTTGGGAAAGATCGCATAGTTCTGGAAGACCATGCCGGTGTTGCGACGATGCGGCGGCAAGGTGTCGATGCGTCTCTCGCCGAACCATATGCTGCCCGCGTCGACCTCGGTAAAGCCCGCGACCATTCGCAGCAGCGTGGTCTTGCCGCATCCGGACGGCCCGAGAAGGGTGAACAACTTGCCCTCCTCGATCGTCGCAGAAAAATGGTCGACGGCGCGGATTGCGCCGAAGCTGCGGCTGACCTTGTCGAGACGGATCGTCGTCATGCGAGACGACGCTTCCGTCTTCAGCGCGTGTCCTGGACGACCGTCTTGATCCGGGCGAGCGTCGCGCTTCGCGCCTCGTCCCACTTCACGTCGTCGTACGGCAGGACCTTGATCCTGGAGAGCGGCGGCATGTCGGGCATCGCGGAAAGATCGATGTCTTGCCGCGCAGGGCGGCGGAAGGTCGCCTTGAGCAGCATCTCCTGCGTCGACTTGCTGGCGAGATAGTCGATCAGCGCACGCGCGGCATCCTGATCAGGGCCGCCCTTGATGATCGCGGCGCCTTCCGCAAGCGCCGCGGTTCCTTCGGTCGGATAGGAGACCTTGACCGGTGCGCCGTTATGAGCCCACAGCAACCCGGCATATTCGAGCGAGATGCCCAACGGATATTCGCCGCTGCTATTGCCCTCGAAGACGAGCGTCGAGCGATTGAGCACCTTCGTATTGGCAATCAGCGAAGACAGCTTTTTCCATCCAGCGTCGTTGTCGCCCCAGTAGCCAAGCAGGACCGTTGCAGCAGCATAGGAAAAGCCGGAGTTCGCCGGGTCCGTATAGGCGATCTTGCCCTTCCATTTCGGATCCAGAAGATCCTGCCAGGTCTTTGGACCACTCGCGGCATCGATCGCCTTGGTGTTCTGGTTGATCGTCACGACCTGCAGATTGGTGCCGATCCAGAGACTGTTCGGATCCCGATAGTCTGCAGGCACGGCGTCGCGGTCCTTCACCGCATACGGTTGAAAGTACTTGGTGTTTTGCTTCAGCAGCGCGGAGCTGACTCCCCAGACGACATCGCCTTGTGGATTTGCGGCCTCCGAGGCAATGCGGCGGAAGAGCACACCGGACCCGGTGGAGACTACGTTGACGGTGATCCCCGTCTCCTTCTTGAATCCATCGACCACGAGCTTGTTGACGGCGTCGTCGTTGGCCGAATAGAGCACCACCTGCGTATCTGCCATCGCGGAGATCGATGCCACGACCGTCGTGAACAGTAACGCCGCGACCGTATGTCTCATCGTCTATCTCCTCGTGCGCTTCCAGTGATCCGTCTCCGGTGGAGCGGTGCTTCAGCGAGCGCCCTATTTTACGCAGGATTCGAAGCTCCACCTTGTAACCAGAATTGGTAATCCTAAAATAGGATTCCCTCAAGTGAGCCGTATAAGTTTCCCGAATTCTCAAAGCCAATCGAGCGCGCAAGATAATCGTGGTTAAGGTGATCCGAAGCCGGCGGCATCTCCGTAAGCCGCAGACGATGTCCAGAGGTTGAGCCGACGCATGATCCATGAGCGCAGGCGAATCACGTATGCGCTGCTGCTCTCGCTGCTGATCCACACCTCGCTGTTGAGCCTGACCTTTCGCGGCCAGGGACTCTGGCCTCTGTGGCTGGCTTTCCCCTGGCAGGATCGATGGATCGAGGCGCCCGATTTGCGCGTCACGCTCGTTCGGGTGCCGAGCACGGCCCCGGAGCCGGGGGTTGCGCCGATCGCGGAGCCATCGCCCCAGGCAACGGTCGAGAAACCTCTCGCCAGCGGGCCGACGCTCACGCCATATGTGTCCCGTGCGCCAGCCGCGGTTCGGCTTGCGCCAGCGCCCGTGTCGGAAGCCAATCCGACGTTAGAAGCCGACTCAAGCACAGCCGCTGCGACACGAGCGGCCACCGCGGAAGCGTCGTTGCGCGCCGATCGGTCCCGTAACACGGCTCCACCGGCCAACCCTGCGCCGGCTGTGATCGCCCTGGAGCGGATCGACGAGCCCACGTGGGTCATGCCCGCCACTCCCGCGATGCTAGCGCCCGTCATCGCAGCTGCACCGAGTGCCTCGATCCCGGAGACCGCAGTGTCAACGCTTCCAGATGTTGGCGATGCAGCGCGGGCTCGAATCGACCAAGAGGTGTCGGAGGGAGCCGTTAAACTGGGCAAGCTCAACCCTTCCAAACCGGAGGAGCAAGAGCAGTCAGACCAGTTGGAGGCTGCTAGGCAGGACGCGGCCCGGCAGACAGCGGCGCGGGCCGAGAACGCGCGGCTGGAGGCTGAACGCCAAGAAGCCGCGCGGCAAGCGGCAGCCCTGCGCGAGGCTGCGCGAAAGGAAGCCGCACGACAGGAGGCCGCACGGCAGGAAGCTGCGCGACGGGAGGCTGCCAGACAAGAATCAGCACGGGAGGAAGCTGCGCGACAAGAAGAGGCCGCACAGCAGGAAGCCGTACGACAGGAGGCCGCACGGCAGGAAGCTGGGCGACAAGAAGCACGGCAGGAAGCCGCGCGACAGGAGGCAGCACGGCAGGAGACCGCCCGACAGGAAGCAGCACGGCAGGAGACGGCGCGACAGGAGGCCGCGCGAAACGAGGCCGCGCGGCGGGAGGCCGAACGCCAAGAGGCCGCACGGGTCGAGGCGCGAGAGGCAGAGGCAAGACGGGAAGAAAGGCTTCGAGCGATAGGACGACAGCTCGACGAGGAAGCCGCCCAGCGCGAAGCAACGGCTTCAGGAGGTACGTCACGCTCGCTGCCCCCTCCGTGGAGCTTGCGTCGATACAGGCTCTTCGGTCGCACGGACCCCAACGAGGAAATCATCCTGTACGCGGAAGCCTGGGAGCGGAAGATCCAGCTGAACACGACGCTCGACATGGTCCTCGAAGCCGCGAAACAGCCTCACACCAATCCGATCGTGAAGGTGGCTATCCGCAGCGACGGCTCGGTGGAGTCGGTGATCTTCGATCTATCCAGCGGCGTGCCCGCCCTCGACGATGCGATACGACGCATCGTCGATAGCCAGAAGCCTTACCGGGTGTTTCCGCCGAGTCTGGCCGGCCAGTACGACGTGATCGAGATCCGCCGAACCTGGTACTTCGGCACGGCGATCCGCTTTTACTGAAATGCCCCTCCGAACCCGATGAGAACGATGTACTTTCTCCAGAGCCCGCGGCTGGGTTTTCGTCCTTGGACTGATGCTGACCTTGGTTTGGCGTCAGGTCTGTGGGGCGACCCGGAAGTGACTCGCCTGATCGGGGGCCCGTTCTCGAGCGAGGAGGTGTGCGAGCGCCTCGCGCGCGAGATCGCGACACTCCGCGAGCACGGCATACAGTACTGGCCGATCTTCCTCCTCTCTACTGGAGAACATGTCGGCTGTTGCGGGCTGCGACCGTACAAGGTCGCCGAGCGGGTGCACGAGCTGGGCTTTCACATCCGGAGGGCGCATTGGCAGCAAGGCTACGCGCAGGAAGCGGCGCAAGCCGTCATCGCTCATGCCTTCGACGCACTCGGGGCAACAGCACTCTTCGCGGGCCACAATCCGGCTAACGAATCGTCACGGCAGCTCTTGTTGAAGCTCGGATTTCAATGCACGCATGAGGAGTACTACGCGCCGACCGGGCTGAATCACCCTTCGTATCTGCTGCGCGCCGGACGCAGCGTCAGCGAACGTCCGATGCCAGTGTAAGAGGCAGTCCGCAGGACGCGCCGCGCGCTCGGTCATTCAATGAGACGGGATTTCCGGGCGCAAGTAGCGGTCAATGCATGACCGGAGACTCTGGCCGAGTCTTGCGGTCGATAGCTTCGAAGATGTGAAAGGATCGATCATGAAACGCTTATTGTCATCCCTCGCGTTGATCGCGTCAGTCGGTGTAATCGCCGTTGGCGCACAGGCACAGAAAACCGCGCCGCCACCGCGCTCGGGCACCATCAGCATCGAACCGTCCACGGCCCCGACCCGGCCGCCACCTCAGGACCGAGCAGTAGCGCCGGCGCCGGGTATCGCTCCCACCGCACAGAACGGAGACACGAAGGTCGAAATTGATTTGCGCGCGCCGCGCATCCGGTGCGGCGACAAGACCGGCGACGCGCGAGCAACCTGTCTGCGCGAAATGCAGGCCGAGGACCAGATCCGGCTGCCTGCCGACACGGCAGCTCCTCGAGACGCTGGCGGAATGGCGAGAACCTATTAGGAACTGAATTGTGATGCTGAAATGTTCCCTTTGTTTCGCAACCGGCGCTTTCAAAGGACTTCTCGCTCGCATTGTTGATCCTTTGCTCCTGCCGCCGCAGAATGGGGGCTGTGTCGCGTTCGAGTATTCGCCTCGCAGCGCTCATCGCGCTCTCCGCGGTCGCCGCGGCGTGCGGCGATGGTACAAATCCTTTCGCGTCATTCGCAACGCGTTGCGCGAAGCTGCCGACGACGCATTTCGAAGTCGTCGCGGTGCCGCTCACCTTTGAGCGCGACGACTCCCAGAGCATTGCTGCGCTGACCCTCAAGGGCGGCAGCGCCCTTCATACGCATCGGACGTTCGGCCTGACGACGGCGGTTTTCGCACAAAACACCGACATTCAGCTGAACGTCGTCGACGATCGCGGCCACTCGCGCGCCTGCGGGACACCGCGCGTGCGTATCGAGCTGTCCATGCAGGCCGTGATTGTCTATGTCGCGAGCGAGCTTGCGACGCAGCCCTGCCAGCACGACGTCACGTTGTCGCACGAGATGAAGCATGTCGAAGTCTTCCGCGAAGCGCTCGAGATCGCAGCACGCGACCTCGCGCGCGACTTTCCGGTTGCGATCGGCATCGAGCTGCGCCAGGCGAGGAACCCGGACGAGCTGCAACAGCGCTTCGTCGTCTCGCTTCGCAACTACCTGGCGCAATTCATGCGCGATCGTGAACGAATGCTCGACGAGAGCCAAGCCGCGGTCGATTCGCCTGAAGAATACGCGCGCGTATCGACCGCGTGCCCGCAGTCGTAGAGCTCGCACGGCGCAGACTGGTATTCTGTGCCGCGATGCGGATCCACGTACCCGACCCTGCGCACACGGACTCCGCCCGCGCTCGCGCCAACTTCCGGTTGGCGGCTAAGCTCGCGCTGAGCTTCGTCGCATTGCTCTGGGCGATCGAGTTGTTGAACCTGGCGTTCGATCTCGGCGTCGAGGATCTCGGCATCAGGCCGCGCACCCTGACAGGGCTGCCTGGCATCATCCTCGCTCCTCTCGTGCACGCGAGCGTGGAGCATCTCATCGCAAACTCGCTACCCTTGTTGGTGCTGGGTACGGCGATGCTTTATCTCTATCCGACTGCTGCAACCAGAGTGTTGCCCGCCGTTTATTTCGGACCGGGCGTCATGGTGTGGCTGTTTGCCCGAGGAGGCGTTCATGTCGGAGCCAGCGGACTGATTTTCGGCTTGATCAGCTATATCCTCGTCGCGGGCCTGATCCGGCGCGACCGGCGAGCCATCGCCGCTTCACTGTTGGTTGCCTTTATGTACGGCGCGTCGGTGTCGGGCGTGCTCCCGACCCGGCAGCATGTTTCGTGGGAAACGCACCTCTCGGCTGCGCTGATAGGCTTGCTCCTGGCGATCGTGTTGCGGCGGCTGGACCTGCCGCCGCGCCGTCGCTACTCCTGGGAAGACGAAGCGACACCGCCGTCGAGTAGCTGACTTGATCCCCGATCCCGAAAAGGTTCGAGTCTGGGAAGCGCGTGCCCCGGCTTACGATCGACTCTGTCGGCGCTGGGAGATTTTCTCGCAGCTCTCGAATCACCTGATCGACTTGCTCCCTGCGAGCTTGCAAGGGCCGGTTCTGGACATCGGGGCCGGTGCAGGCTTGACCTCGAAGATTCTCCTCGCCCGTTACCCGTACTGCCAAGCCATTCTCATCGAGCCTTCAGAAGCGATGCTCGACATCGCGCGCGCGAATCTGGCCGGACGCCCGGCGAAATTCCTCGCCATGGGTCTGGACCGTGCCGCCGAGCACGATCTCCATGCGGTTGCGGCGCTGGCTTCCGCGTCGATGCAGTTTCTCGATCTCGAGCCGGCTTTCGCGACGTTGGCCCGCATCATCGCGCCGGGAGGCTACGTAGCTTTCAACCTCTGGTGGCACCACTGGGAAGAGACAGCGAAGAGGGCCATGGAAGGTTGGCGCGATGTTGCGGAAAGCGTATGCCGGGAGGCGCAACTTCCGCTTCACGTGCTTCCTTCCCGCACACCCATCCCGAAAACGCGAATCGAGCTGACGAACGCATCACGCCGGCATGGCTTCGAGCTGCTTTCCGAGCATCGCGACGAATACCCCACGCCGATCGGCTTCGGCGTGGATTTCCAGGCGATGGAGCCGAACTGGCCGGTGAAAGGATGCGCGCCGGAGGTTCGGGAGGCCCTGCTGACGCGAATCCACGAGCTCGCGCAGGGAAAGCTCGAACCGTTGGTCTCGACGCGCTTCTTGCTTCAAAGGACCACAGAGGGTCGCTGAGCGCTTCCCGCCGCCTTGCGCCAGCAAGGACTATCATTGTCATTAGTATTGGGCGGGACCGGGGGCGCTATGCAAGCCCGTATTGCACTCGTCGTGGGACTGGTCGCCGCGCTGGTCTGCGCGCGGCTCAGCGCCGCACCGAGCTACGTCGCCACGCCGCTCGGCACTTTGGGCGGGAATGGCAGCTTCGCCAACGCGATCAACGCCACGGGTCAGGTGACCGGATTTTCGTACCTCACCCTCGCGACGCCCACCAATCCCAATACGCAATGGCACGCCTTCCTGTACAGCGGTGGTGTCATGCGCGATCTGGGCACCCTCGGAGGCGCGTTCAGCTCCGGCACCGGTATCAATGCGAGCGGCCAGGTCGCGGGATTTGCATCGCTCAACAATCTGCCCTACCCGTATGCCGCGGAACATGCATTTCTCTATTCCGATGGCGTCTTGAAGGACCTTGGCACGCTCAGCGGATCGAATAGCAACGCCACCGGCATCAACGCGAGCGGCCAAGTCGTCGGTTCCTCCGAATCGGCTGTGGATCCCTATGGCCGCGCCTTTCTCTATTCGAACGGTGTCATGACCGACCTTGGCACGCTCGGCGGACCGGGAGCCAGTGCCTCCGGCATCAACGCGAGTGGGCAGGTGACCGGCAGCGCCGGTCTGCCTTCAGTACCCCAATGCGGAACCCCGAACACGCATGCTTTCATTTACTCGAACGGCGCGATGCAGGATCTGGGAACGCTAAGCGGCGGGTGTACCAGCAACGGTACCGCCATCAACGATGCGGGTCAGGTCATCGGGCAATCGACGGTGAATGGCTATCAGTCCGATCGCGCGTTCCTCTGGTCCAACGGCGTCATGCAGGACCTCGGCACACTCGGTGGAGACACCTATCCGTTCGGTATCAATTCCGAGGGCGATGTCGTCGGAAGTTCCACTGCTGCCGACGGACAAGGTCACGCGTTTCTGTACACCAACGGCACGATGTACGACCTCAATCAGCTCGTGACCGGTCTTGCCGGCACGCTCCTGTCGAACGCGTTCGGCATCAACGACAGCGGACAGATCGTCGCCAACGGCTGCAGCGAGAGCCTGATCTGCCAGGCGTTTCGCCTCGATCCTGCGGCCGCACCCGCGCCGCCCGCCAAAGCCTTGGCAATCGAATACTATTATCCGGCCTTCGATCACTATTTCATGACGGCGATCCCCGCGGAGATCGTGGCGCTCGATAACGGCAAGTTCCCAGGTTGGGCGCGGACCGGTCAATCGTTCAACGTCTACTCGAACGCGCTGCTCGATTCCTCCTTCGTATGCCGTTTCTTCAGCACGGCCTTTGGACCGCGAAGCTCGCACTTCTACAGCTCGGACCCCGGCGAGTGCTCGATCGCGCAGCAGAGCGGCGATTGGGAACTCGAGGGCGACGTCATGACCATGGCGGTGCCCGATGGTGCAGGCAACTGTGCCGCCGGCACGCAGGCCGTCTATCGCCTCTACAACAACGGACAGGGTGGCGCACCCAATCACCGTTATACGACGAGCCTCGCAGTTCGAAGCCAGATGCGCGCCCTGGGTTGGCGTTCAGAGGGGCTTGGAGCCAACGGCGTAACCATGTGTTCCCCGAACTAAAACAATGCGCGCCCTGCCATGCATCGTCACGAGCGTGCTCCTCATCGGGTGTGCGAGTCATGCCGACCGGCCAGCGACCAGCGTGGGCTCGGACCCGGAGGCCGAGGTCCGGGCAGTCGAGCAAAGATGGGTCGATGCCGAGGCGCGGCGCGATGCCGCTGCGGTTGCCGAGCTTCTCGACGATCAGTTCCTTTTCGTCGTCGGCTCGCGCGCACCTATCAACAAGGAGCAGTTCGTGAAGGCCGTGCCATCCTTCACGTCGACCTCTCAGGTGCTCTCCGAGCAGATCGTGCGGATCGCAGGGAACACCGCCATCGTCACCGGCCGCGACGCGCTGGAAGGCCCCGGCTACAAGCAGAGCTGGCGCTACACCGTCACCTATGTGTGGCGGGAGGGGAGCTGGCGGGCACTCGCCGAGCACATGGTGCAAGAAGACGCGCCACGCCCCTAGCCTAACCGAGCCGCTCTGCGAGCCCCTCGATCGCACGCCGCGTGTCGTCGAAGGAGAGACACGCATCGGTGATGCTCTGTCCGTAGGTGAGCACGCCCTTTCCGAGCTCCTGTCGCCCGCCAACGAGATGGCTTTCGAGCATGAGGGCCTTGATGGCCGGCTGGCCCGCCAACCGCTGCGCGAGTAGGTTTTCGATCACATCGAGCTGACGCTCCGGATGCTTCTCGCTGTTGCCGTGGCTGCAGTCGATCATGAGCACTTCCGGCAGCTTTGCTGCGCGCAACTGGGTGAGCGCTGAGTCTGTGCTCTTGCCGTTGTAATTGGGTCCGGTCGCCGATCCACCGCGCAGCACCAGATGACCGTACCGGTTACCGGTTGTTTCGAAAATCGCGGGCGCGCCTTCCTTGGTGAGCGATGGGAAAAGATGTCGCTCTCGCGCCGCCAGGATCGCCTCGACCGCGACCTGCACATTTCCATCGGTGCGATTCTTGAAGCCGACCGGCATCGAAAGCCCTGACGCAAGTTCGCGATGCACCTGGCTCTCGACGGTGCGCGCGCCGATCGCCCCCCAGCTCACGAGATCGGCAAAGAACTGCCCGAAGGTCGTGTCGAGAAATTCGGTGCCCGACGGAAGTCCGAGATCGGCAAGGTCGGCGAGAAGCTGGCGGGCGAGGCGCAGACCCTTGTTGATGTGATAGGAACCGTCCAGGTCGGGATCGTTGATCAGCCCTTTCCATCCGACGATGGTGCGCGGCTTCTCGAAGTAGACGCGCATGAGGAGAAAGATGCGGTCCTGCACGCGCTCCGCGAGCTCTCGCAATCGCTGCGCGTATTCGACTGCGGCCCTGGTGTCGTGGATCGAGCACGGACCGACGACCGCGAGAAGACGAGGATCGCGCCCGTCGAGAATGGCTTCGATCGTGCGTCGGGCGCCCGCTATGCATTCGTTGCCGCGCGTCGTGACCGCAATCTCCTCGGCCAGAATCGCGGGCGATAGCAGCGGTCGGACCCGGCTAATCCGCAGGTCGTCCGTTCTCATCATGAGTCCAGGTCGCGTTTCGTCGATGCCACCATAGCCTGCGCGGTGCGCGGGAGCAATTTTATCCGTAGCGCGGAGGCCGCCTTGCCTATTGGGTGTAGGATGCACGTCAGGCGTCGTTGTCGCCCGCCGCGTTGCTGCGGCATCTGCTAGGCAAACCAGCCAGGAGAGGTGAACGATGGACAGCTCGATGATCAAGGGGTTCGTGATCGGCGGTATCGCGATGGTCGTCGTGTCGGCCGGCGCCGTGACCGGCTACAAGGTGATGACCAAGCCGAAGTTCGCCGAGGTTGTCGGCGTGCAGGAGGTCACGGAAACGGTCGTGACTCCGCGCGAGGAGTGCCATGACGTGCAGGTGACGAAGCAGGCTCCGACGTCGGATCCGAATCGCGTCACTGGAACGGTGATCGGTGGCGTCGCGGGCGGGCTGCTGGGCAGCACCATCGGCAGCGGGTCGGGCAGGACGGTGGCCACCATCGCCGGAGCCGCCGGCGGAGCGTACGTCGGAAATCAGGTGCAGAAAAGCCAGCAGCAGAAGAACACCGTCACGGAGACGCATCAGCGCTGCAAGACCGTCAACGACACGACGCAAAAGCTGATCGGCTACGACGTCACCTATAAGCTCGAAGGCAAGGAGGGCGTCGTGCGCACGTCGTTCAAGCCGGGGCCGACGCTGCCGGTGAAGGACGGGCAGGTGATCACCACGCCGCCGCCGGCGGCTGGCTGAGCGCGCAGCGCCCTACTTCATCGCTGCATAGTAGGCGGCCAGGTCCGCGAGGTCCTGGTCGCTGAGCTTGCTCATGACTTCCTTCATGGCGGCGTCCTGTCGCTTCCCGGACTTGTAATCCTTCATCGCCTGCAGAAGCTCGGACTCCGCCTTGCCTGCGATCGGAGGTGCTTCGACGCCCTCGCCGCGCTCCCCGTGACACAGGGCACATGGCTCGGACTTGGCCTTGCCGGCACTCGCGTTTCCAGCCGCCTGCGAGAGGCCGATGGCACCGAGCAATGCGGCGATGTACGCCGTCAGCAGCAGAACTTTTCTCATGTGCAACTCCTTTATGCAGGGACGATCGGAAGAGCGAGCCCGACCTTCACCCGATCCAATACGACGAGCGTCTCATAGCGTACGACGTTTTCGTTGCCCTCGAACCACTCCCGCGCGAGCGCGCCGTAATCCTCCATGCTTCGCGTGGTGACGACGAGGACGATGTCGCTCGTGCCGGTGACCTGATAGCACTGCTGAATCTCCGCCAATTTCATCATGTCGCGCTTGAACTGAGCGATGTGCTTGCTCGGGCCTGGGCGCGAGACCATCGTCAGCAGCACGATGCAGGTGATGAGCACTCCCGCCGCTTTCGAATCCAGCACGGCAACCTCGGCGCGGATCGCTCCGTTCGCCCGGAGCCGCTTGAGCCGGCGCTGCACGGCTGCGGCCGAGAGTCCGACCGCGGAGCCGATGGATGCCGCGACGCGCCGTGTGTCGTTCTGGTAAAGGGCGAGAATCTTGCGGTCGATGCGATCCATGCTTTCTCGTCAAATCCCCGTCGATTTTGCGGCGAAGCCGCATTTCGTGGCGGGCTTTCGCGGCCAACCGGCTCCTCGATGCGGCTAAGCTAACACAAGCCGTTTTCCGGATGGGCTTCATGTCTGTTGCGACGACTGTTGTTGCCTCAGCCCTTCTTGCCGCAGCCTTCACGGCAACGGTAGACGCTGCTGATTTGCCGGCACCCGCGAATCTACACGATGGATTGGCGGTTGCCGCGCCTGCCAGAGCCGGCCTCGATGTCGCGCCGCTCGCCGAGCTCAAGCATGCGGTGGCCAAGGGGGATTTTCCGAAGACGACCAGCGTCCTCGTCGTCCGCGACGGCAAGCTCGTTTACGAGGAATATTTCGGCGAAGGCGGGCGCGAGCTTCTCAACGATACTCGCTCAGCGACCAAGTCGATCACTTCGCTCGGGGTCGGCGTAGCCATCGGGACCGGTGCGATACCTTCGCAGCATGCACCGGCGTTTCAGTATCTCGACGATCTGCGTCCGTTTCAGAACGACGCTCCCGACAAGGAGGCCATAACGATCGAGGACCTGCTCACGACGTCCTCAGCGCTCGATTGCAACGACGACGACGACAAGAGTCCGGGGAACGAAGACAACATGCATCCGCAGCCGAATTGGTCGCGTTGGGCGGTGGACCTGCCGACCATGCAGGGGTACCAGCGCGATTCGTCGGGCCTCGGTCCGTGGCGATATTGCACGACGGGCTCGTTCCTGCTCGGCCAGATCCTGCAGCGCGCGACGCACCTGCGCGCCGACCGGTACATCGAAGAGACAATTCTCGCGCCGCTCGGCATCACCGAGTGGGAATGGCCGTACTCTCCTTCCAACGAACCGATGACCGGCGGCGGGCTGCGTCTGCGTTCACGCGATCTCGCCAAGATCTCCGCGATGCTGATCGACGGCGGACGCTGGAAAGGCAAGCAGATCGCACCCAAGAGCTGGGTCGACTCGGCGCTGTCCGTCCACCGCAAGGCGTATTCCGACTCGAATTACGGTTACCTCTTCTGGCAGAGAGACTACGTCACTCCCTGCGGAACGAAGTCAGGCTGGTACATGGCGGGCAACGGCGGCAACGCCATCGTGATGTTCAGAGACCTCCGCACCGCCGTAGTCGTGACGCGCACCAACTACAACACGCGCGGCATGCACCAGCAGACGATCGACCTGCTGCAGCGCTACGTGCTTCCCGCGGTCGCTTGCACTGCGGCCAGGCGATAGAAGAAGCTGCACAGCTAGCGAGCGCGGCTGCTCGAAGTTCTTCGTTGCGTCACACTCTTGTCAGCGACCTGACAGGGTCTTGTCTTATGATCCGGCTGGTTGGTCCGGCGTGGCAGACTTCCCTGCTTGCCGCGCCGCTTGTCGCCGAGCAGCCGGATCTCGCAAGCAGAATTCGACTGCTCGGCTTTTCTCTCAAAGGGGGATAGAGATGCTGCACTACCTTTGGATGTTCATCATCGGGATTGTTGTCGGCGCCATCGCCCGGTTCATCATGCCCGGAGCGGAGCAGATGGGGATCATCATGACCGGCGTGCTCGGCATTGTGGGCTCATTCGTGGGCGGCTTTATCGCTCGCCTCTTCAGCAAGCCTGCGGAGGGAGCTACCTTCCACCCGGCGGGAATTCTTCTTTCCATCGTCGGTGCACTGATCTTGCTGTACGCCTGGAAGCTTGTCGCTTAGCACGGGTATCTTCGGTTACACCACGGCTGTGAAAGCAATGACCAGATCGGTGTGACGCTTCGACACGAGTAATAGCCGGGGCGTATGCTTCCTATCACGCCGGTCCGGGAGGGGGAGCATGAGTCGAAGGCTGCGGGAGTCGCTGCTTGGCAAGCCGCTTGATCCGTTCAGCGGCGACACGCGCAAGCACGTCGCGCTGGTTGCCTTTCTGGCGTGGGTCGGATTGGGCGCCGACGGGCTGTCGTCTGCCTGTTACGGTCCCGAGGAAGCTTTTCTCGCGCTGGGCCAGCACACGCCGCTGAGCCTCTATCTCGCGGCGATGACCGCGGTCACGGTGTTCGTGATCGCGGTCGCCTACAACCAGGTCATCGAGCTGTTCCCGTCGGGCGGCGGCGGTTACAAAGTAGCGACGCGCCTGCTGGGAGCGCGCGCAGGCCTGGTCTCGGGCAGCGCGCTCGTCGTCGACTACGTGCTGACGATTGCGATCTCGGTCGCGAGCGGTGTCGACGCGCTGTTCTCGCTGCTGCCGCCGTCGCTCGGTGGAATGAAGCTCGGCGTCGAGCTGGCACTGACCGCCCTCCTCCTGTATCTGAATCTGCGCGGGATGAAGGAGTCGATTCGCTTCCTGCTGCCGATCTTCCTCGGCTTCGTCGTGACGCACACGCTCTTGATTGGATACGGCGTGCTCACGCACGGCGCGCAGCTGCCGTCGATGATCGGGAAGACGTTCAGCGAATCGCATCAACTCGGGCATGACGTCGGCTGGCTGGCCGTGGCCGCCTTGCTATTGCGCGCATATTCTCTGGGCGGCGGGACCTACACCGGCATCGAGGCTGTCTCGAACAACGTGCAGTCGCTCGTCGAGCCGCGCATCCGCACAGGCAAATGGACGATGTTCTACATGGCGCTGTCCCTGGCGTTCACCGCCGGCGGCATCATCGTCCTCTATCTGCTGTGGGGCGCTCAACACGTCGAAGGGCGCACGCTCAACGCGGTGACCTTCGAATCGATCATCGCCCACCTCGGAATGGGCAGCGACACGCTGAACCAGGCGGCGCTCGTAATCGTGCTCGCGCTGGAGGCCGGCCTCTTGCTTGTGGCGGCGAACACCGGCTTTCTCGGCGGCCCTGCCGTACTCGCGAACATGGCGGTCGATTCGTGGATGCCGCATCAGTTTCGCAACCTGTCGAGCCGGCTCGTCACTCAGAACGGAGTGATCCTGATGGCGGGCGCCGCCGCTATCGTGCTCCTGATCACGGGCGGCCAGGTTTCGGTGCTGGTGGTTCTTTACAGCATCAACGTTTTCCTGACTTTCACCCTGTCCCTGCTGGGCCTCGTGAAGTACTGGTGGCTGCATCGCTCGGAAGGCCGCTGGCTCGTCCGGATCGCGCTCTCGCTACTCGGTCTCCTGGTCTGCGGCGGCATCCTGATCGTGACGACCGTGGAGAAGTTCTCGGAGGGCGGATGGATAACCCTCATCATCACGGGCCTCGTGATCGGCATCGGCTACACGATTCGGCGGCATTACAACATGGTCACCGAAACCGTCGGGCGTGCGGAGTCGCACTACGCCGCCCCGAGCGGCCATGTCGGGGCAATCGCGAAGCTCGCACCGGACCGGCCAGCGGCCGCGTTCATAGTCGGCCGTAACCGTTGCGGGCTGATTCATGCGGCACGGACGGTGTTGAAGACGTGGCCCGGCTTTTACAAGAACTTCCTGGTGATCTGCGCGCAGCCGATCGACGTGCGCAGCTATGGCGGTGAGGAGGCGCTCGCGAAACTCAGGGCGGACCGGCTGCAAGACATGGAATTTTACCGGGATCTCGCGCGTAACACTGGCATCGCGTCGAAGTATTACCTCGGCTTCGGCGTCGACGGCGTCGACGAAATGGTCAAGCTCTGCGAGCAAGCGCGCGCGGAATTTCCGAACATCGTGTTCTTCGCCTCCAAAATCGTCTTCAAGAACGAGACCTGGATCACGCGGCTCCTGCACAACCAGATCGTCCTGGCCATGCAGCAACGACTTCAGGTCGAGGGGATGCAGATGGTGATTTTCCCGATGCAGGCGCCGGTGTGAGGAGGGTTGCCGGTCATTTCGGTTTGGTGCGGCTTTCTTCGGGGGAGAGCATCGCCGGGAACGCTGCCGACCCGGCGCGCCGGTAGCGCGGCAGTCTTCGATCGCTTCTGTAGAATCGGCGCTCGGTCATGGCACGCCATCCTGAATCCGTGGCAGCCCCCTTGCCCACCGCGCGTGAGCGCAAAGGGAGGATGCTTCACCCGGTGATCATGATGCTGGTGATCATCGCCGGAGCGATTCTGCTCACCTATGCCGTTCGCTCGGGCGAGTTCGAGCGCAAGGACGGGCTCGTGATTCCGGGGACCTACCGCGAAATCCCGAAGGAATCGGATCTCGCTGCGCTCGTCACGGCTGCGCCGCCGAAGAGCACCGCGACGCACGCCTATCCGGCGAGCGCGGTGACACTGTTCTCGGCCATCCCGGCCGGGATGATTCGAGCGGCGCCGCTGATCTTCATGGTCATGTTCATCGGCGGCATGTTCGGCGTGCTGCGCAAATCCGGAGCGCTCGACGCCGGCATCGACCGCCTGCTCGCCTTGACGCGAGGAAACGTCTATTGGATGACGCCGTTGCTGATGATCGTGATCTGCGCCGGCAGCTCGTTCCTCGGGCTGATCTCCGAATATCTCGTGATCATTCCGATGGTGGTGCTGCTTGCACAACGCCTCGGGCTCAGCGCACTCTTCGCCACCGCGCTAGTCGCGATCTCCGCCAAGCTTGGCTACCTGTCCTCGGTCACCAATCCGCTCGCGGTGGCGATCGCGCAGCCCATCGTCGGAGTGCCGGTTTTTAGCGGACTGTGGCTGCGGCTGGTCATCTTCGTTGTCTATCTAGGGCTCGGCATCGCGTATCTCCTCTGGTACGTCAGGAAGACCGGGTTCAGTCCGCCGCGGGAGATCGATCACGCGAAGAAGCTTTCGCCGCGGCATCTCGCGATTCTGCTCGTGCTTCTCGCTAGCATCGCTGGGCTTGTGCTCGGGACGCGATCCTGGGGATGGCACAGCTCCGAGCTCGCCGCGTACTACATCTTCCTCGCGCTGGTGATCGCGGTGCTCTCCGGTCTGCCGTCGCGCGAGTCGGCCGAAGCTTTCATCGACGGAATGAAGGGGATGATCCTCGGCGCGCTTCTGATCGGGCTTGCAAGCTCGGTCGAGATCATCCTGCGCGACAGTCTCGTGCTCGACACCGTGATCCACGATCTCGCGAGTTGGGTCGAGGGGAGATCGGCGATCGTCGTCGCCCAGGGAATGGTGCTCATCGAAGTCGTGCTCGACGTGCTGATCCCATCGACTTCGGGAAAAGCCGTCATCAGCATGCCGATCCTCGGGCCGATCGGAACGCTGGCGGGGGTCACCGGGCAGACGACGGTGCTCGCGTTCCTTTTCGGCAACGGGCTCACCAACATGATCACGCCCACGTCCGGGATGTTGCTCGCGTACCTCGCGACCGGAGGCGTTGCCTATGGACAGTGGATTCGCTTCATCATGCCGCTGGTCGGCGTGCTGTTCGTGCTCTCGATGATCATCATGGCCATCGCTGTCGTGATCGGTTACTGACGCTGCCGATCAAGGAGGGCCCGTGATCCAAAGCGACACCGCTTTCGTGCTAGAGCCGCCGCGCTCCGATGCGCTGCCGCTTCTCTTCGACTCGCCACATAGCGGCCGCCATTACCCCGACGGGTGGCTAACTCCATTGTCGCGGGTCGAATTGCGCCGCGGCGAAGATGCGTACGTCGACCAGTTGATCGAGAAGGCACCCGAAAACGGAATCACGCTACTCGTCGCGCGTTTTCCCCGCTGCTACATCGACGTCAATCGCGAGGTCGACGACATCGATCCGGGGCTGCTGGCCGAGCCGTGGCCCGGGCCATCGCCGCTGCGGCCGACCGAGAAGAGTCGCAAAGGGCTCGGGCTCATTCGACGTTACGTCGTCCCCGGGAAGGCGATCGTTGACAAGCCACTGCCCGTAGCAGAGGTGCGTACGCGCATCGAGGACATCTACCTCCCGTACCATCGCGCACTGGCGGAGCAGATCGAGACGTTACGCGCACGCTTCGGCTTCGTTTGGCACATCGACTGGCACTCGATGAAGTCGCAGGGCAACGCAATGACTCCGGACGGCGAAGGGGCGCAACGGCCCGACATCGTCATTGGCGATCGCGACGGCACGAGCGCCGATCCGCGTTTCGTCGAGCTGGTCGTTGAGCACCTGCGGGGTCTGGGATATGGCGTCAGCGTCAACGATCCTTACAAGGGCGCGATGATCGTTCGGAAATATGGAAATCCCTCCCGCAATTGCAGCACGATACAGATCGAAATCAACCGCGCGCTCTACCTCGACGAGTCGACGGTCGAGCTGACAGGCGGGTTCGGCAAGCTCAGGGAATCGCTCGAGTCACTCATGCGGGCGCTCGTCGTGGCGACTCGAAGTAAAGTGTAATTGCAGCTCAGCCATCCGTAAGCCCGGGACGGCGTAGACTAGGGCATCGGAGGCAACGCCCCCGAAGACTGCATCGATAGAGGAGAAGAAAATCGTGAACCGTCATATCAAGATCGGGACACTTGCGACATTGACCTTCCTGTTCGCCCTCGCGGCAGGCAGTGTCCAGTCACAGGAAGTGGTGAAGATCGGCTTCGCTTCGCCGCTCACAGGGCCGCAGGCCAACTACGGCAAGGACAATCAGAACGGCGCGCAGATGGCGATCGACGAGCTCAACGCGCAGAATCTGACGATCGGCGGCAAGCCGGTGAAATTTCAGCTTCTGGCCGAAGACGATCAGGCCGAGCCGAAACAGGGGCCGTTGATCGCGCAGAAGCTCGTCGATGCGAAGGTCGCCGGCGTCGTCGGTCACTTCAACTCTGGAGTGACGATTCCGGCATCGCGCGTTTACAACGAGGCCGGTATTCCGGAGCTATCCGTGTCGACCAACGTCAAGTACACGCACCAGGGATTCAAGACCGCCTTCCGATTGATGGCCGACGACAACAAGCAAGGTACCATGCTCGGCGAATTCGCGGTCCAGGCCCTCAGGCTCCAGCGGTTCGCCGTAATCGATGACGCGACAGCTTACGGGCAAGGCTTGGCGGATGCCTTCGAGGCGTCGGTACGAGCGTCGGGCGGGCAGGTGGTCAGACACGAGCACACCAACGACAAGGCCGTCGACTTCAACGCCCTGCTCACCACGATCAAGGCCGCCAAGCCCGACGCGATTTTCTTCGGCGGCTACGACGCCCAGGCGGGTCCGATGGCAAGGCAGATGAAGCTGCTCGGCTTGAACATTCCGCTCATGGGCGGCGAGACGATGAACTCGGCGAAGTTCATCGAGCTGGCCGGCCCGGCGGCAGAGGGAAGCATCGCTTCGACTCCCGGCGCCGCGCTGGCGTCCCGGCCGTATGGGAACGCGTTCGTGGCGAAATACAAGGCCAAGTACAAGCAGGACGTCGGTCTTTATACGCCTTACTTTTACGACGGAGTGATGGCGATCGCCGCGGCGATGAAAGCGGCGGATTCGACCGACCCCGCGAAATACCTGCCCGCGCTCGCCAAGATCAAGTACGAAGGAGTCACCGCAGACATCGCGTTCGACCAGAACGGTGATCTGACGAAAGGCCTCCTGACGATCTTCGTGGTCAAGGACGGCAAGTGGGAGGTCGTCAAAAAGTAGGCGACACCCGCGCGGACGCGCGATCAGCTGACCCGGCGCGTAACGGTGATCTGCTCTACTTCGACGCGCCGGTTCGGCTCCAGGCAGTGGATGAGAGCTTCCCGGTCGCTGTTCTCGCAACGGACGACCGGGTTCGCTTTCCCCTTGCCGACGGCTATCAAGCGATCGGCCGCGACACCTTTGCCGACGAGATAAGCTTTGACGGCGTCGGCCCGGCGCTGTGAAGGCTCGTGGTTGTATTCGTCGGACCCGATTCGATCCGTGTAACCCGCGATCCGTACGTTGTTGATCCCCGGATTGTTCGCGAGCACGGTCGCGATCTCGTCGAGCTTCGGTTGCGCCGTGCGCAGCTCATAACTGTCGAATGCGAACAACTCCTGCGCGGACAGCGTGGACCGCTCCAGTCGCGGCCCCGGCGGCGAATACCTGACGACCGTCGGCGGCCTTTGGATGTAGACCGGGCGAGGAGGAGCGTAGACGGGATACGGGTAATAGCTCGGGTACGGGTAATAACCCGGGTAAGGGTAATAACCTGGATACGGGTTGTAGCCGGGATAAGGGTAAGCGTAAGGCGCGCCTCCCCACCATGCCGGGCCGCCGAAATAGAAACCGACTCCGCCATGCCAACCGCCGTGGCCTTCCGCCACGCCGGCAACAATCAGAATCACCACAAAAGCCAGAAAGGATGTCAGTCTTTTCATGGGCTTCTCCGTCGATGGTCTGCGATGAACCCAAGAGCTTCCCGGCGAAAGAATCGATCTCTGATTCGCCGGTTGCCTATCGATCTCCGACATTTGGAGCGGCCACGAGTTCGTCGCGACTCCCTCAGCCGCCGCTCTGGGCTAACCCGCAACGATCCGAGCCATTTTTTTATCGGCTCCCGTGTTGCGCTTGATCATCTGAACGCTCCTTCGGGCTTGCCGCGGCGAACCATCTCCTGGCAGTACGCGTACAGCGCGTCGTAAACGATCCACTCCCGGGCGTTGATCTCGTGATCGTCCTGTAAGCCGAGATGACGAAAGCCTTCGGCGATGGCGTTGAGTCCGGCAGCCTCGGATTGGTTCCACAAGGAATTGTCCGTGTCCGCGCCATTGACGATTTTGGCGAGCAGCGTCAATGCGGGAACGCGATCGAGTTTGTATTTTTTGACGATGGCGTCGAACGCGCACTCCTTTCCGTGATGCCCGAACTCCACGTCCTTCACGTCATAAGCTACGGCGTCTTCGCGCTTGGCGACCGTCATCACTTCGTCGACGGGGACGAAGAGAAATTGCGCCTGCGGATCGACAAACTTCTTGATGAGCCAAGGGCAAGCCACTCTGTCGACTTTGACTCGTTCGCGCGTGATCCATTTCATGATTGAGCTCTCCTCGCATTCCTCGTGAACGCACAAAAGCTACGCGCCTTCAACCATACATCTTCATCGGCCCTCCGATCGCCTTCCAGCCGGAGTGTCCGCTGTTCATGTACTTCGCATCGAAGCCCGCCTCGCGGAGCTTGATCGTCGTCTTGCAGCCTACGTGAAAGCCGTAGGCGCAGTACACGACCACCGGCTCTGATTTCGACAGCTCGCCCATCCATTGCTGAAGCTGCTCGGGATCGCGCCACTGAGCGCCGTCCGCAATGTCCTGCAGGCGCGAGACAGTCGCGCGCGGCCGCACGTCGATGACCTGGATGGGCTTGCCGGCTGCGATCATCTCTCTGACTTCCTCCACGCCGATCCCCGGAGCATCGCTGAATTCCGGCTGCTCGAGTGGCCGCGGCCCGGGAACCTTGGCCGCGTCCTCGTAGCGAACCTCCAGCGCCGGCCAATCGACGTTGCGCATGAACGTATCGACGTATGCCCTGGCGTTCGCGCCGAAGTCCATGTGGTATGCGTGCTCGTACATGTCGAGCGCGAGGATCGGCACTCCGCTCGCGACCGCCTGCGAGTGTTCGGCAGCGTACTGGTTGATGAGGCGCCGATCGCGCGGAATGTAAGTGAGCAAAACCCAGCCCGAGCCGCCGCCGAGGGCGTATCCCATCGCGCTGAACTCCGCGCGCCAGCGATCGAACGAGCCGAAGTCGCGCGCCAGGATCTCGGTCATGCCCTTCGTCAGTTGACCGTCGCCGCCCATGCTCGCGAAATAAAGCTCGTGCAGCAGCGTCGAGTTGAGCGCGACGAGCTCCTCGCGCTTGAGACCGTTCAGAACGTGGCCAGGCGTGTTCGCGAAGTCGAGCGCCTCGAGCTGCGCGGTGATCGCATTGAGGCGCCTGAGCGCCCCGCCGTAGTTGTTCTCGTAATGGCTCTCGATGAGCTTTACCGAAAGATACGAGAGCGTCCAGGGACGGCAGTGGATCTGCTTCAATGAGTACCGCATGTCAAACCTCCAAGTGCAAAGGTTGTACGGCGTCGCGGTGCCCGAGGGCCCGGAGCGTCGGCACTGGTCTGACTGCGGATCTGACAGTGCCCGCGCTTGCAACGCTTACAGGATTGGACGGGGCACCGTCTTGGAGGGAAAAATCCCGGGGGTCCTGTTAACCCCCAGAGCGAAGAATACGCCGGCCTTGGATGAACTGCAAGTCCTCGCGTCAGTGCGGATGCCTGTGGTGCACGTCGGGATAGTGTGGATGCGAATGGACGAGTGGCGCGTGAATGTGGTCGTGCGTGTGCGGCTCGCGCCCATCCCAGGCGAAGTCGTGAGCGTGCTGGTGATGCTCGTCATGGTAATGCGCATGCGCGTGTTCCTGATGTTCGTGCACATGCAGATGCGCGTGCCGCTCCGTGATATGCAGCCAGACGCCCGCTGCCATCGCCACGCTCGCGATGGCGAGTTGCCAGGTGATCGGCTCGCCATTCAGCAGAAGCGCGAGCGCCGCACCAAAGAATGGGGCGACCGAGAAATAGGCGCTGGTTCGCGCCGTACCGAGGTCGCGCAGGGCGACCACGAACAGCGTGAGACTGATTCCATAGCCGGCGAGTCCGACGACTGCCGCCGCCGCCGTAACCGAGAGCGACGGCATCATTGCACCGACGAATAGCGCAACACTGATATTCACCGCACCGGCGATCATGCCCTTGGCGCAGGCGACGGCCATCGCGTCGCTGGCCGACACCTTTCGTGTGAGATTGTTGTCGATCGCCCAGCAAAGACACGCCCCGGCAATCAGCAGAGTTCCGCGCGACAGCGCGAGATGGCCGGGAGTCCAGGAAAGCACGAGGCCGCCGATGACGATTAGCGCCATGCCACTCGCAATGCGCCTGTCGTAGTTTTCTCGAAAGGCAAACCATGCAAGGCCGACGGTGAACACCGCCTCCAGATTGAGCAGCAAGGCACTGACGGAAGCCGCGGTCGAAACGAGGCCCAGCATGAGCAACACCGGCCCGACCACGCCACCGAAGAATATGGCACCTGCCAGCCAACCGATGTCGGAGCGTCGCGGCCACGCGATCTTGCTCGACGATGCACGACCAATTGAAAGCCGGCGAAGGATGAGGGCAGCGCCCAGGCCCAGTCCCGAGCCGCCGTAAAGCAGGCCCGCAAGCAACACCGGATGGATTTCGCCGACTAGAGCCTTGGCGAACGGCGTGCTCCCACCAAAGAGGACTGCCGCAGCCAGAGAATTCAGGACACCTCTGCTAATACGCATCTGAATGTTGCCAATGCGTTTTGCCTGGGATCATGAACTCGATGAACGCCACGACTCGCGGTCCGCGACATACTTCCTGAGACCCGGAATCTCGTAATACGTAGCGCTGCCTTCGAAACGCATCCCGGCCTTCTCGACCACGCGGCACGAGCCGATGTTCGCGGGCATCACGATCGCGATGACCCGGTCGAGGCCGACCGGCCCGAACGCATGGTGGAGCACGGCGATCGCGGCTTCGGTTGCGTATCCCTTGCCCCACGACGCGGTCTTGAAATGGTATGCCAGCTCCACTTCCGGTCCCTTGAGCTCGGCAGGATACAGACCGCACTGGCCGATGAAAGCGCCGGTCTTCTTGAGCTCGACGGCCCACATCGCGTGGCGGCGTTCCTGCTCCATCGCGTGACGCCGTTGCAGCGCCTCCTGGAAGTCTTTGAGCGTGACAGGCGATGGCCGAGGCGGCAGGAAGCGCGTCACGTTCGGGTCATTGACCAGCGCGAGCCACGCCTCGGCGTCGCGCTCCGCGTAGGTTCGGATGACGAGTCGGTCGGTCTCCACTTGCATTGCGCAGGATTATAGGCGCTACGGCCCGTCCTTCATGTCGCAAGCTTGTCGCGGAATCTCCTCAGCGCGTACAGCCATTCCGACACGAGCCATTCCTGAAAGCGGTAGTTCATTTCCTGGCCCATGGGCACCAGCATCGAAAGCGATTGGCGACGGCAGCGCCCAGCCAGGTGCTCGAGCTGAGTGATCAGGGCGTCGACGCGTGCGCGGCACTCGGCCGTGTGGTAGCGCCCTTCGGGTTTCATCTCCGCGACTTCCGCCACGGTGATCGCCGGCCCGAAGACTCGCGCGATCTCACCTTCGACGCGGACACGAGCACCGTCGAGCCGCCACAAGCGAAAGCGATGCCACAACGCCTGCGCGCCGAACAGCAGCGAGAACACGAAGATGAGCTGCAGCCAGCGCGCCGTCGGCATGATGTCGATCAGCCAAGGCAGATACTCGCCGACACGATCCGGCGCCTGATCGTCGTAATAACTCTGCGCCCCGGAGTCGTATTGCAAGCCCGTCAGGTTGGCCTGCTCGCGATTCACGCGTATGAAATCGGGGAAGATGCGTGTAAAGGCAGTGATAACTCCCTGCGTCGTAGACTCTCGCGCGCAGCCGTTGCCGACGAGCAGTGTGTCGACCTGGATCACGCGCTTGTCGGTCGGCGGCAGCCCGCGAATAGGATCGTAATAACCCGCCTTGATGATTCCGGCGCGCGCCGACGGGAGACGATGCGCCAGCGAATCGGCGCCGGCGATGTCGACGATCTGCAGCTTGCGGTCGCGCACGGCTTGAAGGACGATCGCCGCGTCAGCGTCGATGACCATGGCACCGAGATCGAGATCGCCACGTTCCAGCATCGTCAGCTGCTCCTGCAGAGGCTGGGTCGTGACCTTGATGTCCAGCTCCGCGAGCTGCGCCATGAACTGCCGCGAGAAATACTCGGTGCCGCTGCCGACAGGCCCGATGCCGATGCGCAAGCCGCGCAGGTCCGTCACCGAATGGATGCGATCGGCGTTGCGCCCCAGAACAATAAACGACTCGGGGTCCGGTAAACGGCCGATGAGCTGGAGCGGATTCGAATCGGGCCACTCGAGCCCGTCCTGAACCAGCGCGAACTGGATGTTGCACGAGGATTTCGCCGTAGCGAGGCGAGCGATGTTCTCGATCGATCCGGCGCTCGTCAGATTGACGATGCGGCCGTGCCGCCGCTGCGCTTCCACGGCGGCTTTGGTGACGATGGTGTGGTAATTACCTTCGTTGCTGCCAGAGAGTATCGCGACGTTGACGAACGACAGGTCTGGATTTCGAGGCGACGTCGCCGCGACGAAGAAGCCGCCGACGACCACCGCGAAGAGCAGCGCGGCGACGAGCAGGTTGCGCCACGGCGTGCGCTGGGCGTCGAGCGTGCTTCGAAAATGTTCGCGCAGTGAAGGGCGCACGATTGAGACGGCGCTAGGCCGCTTGTTTCATGCGCACGTGCGACTCGGGCACCGGATATCCCGCTTCGCCGAAAGTATCGCCGATCGCCTTGTTGGTGTCGAAATAGACCTGCCAATAATGATCGGGATGCGTGTAGGGCCGCACCGCCAGCACCGCTCCGCGCTCGTTGAAGTCGACGATCTCCACATCAGGCGGAGGTTCCTGCGAGACGTTTTGAATCCTCGCCAGTGCCTCCTTGAGCCGCGCAATCGCGTCGCGCGCATCGACACCGTGCGCCAGTTGGGCTTGACGGTCCACGCGGCGATATGCGCTGGAGGAGTAATTCTGAATCGTGTCGGAGAAAATCTTGTTGTTGCCGACGAAGCTCGTGATGTTGTCGGGGGTAAGAATCGTCGTGGCGAAGAGCCCGATTTCTTTCACGGTCCCCTCGCAGCCACCGGCTTTGACGTGGTCACCGACCTTGAAGGGCCGAAGCACGATCAGAAATGCGCCGGCCGCGAAGTTGGCGAGAAGTCCCGCCCAGGCGGCCCCGATCGCTATGCCGAGGGCGGCGATCAGTGCGGCGAAAGACGTGGTCTCGACGCCGAAGTATCCGAGGATCGCGACCACGAGCACGATGTTCAGAGCGACGCGGACGATGTTGCCGATGTAGCGCTGGAGCGTGGAGTCGACTTGCTTTCGTTCGAGCGCCGACGACAGGAGGCGCGCGGCCAGGCCGATCAGCATCCGGCCGATGATCCAGACCGCGATCGCGCCCAGCACCTTGAGTCCGAAAGTGGTCAGTTGCGTGCTGGCGGTTTCCCAGACTCTTTCCCAATCCATGATGCTCTCCTATGTGCAAGACGGTTAACGGCGCGCGGTGAAGGCGGCGATCTCCCAATCATCGCACTGTTCATCATGCCGAAGAACGTACAGGTTGCCGTCGTCGGCGTCGACTCTGAACCAGCGCTGTGTCGGAGAGTACCAGCGATCGACTATCTCCTTGACTTCAAATCGACGCTCACCGCTCCAGAATGCGATCGGTTCCTGTTCGGCGCGGAAGCCGGCATAACATTCGACTCGGATGGGCATCGGGCGATGGTACGCCTGCGCCCGGCCGGTTGCTTGACGCACACCCGGTGCTGCGTTAGCCTTCGATTGCCTCATCTGGGGACGTACGCAGACTCCCCGGCCCTCAAAACGCCCAAGCTCTGCTCTTCGCTCCGGGTCGCGACCCGACGAGGGAGCTTGGATGCAAAGCGGAATTTCAAAGCAGGTACCTACCCTGATCCTGGACCGACGGACGATCGCAGCGTTGATGACGCCGCGCGATTATGTCGACGCTGTGGAGGAGGCCTTTCGCAGCCACGCCGACAGCGAGGTCGACGTTCCATTGCCTATGCACATCCCCGTGGAACGCGGCGGCTTTCACGCGAAGGGCGCACGCCTCGACCTGGATCGTCACTACGTCGCTGTCAAGGTGAACGGCAATTTCCCTCGCAATCCGGGTGCCGGGCTGCCGACGATTCAGGGCGTCGTATTGTTATGCGACGGCGACGACGGATCGCTCCTCGCCGTCATGGACTCGATCGAGATCACGCTGCGGAGGACGGCTGCAGCAACCGCGCTGGCGGCGCGATTCCTCGCGCCCGAAGGCGCCGATTGCGTCGCGATCTGCGGTTGCGGCAAACAAGGACGCGCACAACTTGCGGCGCTGGCTGAAGCATTGCCGCTCCGGCGTGCTTTGGTCTGGGATCTCGCTCCCGAGAAAGCAACGGTATTCGCGCAGCACATGAGCAAAGCTCTGCGCCTCGACGTGACCGCAGTTGCCAATGCCCCCGAAGCCACGCGATCCAGCAAGGTGATCGTGACGGCGACCACCGCGAGAATGCCGTTCCTCTCGAAGGACATGGTTCCGCAAGGCGCGTTCGTCGCCGCGGTGGGCGCCGACAGCCCCGAGAAGAGCGAGCTCGCTCCCGAGCTCATGGCCGGCGCGACGATCGTCGTCGATCTCCTCGCACAGGCGGTTACGATGGGCGATCTGCATCACGCGATCGTTGCAGGACTCGTCACAACCGAGGACGTCCACGCGCAGCTCGGTGACTTGATCGCCGGACGCAAACCCGGCCGCACGAGTCCCGACGAAACCATCGTCTTCGATTCAACCGGAATCGCTTTGCAGGATGTCGCGAGCTCGGCGCGGATCTGGCAGCGCGCGGTCGAAGAAAAAGTCGGTCTCCCCTTCACGTTCAGCGCGCATTGAGAATTCCACAACAGGAGTCACGTTCATGCTTCCATTTCTAACGACAAATCGCCGCAACGCCGTTCCGATCACGCCGGTCACCAAGGCGACGCTTCCAAAGTGGATCAAGCGGCATTCGCAATCGCGGCAGTGGATTTCTTCCATCGGCTTCAAGGCCGTTCCGGGAACCTTCGCGTTTCTTCCCTCGGTGCGTGGACGAGCCCCCGGTGTCCTCGCGACGCCCGGCGACGAGGCGTCTGTCTTCGCTTTTGCCGATCTGCCGAAGGCGTTGCCCGAAGGAAAATATTTCATCGAGTCCGATGGAGTCAGCGCTTCGCCGACCGACATCGCGCTCGGCTGGGCGCTCGGCTCTTACGCCTTCGACCGATACAAGAGGCGCGAGCGCGCGCCAGCTACGCTGGTGTGGCCCGATCATGCCGATCGCACGGAAGTCGAGCGCATCACCGAGGCCGTGTTCCTTGCGCGCGACATGATCAACACGCCGGCGGAGGACATGGGGCCGGAGCATGTCGCGCAGGCCGCACAGAAAGTTGCAAAAGCACGCGGCGCGAAGCTGCGCGTCGTCGTCGGCGACGAGTTGCTGAAGCAGAACTATCCCACGATCCACATCGTCGGCCGCGCGAGTGTCCGCCCGCCTCGCCTGATCGACTTGCGCTGGGGCGACGAGAACGCGCCGAAGGTAACGCTGGTCGGCAAGGGCGTGTGCTTCGACAGCGGCGGTCTCGATCTTAAGACGCGCGAGCAGATGCTCGACATGAAAAAAGACATGGGCGGCGCCGCGATCATGCTCGGACTCGCCGATGCACTCATGTCTGCGGGCACGAAGATTCGTCTTCGCCTGTTGATTCCGGCCGTGGAGAATTCCGTGAACGGCAACGCCGTGCGGCCGCGCGACATCGTTCGCACCCGCAGCGGCAAGACGGTCGAGATCGGGAACACCGATGCCGAAGGTCGGCTCATTTTGTGCGACGCCTTGGCGGATGCGGACAGCGAGCGGCCCGATCTTCTGATCGACTGCGCGACGCTCACGGGCGCCGCGCGCGTCGCACTCGGGGCGCAGCTCCAGGCCATGTACTGCGACGACGACGGTGTGGCCGAAGGATTGCTAAAAGCCGGCACCAGCGCGGGCGATCCGCTCTGGCGCATGCCGCTGTGGCGGCCGTATCGCAAAGAGCTGGACAGTAACTGCGCCGATCTCAACAACGTCGCCAAGAGCACCTTCGGCGGCTCGATCATCGCCGCGGTGTATCTGGCCGAGTTCGTCACCGCAACGCCGCGCTGGGTGCATCTCGACGTCTACGCCAACAACACAACGTCGCGGCCGGGCCGACCGGAAGGCGGAGAGGCGACGGGGATGCGGGCGGTCTACAAGTTCATTCGATCGCGCTACGGGTGATACTCCGGTGCACGGCGCGCCGTAAAGTGGATCAGTCTTTTGGAGTCTGAAGCTTCACCTTCGCGGGTTCTTGCTGGCCGAGCTCCGACCAGGATTTCACGTCGAAAACAAATTCGGCGACGGCGCAGGTCGGCATGTCGGTGATGCCGTCAGAAAGACGATGTGCCAGCTCGGCGAGCTCGGGGTTATGGCCGACGAGCATCACGCGCTTCGGCTTGTCCCCCAACTCGCGAATGACCTTCAGTACAGCTTCCGGTGCAGCCGCGTACAGTCGGTCATCCACGACGATATCCATGGCCTTGTAGTCGAGCTTCTCTGCCATGAGTTGCGCGGTCGTGAGTGCGCGCACGGCGGGGCTGGACAAGATGAGGTCGGGTTGCAAATCGCGCTTGGCCAGACGCTTGGCCATCTTTGGCGCGTCGCGCTTGCCGCGTTCATTCAACGGCCGCTCCCTGTCGAACAGCGCAGGATCATCGCGGCTCGACTTGGCGTGACGAACGAGAAGCAGGGTTCTCATGTGGTGAACTCCGGCTCGCGGCCTATGCGAGCTGCATTGATTTCCCGAAATCTACATGCTACGCCGATACTTGCCGGTCCCCACTTGTCATCGTGCGGGTTCTTCGGTACCTGGTCACCGCTTGACCAGACGCACCGAAACTCGTTTCAAGTACGAAGTACCGGCCAGCGCGCCGTTGCGATTGGAAACCGTGGCGAGGATGGCGGAAGTGGTAGCCGTCGTCACCGGAGAGCACGGCGGGGGCGACGTCGTGTGGCCGGAATAACCAGCTACCGTTACTTACTCATCCGGCGCGAAACGTATCGCGCTCATGCACGCTCGACTCGAGCGGCATAGCAGCCGCGCTTTGCGTTGTGCACCTGCAGGTAGCTCACTTGCGGGTCGGCTAGGAATCGCTCGAACAGATCGGCTGCCTCGGCGCCTTCGCACACTTCGGCGTCGATCATCATGTGCTCACCGTCGAAGGCCCGAGTCGCCAGGAGCCGCGATCGAAGGACCTCGGGAATCGTGTCGACTGCGTCGAAGGCCTGCGTGGCGGCTTTGCGCACATAGATGGCATGGGTCGCGCGGTAAGGAGTGTTTGCAGGCTGGTGCTCGAAGTTGAGAAGAAGAAGCTCCTCGCCGAGTCGAGCGTGCTCCAGGCTAACGCGGCAGGGCATGCGTGGATCGTCCGCGATGACGCGACGGGCCCCCAGAGTGCGGAGCCGGGCGTCGTGCATGGCGAACAGCGGACGGAATGGGACCGGCGAGAGTCCGAGAACGCGAAATGACATCGTGAGTCTCCTCGATGTATGTCGCGCGGATTTTATTCCTCGATCAGACGCGATGCCGCCACAATTCGGGCGTGGAATTCGCTCAGCGAATCTTGGCGAAGTCGCCATGTCGGCCGAGTCCGTCCTTGAAGCGGCTCGCGCCCGACACCCCGTCCTTGATCAGTGCCTCGCGCCCGTTGTACCACTCCTGAATCAACGCGTCTCGCACGCTCAGGCCGTGGCTCTTGATCGCAGATCGTCGATCGGCGCGCACACACACTTGCGGGAAGCGCGCAATCTCTTGCGCTAGTTCCTCAGCCTTTTCGCGAGCGCCTCCTTTGGGCGTGACGTATTCGCAAAGGCCGATGCTCAAGCACTCCTCTGCCGGGACTTTCCGACCCGTGAGGATAATCTCCAGTGCGCGCCCGCTGCCCACGATTCGCGGCAAGCGCACCGTGCCACCGTCGATCAGCGGCACTCCCCAGCGGCGGCAATAGACACCGAAGTAAGACTCCTTTGCCATCACTCGAAAATCACACCATAGCGCCAGCTCCATGCCACCGGCGACAGCAGGCCCCTCGATCGCCGCAATGACCGGCTTGTCCAACTCGAGTCGGGATGGTCCGAGCGGGCCGCGCGGAATCTCGCCGCCGTTGCCGTGCGGCCCGGCCGGAGGAATATCGAGCTCCCCGAGCGGATAGTCGGCGTTGAGCGTGCTGACGTACTTGAGATCCCAGCCCGCGCAAAACGCACCGCCCGCGCCATAGAAGACCGCAACGGAAGCATCCGGATCGGCATCGAATTCAAGAAAGGCGGCGGTCAGCACATTCGCGCTGTGGGGATCCATCGCGTTGCGTGCGTCGGGACGGTCGTGAATGACGGTCCAGACCGATCCTTCTTTCTCGACTCTCACTGCCATGGTTGAAATGTCCCGGTGAAGTGATCGAATGATGGAAGATGCCTTACCTGATTTCCACCTCGCCGTTCACCGCGACGCGGAGCTCCTCGTTCTGCACGGCGAGGTCGCTGAATCTGAGCGCGCGCACGGCGATCGTGTAGGGAGCGGTCTTCTCCGGCGCAGTGAGGGTTCTTGCCGCCTGAAGAAGGTCGATGTGCAATTTCGAGAGAGAGTTCGCCCGGACCAGGCTCTGCAGCACTGCGGCCACCATGGGGTCGTCCGCCGTTTCGAGACGCACGTCGTCCAGCGCGGCTTCCTGACCGCGTAGGAGAGGCCGCGCCGAAAGCATGACCGCGCTCGGTTGGGTCGTTGCCGACTTGCACACCCCGCCGATGAGCCCCCCGATCCGCCCGGCAAAACGCGCGCCGACATAGACCCGCCCTTGCTTGAACGACACGCTCGGATTATCCAGGTACGGATCGCTGCACCGGTCGGGCTTCTGCAGGTAATAACGGCCGCGTTCCTTGAAGACCTGTGTCTTTAGAGCCTTCAGCACCATCGACGAATGCACGATCAGGTCGAAAGCGTTCGCGCTCGGCGCTGCCAGCGTGAACATCGATGCGAACATCGCAGCACAGAGTATTCGTTTCGTAAGTTGATGTATCACGTTTCGTTCCTTGTCACGTCCCGGATGAAGACCGTGAGATCCGTCGTAGGCGGATTGGCGGGCACCTGGTAGAGCATGTCCGCGATGTAACCGCGGTGATAGGTCGTGTGGTTGGCGAGATGCATCGCGATCTCGGCGCACGTCATCACGCCTTCGCCGCCGCCCACGTAGGTGAAGTGCACTTTGCGATCGAGCTCGACCTCCGTCAGCCGATCGCTCCAGGCGACGTACCAGTCGTCCAAGTCGCGCTGCTTCCGCCGCAGCTCGGTCAGCGGCGGCCAGTCCGGCGTGTTGCGCGCGGTGAAGCCGTGCTCGCGTCCCTCGAGATGCGCCTGGAAAATGAGGTCGATCACGTAGACGTGATTCAGCGTGTGGACGATGTTCTTGAACACGCTGCGCCGAGGTTTCGTCGCTTCGCCTTCGGGCAATGCTGCGACGGCCTCGTAGATCTTGTCGTTCGCCCATGCCATGTAACGCGTTAGCGTGCAGACGTTGCGGAGAGTTGTCATGGTGTTGCGGGTTGAGGGTTGGCGGTGAAGGGGAGCGGAGGGGCATGGACGATGGTACCAGCCGCGCTCGAGGCCATTGGGCAGCGCGAGCGCGACGCGCTGGCCGCCATAAGCCAGGCGTCAAACGAACTGGTTCCTTAGCTCCGTTTCGCCGCGCCACAGGCGCTCGAGGTTTTCAAGTAATAAATCGATGACGTTGTCTTCGTAGCGGCGCGTTTCGCCCGCGGTGTGCGGCGTGATCAGCGCGTTAGTCGCGCCCCACAGCGGCGACGCGGCGGGTAGCGGCTCGTCCCAGACGCAATCGAGCGCGGCGCCGGCGATCCGTTTCTGCGTGAGCGCCTCGACGAGCGCCGGCTCGTTCACCACCTTGCCGCGCGCAACGTTGACGAGATAGGCGGAGGGTCTCATCGCCGCGAGCACCTTCGCGTCGATCAGGTTCTCGGTCTCGCGCGTGAGCGGGCAGGTCAGCGCGACGAAATCGGCCTGCGGCAGCATGCCGAGCAGGTGATCCTCGCCGACGACCTTGTCAGCCGCCCCAGCGCCCTTGGATGGATCGCGCCGAATGGCGATCACGCGCATGTCGAAGGCCTTGGCGATCGTCGCCAGCCGCGAGCCGATGCGACCCATGCCGACGATCAGCAGCGTCTTCCCGCCGAGCTCATCTTCGCGCTTCGAGATGTCCCCGATCATGCCGCGCCACTTCTTCGCGCTCTGGTTGTCGCGAGCCTCCGGAATCTTCCGAGCCATGGCGAGGATCAAGGCGATCGCGTGCTCGGCGACTGCGCGCTCGTTCGCGCCCTGCGCGCTGGCTACGCGGATGCCGGCCGCGCGCAGCGAGTCGCGGGAATACTGGTCGGTTCCGGCGCTGATCGACTGGATGAAGGCGAGCCTCGGCGCCGCCGCAATCAGCTCGTTTCGCCACAAGCCGGAGCACAGCAGCACGTCCACCTCCGCGATGCGCGCCTTCAAGTCCTCGAAGCCGCGCACTTCGAACCAGTCGAGACCCGCGTCGCGCAGGGCGAAGCGTTCGCCCATGCGGTAGGCGACGTGGGCGAAACAGATGGTCAGCTTGTCTCTGGCGGGGAGATGACGCGTACCCATGGAATCTGGCGTGGCGAATGAGAAAGCAGGGTTATCACGGAAAGAGATTGTAACTGGGGGCTTGCCGCTGCCGCCGGTTGACCCGGACCGCCAAACCCACAATACTTGAGTGTTCATGCAGCGCAGACTAGCGGCGATCCTCTCAGCCGACGTCGCCGACTTCAGCCACCTGATGGAGATCGACGAGGCCGGCACGCTCGAAAGGCTCAAGGCCAATCGAAGGCGCGTCTTCGATCCGTGTGTCGCTTCGCATGGCGGCCGCCTCGTCAAGCTGATCGGCGACGGGGCGCTCGTCGAATTCGGGAGCGTCATCGACGCGGTCAACTGCGCGCTCGCGATCCAGGAAGCAACCGAGGCCTCCGACGCAGGGCGCTCTGGCGAAAAACAGCTTCGCTACCGCATCGGCGTCAATCTCGGCGACGTCATCGTTGAAGGCGAGGACATCTACGGCGATGGCGTCAACGTCGCTGCGCGGCTGCAGGCAATCGCGCCGGTCGGATTGGTCGCGATTTCGGCCACGGTCCGGGATCACGTTGCCGGCAAGGTGCCGTACACGTTCGAAGACATGGGCGAGCACACGGTCAAGAACATGCAGCGCCCAGTCCATGTCTACGTCGTGCGCTCATCCGCCGGAGCGCCGGTCGCCGCTCGTGCCGCGGCAGAAGAGCGCCGGGCCTCGATTTGCGTTCTTCCCTTCGCGAACATGAGCGGTGATCCGGAGCAGGAATACTTCTCGGACGGAATCAGCGAGGACATCATCACCGATCTCTCCAAGGTGTCCGCGCTCTGGGTCGCCGCGCGCAACACCGCCTTCATGTTCAAGGGCAAGAACGTGGACGTTCCGCAGGTCGCGCGCCAGCTCAAGGTCAGCCACGTTGTCGAAGGCAGCGTGCGCAAGGCGGGCGGCCGGGTGCGGATCACCGCGCAGCTGATCGACGGCGCCACCGGCGGCCATATCTGGGCGGAGCGCTACGATCGCGACCTGAACGACATCTTCGCGCTCCAGGACGAGATTTCGCAGGCGATTGTCAGCGCACTGAAGCTGAGGCTCCTGCCCGAAGAGAAGAAGGCGATCGAGCACCGGGGGACGAGCAGCGCCGAGGCCTACAAGCTCTACCTGATGGCGCGGCAGTACAGCGTCACCGGTAATGTCGGGGACGCGCGGCGCAGCGAATCGATCATCCGCCTCTGCCAGCGCGCAACGGAAATCGACCCCAACTATGCTCTCCCATGGGCGTTGATGGCTCTCGCGCAGGGCGTGCTGCGGTTTCACCATGCGAGAGACAACGACGGCGGCATGGCTGCCGCCGAACGCGCGATCGCGCTCGACGGGAATCTCGCCGAAGCCCATGCCGCCAGGGCTCGCGTGCTGACGCGGGATGCGCGCCTCGAGGAAGCGCAGCGCGAAGTCGACATCGCGCTCGGCCTCGATCGCGAGTCCTACGAAGTGAACGGCGCGGCGGCGGGTTTGTGCTACTTGCAGCGCCGCTTCAAGGAGGCCATTCCCCATTACGACAAAGCTGCCGCCGTCATGGAGAACGACTACAACAGCGCCGGCATGGTCATCAGCTGCTACAAGGCCATCGGCGATGAGGAGGGGGCTGCCCGGGCCGCGCGGCGCGCGCTCGAGCGCACCCAGAGGATCATCGCCCAGGACCCGGACAACGGGTCGGCGATGAGCTTTGCGGTCGGCGCGCTCGCCACGCTGGGCGAAACGGAGCGAGCAAAGGACATGGCCGAGCGCGCCATGCTGCTCGACCCGGACAACATGAACATGAAATACAACTTCGCGTGCATGCTCGTGCTCGACGTGCACGATTACGAGGCCGCACTGGATCTGCTGGAGTCGGTGTTCGCCTGGTCACGGCCCGAAGTCATGCGCTGGATGAAGACCGATCCTGACCTCGACGCCATCCGCGACCATCCGCGTTTCAAGGCCATGCTCGCGGCAGCCGAAGGGCGCCTGGCGGGAACGTCCTGAAACCTGCCGCATGCGTCATGTCCGCCGCGACAAGTCACGATAAGATCGTCGTCGCGTTTGACCTCTGTTCGTCATCGCAGATCATAGAGGATCTGGTGCTGAGCAACAGGTTCGATCGCTACGAGACGTTCCTCACTTGCCTGAAGCGCTGGCTGATGAATTGGACGGAACAGCACTCGCAGGCCAATGGCCACTTCGAACTCTACAAGTTCACCGGCGACGGCTGGATCTTGCTCTTTCCAGCGACGATAAGAGGCAAAGCGCTGATTCACTCCATGCACAGCCTGTGCGAGATGATCAACGCGGAGCTTGACCGACACATTATTCCTAGCCTGAGCAGCCAGCCGAGCGTACTCGGTGCAACGCTCGGCGTCGAACGTGGCAACCTGGTCCGGATGATGATGAACGAACGCGCTGAGTACGTCGGTCGCGCGTTGAACGTTGCATGCAGGTTACAGAGTGTGGCTAGAGAGCGGGAGCCTCAGGCAGCCAATGAAGAGAACGTTCATGGGCGCTGCTACAAGGCACTCGTGTCGGCACACCTCTACAACGAACGCCTCGCCCAGGTGAACATGCCATACAGAGTCGAGTCCGCGACGTCGCCGTTACGAAACATCCTGAGCGGAAGCGCGTTCGCTTGCCGGAAGATCGATTTCATGGTCGACGGCGCAGGACAAGCATTGTCATGGCCCAGCCGCGAGACGCCGGGTTGGACGTGCGCACGCTCGAACTGGCAGGGTGCGCCGTGACGATTGCACGTCGGGGTCCGGCCGGACAGATTACCGGATCAGCTCGTCCGCGCGGACCAGTAGCGATTGCGGGATCGTGAGGCCAAGCGCCTTGGCAGTCTTCAGATTGATAACCAACTCGAACTTCATGGGACTAAGAAAAATTTCCTTCCCTGGGAGTATTTCGCTGGCAAAGGCCAAGGTCCCATCAGGCATCTCGACAATGCGGTAGGGCGCCACCGAAATATCCAATGCGTCGGCGAGACGATAGCACAGCCATTCCGTTGCGGGCAGCAAGGCGCCGTCTGACGGTTGTTTAAGGGCATGACGCCGACCAGCGGAGCATCGGCCCGCAAGCTTGAAATCAGCACTGCCCCATCGCTGCTGCCAGGTTTCGAGTATCTTGCGGGGGATTAGCTCGCCCTGCATGACTCCCTCGGGACGCGGAAGGCGCAACCGGCGCGAATGACCTCGCGCCGGCACCTCGTTCCCACAGGTTATTTGAAGTGTTCGTTACTCTCTATATGCTGGGCCCGGCGCACCAACACGAAGCGTGGGTGCGGACACCCGCGGCACGGCGGGAACCGCTTGCCATAGACACACGTAACCTCATGCTCCTGCGCGTGCGCCGGATCGTGAATCACTTGGTAGATGCCGGAGGCCTCAACAACATCTCCGGGCCTGTAAGTCGCGCCAACTGCTGTTGCCATACCGCACTCCTAAAGCCCCTCGAAGAGCGAAAGAAGGTGCGGCTGCGACGCGAAAATTAGATTGACGACCTCTCGGTGCCCACCTAGACTTTCCGTTGTACCTTGCGGAGATTACCCCGCACCAAGGGCCGGAGCTCGAAACTCAGGCCCTTTTTTCTTTCGGCGCTAACCACTAGGGCTGGTGTCCATGGTCGAACGCAACACTAATCCTAGTAGGTTTGCTTGTGCGTGTGCAAGGCCCATTAATAAACAACGACTTGTCGATTGCTTACATCCCAGACAAACAATTCGCGGGGCTACATGGTCCTCCGATACTCCCCACCGACCTCGAACAGCGCTTTCGTGATCTGACCGAGCGAGCAGACGCGCACCGTCTTCATCAGCTCGGCGAAGACATTGCCGTTCTCGATCACGACGCGCTTCAGCCGCTCGAGCGCGGCGGGAGCGGCTTTCGCGTTGCGTGCATGAAAGTCCTTGAGCCGCTTGAGCTGCGACTGTTTCTCGTCATCGGTCGAGCGCGCCAGCTCGAGCTTGGCCGGTACGGTGTCGCCGTGCGGATTGCGGAAGGTGTTTACGCCGATGATCGGGTACGAGCCGTCATGCTTCTTGTGCTCGTAGTAAAGCGATTCCTCCTGGATCTTGCCGCGCTGGTAGCCGGTCTCCATCGCGCCGAGGACGCCGCCGCGCTCGCTGATCGCCTCGAACTCCTTGAGCACAGCTTCCTCGACCAGGTCGGTCAGCTCCTCGATGATGTAGCTGCCCTGGTTCGGGTTCTCGTTCTTGCCGAGGCCCCATTCGCGGTTGATTATCAGCTGGATCGCCATCGCGCGGCGCACGCTGTCCTCGGTCGGCGTCGTGATCGCCTCGTCGTAGGCGTTTGTGTGGAGTGAATTGGTGTTGTCGTAAGTCGAGATCAGCGCCTGCAGCGTGGTGCGGATGTCGTTGAAGGAGATCTCCTGCGCGTGCAGGCTGCGGCCGCTGGTCTGCGAGTGGAATTTCAATTTCTGCGAACGTTCGTTGGCGCAGTAGCGCTCGCGCATCGCCACCGCCCAGATGCGCCGCGCCACGCGGCCGATCACCGCGTACTCGGGGTCCATGCCGTAGCTGAAGAAGAACGACAGGTTCGGCGCGAACTCGTCGATGTGCATGCCGCGCGCGAGATACGCCTCGACGAAGGTGAAGCCGTTGGAGAGCGTGAACGCGAGCTGGCTGATCGGGTTCGCGCCGGCCTCGGCGATGTGATAGCCAGAGATCGACACTGAGTAGAAATTCTTCACCCGGTGCTGGACGAAGTACTGCTGGATGTCGCCCATCACCTTCAGGCTGAACTCGGTCGAGAAGATGCAGGTGTTCTGGCCCTGGTCTTCCTTGAGGATGTCGGCCTGCACCGTGCCGCGCACGGTGTGTAGCGTCCACTCGCGAATCTTGTTCGCCTCGTCGTCGGTCGGCTCGCGCTTGTTGTCGGCGCGAAACTTGTCGAGCTGCTGGTCGATCGCGGTGTTCATGAAGAACGCCAGGATCGTCGGGGCCGGGCCGTTGATGGTCATCGACACCGAGTTGTTCGGCGCGCACAGGTCGAAGCCCGAGTAGAGCACCTTCATGTCGTCGAGCGTGGCGATCGACACGCCCGAGTTGCCGACCTTGCCGTAGATGTCGGGGCGCAGATCGGGATCGTTGCCGTAGAGCGTGACCGAGTCGAACGCGGTGGAGAGCCGCTTCGCCGGCATGCCGTCCGCCAGAAGATGGAAGCGCTTGTTGGTGCGGAACGCGTCGCCCTCGCCGGCGAACATGCGCGTGGGATCCTCGTTCTCGCGCTTGAAGGCGAAGACGCCCGCGGTGTACGGGAACGAGCCGGGCACGTTCTCGCGAAGCTGCCAGCGCAGGATCTCGCCGTCGTCCTCGAACTTCGGCAGCGCGACCTTCGGCACGTGCGTGCCCGAGAGCGAAACAGTGGTGAGCGCGGAGCGGATTTCCTTGCCGCGGATCTTCACCACATACTCGTCGCCGGTGTAAGCGGCCTTGGTCTGCGGCCACATGTCGAGAAGTTTCGCGGCGCGCGGGTCGAGCCGCTTGTCGCGCTCGTCGATCAACGCTTCGAGCGCGTGCTCGGCGCTCGTAATCGTCGCGCCGAGCTGCCCTCCCGCCTCGGCGTCGGACACATGACCGCTCGTCGCGAGCTTCTTCGTGTAGTCCATCGTCTCGTCGAGCATGGTCCGCGCCGCCTTGAGCTGCTGGCGCTCGCGCGCGACCTTCGACTGCTCCTTCGCCCACGTGTGATAGCCGCGCACGGTTTCGGCGATCTCGGCGAGGTAGCGCACGCGCGCCGGCGGGACGATGGCGTGCTGACGGGTCGAGAACTTCGTGTCGACTGCGGGTAGCTTGCCTTGCGCGAGCTTCAAGCCTTCCTGCGTGAGTCGCGCGACAAGCGCGTGATACAGAGCGGTGACGCCGTCGTCGTTGAAGCGCGACGCGATCGTTCCGTACACCGGCATCTCTTCGGGCGACTGCTTGAACAGCTCTCGGTTGCGCTGATACTGCTTGCGCACGTCGCGAAGCGCGTCGGCCGCGCCCTTGCGGTCGAACTTGTTGATCGCGACGTAGTCGGCGAAGTCCAGCATGTCGATCTTCTCGAGCTGGCTCGGCGAGCCGAACTCGGGCGTCATCACGTAGAGCGTGCAGTCGGCGAGCGGCACGATCGCCGCGTCGCCCTGCCCGATGCCCGAGGTCTCCACGACGACGAGGTCGAAGCCCGCGACCTTGCACGCCGCGATCGCGTCGGGCAGCGCCTTCGACACTTCGGTGCCGGCCTCGCGCGTGGCCATCGAGCGCATGTAGATGTTGGGATGCTGGATCGCGTTCATGCGGATGCGGTCGCCCAGCAGCGCGCCGCCCGATTTGCGCCGCGTCGGGTCGATCGAAAGGATCGCGATCTTGAGCTTGTCCTCCTGATCGAGGCGGAAGCGCCGGATCAACTCGTCGACGAGCGAGGACTTGCCCGAGCCTCCCGTGCCGGTGACGCCGAGCACCGGGGCCTTGCTCGACTCCGCCGCGCGCAGCAATTCGTCGCGGAGCTTTTGTGGCACGGCTGCGGCTTCGAGCCCGGTGATGAAGCGCGCCAGCACGCGCCGGTCGCCGGTTTTCAACGCGTTCAGGTCCTTCGGCAGGTCCTGCGCGAGATCGAAGTCGGTCGCGGCAACGACCTCGTTGATCATTCCCTGCAGCCCGAGCCGTGCACCGTCCTCGGGCGAGAAGATGCGCGTCACGCCGTACTTCTGCAGCTCGTCGATCTCCGACGCGATGATCACGCCGCCGCCGCCGCCGAAGACCTTGATGTTCGCCCCGCCGCGCTCGCGCAGGAGATCGAGCATGTACTTGAAGAACTCGACGTGCCCGCCCTGATACGACGAGATCGCGATGCCGTGCGCGTCCTCCTGCAATGCCGCGGTGACGATCTCCTCCACCGAGCGGTTGTGGCCGAGATGGATCACCTCGCAGCCGGTCGCCTGCAGGATGCGGCGCATGATGTTGATCGACGCATCGTGGCCGTCGAACAGGCTCGCGGCCGTGACGAAGCGCACCTTGTGAGTGAGCTTGGCGATGGGCGGCTTCTTGGCAACGGCGACGTCGTTCATGGGAGGCTCCGGGTGCGCGGATCGCGGCGCTGTGCAGCGCGGGCCGGAGGCCTAGCTTACTCCTCGGGTCCCGCATTCGCTCATTATATTACGTTTACGTAAACGTCAATTAACCGGCGGTCTTGCGAACCCTCGGGCCAGGAGCGCGGATTTGCCGCACCTACCCCTTTTCCCTATGATCGCCCGATGGCTATTCGGCCGCGCCTGGCGAACGCTACGCTGTACTGGATCTGCCTCGCGCTGATGACAGTCGCGCTGGTGGACCTCAGCTGGCTGCACTGGTTCAGGTTCGCGGACAGCATGCTCTCGGACTGGCAACTTAAGGGCCGCGCCGAGAAGCTCGTCGCCGATCCGGAGATCGTCGTCATCGACATCGACGACTACTCGCTTACCCGGATGGACGAGAAATACGTCGGGCGCTGGCCGTGGCCTCGCTCCGTCTACGGCGAGCTCATCAACGAGCTGGAGAAGCAAGGCGCCAAAGCGATCGTGTTCGACGTCGAGTTCTACGAACGCGACATGGTGCGGCCCGAGCAGGACGATGTCTTGAGAGAAGCCGTCGTGCCTACGCGAAACACCTTCTTCGCCATGCAATGGCTGGACAAGATCGGACCCGACGATGGGCTCGTGATCGCCGAAGTCGCGGCGGCGCTCGATCTTCCGACCTCGGGCGCCGCGGATCCGAAGGTCAAGCTGCCGCTGCTGCTGCCGAACGAACAGGTTGTTGGCAAGAAAGCCTTGGGCCGTACCGGGAGCATCAACTACAACGAGGACAAGGACGGTGTCGGGCGCAGCTACGATCTGTGGCGCGACGTCGCAGGTTGGCGCATTCCATCGCTCCCGGCTCGCGTGGGGAAGAGTTTTGGATACGCAGTGCCCGATGAGCGTTCGATGCTCCTCTCGTGGCTCGCCGGCGAACAGCACCCGCACGCACACGTGTCGTTCTTCGACGTGTACGACGATCTCAACCAGGAAAAGCGCCAGCGCACGCCGCTCGAGTTCAAGGACAGGATCGTCGTCGTCGGTTCGACTGCCTCCGGTCTGCACGACTTCCGCAACACGCCGGTCTCGGCGCTGATGCCGGGCGTCGAGATCCTCGGTACGGCCATCGACAACCTCAAGCGCGGAATGATTCTGCGCGAAGCACCGCAGTATGTCTCCTACGCCCTCGTAGTGCTCGCATTTCTGCTGCTGCTCTACGCGCTGGAACGGCGCTGGAACCTGGTGCAGATCTTCGGTTTGCTATCGATGGGCACCGTGATTCTGGTCGGCGGCGCGTATGCGGCGTTATCGTGGTCGATCCTGCTCCCGGTCGGCAGGCCGCTGCTCTTCGTGTGGACGTTCTACTTCCTTGCCGCGCTGCTCGCCTACGTGCGCGAACTGCGCGAGCGCACGCGCACCGAGGCCGTGCTCTCGCGCGTGATCGATCCGCGCGTCGCCAAACGGCTGGTGTCGGAGGGCGTGAAGCTCGAGGACATCAAGAGCGAGCAGCGCACCATCAGTGTGCTCTTCTCGGATATTCGCGGCTTCACCACGCTCTCCGAAACCCGGCCGGCGGGCGAGATCGTGGAGTTATTGAATCGTTACTTCTCGATGCAGGCGGAGACCGTGTTCAAGCACGGCGGAGCACTCGACAAGTTCATCGGCGATGCTATCATGGCTTTTTGGGGCGCGCCGACCGACGACGCGCGTCACGCCGAGCACGCGGTGGCCTGCGCGCTCGACATGGCCGCCAACTTGGCGCGCTTCAACGCCGAGATCGCGAATTCAGGGATCGCGATCGACATCGGCGTCGGCATCCACACCGGCACGGCCGTCGTCGGCTTCGTCGGATCGAAGCGTAAGCTCGAATATACGGCGATCGGGGACACCGTGAACCTTGCGAGTCGCATCGAGGGAGAAACGAAAGGTCGCACGCGCATCCTGGTGACGGAGGCTACGCGCGACTTTTGCAACAGCGCTTTCTCATTCCGCGATTTCGGCGAAGTTCATGTCAAGGGGCGCGCAGCCGGAGTGCGCGTGTTTGCCCCGGATGTCGCGACAATGAACGATGCGCCGGATTCCTCGGCTCAGAACGCACGGGCCGCAGCGTGAATAAGCGCCATCTCGCCCCGCCCGCGCTCGTCGTCGCGCTCGTCGTCGCGCTCGCGGCGGCGATCGCCTGCGCCGAGCCGGCGATCACAATCAAGCCCGTTGCGCTCAAAGAGACGGCGGCGTCCGATTCAAAAACCATCGCGTCGCTGCCGGCCAACACGACGGTCGATCTGAAGAAGCGCGAAGGCGCCTGGGTGCAGCTCGGCTCGGGATCCGACGTCGGCTGGGCGAAGCTCTTCGACATCCGCCTCGCCAGCGCGCAGACCGCGCCGGCAAAAGGCGGCGACGGCGGGCTGGGCCAGGTATTGGGACTCGCATCGGGCCAGCGCGGCACGAGCGTCACCACCGGCGTGCGCGGCCTCGACGAGGATCAGCTCGTGAAGGCACAGCCGAATCCGCAGGAGTTCCAGAAGCTGGTCGCGTTCCAGGTCACGAAGGAACAGGCGCAGCAGTTCGCCGCTGCGGGCAAGCTCACGCCGCGCGAAGTGGAGCTGCTCAAATGACGCAACGAGCCAGGCGCCCGTTCGCCATTGTCGCTGCCGCTGTGGTCGCGGTCCTGCTCCCTAGCGGCTGGATGAGTGAAGAGGCCCGTTCGCAGACTCCAAATCCGCTGTCGGGATTTTCGATCGGCGGCATCAACATCGGCGGCGTCATCGACGCTGCGAAGAACGCGCAGGGTCTCGGCGACATCAGCGAGCCGCAGGAAATCCAGATGGGCCAGGCCATCGCGGAGAGTCTGCTCGGCGCGGCGCCGCTCGACGCGAACGCGATGGAAGAAAACTACGTGGCGAGCGTCGGCCGCTGGCTCGCGGTGTTCTCCGGGCGGCCCGATCTGCCCTGGCACTTCGGCATTCTTGAAACGGCAACGGTCGGTGCCTTCGCCACACCCGGCGGCAACATCTTCGTCACGCGCGGGCTGATCCAGCGCATTCATACCGAGAGCGAGCTGGCGGGAGTGCTCGGTCACGAGATGGCGCACGTAGTCCAGAAGCATCATCTCGCCGACATCAAGAAGCGCTCGACGCAGGGGCTGCTGCTCGATCTGGCGCAGCTCAAGGGCGGCGGCGGAATGAAGGCGGAAGCCGCGCGCGCGTTCGCCCGTGTCGGAATGGAAGGCTACGTGCGCGGGCTCTCTCGCGAGGACGAGATGGAAGCCGACGCAATCGGCGTCGTGATCGCAGCGCGCGCGGGTTACGAGCCCTACGGCTTGCCAAGCGTGCTGCAGACGCTCGCGACGATTCCATCGAGCAACGCGGACATGGCGCTGTTCCTGAAGACGCATCCGTCGCCGAGCGATCGCCTCGCCGCGCTCGAGCAGAAGCTGCCGGCATGGTTCGAGACGCTCGCCAAGCCTAACGACGCGCTGGTGCGCTTCAACCAGACGTTCAAGCCGGTCACGGCAAGCAATCAATAATCGCGAGCCTGGACTCGCGAGTGGGGAGCGGATCAAGGAGGCCGCTCAAGATGCGCCGTTTCACGCTGCTTCTTCTTGCGCTTGCTCTCGTCGCGCCCGGCGTGATCGCCGAGCCCGCGGTGACGATTCGCGCCGTCGAGCTGAAAGCGAAAGCAGCCTCCGATGCGAAGACCGTCGCATCGCTGCCTGTCAACACCAACGTCGATCTCGTCAAGCGCGAAGGCGCCTGGGTCGAGCTCAAGTCCGGCAAGGATCACGGCTGGGCGAAGCTCTTCGACATCCGGCTCGCCGCCGCGCAGACCGCACCGGCCAAGGCTTCCGCCGGCAAGACTGTCGGCGACACGGTCGGACTGCTGAGCGGCGCGCGCGGCGCGAGCGTCACCACCGGCGTGCGCGGGCTCGACGAGGACATGCTCAAGCGCGCGGTGCCGAACGAGCAGCAATACAACCTGCTCGTGAGCTACGCCTCGACCAAGCAGCAGGCGCAGGCCTTCGCCAAGGCCGGACATCTGGAGTCGCGCACGGTGGAGGAATTGAAATGAAGGGCGCGATCCGAGGAGGCCACATGCGCGCCCGGCGCGACTTGTTAGTTGCAACGCTGGCGGTTCTCGCACTCGCGCTGCCCACGGGTTGCACGACAGGGGGCGGCGGACCAGGGCAGCAGCCGAGCTCGACCGATGTCGCCCAAGGCGCCCTCTCCGGCTTCAACGTCGGCGGCGTCAATCTCGGTTCCGCTTTCGGCGCCGCGTCCAAAGCCAAGGACGCGTTCGGCGAAGTCAGCGAGCAGCAGGAAGTCGAGATGGGCAAGAGTATCGCCGCTGGACTGCTCGGCGCGGCGCCGCTCGAGGCCGCGGCCGCGCAGCAGCGTTACGTCAACAACGTCGGGGCCTGGCTGTCGATCTATTGCGGACGTCCCGATCTGCCTTGGCACTTCGGCATCATCGAGGCTGAGCAGATCAACGCGTTCGCCACGCCCGGCGGCAACGTGTTCATCACTCGTGGACTGCTCGCACGGCTCAGGAGCGAGAGCGAGCTCGCCGGCGTGCTCGCGCACGAGATGGCGCACGTGGTGAAGAAGCATCAGCTCAACGACATCCGCAAGAACGCGCAGAAGGGACTCGCGCTCGACCTGGCGCAGTTGCGCGGCGGCGGTGGGCTCGCAGGGGAGGCGGCGCGAGCGTTCGCCCGTGCCGGTCTGGACGTTTACATCCGCGGTCTGTCGCGCGAGGACGAGCTGGAAGCCGACGCGGTCGGCGTCGTGATCGCCACGCGCGCGGGCTATGAACCGTACGGTCTGGTGAGCGTCTTGCAGACCCTGCAGACCGTTCCGCAGACGAATCCCGACATGGCGCTGTTCCTGAAGACGCATCCTTCGCCAGCAGATCGCCTCACCGCGCTCGAAGCGAAGTTGCCGGCGTGGTTCGAGACGCTGGCCAAGCCCAATCCCGCGCTGATGCGCTATTACCAGACGTTCAGAACGGCGAGCGCGACCAGGTGAGCGTCGAGGCCAGGCCTCGAATGGGACTTAAGGCGAACCCCCGCACGAAGAATTGCCGATGCGGCCGTGCGTTCCGAGACTCTTATTGCGGGACGTTCTTCTCGGTCGCAACAGGTGCCTCAGCTCCCGCCGCCGTTGCGGCTTGATGGGCTTCGGCTTTCTTCTGGCGCTTCGCCTCTTTCTTTTGCTTTTTTGCCAGATCTCTTTGGCGCTTTGCAAAGGCGTAGTTGGGCTTGGCCAAGGTGCTGACTCCGTTTCAGGATGAACGGTTTACGTCGCCGGTTTTGGCTTCGGGCCTGGCGCCAGGCGCGGGAAAAACCCGGACACGCGGCATTGCAACGCCTCGATTCTCTTGCCATGCTCGAAGCGAGTCAGATTGCAGGTGATGATCTCTCCCGCCGCGGCCAGTTCCGCAAGTTCCTTGCGCACGGTCGCGAGCGGCACGCCCGTCTCCTTGGCAATCTCCAGGTCGAGCCGCTGACCGTACTTCTTCAAGCATTGCAGGATTTCCATCGCCGCCATTCCTCGCAAAGCCGATAGTTTACCAGTTAGAAGCCTGATCCGCTGCCTTCTGGTGTCCGTCGCGCTCTGCTTCTTCCCGATTGCCGCGCTCACCCAGATGCCGGATTCGCGCGACATCAAGGTTAGGATCGATCGCAACGGCGACACGTTCGCGGTCAAGGTCGAGCTCGTCGTCGACGCGACGCCCGACGAGGCCTTCGCAGTGCTCACGGACTACGATCACATGGCACGTTTCGTGTCCAACGTGCTCGAAAGCCGCATCATCCGCCGCGACGGCAGCCGGATCGCCGTGGAGCAGAAGAGCCGGCTCGCGCTCGGTCCGATCCATTCCGACTTCACGAACGTCCGCGAAGTGGAGCTCCTGCCGTCTCGCGAAATCCGCTCGCGGGTCACCGAAGGCGACATGCGAGGCTCCTCGTTCACGACGACGCTTGCCTCTCGCGGCGCACAGACGTGGATCGATAATCAGGGTTCCTTCGTGTCCAACAGGTGGATTCCGCCGATCATCGGAACAGCGGTGCTCGAAGCGGAAACGCGCAAGCAGTTCGAGGAATTCCGCAAAGAAATCCTCCGTCGCAAGAACGCCGCCGCAACCGGCAGATAGACGCATGGAATGCGCGCGCGGCGCAGTGTGTTCACTGGGACGGAGGGCAGATCATGCGCACCTTGAAGACACTGCTGGCCGTGCTCCTGGCAAGCCTGATCGGAACCGTTTCCAGCTGCGGCACGATGGGTGGCGGCGGCGGGATGCGATACCTGGTCGAGCCTCCGGTCGACGCGTCGACTCCAGGCTGACATTCCCCGCGATTGCGGATTCCTGACGCTCCCACTATAGTCGGTCGACATCCAGCGTCGGCCGTGGGGAGCGGATGGCACGAGACCAGCGTCGACTGGCGGCGATCGTATCCGCCGATGTGGCGGGCTATTCCCGCCTCATGGGCGTGGACGAGGGTCGCACGCTCGACGCGCTCAAGGCCCACCGGCGCGAGCTGATCGATCCCAAGATTACCGAGTATGGCGGCCGGATCGTGAAGACGACCGGCGACGGTTTGCTTCTCGAGTTTCCCAGCGTCGTCGAGGCGGTGCGCTGCGCGGTCGACGTGCAGCGCGGCTTGGCGCTGCGGAACGCGGACGTGCCGGCCGACCAGAAAATCGAGTTTCGCATCGGCATCAACGTCGGCGACATCATCATCGACGGCGACGACATCTTCGGCGACGGCGTGAACGTCGCCGCCCGCCTGGAGGCGCTGGCCGAGCCGGGCCAGATCTGCGTGAGCAAGGCGGTCCGCGATCAGGTGCTCGACAAGCTCAACTTCGGGTTCGAGGAGCTGGGAGCGCAACAGGTCAAGAACATCGCGCGCCCGGTCGAGGTCTATCAGATTCGGGACGAAGGGTCCCCGCCCGCTCGCGGGTTGATCGTGGTCAAGTCCCGCCGCATGCGAATTTTGCGGTGGGCGGCGGGGGCATTGGCAGTGGGAGTCGCGGGAATCGTCGCCTGGCAGTTGCCCCGATGGATGCAAACAACGCCGGTGCCTCCCGCATTCTCTGTCGCGGTCATGCCGTTCACGGCGGCGACCGGAAGCCAGGATGAGCTGCAGTTTGCCAACGCGTTTACCCAGAATGTCGTGACCCTGCTGGGCAAGGACAAGCTGGTACGGATAGCTTCGCCGCGAACGGTCCAGAGCTACAAGGACAAGGGAGCCGACGCGCGCACGCTCGGCCGCGAGCTCAACGTTCGCTATCTCGTTGACGGCGAGGCTCGCGCAGGCGTGGACAAGATGGCAATCACTCTTCGTCTGGTCGACGCCCAGTCTGGAACACAGCTCTGGAGCGACCGGCTCGAGACCGACGCCGGCAACTCCGCCGAGGGCGCAAAGGCGATCCAGGCGACGCAGCTCCTGGCGGATGCCCTCTACGACAAGGAAACGCGGCGAGCCACGATGCATCCAATCGCCGGAAGCGCTGCTGATCTTTATTTGCAGGGGCGGGCGCTGTATCGCTTCGCAGACTCGATGGACAAGATCGACGCTGCTTACAAGTACTACAACGATGCATTGCGGATCGATCCCGATTTTCTTCCCGCGTCGCACGATTTGGCCGAACTCCTGGACTACTCGCTCACCGAAGATCTCGATTCCGATCGCTCTACATCCGCCCGGAGGATCGACGAGCTCGATAAGGTTACCGCGCATGCCGTTCTCGTCGACGACGGCGATGCAGAATCATGGTATGAACGAGCAGGCGCACTGGGCTGGCTTGGCAGATGGGATCAGGCCTTGACTGCCAACGCGAAAGGCCTGAGTCTCGCGAGCTCTGCGGGGGGTGCCAATACGGGCCAGTTGGCTGAGCAAGCTTACATACTGCTCAACTTGGACCGACCGGACGAAGCGTTGGCCATAGCGCAACGTGCGACCGAGACGAGTGCGCGCAAGGGTACCGGGAACGAAGGGTACGCCTACCGCGTGGCGTGCTTTACGACCCTTCTTCTCGGCCGATACAGGGACTCGGTCGCGGCATGCGAACGATCGGCAGCCAACGACAGCTGGTGGGTCGATCAGGCGTGGCTGGCCGCCGGCTACGCTCAGCTAGGCGATTCAGCCAAATCAGCGGCAGCCAAGACTGCGCTGCTCGCCGCGAAGCCAGGCTTCACGATCGATAAGTACACGGCCACTTTGCCGCCGGGGACGCCCGGCTATCGCCAGCGCCTCGAAACCCATCTCTACGCCGGCTTGCGCAAGGCCGGAGTTCCTGACAAGTGATTAGTTAGCGAGCTGCCTGTTCGGCGCGTACTGCGCGATCAGGGTCGTCGCGTCGGCCGGGTTGGATCGAAGCTGGAAGCCGAGCCGCCGAACGAACGCGAGCATTCCGTGGTTGTCGGCCAGGATCTCGCCGAAAAGGCGTCGCACTCCTTTGGCCGAGGCGTAAGCCACGAGCTTGTTCAAGAGCTGCGTTCCCAGTCTTCGCCGTTGGAATTCGTCCGCGACCGCGATGGCGAATTCCGCACTGTCTCCATCTCGATCGAGCACGCAGCGCGCTTCGGCCACGATCACCTCGGGCTCGTGATTGCTGAGCGCAACCAGGGCGAGGCCGCGGCTGGGATCCAGCCGAAGGAACCGTTCCAGTTGTGCCGCCGACAACTCGACCAAGGCAGAGAAGAAGCGAAGACGGCGCGAGCGCGACGAGAGTCGGCGCACGAACGTCTGTAGCCTGGGTCCGTCCTCGAAACGGATGGCTCGGACGACGACTTTCGATCCATCGGCGAGATGCAGCAACTGATCGCGGGCGATTTCCATGCCGACAGTCTAGTGCGAGCCCGCGCCTGCATTATTTCGTGGACCGACCTGTTTTGTTTCTCTTGTTTCAAGTGGCAAATCGTGTCGGCATTCGACATGCTTTGCCATGAATATTCCGTTGTAGCCCGGTGCGAGCTCGCCGGATACTCTCGCCGTGTAAATCGTGTCGGGAGATTGAAATGACCCATACCAGCAAAAGCAACGTCATCTCGGACGTAACTCAGACGCTGCAGCGGTTCGATTTGCTCGACCTGCAGCAATACACTCGCGAAGGGACGTACTCCAGCACCGCGAGCAAGGACTTTCATCTGTTCTACGTCGGGCGCGACGATGTCCACGATATCCTCAAGCACGTCCTGTCGCGCGCCAGCGTCTCACTTTACATGAACATGTTCGGGTTCGACGACGACGAGCTCAACGATATCCTCATGCAGCAAGCCCTGGACCCGAGCATCACGATGATGATCACGCTCGACAAGAGCCAGGCGAGCGGCGTTCACGAGAAGAAGCTCATCGAGTCCGACATCGCCAGGAACCCCATCAAGTTCAACACCTACTTCGTCATCGGCCAGTCGGCCACCCATCAGATCAGCCACACCAAGGGCTTCGTGGCGGATGGCAAGGTCGGAGGCGAAGGATCGACGAACTGGTCGGCGTCGGGCGAGGGGACGTTCGTCGTCAAGGGCAAGCCTGGCGGCCCGGGCTACAAGGCACAAAACAACACGCAAAGTATCTTTACCGACCTGGACACGATCAATCGCTTCCAGACCGAGCTGATCGCGGAGCACATGACCGCGAAGGGACAGCAAGCGGGCGCGACCGGGCTCGCTGCTGCGAAAGCAAAGCTTACGCGCGTTGCGAACGGCGCCAAACCTCTCCGGCGTGCGGCGTGATCAAAGCAGTCGAATTGCCGAGAGGCACCAGGAGCTATAACAAGTTCACGAGGCGGCCGCCGGGCGGCGAACCCGGCGGCCTGGTCGAAATCGGGCGATGAACCGCCCAATCCCCGAATGAAGCTTAGAGTCCCTCGCGCTAGTGGCCGTGCCCGTGACCGTGACCCTTCGGCGGTGAACTTTCGTCGATCAGCGCCTTGAGCGTGTTGTCGCCGTCGTCGACGAAATACAAGGCTCGTCCGCCGTTGAGGATCGCGAGCCCGAAGAGCGAGCCCATGCCGGTGGCTGTTTCGATGGTCTTGACCGCTATCTGCGTGCCTTGCGGGGTCGTCTCCACGATGTTTCCATCGAGTGCGTTCACAGTGACGATGTTGCCATTGGGTGCGATGGCGAGCCCCAGCGGACCGTTGAGTGCGCCCATGATGCTCACTTGATCGCCGGTGAGCGCCGACGTTTGCCGCGACACTGCGTCCGGAATCGCGGCGATTCGATTGTTGTGGGTGTCAGCCACATAGAGCGTTCCGCCGGGCGCCAAGCCCAAGCCGGTCGGGCCGATGATCAGTGCACTGGGATCCGCGATCTCGGAGAACCCCGAGCCGATCGTCGTCGTTGCAAGGAGCGTGGGGATTCCGCCGCCGGCCTTGGGCACGTCGAGATCGAGTCGCAGCACCGTGCCTTGATTGACCACCGTAGGAGGTACCTGTGTGGCGACGTTGCCGTTCAGCACGTTGGTGACGAATAGCGAGGCGTGCGGTCCTGCATCGATGGCGGTCATGTCCCACGGACCGTTGATCCCGTTACCCGCGAAGGTCTCGACGACCTGACCGTTACTATCGAGGACGATCAGGCATCCCGGCATTGCAGTTGCCGAGGTTCCGTCGCTCGTCGGCAGGCTTCCGACGATCACCCAGCCGCGCTGCAATACGACGAGCGCGGTGGTCAAGCCGACCCCGCCCGGACACGCGGCTCCGAGTGCAACGGGATCGATCTGCGCGAACAGCATGACCGTCCCTTGCGGGCTCAGCTGAACGATCGTGGTTCCCTTCCCCTGGAGACCCGATGGGGGGTTTTCCGAGTCGTTGAAATTGCTGACCAGGATATCGCCACGATTGAGCAGTCCGATGGAATGCTGAACGATGGCAACGCCATAGGGATTCACATCCCCGTTCGCCGGAACCGTGGAGCCCACGAGCTCGATCGCAGTGAAGCCATCGAGGAAGGAAGCCTGTGCTGCGAGAACGATGGCCGGCGATGCAAGGACAATGACAGCAACAATCGAGATACGAAAGCACTTCGCAAAACGGGCGCAAAAAAGAGGCATAACGTTCTCCTGCCGCCTCATTGTTATTTTGTTGGCGTGTGAATGAGAAGCCCCGGCGCATTGTCAACACCTGCGAAACTCAGATCATTCCCGCATCAGCAGATTTCGCCGATGATGTAAGACGCCGTCCTAACAGAGCTGTCCGCGACGCGGTCTTCAACCTATCGTTTGTCTGACAGACACCCCGCCAGAATGCTCTGTGCGCTCTGCGAGTCACTACATCGCTTGGCAGGGATGTTGCTTTTAGCAATGAAGAACAAAGGCGGGCGGCAAGTGCCCTCTGCCTCGCGGCGAAGTGACGCCCCGCGTCAGGGACAAATGCCGCCCTTCGGAGGCGAGAGGATGTGAGCGACGCTGAGACGCTGCTCGAGCAGGCGTGGCGTGTTTTCTACCTTGATCATCTCAAGGCGGAGCAACTCGGCCGCGAGCTGTTGCGCATCACCGAAGGCAGCGCGCTGCACGGTTACGCATGGTTTCACATCGCCTTCGCGCAGATTCGCGTCGGCGATGCGAAGCTTGCGGCCGAGGCGAGCGCGCACGCGCGCAACGCATTCAGCCGGAACAACGATCTGCGCGGCCTCGCTTTGTGCAGCGAGGTGCAAGCCATCGAGTTGCGCCGCGCCGGCCGCTTCGACGACGCGCTTCGGCTGCTGCAGGACATCGGCTCGTCGCCGGGGCTCGTGCGCGAGCCAATCGATCTCTTCATCAACCACAACTCGCTTGCCAGCACGCATAAATTGCTGGGTCACGTCGATGAGCCGCTCATGTACGGCTACCGGGCGCTGGAGGAAGCAGAGCGCGTTCCGTGGCCCGGCCCCCGGATTGTCGCCCTCAGCAACCTGGGCGCGTATCACTTCGTGCTGTGCAATTTCGAGCGCTCACGGCTGCTGACGGAGAACGCATTCGCGAGCGCGCTGGAAGCGCAGGCGCGCGGGTTGATCGGTGCCTGCGGCGCGAACCTGATCGAAATCTATCATGCTTCGGGCATGCCCTCGAAGGCGGCCGAGAAGGCGCGCTGGCTGCTCGACAACCCACAGCACCTGCTGCCGGGAGAGCTGGAGCGATATTCCTCGTATCTTGCATTGGGTCTGCTGTGCGGTGGCGATCTCGACGCCGCGCAGGGATGGCTGGACCGCGGCGTGCCGGTGTCGATGGGGAGCGGCGACGGCGTGGCACTGTGGGCGATGGTGCAAGCGCTGTGCTTCATGATGCGCGGAGCGACGTCGAAGGCTCGGGAGCTAGCCGAGGGCACGTTGAGAGAACGCTCCGACCGGGGACTCACCGATGCGGCGTACGACTTGATGCGCCTGCGCGAGCTCGCCGCAAACGCCAGCGAAAAGCTTGGCGACGCAACGAACGCTTTGCTCCACTTCAGGGAATCCCGCCGGCTGTACGAAACTACCGTCGGGCAAAGCGCACGCGCGAGCCAGATTGCCCTGGAAGTCGATTTCAAGACTGCACAGGCTCAACGCGAGCGAGACATGGCCCAGGAGGCCAAGCAGGTCGCGGATGCAAACAGCCAGCGTCTCGAAGTGCTGAACCGCGCGCTCGAAGCCAAGGTTGCGGAGGCCGAGCAATTGCAGACCCGGCTGCGAGAACAGGCAGTGCGCGATGCGCTGACCGGACTCTACAACCGTCGATACCTTTACGAAGCGGCGCCCGGTTACATCGAGCTCGCACACCGGCGGCGCGGCATGTTGTCCGTCGTGCTGATCGACATCGACCACTTCAAGCGCGTCAACGACACTTACGGTTATCACGTGGGCGATGTCGTCCTCCAAAACCTTGCGCAACTGCTGACGCAGCGACTGCGCAAGAGCGATATCGTGTGCCGCTTCGGCGGAGAAGAGTTCGCGATCGTCATGCCCGAAGTTTCGAGCGCGCAGGCCAGCGCTGTGATCGAAGCGCTGATGAAGGACTTCGAGAGAACGAGAGTCCCTGCCGGGGATCAACCTCTTGCGGGACAGACCTACTCTGCCGGGGTGGCCGAGTTTCCAGCCGACGGGTCAGGTCTCGAGTCTTTGCTTCGCGTTGCCGACAGGCAGCTGTATCACGCCAAGCAGGCCGGTCGGGCGCGCGTCGCATGGGCGCGCGATCGGCTTCACGACAGCTGAAGTCGCGGCAGCCGGCTAGTGCCGTCCCTTTTCTAGAACGGGTGAGAAATGGAGAACACAGCTCCGGTGCGATGTCCGACGCCGGTGACCTGATACGCTGGACTGGCGTGGTTCACTCCCACCCAGCTCAGCTGCAGATTGAAGCCCTGCCAATCGACTCCTGCGCCCACCGCGAAATCAACCACGGATCCTGTTGGGCCACCGTAACCATAAGGTGGTTTGGCGTTGCTGCTCAGCACTCCGACATGCGCGAGCATGCGAACGTTTTCGAGCAGAGGCTGCGTGAGGTTGAGCTCGCCATAGATGGCGCGCGAGTCCAGCCCGGCATATCTCGGAGAGTAATACACCCGACCGCTCAGATTCTGGAACGCGAACCCGACGTATGCCTCCGGATAGTCGTAGCGCGGCGCGGCAGTGACGACCGAGTAATCCGCCCCCGCTTCGAGGCTGAGCCCGGACGGCATGCGCCACGCATACCCGGCAAAGGTGATCGCCTGCACGCCGCTCGTTGCGTACGTCGAAGACTTGACCGTGGAGACGAATGCGCCCGCGTACCAGCCGCGCGCATCATCGTACGCGACACCAAGCTGCGCGGCAGGGTCGTTGTCGCTCAGCGAGACGCCGCGATAGCGATAATCGGAAACGACGGTGACCGTGCCGGAAAATTCGCCGGAGGCATTTCCGGCCAATGCGAGGAGCACGAAGCCGATCGCGCCTAGGCCGATCGGAGATCTACGGTTGCTGCGCCCTCGCCTGACGCGTTGCGGTGCAGGTACAGGCACAGGTTCCCGCCATCCTCGCAACCGCAGCGCATGCATCGATGATTCTCGAACGGTCCGCCGCCAAACTGAGAAGCGCCTGAGGATCGACCGCCTCCCGCAGTTGGGGCGTCTGCAGATTCGGCGATAGCTCGCGCAGCAGTGCCACGAGGCCCGTCACGTGAGCGGCCGCAAACGACGAGCCGCTTACCATCCCCCACTTCTTGCCCGGCAGGGTTGTCGGAATGTCGCGCCCAGGCGCCATGAGGAAGTCGGCAGGCGCATCTTGCACACCCTCACTAGCGATGGCAAGCACGCCCCGGTGCGAGGCAGGAAAGCCGCCGTCGCGCTGTTTCGGATCGGCCGCTCCTATGACGGTGACGCCGCGGACCAGCGCCGTATCGAGCAAACGCTCCAGCAGTCTGTCCTGTGGTCCGCCCACGCTGAGATTGATCACCTGGACGTTGTCTTCCAGCGCGGATTGCAAGGCCTTCGCCAAGGTGAAGCTGCTGCAGGTGGCCTGCGGTCCGCTTCCGGGACTCTCCCAGCAGGCGCGAAGGACGAAAAAAGTCGCTCCCGGTGCGATGCCGGCGATGCCGACGCCATTGTCGGGACGCGCGGCCATGATGCCCGCCACCGCCGTACCGTGCGCTTCCGCAACATCGGCGCGTCCATCGACGAAATTCTTTTCCGATGCGATCTGTCCGCTGAGGTCGGGATGATCGAGCTCGACGCCGGTGTCGACGATCGCGACGCGCACGCGCTTCCCGGTCGTGATCTTGTGCAGATCGGCCAAATGCCATTCCTTCGCGCTCGGTTGCAGCGAATACAGCGGATCGTTGTGCGCAAGCACGCTGAAGATGTTCACCGCTTGCGCGGACTCGACTCTGGCATCCGCCGAGAGCTGCTCGATCAGTCGCGCGAGCGATGCCGGGTCCGGCGCCTGCATCACAAAGCAGTCTACGCCGAGCGCGGGCATGGGCCAGTCATCGACGACCTTCAGACCGTACTCGCTCGCGATCGCTTCCGCGGTTCGCCGCCGCGCATCTCTTCCCACGCGCGACGCGTAGCTCGAGGTGTAGCTGACATCCGGGCGGAAATGCGGCGCCGGCATCCGTAGCATCACCAGAACCTGATGATCAGCCGCCTCGTCATAGCGCGTGTCCGGTCCGCGCTCGAGCGGAGCGCAGCCCGCCGCACAGAGGAGGACGAGCAGCGCGAGCGATTTGCTCACGGCGCGTTCTCTGGCAGCAGTGGTTCTGCCAGGACCACCGCGCGTTGCGAACGCAGCGCCCGGAGCGCGGCATGCCGTTCCCCGGCCGGGACATCGAGTACGTAGGCATTCGCCTGCGTGGGACCGTCCACGACACGGGCGTCGGCGCTGCGCAGAATGCTGCGCAGCTCCGCTTCGGTGGTGGCCGGATCGAAGACGACGATCATCGAGCCGCTCGCCTGCGCGGAACCGCCGGAAGCGCCGAGCGTGCGATAGAGCGCGGGAGCGCTCGTATCCCGCAAGACCGACGCGCCCAGCGCCACGGCGATCGCGACGGATGCGGCAAGCGCCCACCGAGTCCAGGTCGAGCGACCTGCGACGCGAGGCGGGTCATTGGAAGGCTTGGCCGGCGGCGGAGCCTCGAGCCGGCGGCGCAAGCCGTGGAACGCGTTGGATGCGCCCGGCACCGATTCGGCGGCGACGCAAGCCGCGTGCAGCTCGCGCAGCCATTCGGCTTCCCGTCGGCACAGCTCGCATTCGCCAAGGTGCCGCCGCACGCCTTCTAGCTCGTCACCTTCCAGCGTGCCGTTGACGTACCACGGCAGGAGCGCGTCGACGACCTTATGAACGGAAGATCCGAACCGCAGCACTCGTCCAGTCATGCCGCATCCTCCCAACGATCGGGTAGAAACGTCTTGAGCCGGCGGCGCGCGTGAAACATCCTCGTCTTTACCGTGGCAACCGGACAACCGACGATCTCGGCTATCTCGCGGTACGAGTAGCCTTCGAAGTAGGTCAGCACGACGACCGCACGTTGCTCGGCGGAAAACGACCGCAGCGCGCGGTCGAGTCGAGCCCGGATTTCATTGCGAAAGACATGCTCTTCCAGGTCGCAAGCTGCACTGCCCGCGTCGGATTCAAGCGCGATGGCGCGGTCGGTTCGCTGGTTGGCTTTGAGCCCTCTGCGCAGCGCTATGCCGAGGATCCAGGTTGACACGGTGGAGCGCAGGTTGAAGCTGCCGGCCCTGCGCCAGATGACGAGCATCGTGTCATTCAGGATTTCATCGATCAGCTGCGGGCGCCAGGTCTTGAGCTCAAGAAAACGGCGTATCCTCGGTCGATAGCGGCGAAACAGCGACTCGAACGCGGGAACCTCGCCGCGGGCAATGCGTCCGATGAGGACAACATCCTCCGCCTCCTCCTCGCGCCTTCCGGGGGCGTCGCTTCGCATTGCATAAGCTTGCCGACTGATGCTCATCCCCATGCCACAAACTGTCGTTCGGCCGTCGATCTCACCTGACTCGGCATCTAAGGTAAACAAGGGCTGAGCCGCAGTATTCCGACCACCTCGCCGTGGCCGCGCATCCGGCCGGGTGCGGTGCCCGCGACAAATGAACCGAATTCCGGGTCTCAGGAACTTACCGCTTATACAACCATTCATGTTACCCCCGAGGTCGTTGTCCGGCCATGCGTGCGTCACCTCCACAGCACGATCTTCTCGCCGCCCTGCCCCATCTGCGCCGCTACGCTGCTGTGCTCACCGACGACGAGCACGAGGCCGACAACCTCATCATGGAGACTCTCGAGCGGGCACGCGAGGCGTCGCTGCCTGAGGCTGCCCATGCGAACTTCCAAACCCGACTGTTCGCCTTGATGCACGAGCTTCATGGCGGCCGCGCGGCGCTGCCGAGCGAGCCTGCCCCGGCCGACGCGGCAGCTGTTGCAGCGTCCGTGACCGGGAAACCATCCGGGCTGCTTTCGCGCTTTCGGAAGCTTCCCGCCGAGGAGCGCGAGATACTCCTGCTCGTCGCCGTCGAGCGCATGAGTTACGACGAGATTGCGGCGGTCCTGCGCGTGCCGGTGTCGACGATCATGGCGCGGCTGAAGCGCGCGCGCGACCATATGTGTGGAACCGATATCAACTCGGAACAAACCGAGCAGAAGCGCCACTAGCGCCGATTCGAGCTCTCGTCTGGCTCCTCGTTCTTGACCCCCCACGGGCAAGGGCGTAGCGTCTTGCTCCGTTTTGTAATGTCCACGCTAGCGCCAAGGATGGCGACCGAGCCGACATGAGCGAGCCACAAACGGAAACTGCGCCCCGGCGCTGGCTCGGATTCCGCTTGCGTCGACCGCGCCTCTTTGCCGGCGCTGCAGCAGGCGTCGCCGTTTATCTGATTCTGCTTCTCGCGAGCTCGGTAACGGCCCGACTGCGCTTCATCCTCGCCTGGGACATTGGCGTGATCGTCGCGTTGTCGGCCATGTTCTTGGGCCTGCGCAGGGCCTCGCCCGAAAGGATGCGAGCGATCGCGGCGCGGCAGATCACTGGCCAATGGACCGTGTTGATATTGACCATCGTGGCGGCCTCGGCAAGCTTGATCGCGATCACGGCGGAGGTGCCGTTGATCAAGACAGCGAGCGATACCGAACAGATCGCCCGCATGGCGCTCGTTGCGGTGACCACCGTGCTCTCCTGGGCGTTGATCAATACGATGTTCGCCCTGCACTACGCGCACGACTACTATTTGCGGGACGGGGGAATCGTGTTTGCCGGCAACAAGCCGCCGGCGTACGGCGATTTCATCTACTTCTCGTTCACCATCGGCATGACGTTCCAGGTATCCGACGTGCAGATCACCGAGCTGCCGGTGCGGCAACTGGCGATCGCCCATGGAATCATCATGTTCTTCTACGCCACGGTGATCCTAGCGATGACTGTCAATCTGGTGGCAGGCTTGTTGTGATCGCCTGACGAAAGGGAATCCACATGCCCATGCATCGTTCGATCGGGATCGCGATCCTGCTACTCGCTCTCGCCGGCTGCAGCGAGCGCTTGAGTCAGGAGAACTTCGACAAGGTCCACGAGGGCATGTCGCAAAAGGAAGTGCGCGACATTCTGGGTGAGCCGGTCAATGCCGAAGGCACGAGCGTCCTTGGGATCTCGGGCGGCGAGTCCGTGTGGAGGGATGACAAGACCCTCATTACCGTGCATTTCCTGAACGACAAGGTCGTGAGCAAGCGGATGTCTCGTGCCGACAAGAAAGGCTCTGCCCCGAAGAACGAGGAGGGGCAAGCGCCGCCCTCGTCGAAATGATTGGGTAACCCGATAAGCTGGTCGACGGCGAAGCTCGAGTTTCTCCGCCGACCGCGAGGCTCAGAATTCCTCGAGCTCGACGACGAGGCCCTGCGCGGAATCTTGAGAGCCTCCATCCCAGTCGATGGAGTATTGGTCTTTGAGACTGCGCAGAACTTCATGAACTTTCCGCGCAAAGTTCTTTTGCAAGGCTTCGCGTCCGCCCGCATCGGATTCCAGATAATCCAGGATTGCGGGGTCGCGCCAGCGAATCAGAATCGACAGCGGGAAGCGATATCTCGCAGCGTGGGTACGCGCGCCGAAGATGAATATGCCCGGCCGCCCATGGCCGCCAACGTTGTAGGTCGTCAGCGCCATCTGCGGAAGCGCCGCGCGCAGCGGCGAGGCCAGGCGGTAAACCTCGCTCGCGAACTCATCGTATTGACCTTGGGCGAGCACTGAAGGCGCTGGAACGCTTTCGCTTTTTCTCGAAGAGCATCCTACGCGCAGAAGCTTTCATCGCACTGACGCGATGCTGTCGATGTGCTGCCAACTGCGTAGCTTTATGCCCCGGCGAGTTGTTGCTTGGCACGAGCGACGACGACGTCGAGTGCCGCCAGCGCCAGATCGATCTCTGCCTGGCTTATCTCGAGCGAAGGCGCGAGCGTGATCACGTTCTTGTAGTAGCCGCCAATGTCGAGAATGAGTCCGATTACATCGCGACCGATCTCGAGATCGCCTTCGAGTCCGATCTGAAACATGCGATCGGCGATTTCGCGCCATGGCGAGACGCCGTCCGGCCGGCACATTTCCATTCGCAAGGCGAGACCGAGGCCGTCCACGTCTCCGATTTCCGCATGCTTCTGCTGCAGGCGCAGGAGTCCGCGCAGGAAGTATTCCCCTTTGGCAGCGACCTTGGTCTCGTATCCTCCGTTGGCGAGCAGTTTCATTACCGCGAGTCCGGTCGCGGTGCCGAGCGGATTCGACGAGAAGGTCGAATGCGTTGATCCGGGGCCGAATTTGTCCGGCGAGATGATCTCTTCGCGCGCCCAGATCCCGGAGATCGGATTCATCCCGTTGGTCAGCGCTTTGCCGAACACAATGATGTCCGGCTGCGCGTCGTAGTGCTCCATGGCCCACATTCTGCCGGTGCGGTAGAAGCCCATCTGGATTTCGTCATCGACCATCAGGATCCCCTGCGCGCGACAGATCGCGGCAAGGCGCTTGAAGAAGCCGCGCGGCGGAATGACATAGCCGCCGGTTCCCTGGATTGCCTCCACGAAGAAGGCGCCGAACTCCGCGTGTCCGGTCTTCGGGTTCCAAGCGCCGGTGTACTCGTGCTCGAACAAACGCTCCAGTTCCTCGATGCAATCGCTCTCGACCTTTGATGGGTCGTCGCGATGACGTGACCGGAACACATAGGGGAACGTGAGGAACTCGGCGCGATCGGAGAATTCGCCGAACGCTTCGCGGTAGCGGTAGGACGAGGTGATCGCCGACGCGCCAAGAGTGCGCCCGTGATAGCCGCCCTGAAACGCCAGCATGCGTTGGCGCCCGGTCGTCTTACGCACCAGCTTCAATGCGTCTTCGATCGCCTGCGAGCCGCCGACGTTGAATTGGACGCGGCCGATCAAGCCGAACGCGCGCTTCACGCTGTCGCAGATCATCTCCGCCAGCTCGATTTTTTCGCGATGCAGGTACTGGCATGCGAGCTGCGGCAAGCGGTCGATCTGCGCTCGCAGCACGTCCGATACTTTCGGGTTCGCGTATCCGAGGTTGACCGCCGAGTACCACATCTGCAGGTCGAGGTAGCGACGACCGTGCAGATCGAACAGATAGCTGCCTTCGCAGCGCTCGAAGATCTTAGGCCTCTCCGCGTAATGCACGGTGTCGCCATAGGAGCAGACGCGGCTCTCGCTCTCCATGAGCCGGCGCTCGGTCAGCGTGTTGTCAGGCTCGGAGAGATGATGACGCAGCATCGCAGGGGAAAGCGCGGGGTTCAATGAGATAAGTCAGCCGCGCTCGTAAGGAAAACGCAAGATTGTGTTGCGCGTTTAGCAACGGCGGTCGCTTGCGATCGTTGTCTCAGGTGTGAACTGTGGTCCAGGAAGGTTAACATAGGTCACGCGGGGTAGATCGAGGACCGACTACAACATGGCTCTCGAGTGGGCCTGGTTGCGGCAAGGGGAGCGCAGCCCGACGAACAACAACGATCTGCGGCTGCCGTCCGGAACGGGCGCGCACGTCTTCCTGTTGCACGGTCTTACGGGTAGTCCGACCGAGCTTGCCTACGTCGCGCGCCGCCTGAACCTTGACGGCGGCTTGCGCGTCTGGTGCCCACGTCTCGCAAATCACGGGGAGCCGCTGAACGTACTCGCGGCCACGCCGTGGCGATTGCTTTATGACAAGGCGCGCTCAGACTTCCTCGCCGCGCGCGACGCCGCCGAGCACGACCGCGTCCCGCTAGTTGTGGGCGGGCTGTCGCTCGGTGCCGTGCTTTCGCTTCTGCTCGCGGCGGAATTTCCGCAACACGTCGGCGGAGTGATGTGCCTTGCTCCGACGTTTTTCTACGATGGATGGAATGTTCCGTGGCTGCACCGGCTCATACCATTCATCGACTACACACCCCTGAAGTACTTCGCCTTCTTCCGGGAAGAGCCGCCTTACGGGCTGAAAGACGAGAGTCTGCGTGAGCGCGTCGGAACCGCCTATAAAAGCGCCTCCTTGCGCACGAACGTCGGCTGCGGGCAGCATGGCTACGCCCATTTCCCGATACGTCTATTTTGCGAGAGCCGTCATCTTATCGCGCGTTGCGCGCGCAATCTGCGGCGCGTCACCGCGCCGCTGCTGCTCGTGCAAGCCGTCCACGACGACGCGACGAGTCCCCGCAACTCGCGTCATGTCTATCGCAACGTGAGCTCTAGGCAGAAGGAAATGCTGCTGCTCGAAGACTCGTTTCACATGGTCGCTGCCGACCTCGAGCGCGATCGCGTGGCCGAGGCGATGACCCGTTTCTGCCGCCGCTTAAGCCAAGCGTAGAACTCTCCGCCGAATGAAGACATCACCTGGGAAGCAATGAAGCCGTCGAAGAATACCCCCGTGTTGTTCTTCGACTTCGACAACACCATCACGCGCGAAGACGTTCTCGACCGCATCCTCGAGCGCTTCTCGATCTCCGAGGAATGGCGCCATTGGGAAGACGCATGGGTCCGCGGCGAGATATCAACGCTGCGATGCCTGGATCGTCAGCTTGCCGGAATCCGCGCCAGTGAGGCCGAGCTGATCGATTTCGTCGCGAGTTGCCAGATCGACCCGCACTTCGCGCCGATCGTGCAATGGGCGGCGAATGCGCGCGTCGAACTGTTCGTGGTAAGCGACAATTTTTCCTGCCTCGTGCGAGAGATCCTCACGCGTCACGGGCTTCCCCACGTGCCGGTCATGGCGAACGGGCTGACGTTCTCAGGCAATCGCCTGCATGCACATTTCCCGTTCAGGAGCCCAACCTGCGAGCGATGCGCACACTGCAAGGCCGTGCATTTCCGGCCCTTCGAGCGCTGTCGCAAGATCTATGTCGGCGATGGGCTGTCCGACGTGTGCCCGGCCCTCGCGGCGCACATCGTGTTCGCGAAGGACGCGCTTGCCGACTATCTGTCCCGCCGCGGCGTAGCGTTCAAGCCTTTCGCATCGCTCGCGACCGTGGCGGACTTCCTCCTGGCCGACGGGTACAAGATCCATCGCCCGAGCGCGCAGGCCCGCACTCAAATCCTCACCGAGAATCTCCCGGCGGATTTCGCCCTCCGCGGCGACTGAACGATCGCCGACCTACTTCACCGGGACCGCCAGGGGCTGACCTCTCTCGGCGATCATGCAGTTCAAGACCTTCGCGGATTCCGTCGCACTCGTGTTCTTCGCTTTGTGGATGTGCTTGGCCGGGTTGAAGGCGATCTCTCCCGCCTTGAGCTCGAACGGCTTTTCCTGATCCGGCTCGAACAGGAGCGATCCCTGCAGCATGTAAATCGCCTCGTCTCCGGGGTGATAGTGAATCGAAGCCACGCCCCCGGGCGGAATGTCGGCGGTAAACACGACGAATTCTTTTCCTTCCGGTCCGGACATCGGTTTGCGCAGTAACTCGGTGCGGGTGATCTGCGGCGTACCCTGCGCGCTGACGTAGGCGGTCCCCAGCACCCCGATCGTTACGCCTGCGAGAAGACCGACGCCGAGAAGCATGAGCGACTTGTTCATCGTTTCCTCCTTGTAGTGTTGCACACCGTCAAACCAAGCAAACGAAGAGATCGGCCTCACCACACGCCGACGAGCTCCACCAGCGGCCACGCGATCTCCTTCGCACAGCCGATCACCGGCGCGGGCACGAGCAGCCCATCCGGTCCGGGGAACGGTCCCGCGTAGCCGCCGGCTTCCTCGATCAGCAGCAGTCCCGCGCACGCGTCCCAGGCGTTGAGCGACAGCTCGATGAATCCGTCGAAGCGTCCGGCCGCCACGTGCGCGAGCTGGAGAGCGCCGGCCCCCATGTTGCGCGTCGCGACCCCCGCATCCATCAGCTTCTGCTTGAGCTCGATGTAACGCTCCTCGGGATAGCGGTCGTTGTGGCCGACGCAGACGAAGGCCTGGTCGAGCTTTTTGCAACGGCTCGCGCGGAGCTGCGTCTGGTTGCCGGCCGACTCGCACCACGCGCCGTGTCCGCGCCGCGCGTGGAACAGCTCGCCATGCTCCGGATCATAGATGACGCCGACCTCGCGCACCCCGCGCTCCAGATACGCCATCGACACGCAGTAGTAGCGTACGCCGCGCAGGAAATTGTGCGTGCCGTCGATCGGATCGACGACCCAGGTGCGATCGAGTCTGCCTTTGAATGCGCCGGCGGTCTCCTCGCCGAGGAAGGAGTCGCCAGGGCACTCCGACGCCAGCTCCTGCGCGATCAGCTTCTCAACGGAGCGGTCGGCGTGGCTCACGAAATCCTGCGCACCCTTGAACTCGATCGTCAGCGCGTCGCGCCGGACGAAGAAGTCGTGCGCCATCTCGCCCGCCTTGCGAGCGATCCTCTGCGCCGTCACGTAGCGAGACGTAAGCGTTGCGGAGGCCATCGCGCCCCTGCGATCCCTCGTGCACTGCCCCTGGTGATGAAAGGATACACGAGTGGAATTTGCGTTGCCCGGGGAACTGCTACAAAATTGCCGTTCCACAACGCGCGGCTGCTATAGCCGAAGTTGCACCCGGCGCCAAGACCGGGGCCGCGGCGCTGCAATCGATCGATGCGTAACGCCACCCAATTTGCCGCCGGCCGCGCGCTGGAGGTCATCTGCCTCGGCCGCTTCGCGGTCGATTTCTACGCACAGCAGATCGGCGCGCGACTCGAGGACGTGACGAGCTTCGCCAAGTATCTCGGCGGCTCGTCGGCCAACACCGCGTTCGGCTGCGCGCGGCTGGGCCTCAAAGCGGGATTGATCTCCCGCATCGGCGACGACGCGCTCGGGCATTTTCTGGTCGAGACGATAGCGCGCGAAGGCTGCGACGTCTCGCATGTGAGCGTGGATCCGACGCGACTAACCGGGGCGGTCGTGCTCGGCATCAAGGACCGCGACAGCTTCCCGCTCATCTTCATGCGCGAAAACTGCGCCGACATGGCGATCGCTGAGGGCGACGTCGAGGAAGCCTACATCGCGAAGTCGAAGGCGCTGCTCATCACCGGCACGCATCTTTCCACAGAGTACATCAACCGCATCAGCTCGCTCGCCCTGGAGCGCGCGCGCAAGAACGACGTCCGCACGGTGCTCGACATCGACTACCGGCCCGTTCTTTGGGGGCTCACCAGGCGGGGGGACGGCGAGACGCGCTATGTGCGCTCCGACAGTGTGACTGCGCACATCCAGCGCATGCTGCCGAAGTTCGATCTCGTCGTCGGCACCATCGAGGAATTCAACATCGCTGGCGGCAGCGGCGAGATCATTCAATCGCTGCGGGCGATCCGCGCGGTCACGCCGGCGACATTGGTGGTCAAGCGCGGCCCGCTCGGCTGCGCGGTAATCGACGGCACAATTCCGGCGAGCCTCGACGAGGCATTCAACGGAAGCGGCGTCGAGGTCGAAGTGCTGAACGTGGTCGGCGCGGGCGATGCGTTCTCCGCGGGATTTCTCTCAGGCTGGCTGCGCGGCGAGGATTACGACGCCTGCTGCCGCTACGCCAACGCCTGCGGCGCGCTGGTCGTGTCGCGTCACGGCTGCGCGCCGGCGATGCCGACGCGGATCGAGCTCGACTATTACCTCGAGCACGCGGTTGAGATTCCGCGTCCCGACGAGGATGCGACGCTGACCCGCCTGCACCGAGTCACTGCGCCCCGCACGCCGCGCGAGGAAGTGCTCGCCTTCGCCTTCGATCACCGCAACCAGTTCTTCGACCTGGCGCGGAGCGTGGGTGCGGATGAGTCGCGTCTGCCGAAACTGAAGCGCTTGTTTGTCGAAGCGATCGCCGAGGCGGAAGAGAACGTCGACTGCGCCGGCCGCGTCGGACTGCTCTGTGACGACCGCTACGGACAGGATGCGCTCAATGCCGCGACCGGTCGCGGCTGGTGGATCGGCAGGCCAGTGGAGCTGCCGTTCTCGAATCCGCTCGCGTTCGATCGCGGCAGATCGGTTGGCACGCAGCTCATCGCGTGGCCCGCGGAGCACGTCGTGAAGTGCCTCGTGAAATATCATCCCGATGACGCGATCGAGAACCGGCTCGAGAACGAAGCGCAGGTGCGCTCGCTCTACGATGCGGTCCAGGCGAGTGGACACGAGCTGCTGCTCGAGATCATTCCGCCGGCCGAGCTGACGCGCACACCGGAGACTGTCTATCGAGCCCTCAAGCGCTTCTACAACCTCGGCATCTATCCGGAGTGGTGGAAGCTCGAGCCGATGGCGGCCGAGCAGTGGCACGCGATCGATTCGCTCATCGAAGAGCGCGATCCCTATTGTCGCGGGGTCTTGCTCCTGGGACTGAGCGCGCCGATGGAAAAGCTCGCTGCAGGATTTCGCGACGCGCGCTCGAGCAGGATCTGCCGCGGCTTCGCAGTCGGGCGCACGATTTTCCATGAACCGTCACGCGCCTGGCTCGCCGGCGAGATCGACGACAAGATGCTCGTCCAGCGCGTGCGTGCCAGCTTCGAAGCGTTGATCGGCGCGTGGCGCGACGCGCGCAGAGAGAGCCTGCGCGAGCGCGCCGCGTGAGGAGGAAGCGATGAATGACACGCGCACGGCGGGCAAAGCGAAAGCAGTCGCCGTTGAAGGCGGAACGATCCGCCTGACCGCAGCGCAGGCGCTGGTGCGCTATCTCGCTGCGCTGCGCGCCAGCACCGAACTTCCCGGCGTCGGTACGGCGCCCCTCTTCGGCGGCGTGTTCGCTATCTTCGGGCACGGCAATGTCGCCGGTGTCGGAGAGGCGCTGTACAAGCATCGCGCCGAGCTGCCGACCTACAGGGCGCACAACGAGCAGGCGATGGCTCATGTTGCGATCGCCTACGCCAAGGCGCACATGCGCCGGCGCATGATGGCGTGCACGACATCGATCGGTCCCGGCGCGACCAATCTCGTCACAGCCGCGGCGCTCGCGCACGTCAATCGGCTGCCGGTGCTACTCCTTCCCGGAGACATCTTCGCCTCGCGCGCGCCCGATCCCGTGCTGCAGCAGGTGGAGGATTTTCACGACGCGAACGTCTCGGCGAACGATTGCCTGCGACCTGTGTCGCGCTACTTCGATCGCATCATGCGGCCGGAACAGCTGCTTGTCGCGCTGCCGCGAGCGATCGCCACGCTCACCGATCCGGCGCAGTGCGGGCCGGTCACGCTCGCGCTGCCGCAGGACGTGCAGACGATGGCCTACGATTTTCCCGAATCGTTCTTCTCGCCCGCGGTCGTCGAGTTTATTGCGCCTTCGCCTGACGGGAAGCAGCTCGAGCGCGCGGCGGCGATTCTGAGCAAGGCGAAGCGTCCGCTCGCGATCTGCGGCGGCGGCGTGCTCTATGGGCTCGCGTCCGACGCCCTCGCCGCATTCGCGCAGAAGCACGGCGTCCCCGTCTGCGAGACGCAGGCCGGCAAGGGCGCGCTACCCTGGGATCATCCGCTTCAGCAGGGAGCGATCGGCGTCACCGGCTCGACCGCGGCCAACGCGCTCGCGCATGAAGCAGACGTCGTGCTCGCGATCGGCTCCCGGCTCTCGGACTTCACGACCGGATCGCATTCGCTCTTCGCGCAAGCGAAGCTGGTGCATCTCAATGTCAACGCATTCGATGCGCGCAAGTGGCGCGGTGTCGAACTGATCGCTGATGCGAAGGCAGGCCTCGAAGCTCTGTCCGCCGCGCTGCAAGGCTGGCGCTCCATCAGCGACTGGCAAGCCAGGGCAAAGAAGGAAGCCGATGGCTGGCGCAGCGAGATCGCGCGCATCACGGGAAGGCGCGACGTCAAGCTGCCGTACGAAGGCGAGGTGATCGGCGCGGTGCAGCGCTCCTCCGAGGATTCGACCACACGCGACATCGTCGTGTGTGCGGCGGGAACGCTTCCCGCCGACCTGCACAAGCTCTGGCGCACCAGCGTACCAGGCGGCTATCACATGGAGTACGGCTATTCGTGCATGGGCTACGAGATCGCGGGCGGCCTCGGCGTGAAGATGGCGCATCCCGATCGCGAAGTCGTGGTGGTCGTCGGAGACGGCAGCTATCTCATGCTCAACTCGGAGATCGCGACTTCGCTGCTGCTCGATCAGAAGCTCGTCATCGTCGTGCTCGACAATCATGGCTACGGCTGCATCAATCGCCTGCAGCTGGCCTGCGGCGGCGCGCCGTTCAACAATCTCTTCGCCGACGCGGTGCAGGGAGCGAGCGGCCCGCCGAAGATCGACTTCGCCGCGCACGCTGCCTCGCTCGGAGCACGCTCGGAGAACGTAATCACGATCCGCGAGCTCGAAGCGGCGCTCGAGCGCGCACGCGCCGCCGATCGCACCTACGTGGTGTGCATCGAGACGGATCCGCGGCGCGCTACAGGGGAAGGCGGCTGGTGGTGGGAAGTTGCGGTGCCTGAAGTCTCGGATCGCGGGGACGTGCGCAAGGCGCGAGCAGCATACCAAGACGGAAAGCGAAAGCAGCGGCCATGACCTTCGACGTCAAGATCGGCATCAACCCGATCTCGTGGACCAACGACGATCTACCTTGGCTCGGCGGCGACATCCCGCTCGAAGTCGCGCTCTCCGAAGGCAAGGCTATCGGCTATCAGGGCTTCGAGCTGGGGAACAAATTCCCGCGCGAGCCAGCGGCGCTCCGCGCGGTGCTTTCGAAGCACGGGCTCGAGCTCGTCTCAGGCTGGTACTCGGGCCAGCTCGCAGGACGCTCCGTGGAGGAAGAGATCATTGCGGTTGGACCGCATTTGAAGCTGCTTGCCGAGAACGGCGCAAAGGTGATGGTGTACGGCGAAGTCGCGGACACGATCCAGGGCTCTCCGTTGCCTCTGTACAAGCGGCCACGCTTCATCCGCGACGAGCAATGGTGGACGTACGCCGACAAGCTCACCGCGTTCGCGAAATACACACTCGGCCGCGGCGTGCGCCTCGCCTACCACCATCATATGGGCGCGTACGTCGAAACGCCCTCCGACGTCGACAAGCTGATGTCGCGGGTTGGCGACGAAGTCGGACTTCTCTTCGACAGCGGGCATATGACTTTTGCCGGCGGCGACGCGGAGGCGGAGCTTAAGAAGCACGTGGCGCGCGTCTGTCATGTGCATTGCAAGGACGTGCGGCCGGAGGTGGTCCGCATGGCGCGTAACCGCAACTGGAGTTTCCTCGATGCGGTGATCAACGGTGCATTCACCGTGCCCGGCGACGGCGCTGTCGACTTCGAGGCGCTGATAGGATTGCTGCGCGATCGCGGTTATCGAGGCTGGATGGTCGTCGAGGCGGAGCAGGATCCTATCGTGGCCCCAAGCTATGCCTACGCAGAGAAAGGCTATCGGCATCTGCGATCGTTGATCGAGCGCCATGCTCTCTCGGCCGCCCCGTCCCCGCCGCGCGAGGGAGGAGAAGTCGGCAGGAGAGTGACGACGTGAGTCTCCTGGTCAAGGCGAAGAAGACCGGGCGCGAGATCGTTACCGTGACGCCGCAGTCTGCAGGATGGAAGTACGTTGGCTTCGCTGCGTATCGATTGAGCCCCGGCGAAACGATCACGCTGGCCGACGACACGCTTGAGCGCTGCATCGTTGTCCTGCGAGGAACGGTCAGCGTGCGCGCGGGCGATGCGAGCTGGACCGAGATCGGCGAGCGGGAAAGCGTGTTCGAGGACCGTTCGCCTTACGCAGCGTACGTTCCCCGCCACACGGCTGCCTCCGTGATTGCGCACACTGCGGCGGAGATCGGCGTTGCGAGCGCACCGGGGGCGGTCGAGCGCCCACCGCGGCTGATCGAGCCTGGCAGCATGAAGCGCTTCTCGCGCGGGACCGGCGCCAACACGCGTTACGTCTGCGACATCCTTCCGGAGAGCGAGCCTGCCGACCGTCTGCTCGTGGTCGAAGTGCTCACTCCGAGTGGACACTCGTCCTCGTATCCGCCGCACAAGCACGATACCGACAATCCGCCGGCGGAAACCTCGCTCGAGGAGACTTATTATCATCGGTTGAATCCCGCGCAGGGCTTTGCTTTCCAGCGGGTGTACACCGACGATCGCTCGCTCGACGAGTCGCTCGCGGTAGAGGATCACGACGTGGTCATGGTGCCGCGCGGCTATCATCCGGTGGTCGTGCCCTACGGCTACGATTCGTATTACCTCAACGTGATGGCCGGGCCGACGCGCGAATGGCACTTCAAGAACGACCCCGTGCACGAATGGATGCTGAAAAAATGACCGGCGTCGCGCTCTTCGGCGCGGGACGCATCGGCAAGATCCACGCCGGCAATCTCGCGCGGCAACCGGGCGTCGCGCTCAAGTACGTGGTCGACGTCAACGCCAACGCTGCCGGCGAGCTCGCGGAGAAATACGGCGCGAGGGTCTCCGATGCGGATCAAGTCTTCGGCGACGCTGCGCTCAAAGCGGTCGTCATCGGCTCCTCCACCGACACGCACGCTGATCTCATCCAGCGCGCGGCCGCCGCGGGCAAGGCGATCTTCTGCGAGAAGCCGGTCGATCTTTCGCTCTCCCGCGCCCGCGAGTGCGCCGCCGCGGTCACACGTGCGCGGGTCACGTGCATGATCGGATTTCAGCGCCGCTTCGATCCGACTTTTGCGGCGCTGAAACTGCGGCTCGACGCCGGCGAGATCGGCGAGCCCGAGATGCTCGTCGTGACGAGTCGCGACCCCGGCGCGCCGCCGCTCGACTACATCAAGGTTTCGGGCGGGATCTTCAAGGACATGCTGATCCACGACTTCGACATCTTCCGGTGGATCCTGGGCGACGAAGCCGCGAGCGTGTACGCGACGGCTAGCGTTCTTACGGATCCGGCGATCACGAAAGCGGGTGACGTGGACTCGACTGCGGTGACGATCCGCACGAAGAAGGGACGACTCGCGCAGATCAATACCTCACGACGCGCGGCGTACGGCTACGACCAGCGCTTCGAGGTGCTCGGGAGCAAGGGAATGCTGCAGGCAGGCAATCACCGCCCGACCGAGGTCATCGCAGCGACCGCAACGAGCGTGGGCGCCGACAAACCCGAGCACTTCTTTCTCGAACGCTACGCGAAGGCCTACGCCAGCGAGATGGCCCACTTTTTCGAGGCGCTGGCGAAGGGGAGCGCGGTGCGGACGACGATCGAGGACGGGGTCAAGGCGCTGGAGCTCGCGGAGGCGGCGACCACGTCCTGGCGCGATAAGCGGATCGTCGAGCTGTGAAAAACACAGCCTCGCGGCTCCGCGTCGGCATCGCCGGCCTCGGACGGCTGGGCCGACGCCACGCCGAGAACCTCGCGCAGCGCATTCCGCGCGCCGAGCTCGTGGCCGCATGCAGCCCGGTGGCGGAGGAGCTCGACTGGGCCAGGAATTCGCTCGGCATCACGCGCGGTCACGGCGATTACGAGGCTCTGCTCGCCCATCGCGACATCCAGGCGATCTTCATCGTCACGCCGACCTCGTTCCACCCCGAGCACATCATCGCCGCGCTCAAGGCCGGGAAGCATGTCTTCTGCGAGAAGCCGCTCTCGCTCGATCTCGGCGATTGCCGGCGCGTCGAGGCGGAGGCGGCGAAGCACCCGGAGCTCAAGGTGATGATCGGCTACGGCCGACGCTTCGACCCGAGCAACCGCGACGCCTACGACAAAATCCAGGCGGGGTTGATCGGCAGGCCGTTCCTGGTGCGCTCCCAGAATCTCGATCTCAATGATCCCTCAGGCTTCTTCGTTCGCTTCGCGCCAACGAGCGGCGGCATTTTTCTCGACTGCACCGTGCACGACATCGATCTCGCGCGATGGTTTCTGGGCAATCCGAAGCCGGTGCGCGCATTCGCCGCAGGCGTGGTTGCGATACACGAAGGCTTGCGCGAATTCGGCGACGTCGACAACGGGGTGGCGATCTGCGAGTTCGACGGCGGCAGGCTCGCCTGCTTCGCCGCCTCGCGCACGATGGCGCACGGACACGAGACCTCGACCGAGATCTTCGGCACCAAGGGGCGGCTCGCGATCGGCGAGAACCCGCGTCTCAACCGCGTCGAGATCTCCGACGCGCACGGCGTGCGCAACGAATGCACGCCGACCTTCTACGAGCGCTTCGAAGACGCGTTCCTCATCGAGACGAGCCATTTTGTCGATGCGGTGCTCGAGGATCGCGTGCCAGCGCTGACGCTGCACGACGCAACCGAGGCGACCCGCGTCGGCATCGCGTTGCGCGAGTCGCTCCAAATGCGCCGCGCGGTCGAGCTTTGAGGGCTCACCTCGCCGCGCGCGATCTCGCGCTGATCCTCGCGATCGTCACGCTGTGGGGCTTCTCCTTCGTGGCGATCAAGGTGGGCTTGCGCGAGCTGCCGCCGTCCACGCTCGCTGCCCTGCGCTTCCTTTTCGCCGCGGTGCCGCTCGTCTTCTTCATTCGGCGGCCGCGCATGCCGTGGCAGCACGTGGTCGGCTACGGCTTCGCTATCGGCGTCCTCCAGTTCGGACTCCTCTTCCTCGGCATCAAGCTCGGCATGCCGGCAGGAATGTCGTCGCTGGTGATCCAAGTCCAGGTGTTTTTCACGATCGCCCTGGGCATCGCGTTCCTCGGCGAGCACTGGCGCCGCGAAGACCTGATCGGCGCCGCGATCGCGACGGTGGGTCTCGTCCTGCTTGGTGTATACAAATTCATGGCCGGCGTGAGCGCGACGCTGATCGGATTCGGCCTCGTGATCGCATCGGCTTTCGCCTGGGGCGTGGGCAACATCGTGGCGAAGCACGCGGCGAAAGAGCACGACGCCGACATGTTCGCGCTCGTCGTATGGTCGAGCCTGGTGCCGCCGTTGCCGCTCGCGCTGCTCGCGTACGTCTTCGAAGGCGGCACGAATGCTTGGCACGCGGTGACGGCGGCGAGTCCGCTCACTTGGGGCTGCGTGCTGCTGCTCGCCTGGGGGGCTACCCTCTTCGGGTTTGCGTCGTGGGCGGGACTGCTGCATCGCTATCCGACCGCCATGGTCCAGCCGTTCGCGCTGCTGATTCCGGTCTCGGGTCTTGCGAGCGGCGCGATCTTCCTCGACGAAGGACTCGCGTCGCTTCAGATCGTCGGCGCCTTGCTGGTGCTGGCGGGGTTGGCGGAGAATGTGTTCGGCGAAAGCCTGCGACGCTGGCTACGCCACCGAGCAGGACCATAAGCGCTTCGTTACAGCGACACCTTCGTGGTCAACTGAGTCTCAGGGAGAATCTCTCGCAGAACGCTTGGCGCGCTGCGTTGCTTGTGCTTGTCGCGAGCGCCTTCCTCACCAGCTGCTCTGCCGCGCTCGGCCGGCTCGGGCGGCGCCGATCGCGCAGCGAAGTTCATTCCGGCTGAATGCCGGCGAGCTTGGTGACTTCGCTCCAGCGGGCGATCTCTTCCCGCAACAGCACCCGGAAAGCCTCGGGTGTGCTGGCGACCGGCTCTTCGCCGTGCGCGAGCAGCATGTGCACGAAGTCGGGCGCGCGCACGGACTTGACCATCGCGTTCGCTAGACGGTTGACCACCTCTGGCGGAGTCCCGGGGGGCGCGAACACGCCGTACCAGACGTTCGCCTCGACTCCCTTCACACCTGCCTCCTCCATCGTCGGGACATCGGGCAACACCTTGGAGCGCTTGTCGCCTGTCGTCGCAAGCGCGCGCAAGCGGCCGGTTTTGACATGTTGCAGGACCGAGGGAAGCGAGGCGAAGCTCGCATCTACGTTGCCGGCGATGAGCGCCGCCAGCGAAGGGCCGGAACCATTGTAGGGAATGTGCACCATCACCGTTCCGGTACGCTGCTCGAACAGCTCGCCGCACAGGTGCGGTGTCGTTCCCACACCTGACGAGGAATAGTTGAGCGTACCCGGCTGCGCCCGGGCCAGCGCAATTAGCTCATGCACGCTTGTCACCGGCAGCGACGGATTGACGACCAGGACAGTCGGCGTGCTCGATACCATCGATACAGGAACGAGATCGCGCAGCGGATCGAGCGGCGGCTTCTTGAAGAGCGCCATGTTGATCGCCACCACAGGAGTGGTGAACAGCAGCGTGTTACCGTCGGGAGCCGCTTTGGCGACGCGTTCGTTGGCGATTGCCGATCCCGCGCCGGGACGGTTCTCGACGATCACCGCCTGGCCGAGAGTCTCCGCCAATCTCGAAGCGAGCATTCGGGCGGTGGCGTCCACACCGCCTCCCGGCGCGAATCCGACGAGCAGCGTCACCGACCGGCTCGACGATCCCTGCGCCAGCGCGCCGGCAGCGCACGCACACAGTGCCACGCTCAGCAATCCCGCCGCGAAGCCTCGCATCATCACAAAGACCTCGATCGAAGACGCGCATTCTATCCCGAGACCGCAAGACGGGCGGTACCCGGGCGGCCCGATCCGGGAAACTCACGAGTTCAGAGTGCGGCGAGCGGCGAGGAACCACACGCCTTCGCGATGAAAACCGATTTCGATCGGTGCGCCGTCCCAGGTGTGGCCGTTCTTGGGCCAGACTTCGCCGTCGATGTGCATTCCGGATGCGAATGGCGCGATGCTGAGCGAGCTGCCTCGAAGCACCAGGAGCTCGTGCGGCCAGGAATGTCCTTCCTCTTCGGCGAGGAGACAGTCGCGCAGGAGATCGCGATGCTCTTCGCTCACCAGAACGACGTCGAGCCGCTTGTCTCCGGGGTCGGCATGCGCACAGAGCTTGAGATTCGGTCCGATCAGGCCGATGTTCATCGCCTCGACCGCGACATACCGTCCCGAGCAATCGTATCCGTCGAGCGACGCAATAAGATCGACGGCGGGAAGTTCCTCCAGCGCGGTGCGCACCGCGAGGCGCGCGTGCGCCATGCTGGCGTCGGGCTGCCGGTGCCGATGCGGCGAGCGCATCGCGTGCGGGAACAGACCGATGCCGAAGCCTTCCATGAACGCGCGCGAGCCCCAGGGACCGCAAGCCTCGCCAACGTCGAACAAAACTCTCTCGGCATGCGTCCAGCCCGAGATCTGTTCCTCGAAGCTCAGCTCGGAGAGGCCGAGCGCGGTCGCGATGTTGTTGGCGGTCCCGATCGGCAGAGGCGCGATTGGCGTCTCGCGGCCCTGCATCAGCTGGGCCACATGCGCGATCGTGCCGTCGCCGCCGGCCACCGCCACGACGTCGGCGGGCTCGTCCAGAATCGCAGCTAGCCGCTCGTCATGCGCGGAGCGCGCGCGCACATCGTGCCCCGCGCGACGCACGAGATCGGTCAGCGCGCGGCGGCGCGCTTCCGCACCGTCGCCCGCCACCGAGTTGTAGATCAGCGTGACCTGCACCGCGCGCTCTTAATGCTTTGCGCCAGCGACCGAGCTGCCCGACTTCGTGCTTCCGGCGCCACCCGCTCCAGGGCCGGTGCTCATCGTCGCTGTCGTGTCGTCGACTTCGCCGGTCCTGAGCCATCGATCGTAATCGGACTTCGCGTTACGCAGGCATTCGCGCTTGGAGGTGCCACTTTTCGAATCGCAAACCGACTTGGCTGCGGCGTAGCTCGAGTCGGCCTGCGCCTTCAAGTCGGCGCTCGCCGTGGGCGACGGTGTGGAAGCCGTGGTGGTTACCGCTTGCGCGCTCGTGGCGAGCACGCCGATGGCGGCCGCGCAAGCGAGTTGTATGAGAGAGCGTTTCATGGTTCATCCTTTCCTTGTTCGCGAAGAAGAATCCTCCGCACATCCTCCCGAGAGGACGCCCGGTATGCCATTGACCTTGAGTCCGCGATGAAAATCCCGCGGCGAAGAAAATGCGCGTGCGGCACGCTTGTCGAGCGAGAAATTCGTGGCGGTATCGGACGAAGACTTACAGGCGTAGGCAATTCCCGTAAGACGACCGCTGACAACATCGCTCAGGTACACAACGCCAGCTGCAGAACAACGCGCAGCACGTACAGCTGGCGAGGGATCACGCCGAGCCAGGCTCGTGCGTTGCGGCCCCCGGTCTCAGCGCGAAGTCGCGCCGTGACGTTTGCTTTGCGCCAGTGTCGCCAGCTCGCGCGCTACAGCGCCACGGAACGATTTGGCGGCGAGCTTCTGCGCCGTAACCTGCCCAATAAAACCTGCGAGACGAATCGGATTGACGCCGGCCATATGGCCGCGCCGCCATTGCAGATACCCTGGAACAACTTCTCCGCACAGCCAATCGAGCCACATCTTTCGTACCGCTTCGGTGCTGAACTCGGCGCCGCGCTCGATCCCGTTCGCGATCATGGCGCGGTGCACGTCGGGACGCGTCTGCAGGTATTTCACTTGTGTTACCACGTCGTGCGCCGAATCCACGGCCAAATAATCAAGCTGCGAGCGGCGAAGATTCTGATACGCCGGTTCGGGTCCGAGCAACGCCGGCACTTCCGCAAGCCACGCATTGATCAGCTTCGAGGCGGGCTTGAACGCCAGCATGGTGGGAGCTTCGTGCCGATACCCCAGCGCAAGGTCGACGTCGGAATAGTCGTACCAGCGCTGGGTGCGGACTTCGAAGCTCACGCCAAGCTGGCGCAAGTCTGCATGGAAGCCTGGATCGTCGAACCATCTTGGAGCCGCGCCATCTCGTCCAATGTGGCAGAGCTTGCGGATCTCTGTCCCGCGATTCGCATCTCGCTTCAACAATCCGGGGACCGGCCAGAAAGGAAGATAGTGATGTCCGGGCTGCGGATGCAGGGGGTTCTGGTCGATAACCCGGTTCGCGGCGTATACCGGCGGCCGGTCGGCGCGTATTGCGACGGTGTAGCAACGGTAGTGCCCTCCGCCAAAAGCATTCAAGTCATCGCGGTGCGCGATGCAGATGTGGCCCGGAGCCAATCGATCCGAGAAATGGACGGGAATGCCGGCTCGAGTGCCCAGCTCGTCGCGCAACAGCAAGTAGCTCCATGCGATCCACCCGTCGATGCCGGAGCGAAAGCGTTCCGGTTCGCGCTCGGCAACTGAGCGATCGAGACGGGCGATGTCTTGCCAGCGAGCCGCGCCGCTTTTCGTGACGAAGTAAATGGCCATCAGCGCGCGATGTACTTGCGCAGGACCCGTTCTACGTAGTCAGGCGGAAAACGCACTCCGGATGCGGCGAAGAGCGGCAACACTCCCGCGATGTCTATCGGCGGTGCGTAACCCGCGTGGATTTTGCGCGCCACGGCGCGCTTGCCCAGAATCTGCTCGATGACGTGCACGAGGTCTTCCGCGCGCAAGCTAAAAGGCGACGCGATCGCCACAGTGTCACTTCGTATCGATCCCGCTTCCAGAATGTGCCCGACGATCTTCACCACGTCCTCCACATCGATCAAATTGCGCCGAGCGTCGACCCAAAGCTCGAACTCGCTGCCGCTGAGAATCCGCTGCACCAGGAAATTGACCAGGGTAGCCGGATTGTCCGAACGACCGACAACCTGCGGCAATCGCACGATCAAATAGGATGCGAGGCGTCGCACCTCGTCTTCCATCGCAAGCTTGTGATCGACATAAGCGCTGGCTGGACCCGGTCCGAGCACGCTCAGGGTACTGAAGTAGACCAGGAGCGCGTGGCCAAGCCGGCTTGCGACGTCGCCAAGCAGTCTTTGTTCACGCGCGAACGAGGCGGGATCGGTCGCGAGCGAGTTGGCGACCCCGGAAGCGAAAATGACGAAGCGATCGTCGTCCGCATATGCGGAAAACGCGCGTCCGAGCAGGCCGTGGCCGACAACCATAGGCAGCAGGAAAGGAAGACAACGGAAGTATAGGTTCGGCCGAGCCTGGGCTCCTACGATGCTCAACTTCTACATCAACTGGGCCGGCAAGACCATGAGCGCCGAACGGCGCAAGTCCTCGAAAGGGCGAAATCCGACTTACGGGAAGCCTTTGGCAAGGAGCGTTGACGAAACCGCATTCGGCGCTCCGTTGCGGTCCGCCCCGATTCAAAGATCGCTCAGTCCGATCTTCCCTTGAACCCAGCTCGCTGCCGAGAGCGTCAGCCGATCGGCGTGGCTCGGACCGACGACGGTGACGCCGAGAGGCAGTCCGTGCGACCCCGAGGCGCATGGCACGTGCACGCACGGCGTCCGCAGCAGCGTCCAGATGCGATTGAACAAGGGATCGCCCGTCGCCTGGATGCCGCTCGAAGCCTCACCGATCGCGCTCGGCGCGATGAGCACCTCGCATTCGCTGAAGACATGCGGCAGCAGCGTGCGGCAGGCACGCGCAAGAGATTGCGCGGCATCATAGCGCGCGGGCGTCACTGCCAGCCCTTTCTCGATCATCGCGACCATGTCGCTGCTCAAGTCCTCGCGATGGGCGAGCCACTCGTGCGAGAGACACTTCGCGACTTCGGAGACCATGATCGAAGTTTGCGCCTCGGCGAGCCCGGAGAAGGGGTCCGGCAACGTTAAGTCGCGAACACTCGCACCGGCGGCGCTCAGGCGCCGTCCCGCCTCTTCAACCGCCGCCATCGTGTCGGTGTGCGCGCGATTCCATTCGTAAGTCCGGCACAACCCAATCCGCGGTGCATCGCTCGTGACTTCTTCGATTGCCAGTTCGCGCCGGCCCGAGAGCGCCGCGACGAAGAGTCCCGCATCGGCGACCGTTCGTGCCAGCACGCCAAGCGTGTCGAGCGTATCGGAAATCATCTTCGCGCCGACGCGGTTGATGCTGCCGTAGGTCGGTTTGTATCCGACGACCCCACAGAACGCCGCGGGACGAATGATCGAGCCTGCAGTCTGCGAGCCGAAAGCGAGAGGAACCATCCAGTCGGCGACCGCGGCCGCGGAGCCCGACGACGATCCGCCGGGTGTGTGCTGTGGATTGCGTGGATTGCAGGTCGGGCCAGGATGGAAGGTTGCGAACTCGGTCGTCACCGTCTTGCCGAGGACCACGGCACCGGCTGCGCGCGCGAGGGCGACGCTCGAAGCATCCGCGATCGGACGATAACCGGCATAAATCGGCGAGCCGTACGAAGTCGGCATGTCGCAGGTATCGAGCAGGTCCTTGACGCCGATCGGCAGACCGTGAAGCAGTCCCGTCGCGCCGACGGCGTCGAGCGCGCGTGCGCGCTCGAGCGCGGAGTCGGCAGCGAGATGCGTCCAGGCATGCACCGTGGGCTCGCGCTCGGCGATCCGCTCGAGGCAGTCGGACACAAGCTGGACGGCGGTGATCTCGCGCGCTGCGAGCTTTCGTGCGGCGGCAGTCGCGCTCAAACGATTCAGCTTGCTCACGTTATCGACCCTCTTTGGGTAACGTGCTGGGGCGCTGCCATGCGCTCGGCGGCGCGATCGCCGACTCGCGCAGATGACACGCGACGAAATGCAACGGCTCAGGCTCTTTCAGCACCGGCTTTTCGACCCGGCAACGATCGAAGGCGTAAGGACAGCGCGTATGAAACCGGCAACCTGGCGGCGGCTTGATCGGGCTCGGCACATCGCCGGCGAGAATGAGTCGCTTGCGGCGCGCTGAAGGATCGGGAACCGGCACGGCGGCGAGCAGCGCTTCCGTGTACGGATGCAGCGGATTACTGAAGAGCGCCTCTTTCGAGGCGAGCTCGACGATGCGGCCAAGATACATCACCGCGACGCGATGGCTGATGTGCTCGACGACGGCCAGATCGTGCGCAACGAAAAGATACGACAAGCCGAACGCGCGCTGCAGATCGACCAGCAGATTGATCACCTGCGCCTGCACCGAGACGTCGAGGGCTGAGACCGGCTCGTCGCACACGATGAGCTTCGGCTTGGGCGCGAGCGCGCGCGCAATGCCGAGGCGCTGTCGCTGTCCGCCCGAGAACTCGTAGGGATACTTGCGCATCTGGTCGGCACGCAAGCCCACTTGCTCGAACAGAGTGCGTACGCGGTCGCGGATCTCGCCGGCCACCTTGTCCTCGAAATTTCGGATTGGCTCGGCGACGATGTCCTCGGCGCGCATGCGTGGATTGAGCGACGCGTACGGATCCTGGAACACGGCCTGCAGCTCGCGCCGGAACTCGCGCATCGCGCCTGCGTCGAGGCCGTCGATGCGATTGCCCCGCCAAGTGATCGTTCCTGCCGTCGGCGGAAAGAGCCGCAGCACGGTCTTGCCCAGTGTGGACTTGCCGCAGCCGCTTTCTCCGACGAGGCCCAGCGTCTCGCCTTCGCCGATATCGAAGCTCACCTCGTCGACCGCGTGCACCTGCGCGCGTGTGCGGCCGAACACGCCGCTGCGCACCGGATAGTGCTTCGTGAGCGCCGAGACCTCGAGCAGTGGCGCCGGGCTGCGCGAAACGTTGGTGCCCGAGCCGATCATGCCGCGACCTCCTGCAGCATCCTGTCCGATTCCCAGCAGGCGACGCGATGCCCGGGAAGCTTCTCCTCGAGCGCAGGATACTCGGCCCGGCAGCGCGCCGTGGCGTAGGCGCAGCGCGGCGCGAAAGCGCAGCCGATGATCGGCTCCGCGAGCGACGGAACCGTACCGGCGATTTCGCTCAGCCGGATCGTGCGTGTCTTCTTCCCGGCGGAGAGCTTCGGAATGGAATCGAGCAGTCCCCGCGTGTACGGATGCCGCGGGCGCGCGAACAACTCGGCGACTGGCGCTTCCTCGACTTTGCGTCCGGCATACATCACGACGACTCGCTCCGCCATCTCGGCCACGACACCCAGGTCGTGTGTGATGAGCACGATCGCAGCGCCGGTCCGCGTCTTCAGCTCGCGCATCAGATCGAGAATCTGCGCCTGAATGGTCACGTCGAGCGCAGTAGTCGGCTCGTCGGCAATCAGCAGCCGCGGCTCGCAAGCGAGCGCCATCGCGATCATCACCCGCTGCCGCATGCCGCCGGAAAGCTCGTGTGGATATTGCTGCACACGGCGTTCGGGCTCGGGCATGTGCACGAGCTTGAGCATTTCGATCGCACGCAGTCCGGCATCCTCCTTGGAAAGGCCGCGATGCAGCGTCAGCACTTCCCCGATCTGGCGGCCGATCGTCAGCACCGGGTTGAGCGAAGTCATCGGCTCCTGGAAGATCATCGAGATCGCGTCGCCGCGGATCTTGCGCATATCCGCTTCCTGCAGCGCGAGGAGATCGCTGCCCTCGAAGAGCACGCGGCCGCCGATGGTGCGTCCCGGGGGCGAAGCGATCAGCCGTAGGATCGAAAGCGAGGTGACGCTCTTGCCGCAGCCGGACTCGCCGACGATCGCAAGCGTCTCGCCGCGCTCGATTGAGAACGATACGCCGTCGACCGCGCGCACCACGCCGTCGCGCGTGAAGAAATACGTCTTCAGGTCCTCGACGTCGAGCAGCGGCGCTCGTCGTTCCGGCGCAAGCCGGGCGCCGCGTTGTTCCGCAGTGGCGTCCATCGTCACATGCGTCGCGCGAGCCTCGGATCGAGCGCGTCGCGCATGCCGTCGCCGAGAAGATTCACCGCCAGCACCGTCAGCGACAGACAGATGCCTGGAAAAATAATGAGGTAGCTTGCGATCTGCACCAGGCTGCGGCCCTCGGCCATGATGTTGCCCCAGCTCGGTATGTTCGGCGGCGTGCCGGCGCCGATGAACGAGAGGATCGCTTCGGTGATCATCGCCGAGCCGCAGACGTAGGTGCCCTGCACGAGCAGCGGCGCGGCAATGTTAGGCAGGATGTGGCGCACCAGTATCAAGGGCAGTGTCGTGCCTGAGGCGATCGCCGCCTCGACGTACGGCTGCTCGCGCAGCGTGAGCACGAGGCTGCGCACCAGCCGCACGACGCGCGGCACTTCGGCGAGAGTGATGGCCGCGATCACGTTGCCCATGCTGGCCTTGGTCAGCGCCATCAGCGCGATCGCGAGCAGCACCGAAGGAATCGACATCAGGCCGTCCATGACGCGCATCACGACCGCGTCGACTCGGCGGAGGTAGCCGGTGACGAGCCCGATCGCGAGCCCCAGCAGGGTCGATAGCAGGGCGACCGCGAGACCGACCACCAGCGAAACCCGCGCGCCGTATATGACGCGGCTGTAGACGTCGCGGCCGAGCATGTCGGTGCCGAACCACGACGTCGCCGACGGAGGGCGAAGTCGCTTGATCGGGAAAACAAGTTGCGGATCGATGGTGCCGAGCCATGGGGCGAAGATCGCCATCGCGATCATGACGACGAGGATCGCCCCGCCGATGAGAGCGGTCGGGTGACGACGGAACGCTTCGCTGAAGCGCCGCCGGGTCGGCGAAACCGACTTTGCCGGTGCGATCGTTGGCGCCAGCGTGGCCATCTCAGTAGCGGATGCGCGGGTCGAAGAACACGTAGGAGAGGTCGACCGCCAGATTCACCAGCACGTAGACCGCTGAGAACATGAGTATCACGCCCTGGATGATCGGATAGTCGCGACGAAGGATCGCGTCGACGGTGAGCCGTCCGATGCCCGGCAGCGCGAACACTGTCTCGGTGACGATCGCGCCGCTGATGAGAAGCGCCACGCCCATGCCGATGATCGTGATCACGGGAATGGCCGCGTTCTTGAGCGCGTGCCCAGTGAGGACCTGATTCGGTGCAAGCCCTTTCGCCGACGCAGTCCGGATGTAATCCTGCGCAAGCACGTCGAGCATGCTGGCGCGGGTCATGCGCGCGATCAGCGCGACGTACACCGTGCCCAGCGCAATGCTCGGCAGAATGAGATGGCGCAGCCACTCCCATAAGCCGTCGCGAAGATTGGTATAACCCTGTACCGGCAGCCAGTCGAGCTGCACGGCGAAGGTTAGGATGAGCGCATAGGCGATCACGAAGACAGGCACGGAGAAACCGAGCACGGAGAACGACATCACCGCGCGGTCGAGCCAAGAGCCTGCTTTCGCAGCGGCAACGACGCCGAGCGGCACCGCAATCAGGATCGCGACAACGAGCGTCGTGAGCGTGAGCGAGATCGTGGGTTCGACGCGCTGTGCGATCAATTGCGTCACCGGCAGATTGGTGAAGATGGAGGTGCCGAGATCGCCGTGCAACAGCGCCCACAGCCAGCCGCCGAAGCGCACCAGGAACGGCTCATCGAGCCCGAGCTGCGAATGGATGCGGCGGATGTCCTCGTCGGTCGCGATATCCCCGGCGATGACCGCGGCCGGATCGCCCGGCGTGAGATAAAGCAGAGAAAACACGACGAACGCCACCACCGCCATGACGGCGACGGTCGAGAACAGGCGGCGAACGATGTAGGCAGTCATCGCCGTCGGTGCGGTAGCGGCAGGTCGGGATTCACCCCGACTGCGCGGCGAGCGGCGAGTTCGGGTTCATCTCCCCTGTGAATGAATGCGCAGCTAGCGTTTCTCGACGTTCCACATAAGCGTGATGGGAGCGATGATCACGCCGGAGAGATTGGTCCGATATGCCGTGGGCAGGATGAACTGAGCCGTCGGAACGTACGGCACGAACTCGAACGCGCGCGCCTGCACCGCGTCGGCCGCCTTCTTCGAGGATGCCGCATCGGTCGCCTCGAACCACTTCTCGCGCAGTTCCTCGGTCTTGCCGTCTTCCGGCCAACCGAACCAGCCTTTCTGACCGGTTCCGCGGACCGCGAAATTGACCGCGGGCGTCGTGAGATCGGGGCCGACGAGCCAAGTATGGAAGATCGACCAACCACCCTTTTCGATCGGTTCCTTCGACGTGCGGCGCGTGATCAGCGTACCCCAGTCTCCCGCTTGCACCTCGACGTTGACGCCGAGCTTCTTCAGCAAATCCGCCGTGAGTAGCGACTGCGAATGCACGATCGGCTGATCCGTCGCGTCGATGATGACCACCTTCTCGCCCTTGTAGCCCGATTCCTTGATGAGCAGCTTCGCTTTCTCGAGATCGCGCTTGCCCTTCATCGGTTCGGCGCCTGTTTCGCTCGACAGCGGCGTGCCGCAGGTGAAGTACGAGTAGCAAGTGCGCCCGTTCTTCGGGTCGCCGGCGATGCCGAGCACGTAGTCGTTCTGGTCGACCGCATAGAGCAGCGCCTGGCGCATCTTTGGATTGTTGAACGGCGGATACATGAAGTTGAAGCGGATCATGCCCATCGACCCCAGCGGATCGATGTTTTCGACCTTGATGTCCTTGTTCTTCTGCAGCACGGGAATGAGATCGGGCGGAAGCTGCTCCCACCAGTCGACCTCACCGGCGTTGAGCGCCGCCGCGGCGGTCGCGGCGTCGGGAATGTAGATCCATTCGACGCGGTCGACCTTCACCACCTTCCCGCCCGCCGCCCACGACGGCGGCTCCTTGCGCGGCACGTAGTCGTTGTTCTTGACGTAGACGACCTTGCTTCCCGGAACCCACTCTTCCTTCACGAACTTGTACGGGCCGGAGCCGACGGGCTCGGTGATATTGGTCGACGCATCGGTCTTGGCGATGCGCTCCGGCATGATGAAGGGAACGTTCGACGACGGCTTCGCCAGCGCTTCGAGAGTGAGGGTGAACGGGCGCTTGAGCTTCAGCGTGAAGGTCTTATCGTTGACGGCCTTCCAGGATTCCGTCGCCTCCGCGAGCTTCTGCCCCAGCGCGTCGCGCTTCGCCCAGCGCTCGAGCGAAGCGATGCAGTCGGCCGACCGCACCGGCTGACCATCGTGGAACTTGAGCCCGTCGCGCAGCGTGAACGTGTACGTGAGCCCGTCCTTGCTCAGCTCGTACTTGTCTACCATCTGCGGCTGCACCTGAAACTTGGCGTCGGTAGCGAACAGGGTGTCGTAGATCATGTACCCGTGGTTGCGGGTGATGTACGCCGTGGTCGTGATCGGGTCGAGAATCCGCAGGTCGGCCTGCGGAATGAACTTCAGCACCTTCTGGCCTTGCGCGAGCGCGACAGCCGAACCGAAGGTCGCTGCGACGGCGAGCGCCGAGATTACGGCGGTCAGGAAGTGCGATCGCGAAAGACGATTGCTCATGAAGAGTCTCCTAGGACGAAGGCGAGCAATGGAACGCATCTCTGCCCGCGATGCGTGGCGACATTCTAGTCCGGCTCGCTGCCGGAAGTCTCGCGCTGTCTTGCTGGGGAATGGTGGGCCGTGAAGGGATCGAACCTTCGACCAACGGATTAAGAGTCCGCTGCTCTACCAGCTGAGCTAACGACCCGGGACGGATTCTCGTTTTT